>ERZ1023494.1-NODE-1-length-428303-cov-731.379483_pt1 | contig 428303 bp, 413 predicted proteins | sample MGYA00380542_ERZ1023494 | MGnify/ENA primary metagenome ERZ1023494 (study PRJEB33173, sample SAMEA4830349) | metagenome | study: EMG produced TPA metagenomics assembly of the PRJEB25223 data set... | reverse complement strand
CACGACCTTGCCAAGGTCGGGGTCGCGAGTTCGAGCCTCGTTTCCCGCTCCAATTCATGGCGTGTTAGCAAAGCGGTTATGCACTGGATTGCAAATCCATGTAGCTCGGTTCGACTCCGGGACACGCCTCCATAATACGCAAATGTTAGTTGTCTATATGCCCGAGTGGTGGAATCGGTAGACACAAGGGATTTAAAATCCCTCGCCTTTCGAGGCGTGCCAGTTCAAGTCTGGCTTCGGGCACCATTTAAATACCAATCTAAAGGTTTTAAAATTCACTTTAAAATCATCTAATTGGGTCGTTAGCTCAGTCGGTAGAGCAGCGGACTTTTAATCCGTTGGTCGAAGGTTCGAATCCTTCACGACCCACCACTTACAAATAAAGCAAGTACCGAAAGGTGTTTTTTTATACCTAATATCTTGTACAACTCTTTCAAATCACTTGCTTATTAAGAAATAGTTATTCTTGCTACCCAATCTAAAATAATTAATATATTAACGCTACGTTATATTTTCTAAAATAAAATAGCGCCTGAAAATCAAGCGCTATCCAAAATACAATAAAATTTACCGCACTTTATTACTTTAATAAGTAAGCCCGTAGTTGTGCAAAATCATTATCCATTTCATCAGAAAGCAATGGTAGCTGATTATGTTTATCCAGTGCTTCAGGTAATGAAAGCTGAATACCAAGAATACGTTCTACGGATTCTTTAAATTTCGCGGGATGAGCTGTACATAGGAAGATTCCTGTTTCACCCGCTTTAAGTTGATCTTTCAGCACTTGGTAAGCTATCGCACCGTGAGGTTCACATAAATAACCTTTCGCCTGCATCGCTTTTAAGGTATCTTCTGTTTCACTATCACTTAGCATACCCGAACCTAAATCAGTTAAATTCCAATCATTTCGTTTAAACAATTCTTCCACTCTCGGCCAATTATTAGGGCGACTGACATCCATTGCGTTAGAAAGAGTTGCAACTGTCGTTTTAGGCTCCCAATTGCCCGATTTCAAATAACGTGGCACAGTATCATTTGCGTTTGTTGAGGCGATAAAGCGTTTTATCGGCAAGCCTAAGGTTTTTGCAATTAACCCTGCAGTTAAGTTACCAAAATTACCACTTGGCACAGAAACCACAACATTATCACGTTTTTCTTTTGGCAATTGTGCGACAGCCTCAAAGTAATAACAAACTTGAGCTAATAAACGGCTAATATTAATAGAATTTGCAGAGTTAAGTCCGATAGCTTGGCGTAATTCAACATCATCAAAGGCTTGCTTAACTAAAGCCTGACACGCATCAAAATCAGCGTTAATAGCAACAGTACGAATATTCCCACCTAAAGTACAGAATAGCTTTTCTTGCAATGGGCTGATTTTGCCTTTTGGATAAAGGATAACCACATTAATATTTTCTAATCCATAAAACGCATGTGCTACAGCAGCCCCAGTATCGCCAGACGTTGCCGTTAAAATAGTAATTTTGCCATCGCCACGTACTGCAGCAAGTGCCTGTGCCATAAAACGCCCACCAAAATCTTTAAATGCTAGCGTTGGGCCGTGAAATAATTCAAGTGCATAAATATTATCTTCCACTTTTTCCAATGGTGCGGTAAAAGTAAACGCATTTTTTACCATTGCATCTAACGTTGCTTGTGGTAACTCGCCATCAATTAATGCACCTAGAATTTTTTGACTACGCTCAACAAGAGGTAATTCAAGTAATTCATTAATGTTATTAAGTTGAGGAATCACTTCTGGAAAGAATAAACCATGATCCCGTCCAAGACCTTGACGAACAGCCTGAGAAAAAGTGACTTGTTCTTCTGGGTGTTTGATATTGTATAAATTCATATTTAATCCGTTTTTAATTTAATTTTATCTATTTTAATTATTTAATTTCTCTTGCGCCTTCGTTATCGACCTTACATACATGCACAAAACCTTCATTATTTTGTAAATAATGATTCTCTAAATAAGTTGAAAGTTTAATTGCAGTTTGTAAGTCTGGAGCAATAGAGAAAATTGTTGGTCCAGAGCCTGAAATACCTGTGGCAAGTGCGCCTAAGTCTCGCGTAGCTTGTTTTACTTCAGCAAAATTAGGTAACAGAGATTCACGATAAGGCTCGGCAATGACATCTTTCATCATAATCGCTGCAAGGTTTTCCTGATGGGTATGACAAGCATGCACAAAACCACCCAAATGACGACCATGGGCAATCACGTCTTGTCGAGTATAGCTTTTCGGTAAAATTGCACGAGCTTCGGCAGTAGAAACTTCAATTCCTGGATACGCCAACACCCAATACCAATTATCAAAAAATGGCAGTTTTTGACAAATATTGCCAAGCGATTGCACCATAAATTGCACACCGCCAAGATAGCAAGGTGCGACGTTATCATAATGGATTGAACCAGAAATACGACCTTCCAATTCTCCCATCATTTCAAGCAATTCCATTTTCGAAAAAGGTTCATTATGAAACTGATTTAATGCCACTAATGCAGCAACAATAGAACAAGCACTAGAGCCTAAACCAGAGCCAATAGGCATATTTTTTTCGAGCGTTAAACGTAAAGGTTTAACATTTGCTCCGCGTAATTTTAATTGCTCGCTAAATAGCACATAAGCTTGGTAAACAATATTTTTTTGCGGTTCTTTCGGTAATTTACGAACAAAATAGCCCGCACTTTCTAACTCAAAACCAGTTGAAATAGATTCTATTTGAACCACATCGCCTAACAAAGAACCATCAATTGGAGAGATCGCAGCACCTAAAGTATCGAATCCTACACTAATATTTGCGCTAGATGCTGGAGCATAAATTCTTAACATCTGAAATCCTTATTAATGTTGTAATGTTCTTAAAATATCTGCAAAGATACCTGCCGCAGTAACTGCATTGCCTGCGCCATAACCACGTAATAAAAGTGGGATAGGTTGGTAATAACGAGTATAAAATGCCAAAGCATTTTCGCCATCTTTTACTTTGTAAAGTGGGTTATTCTGATCCACTGCAACAATAGATACTTTACATTTACCTTCACGAATTTTTCCAACATAACGCAATACTTTGCCTTCAGCTTTAGCGGTGGAAACACGAGCTTTAAACTCTTCATCAAGCTGTGGCAACATTGCCATAAATTCATCTGCAGATTTTCCTTCAGAAAAGCCTTTCGGTAATACACCTTCAACCTCAACATCGGAAAGTTCAAGTTCAATTCCTGCTTCACGAGCCAGAATTAATAATTTACGCGCTACATCTTGTCCTGAAAGGTCATCACGGGGATCTGGCTCAGTAAAACCTTTTTCTCGCGCAAGTGCGGTGACTTCTGAAAGAGAAAGTCCTTCTTCTAATTTGCCAAAAATAAAGGAAAGCGAGCCAGATAAAATGCCTTCAAAATATTCAAGTTCATCCCCTGCAGCAAGTAAGTTTTGAAGATTTTCAATAACTGGTAAACCTGCGCCCACATTGGTTTCATACAAAAACTTATGGTGGCTTGCTTGAGCATTTTGACGTAATTCATTGTAATATGCTAATTCTCGTGTATTCGCTTTTTTATTTGGTGTAACCACATGGAAACCTTCTTTTAATGCACGAGCATAAAGCCCTGCTACAGATTCGGCTGAAGTACAATCTACAAATACTGGATTCACCACATGGTGTAATTTAATGAAAGAAAGCAATACATCAAAATCTGATGGCTGAGTCGCATTTTCTAAATCGGTTTTCCAATCCTCTAAATTTAATCCATTTTCATCAAGCAACATACGATTAGAATTTGCTATAGCACAGACACGAATTTCAACATTCTTCTTTGCTAAATACTCCTTCTGGCTCTTTACCTGCTCTATTAATTCTCCGCCTACTCCACCAACGCCCACTAAAAACATATCCACGACTTTTTTATTATTGAAAAGTGCCTGATGGGTAGCTTTCACTGCTTCAATTGCTTTATTTTGCGGCACAACTGCAGAAATTGAACGTTCACTAGAACCCTGTGCAATCGCTACAATGCTAATATTTGCCTGTGCTAATGCCGAGAAGAAACGAGCAGCAATGCCTTTCGCTTGCTTCATTCCATCGCCCACAACAGAAATAATGGATAAATCTTTAATCACTTCAATTGGTTCTAATTGATGCACGCTTAATTCATTAGCAAACTCCCTTTCTAATACAGTTTTCGCGACTTCTGCAGATTTCACTGGCACACAGAAACTAATACTATATTCAGACGAAGACTGAGTAATTAAGATGACTGAAATGCCTGCGCCTGACATAGCTGAAAAGACACGAGATGCCATCCCTACCATGCCTTGCATTCCCGGACCTGACACATTAAACATCGCCAAATTGTCTAAATTAGTGATACCTTTAACTTGTAAACTTTCTGATTTCACATTGCCATCAATAATCGAACCTGGCGCAGAAGGATTTCCTGTATTTTTAATGACACAAGGAATATTTTGTGGCAACAATGGGCCAATCGTACGAGGATGAATGACTTTCGCACCGAAATAAGAAAGTTCCATCGCTTCACGATAAGAAAGAGTTGGCAATAAACGTGCATCAGGCACTAAACGCGGATCGCAAGTATAAACGCCATCCACATCGGTCCAAATTTCGCATACGCTTGCGCCTAAACAAGCGGCTAAACAGGCTGCAGAATAATCTGAGCCATTACGACCGAGCAATACCAACTCGCCTTTTTCATTACCCGCAGTAAAACCTGCCATCAGCACTACTTTATCTTTTGCAATACTTGCTGCATCAACACGTTTTGTTGATTCTTCAATTTCAACAGAAGACTCAAGATAACCGCCTTTTGCTAATAATTGCTTGACAGGATCCACAATATGTACACTATAGCCACGCGCTTCAAACCAAGCTTTCATCATTGCGATAGAAAGTTTTTCACCACGGCAATCAATGGTCACTTTAACTGCATCTTCTACTTTTCCTGCCTGACGAATTTCTTCTAATAATTCTTTGATTTGAGCAAATTCAGCATCAATAAGCGCCTTGGTGCCATTTAAGTCGAATTGATTATTTTCGGTATGCAAGCCATTGATGATATTATAGAAAATTTCGATTGCTTCGTTGAAATGTGTATCGGTTGGTTGATTTAATGCAGCTTTTTCAGAAAGGGCGACGAGATGATTAGTTATTTTGGCTGGTGCTGATAAAACACCAGCAGCCTGCTCTTCTAAATGAGCTTGCTCGATCAATTTCGCCGCTTGGGAAAAACGTTCTGGATTTGCAAGCGAAGTGCCGCCAAATTTAAGTACGCGCATAATTGGTTCTCCTAGAGATATTGTGTTTTTAAATTTATAAAAAAACCCGCTATTCAGTTGAATTGCGGGTTTTCAGTATCCTGTTTTTTGCTGCACTAACCCGCACCATTAATTGTAATAATGGTCATCATAATAGTGGTAATTGTGCTAATGATTACGGATAAAGTGCGGTTATTTTTCATTGTTTTTTATCTTGAAAAATGAATGCGTAAAGAAATACCGAAATTTCCCGAGCTTGTCAAACAGAAAGTGACAAATTTTTCAGAAATTTTCTCAGTAAATAAATTTCGTGTAAACTAACCGCACTTTTATAAAGGAGAACCTATGGATATCCAACATAATCTCAACCTAATTCAGCAAAAAATTGAAACGGCTTGCAAAGAAGCTAAACGCAATCAAAATACCGTAAAATTACTTGCCGTATCTAAGACCAAACCTATTTCCGCTATTCTTTCGGCTTATCAAGCTGGGCAAATAGCCTTTGGGGAAAATTATGTGCAAGAAGGTATAGAAAAGATCCAATATTTTGAGTCTCAAGATATAAACCTTGAATGGCATTTTATTGGTCCATTACAATCGAATAAAACCCGTCTCGTTGCAGAACATTTTGATTGGATGCAAACACTTGATCGAGCAAAAATTGCAGATCGTTTAAATGAACAACGACCGACCAACAAGGCTCCATTGAATGTATTAATTCAGATTAATATCAGCGATGAAGAAAGTAAATCAGGCCTCCAACCTGAAGAAATGCTAACACTGGCAAAACACATCGAAAATTTACCGCACTTATGCCTACGTGGCTTAATGGCAATACCCGCGCCGACCGATAAAATCGCTGAACAAGAAGCCGTGTTCAGAAAAATGTCAGACCTATTTGAACAACTGAAACAAGCCTTACCAAATCAACAAATAGATACGCTTTCTATGGGAATGACGGACGATATGCCGAGCGCAATAAAATGCGGTTCTACAATGGTACGCATTGGTACTGCGATTTTTGGTGCAAGAAATTATTCAACACCACAAAATAAATAATCATGGAATAAGGCTCGAATTTAAAACAAGCCTTATTTATTAATGAAATTTAAATGCCAGTACTCTCGCCACATTTTGAGCGGAAGAAATTAAATTTTGTTCGCCTTGTTTGAGAATATCCGATAAATCGCCAAGTTGGTGAATAATAGGAAACACCGCATCAATACCGTGATCAAACACCACATCATAATCTTCACGCAAACACCCTGCGATGGCGATCACTGGCTTATTGAACTGTTTTGCCGTACGCGCCACACCAATTGGCGTTTTACCCATAATACTTTGTGCATCTATTCGCCCTTCACCCGTAATCACCACATCAGCATCTTTTACATAGTCGATTAAACGTAACCGGTCTAACACAATTTGTATACCTGCTTTCAGTTGTACGCTTGGTAATAATAGCAATCCACCACCCATACCACCAGCAGCACCTGCGCCAGCCTGATCACGAATTTGTTTACCGCAATCACGTTCGGCAATTTCAGCAAAATGCGAAAGTGCAGCATCAAGTTGTTTCACCATTTCAGACGTTGCACCTTTTTGTGGTCCAAAAATGGTAGATGCGCCACATTCACCACAGAGCGGATTATTCACATCGCACGCTACTTCAATGTGAACTTGTTGCAAACGTGGATCTAATTGTTGAACGTCAATCTTCACAATATTTGCTAGCTCTGCTCCACCAAAACCGATAGGCTTATCTTGCGAATCTAAACATTGCATCCCTAGTGCTTGCAACATTCCTACACCACCATCGTTGGTTGCGCTACCGCCAATACCAAGAATGAAACTCTCTACGCCTAAATCTAATGCCAGTTTAATCAACTCCCCTGTGCCGTAACTGGTGGTAAGCAAGGGATTGCGTTTTTCAGGCGGAACAAGATGTAAACCAGAAGCTGCTGCCATTTCGATAATCGCAGTTTTTCCATCTCCCGATAAACCGAAGAAACTTTTCACTTTGTCGCCCAAAGGCGCGGTGACTTCACATTCAATGAGCTTGCCTTGCGTGGCATCCACAAGAGATTGAACTGTACCTTCGCCCCCATCTGCCATTGGCAATTTTACATAGTCCGCATCAGGGAATACGCGTTTGAAGCCTGTTTCAATGGCAGTAGCTACTTCAAGTGCGGTCAAACTTTCTTTAAAAGAATCAGGTGCAATCACAAATTTCATAACAACTCCTAGAATTTAAATACGCCAAAAATTAAGGTAGAAACGATGGTCATCATCAAACCGACCGCACTTTCATAAGGAATAAGTTTTAAACGTTCTTTGATATCCATATTCACACTACCGCCTGTGGCATGGAAGAAAGAACCATGTGGCATATGATCAAATACGGTCGCCCCTGCGTGAATCATTGCTGCACCAGCAAGACTGCTAATACCAAGTTCTAATAAGGTACTACTGAACACATTGGATGCCACCGCAGTACCTGCAGTGGTAGAAGCTGTCGCTAAAGACATCAACGCCCCTGAAATTGGTGCAAGAATGTATGATGGCAAACCTGAATGTTCCAAACCTTGAATCAATACTTCTTTTAAACCAGAATTAGCAATGATGCCAGCAAGCGCACCTGTACCAAGTAACATAATTGCCACGGGTGTCATTTTACTCAATCCATTGATAGCATAACTATTTATATTGCGAAGTTTGCCCATACAAAGCGCACCAATCAAACCACCTAACGGCAATGCAATTAATGGATCAACTTTAATATCAAACAATGGACGAAGTGCCAATAGCAAAATTGCCACTAAAGGTGCGACAAGTGCGGTCAGAAATGAAGGTAAATTTTGCGTTTCAAGCACGATTACCTCTTTGTCAGTTACTTTAGAACCTTTGTTGATTAAGCGTTTTGCTAAGAAGTAGGTGAGAATCAAACCAAATAGCGCGGGAATTATACCAGCCATCATCACGGAAGTGAGTGGCAAATGAAAAGTATCTGCTGCCGCAATGGCATTTGGGTTTGGCGACATAATATTACCAGCTTTACCACCGCCAATCATGGCGAGCAAAATTGCAGCTTTCGATAAATCGCTGCGACGCGCTAACGCTAAAGCAATTGGTGAAACAGTAATCACTGCTACATCCACGAACACACCTACCGCAGTTAAAATCATCGTCGCCAGTGCCAAGGCGAGTAAAGCTCGAGTTTCACCCAATTTATTAGTAATGGTTTCCGCGATGGAATTTGCTGCACCCGATTCAATCAACACGCCTGCCAACACACCAGCAGCTAAGATACGCATAACCGCAGTAGTAATACCCTGAGCACCACCGATCATTAGGCTCACTGTTTGCGATAAATCCGCACCGCCAATTAAGCCTCCAACCAAAGCTCCCACCAGCATACCATAAGCTGGTGAGACTTTTTTCAAAATGAGGAAGATAGCAACGATTAACGCCACCAACGCACCTATTGCTGAGACTGTTGTCATTTTTTCTCTCCTATAAAAATTAAAAACCAAGGAGATTATTTCTGTTTTATAGGGGAAATGCTTTATTAGAGCAAACAAAAAGTGCGGTTAAAAATCATCAAACTTTGTAAAGTTATACAACCTCAATGTTCTAACAACGTTCCGAGATAAAGCGTTAATTCATCATCTATCTTATTGAAAAATAAGCCAGTTATTTGCTCTATTTTGTTCAATCGATAACGCAAAGTATTCGGGTGAACAAATAATTTTTCCGCAGTGAGATAAAGATCACAATTTGATAAAAAATATTGTTGAAGGGTTTTATAAAGTGTCGCATTTTCTTCTGAGAAAAGGGGAGAAAGAGGTTTTATCAATTCGTTCCCTTGCCAAGAATGAGATAATCCAGCAAGTAGCACAGGCAATCGATGCTCATCAAACACATAAATACCTTTGCGTGGATGATGTTTTAATCCATAAGAAAGCGTGCTTTGCGCACTTTGAAAAGACAAGGGAAGTTGCTCAAAAAGCGGTAGATTTAGACAAGCACCTACAGCAATTTTATAATCTTGTTTTGAATAATCTGCAGGTAAAAGCGTTTTCATTTGAGCAGAAAGTACGGTGGAGTTTTGCCAAGTCTTTAAGACCACAACCTGATCAAGGGACAAAATTGCCACATCCTGTGCAAATTCAGACTGTTCTAAATAATTGATCAGATGCTGTAAATTATCCAGAGCTGGATTAAGTAACTTAATCAATACAACCACACGAGATTTATTTAAATCAAAAGAAAAAAATTTCGCCTGCTGTTCCATCTCTTTCCAATTCAAATTGCAATGTAATAATTGTAAAATAAATTCTTCTTTGTAACGACGATGCCAGCTTTCTTGTTCCAGTAAAGCCTGTTGTTCCACAATAAGTTCTGCCGTCATTTTCACTAGTTCGGCATATTGTTTCACCTGCGTTGGCTCACCAGAAATCCCCACCACTCCAATATTTTTGCCTAAATAATGAATCGGTAAATTAATCCCTGGTTGTGCTTCAAAATTCCATTTTTGTGCCAACGCTTGATCAATCTCTACCATACGATTTTCCCTCAACGCCAACACCGCTCCTGTGTGCCGTTGATTCAAACGCGTTGAATTTCCCGACGCAATGATCACACCGTCGTGATCCATTACATTTACAGAGTGATGAATGATCTTCATTGCACGTTTAACAATTTTTTTGGCAGTGTATTTATCGAGTTGCATATTTGTAATAAAGAAGATAAATGAAGATAAATGAAGATAAAATATTGAGAAAAAGAAAGTTAGTCAAATATTGTTTTATCTGCAAGAAAAGACGCGAGACTATTCTCCCGCACTGCGTTTTTATCGCTATAATGTTTTATTCTGAACTTGAACATATCCCATAATTAATGCCAAAATTCCTAGTGGAAAAATAAGATCTATTACAGAACCATCATTTCCCCAAATCAAATTAGCAATAATAACGAGACTACCACTTATCGCCCAAGCAATTGTTGTAGGTATTGACCATACAATCATTTGTTTTTTTACATCATTAATCCCCATCATTCGATTCCAGAATAAATAAATTAATATAAATGATCTGCACCCCAAAACTAAACAAATAAGCTTACTCATTAAGGTGCAAATCAAAGTGCGGTTCATTTTTATATTATTTTTGGCTACATACAGCAATAAAATGTAATTTATGTTCAGGATCATTAAAGGTTTTGAACATTCTTTTAAATTGCTCACGATTTTCCGCTTTCATGGCATTACGGATGATTTTTAACGTACCGAAAATTCCTTCATCATAAATCATTCCTTTTGGAGAAAGTAATGTCATCTCGCCAGAGAAAGTATCTACATATCTAAAGCCACTTTCTTGGAATATGCCTTTCCATCCATCTTTCGTTAATGGCGTGACAGTCACATTAATCGCTTTGCGCATATTTTCTAGAATAGTTTGATGATCATTCCCCACCAGCATAACATCGTGAGTAAGCAATAAACCATTTGGTTTTAACACTCGAAAATATTCTGCAATGGCTTTTTTCTTCGCTTCCACGGGTAACATCGTGAGCATCGCTTCATTGATGACAATATCAAAACTTTCATCCTCAAAAGGCAACTTCATCGCATTCGCTCGCTGCACATGAATTTTTTCTTGCAAGCCATTTGCTTCGATATTTGCTTGTGCTTTTGCTAACGCATGTTCGTCTAAATCAACACCTTCAATATGGCAACCAAATTGCTTCGCCAATCCAATGGCTGTCGTTCCCATATTACAAGCAACCTCTAACACTTTTTTATCTTGGCTAAAATCGCCATTGGCTATTAACCAATCTGTCGCTTTTTTACCACCTGGACGCAAACGAGTTTTACCTAAACGTGCAAGAAAATTATGCCCTACTTCATCTTTTGCCATATCTATCTCCTAGTAATTAACTTGGTTTTTATATTATAGATAAAAATGATAACTATTAAAATGACAGATCAAATAAATAAGGCGGAATAATTGTTCCGCCTTTTTCTCTTATTTCTTCAATGCTTTTTTCAATTCAAGTAATTCTCGACGTAACTGTTTCAATTCGCTTTCCATTTCAGCTTGTTTATGCAGTTTTTTGTTGGTTTCTACTTGTTGAGAACGCATCATCACTACTTCTTGTCGCAATTGTAAAACTTCCGCAGAATTAACCGCACTTTGTGTTGAAACCGCAGGTTTGGATTTGTTACCAAATTTCCAAGAAACACCTGCGCCAAAGGTTTTTTCCGAACCAGAAAAACTACCCGCTACATTAAGCAACACATTTTCAGCGGGCTTAAACACCGCACCCATTGCCATAGCCTGCGCATTTTTATAACTTCCAACCCCCAAAGACAACGCAAATTTATCATCTTCACCTAATTGTGTAGGTTTTAATCAACGCTGCAGCACTTGTGCCAACGCAGTTAATACGTAAATCTGTTCGATTTAAACGCGTATTTACGTGAGTGAATTGATTATCAATTTCTCCAAGTTTAGTTTCCGTACCATCTAAACAATTATTAACTTGTGTAAAGTTATTATTAACTTGAGTAAATTGGTTATCAATTTGACCAAGTTTATTGTCTGTATTATCTAAGCGGTTATTGACTTGAGTGAATTTGTTATCCACTTGAATCAGTTGGTTATCAATTTGACCCAGTTTATTTTCTGTACCATCTAAGCGATTATTGACTTGTATGAATTTATTATCAACTTGAGCAAATTGATTATTCACTTGACCAATTTTAGTTTCTACCGCATTTAACTGACGAACATTTACTGCATCATAATCTTCTGTGCCATCGGCGACATTAACGATTTGGCGGCGGAAATTAGTTGATGAATCACCAACAGAAACACTGTTTTCTCGATCTGCAAAGGACATATAACCTACAGCAACAGAATGTTTGGCAACAGACTTAGCATAAGCTCCTAAAGCTGTTGATTCTTTAGCATATGCTAAAGAACGATTCCCCACCGCAGTACTGTCTTCGTCTACTGCTGTACTGGAACTCCCCAAAGCCGTTGAATATCTGCCTATTGCTGTACTATATGTGCCGTAAGCAGAAGCCGTTAGTGCATGTGAAGATGAATGCATCCCAAAAGCTGTTGCAGCATAGGTTTTTCCATAAATTTGTTCTAATTCTTCTGGTGTTTTTGAAAGAGTTCTTGTTGGGCTAGTAATTGAATTGGATAGAATGGCAGTACTGCCAGATTGTCTAACATAAGATTTCTTTAAGGCTTCAAGATCTATTTTTTACTATTTCCATATTCATTATTATACGCCTCAACTGTTTCAACTTTACTAAGCAGACCAACAGCAACAGTATCCGGTCCCGAGGCATCAGCGTTCAATCCAAATGCAACAGAACGAACGATTGCTTTTGCTCCAGAACCACAAGCGATACTATCTCCATTTTTTTTACATATTGGCTGATCAATCGCAAAAGACTGAACAGGATAAAAAGAAGTAGAAAGAAGCAGGCTGATTAAAGAAAGTCGGGTTAGATTATTTTGCTTGCTTGCTTGCTTGCTTGCTTGCTTGCTTGCTTGCTTGCTTGCTTGCTTGCTTAATGATTTTCATAATATTTTTCCTTTTGTCAAATAAATGATTATCGAAAGGCTTCCAAAAATCACAAAATATTAATAAAAAATCTGTGACGTATATCACAGATTTTTAAATCAATTAGCTATTTAGGCTTTTACTATTTACTCTCTTTCCACTTTCCATTTACTACTGTGCCGATCACTTTATAATCTGGCGTAAACACTGCTAAGTTTGCTATCTTACCTTTTTCTACCGAACCTAAACGATCATCTAGACCAATTGCACGAGCTGGGTAAAGGTTACTCATTCTAATGGCTTCCGCAAGAGGAATTTCAACATATTCTACCGCATTTTTAATGGATTCCATCATTGTGATTGATGCCCCTGCAATCGTGCCATTCGCATCATAGCAACGCCCATCTTTGATATAAATTGTTTTTCCCTCAAAGGTAAAACTTTCTAGTTCTGGCGGTGCACCTGCCGCTGCAATAGAGTCAGTCACAATACAAAGTTTGTCGCCTTTGATTTTTTTATCAATGCGAACATTGCCGTAATTCACGTGAATACCATCAACAATAATGCCTGTGTAAATATCGCTGTCTAGTACAGCTCCCACGACACCCATTGCACGCCCAGAACTAATTGGCGACATTGCATTATGTAAGTGAGTCGCAAAAGTTGCACCTTTATGGAATGCGGCTTTAGCCACCTCATAGCTTGCGTTGGAATGCCCTACAGAGACAATAATGCCCGCTTCCACAAAATCGGGCGTATAGTTAATAGTTGGATTTTCTGCGGCAATGGTAATTTTTGTAATGACATCCGAATTTTCACAGAGAAAATCTTTCATTTCTGGCGTAATTTCACGAATATATTCGGGACGGTGCACGCCTTTTTTCTCAATGCTGAGATAAGGCCCTTCAATATGTAAACCAAGTGCTTGGTTTTTATGCTTGTTTAAATATTCACGCATAATTTTCACCGCACTTTTTATATTTTCATCAGGCGCAGTAATAAAAGTGGGAAGGAAACTTGTACAACCTGATTTTAAGTTAGTTTCCTGCATAATTTCCAAGGTTTCAACGCTAGTTTGGTCGTTAAACATCACACCACCACAGCCATTTAATTGCAGATCAATAAAACCTGCGGTTAAATTATTGCCTTGTAAATCAATGGTTTTGATGCCCTTTTCTAATTCAGTTTGCGGGATCACTGCTTCAATAGTCTCGCCATCAATTACTACCGCATAATCTCGTAGAATTTCGTATTTAGTGTAGATCACACTGTTGGTTAATGCGTATTTCATTTTATACCTTCCAAATTTTTTAATAAAAGCGACTGATTGTAAAAATGATAGGTTATTTATCGCTGTAATAAGTCCCAGCAACCGCACCTTCTAATTCAGTAAAATATTTCACGGTTTTCACTTTTAACTCTTGTTGAGCAGCTTCATCACAAACGAGCAAGAAATGACGGTGCATTTGTAATGCACTGACTGTCCATAAATGGTTAATACTGCCTTCAACAGCAGCTTGCACTGCCAGTGCTTTTTGATGTCCTGTTGCTAAAATCATCACTTCTTCTGCATCTAATAATGTGCCAACACCAATGGTTAAAGCATATTTCGGCACTTGAGTAACATCGTTATTAAAGAAGCGTGAATTTACAATCAATGTATCTTGCGTGAGTGTTTTAATACGGGTGCGAGAACTTAATGAAGAAGCAGGTTCATTGAATGCGATATGTCCATCCACGCCAACCCCCCCCATAAACAGATGAATTTTGCCGTAGGATTTAATTTTTTCTTCATAACGACGGCATTCTGCATTATGGTCATCGGTATTGCCGTTAAGAATATTGATATTTTCAGGTAAAATATCGATATGATTGAAAAAATTGTTATACATAAAGCTATGGTAGCTTTCAGGGTGTTCCTCTGGTAAACCCACATATTCATCCATATTGAAAGTCACTACGTGTTTGAAACTCACTTTGCCTGCTTGATGAAGTCGAATCAGTTCTTGATAAGTTTTTAGTGGTGTACCACCAGTAGGTAACCCCAATACAAAGGGACGCTCGGCGGTAGGTTTAAAATCATTGATACGATTGATGATATGTTGTGCAGCCCAACAACTGACTTGTTGTTCTGTTTGTAGCGGAATAAAACGCATATTAGCCTTCCTTTATTATTGACCGTAATGATCCTATTCATATCGTAGGCTGGACTTTAGCCCACCCTACACCAAAGGATCATTATAAGTGCGGTAATTTTCTATCTTGTTTTTAAAAAGAAATTCTTTTGCTCCAATAATTTACCACAAAGCAATAGAAGTTGCCCCCTTCCGCCCTTCGGGCACCTTCCCCCGTAAACAGGGGAAGGGAAGTTCTTGCTGACTTGCTGTTCTGTTTGTAACGGAATAAAACAGGGGGAGGTAAGTTTTTTCTAATTTAAATATTTATGACAAAAATTTCGCTTTCAATTCTTTTGCTTTTGCAACTTGTTCTTCTGTTGCTTTTGCTGTCATTGGCTCACGGCAATAACCTGCATCCACCCCTTCTAATTTAAGCAATTCTTTGATGGTTAAATATAAACCGTTCGCTAAAATGCCTTCGATTAAATCGTTGGTTACATGTTGAATTTCTAATGCTTCAGTTAATTTACCTGCTTTGGTTAATTCAAAAATTTGACGAGCACGAACGCCGTTTACGTTGAAAGTTGAACCAATTGCACCATCTACTCCCAAAGAGGCAGCAGGTAACATCATTTCATCGAAACCAGCCCAAATTAAGTGGTTTGGATAAGCTTTTTTCAAACGTTCTAATAAGTAGAAATCACCTGCTGTGAATTTCACACCCAATACTTTCGGATTTTTGTAAAGCTCGCCAAATTGTTCAATGCCCATATTCACGCCAGTTAAGAACGGGATTGAGTACACGATCATATTGTTGCCCGTTTCAGCGATGATGGTGTCGTAATAATGTTTAATTTCAGGGAAGCTAAATTTGTAATAGAATGGCGTCACTGCAGATAAGCAGTCGTAGCCTAATTCTGTTGCATATTTACCTAATTCCACCGCTTCTTTTAAGTTTACGCTGCCCACTTGAGCAATTAGCGCGATTTGATCTTTTGCTTCATCTTTTGCAATGCGGAAGATTTCTTTTTTCTCTTCCGTTGAAAGCATAAAGTTTTCGCCTGTTGAACCGCCCACATATAAGCCATCCACTTTCATTTTGTCGATGTTGTGGCGAATAATTTGGCGTAAACCTTTTTCATTAATGGTGCCATCTTCATTAAATGACACTAATAATGCACTGAAAATACCTTTTAAATCACGCATAAGTTTTCTCCTATTTTATACGTTGTTCAAGAATTACATTGAGAGTTTTTTGTTTAGTTTGAGCGGCAATTTCTTCTTCGCCCTGCACTAACAAAGCATAAATTAAATCTAATACAAAAAGCTGTGCAATTTTGGTGCCAATAGAATCGCCTTGTAACTTGCCTTGTTTATTACCATTTACCAAAACATAATCAGCATATTCTGTCACGGGGGAACGCAAACTATGCGTCAATGCCACTGTTGTTGCACCATTTTGTTTTGCGATTTTGATGGTATGTGCCGTTTCAGCAGAATAACCAGAATGGCTTAAACCAATTGCCACATCAGAAGAGGTCAATAATGCCGCCTGCATATACATAAAATGATTATTACCTGAAGCATCCACTTGAAAACCAATACGCATCAGCTTATTTTTAGCATCTTCCGCCGTTACGCCAGATGAACCCACACCAAATAAAAAAATACGGCGTGCTTTTTTAAGTACTTTAACGACTTCTTCAAGCTGTTTTAAATCAAGTAAATTAATCGTTTCTTCCATGACATTAGCAACCGCCGTTTGCAATTTTTGTGCAATAGTGAGCGAATCATCACTTGGCATAATTTCTGTTTCAAGTATGCTTTCATCTTGATTATCTTTCGTCGCAAGTTCAATAGAAAGCTCTAGTTTGAACTCGCTGAAACCTTTAAAACCAATGGTTCGACAAAAACGGACGAGCGTAGCTTCTCCAACTTGCAAATGTTTAGCGATTTCTGAAAGGGAGCATTGAGAGACCAAATCAGGCGAACGCAAAATCGTATCGGCAATTTTTTTCTCTGATTTAGTTAAACTCTGGTAAAGTGAGCCAATTTTGTTTAACACATTTCCCGATTTAGCCATAAATTGTTCCTTCAGGCTTATCCAGTAAAACATCTTTTACCCAATAAGCTGCGCCAATTAAACCTGCATCTTGTCCAAATTTAGCGGTTTCAATTTCACAACAATATATCGAAGGAAAATCTTGTAAATATTTTTCAACCAAAGATAAATATCCCTCAGCTAATCCCACACTGCCACCAATCGCGATTTTTTGAATATCTAAACTAATCACTAAATCAGCAATTAAATTAGCAATGGCTTTCGCAGAACGCTCGACAAGTGCGGTCGCTTTTTCATCATTTTTTCTAAAACGTTCAAACACTTCTTTTGGATCGCACGGATCTTCCCATTGGGAAGAAACTGCTTCAATTGCTCGCCCTGAAGCAATCGCTTCGACACAACCTCGACGACCACAACCACAGATCGCAGCATTTGGATCAGCTAATGTATGACCAATATGCCCAGCAATACCACGAGAACCTGTCTGTAAAATTTGGTTCAGCACAATCCCTCCGCCAACTCCTGTTGAAACGGTAATAAAAACAAAATTTGATACCTGTTCAGAATTTTGCAATTGATATTCCGCATAAGTCGCAGCTTGTGCATCATTTAATAAACCAATCGGTTTATCCGTATGTTTTGCAATACTGGCTTTAAGTGGAAATTCCGCCAAGCCGCCTAAGTTTTTCGGATTTAATGCACTTAAAATGCCATTATTGATGATCCCCGTAGATGCTACCGCTACATAATCAAACTGCCCTTCATAATCAGCAAGCAATTTGCCTAACGCTTGGTGCATTCCCTCCACTACATTTTCACGTGGTGTATGAATTTGCTGACGTTGCTCAATTTCGCCATTTTTTACAATCGCCGCAGCAATTTTTGTCCCACCAATATCTAGTGCTAAACAACGCATAACTTATCCTTATAGTGTAAAGTCTTTTCTCACACGTCTTACGACTATCTTGCAGATTTCACTGAATTAGCAAACCAACTCACAATATGTTCAAGACGAGTTAAGGCTGAACCTACAGTCACGCAATCTGCACCAATTTCAATTGCCACTTTTGCCAATTCTGGCGTGTTATAACGCCCCTCCGCCATCACAAAACAACCCGCTGCTTTTAAATCTTTCACTAATTGATAATCCGGTTCTTCTGGCACTGTGCCACCTGTATAACCCGACATCGTACTGCCGACAATATCAAAACCAAGCGCTTTACAATACAAGCCTTCTTCTAAATTAGAACAATCTGCCATTGCCAAACAGCCCATTTCGTGGATTTTTTTCACCGCACTTTCAATATCCACAGGACGTGGGCGTTTAGTGCCATCTACTGCAATAATATCCGCGCCTGCATTGGCTAGATCTTCAATATCTTGTAAAAACGGCGTAATACGCACGGGACTATCAGACAAATCACGTTTTACAATTCCGATAATCGGAACATTCACAAAAGGACGGGTTGCTTTAAGGTTATCAACCCCCTCAATACGTAAGCCAGAAGCTCCGCCCATAACTGAAGCCTGAGCCATCGCAGAAACGATTTCAGGTTTATCCATTGGGCCATCATCGACAGGTTGGCAAGAAGAAATAAGACCATATTGAATTTGAGAAAGCACTTCTTGATAAGATAATTTAGACATATAACACCCCTCATTTAAATCTGAATAAATCACTTTGAAATTAATTTAATCCACACAAAACAATCTTTTATAAGTTGTAATATGCTTATATTTTCATCATTTAACCTTATTATATGAAAAAGAAATGCCATTTTAAAGAATATTTTTGAAGTGTTTTTTCATAAATGTGATCAACTTCTCATTTTTGAAATAAAACTCGTAAAACTATTTTAAATTTGTTTTTTTACTCTTAGAATTGCTCTCGAATCCTATTTTTGGGGAGAAAACATACATTTTTTGCCTAAATTGATTCTCATATTATGGGGTTAATATTCCCCTTTCCAACATAAGTTCACACAGGAGCGAATATGATGAAATTGACAAAACTTTTCCTTGCTACCGCCATTTCTTTAGGCGTATCTTCTGCTGTTCTTGCCGCTGATTATGACTTGAAATTCGGTATGAATGCTGGAACTTCATCAAATGAATATAAAGCGGCAGAAATGTTTGCCAAAGAAGTCAAAGAAAAATCACAGGGTAAAATTGAAATTTCACTTTATCCAAGTTCACAATTAGGTGATGACCGTGCAATGTTAAAACAATTAAAAGACGGTTCTCTCGACTTTACCTTTGCAGAATCTGCTCGCTTCCAGCTGTTTTACCCTGAAGCGGCAGTATTTGCCTTACCTTATGTTATTAGCAACTACAATGTTGCACAAAAAGCCTTATTCGATACAGAATTCGGTAAAGATTTAATTAAAAAAATGGACAAAGATCTTGGCGTGACTTTACTTTCCCAAGCTTATAACGGAACTCGCCAAACGACTTCAAATCGTGCAATCAACAGTATTGCAGATATGAAAGGCTTAAAACTTCGTGTGCCAAATGCTGCAACAAACTTAGCCTATGCTAAATATGTTGGTGCATCGCCAACACCAATGGCATTTTCTGAAGTTTATCTTGCGTTACAAACCAATGCCGTCGATGGTCAAGAAAATCCGTTAGCAGCAGTGCAAGCACAAAAATTCTATGAAGTGCAAAAGTTCTTAGCAATGACTAACCACATTTTGAATGACCAACTTTATTTAGTAAGCAACGAGACTTATAAAGAACTCCCTGAAGATCTTCAAAAAGTCGTAAAAGATGCTGCCGAAAATGCAGCAAAATATCACACTAAATTATTCGTAGATGGGGAAAAAGATTTAGTCACATTCTTTGAAAAACAAGGTGTGAAAATTACACATCCTGATCTTGTTCCATTTAAAGCATCAATGAAGCCATATTATGCTGAGTTTGTAAAACAAACTGGTCAAAAAGGTGAAGCAGCTTTAAAACAAATTGAAGCAATCAAACCATAATCCCTCTTTAGTGTGCCGTAATGGCACACTACATTCCCTTATTCTTCATCAAGCGGAGTGAAGTATGAAATATATTAATAAGCTTGAAGAATGGCTGGGTGGCGCATTATTTATCGCCATTTTCGGTATTCTTATCGCTCAAATTCTTTCACGCCAAGTTTTTCATTCTCCGTTAATTTGGAGTGAAGAACTCGCCAAGCTCTTATTTGTTTACGTGGGTATGTTGGGTATCAGCGTTGCTGTGAGAAAACAAGAACACGTATTTATTGATTTTTTAACTAATCTAATGCCCGAAAAAATCAGAAAATTTACAAATACGTTTGTACAATTATTAGTCTTTGTATGTATTTTCTTATTTATTCATTTCGGCATTCGTACTTTTAACGGCGCATCATTCCCTATTGATGCCTTAGGAGGCATTTCTGAAAAATGGATTTTCGCAGCACTGCCTGTTATCGCAATATTAATGATGTTTCGCTTTATCCAAGCGCAAACCCTAAACTTTAAGACAGGGAAAAGCTATTTACCTGCGACTTTCTTTATCATAAGTGCGGTCATTTTATTTGCGATTTTATTTTTCGCGCCAGATTGGTTCAAAGTATTGCGTATTAGCAATTATATAAAACTCGGTTCAAGTTCAGTCTATGTCGCCTTACTCGTTTGGCTCATCATTATGTTTATCGGTGTCCCTGTAGGTTGGTCCTTATTTATTGCTACTCTACTTTATTTTTCTATGACACGTTGGAATGTCGTAAATGCCGCAACTGAAAAATTAGTCTATAGCCTAGACAGCTTCCCATTACTTGCCGTGCCGTTTTATATTTTAACGGGCATTCTAATGAATACAGGTGGGATTACCGAACGTATTTTTAATTTCGCTAAAGCCTTACTCGGTCATTACACAGGAGGAATGGGACACGTTAATATCGGTGCAAGTTTATTGTTCTCTGGTATGTCAGGTTCAGCACTTGCTGATGCTGGGGGCTTAGGTCAATTAGAAATCAAATCAATGCGTGATGCTGGTTATGACGATGATATTTGCGGAGGAATTACTGCTGCTTCTTGTATTATTGGGCCATTAGTTCCGCCAAGTATTGCAATGATTATTTACGGTGTAATTGCCAATGAATCTATCGCAAAACTCTTTATTGCAGGTTTTATTCCAGGTGTATTAATTACTTTAGCTTTAATGGCAATGAATTATCGCATTGCCAAAAAACGAGGTTATCCACGAACACCAAAAGCTACGAGAGAACAACTTTGCAGCAGCTTTAAACAATCTTTTTGGGCAATCTTAACGCCGTTATTAATTATCGGTGGTATTTTTTCAGGATTATTCAGTCCAACAGAATCTGCCATTGTTGCAGCCGCATACTCTGTAATTATTGGTAAATTTGTGTATAAAGAATTAACCTTAAAAAGCTTATTTAATAGTTGCATAGAAGCAATGGCAATTACGGGCGTAGTCGCCTTAATGATTATGACCGTGACTTTCTTTGGCGATATGATTGCCCGTGAACAAGTCGCAATGCGTGTTGCTAATGTGTTTGTTGCCGTTGCCGATTCGCCTTTAACCGTATTGGTAATGATTAACGCACTGTTACTTTTTCTTGGAATGTTCATTGATGCCCTAGCATTACAATTTTTAGTATTACCAATGCTTATTCCTATCGCAATGCAATTCAATATTGACTTAATCTTCTTTGGTGTAATGACCACATTAAATATGATGATTGGTATTCTTACCCCACCAATGGGAATGGCTCTCTTTGTTGTTGCTCGTGTAGGTAATATGTCAGTTTCCACGGTAACCAAAGGCGTATTACCGTTCTTGATTCCCGTTTTCGTCACATTAGTATTAATCACGATTTTCCCACAAATCATCACATTTGTGCCAAATCTATTGATACCATAATAAAAAGTGCGGTTGAAAAACATTAAATTTTTTAACCGCGCATTCATCGTTTTCGTAAGTTACATCTGCTGTATCTTACAATACAAAAGGGTGCAATAACTGCACTTTATCAACGCCTATTCAATGCCGTTTAATGAATAGAAAACTGTAAACACAACTCAAAATGGGGTTTATTATGAAACTAACTAAAACAGCATTATGTACCGCACTTTTTGCTACCTTTACTTTTTCAGCGAACGCACAAACTTATCCTGATTTGCCAGTGGGGATCAAAGGAGGAACAGGTGCATTAATTGGCGACACAGTTTATGTGGGATTAGGTTCTGGTGGCGATAAATTCTATACCTTAGACCTAAAAGATCCTTCAGCACAATGGAAAGAAATTGCTACATTTCCAGGTGGCGAACGCAATCAACCTGTTGCAGCCGCAGTGGATGGAAAACTTTATGTATTCGGTGGTTTACAAAAAAATGAAAAAGGCGAACTTCAACTCGTTAATGACGCTTATCGCTATAACCCAAGCGATAATACTTGGATGAAACTTCCTACTCGTTCTCCCCGTGGTTTAGTAGGATCAAGTGGCGCATCTCACGGAGATAAAGTTTATATTTTAGGCGGCTCTAATCTCTCTATATTTAATGGCTTCTTCCAAGACAACGTTGCGGCAGGAGAAGATCAAGCGAAAAAAGATGAAATCGCAGCAGCTTACTTCGATCAACGTCCAGAAGATTATTTCTTTACAACAGAATTATTGAGCTATGAACCCTCAACCAATAAATGGCGCAATGAAGGACGCATTCCATTCTCTGGTCGTGCTGGTGCAGCCTTTACAATTCAAGGTAATGATCTCGTGGTTGTCAATGGCGAAATTAAACCTGGACTTCGCACCGCTGAAACCCATCAAGGTAAATTCACTGCTAAAGGTGTGCAATGGAAAAACTTACCTGACTTACCTGCACCAAAAGGCAAATCACAAGATGGTTTAGCTGGTGCGCTTGCAGGCTATAGTAACGGTCATTATTTAGTCACTGGTGGCGCAAATTTTCCAGGTTCAATCAAACAATTCAAAGAAGGAAAACTTCACGCACATAAAGGTTTAAGCAAAGCTTGGCATAACGAAGTTTATACGTTGAATAATGGTAAATGGCGCATCGTTGGGGAATTACCAATGAATATTGGTTATGGTTTTTCTGTATCTTACAACAATAAAGTTTTACTGATTGGCGGTGAAACTGATGGAGGTAAGGCTTTAACTAGCGTCAAAGCAATAAGCTATGACGGTAAAAAATTAACCATCAAATAATTTATCACAGAATAGTGCATAAAATTTATAATAATCAAAAGCGGCGAAATTTATCGCCGCTTTATGCAAAATAAAAGTAATTAAAGCAAAATTAACACAAATTTTGACCGCACTTTAAATGCGCTATAAAGAGCTGGCATTTTTATTAATAAGATTTAGCGATGTTATTTATTCCACCACCACTACTCTGTTTATTCATTGCCATAGCAATGTATTTTTTGCCAAAGATTGCTAGTTATTCTGTCCATTTTTCAGTGATTGTTTTTGTTATTTCCCTTTCATTTTTGATTGCTTTAAGCAGCGTTATGCAATTCTTTATATGTAAAACCTCCATTAATCCTCGTGACTTTAAAGGCACAACAAAATTAGTTTCCACAGGCATATTTCGATTTAGCCGTAACCCAATGTATTTAAGTTTGCTGTTAATTTTGCTTGCTTGGACGCTTTGGTTAGGTAATAGTTTAGCTTGGTTAGGCGTGATTGTCTTTATACTAGTTATGAACCAGTTTCAAATAGCCCGAGAAGAAGCCTATTTGGAAAGTAAATTTGGCGATGAATATCGTCGTTACAAACAAAAAGTAAGACGTTGGCTATAAAAAACACCTTCACGAGGAAGGTGCTTTTATCAAATTAAAATCTATTTTTTCGGTGCCTGCATAAAGCGGAAGAAATCACTATCTGGTTTTAAAATCATTATATTGTCAGAATTTGCAAAACTCGCTTCATAGGCTTTTAAGCTACGCACAAAAGTAAAGAATTCTGGTTCTTGAGCAAAAGCATCTGAATATAATTTTGCTGCAGCTGCATCGCCTGAACCTCGTAATTCTTGTGCAGTTTTATTTGCATTAGCAAGAATTAACGTCACTTTGCGATCTACATCAGCTTGAATAAATGCTGCTTTTTCTTTCCCTTGAGAACGATGTTCACGCGCCACTGCATCACGTTCTGCACGCATACGTTGGTAAATTGAAGAAGAGACTTCATCTGGTAAATTAATTTGTTTTACACGCACATCGATCACTTCAATACCTAATTCTGCCGTACTGTCTTGTCCTGAACTTAAAGCTTTTTTTGCCCCTTCCATTAATTCTCCACGTGTACCAGAAACAATATCTTTAATCGTGCGTGAACCAATTTCAGAACGTAAACGGTCGTTTACTTTACGACTTAATAAATTTGCAGCTTGAGCATAATCGCCACCGCCAGTAGATGTGTAGAATCGACCAAAATCACTGATTTTCCATTTCACATAAGAATCCACTAGCAAATCTTTTTTCTCAACAGTAACAAAACGTGTTGCAGAGCCATCTAAAGTACGAATACGCGCATCTAAAACTTTGATGCTATCAATTAAAGGCACTTTAAAATGCAAGCCCGGTTCATATACAACCACTTTGTTATCAGCATCACGCTGTACTTTGTTAAATCGTAACATAATGCCACGGGTACCTTCCGTTACAACGACGATACTAGAATAAACGACTGCCGCAATCACGAAAATAACAGGTAATAAAAATCTACGCATTAGTTAAATCTCCCTTGACGAATCGGTGCAACGGTAGTCGGCTGAGGCTGATAAGAATTTTGACGTTCTGGCGCAGTAAAAGCAGGCGAAGAATTGACCGCACTTGGCGCACTTGTTACCGATTTTTTGCCCATAATTTGCTCTAGCGGTAACACAGTTAAATTATTACCATTATTGCCATCAAGCATTACTTTTGGGGTATTTGCCATCACTTTTTCCATCGTCTGAATATATAAACGCTCACGCAGTAAATCTGGCGCAGCCTTAAATTCTGGCAACAAGCGTTGCAAACGTTCCACTTCACCTTTTGCATCTAACACGATACGATCTTTATAAGCTGTTGCTTCTTCAAGAATACGTTGAGCATCACCGCGTGCAATCGGTTCTTTCTCACGCGCATAGGCTTCCGCTTCACGAATAAAACGTTGTTCATCTTCCTGCGCTTTAATTGCATCATCAAACGCATCTTTTACTTCTTCAGGTGGACGCGCAGATTGGAAGTTCACATCAATAACCTCAAGTCCCATATCATAGGATTTGATAATTTCATTCAAAGCTTTCCAAGTATTTTCACGCACGACAGAGCGACCTGTGGTTAAAATATCATTCATAGACATATGCCCAATAACATAACGTAATGCACTATCTGTCGCTTGATTCAAACTATCATCTGCATTTGTCACGCTAAAAAGATATTTTGCAGGATCTTGCACGCGATATTGCACGGTCATTTCCACTTTTACCATATTTTCATCTTGAGTCAGCATTGCACCTTGTGTACGCAACTCTTTTACTTGCTCCACATTTACTGGCAATACTTTATCTACAAATGTTGGTTTCCAGTTCAAACCGGGTTGAACAATAGAATGTAACTCGCCAAAACGAAGCACCACACCGCGTTCAGCCTCTTTAATGGTGTAAAAACCGCTTACGCCCCAAATAATCGCACCAATCGCTACAGCAAGTGGAATAACTTTGCCAAAATGAAATGGCGTATTGCCTTGAGAACTGCCATTATTTTGACCGCTCTTTTTATTTCCACCACCTAATTTTTTAAGCAGATTATTAAAAATCTCCTCAATATCTGGCGGAGATTGCTCTTGATTTCCACGATTTTGATTGTTATTCCATCCATTATTATTGGATGAATTTCCCGGCTGTTGGTCGTTGCTTTGCCCTGGTTTACTCCAAGGATCGCGATCTGAACCGTTCTGTGACATTTCATTCTCCATTTGTCAAAAAATTGTTAAGAGTTTAGCTAAATAAATGGGGCACGTCTATGAAAATACAAGGCTTTTTAGGCAATAAAAAATCCTTGATTTTATATAAGGATTTTTTTGATTAATTCACTTCATAAAGAACATATTTTTCAAGTTCTTTTATCTGTAAACTTTCTCTATTCCATTCATAAAAGTGCGGTAATTTTTCTTGATGATTGACAAAAGCGGCTAAATAAATAGGGAGTTCATCAGTAAACCACAACTGCCCCTGCGGACAATAATCTGAAAAAATTTTTTGTTGTTCAGGAAAATGACGAACATTGGATAATTTTACGATCCCAAATCCTTGAGATTTCAATACAGCCTCTCGCAAACACCAACAACGATAAAAAGCGTTCAAAGAATCCTGTTGATGATGAAACCAATCAATTTCTTCTTTTGGTGCAATATGCTCCATCAACGCCGTAAAATTTCTTATTTTAGGAAATTCAATATCAATTCCCACTGCACTTTTTTCTTCTTTTCTAATATCTAATATTACCGCCACCCAATCACCAGAATGGCTAATATTAAAATCTATTCGCTCATCAAGAAAATAAGGTCTGCCACTTTCAGTACGATGAATTTGAGATAAAAGTGCGGTGGATTTTCCTGCTATTTTTAAAAGTTGGAAAAGTAATAAATGCGCAAGCCGACGACACTGATGACGCTGAAAAACACGGGAGCTATCGGTTTCAATTTGATATAGATTTTCTGGAATCAGTTCATCGGGTAAGGATTCCAAAGAAAAAGGTTGATTTATATTGCCGTAGGCGATGTAGGTTGTCATAAAATAAAAGCACCATTCAAAGGTGCTTTTATATTAAAAGGATTTAGTTTGTGTGTAAATTAGCGAATCACTAATTCCGCCACAGAAACACCAACTAAGCAAGCAACAACAACCCCAATTAAACCTGGCACCATAAAACTGTGGTTAAAATAATATTTACCAATTTTTGTTGTACCCGTTACGTCAAAGTTTACTGTTGCAATATCTGACGGATAATTTGGAATGAAGAAATAGGCATAAGTTGCAGGCATTAAACCAACTAAGATTGGTGCAGGAATACCTAAACTTATACCCACAGGTAATAACATTACAGCAGTGGCAGCTTGGCTATTAATTACAACTGAGACTGCAAATAACGCCAATGCGAATGTCCAAGGGTAAGTTTGCACCATATCAGTAATCGCAGCTTTAAATTCAGGTATTGCATATTTGAAGTAAGTGTCGCTCATCCACGCAATACCATAAATTGCAATCGCTGCTACCATACCTGACTTAAATACCACGCCATTTGGCACGATTTGAGGATTTGTTTTCGTTGCGAGTAAAATCACACCGCCAAAGCAAAGCATCATCATTTGAATGATAAGTGACATTGAAATTGCTTTTCCGCTACCGATAGTGCGAATTTCAGGAATCATCGCAATCGCAACAATCACAACTAAAGCAAATAAAAATAGGTAAACAGATTTTTTTGCCCCTTGCGGAAGGGTTTCATTCAATGTTGTACTGGTAGTATTTAAAATACGTTCGCGCCATACTGGATCTTGTAAACGACGTTGATATTCAGGATCTTGTTCTAACTCTTTACCACGACGCATACTGTACAAAGAAAGCGCAATCGTACCCGCTAAAGTAGCAGGAACGGTTACACAAATAATATCTAATAAACTAATATGCTCAAAAGCGGGCATTGCTGTAATTTTACCTAGATAAAATACAACAGCTGCAGAAAGTGGGCTTGATGTGATGGCTAATTGCGATGCTACCGAAGACGCTGCCATTGGACGTTCTGGACGAATTTTGTTTTTCAATGCAACATCGCCGATGATTGGCATAATTGTGTAAACAGAGTGACCAGTACCAAGCATAAAGGTTAATAAATAGACGACTAATGGGCCGAGTAAAGTGACACGTTTTGGATTTTTACGGAGAATGCGTTCAGCAATTTGTAACATAAATTTCAAACCGCCAGCTGCTTCAAGTACGGATGCGCAAGTCACCACTGCAAGAATGATAAGCATAACATCAATCGGTGCTTTCCCTACTGGCATACGAAATACGAAAACCTCGATAGCAAGACCGATACCAGAAACAACACCTAATCCGATACCGCCGTAACGGCTACCGATATAGAGCATTAATAGTAAAAATAAAAATTCTAAATAAAGCATAAACACCTCAAAAATGAAAAACTATGCAAATAATACTTCTTTTTAGGCATATAACTAAATAATTTTTTAAAATTTAAACCAAGATTTTAAGTAAAAGATAATTTAGATCAATGTTTATGAAAGGGAAAAATAAAAAGTGCGGTAATTTTAAAGAGGATTATTAGAAAAAAATTAGGCGACTTAAAACGTCGCCCAACTTAAAATTATTGATTGTTTTGCACGTAATCAATCGCAGATTGAACAGTGGTAATTTTTTCAGCTTCTTCATCAGGAATTTCAATATCAAATTCTTCTTCTAAAGCCATTACTAATTCAACTGTGTCTAAAGAGTCCGCACCTAAATCTTCAACGAAAGAAGCTTCAGATTTCACATCTTCTTCTTTAACACCTAATTGTTCAACGATGATTTTTTTCACGCGTTCTTCAATACTCATTTGTTTTTCCTATTTTGTTGGTTTTAACTCATAAAAGAGCGGTTAGTGTATGTATTTTTTATTAACTTGCAACTATTTTATGGTCTGGTCGCACCACAAAATGGGCAATCTGAATACACACATTAAAAATAGTTACGTACCTTTGCATACGCTCAAGGCGTAACCAAGTTACACTGCACTTAGGATTCTAACATTATCTAAAATCTTTGGCTATGATTTTGTTATTCAAAATCTATCAACATAATGCCAAAACGACATTAACTTAAGTACAAGCCACCATTAACGTGTAATGTTGTTCCCGTAATGTAAGCTGCATCATCAGAAGCTAAGAAAGCAACTGCTTTAGCAATATCTTTTGCTTCGCCTAAACGACCTGCGGGAACATTAGATAAAATGCCTGCTTTTTGTTCATCCGTAAGCACGTCTGTCATATCTGTTGCAATAAAACCAGGTGCCACCACATTTACAGTAATACCGCGCGCAGCCACTTCTTTCGCTAAAGATTTAGAAAAACCAATCACACCCGCTTTTGCTGCACAATAGTTAGCTTGTCCTGGATTACCCATTGAACCAACCACTGAACCAATATTGATGATACGACCAAAACGTTTTTTCATCATCGAACGTAACATGGCTTTAGAAAGATGATACACAGAAGTTAAGTTAGTTTGCATAATATCAAACCACTCATCATCTTTCATACGCATCAATAAATTATCGCGAGTAATACCTGCGTTATTCACGAGAATATCAATATCGCCAAAATCATTTTTAATTTGCTCAAGTAAAGTTTCAATAGATTCTTTATCCGTTACATTTAACACTAAACCTTTACCTTTATCCCCTAAATATGCAGAAATTGTTTCTGCACCTTTTTCAGAGGTTGCAGTACCGATAACAAACGCACCTTTTGAACTAAGTTCTTCTGCAATCGCACGACCGATACCACGAGTAGCTCCAGTGACTAAAGCAATTTTACCTTGCATTTTTTTCTCCTTTTTACGCTAAAAATTCTTCTACGGCATTGAATGATGCAACATCATTTACAGATATCGCTTGTAAATCACTCACAATGCGTTTGGTTAAACCATTTAATACTTTACTCGGTCCCACTTCAACAAGCACTTGAACGCCATCTTGTGCCATTTTTTCAACTGTTTCAGTCCAACGAACTGGGCTATATAACTGACGAATAAGTGCGGTACGAATTTCTGTACCTGCAGTTTCTGCTTTCACATCAACGTTATTTAATACCGATGTTGTTGGTGTATTAATTTGAATATTCTCAAGTGTTATCGCTAATTGCTCCGCTGCTGGTTTCATCAAGGCACAGTGAGAAGGCACACTCACAGCTAATGGCAATGTACGTTTTGCCCCAGCTTCTTTACATAATGCAGCTGCACGTTCTACCGCCGCTTTCGCACCCGCAATAACGACTTGACCTGGAGAGTTGAAATTCACCGCTGATACAACTTCGCTTTCCTCTGCTTGTTTACAAGCATTAATAATCGCTTCATTATCCAAACCAATGATCGCATACATTGCACCAGTGCCTTCAGGCACAGCTTGTTGCATTAATTTTCCACGCAATTCCACTAATTTAATCGCATCTTGGAAATCCAACACACCAGCACAAACTAGTGCGGAATATTCCCCCAAGCTATGCCCAGCCATCACTTCTGGTTTTAATTGAGGAAACTTCTCTTGCCATACGCGATAAATAGCGACTGAAGCTGCCAAAAGTGCGGGCTGAGTTTGCCAAGTTTTATTGAGTTCTTCAGCTGGGCCTTGTTGAACAAGATGCCATAAATCATAACCAAGCGCATCAGATGCTTGTTTAAATGTTTCAGTAATGATTGGATATTCGGTGGCAAGATCAGCAAGCATACCGACAGTTTGGGAGCCTTGGCCTGGGAATACCATTGCGAATTTTTTCATTATGTTGTTATCCTATGTTTTGATTAAAAATATTTTTCGTTAATTGACGTCAGGATTTCGCCTGACGGCGACCTACTTTTCTTTGCTTGTGCAAAGCAAAGTAGGCAAAAGAAACACTCCCCAATTAAATCGCTGATCTTTGCTTTGTTTCAATTTTCTTTACGGCAATTTGCTGAACTCGCTTCGCTCAAACAGACGCAAATTGCCTAAAAATTGAAAGTCACAAAGGCGATTTATATGGGGCCCAAATTTAATCGGAGCATTATTTAAAAAGTGCAGTTGATTTTGAGTTCATTTTTAGAGTGAAAAACATTTTGAATTTTCACCGCACTTTACATTGAAGAAAGAACAAATAAGGTTCCCTTCTTTGCCGCCTGAAAAAATAGAAATTTGTAGGAAATTTGCGTCTGTTTGAGCGAAGCGAGTTCAGCAAATTTCCGTGAAGCAAATTTCTATTTTTTCAGGAAATAAGGCAAAGCAGGGTTGCTTTTCTTTTTGCTTACTTTTTCTTTGGCAAAACAAAGAAAAAGTAAGTCGCCGTCAGGCGAACCCCTGACATTTAACACAAAAAGTGCGGTCAATTTTTACCGCACTTTAAAATCATCAATAATTATATCAAATCAACTAAAATCTCACTAACGCTGAACCCCAAGTCCAACCACCGCCAAAGGCTTCTAATAACAATAACTGCCCACGTTGAATACGGCCATCTCGAACAGCCTCATCTAAGGCAACAGGCACAGTAGCTGCACTGTTGTTAGCATATTTATCTAACGTAACCACCACTTGTGACATATCCATTTCTAACTTTTTAGCCGTTGCCGTGATAATACGTAAATTTGCTTGGTGTGGCACAAGCCAGTCTAAATCTTTTTTATCTAAATTATTTGCTAAAAGAGTTTCTTCCACTACATTTGAAAGTTCACGAACTGCCAATTTGAACGTTTCGTTACCTTGCATCTCGATATATCCAGATTTTTCTACGCCACGTTCAGGCTGAGCTAAAACAAGGGCATTATGCTTATCTGCTGAAGCGTGTAAATGGGTAGAAATAATCCCTTCTTGTTCACTCGCTTCAAGAATGACCGCTCCCGCACCATCTCCAAATAGCACAACGGTGCTGCGATCTGTTTCATCTAATTTACGAGAATTGAGATCTGAGCCTATCACTAAGGCTTTTTTCACCTTGCCTGCACGAATAAATTGATCGGCTACGCTCAAAGCATAGACAAAGCCAGTGCAAGCAGCGGCTAAATCAAAAGAAATCGCATCATCAATATTTAATAAACCTTGCACTTGGCAAGCCGCACTTGGATAAGCGTGTGAATGACTTGTTGTTGCAACAATAACCAGTTCAATATCTTGAGGATTAATTTGAGCCGTCCCAATGGCATTTTTTGCAGCCTCAAAGCCCATTGTTGCCACAGTTTCATCTGCTGCTGCGATACGACGTTCACGGATACCAGAACGAGTGACAATCCATTCATCTGATGTATCAACCATTTTTTCTAAATCCGCATTTGTGCGAATATGGCTCGGCAAATAGCTACCGGTGGATAAAATTCTACTATTCATACTCAATAAGATAAGCAATTAAAAAGGAAAAAAATCTATGGACTATCGCCAAGTAAGAGAAAAGACGACACCGGATTATTTTCCGATGTTAAAGGAATGCAGACAGTAATACGGGGACCTACGTCCCCGCCCATCACATCTAACACTAAGGTTAGACGACCCAAGTGAACACCTATAAGTAAAAATTACTTATTGATCACCTTACGACCACGATAGTAACCGTCTGCAGTTACGTGGTGACGTAAGTGAGTTTCACCACTTGCTTTATCTACTGATACAGCAGCAGTTGTTAAAGCATCGTGTGAACGACGCATATCACGACGTGAACGAGATTTTTTGTTTTGTTGAACAGCCATTGGCTATACTCCTAAATTTAATTTACTTTTGCTTTAAATTAGCTAATACAGCGAACGGGTTCGGTTTTTTTGCCAATTCTTCAGGCAATTCGCCAAAAACCTGTTCCTGCGCGGACACTTCACAGTGTTCAGATGAATGCATTGGGACAAGCGGTAGAGCTAAAATAAGTTCGTCTTCCACTGCACCAATTAAATCTATTTCGCCAAACGCATTAAATTCGATTGGTTCATAAATTTCGGGCAAGTCATCAGCCTGATCCCAATTAGCCACTGGACTATAAGTAAACTCACATTCCAATGTTTGTTTGTAAGGCAAATTACACCGCTGACATTCAAGCTCGACATCAACCTGTACTTTACCTTTCATCACCACTAATTTTTGTGGATCAACATAAAACGATAATGTTACCTGTGCATCGCTGAGCACGTTTACCACTGATTCCGCCAAACGTTCAAGCTGATTTGCGGAATAATAACCAACATAATCAAGCCGTCTTTGAGCATCTTTTACCGGATCAACGGTGAGGGGTAGTTTTACCTTTTGCATAGGGCGTGAATATTACCTGTTGTTGCGAAGATAGTCAAAGGGAAATCACATTTTTTATTGGATAACTCAATAAAGGAAATTATCCAGTAACTAAAAAGGTTGGAACTATAACAAAAATTGCTATAATCACGCCTCTTTTTTAACAAGGAAAGATAATGATGACTTCAAATTCTTATTGGCAACGCCTAAAAGTTGCCTTTCAATATGTGATGCCACAAATTTATTTAACTCAAATTGCAGGCTGGTTTGCTAAACAAAAATGGGGAAAAATAACACATTTTGTAATTAAAGCCTTTGCAAAAAAATATAACATTGATATGAGCATTGCGCAAAAAGAACAATTTTCTGATTACGCAAGTTTTAATGAATTTTTTATTCGTCCGTTAAAAGAAAACGCACGCCCAATCAATCAAAATCCTACCGCACTTTGTTTACCAGCAGACGGTCGCATTAGCGAGTGCGGTCATATTGACGATACTCTTTTATTACAAGCTAAAGGGCATTTTTTCAGTCTAGAAGACTTACTGGCAGAAGATAAAGAATTAGTGGAAACCTTTAAAAATGGTGAATTTGCTACCACTTATCTTTCTCCCCGTGATTATCATCGAGTGCATATGCCATGCGATGGTACGCTACGCAAAATGATTTACGTGCCAGGTGATTTATTCTCTGTGAACCCATTTTTAGCCCAACATGTACCCAATTTATTTGCACGTAATGAACGTGTGATTTGTGTTTTTGATACTGAATTTGGCACAATGGTACAAATTTTGGTCGGTGCAACCATCACTGCAAGTATTGGCACAACTTGGGCAGGCATAATTAATCCACCACGCCACAATGAAGTGAAAACTTGGACTTATGAAGGCGAAAGTGCGGTCAAATTATTGAAAGGTCAAGAAATGGGTTGGTTCCAACTTGGTTCGACAGTAATTAATTTATTCCAAGCAAATCAAGTGCGTTTGGCCGATCACTTAAGCGTCAACGAACCTGTTCGCATGGGCGAAATCTTGGCGTATAAAAAATAAACAGGATTTATTTCCATAAATGACGGAAACAAATCCTGAAAGTAGATATTTTTTACTTATTTAAAGGCAGAATAACCTTACTGCCTTTTTCTTCTTTCATTTGAACAATTAACGCATTGTTACAAACTCCTCTGAACCTGTTGGATGAATTGCCACCGTATTGTCAAAATCAGCTTTTGTTGCACCCATTTTGATTGCTACAGCAAATCCTTGAATCATTTCATCTACACCGAAACCAATACCGTGCAGACCTACAACTTTTTCATCTTTACCCACACAAACTAATTTCATTTTGCACGGTTGACGATGTTGAGTTACCGCAGTGTACATTGCTGTGAAAGAGGATTTATATATCTTAACATTTTCTGCGCCATACTGCTCAATCGCTTGCGGTTCAGTTAAACCTACTGTGCCAATTGGTGGATGACTGAATACAACGGTTGGAACTAAACTGTAATCTAAATATTCAGACGGTTTATTATTAAATAAACGTTCTGAAAGGCGACGACCTGCTGCAACTGCAACTGGTGTTAATTCAATGCCGTTTTCAATAATATCGCCTACCGCATAAATGCCTTTCACATTAGTATTTTGATATTTATCTACTTTGACATAGCCGCGTTCGTTCGTTTCTACGCCTGCATTTTCTAAGCCAATTTTATCTGTCGCTGGAACACGCCCCGCAGCCCAAATAACGCAATCTACGGTAACATCAGATTGACCATCACATTTTACTGTAAGTGAACCATCTGCATTTTTAACAATTTCAGATGGGGTAGAATTGGTATGTAATTGAATTCCATCTTGCTCAAGCACTTCCACTAATGTTTCTACGATTAATCGATCTTGATTACGCATTGGTGCATGGCGACGCACTAATAAATGTGTTTCCACGCCTAAGCTGTTTAATACGCCAGAAAGTTCAACAGCAATATAGCCTGCACCGATAACAGCAGCACGTTTTGGTAATTCGGTTAATGCAAAGAAACCATCTGAATCAATACCGTATTCTTGTCCTTTAATATTTGGACGATATGGACGACCACCAGTTGCGATTAAAATATGATCTGCGGTTACTTGTTCTTTTGTACCATCAGCAAGTGTTACTTCGACGGTATGCGAATCGACAAATTTTCCGAAACCATTAATTACATCAATATTATTTTTCGCTAATACATTATTATAAGATGTATGAATACGACCAATATAGGCTTGTCGGCTTTCAATTAGTTTTGAAAAATCAAATTTTTTCACTTCAACATCAAAACCATAATCTGGCGCATAATTGTTGATTGCTTCTGCAATATGCGCGCCATAAAACATCACTTTTTTAGGTACGCAACCGACATTTACACAAGTGCCGCCAAGATGTTTTGCTTCAATGATTGCACATTTTTTTCCATAGCTTGCTGCACGATTTAGAGACGCAATACCGCCACTGCCACCGCCAATAGCAATATAATCATAATGTTTAGCCATAATTTGCTCCTTTTTTTTAAACTGAAAGTTTTTGTATTCTGCCTAATTTTTATAAAGAATGCTATAAATTGATGTAATTGGTTTTATGAATATTTTTTATTCTTTTGAACAGATGATTAGTTTGAAATGATTTTATGTGAAGCCTAGTATGTAGAATAAAATAGCGTGATAGAAAAAGAGGAAGATTGTTCAATCTTCCTCACTGTAGATATGTGATTAATTAGAATATTGGTTAATCGCAGCCGCAACTTCTTGATCTTGATAAATATTGTTCACAATATCATTAAAAGTTTGAGATAGCACTTTATGAATTTCATCATTGTCTGCATTAAATACGCCCTCTTGTGAGTGCGTGACATTAAATGATTTATTATACGAACCTTTCGCACCTTGTACATAAACTGTCGCTTGAATTTTGGTATTGAGTTTATAACGAAGATTACCTTGTTCTACTTGCGTAGCAAATTCACGTACATCCACTGTTACCCACGCATTTGAACCATTTAATTGCCCAATTCTAAAACCTTTACTAATTAAATTTTGCTGCATCACTTGCTGAAATAATTGTGTAACACTTGGGGATGCACTTAATTTAATCAGTTCCCCGTGTTTTGTATAACTCGCAATCTCTTGTATTGCACGGCTATCTTTTGTTGTAACAGATACAACAGCAGTTCGATTAACATTCATTGAAGCACTTGGCGCAGGAGGTGTGAATGCTAATATATTTGATTGTGCTTGGCAGCCTGCAAGAAATAATGTAGCCGCTAGAATACATACTGATGATAATGTTTTAATTTTGTTTACTAATGCCATAATTTCCCCATAAATCAATTAGAATTGTGCTATTCTTACAAACTTCCTTATTAATGTATAGCGTTTCATTGTAGTTTTTGTGGAGAACTTATAATGTTAATTCAACAAATTATTGAGCAAAAAATTCAAAAAGAATTTCAACCGCACTTTTTAGCAATAGAAAATGAAAGCCATTTACATCACTCTAATCGAGGTTCTGAATCACATTTTAAATGTGTTATTGTCAGCACGGTCTTTAAAAATATTCGAAAAGTACAACGTCATCAACGTATTTATCAATTATTGAACGAAGAATTAAATCATAGTATTCACGCTTTAGCATTACATTTATTCACTCCAGAAGAATGGAAAGCACAAAATGAAACTGTACCGCTCTCAACAAAATGTGCAGGTGTTGGTCGTTAATTTTGTTATAAAAATGTAACATTTTTGATATATCGCAAAAAGTTCTAACAAAAAACCTTCTGTTTGAGTAGCGAAAAACAGAGATTTTCGCTAGAATAAGGCGTTTAATTTAGTCCAAATTCGATTTCTCGGTAAAATTATTAACTGTGAAATCAATCCATTTGAGTTTTTTATTTTGTGACATTAATGTTTTTTAGCGGTTTGTCACACTCAAACGTGAGATTGCTTCTAGGGTATTTTTACTATATTAGCAATTGTATTTTTAACCTTGAAAAGTAGTGCAAATAGTATGATTACAATTAAAAAAGGCTTGGTTCTCCCAATCGCGGGAAAACCAGCACAAGTAATCCATAGCGGCAACGCTGTGAATCAAGTTGCGATTCTAGGTGAGGAGTATGTGGGGATGCGTCCTTCAATGAAGGTTCGCGAAGGCGATGTTGTGAAAAAAGGTCAAGTACTTTTTGAAGACAAAAAAAATCCTGGTGTAATTTTTACAGCCCCTGCAAGCGGTACCATCACTGCAATCAATCGTGGCGAAAAACGTGTATTACAATCTGTTGTTATTAATGTAGAAGGCGATGAAAAAATCACTTTTGCAAAATATAGCACAGAACAATTGAATACACTTTCTTCTGAACAAGTAAAACAAAACTTGATAGAATCTGGCTTATGGACAGCATTACGTACTCGTCCATTTAGTAAAGTTCCATCCATTGAAAGTGAACCATCTTCTATTTTTGTAAACGCGATGGATACCAATCCATTAGCAGCCGATCCCGCTGTCGTATTAAAAGAATATTCGCAAGACTTCACTAACGGTTTAACCGTATTAAGTCGTTTATTCCCTTCAAAACCATTACACTTATGTAAAGCGAGCGATTCTAATATTCCAACTGCTGATCTTGAAAATTTACAGATTCATGATTTTACTGGTGTTCATCCAGCTGGTCTTGTAGGGACACATATTCACTTTATTGATCCTGTTGGTATTCAAAAAACTGTATGGCATATCAATTATCAAGATGTGATCGCTGTAGGTAAATTATTTACAACAGGCGAACTTTATGCAGAACGTGTGATTTCTCTTGCAGGTCCTCAAGTGAAAGAACCTCGTTTAGTACGTACAATAATCGGTGCTAATCTTTCTCAATTAACCCAAAATGAATTAAGTGCGGGTAAAAATCGTGTAATTTCTGGCTCGGTGCTTTGTGGTCAAATAGCAAAAGATTCACATGATTATTTAGGTCGCTATGCTTTGCAAGTATCAGTAATCACTGAAGGTAATGAAAAAGAATTTTTTGGTTGGATTATGCCACAAGCCAATAAATATTCTGTGACTCGTACCGTATTAGGCCACTTTAGTAAAAAATTATTTAATTTTACTACTTCAGAAAATGGTGGCGAACGTGCAATGGTGCCAATCGGTAGCTATGAGCGCGTAATGCCGTTGGATATTTTACCGACATTGTTATTACGTGATTTAATCGTGGGCGATACTGATGGCGCGCAAGCATTAGGTTGTCTGGAACTAGACGAAGAAGACTTGGCGTTATGCTCTTTCGTTTGCCCGGGCAAATATGAGTACGGTTCAATCTTGCGTCAAGTATTAGATAAGATTGAGAAGGAAGGTTAAAAATGGGTTTGAAAAATCTTTTTGAAAAAATGGAACCCGCGTTTTTACCCGGTGGTAAATACAGCAAACTTTATCCGATCTTTGAATCGATTTATACCTTGCTTTATACACCAGGTACGGTAACGCACAAAAACACTCACGTTCGTGATGCGTTAGATTCAAAACGTATGATGATTACGGTTTTCCTTGCTTTGTTCCCTGCTATTTTCTACGGGATGTACAATGTGGGTAACCAAGCGATCCCCGCTTTAAATCAATTAGGCAATTTAGATCAACTAATTGCTAACGATTGGCACTATGCTCTTGCTAATTCATTAGGTTTAGATTTAACTGCCAATGCAACTTGGGGCTCAAAAATAGCACTTGGGGCAATTTTCTTTTTACCAATTTACCTAGTGGTGTTCACCGTTTGTACTATTTGGGAATTATTATTCTCTGTGGTTCGTGGTCACGAAGTAAATGAAGGTATGTTTGTATCAACCATTTTATTTGCATTGATCGTTCCACCAACATTGCCACTATGGCAAGCCGCATTAGGTATTACTTTTGGTATCGTTGTTGCAAAAGAAATTTTTGGTGGTGTTGGTCGTAACTTCATGAACCCTGCACTTGCGGGTCGAGCTTTCTTATTCTTCGCATATCCAGCTCAAATTTCAGGCGATACGGTTTGGACTGCCGCGGATGGTTTTTCTGGTGCAACCGCACTTTCACAGTGGTCACAAGGTGGTCAAGGTGCATTGCAACATACCGTAACAGGTGCTCCAATTACTTGGATGGATGCTTTTGTTGGCAACTTACCTGGTTCAATGGGGGAAGTTTCTACCCTTGCAATTTTAATTGGCGGTGCTGTTATTGTATTCACTCGCATTGCAGCTTGGCGCATTATTGCTGGTGTGATGATTGGTATGATTGCAACCTCAACCTTGTTTAACCTAATTGGCTCAGAGACTAACCCTATGTTCTCAATGCCTTGGCATTGGCACTTTGTTTTAGGTGGATTTGCATTGGGTATGATATTTATGGCGACCGATCCTGTTTCAGCATCTTTTACTAATACTGGTAAATGGTGGTACGGTGCATTAATTGGTGTAATGGCTGTATTAATTCGTACTATAAACCCAGCCTATCCAGAAGGAATGATGTTAGCGATTTTATTTGCAAATTTATTTGCACCGATTTTCGACTACATCGTTGTTCAAGCAAATATCAAACGTCGGAGAGCGAGAACAAATGGCTAAGTTTAATAAAGACAGCGTAGGCGGCACAATCCTTGTTGTGCTACTACTGAGTTTAGTTTGTTCCATTATTGTTGCTGGTTCCGCAGTAATGTTAAAACCTGCACAAGAAGAACAAAAATTGCTCGATAAACAAAAAAATATTTTAAATGTAGCTGGTCTTTTACAAGCAAATACGAATGTAAAAGAAACTTATGCAAAATTTATTGAGCCGCGTTTCGTTAATTTAGCAACAGGCGAATACACACAACAAGCAGATGATAGCCAACAAGCAATTCCTGCTGATGCGGATAAAGCACGTATTCGTTCTCGTAGCAAAACAACTGAAGTTTATCTTGTAAAAGATGAACAGGGTCAAACCCAACAAGTTATTTTACCAATTTATGGAACTGGCTTGTGGTCAGTGATGTATGGCTTAGTATCTGTTCAACCAGATGGTAATACTATTAATGGAATTACTTACTATCAACACGGCGAAACACCAGGATTGGGCGGAGAAATTGAAAATCCAAACTGGGCAAGTCTATTTAAAGGTAAAAAATTATTTGATGAGCAACATCAACCTGCCATTCATATTGTGAAAGGTCAAGCTCCACAAGATGAACATAGTATTGATGGTTTATCTGGTGCAACTTTAACAGGTAATGGTGTTCAAGGTACCTTTAATTATTGGTTCAGCAAAGATGGCTTTGGTCCATATCTTGAAAAACTTCATTCAGGAGCAAACTAATGTCTGGAAAAACAAGTTATAAAGATCTGTTGTTAGCGCCAATTGCTAAAAACAACCCTATTGCATTGCAAATCTTAGGGATTTGTTCTGCATTAGCTGTAACAACAAAATTAGAAACTGCTTTTGTTATGGCAATTGCAGTTACCTTAGTAACTGGATTATCAAATTTATTTGTTTCCCTAATCCGCAATTATATACCTAACAGCATTCGTATTATTGTACAGCTCGCAATCATCGCTTCGCTTGTTATCGTAGTGGATCAAATTCTAAAAGCCTATGCTTATGGTTTATCTAAACAACTTTCAGTATTCGTTGGTTTGATTATTACTAACTGTATCGTAATGGGACGTGCTGAAGCATTTGCGATGAAATCCCCTCCAGTTGAAAGTTTTGTAGATGGTATCGGTAATGGCTTAGGTTATGGTTCGATGTTAATTATCGTAGCATTTTTCCGTGAACTTATCGGTTCAGGTAAATTATTTGGTATGACTATTTTTGAAACTATTCAAAATGGTGGTTGGTATCAAGCAAATGGTTTATTCCTACTTGCACCAAGTGCATTCTTTATCATCGGATTTGTTATCTGGGGATTAAGAACTTGGAAACCAGAGCAACAGGAGAAGTAATCAATGGAACATTATATTAGCCTATTTGTTAAGGCAGTCTTCATTGAAAATATGGCACTTTCTTTCTTCTTGGGGATGTGTACTTTCTTAGCAGTATCTAAAAAGGTATCAACTGCGTTTGGTCTTGGAATTGCGGTAACTTTCGTTCTTGGTATTGCAGTGCCAGTAAACCAATTAATTTACGCAAATGTACTAAAAGAAAATGCTTTAATTGAAGGTGTAGATTTATCATTCTTAAACTTTATCACTTTCATTGGGGTTATTGCAGGTTTAGTACAAATACTCGAAATGGTATTAGATAAATTTATGCCGTCACTTTATAACGCATTAGGGATTTTCTTACCTTTAATCGCAGTAAACTGTGCGATCTTTGGTGGCGTATCTTTCATGGTTCAACGTGATTACAATTTCCCTGAATCTATCGTGTATGGTTTCGGCTCAGGTTTAGGTTGGATGTTAGCGATTGTAGCTCTTGCTGGCTTAACGGAAAAAATGAAATACGCTGATATTCCTGCCGGATTAAAAGGTTTAGGTATTACCTTTATCTCTGTTGGTTTAATGGCACTAGGCTTTATGTCTTTCTCTGGTATTCAATTATAAGGAGTGTAATCAATGAGCGATTCAGTAATTCTTGCACTCGGTATTGCCGCATTTACAGTTATTGTATTAGTGTTAGTGGCGATCATCTTATTTGCGAAATCAAAATTAGTCGATTCTGGCGATATCACTATCGGTATCAATGACGATCCTGAAAAAGCGATCACATTACCTGCAGGTGGTAAATTATTAGGTGCTTTAGCAAGTAAAGGTATTTTCGTATCTTCTGCTTGTGGCGGTGGTGGCTCTTGTGGTCAATGTATTGTTAAAGTGAAAAATGGTGGTGGAGAAATTCTTCCCACAGAACTTTCTCACATTAACAAACGTGAAGCAAAAGAGGGCTATCGCTTAGCTTGCCAAGTTAATGTAAAAGGCAATATAGAAGTTGAACTTCCTGAGGAAATCTTCGGCGTTAAAAAATGGGAATGCACCGTTATTTCTAATGATAACAAAGCAACCTTTATTAAAGAGCTTAAATTGGCTATTCCTGAAGGCGAGGAAGTACCTTTCCGCGCAGGTGGCTATATCCAAATCGAAGCTGATCCACATGTGGTAAACTATAAAGATTTCGATATTCCTAAAGAATACCATGAAGACTGGGATAAATATGATTTATGGCGTTATGTCTCTAAAGTGGACGAGCATATTATTCGTGCTTACTCAATGGCTTCATACCCTGAAGAGAAAGGTATCATTATGCTTAACGTGCGTATTGCGACTCCACCACCACGCCAACCTGATGCGCCTCCGGGTCAAATGTCTTCTTACATTTGGTCATTAAAAGCAGGAGATAAAGTCACAATTTCTGGCCCATTTGGGGAATTCTTTGCGAAAGAAACCGATGCAGAAATGGTATTTATCGGTGGTGGTGCGGGTATGGCACCAATGCGTTCGCATATCTTCGACCAATTAAAACGTTTACATTCTAAACGTAAAATGTCGTTCTGGTATGGTGCACGTTCTAAACGTGAAATATTCTATCAAGAAGACTTTGATCAATTACAAGCTGAAAATGATAATTTCGTATGGCATGTTGCATTATCAGATGCATTGCCTGAAGATAATTGGACTGGCTATACAGGCTTTATTCACAATGTACTTTATGAAAACTACTTGAAAAATCATGAAGCACCAGAAGGCTGTGAATACTATATGTGTGGGCCTCCAGTGATGAATGCAGCTGTAATTAAAATGTTGAAAGATCTTGGTGTTGAAGATGAAAACATTTTATTAGATGACTTTGGTGGCTGATTTCAGTTAATCAATTCATCATAAAAACTGACCGCACTTTATGATAAAGTGCGGTCAAAATTTAAGATGTTTTTAGAAATTTTCTATGATTACAGGTAAGTTTTGTTGAGTTTGCCAGTAATTCACAAATTTAGGAAATCCAGATGAAAAAATTAATAAGCGGTATTATGGCTGTAGCAATGGCGTTAAGTCTTGCAGCCTGTCAAAAAGAAACAAAAGTTATCTCTTTAAGCGGTAAAACAATGGGGACAACTTATCATGTTAAATACCTTGATGATGGTTCAATAAAAGCAACATCTGAAAAGACGCATGAAGAAATTGAAGCTATCTTAAAAGATGTGAACGCGAAAATGTCCACTTACAAAAAAGATTCGGAATTGAGCCGTTTCAATCAAAATACCCAAGTGAATACACCGATTGAGATTTCAGCAGATTTTGCCAAAGTATTGGCCGAAGCGATTCGTTTAAATAAAGTGACTGAAGGTGCATTGGATGTAACTGTTGGTCCTGTCGTTAATTTATGGGGATTTGGCCCTGAAAAACGCCCAGAAAAACAACCTACACCAGAACAATTAGCTGAACGTCAAGCTTGGGTTGGCATTGATAAAATTACCCTAGATATTAACAAAGAAAAAGCTACATTAAGCAAAGCACTTCCTCAAGTTTATGTTGATTTATCATCGATTGCTAAAGGCTTTGGCGTTGATCAGGTCGCTGAAAAGTTAGAACAATTAAATGCTCAGAATTACATGGTTGAAATCGGTGGTGAAATTCGTGCAAAAGGAAAAAATATCGAAGGAAAACCTTGGCAGATCGCAATTGAAAAACCAATTACAACAGGCGAAAGAGCGGTTGAAGCTGTTATTGGATTAGACAATATGGGGATGGCAAGTTCAGGTGATTATCGTATTTACTTTGAAGAAAATGGTAAACGCTTTGCGCACGAAATTGATCCAAAAACAGGTTATCCAATTCAACATCATTTAGCCTCAATTACGGTGCTTGCGCCAACTTCAATGACTGCAGATGGCTTATCTACAGGGTTATTTGTGCTGGGGGAAAACAAGGCGTTAGAAGTGGCTGAGAAAAATAATCTTGCCATTTACTTAATCATTAAAACAGATAATGGTTTTGTCACAAAATCATCCTCTGCTTTCAAAAAATTAACAAAAACAAAAGAATAGTTATGCAAACTTTATTTTTTACTTTAATCGCTTTCGTCGCAATTATATTGTTGATGTCTATCGGATTTATTATCAAAAAACAAAGTTTAAAAGGCAGCTGCGGTGGTTTATCTACCCTTGGTATTGCCAAAGCTTGCGATTGTGATAAACCTTGCGACACGCTTCAATCAAAATTAGATGCAGGCGATGAACAAGCGAAAGCTGAATATGAGCAAAAATTTGTGAAAAAAGATGATGATTCGCAATTTTATGAAGTGAAATAACTTGCTCAAAACTGACCGCTCTTTTGATGATAGGGCGTTATTAACGCCCTCTTGAGGATGAACTATGCGATCAAATAATCGTTGGCTACAACGTTTCCAAAATTATCAACGATCCCTTTTTCATTTAAAAAATGAAGTAACTCAATATGGAAATACCAATATTGATGTGATTAAAAAAGGAATTATTCAAAGTTTTGAAATCACTCACGAATTGTCGTGGAAATTGATGCAAGATATTCTTCGAGAAGAAGGAGAATCTGAGCTTTATGGATCAAAATCAGCAACTCGTTTAGCTTTTAACCGTGGACTAATTAATCAGGGAGAAATTTGGTTAGAAATGATCAAAAGCCGTAATCTAACAGTCCATACTTATGATCAGCAAATGATTAATGAAGAATTTGATAAAATTATTCATCTATATTTACCTGCATTTACTAGTTTTGAGCAAAAAGTGAGTATGATATGCAGCAATTTGGATTAAGTGATAAACAGCAGATAATTATAAAAAATATTTTAGCTCACTACCCAGAGGTTGAGCTTGCGATTATTTATGGCTCTCGTGCTCAAAACACTTTTAGAGAGGGCTCTGATATTGATTTAACACTGAAAGGTAAACATTTAACCCAAGATATTTTAGGAAAAATTTGGCTTGAACTTGATGATTCCGATTCACCCTATTTATTTGATTTATCAATTTATCAGCATTTGACTCATTCTCAACTGGCTGAAAATATAGAACAAACTGGCAAGGTTTTTTATCAACGATAATCAACTATCTTAACAACTAACCAATGTGCTTCGCCTTAACCGAAGTTACGGGAGAACTATGTTAATTTCAAATACTTATAATCAACACTTTCCTCAATTGACGCAAGAGCAGCTTGCGAGCAATGCGACAAAAAAAGTCATTTGTGGTATGTCTGGTGGAGTGGATTCTTCTGTGTCAGCTTTTATTCTTCAACAGCAAGGCTATCAGGTGGAAGGCCTATTTATGAAAAACTGGGAAGAAGATGATGATACGGATTACTGTACTGCTGCAGCTGATCTTGCTGATGCTCAGGCTGTATGTGATAAGTTGGGGATTAAACTACATAAAATTAATTTTGCGGCAGAATATTGGGACAATGTCTTTGAGCATTTTTTAACTGAATATAAAGCAGGACGCACGCCTAACCCAGATATTCTGTGTAATAAAGAAATTAAATTTAAAGCATTTTTAGAATATGCAGCTGAAGATCTTGGTGCCCATTACATTGCAACAGGGCATTATGTACGTAGAGCTGGTGATGATGAAAATGCAAAATTATTACGTGGTTTAGATGCTAATAAAGATCAAAGTTATTTTCTTTATACCTTAAGCCATAAACAAGTAGGGCAAAGTTTATTCCCTGTTGGTGAAATTGGGAAGCCCATTGTTCGCTCTATTGCTGAAGATCTTGGTTTAATTACAGCGAAGAAAAAAGACTCTACCGGTATTTGTTTTATTGGAGAGCGTAAATTTAAGGATTTCTTAGCTCGTTACTTGCCGGCTCAACCAGGTAATATTCGCACTGTAGATGACGAAATTATTGGTCGTCATGATGGTTTGATGTATCACACGTTGGGACAGCGTAAAGGATTAGGCATCGGTGGTTTAAAAAATGCAGGAGATGAAGCTTGGTATGTAGTAGATAAGGATGTAGAAAATAATGAACTTATTGTTGCGCAAGGTCATGATCATCCTCGTTTATTTTCAAAAGGTTTGATTGCCAGCCAATTACATTGGGTTGATCGCCAACCAATGCGTGAATTATTACGTTGCACGGTAAAAACACGCTATCGCCAACAAGATATTCCTTGTGTGATTGAACCAATTGATGATGAAACCATTCGAGTGATTTTCGATGAACCCCAATCAGCAGTAACCCCAGGGCAATCTGCCGTATTTTACCTTGACGAAGTTTGTTTGGGTGGCGGTATTATCGCAGAAAGAATATAAAACAAAGATTACTAAAAGCGCGTAAAATGCGCTTTTAAACTATTTATTCAAACCAAATGACGCTCGCCATTCGTCCCGTTTGATTGTCCCTGCGATAAGAAAAGAACTTTTCTTTTTCGTTGAATGTACAGTGATTTCCACCATAAATTTGCGTAATGCCGAGATTATTTAATCGCTGAGTTGCGATTTGATAAAGATTACCTAGGTATTTACCTTCTTCTATTACATCAGGTTGAAAGGCGAGTTTGACTTTTTCATCTACCGCAATAAATTGTTTTACAACATCAATTCCAACTTGAAATGCTGTTGGGCCAATTGCTGGGCCAAACCAGGCGATAATATCTTCAGGTTTGGTCTGAAAGCATCTGACAGTTTTTTCCAATACGCCATCACATAAACCACGCCAGCCAGCGTGTGTGGCAGCGACTTCATTGCCAGATGTTGTAGTGAATAGAACTGGCAAACAGTCTGCAGTCATAACAGCACAAACTTGATTGGGAATATTTGTATAAACAGCATCCGCTTCAAGATTTTGTCCTGAATAAGGTAATTGAAGTACTCGAGTGCTGTGTGTTTGAGTTAGAAATATAGGTGTTTGTGGCAAACCAAATTTTTCGACTAATAAAGTGCGGTTGGTTTTTACCGCACTTTTGTTATCACCCACATGATCGCCTAAGTTGAAACTAAAATAAGGCTCTAAGCTCACGCCCCCTTCACGAGTAGTGGTAAAGGCATGAATATTCTTTGGTACGTTCCAATTGGGGTTAATCGCTTGCATATTAATAATCTAACTCATCTTGATGTTCTAGATAGTCGGCTTTGAGGGCATTGAGCAATTCAACGAAATCATCAGGCAATGGTGCATACCATTCCATCATCTCCCCCGTAATTGGATGGGATAAACGTAACATAACTGCATGTAAAGCTTGGCGTTTGAAATTACGCAATACTTCCATAAAGTCTTCACTTGCATTCTTGGGTGGACGAGGGCGTCCGCCATAAGTTTGATCGCCTAGTAATGGATGGGCAATATGTGCCATATGAACACGGATTTGATGTGTACGACCCGTTTCCAAACGTAAACGTAAACGGGTGTAGTTACGGTAATTCTCCATAATACGATAATGGGTCACAGCTGGTTTTCCCATTGGATGAACCGCCATTAAAGTACGTTTGGTTGCATGGCGAGCCATAGGTTGATCTACCGTGCCACCTTTAGTCATAATGCCTGAAGCGACGGCTTCATATTCACGCGTAATTTTGCGTTTTTGTAAGTCGCGTACTAACTTAGTTTGTGCTGGAATAGTTTTCGCAACAACCATTAGACCTGTCGTATCTTTATCTAATCGATGCACAATTCCTGCACGCGGTACTTCTGCTATCGGAGGATAATGATAGAGTAACGCATTGAGTACGGTTCCATTTGGATTGCCAGCACCAGGGTGTACCACAAGATCTTTGGGCTTGTTAATCACAATAATATCATCATCTTCATACACAATATTCAATGGAATATTTTCTGCTTCAAAACGTGTTTCATCTTCCACTTCAACAATAATCTCTATTCTCTCTCCTCCAAGCACTTTCTCACGCGGAATATTAGTAATGCGGTCGTTAAGTTTTACGAGATCGGCTTCAATCCACGTTTTTAATCGGGAACGAGAATATTCAGGGAACAACTCTGCAAGTGTTTGGTCTAAACGCTGTCCCATTTGTTCTGGCTGCACTTCAGCCGAAAGGGTAATTTGTGGCATAAATAGCTCTCAAAAATTTTAAAAGTTGGCTTATTGATTAATGTTCTATACAATAGCCAACAATTGTATCTTATTTATTGGTTTTCGTAAAAATTAAGGAAAAAACAATGCGTAAAATAAAATCTTTGGCGTTGCTTGCCGTGGCAGCATTGGTTATTGGATGTTCAAGTGGTTCAAAAGATGTTGAACAAGCATCGGTAAATGAATTATACACAAAAGGTACAACATCATTACAAGAAGGTAGCTACTCTGAAGCCATTCGCTATTTAAAAGCGACGACTGAACGTTTCCCTGGTAGTATTTATCAAGAACAAGCAATGTTAGATTTAATTTATGCAAATTATAAAACTCAAGATTATACGCAAGTATTATTGATGGTAGATAGCTTTTTACATCAATTTCCACAAAGCCCAAATCAAGCCTATGCGGTATATATGGCTGGCTTAACTAATGCAGCAACAGGCGATAATGTTATCCAAGATTTTTTTGGAATTGACCGTGCAACACGTGAAACAACCTCTATGCGTACCGCTTTTTCTAATTTCCAAAACTTAGTTCGTGCATTCCCTAATAGCCCTTACTCACAAGATGCTTTAGCTCGTATGGCTTATATTAAAGATGCACTGGCTCGTCACGAATTAGAGATTGCCAAATTCTATGCAAAACGTAAAGCGTGGGTAGCAGTTGCAAATCGTGTGGTAGGAATGTTAAAACAATATCCTGATACTAAAGCAACTTATGAAGGATTATTTCTGATGCAGGAAGCTTATGAAAAAATGGGTTTGACCGCATTAGCAAATGATACTCAAAAAATTATTGATGCGAATAAAGATAAAACTTTTGCACCAATTGAAAAACCAAACGAACCAGACTTAAAAGTGCCAGCAGTTAAATAACAATAACTGCAGAAAAATCAAATACTCTCTGCACCCTAAAAGTTGAATAAAATTTAAACTAATTAAGGTGCAGATTTTTTTATTTTTTATCAACTAAAAATGCTTTACCATAATTCGCACAAATAATCTGAGCAGCATTATAAAGCGTTGTATCAGGTGTTAAACTTAACGTATGTTTCTTTTGCTTTTTAGGTGCTGCACGTAAACCCTGTCCCCAAAACTCATCATAGAAATCAGTTCGCACTTGAGTTAAATGATAATTTGCACAATTTGTGGCTCTTGGTTATCCACCCAAATAGATTCACTATCGATGTAATAATTCACATTCTTCACCAAACGTACATATCCACTTCGCACATCAGTCGGCGCTGTCAACTTCACATCATTTTGTTCAACCTTTTGAGTTTGAGCAGAACAGGCGGTAAGTAGCCCAAGTGATAATGTTAAAATAATTTTTTTCATTATTTACTCCTTATGTTAGCTGACATTTATTTTAGAATTTTACAGTATGCCCATAACCTTCTAGGATTGTTTTAATATGCTCTAACGATTCTTTGGTTGGCGGTAATACATCTTCAAGCTCATAATCTAACCCAAGGGTTTTCCATTTATGTGCACCTAATCGATGATAAGGAAGAAGTTCAACTTTTTCAATATTGGTCATACCTTCAATAAACTGACCTAATAAATGCACATCGTGATCGCTATCGGTATAACCAGGAACCACAACATAACGAATCCAGGTATGTTGATTACGTTTTTGCAAATATTTTGCGAATTCAAGGGTACGTTTATTTGGTACTCCAATAAGATTTTGATGAACTTGATCATTAAGCTCTTTTAAATCGAGTAAAATAAGATCTGTTACATCCAATAATTCATCAATAATATGATCATAATGACGTACAAAACCATTTGTATCCAAGCAAGTATTAATCCCTTCCGCTTTACAAGCACGGAACCAATCGCGCACAAACTCTGCTTGTAGCACAGCCTCGCCACCAGATGCAGTGACACCACCGCCAGTCGCATTCATAAAATGGCGATAAGTCACTACTTCTTTCATTAAATCTTCGACACTGATTTCTTTGCCACCTTCAAGATCCCAAGTATCACGATTGTGGCAATATTTGCAGCGCATCAAGCAACCTTGCATAAATAAAATAAAACGAATACCTGGCCCATCTACAGTGCCACATGATTCAAAAGAGTGAATTCGTCCAAGAACTGACATACATAAATTTCCTAAAATTAGATATAGCTAAATTTTACCAAAGATCTAGTCTATAAAAAATGAGCCTGATTTAAATCAGGCTCATACATATTATGTTTCCGCCAAAGTGCGGTCAAAAATAAAAATGTTTTTACATTGACTCTGTGAAAGTTCTAGTAATTACATCTTGTTGTTGCTCTTTAGTTAAAGAGTTGAAACGTACTGCGTAACCAGATACACGGATAGTCAATTGTGGATATTTATCTGGATTTTCCATTGCATCTAACAACATTTCACGATTTAACACGTTCACATTTAAGTGTTGGCCACCTTCAACTGTTGCTTCGTGGTGGAAGTAACCATCCATTAAGCCAGCAAGATTACGACGTTGTGCTTCTGCATCTTTACCTAACGCATTTGGTACGATTGAGAAGGTATAAGAAATACCATCTTTCGCGTAAGCAAATGGAAGTTTAGCCACAGAAGTTAATGATGCTACCGCACCTTTTTGGTCACGACCGTGCATTGGGTTCGCACCTGGTCCGAATGGTGCACCAGCACGACGACCATCTGGTGTGTTACCAGTTTTCTTACCATAAACCACGTTAGAAGTAATGGTTAATACAGATTGTGTAGGCACAGCGTTGCGGTAAGTTTTAAGTTTTTGAATTTTCTTCATGAAACGTTCAACTAAGTCACAAGCGATGTCATCAACACGGTTATCGTTATTACCATATTGTGGATATTCACCTTCGATTTCAAAGTCGATTGCTACGTTAGTTGCAACAACATTGCCATCTTTATCTTTGATGTCGCCACGAACTGGTTTAACTTTCGCATATTTGATTGCTGAAAGTGAGTCAGCCGCAACAGAAAGACCCGCTATACCACAAGCCATGGTACGGTATACATCACGATCATGTAATGCCATTAATGCGGCTTCGTATGAATATTTATCGTGCATATAGTGGATTACGTTTAAGGCAGTCACATATTGTTTTGCCAACCAATCCATAAAGCTATCCATACGGGTCATTACTGTATCAAAATCTAATACTTCATCAGTAATTGGTGCAGTTTTCGGACCTACTTGCATACCTAATTTTTCATCGATACCACCGTTGATTGCGTATAACAATGTTTTCGCTAAGTTTGCACGAGCACCGAAGAATTGCATTTGTTTACCCACAATCATTGGTGATACACAACATGCGATTGCGTAGTCATCATTGTTGAAGTCTGGACGCATTAAATCATCGTTTTCATATTGAACTGATGAGGTATCAATCGATACTTTCGCACAGAAACGTTTGAAGTTTTCAGGTAATTGTTCAGACCAAAGAATGGTTAAGTTGGGTTCTGGAGAAGTACCCATGTTGTAAAGAGTGTGTAAAATACGGAATGTATTTTTGGTTACTAATGTACGACCGTCTAAACCCATACCTGCGATGGTTTCAGTTGCCCACATTGGGTCACCTGAGAATAATTGATCGTATTCAGGCGTACGTAAGAAACGAACCATACGGAGTTTCATAACTAAGTGGTCAACTAATTCTTGCGCTTCAGTTTCAGTAATTTTTCCTGCTTTTAAATCACGTTCGATATAGATATCAATGAAGGTTGCAGTACGACCGAATGACATTGCCGCACCATTTTGTGATTTGATTGCAGCAAGATAAGCAAAGTACATCCATTGAATTGCTTCTTGAGCATTAGTTGCCGGGTTAGAAATATCATAACCATAGCTTGCTGCCATTTGTTTTAATTGACCTAATGCACGGTGTTGTTCTGCGATTTCTTCACGTAAACGAATTGTTGCTTCAAGATTTACGCCATCTTCTAAATCTTTTTGTAAAGAAGAGAATTGTGCGTATTTATCTTTCATTAAGAAGTCTACACCGTAAAGTGCTACACGACGGTAGTCACCGATGATACGGCCACGACCATAAGCATCTGGAAGACCAGTTAATACACCAGATTTACGGCAACGTAAAATGTCTGGCGTATAAACATCGAATACACCTTGGTTATGCGTTTTACGATATTCAGTGAAGATTTTTTTCACTTCAGGATCAAGTTCACGACCATAAACTTTACAAGAACCTTCCACCATTTTGATACCACCGAATGGCATAATGGCACGTTTTAAAGGTTCATCAGTTTGAAGACCAACGATTTTTTCTAAATCTTTGTTAATGTAACCTGGTGCGTGGGAGATAATGGTAGATGGCGTATGTTCATCAAAATCCAATGGCGCGTGAGTACGGTTTTCAATTTTAATTCCTTCCATCACAGATTCCCAAAGCTTGGTTGTTGCTTCGGTTGGACCTGCTAAGAAAGAGTCATCGCCTTCATACGGAGTATAGTTTTTTTGGATAAAGTCACGTACATTGACATTTTCTTGCCAATCGCCACCAGCAAAACCAGCCCACGCCAATTTTTGCGCTTCATTAAGTTCTGACATAGTCATTTCCTTTGTTAATTAATAAATAAGTAAATCTTTAATGCGTTTTGGTTAAATAACGTTGGAATACACCAATACAAATTGCCCCGCCGACAATATTTCCCAACGTTACAGGGATTAAATTCTTCACGATGAAATGGTACAAATCTAAATCTGCGTATTTCATCGGATCAACGCCGATTTGTTGCCAAAATTCAGGTGTACTAAAATGTGCGGTAATAATTCCCATTGGAATCATAAACATATTAGCCACACAGTGTTCAAATCCTGATGCAACAAACAAACTAATCGGCATAATCATAATAAATGCTTTGTCTGTAACAGTCTTACCAGAATAAGACATCCAAACCGCCACACACACCATAATGTTACATAAAATACCTAGGTTAAAAGCTTCAAACCAAGTGTGATGAATTTTATGTTGGGCGGTTGCAAGAATCGTTAAACCCCATTGGCCATTTGCTGCCATTGTTTGTCCACCAAACCAAATAACAGCCGCAATAAACAAACCACCAACGAAGTTGCCTAAATACACCACGATCCAATTTCGAATCATTTGTGTCGTAGTGATTCTACCGCCCACTCGAGCGACTAAAGTTAAAGTAGAAGAGGTGAATAATTCAGATCCTAAAATCACCACCATAATTACGCCCAAGGAGAAGACTAATCCACCTACTAACTTGGTTAATCCCCAAGGTGCGCCTGCACTAGCAGTTTGTGTTGTTGTGTAAAATACAAAGGCTAAGGCAATACAAGCACCGGCACTAATGCCGGACATAAACGATAAAAATGGACGTTTATTTGCTTTATAAGTCGCTGTATTTTCTGCATAATCCGTTGCTTCAACAGGTGTGAGCGCAACAGAAGATAGTTTTTGATTTTCTGATGCCATAATCAAACTCCAACTATTGAAATTGAAAAAGTTGATGAAAATTTAATACTTTTAACAAGTTTACGGCTACAAATACTTCTATAATTGGCATTATTTTACTCTCCTCCCCTTTCATTGCAAAGAAAAGCAAAAATTATTTCAACAAAATTTGATATTTTGCAATGTTTGTTCAATTAAACAAAAAACAAACTAAATTTTTACCGCACTTTTATATCTTAATAAATAAAAAATCTGCACTCAAATTAGTTAAATATTTTCTTTAACTAATTCAAGAGCAGATTGAAGTGCGGTTATTTTTTATATTGAATTATAGATTAAAGTTTTGCTGAAAGCATGGTTTCCAATTTTTCTTGGTCAACAGCAAATTTACGAATACCCTCTGCTAATTTTTCAACAGCCATAGCATCGCTGTTATGTTGCCAGTAGAACTCAGCTTCTGTTAATGGTTGTGGTTTCGCTTTTACTTCGCCTTTGTATTCTAATTTGCGTACAAGTGCGGTTGAATTTTCTTGTAATTCTTTCAGTAATGCTGGTGCAATGGTTAAGCGATCGCAACCTGCAAGTTCAGTAATTTCGCCTACATTACGGAAACTTGCGCCCATCACAACTGTGTTGTAGCCATATTCTTTGTAGTAATTGTAGATTTTGGTGACAGAAATAACGCCTGGATCTTCTGCTGGCGCATATTCTTTTTTGTCGGAGTTTGCTTTGTACCAGTCTAAAATACGACCTACAAATGGCGAAATTAAGTAAACGCCAGCTTCTGCACAAGCACGAGCTTGCGCTTCGGAGAATAATAAGGTTAAGTTACAGTTAATGCCTTCTTTTTCAAGGATTTCTGCAGCTCGGATACCTTGCCATGTGGAAGCGATTTTAATCAAAATACGATCATTTGAAATGCCTGCTGCATTATAAAGTGCGATTAATTTACGCGCTTTTTCAACCGTTGCTTGTGTGTTGTAAGAAAGACGCGCATCCACTTCAGTTGAAATGCGTCCTGGAACAATTTTTAAAATTTCTAAGCCGATGTTTACCGCTAATTTATCTTCAGCATCAATTAATTGTTGTGCTTTGTCTGCACTTTGAGCTTTTGCATAAGCTACCGCTTCATCAATTAATGGGGCGTATTGTGGTAATTCTGAAGCACTTAAAATTAAAGATGGGTTTGTTGTTGCATCTTGTGGTTGGTATTTTTTGATTGCATCAATATCGCCAGTATCAGCTACGACGACGGTCATATTACGAAGTGAATCTAACTGTGTTGTCATTGTATTCTCCTTGAATGGACTTGTTTAAATCTAATCAGGTTACGATAGCACAATTAGCATTAAAAGGGTAATTTATGTAGGAAAATATTTACAATAGGAAAAATCAATACATCCTAGATCCCCCCCCTCTCATATCATCACTTTTAGCAATTTTTTTAGCGATTTATTAGACACAACTCACAAAACTCAATTTTTCTTCAAATAATTTCCTGACAAATCTTTACAAAAATGAATTTTTGAGCTAATAAGTAGAAGACTTTTTATAAAAATATCGCCTAATGACAAGGAGGCTCAAATGCAACACAAACTACTCTTCTCTGCAATCGCTCTTGCTCTTTCCTATTCTGCGCAAGCAGTTATAGTGCCTGAAGGAACACAATTAGATGAAAAACAGCATATCGTCATCAATAATGGGGCTGAACCACAAAGTTTTGACCCACACAAAACCGAAGGTGTGCCAGAATCTAACGTTGCTTATCAATTACTTGAAGGCTTAGTCACCTCAGACTCTGAAGGTAAACTTCAACCGGGTGTGGCTGAAAGCTGGGAAAATACACCTGACTTCAAAACCTGGACATTCCATTTACGTAAAGATGCTAAATGGTCAAACGGAGATCCTGTTACTGCACACGATTTCGTGTTTGCGTGGCGTCGCTTAGTGGATCCTGCCACTGCTGCACCTTATGCGAGTTACTTAAGTTATTTACAAGTTGAAAATGCGCAAGACATTATTGACGGTAAGAAAAAACCGGCTGAATTAGGCGTGGAAGCAAAAGATGATTACACCTTTGTGGTTCATGCAATCAATCCTGTGCCTTATGCAGTCAGTTTAACGACTCACCAATCCTTATTGCCATTACCACAAAAAGTAGTCGAAAAATTGGGTGATGCATGGGTGAAAAAAGAAAACTACGTGGGTAACGGTGCTTATAAGTTGGCTAACCACATCATTAACGAAAAAATCGAATTTGAACGTAACCCACTTTATTGGAACGATAAAGAAACCGTAATCAATAGCGCGACATTCCTCGCCATTGAAAACCCAAGTACCGATGTAGCGCGTTATCGTGCGGGCGATTTAGACATGACCAGTTATGGTTTACCGCCAGAACAATTCGCTAAATTACAAAAAGAATTGCCAGGCGAAGTATACGTTACTCGTACCCTAGGAACTTATTCTTATGAATTAAACAATAAGAAAGCACCTTTTGATAACGTGAATATTCGTAAAGCCTTGAACTTATCCCTTGATCGTAATGTGATCACCGATAAAGTATTGGGCCAAGGTCAAACACCAACCTATGTGTTTACTCCAACTTACATCGAAGAAGGCCATCTCATTCAACAACCTGCTTATTCAAAAGAACCGATGGCACAACGTAATGAAGAAGCCATTAAACTCTTAGAAGAAGCTGGTTACAGTAAAGCGAATCCGTTGAAATTCAGCATTCTTTACAATACCAATGAAAACCACAAAAAAGTGGCTATTGCTGCAGCATCTATGTGGAAAGCGAACACCAAAGGTTTGATTGATGTGAAATTAGAAAACCAAGAGTGGAAAACGTACATTGATAGCCGTCGTGCAGGTCGTTACGATGCGGCACGTGCAGGATGGAGTGCGGATTACAACCAAGCAACAACATTCGGCAACTATTTCTTATCTAATTCTAGTAACAATACCGCGAAATACGCGAACCCAGAATATGATAAAGCGATGGCAGAATCTTACGCAGCAACTGATGCAGAAGGTCGTGCAAAAGCTTATGCGAAAGCCGAAGAAATTCTTGCAAAAGATTACGGTATCGTACCAATCTTTAACTATGTGAATCCACGCTTAGTGAAACCTTACGTAAAAGGTTATTCAGGCAAAGATCCACAAGATCATATTTACTTACGCAATCTTTATATTATTAAACATTAATTCGTTGCTCGTATTTAAGTGCGGTTAAAAATCGTCGTATTTTTTGACCGCACTTTTCGCCCATTTTGGTTGGAGTTGTTATGCTCAAGTTTATTTTTAAACGGCTGTTGGAAGCCTTGCCGACGCTGTTTATTTTAATTACTTTTTCTTTCTTTTTGATGCGTCTTGCCCCTGGCAGCCCGTTCACTTCTGAACGCGCTTATCCGCCAGAAGTCATGGCTAATATCGAAGCGAAGTATCATTTAAATGAACCATTATATAAACAATATTTCCTTTATTTAGAAAATCTTTCCAAAGGAGATTTTGGTCCCTCTTTTAAATATAAAGACCAATCAGTCAATGATTTAATCGCGTCAGCTTTCCCTGTTTCCATAAAATTGGGCATGGTGGCCTTCGCCTTTGCAGTCGTGCTAGGAGTAACAGCAGGTACGCTCGCCGCTCTGAATCAAAATAGCCGTTGGGATTATATTTTGATGAGTTTCTCGATGCTTGGGGTCATTATGCCAAGCTTCGTATTTGCACCTATTTTAGTGCTAATTTTCGCCATTTATCTAGGATGGCTGCCAGCTGGCGGTTGGAACGGCGGTACCGCCATATACATGATCTTACCTGTAGCCTCCTTAACTATCGCTTATGTTGCAGGGATTGCGCGTATCATGCGTGGTTCGATGATTGAAGTGTTACATTCCAACTTTATTCGAACCGCCAAAGCTAAAGGACTTTCCATGTCGAGAATCATTTTAAAACATGCTTTGCGTCCCGCACTTTTACCCGTGATAACCTATTTAGGACCTGCTTTCGTAGGGATTATTACCGGCTCAATGGTCATCGAAAGCGTATTTGGTTTACCTGGCATGGGATTATTATTTGTAAACGGCGCATTGAACCGCGATTACTCTTTAGTTTTGAGCCTCACCATTTTAGTGGGGACATTAACCATTTTATTTAATGCGATTGTGGATATTTTATACGCCATCATCGATCCAAAAATTCGTTATTAAGGATAAGTTATGACAGATTATCGTACTCAGCCGATTAATCAGAAAAATGCGGATTTTGTGGAACAAGTGGCTGACCGTATTGAAGAAATGCAACTGGAAGGCCGCAGCCTATGGCAAGATGCGAAACGCCGTTTTTTCCGCAACAAAGCGGCCGTTGTCAGTCTGATTATTTTGGCGTTTATTATTATATTTATCACCGTAGCGCCTTGGTTCTTCCCATTTACCTATGAAGATACCGATTGGAATATGATGAGCGCCGCACCAACAATGGAAGGCTATCACTTCTTCGGTACCGATGCCTCAGGTCGAGACTTGTTGGTACGTACTGCTATCGGTGGACGTATTTCATTATTGGTCGGTATTGCTGGTGCTTTCATTTCCGTCACTATCGGCACAATTTATGGGGCTATTTCCGGTTATGTAGGCGGTAAAACAGATATGCTGATGATGCGCTTTTTGGAAATTCTTAGCTCATTTCCATTTATGTTTTTCGTGATTTTGTTGGTGACCCTTTTTGGCCAAAACATTTTCTTAATTTTTATCGCTATCGGGGCCATTGCCTGGCTTGGTCTTGCACGTATTGTACGCGGACAAACCCTCAGCCTAAAAAATAAAGAATTCGTCGAAGCCGCCATCGTTTGTGGCGTACCTCGTCGCCAAATCATTTTGAAACACATTATTCCGAATGTATTAGGCTTAGTGGCAGTTTATGCCTCGCTTGAAGTGCCTGGACTCATTCTATTTGAATCATTCTTAAGCTTCTTAGGATTAGGAACTCAAGAACCGATGAGTAGTTGGGGCGCACTCTTAAGTGATGGTGCTGCACAAATGGAAGTGTCGCCTTGGTTATTAATTTTCCCGGCATTTTTCCTTTGCCTTACCCTATTTTGTTTTAACTTTATCGGTGACGGGTTGCGTGATGCACTCGATCCGAAAGATAGATAGGAGCGAATAATGAATCCTTTATTAGATGTAAAAAATCTCTACGTTCGCTTCAAAACACCAGATGGCGTCGTCACAGCAGTGAATGACTTAAACTTCACGCTGAATGCAGGAAGCACGCTGGGCATCGTAGGCGAAAGTGGATCAGGCAAGTCACAAACAGCCTTTGCTTTAATGGGTTTATTGGCAACCAACGGTGAAGTGGAAGGCTCTGCCATTTTTGAAGGGAAAGAATTAGTTAATTTACCGAATGCTGAATTGAATAAAATCCGCGCCGAGCAAATTTCCATGATTTTCCAAGATCCAATGACGTCGCTAAATCCTTACATGAAAATCGGTGAACAACTCATGGAAGTGCTGCAATTGCACAAGGGCTATGATAAACAAACTGCCTTTGCCGAATCCGTGAAAATGTTAGACGCAGTTAAAATGCCAGAAGCTAAAAAACGCATGGGCATGTATCCGCACGAGTTTTCTGGCGGTATGCGTCAACGGGTGATGATTGCGATGGCCTTATTATGCCGTCCCAAACTACTCATTGCAGATGAACCAACAACCGCTTTGGATGTGACCGTTCAAGCACAAATCATGACCTTGTTAAATGAGTTAAAACACGAATTTAATACTGCGATTATTATGATTACCCATGATCTTGGGGTAGTGGCTGGTATCTGCGATCAAGTCATGGTGATGTATGCTGGACGAACCATGGAATACGGCACATCGGAACAAATTTTCTATTATCCAACCCATCCCTATTCCATAGGCTTAATGGATGCGATTCCTCGCTTAGACGGCAATGAAGAACACCTGGTAACCATTCCTGGCAATCCACCGAATTTATTACATTTGCCAAAAGGTTGTCCATTCTCACCTCGTTGCCAATTTGCTACCGAACAATGCCAAATTGCGCCAAAACTGACTACATTTAATCACGGTCAATTACGTAATTGTTGGTTACCAGCGGAGAAATTTAACCTATGACAGTCTCAAACAACAAAGAATTACTCCTTGAAGTCAATCACTTAGGCGTCAGTTTTAAAATTAAAAATGATAAATCCCTTTTCTTCGCCAAACCGCAAACCTTAAAAGCGGTGAAGGATGTGTCTTTTAAACTTTACGCAGGTGAAACTCTCGGCGTAGTAGGTGAATCTGGTTGTGGTAAATCCACACTTGCACGCGCTATTATCGGTTTAGTCGAAGCGAGTGAAGGGGAAATCTTGTGGCTTGGTAAACATTTACGAAAACAATCAGCGAAACAATGGAAAGAAACGCGTAAAGATATTCAAATGATTTTCCAAGATCCGCTCGCCTCTCTCAATCCGCGAATGAATATTGGCGAAATCATTGCTGAGCCATTAAAGATCTACCAACCGCACTTAAGTGCCGCCGAAGTGAAAGAAAAAGTGCAAGCTATGATGTTGAAAGTTGGGCTTTTACCGAACTTGATTAACCGCTACCCACATGAATTTTCTGGTGGTCAATGTCAGCGTATCGGTATTGCTCGTGCATTAATCATTGAGCCCAAAATGATCATTTGTGATGAGCCCGTTTCAGCGTTAGATGTGTCGATTCAGGCTCAAGTGGTGAATTTATTGAAATCCCTGCAAAAAGAAATGGGGCTTTCCTTAATTTTTATCGCTCATGATTTAGCGGTGGTAAAACATATTTCTGACCGCGTATTAGTGATGTATTTAGGCAATGCAATGGAATTAGGCAGCGATGTGGAAGTATATAACGATACCAAACATCCTTATACCAAAGCCTTAATGTCTGCTGTTCCGATCCCCGATCCAAAATTGGAACGCAATAAATCCATCGAATTACTTGAAGGTGATTTGCCTTCGCCAATTAATCCACCGTCTGGTTGCGTATTTCGTACTCGCTGTCTAAAGGCTGATGAGAATTGTGCGAAACAAAAACCACCTTTCACCAGCCAAAACAACAGCCATTTTGTGGCTTGCTTGAAAGTCTTATAAAACAAAAAGTGCGGTTAAAATTCACCGCACTTTTTACTTTTACAATCCTAACTTTTCTTCAATTACCTTAGCCAAATCATCTAGCATCGCATAACGTTTACGATACATGGAACGTTTTTTACTTGGAATATCATCCAGATTTCTATCCATTTCTAAAGGCAATTCCCAGTAATCTTTTAATTCTCCGCCTGATTCGCCAAAAATTGCATCATAGTCCACTGTGTATTGTTTGCTTTGGATGAAGCGAGATTTATTTTGGTATTTTTGTGGAATGCCCAGCAATTTATTGTAGCCTAGTATTTTTGTGAGTGATTTCATGGTTTCAACCATTAAATAGGCAGGGCGCAAACCGTGGCATAATTTGGTTAGTTGCTTCACCATTTCTTTTGAGCCTTCAAAATTTGGCCCTTGTACAACAGCAATAAGCAACGCATCGCCTAATTTGGCAAAAGTAAGCAAATAAACTAATTCATTTCTTGGTTTATGCCATAGCTCCAAGACCCAATATCCTTCCATCGGTTGATGGGTTGTCATGCTTAATGTCATTTCAAAATCAGGAATGACTTCGCCAAAACTTAATGGTTTTTCCCATAACGGCGTCGAAAGTGCGGTAAGTTTTTCAGGTAAAAATAAAAGGTTATCACAAACGGCATGAAAACGTTGTGATGCGTTAAAACGCTTATCTAAAAAACGACAAGCAACAGGATAACTATAATCCAAGTGCGTATTAAAAATATCGACGAGAAAAGGATATTGATTGATAAATTGTTCAAAGCGACGAATTGAACCACGATTTAAAAAGCTACGTAAGTTATAACGCCAATGTTTTGGTGCATCAAAACGCCCTGGTCGATATGGATAAATATCCTTAGATTGAGGCCATTGGTAAGTTGTTTTTGTTGTCATCTGGATTGCCATTAATTGATTATAATTTCAGAGAGAATTTTGACATAATTTCAGGAAATTTTCCATTTATGCTATTCTAAACACAATTTTTAAAAGGAATACTTATGTCTGAAATTAAACTTAATTACCACAAAACCCACTTTTTAACGAGCGCGCCGAATATTCGTTCCATTCCTGAAGATACGGGCATTGAAATTGCGTTTGCGGGTCGTTCAAATGCAGGAAAATCGACCGCACTTAATGCACTAACCAATCAAAAAAATTTAGCGCGCACCTCAAAAACGCCGGGGCGTACCCAACTAATCAACTTATTTGAAGTAGAGCCTAATTGTAAATTGGTAGATTTACCGGGCTATGGCTATGCTGCCGTGCCAGAGCAAATGAAAATCCAATGGCAAAAATCCTTGGGCGAATATTTGCAAAAACGAGAATGTTTGGCGGGATTGGTTGTGTTGATGGATATTCGCCATCCGCTTAAGGATCTTGACCAACAAATGATTGAATGGGCGGTTTCAGCTGATTTACCCGTGCTTTTATTACTGACTAAAGCCGATAAATTAAGCCAAAGTGCACGTAGTAAACAAGTAAAAATGGTGCGTGAAGCAATTCTTCCATTCCAAGGCGATATACAAGTTGAAGCTTTTTCTGCACAAAATAAAATTGGAATTGATAAACTTGCAGCGAAATTAGATTTTTGGTTTTCGCCACTTTTTGTGGAATAAAATACAAATTTTGCGATCTAGATCTCAAAAAAAGTACGGGATGAATGATTTCATTACGTGCTTTTTTTATAGTGCAAAAACTATCTTCATTTTTACCGCACTTTAAGGATTATCATGTCCCTTGCTATTGTTTACAGCCGTGCCTCTATGGGGGTGCAAGCGCCGCTTGTTACTATTGAGGTACATTTAAGCAACGGAAAACCCGGATTTACACTTGTTGGTTTGCCCGAAAAAACCGTGAAAGAGGCACAAGATCGGGTGCGTAGTGCATTGATGAATGCACAATTTAAATACCCAGCCAAACGCATTACCGTGAATCTCGCACCTGCGGATTTGCCTAAAGAAGGTGGGCGATTTGATTTACCTATTGCCATCGGAATTTTAGCTGCATCGGATCAGCTTGATGCGAGCCGCTTAAAGCAATTTGAATTTGTAGCGGAGCTTGCACTTACGGGGCAATTACGTGGCGTACACGGTGTAATTCCCGCTATTCTTGCTGCGCAAAAATCAAAGCGAGAGTTAATTATCGCGAAACAAAATGCTAATGAAGCCTCGCTCGTGTCTGATCAAAATACTTATTTTGCGCAAACACTTTTAGATGTGGTGCAATTTCTCAATGGTCAGGAAAAATTACCTCTCGCCACTGAAATTGTGAAAGAAAGTGCGGTAAATTTTTCGGGCAAAAATACATTAGATTTAACGGATATTATCGGACAACAGCATGCCAAACGAGCATTGACCATTGCCGCAGCAGGGCAGCATAATTTACTCTTTCTTGGCCCTCCGGGCACAGGAAAAACCATGTTAGCTAGCCGATTAACAGGACTTTTACCTGAAATGACTGATTTAGAAGCGATTGAAACGGCATCTGTAACGAGTTTAGTGCAAAACGAGTTAAATTTTCATAATTGGAAACAACGTCCTTTTCGCGCCCCGCACCATAGTGCATCAATGCCAGCTTTAGTTGGTGGTGGAACGATCCCAAAACCTGGTGAAATATCCTTAGCAACAAATGGGGTACTTTTTCTTGATGAACTTCCAGAGTTTGAACGAAAAGTATTGGATGCACTACGTCAGCCTTTGGAAAGTGGTGAGATTATTATTTCTCGTGCTAATGCAAAAATTCAATTTCCAGCTCGTTTTCAATTGGTGGCAGCGATGAATCCAAGCCCCACAGGTCATTATACTGGAACACATAACCGCACTTCGCCGCAACAAATTATGCGTTATTTAAATCGACTTTCAGGGCCCTTTTTAGATCGCTTTGACTTGTCTATTGAAGTGCCTTTATTGCCACAAGGTAGCTTACAAAATACGGGCGATCGTGGCGAAACCAGCGCACAAGTTCGTAAAAAAGTGTTAAAAGTGCGAGAGATTCAAATGGAAAGAGCGGGGAAAATTAACGCTTATTTGAACAGTAAAGAGATTGAGCGTGATTGCAAGTTAAACGATAAAGATGCCTTTTTCCTTGAAAAAGCACTGAATAAACTTGGGCTTTCTGTTCGGGCTTATCATCGTATTTTGAAAGTGTCTCGAACCATTGCCGATCTACAAGGAGAACAACAAATTTCTCAACCGCACTTAACGGAAGCCTTGGGCTATCGAGCAATGGATCGTTTGTTGCAGAAATTGTCGAATATGTAAAAACGCGTGGAAAGAATACCACGCGTGAAAGGATTAGTAAGTGCTTTGAGTGTCTTGAGTACCGCTAATAATTGCAATGCCAGCACTTGCACCAATGCGAGTCGCACCCACCTTAATCATTGCAAGTGCAGTTTCAGTATCACGCACACCGCCTGATGCTTTAACACCAATATTGCCGACCGTTTGTTTCATCAATGCAACATCTTCTACAGTTGCGCCGCCTTTGTTGAAACCCGTTGATGTTTTAACAAAAGCCACGCCGATTTCTTTACAAATTTCACAGGCTTTCACTATTTCATCTTTAGTGAGCAAACAAGTTTCTAAAATCACTTTTAATGGCGTGCCATTACAAGCATTAAATACCGCTTGAATATCTTGTTTTACTGCATTCCATTTTTGCGATTTTATCCAACCTACATTGATTACCATATCAATTTCATCTGCACCTGCTTTAATGGATTCTTGTGTTTCAAATGCTTTGACTGAGGTTAAATTCGCCCCCAAAGGGAAGCCAACTACGGTGCAAATTTTTACATTTGAGCCAGCAAGTTTTTCTTTAGCGAGTGGAATATAACCAGAATTGATACATACAGAATAAAATCCGTGTTCAATCGCTTCATTACAGAGTATCGAAATATCTTGTTCATTTTTTTCTGCGGTAAGTGCGGTGTGATCGATATATTGAGCAAGTTGATTCGGTGTCATGATTTTCCTCCTTTTATTTATGTTTTACCTATTGTAGCAAAAATTCTTTATTTTTGACTATGGTTTTACGCTCAATTACAATCATCTCAACAAGATAAGGAATAAATAAAATGAAGATTAAAAAATTACTCAAGAATGGATTATCCCTCTTTTTAACTTTTATTGTGATAACTAGCATACTGGATTTTGTTCGTCGCCCTGTAGTGTCAGAGGAAATAAATAAAATCACGTTACAAGATCTTCAAGGGAATACGTTCTCTCTTGAAAGTCTTGATCAAAACAAACCCACATTACTTTATTTTTGGGGAACTTGGTGTGGTTATTGTCGTTATACTTCGCCAGCAATTAATTCTTTAGCAAACGAAGGCTATCAAGTTGTATCGGTGGCATTACGTTCAGGCAATGAGGCGGACGTAAATGATTATTTAAGTAAGCATGACTACCACTTCACTACGGTTAATGATCCTAAAGGGGAATTTGCAGAACGATGGCAAATTAATGTGACGCCCACAATTGTGTTGTTGAGTAAAGGCAAAATGGATCTTGTTACGACCGGCCTAACGAGTTATTGGGGATTAAAAGTGCGGTTGTTTTTCGCAGAGTTTTTTGGCTAAGCGGTAGAAAATCTATTACAATACGCAGACTTATTTTAAAGAGGACAGAATTATGATTATCGTAACAGGCGGCGCTGGTTTTATTGGCAGCAATATTGTCAAAGCATTGAATGATTTAGGGCGCAAAGATATTTTAGTGGTGGATAACTTACAAGATGGCACGAAATTTGCCAATTTAGTTGATTTAGACATTGCAGATTATTGTGATAAAGAAGATTTCATTGCTTCTATTATTGCAGGCGACGAATTTGGCGATATTGATGCGGTATTCCACGAGGGGGCATGTTCTGCGACTACGGAATGGGATGGCAAATACATTATGCACAATAACTATGAATATTCTAAGGAGTTGTTGCATTATTGCCTTGACCGCGAAATTCCTTTTTTCTATGCCTCAAGTGCAGCAACTTATGGAGACACCAAAGTATTCCGTGAAGAACGTGAATTTGAAGGCCCATTAAATGTTTATGGCTATTCTAAATTCTTGTTCGATCAATATGTACGCAACATTTTGCCAGAAGCAAAATCGCCAGTATGTGGTTTCCGTTATTTCAATGTTTACGGGCCGCGTGAAAATCATAAAGGTTCTATGGCGAGTGTGGCATTCCACTTGAATAACCAAATCTTAAAAGGCGAAAATCCAAAATTATTTGCAGGCAGCGAAGGATTCCGCCGTGATTTTGTTTATGTGGGCGATGTGGCTGCAGTGAATATTTGGTGTTGGCAAAATGGTATTTCGGGTATTTACAACCTTGGTACAGGAAATGCAGAAAGTTTCCGTGCGGTGGCTGATGCGGTAGTGAAATTCCACGGTAAAGGCGAGATTGAAACCATTCCATTCCCAGAGCATTTGAAATCTCGTTATCAAGAATATACTCAAGCAGATTTAACTAAACTTCGCTCAACAGGCTACGATAAACCATTCAAAACAGTCGCGGAAGGCGTGGCTGAATATATGGCGTGGTTGAATAGAAAATAAATTATTAATGTAGTAAATCCCCTATAGCTTATCGGTATAGGGGATTTTATTTAATATAATTGTGATAAATGTGTTAAATAACGCTCATAAGCACTTTGATAATTTTTCACCTGTGATAAGTTGGGATAAGCTTTTGAGTTTTCATCTAAGTGAATGAAGGTTTCGCATAAAAATTCCAGTTCTCCTTCTCCATTTGCCCACATAGCTTGAATTGCTCCTCCTAATGCAGCAGCTTCTTCTTCCTGCAAACATACCACTTCAGAATTCATCACATCAGCAATCATTTGCCGCCAAAATGAGCTTTTCGCGCCACCTCCAATTAGGCGAATTTGTGAGGTTTTGAGGCCAGCTTGACGAAATAAATCTAAGCCATAGCGAAGCGTAAAAGTAGCACTTTCCATCATTGCTCGACAAAGATTTTCTCGTGTGAAATTACTTGAATCTAATCCTAAAATGCTCGCTTTTGTATTGGGTAAGGGTGGAACTCTTTCACCATTAAAGAATGGCAAAATAGTGATGCCATTCGCGCCAATAGGTGCTTGTTGAGCAAGTTGATTTAATTCTTCAATATCAATATTGAGCAAATTCATTAGCTGTTTATTTGAGGAGGTTATATTCATTACACAAACCAGTGGTAACCAGCCATTATTACTTGAACAAAAATTTGCGATCATTGGTGGTAAATTAAGTAATGGCTTTTGCGTATAAGCATACAAGGTACCAGAAGTGCCGAGACTCATCGTAGCAATCCCTTCTCGAATATTTCCTGTACCAATTGCTCCCATCATATTATCGCCTCCACCTGTGGAGACGATGACATTCTCATTAAAACCAAATAAAGTCGCAATTTCAGGTTTAATCACACCGATTTTTTGTTCAGCAGAAAGTAATTTTGGTAACACTTCATCCATATTTAATTCTGGCGCAAGATATTTGAAGACTTCTCTTTTCCATTCTCTTTTCACAACATCGAAATAACCACTACCAGAAGCATCACCAAATTCAGTGCAGAATTTTCCTGTTAGCCAATAATTTAGATAATCGTGTGGCAGCATGATTTTGCGAATATTGGCAAATTTGTCAGGATAATTTTGACGAAACCAACTTAGTTTTGAAGCGGTGTAACCAGTTTGGCAAATGATGCCTAATTTTTCAAATACGGCTGTTTGTCCGCCTAATTTTTCGATCAGTATATCATTTTCCGTAGCGGTTTCTGTATCACACCAAAGCTTAGCCTTATATAGAGGACGATCGTTTTTATCTAACATTACCAGTCCATGTTGTTGTCCTGAAATGCCTATTCCCTTCACTAAATTAGGTGAAAAGTGCGGTGAATTTTTTGCTTGTTTCAATGCAATTTGTAATGCTTGTTGTAATGCCTCAATCCACCAATTTGGTTGTTGTTCACGTCTTCCATTGGATTGTGTAATTAATTCATGTTTTGCGTAACCAACTCCAATCACTTTTTTTTGGACAGAATCAAGCACTATCGCCTTTGTTCCTTGTGTGCCACAATCAATTCCTATATACATAATGTCTCCTAAAATAAAAAAGTGCGGTGGAATACAACCGCACTTTTGCTTCATTTTTAGCTATAAATAACTTGGTTTACCAAATTTTCCAAATATTCTTGCTGACCTGAAACTGGTTTTGGCGCTAAATCTTTTTGTTGGACAAGTTGCGCAAGTGTTTCAAGTGAAGTTTTACCTTGCAAAATATGCTGGCCAAGTTCACTATTCCAACCTGCATAGCGTTCATTAACAATTTTTTGTAAGGTTTCCTCTTGTAACATTTTTGCTGCACGTTTTAAGGATAATGCCAATACATCAATTGCACCGATATGAGCGTAAAATAAATCATAAGGATCAATACTTTGTCGGCGAATTTTCGCATCAAAATTAAAACCTCCAGTAGTAAAACCACCATGTTTTAAAATTTCATACATAACTAACGTGTTTTCTTCAACACTATTTGGGAATTGGTCGGTATCCCAGCCTAATTGTGGATCGCCACGATTAGCATCAATTGAGCCAAAAATATCTAATGCACAAGCTGTTGCAATTTCATGTTGAAAGGTATGGCCAGCAAGCGTCGCGTGGTTAGCTTCAATATTAACTTTAATTTCTTTTTCTAAACCAAATTGTTTTAGGAAACCATACACTGTTGCCACATCATAATCATATTGATGTTTAGTTGGTTCTTGCGGTTTTGGCTCAATTAATAATGTACCTTTAAACCCAATTTTATGCTTATGTTCTACCACCATTTGCATAAAACGACCAATTTGTTCACGTTCACGTTTCAAATCGGTATTCAATAAAGTTTCATATCCCTCACGTCCACCCCATAATACGTAATTCTCTCCACCTAAACGTTGAGTGGCATTCATCGCATTAAACACTTGTGTTGCAGCCCAAGCAAAAACCTCAGGATTAGGATTGGTTGCTGCACCAGACATATAACGAGGATTAGTAAAACAATTTGCAGTTCCCCATAAGAGTTTTACACCCGTTTCTTCTTGTTTGCGTTCTAAAATATCAACAATATGATGAAAATTTTGTACATATTCCCGCACTGAATTACCTTCAGGTGCAATATCAACATCATGAAAACAATAATAAGGCACGCCTAACTTATTCAAAAACTCAAAAGCAATATCGGCTTTTTGTTCTGCGCCAGCAAGCAAATTTGAATTTTTCTGCCAACTTCGCTCCAAAGAACCTAGCCCAAACATATCATTCCCATTCCAGCAAAAGGTATGCCAATAACACACAGCTAAGCGTAAATGTTCAGCCATAGTTTTACCTAAAATTACTTGATTAGCATCATAATGTTTGAAAGCAAAAGGATTTGTGGATTTTTCTCCCTCAAAGGAGATTTTTTCAATTTTATCGAAATAGGTTGTCATAACATTTTCCTCTCTAGGTGATGAAATTTTTCGTATTTTTGTGAAAAACTAGCTTTTCATCAATTATGTTATTTAATTTTTCTATGTTGATTATTTGCAACTGTGGAGTGGATCACAGTTGTGAAAAAACGTAATAGATAAAGTAGTTTTAGTAATTTTAATTCTTTTCTTCTTTGACTAAAGTAAATTTGCCTTATACATCAGGAGGAATAATGAATAATTTTTATAATTTTGATGTGATTATTGATCGCCTAAATACATTTAGTGCTAAATGGAATGTAGATAATGATATTATTCCAATGTCTGTTGCGGACATGGATATTCCAGCCCCTCAGATAATGATAGATGAATTAGAAAAATTTAATCGTTTAGGAATTTATGGTTATACTGAATTACCAGCCGACTATTACAAGATAATCAGTGATTATATTTTCGAACAATATCATTATTCTGTTCTCTCTGAAAAAATTGTATTTTGCCCAAGAATAATCCAAGCCGTATCTATTTATATACGAGCATTTACAAAAGAAACTGATGGAATATGTATTCTATCACCTTCATATAGTCCAATATTAAACACGATAAAATTAAATGACAGAAAATTATATCAATGTCCTTTGGTTTATGAAAATAGAAAGTATCATATTGATTTTCATTTATTAGAGGAATGTTTTAAACATTCTAAAGTATTTGTTTTAATTTCTCCTCATAATCCAACTGGAACGATTTGGAATAAAGGAGTCCTTATTAAAATTATAAACTTAGCTAAAAAACATAATGTATTTATCATTTCCGATGATGTCCACGCAGACTTTACACTAACAAATGACTCCCACTATTTAATATCATCATTAGATGAATGGGTAGTAAATCACTCAATGATCTGTTTATCCCCAGCAAAAACTTTTAATATTCCTGGATTGGAAATAGCTAACCTAATTATTGAGAATAAAGAAATTCGAGAAAAATTTATAAAAGAAATGATGGCATTAGGTATACATAATCCAAATTATTTCTCTATGCCAGCTATTATTTCGTTATATAAATATTGTGCTGACTGGGTAATCTATCTAAAAGAATACATAAAGAATAATAAGAAGATAGTAAAAGAATTTTTCAATGAGTATATTCCATTATTAGATATTACTGAAAGTGATGGAACTTATTTACTTTGGATAAACTATAAAAAGCTAAGTATAAATGAAAATGAATTAGCTTATTGGATTAATAATTTATCAAGAGTAAAAGTATCTTTGGGGAGTGAATTTGGCAAAGAGGGAGACGGTTTCTTTCGTATGAATGTCGCTATGCCTAGAGAAAAATTATTAGAGGCATTGAATCGAATCAAAAATGGGTTTTGTTTATTAAACAATAGGGAGATTTAATATGAAAACCACTCATCGCACAAGAATGCCAACAACATTAGAAGCTTTTTCACCAATCATTGTGATGCTATTACTGTTAGGGCTTGGGTATGCTTTATTTGATTTGCCAGCAGAGCCATTAATGATTATTTCAACGGTATTTGCTGGTTTTTTAGTTATTAAATTAGGTCATTGCTATTTAGATATTTTAGACGCCATTTCAGAAAAAATAGCTAAAACAATGCCTGCGCTATTAATTTTAATTACTGTAGGATTATTAATTGGAACTTGGATTAGTGGAGGAACAATTCCTATGATGATCTACTACGGACTAAAAGCGATATCACCAGAATATCTTTATGTGACAGCCTTATTCCTTACTGCTATTGTTTCCATTTGTACTGGAACTTCTTGGGGGTCAGCAGGGACTGTTGGGGTGGCATTTATGGGAGTTGCGATTGGATTAGACGCCAATTTGGCTGCTACAGCAGGTGCTGTGGTCGCTGGTGCGTATTTTGGAGATAAATTATCACCATTATCTGATACAACCAATATTGCATCCGCAGCTGCTGGCGTAGATTTATATGAGCATATAGTTCACTTACTTTATACAACATTACCATCTTTTATTCTTTCGGCTACTGTCTATGTGGTATATGGTTTAAACTACGATTTTTCTAATGTAGCGACTCCAGAAAAAGTAAATACAATGATTCATGAGTTAGAGCAAGTTTATTATTTTAACTTTCTATTACTTATTCCAGTCGCTATTGTATTATGGGGATCTATTACTAAGAAACCGACTATTCCAGTGATGTTATTATCAGCATTGATCGCAATTATTAATGCTATCTTAATTCAAAAATTCTCTCTATCTGATGTGATTAATAGTGCAGTTAATGGATTTGATACCTCAATGATTCACCATACTTCAGTTAGCTCTGATTTAAGTCGTTTGTTGAATCGTGGTGGAATGAACTCAATGATGGGAACACTATTAATTTGTTTCTGTGCATTGTCATTTGCAGGTGTATTACAATTGAGTGGTGCATTAACCGTGATTATTCAAAAATTACTCACCTTTGTTCATTCAACTCTTTCTTTGATTATTACAACGATTCTTTGCGGTCTAACAATGATTGGGGTTACTTGTAATGGGCAAATTTCTATTCTAATTCCAGGAGAAATGCTTAAAGATGCGTATGTAGAAAAAGGATTACATCCAAAAAATCTAAGTCGAACAGCAGAAGACTCCGCAACAATTATTGAACCTATTTTGCCATGGACTGCCGCAGGTGCATATATGGCAGGCACATTAGGTGTTGCAACATTGTCTTATTTACCTTGGGCAATTTTATGTTGGAGCGGTATTATCTTTGCTATTATTTATGGTGCAAGTGGAATAGGTATTGCGAAGCTAAAAAAATAAATGTGGTATTGATATAAAAATGGCCAGTTATTCTGGCTATTTTTATCTTGAAGCTAAATATCTTTTCTATTATAACTTAAATAGCAATTTCCCATAGATAAGGATATAAAATGACGGAACAATACTACAAAATTGCCCTCTTATTTAATGCAAACAAAGTATATGATCGGCAGGTGGTGGAGGGTATTGGACAATATATTCAGGCATCGCAATGTATGTGGGATATTTTTGTAGAAGATGAATTTATCTATCATACTGATACCATTAATCAACTTTCTATTGATGGTATTATTGCAGACTTTGATGATCCAAAAACTGTTGAATTATTGCAACACACTCTTATTCCTACTATAGCAGTTGGTGGATCTTATAAACAAGCTGATTTTTATCCGCACTTTCCTTATATAGCAACAGATAATATGGCATTGGTTGAAATGGCTTTATCTCATTTACAGGAGAAAGGGCTGTCACAGTTTGCATTTTATGGTTTGCAAGTAAATACTCATAAGCATTGGTCTATAGAACGAAGAGATGCTTTTGTAGAGTTGATGGAGAAAAATCATTACCCTATTTACCTATATGAGGGTGTGCAGGTTCATGCTCAAAATTGGTTGGAAGAGCAACAAAAGCTAATTGTCTGGTTAAAATCTCTTCCTTCTCATACTGGTATTATTGCTGTTACGGATGCGCGTGCTCGTCATTTATTGCAGGCTTGTGAGTACAGTAAAATTGCTGTACCTGAAGAGCTTTGTGTGGTTGGTATTGATAATGAAGAATTGATCCAATATTTATCGCGTGTGTCCCTTTCCTCCGTAGAACAAGGCACGAGAGAGATTGGTTATCAAGCTGCGAAATTATTACACAAATTACTCAATGGTCAAAAAGTTTCACATACCCCTATTTTAATTCCACCGATTACCGTTCACTCTCGAAATTCTACAGATTATCGATCATTAACAGATCCGCTTGTCATTCAAGCAATGCATTATATTCGTCATCGTGCCTGTCATCGAATTAAAGTAGAACAAGTTTTAGATCATCTTGAAACCTCACGTTCTAATCTTGAACAACGTTTTAAGAATGAAATGAATAAAACAATTCACCAAGTCATCCACGAAGAAAAAATTTCCCGAGCAAAGAATTTATTACAACAAACAGATATTTCTATTAAAGAAATTGCTGAGATTTGCGGCTATCCATCAATTCAATATTTTTATTCTGTTTTTAAGAAAGAATTTGAAATGACTCCTAAAGAGTTTCGACTAAATTGTTAAAGGAGCATATTTTTATTCAACTCTGTGCCATAATAACAAGTATTTTTGACCGCACTTTTATCTGAAAGACAGAAAATGAATATTCTAATTATTGGCCCATCTTGGGTTGGCGATATGATGATGTCGCACAGTTTGTACCAGCAACTGAAAATTCAATATCCAAACTGCAATATTGATGTGATGGCACCGAATTGGTGTAAGCCTTTGCTTGCGCGAATGCCAGAGGTGCGTAAGGCGATTGAAATGCCATTAGGGCACGGATCCTTTGAATTGGGAACGCGTTATCGTTTAGGAAAATCTTTGCGTGAACAATATGATATGGCGATTGTTTTGCCTAATTCATTGAAATCTGCGTTTATTCCTTTCTTCGCAAAAATTGCTCATCGTCGCGGTTGGAAAGGCGAAAGCCGTTATATTTTATTGAATGATTTACGAGCCAATAAAAAAGATTATCCAATGATGGTGCAGCGTTATGTTGCATTGGCTTTTGAAAAAGATGCTGTACCAAAAGCTGATGATATTCCTATCTTGAAACCCTATTTGACGGTTGAGCCAGCACAACAAGCTGAAACCTTAAAAAAATTTGAAAAACAAACCGCACTTTTAGGCGAACGTCCAATTATTGGTTTTTGTCCTGGTGCGGAATTTGGCCCGGCAAAACGTTGGCCACATTATCATTATGCAAAATTAGCAGAAATGTTAATTACCCAAGGCTATGCTGTGGCGCTATTTGGTTCTGCTAAAGATGAACCAGTAGGCGAAGAAATTCGTCAAGCACTACCTGAAGAGTTGCGTAAGTTTTGTGTCAATTTAGCAGGAAAAACCAACTTGAATGAAGCGGTGGATTTAATTGCAAATTGTACGGCGGTCGTGACCAATGACAGTGGTTTAATGCATATTGCGGCAGCAGTCAATCGTCCATTGATTGCACTTTATGGTCCAACTAGCCCGCAATATACGCCGCCGCTTTCGGATAAGGCTACGATTATTCGTTTAATTGAAGGTGGATTAATTAAAGTCCGTAAAGGCGACAAAGAGGGCGGTTATCATCAAAGTTTGATTGATATTACGCCAGAAATGGCATTAGAAAAACTGAACGAACTGTTGGCAAAATAATGAAAATTTGCTTAGTGAAAAGAAAACTTATAAAGATATTACTTATAAGATAACTTGTTTCATAAAAAATGCTCGCGCTTGGCGAGCATTTTTATCTTTTATATTTTCTTAGTCTAAGGCTTTACCTTTTAATTCAGGGATTAAGAAAATTGTCGCTAACATATCAATTACGTAGATAATCGCAAGTAGAGCGATGGCCGTTTGGAAAGAGTAGGCAAGTACAACTGCGCCCACAACTACAGGTCCAAATCCCCCTACGGCACGACCAATATTGAAAAGTACGTTTTGTGCCGTTGCTCGAGCTTCTGTTGGGTAGGCTTCCGCCATCAATGCACCGTAACCGCCCAGCATTCCGTTCACAAACATACCTAAAAATGCCCCAGCAAGAAGCATGATGTCAGGATCGGTAAGTTGTGAGTAAACCACGATACTTATCACTGCGCCTAATTGAAAAAGTAAGAAACTTGGTTTGCGTCCGATGCGGTCGGCGAGTTGTCCGAAAATCCAAATGCCAGCCATCATGCCACAGACGGTAACGGCGGTCCAAAGCCCAGATTTAGTTAAACTGAATCCAAGTTGTTTTGATAAGAAGTTAGGTAGCCAAATCATAATGCCGTAATAACCGAAGTTTTGTACAGAAGTGAGTACGACGATACCAAGACTAATTTTGCTCGTGGCTTTGTCTTTAATCAGAAGCTGGAATGAACGTAATTTATCAGTAAAGCTGGATTGCGTTGAAAGTGCGGTTTGTTTTTGAGTGAAAATTTCAGGTTCGTGCAGATGAGAACGTAAGAACCAAGCGACAAATGCAGGGAAGATACCCACCAAGAACATTCCACGCCAACCAATATGAGGGAGCAATAATGGTGTAAGCAATGCTGCACCTAACACACCAGCTTGCCAACCTAATGCAACATAAGATGCTGCTTTAGCTCTGTGGCGTGCGGGCCATGCTTCCGCCGCTAGAGCCATTCCAATTCCAAATTCACCGCCTAAGCCAATGCCAGCAATTGTGCGATAAATCAGTAAATCCCAATAACCTTGTGCAAGTGCACATAACCCAGTAAATACCGCAAAAAGAAGAATAGTCCAAGTCAGTACGCGTACACGACCGTATTTATCGCTTAATGCACCAAATAAAATGCCGCCAAATACGGCACCAATCAGAGTCCAAGTTACGAGAGAGCCGCCTTGGGCGGGTGTTAGATTTAAGTCTGCGGAAATTGCACTAAGCATGAAACCTAAAATGAGAAGATCGAAACCGTCCATTGCATAGCCGACGGCAGAGCCAATTAAGGCTTTCCAGCCATAACTGTTTACTTTGTTTGTCATGATGTGTCCTTTTGTTACTCGCTGGTAACATTTAAAGTGAAAAGAAAGGTGATTAAAAATCGGTGGCTAGTTTACTGCATTGATAAAAAAATTCAATGAACAGAATACGAAAAGAAGAATAAAAATTGATTTTGAATAAGAAGGAAAGGATAAAATAAGGGGATTAAACAATCTGATGTCATTCAGATTGAACTACTCTAGTCTTAATACAAGTGCGGTAAAAATTCACCGCACTTTATTCTTTTTTGTTTATCCCTCAATCCCTTCAAACAGTGCTGTGCTTAAGTAGCGTTCAGAAGCTGAAGGCAAAATAACAACAATGAGTTTATCGGCAAATTCTGGTAATTTAGCTAAGCGATCTGCAGCCGCGACAGCTGCACCAGATGAAATACCTGCAAGAATGCCTTCTTCCGCCATTAAGCGACGAGCTGTGGCAAGTGCGGTATCACTATCAACAGTTTCTACGCGATCAATAATAGATAAATCTAAATTTTTGGGAATGAAACCCGCACCGATACCTTGAATTTTGTGTGGGCCTGGTTTTACTTCTTCACCCGCTAAAGTTTGGCTAATGACTGGAGATTCCACTGGCTCAACGGCAACAGAAGTGATTTGTTTACCAAAATCTAATTTAATCGCGCGAGAAATACCCGTAATCGAACCACCTGTTCCTACGCCAGCAACAACAACATCGACTTTGCCATCCGTATCTTTCCAAATTTCAGGCCCTGTTGTTTCTCGATGAATTTGCGGGTTGGCTGGATTTTCAAATTGTTTAAGCATGACATAGCGGCTTGGATCAGAAGCCACAATTTCTTCTGCTTTCGCAATAGCGCCTTTCATTCCTTTTGCGCCTTCGGTAAGCACTAAATTTACACCCAATCCGCACAATAAGCGTCTTCTTTCAAGACTCATTGTTTCTGGCATAGTGAGCGTGATTTTATAACCTCTAGCCGCCGCAACATAAGCCAAAGCAATGCCCGTGTTACCACTCGTTGCATCTACAATCTCTTTCCCTTTTGTGAGCGTGCCATCTTTTTCTGCTTGCCACACCATATTCGCCCCAATACGGCATTTTACGCTGTAGCTTGGGTTACGACCTTCAATTTTTACCACCACATTGCCGTTATGGCCAAAGTGTTTTAAACGCACAAGCGGCGTATTTCCGATAGAATAAGAATTGTCTGCATAAATTGTCATAATATTTCCCTTTCGTTGGACTTCTTTAATGTTGGTTTATTTATAGTACCGCACTTTTGATTAAAAAAATAGTTATTTGATCTATTTTATAACTGTAGGCTATTTAACAATCCCTGTATTTTCTGAACGAACATCAAGCCCCGTTTGAGAGGAAAAAGATCTATTCATATTAAAACCTAAGTCATTACGATAATTTTCTACCCACATCAGCGTCGCACCACATACTGCAACAGGCATAATTAATAAATTAATCACGGGCACAAATGTGCAACAAGTAACCAATCCACCAAAAGTTAAACTTTGGGTTCTTTGATTGCCAAGCGCATTTTTCATGATATCAAAAGAGACTTTGTGATTATCAAAAGGATAATCACAATATTGAATTGCCATCATCCAACAAGTGAACAAGAAAGTAAGTACAGGTACGATGGTTTGCCCAACCAAAGGAATAAAACTCAGTAAAAATAAGGCGATAATTTTGGGTAGGCTATAACGTAATTTTTGCCACTCTCGAGCAAGCATACGAGGCACATCTTTTATTACATCAACAAGACCATCATCATTAATATTTTCCCCCGTCAGCATTTTTTCTACTTTTTCCGCCAACAAACCATTAAAGGGGGCGGCGATAAAGCCAGAAAGTGTGGTAAAAGTAAAATAAAAGAGCAATAAAATCGTTAAAATCGAAAGTGTCAGTAAAATGACACTGAGAAAACTAAGCCAGTCTGGAATAAAATTCATTACCCAATCAATCGCACTCGTGATTTGGCTAATAAAAAGCCAAAATAAACCACAAAGCAAAACAGCATTGAGCAAAATTGGAATAATAACAAACCGACGCAAACCTTTTTGTGTGATGTAATGCCAGCCCATCACAAAATAATGGAAACCCGATTTTAATTCATTAAGATTCAACATTTTTCTTTCCTTTCAATAAAAATATGCTTAAAACAGACCGCACTTTTCCTTTAAAATTCCACACTTTGAAGTATTTTTTCGCCTACTGAAATATGGTAGCATTAGCACCATTTATAGCACTCTCGCCGAACTATCGCGCGTAAGGAATAAAAATGGATTTAAATACAATTTTGATTATTGTGGGTATCGTGGCACTTGTCGCCTTAATCGTACACGGATTATGGTCAAATCGTCGTGAGAAATCAAAATATTTTGATAAAGCCAATAAATTTGACCGCACTTCTCCAACATCTAAATCCCATACGCAAGAAGAAATGGCTCAGCCAAACAATATTTCGCCAAATACCTATGTGGAAAATAGGCATACACCAATTCCTCAACCGACCAGAGAAAAAGTACCATCAGAAGCTGAATTGATCGATTATCGCCAAAGCGATAAAAGTGTGGATGACATCAAAATTTCTATTCCTAACACGCAACCTATTTATGATATGGGGAATCATCGTTCCGAGCCAATACAACCAACGCAACCTCAATACGATATGCCAACCGCAAATAATGTCGCAAGTATGACCTTAGAACAACTTGAAGAACAAAGCCGAAATATTGGTTTTAATGGCATTAATTCATCATCGCCAGAATTAAGAGTGCAGCTTGCAGAATTATCTCACGAAGAGCATCAAGTAGACTACAACCTCTCGTTCAATGAACCAAAAGCAGAAACGACAGCTCAGCCAAAACAAACAACTGGCTATATTCAACTTTATCTTATTCCAAAATCTAGCGAAGAATTTAATGGTGCTAAATTGGTGCAGGCTCTTGAAAACTTGGGTTTTATCTTGGGTAAAGATGAAATGTATCATCGTCACTTAGATTTAAGTGTGGCAAGTCCTGTGCTTTTTAGTGTGGCAAATTTAGAACAACCCGGCACATTCAATACTTATAACTTAGCAGAATTTAACACCATAGGAATTGTATTCTTTATGCAATTGCCCTCTCCAGGTAATAATCTTGCTAATTTACGTATGATGATGCGTGCTGCCCATACATTAGCCGAAGATTTACAAGGTGTTATACTGACTGAAGAACAAGAAATTTTTGATGCAAATGCAGAGCAAGCCTATCTTGCTCGTGTGTAAATTCATACCTTAAATTTACCGCACTTTTATATTCATTTAGACAGGCTTTGTACCTGTCTATTTTCACGCTAAATACATAGAAAAGTGCGGTCATTTTTCTCCGAGAATTTTATGACAAATATTCAAACTCAACTAGACAATCTACGCAAAACCTTGCGCCAATATGAATACGAATACCACGTTCTAGATAATCCAACCGTGCCTGATAGCGAATATGATCGTCTCTTTCATCAACTAAAAGCTTTAGAACTAGAACATCCTGAATTTCTTACATCAGATTCGCCAACTCAACGTGTGGGTGCAAAACCACTTTCTGGGTTTAGCCAAATTCGTCACGAAATTCTAATGCTCTCTTTGGATAATGCTTTTTCCGATGCAGAATTCAATGCTTTTGTAAAACGCATTGAAGATCGTTTAATTGTATTGCCTAAACCACTTACTTTCTGTTGCGAACCTAAACTTGATGGCTTAGCTGTGAGTATTTTATATGTTAATGGTGTACTTACCCAAGCTGCCACTCGTGGCGATGGCACTACAGGAGAAGATATTACGGCAAATATCCGTACTATTCGCAATATTCCGTTACAACTTTTAACAGACAATCCTCCAGCTCGTTTAGAAGTGCGGGGCGAAGTTTTTATGCCGCATGCAGGCTTTGAGCGTTTAAATAAATATGCGCTAGAACATAATGAAAAAACCTTTGCTAATCCTCGCAATGCAGCAGCAGGTTCTTTACGCCAACTTGATCCTAATATTACCAGTAAACGTCCGCTGGTATTAAATGCTTATGGTATTGGAATTGCTGAGGGTGTTGATCTGCCGACCACGCATTATGCTTGTTTGCAATGGCTAAAATCTATCGGGATTCCAGTAAATCCTGAAATTCGTTTATGTAATGGTGCAGATGAAGTTTTAGATTTTTACCGAGATATTCAAAATAAACGAAGCTCGTTAGGTTATGATATTGACGGAACGGTATTAAAAATCAATGATATAGCCTTACAAAATGAACTAGGATTTATTTCTAAAGCGCCTCGCTGGGCGATTGCTTATAAATTCCCCGCCCAAGAAGAATTAACGGTGCTGAATGATGTTGAATTCCAAGTGGGTCGAACTGGCGCAATCACACCAGTTGCCAAATTAGAGCCAGTGTTTGTTGCAGGAGTTACAGTAAGTAATGCCACCTTACACAATGGCGATGAAATTGAACGTTTAAATATCGCTATTGGCGATACTGTTGTTATTCGTCGAGCAGGCGATGTAATTCCACAAATTATTGGCGTATTACATGAACGTCGCCCTGATAATGCTAAACCAATCATTTTCCCAACAAATTGCCCTGTGTGCGATTCTCAAATTATTCGTATTGAAGGCGAAGCGGTAGCACGTTGCACGGGAGGATTATTCTGTGCGGCACAACGTAAAGAGGCGTTAAAACATTTCGTCTCTCGTAAAGCCATGGATATTGATGGTGTAGGCGGAAAATTAATAGAACAATTAGTCGATCGAGAACTGATTCATACACCAGCCGATTTATTTAAACTCGATTTAACCACGCTCACACGCTTAGAAAGAATGGGCGTAAAATCTGCAGAAAATGCACTCAATAGTCTTGAAAAGGCAAAAAGCACGACGCTTGCTCGCTTTATTTTTGCTTTAGGCATACGTGAAGTAGGCGAAGCCACAGCATTAAATCTTGCTAATCATTTCAAAACTTTAGATGCGCTTAAAGACGCAAATCTTGAAGAACTTCAACAAGTGCCTGATGTAGGGGAAGTTGTAGCGAACCGAATTTTTATATTTTGGCGTGAAGCACATAATGTTGCTGTCGTTGAGGATTTAATCGCACAAGGCGTACATTGGGAAACCGTGGAAGTGAAAGAAGCAAGTGAAAACTTGTTCAAAGATAAAACTGTAGTTCTGACAGGCACTCTCACACAAATGGGACGTAATGAAGCAAAAGCATTACTACAACAGCTTGGCGCAAAAGTAAGCGGCTCAGTCTCCAGCAAAACAGACTTCGTTATCGCAGGCGATGCAGCAGGCTCTAAACTTGCAAAAGCACAGGAACTAAATATTGCAGTATTAACAGAAGAAGAATTTTTAGCACAGATAACAAGATAAATTTTATCTAAAATAGTGATAATTATAATGATACCCAACGCTTGGTGTGACTGGAAGAACAGGCAATACACTTTTTGTTCTCGTTTTAACTTTATTGTCACTCTGGTTTAATTTTAAACTTGTATCAATTTGTTGTGTTATTTTATCCTTTTGAGTTTGTGTAACAGTATTACCACTAATAACTCGAGCATTATATTCTTGTACAGTTTTCATATCGTAAATAGCGTGGCTACTTTGCTCTGATTGAGATGAACATCCAACCAAACTTAACATAACAACACTAATAAAAACGGAATTTTTCATTTAATATAACCTATTTACAAATTAAATCATTTAATACGGCGATGCCTTCTGAAATATGATTGATGGCAGTTTCCTTTAATTTTTTATTTTCTTGTGCCTGAATACGCTTAGACAAATCTTTGTCTGTAATTGAATAAACAGGCACATAACTTAAATTTTGAGGATCTTTTTGGTTATAAATAGTTGCACCAACCACACTGCCATAGAATTCTCCTCTATTGTCTAGAGAAAGATAATGGTAAGTTGAATTTGTGTAATCTACACCTCTTGTAATATTAAATCCCTGACAAATTCCAGCTGGAGATTCATAAATACTTTCTGATGAAGTCGTTTCATCTATTTTATAAACTTTAAATTCAATACTTTGAGCTAGTTTTTGAGCATCATTATTTGAAACATCGGAATTAAATGCTTTTTTATCTTCAGAATCAATATAAGTGACTACACTAGAATCATTTTCTACAATCGAAAATTGTGAAGTAAATAAACTTCCAATAATGACGCAGAACAAAGAAAAAAAGTGCAATTTTTATTATTCATTTCTCGTTCCTTTAGTACTTTATTAAATGCTAATCTGTTCGACTACGAATAATTTTTTCGCACTATATCAAAAAGTCTTATAACGTACTAGGTTATTTTTCAGGAGTGATACTTTTTGATTTTTCTTCGTTTTGAGCCTCTAAAGCATCACGCGCGGCACGAATACTTTTTTCAATTAATGGAACACGCTCATCATCTTTCGGCATTAAGCGCAACATCATTGCCCAAGTCACTGCCGCCATTTTATAATCTTCCGTTTCAAAATAACGGAATGCGAGTAAACTCAATGCTTCAATGTTAGTGTGATCTTGACGAATTACCTCACGCAATAAATTGCCACCTTTAAGTTTATCAGTCGCGTCTTCAGAGAACATCAATATACGAGCATAGCCTAATTTATATTGCACATTATCTGGTTCAAGTTTATTAGCTTTTTGATAGCTATCGAATGCCAAACGTGCATCACCTAAATTCATCCCAATTTGACCGAGCATCCACCATTTTTTGGCATCAGTTGGATTTTTCTGCAAATCGATTCGAAGTGCGGTAGAAAATTGCTGCATTTCTGCATCAGAAAATGGATTTTTATCTTCATCTTTCATTCGATCATAGAAATAGGGCAATTTCGCATAAGTCTGCTCTAACATTGATTCGGCTTGCCAAGATCCCACCATAAAATAAGAAGAGCCTGCGATAATTCCTAACGCTAATACACCAGAGGCAAACCAAATTTTTCCATAAGATTTGTCAGAATAATCCACATTCTCTTGAACCTTGCTCGGCACATCATCAAGCAAAGTTTTCTGTAATTCTTGTTTGAGTTGCTCAACATTTTCAACTAAACCTTGGGAATTATCTTGTTCAATTTCTTCCAAGCGTGAGAAATATAACGCCTTATTTAAATCATCACGTTTTTGCCCATATTTCGCTTTGAATTGACACAATAAAGGATAAAAACAAATTAACGCCACAACTAAAGTGGTTAATATAAAAATTAATGCAAAATTCATCTATTTATCCTTGTTTAATAATTCTGCCAAACGCGCATTATCTTCATCAGTTAAAACATCTTGGGATTTCACCGCACTTTGGGTTTTAGGTTTGCGTCTTAATAAAAATACCACGCCTAACAACACAAGCAATAATGGGGCAATCCATAGCACTAATGTACTCGCTGTCATAGGTGGATCGTAAGTTACAAAATTGCCGTAACGTGCCACCATATAATCCACTACGTCATTTTTCGATTTGCCTTCTTGTAAAAGCTCAAATACTTTGCCACGCATATCCACAGCGATAGTCGCATTGGAATCCGCAATATTGTTATTTTGACATTGAGGACAACGCAAAGATTGTGTTAATTGATGGTAATCACTCTCTTGTTGTGGAGAACTAAAATTTAATGCGTCAATCGCTGAAAACGCCACTGAGCTAAACAAAAGAGCGGTCAAAAATAGCCATGTTTTTTTCATTATTGTTGCTCCGAAAGTTTGTCATAAATTGGTTTTAAAGTCTGAGTCCAAACTTTTTCGTTTACATCACCGGCATAACGATAATGAATCACGCCTTTACCATCTATAATAAAAGTTTCAGGCGCACCATATACTCCTAAATCCAAACCGAAAGAACCTTTTTCATCTTTTAAAACAACTTGATAAGGATTGCCAAGATCTTTTAACCACTTCATTGCTTTAGGTGATTCATCTTTGTAATCTAAACCGATAATTCGCACACCGTCTTTAGCAAGTTTGTTTAAATATTGATGTTCTGCGTAACAAGTCGGACACCAAGTTGCCCATACATTAAGCAAAACTGGCTTACCTTGTTGAAACAATTCATTCGTGTAAGCTTTATTTTCAAAAAGCTCCGTCAAATTTTTTGCTGGTACAGGCTTTCCAACCAAAGCCGACTCTAATGCTTTAATATCTTCGCCTTGTGCATTACGTTTTAATTGCACTAAAAAAGCAATTGTTATTAATAAAAAGAGAATAAGAGGAACGAGTAATTTTTTTTTCATTTTTTACCGCACTTTAAAATTAGTGCCTAGGGTAAGTATACCCTAGGCTAGTAAAAATGTAGCCTCTTTGAGGCTAGTTGAAATTCCCCAAAGGGGAACCATTTCAATTAGCCATGGGTATACCTACCCACGGCAGTACAAATTATTTCTTCAACAACGCATTAAACCGATAGCGTCGATCGAACATACACAATAATCCACCTAACGCCATAAATAAGCCGCCAATCCAAATCCAGCGAATAAATGGCTTGTAATATAAGCGTAACGCCCAAGAATTGTCCTCAAGTTTTTCGCCTAGAGCCACATAAAGGTCACGAGTTAAACCACCAGCAATGGCGGCTTCCGTCATAGACATACGACTTACTGTGTAAAAACGTTTTTCTGCGAATAAAGTTGCCTCTGGTTGCCCATCTTTAGAAATATCAATTTGAGCTTTTCCACCAATATAGTTTGGACCATTTTCATCCGTCACACCAGCAAATTTAAAATCGTAACGACCAATTTGTGCACTCTCGCCAACTTTCATTCTTACATCTCGTTCTACGCTAAAGTTTTGGCTAAATGCGATACCCCAAACAGTCATTGCCACGCCTAAGTGAGCTAACATCATTCCCCAATGAGAACGAGATAGTTTTCGTACGCCCACAAAGAATGGTTCACGATGCGTCGCACGTTGTTGCAATTCATAAAGCGCAAGTAACGCGATAATCACAGTCATCATTGAACCAAGCACCGAACTCACGGTAATTTTATCTTGCAAGAAGTAAGGTAACGCAAAACCTGCAATCAGCATAATAAATACGCTGATAACAACAGGTGTACGAATTGCAGAAAATTGGTCTCTACGCCATTTCACTAAAGGTCCAATACCAAGCAATAATGCAAATGGTGTCATAATAATTAAGAACATTTGATCAAAAAATGGCGCACCAATAGAAATAGAACCTAAACCCAGTTGTTTGTGAACGAGTGGTAACAACGTTCCTAAGAATACAACGCAAAGTGCGGTCATTAATAAGATATTATTTAATAACAACATACTTTCACGTGAATAGCGTTCTGCATTATCGCGAGAACGAATTTGACTGCCTTTATACGCATAAAGCGCAAGCGAACCACCAATTACCACAACGAGGTAAGCCAAAATATACAAACCACGAGTTGGATCCGATGCAAATGCGTGAACTGAAACTAAGATGCCAGAACGAACTAAGAACGTGCCGAGTAAACAAAGTGAAAAGGCTAAAATCGCCAGTAATACCGTCCAAGCTTTGAAAGAACCGCGTTTTTCTGTCACAGAAAGGGAGTGAATCAATGCTGTACCAGCAAGCCAAGGCATAAATGATGAATTTTCCACAGGATCCCAGAACCACCAGCCGCCCCAGCCAAGCTCATAATAAGCCCACCAAGAACCGAGTACGATACCTAAAGTTAAAAACACCCAAGCAGCAAGCGTCCAAGGACGTGACCAACGCGCCCAAGCTGAATCTAATTTTCCTGTCATTAAGGATGCAATCGCAAACGCAAATGCCACCGAAAAACCCACATAGCCCATATAAAGTAATGGAGGGTGGAAAATCAAACCTACATCTTGCAACATTGGGTTAAGTTCTTTTCCATCCACTGGGAAATCAGGGAAGGTACGCGTGAAAGGATTTGAGGTAAACAAGACGAACAATACAAAACCGACGCTAATAATCCCCATAATACCAAGCACGCGCGCAACCGCTTCTTGGGGTAAATGTTTACTCAATAAAGCAACGGCCGATGACCAAACGGCAAGTAACCAAATCCACAGTAACAAAGAGCCTTCATGAGAACCCCATACCGCAGATAAACGATAATAAATGGGTAAAGTAGTATTAGAATTATTTACAATATATTGCACGCTAAAATCATTGACTGCGAATAAATAAAATAGCGCAGCAAAAGCAATGCTTAGGCTTGCAAATAAACCATAAGTCATTGGGCGAGCTAATGCCATTAATTGTGCATTGCCCTTTTCAGCCCCCCACAAAGGGAAAATTGCCAACATAAGCGATACAGCTAAACTTAAAGCAAGTGCATAATTTCCTAATTCAGCAATCATTTTGCGCCTTCTTTTTCTTGACGATCACGCGCACTTTCGCCTTTTAAGTCCGCTGCCTCAATTCCCATTGGTTTATGTACTTTTTGCATTTTTTCGCCTAATTCTGGCGGCACATAATTTTCATCGTGTTTAGCCAATACTTCTGTCGCGCTTAAAACAGTTGGCTGAGTTAATACACCTTGAGCCACAATACCTTGCCCTTCACGGAAAAGATCTGGCAAAATGCCTTCATATTCAACCGTGATCGCAGGACCAATATCATTTAAATCAAACCGCACTTTCAAGCTTTTTGGATCACGCTCTACAGAGCCTTCAACCACCATACCGCCAACACGAATACGCTGCCCCACTTCAGGTTTTTGATTCAGATTATTATCCTTACCTTGAATCACTTCAGATGGCGTATAAAACAAGTCGATATTTTGGCGTAGTGCATATAACATTAACCCACTAGCAATAGCGATGCCTAATACAACAAAAATGACTAATTTAAATCTGGATTTACGTCTTGGATTCATAGTGTATTCCCCTTATTTGCTTGTTGTAAACGTTCTTCGCGTTGTTTCTCACGCAAGACATTTTGTAATACTGTCTTGCGTTGCTTAACACTTTGAACAATTAAGGCAATAACTGCCACTAAACTTACTGCATAGGATAACCATACGTAAAAACCGTAGCCACCCATATTAAAAAAATCACTCCAAGTTTGGAAAAACATAAAATATTCCTTATTTCTCACCCTAGGTTAGTAAAAGTACTACCCTTTTAGGGTAGATTCAACTTTCCCCAAAGGGGAATCATTTTATATTAACCGTGGGTATACCTACCCACGGAATTAGATACCCTTCGCAAGTGCTTTAACCCAAGGACGTTTCGCATCTTCTTTCAATAATTCCACGCGATAACGCACTAAAGTAAGCCAAATATACAAGGTTAAAAAACCGAAGATACACAAAATTAATGGAACCAACATTGGAATTGCAATGGATGGTTTTTCCAGTTTAGTGATACTCGCACCTTGATGTAACGTGTTCCACCATTCCACCGAAAAATGAATAATCGGTAAAATCACGACCGTTGTAATGCATAAAATCCCCGCTGCTTTTGCCCCTATGTTACGATCTGAAAAAGCAGAATAAAGGGCTAAGATACCAAGATAAAGAAAGAATAAAATTAATTCTGCAGTTAAGCGAGCATCCCACACCCACCAAGTACCCCACATTGGTTTCCCCCAAATCGCGCCCGTAACAAGCGATAAAAAAGTAAATAATGCACCAATTGGTGCCATTGCAATCATTGCGAGATGAGCTTGCTTAATTTGCCACACAAGGGCAACCACAGCTGCAATCGCCATTGAACCGTACACGCCCATTGACCAAATCGCTGTCGGCACATGTACATACATAATTCGGAAACTATTGCCCTGTTGGTAATCAGCTGGGGCGAATGCTAACCCCCATACAATGCCGATACCGAGTAAAATAAGCGTTAAAAATGCAAATAACGGACTCAATTTACCGCAGATACGATATTGAGTTTCAGGTTTTGCATAAGGATGTAGCCACTTCCACATAAAAAAATCCTTAAAAATTAAAGAGAAAAATTACCGCACTTTTATACGATGAAATAAAATTAATTATCTAAACTAATTCGCAGTGCCGCCGCGATGGCAAAAGGCGAAAGCGTTACAGCGCCAACCATCATTGCACCTAAAATCGCCAGTTGTCCCCCATAAGGCACATTTAATCCTGCTGCTTCTAATATTGATGAAGCAAAAATTAAAACGGGAATAAATAACGGAACAACAAGCAAACTCAACAACACCCCCCCTTTTCGCAACCCCACTGTTAAAGCCACGCCAATTGCGCCAATACAGCTCAATACAGGGGTGCCAAGCAACAATGTCAAAACTAATGCCCACCAAATATTCACTTCAAGAGAAAGTAACAAAGCTGCAATAGGCGATAATAAAATAAGCGGTAAACCTGTGAGCAACCAATGTGCAACCACTTTAGCCAGAGCTGTCATTGGTAAAGGCTGTGCGGTTAGCATTAATTGTTCAAGAGAACCATCAATAAAATCATCACGGAATAAACGCTCAAAAGAAAGCAATGCTGAAAGTAATGCAGCTACCCATGCGATACCCGGTGCGATACGGGAAAGTAATTTAGGATCTGGCCCAATAACCAACGGGAACAAGGTAATCACAAGCAAAAAGAACCACAGCGGATTTAAAATTTCCGCATTTTTACGCATCGCAATTTGAAGTTCGCGTTTAATTATTTCTAGAAAAATCATTAAGTTATTCCGCTTTATAAGCTGCTAGATTCAATTTTTGCAGATGAGAACTTGGCACTTCTTGATGGCTGGTCAGTAACACAATACCACCTCGTTGAGCGTGCTTATCAAAAAGTGCGGTTAAAATTTCCACGCCTTTTTTATCAATCGCAGTAAAGGGTTCATCTAAAATCCATAAAGGATCTTGAGAAAGCCATAAGCGACCTAAGGCGATACGTTTTTGTTGCCCTGCAGAAAGCTGCGCAGCCGGCAAATCTTCGCGACCTAATAATCCTACTTTCTCAAGTAAATCCCATAAAATATCAGGATTTTGTTCCGCTTGGCTAATTCGTTGATAAAACTGCAAATTTTCCCACGCGGTTAATTCTGGTTTAACACCAGAAAGATGACCTAAATAAAGCAAATTCTGATGATATTGTTCACGTTGTTTAGAAATCGCTTCAGAATCCCACCGCACTTCGCCTTCCAAAGGTTGCGCTAAACCCGCAAGAATACGTAACAAACTTGTTTTACCTATGCCATTATGCCCTTCAATTTGCACAAAATCACCGCTATTAACATCACAAGTCAAAGCACGAAAAAGTACGCGTTCACCACGTTGGCAGGATAAGTTTTGCAGAGATAACTTGTGTGGTTCAAACATAATTGCAAAGAGAAAATAGAAAGTGGCGGTATTCTAATATTTGATGAAATTTTCGCAACTCAAACGCATAACTCTTTAGAAGTAGATTGATAGGTTTATTGATTTAAAACAAAATTTAATAAATTCACTGATTAAAAAAAGAAAAACATTTAATGATCTAAATCAATTTTTTTGCTATTATTTGCTCAATTTTGGTTATAGACCAAAACCTCAACGAAATCTGTTTTTAACAATAGAAGGAATACATTATGTCTTACACTCTCCCTGAATTAGGCTATGCCTACAATGCGTTAGAACCACATTTTGATGCGCAAACAATGGAAATCCATCATAGTAAACACCACCAAGCTTACGTAAACAATGCAAATGCTGCATTAGAAGGTTTACCCACTGAATTAGTAGAAATGTGTCCGGGTCATTTAATTTCTAACCTTGATAAAATTCCTGCAGAAAAACGTAGTGCATTACGTAATAATGCGGGTGGCCACACAAACCACAGTTTATTTTGGAAAAGTTTGAAAAAAGGCACTACTTTACAAGGCGCATTAAAAGATGCGATTGAACGCGATATCGGTTCTGTAGATGCATTTAAAGCAGAATTTGAAAAAGCAGCAGCAACTCGTTTTGGTTCTGGTTGGGCGTGGTTAGTATTAACTGCTGAAGGTAAATTAGCCGTAGTATCAACAGCAAACCAAGATAACCCATTAATGGGTAAAGAAGTGGCAGGTTGTGAAGGTTTCCCACTTTTAGGTTTAGATGTTTGGGAACACGCTTACTACTTAAAATTCCAAAACCGTCGTCCAGACTACATTAAAGAATTCTGGAACGTGGTAAACTGGGATTTCGTTGCAGAACGTTTTGAACAAAAAACAGCACACAGCAATTACGCAAAATAATAAACATAGAAAAGCCTAGCAAAAGCTAGGTTTTTCTACTTTCCTCTCTATAACTTTTCTCTTGCAATCTTTTTTATCAAATCTGTATCTTTTACAGGCTTATTATTTATAAGCATTTATCAATGTTTATTTTCCATAAACAAAGTATTATTAAAATTCAATAAATAATGAAGAAATGTAAAGCTTCTTTAGTGAGGTCAAAAAGAATGTTACTATTACAAAAATTTTAATCTATAAAAAATAGAAATAAAATTTATCACTATTTTTATGACCACATCAAAGTTAAACCAAAGAGATGTGTTGCGATAAAAGAAAAAACTTCATCTTTAAATTAAACAAATCTAACTTTTTCAGGTCATATAAAACTGATTGAACTTTTTATTTATAAACGAGATATTAATGAATCAAAATTTAATTGAAGTTAAGAATCTCACCTTTAAACGCGGTGATCGCGTGATTTACGATAACCTGAATTTGCAAGTAAAAAAGGGAAAAATCACTGCGATTATGGGGCCGTCGGGGATTGGAAAAACCACCTTACTTAAATTGATCGGTGGGCAACTAATGCCAGAACAAGGTGAAATTTTGTTTGATGGGCAAGATATTTGTCGTCTATCTAATCGTGAATTGTACGAAGTACGCAAGCGGATGGGGATGTTATTCCAATCAGGTGCGCTTTTTACAGATATTTCTACTTTTGATAATGTCGCCTTTCCAATTCGTGAACATACGCATTTGCCTGAAAATTTAATTCGTCAAATCGTGTTGATGAAATTGGAGGCGGTTGGGTTGCGAGGTGCTGCCGCATTGATGCCTTCAGAACTTTCCGGAGGTATGGCTCGTCGAGCTGCATTAGCACGTGCTATTGCACTTGACCCTGATTTAATTATGTTTGATGAGCCATTTACTGGGCAAGACCCAATCAGTATGGGCGTAATTTTGAGCCTGATTAAACGATTAAATGAAGCGTTAAATTTGACTTCTATCGTGGTGTCGCACGATGTGGAGGAGGTATTGAGTATTGCAGATTATGCCTATATTATTGCAGACCAAAAAGTCATCGCAGAAGGAACATCTGAGCAGCTTTTACAAAGCCAAGATCCGCGAGTGGTGCAATTCTTAAAAGGTGAATCTGATGGTCCTGTGCGCTTTAAGTACCCAGCGCAAGATTATGTGAAGGAATTGTTTGAATGATCGTCAATTTTATTTCTGCTTTAGGAAAACAGGTGATCGACTTTTTCCGTGCATTAGGGCGAGCTGGCTTTATGTTATTTGGTGCATTGATCGGCAAGCCACAAATTCGCAAGCATTTTCCTTTGCTTGTGAAGCAAATGCATGTTTTAGGTGTCCAATCGTTACTGATTATTTTGTTGTCCGGTTTATTTATTGGAATGGTATTAGGGCTACAAGGTTATGTCGTGTTAGTCGATTTTTCTGCTGAAACAAGTTTGGGACAGCTTGTAGCACTTTCTCTTTTACGAGAATTAGGTCCTGTTGTTACCGCACTTTTATTTGCTGGTCGAGCAGGTTCTGCATTGACGGCTGAAATAGGCTTAATGAAAGCCACTGAACAACTTTCTAGTCTTGAAATGATGGCTGTTGATCCTTTACGTCGAGTGATTGCACCTCGTTTTTGGGCAGGGGTTATTTCCATGCCAATTTTGTCAATCTTGTTTATCGCGATTGGTATTTGGGGCGGTTCCTTAGTTGGTGTGGATTGGAAAGGTGTTGATTCAGGCAGCTTTTGGTCTGTTATGCAAAATTCCGTGAGTTGGAGCTATGATATTTTAAATGGCTTTATTAAAGCGGTTTTCTTTGCTGTAGCCGTAACTTGGATTGCGCTTTTTAATGGTTATGATTGTATACCAACATCAGAAGGTATCAGTCAAGCTACAACACGAACAGTTGTGCACGCTTCACTTGTTGTTCTAGGATTAGATTTTATTTTGACTGCTATTATGTTTGGTGCAGGTTAAGGATTTTTTTATGAGACAAACAATTAAATATGAATTTTGGGTCGGATTATTTTTATTACTTGGTATTGGTGCCTTAGTTTTTTTAGGTTTACGCGTAGCTAATGTACAAGGTTTTGCTGAGACGAAATCTTATACCGTGACGGCAATTTTTAATAATATTGGCGGACTTAAAGTGCGCGCACCACTAAAAATTGGAGGCGTAGTAATTGGGCGTGTGAGTGCTATTACGCTTGATGAAAAAAGCTATTTGCCAAAAGTAAGTATTGCGATTAATCAAGAATATAATGAAATCCCAGAAAACAGTTCTTTATCAATTAAAACATCAGGTTTATTAGGTGAGCAATATATTGCCTTGACAATAGGTTTTGATGATGGAGATACAGCAATGCTTAAAAATGGTAGCCAAATTCAAGACACTACATCAGCTATGGTATTGGAAGATTTAATTGGGCAATTCTTATACGGAAGTAAAAAATCAGACGGCAATGAAAAATCAGAATCCGCAAAATAATAGGTTAAATTTTATAAATTAGGAGATTGATAATGAACCTTACTCAACTAAAAAAATGGTTTACTATTTTAACTTTCGTATTAACCGCACTTTTGGTTACACGAACAGCTATTGCAGAAACAAGTCCTTATGTTTTAATGCAGCAAGCGGCAGATAAACTATTTTCTGATATACAAGCTAATCAAAGTAAAATTAAACAAGATCCAAATTATTTACGTACTATTGTTCGTAATGATTTATTGCCTTATGTAAACTTAGAATATGCAGGTTCTAAAGTATTAGGTTCATACTACAAATCAACCTCTGCAGAACAACGCAAAAAATTTTTCAAAACTTTTGGCGAATTGATTGAGCAAAAGTATGCACAAGCATTAACAAATTATTCTAATCAAAAAATTCAAATTGAATCAGAAAAAGAATTAGGCGATAACAATTTTGTAAATATTCGCGTAAGTATTATTCAAACTAATGGCGTTGCTCCGATCCTATTAGATTTTAAATGGCGTAAAGGCAATAAAAGTGGGGAATGGAAAGCCTACGATATGGCAGCAGCAGGCGTAAGTATGCTGGAAGATACGATAAAAAATTGGGTTGGTATTTTAAACAAACAAGGTATTGATACATTAATCACAAAGATGCAGCAATCTGCCTCACAACCTATAATTTTCAATCAATAAATGAATAACTATGCTAAATTGGGATTTGCAAAAAAATAATGATAAAATAACGCTCTTTTTGTTTGGGGAACTATCTCGCAGCACGTTGTTACCAATGTGGCAGCAACGTGGCGTTTTTTTGTCAGCAAGTACACTTGATAAAACTATTGTTGAATGGAATTTGTCTGATCTTCAGCATATTGATTCTGCTGGTTTTGCAGCTCTTTGTGATTTTTTACGAGAGTGTCAAAAGCTTAATAAAACAGTGCGATTAGTTTATCCACCAAAACAATTATTAACCCTAGCAGATCTCTTTGGTTTATCTGATTGGATCGCAAATTTTACATAGCTTAACTAAACGGAAATCCGATGGAACTTCAAAAAATTGAACAAATTTTAAAAGACACACTAAATATTGCAGAAGTCTATGCACAAGGTGAAAATGCACATTTTGGTGTGATTGTTGTGAGTGATGAAATCGCTGCACTATCTCGTGTAAAACAACAACAAACGATTTATGCCCCTTTAATGCCTTATTTTAGTACTGGTGAAATTCACGCTCTAACCATCAAAACTTATACCGTAGAAAAATGGAAACGCGATCGTGCATTAAACCAGTTTAATTAAGGATTTAAAAATGGATAAATTTCGTGTTTATGGGCAATCTCGTTTAAGTGGAAGTGTGAATATTTCAGGCGCAAAAAACGCCGCACTTCCAATTCTTTTTGCGGCTATTTTAGCTACAGAACCTGTTAAATTGACAAATGTTCCCGAACTTAAAGATATTGAAACTACTTTAAATATTTTGCGTCAATTAGGCGTGATTGCAAATCGTGATGAAACTGGTGCAGTTTTATTAGATGCCTCTAATATCAATCATTTCACTGCACCTTATGAATTGGTTAAAACTATGCGAGCTTCAATTTGGGCATTGGCACCTTTAGTCGCTCGTTTCCATCAAGGTCAAGTATCATTACCCGGAGGTTGTTCTATCGGAGCTAGACCTGTTGATCTCCACATTAGCGGTTTAGAAAAATTAGGTGCGGATATCGTTCTTGAAGAAGGATATGTAAAAGCACAAGTATCGGATCGTCTTGTGGGAACTCGTATTGTAATAGAAAAAGTAAGTGTAGGTGCAACTTTATCTATAATGATGGCAGCAACCCTTGCGAAAGGTACGACTGTTATTGAAAACGCAGCTCGTGAGCCTGAAATTGTAGATACTGCAGATTTCCTTAATAAAATGGGTGCGAAAATAACAGGCGCAGGTTCTGATCACATTACGATTGAAGGCGTTGAACGTTTAACTGGTTGTGAACATCGTGTTGTGCCAGATCGTATTGAAACAGGAACATTCTTAATTGCTGCAGCCATTTCAGGCGGTCGTGTTGTTTGTCAAAATACTAAGGCTGATACTTTAGATGCAGTAATTGATAAACTCCGTGAAGCTGGTGCGCAAGTTGATGTAACTGAAAATAGCATTACTTTAGATATGCTTGGTAATCGCCCTAAAGCAGTGAATATTCGTACTGCACCACATCCGGGGTTCCCAACTGATATGCAGGCTCAGTTTACCTTATTAAATATGGTGGCAGAAGGTACAAGCATTATTACTGAAACGATTTTTGAAAATCGTTTTATGCATATTCCTGAATTAATTCGTATGGGGGGTAAAGCTGAAATTGAAGGGAATACAGCAGTATGTCACGGGGTTGAACAATTGTCTGGCACAGAAGTGATGGCGACAGATTTACGCGCTTCAATCAGTTTAGTGCTTGCAGGCTGTATCGCAACGGGAGAAACCATTATAGAGCGTATTTATCATATCGATCGTGGTTATGAACATATCGAAGATAAATTACGTGGTCTAGGTGCGAAAATTGAACGTTTTTCTGAAGCATAATTAAGTATAGTTACTCGTTATATTCTTTCTATTTACAGCTATAGTACTTCGTCAAATTTCTATAAATGCCTTTCTTTATAAAGGCATTTTTGCGTTAATTGTAAAAATATAAGTCATTACGTTGTATAGATGCAAAATAATTTTCAAAAAGTGCGGTTAATTATTTTCTAGTTTTTAGAACAAAAGTTTATAAACTATAAATAAATAGTATTTTTTTTTCATAAATTTGGTTTTTATAATCGCATCTATCCAAAACACAACATAAGGAATAAAAAATGAAAAAATTACTTTTTACTACCGCACTTTTAACTGGAGCTATTGCTTTCTCAACTTTTTCTCACGCAGGCGAAATTGCCGATCGTGTTGAAAAAACTAAAACTTTATTAGTAGGGACTGAAGGGACTTATGCACCATTTACTTTCCATGATAAAAGTGGAAAATTAACAGGCTTTGATGTAGAGGTTATTCGTAAAGTTGCTGAAAAGCTCGGTTTGAAAGTGGAATTTAAAGAAACACAATGGGATGCAATGTATGCGGGGTTAAATGCAAAACGTTTTGATGTGATAGCAAACCAAACTAACCCAAGCCCAGAGCGTTTAAAAAAATACAATTTCACAACGCCTTATAATTATTCTGGTGGGGTGATTGTAACAAAATCATCGGATAACAGTATTAAATCATTTGAAGATTTGAAAGGTCGTAAATCTGCACAATCTGCAACAAGTAACTGGGGTAAAGATGCAAAAGCTGCAGGCGCGCAGATTCTTGTAGTGGATGGTTTAGCACAGAGCTTAGAGCTTATTAAACAAGGCCGTGCAGACGCAACAATTAATGATAAATTGGCTGTATTAGATTATTTTAAACAACACCCAAATTCTGGTTTAAAAATTGCTTATGATCGTGGGGATAAAACTCCGACTGCCTTTGCTTTTTTACAAGGTGAAGATACATTGATTACAAAATTTAATCAAGTACTTGAAGCACTTCGCCAAGATGGTACATTAAAACAGATTTCAATTGAATGGTTTGGTTATGATATTACTCAATAATTGGTTGGCGAGTCTTCCATTTATGAGTGCAGAACGAGCTGAGTATGTAATCAGCTCGTTTTGGCCTATGTTGGAAGCAGCAATTTTATACACATTGCCATTGGCAGTCATTTCCTTCTTCTGTGGTTTGCTTATTGCAGTGATTGTTGCAGTTATTCGTACTTTGCCTAGTCCTAATTTACCCTTAAAATTGTTACAGGCTTTATGTCGAGTGTATATCTCTATAATTCGAGGTACACCGATGTTAGTACAAATTTTTATTATTTTTTATGGATTACCTGAAGTCGGTATTACTTTAGAGCCTTTTCCGACAGCGATTATTGCATTTTCTATTAATATTGGTGCTTATGCAGCAGAGACAGTTCGAGCTTCAATTATTGCTATACCTAAAGGGCAGTGGGAAGCCTCTTATGCGATAGGTATGAATTATCGACAAGCATTTATTCGTACAATTATGCCACAGGCTTTACGTATTTCAGTACCATCGCTTTCTAATACTTTTATTAGTACAGTGAAAGACACTTCATTAGCTTCTCTTGTTTTAGTGACAGAATTATTCCGTGTCGCACAGAATATTACAGCAGCAAACTATGAATTTATTTTGATTTATAGTGAAGCTGCTCTGATTTATTGGGTTTTCTGTTTTGTATTGTCTATTGGTCAAATGCGTTTAGAAAAACGCCTTTCTCGTCACTTGTAAGGATTGTCTATGTTAAAAGTAAGTAATATTCAGAAAAACTTTAATGGCAATCACGTATTAAAAGGCATTGATTTTGAAATTAATAAAGGTGAAGTGGTAGCAATTTTAGGTCCCTCTGGTTCTGGAAAAACCACCTTTTTACGTTGTTTAAACTTGCTTGAACGACCAGAGCAAGGCATTTTGGAATTTACTGATGGCAGTCTAAAAATTGATTTTAGCCAGAAAATTAGTAAAGCAGATGAATTGAAGTTACGCCGACGTTCGTCAATGGTCTTTCAGCAATACAATTTATTCCCTCATCGTTCTGCCCTTGAAAATGTTATGGAGGGAATGGTTGTTGTGCAAAAACAAGATAAAGCTCAAGCTCGTGAAAAAGCACTTAGTTTGCTAGAAAAAGTAGGGCTTAAAAATAAAGTGGATTTATTTCCATCTCAACTTTCTGGTGGGCAGCAACAGCGAGTTGGGATTGCTCGAGCCCTTGCGGTAAAACCTGATATTATTTTATTAGATGAACCAACATCGGCTTTAGATCCTGAATTAGTGGGCGAGGTGTTGCAAATTCTTAAAATACTCGCACAAGAAGGCTGGACAATGATTATTGTTACTCACGAAATGCAGTTTGCTAAAGATGTTGCAGATCGTGTGATTTTGATGGCAGATGGGTATATTGTGGAACAAAATAGTGCAGATAAATTCTTTGCTTATCCACAACAGGAACGAACTAAGCAGTTTTTATTACAAGCCAACATACCGCTTGAGTTGGATTATTGTATTTAAAGTGCGGTGAATTTTTAGAGAGTTTCTCAAAATTCATTCAATAATGGATTGCTTGAATTTGATAGAAATGTGATGAATTTCGCAAGTTTAGAATTAAATTGCTCTGAATCTTTACATTACAAAAACACAATGCAATAATATTTACATTAAAACTTAAGTCAATAGGAGTAAATAATGACTTTGGCAGAACGTTTAAAACAAGAATTTGTTTCTGGTTGGAAACCTTTTGAGGTGGTTTGGCTTGTGCTTTTTATCATCGCGCAAATTTGGGCTTATGTACAAACACCTGATTCTTGGCTGGCAATGATTTCTGGCATTTCGGGTATTTTGTGTGTGGTATTGGTAAGTAAAGGCAAAATCAGTAATTATTTCTTTGGATTAATTTTTGCTTACACTTATTTTTATGTTGCTTGGGGATCGAATTTCTTAGGTGAAATGAATACCGTACTTTACGTATATTTACCATCTCAATTTATTGGTTACTTTATGTGGAAAGCCAACATGCAAAATAGCGATGGTGGAGAAAGTGTAATTGCAAAAGCTTTAACTGTTAAAGGTTGGGTTACATTAATTGTTACAACTACAGTTGGAACTTTACTTTTTGTTCAGGCATTGCAAGCAGCTGGCGGTAGTTCAACTGGTTTAGATGGACTAACTACAATTATTACGGTTGCTGCACAGATTTTAATGATTTTGCGTTATCGTGAACAATGGCTGTTATGGATTGGATTAAATGTTCTTTCTATTTTCCTTTGGGCAGAAACACCAGCCATCTACTTAATGTATTCAGCTTACTTACTTAACTCGTTATATGGTTATTATAACTGGACGAAATTAGTTAAGCGTACTAACTAAAAATATAAAAACAGTAAATAGCTTATAAAAAATCCCCGTTAAATGATGAATTTAACGGGGATTTTTTTACTTCAAAAACATCAAGTTATCATAACCAAATAAAAATATTTCATTTTTTTACCGCACTTATATGCAGAACCAAGAATTACTTCACAGATTTTTTGTGATTTTCATAGGCTGCTTTTACAAAGCCTGCAAACAACGGATGGCCATCACGAGGCGTAGAAGTAAATTCTGGATGGAATTGGCAAGCGACAAACCAAGGATGATTTGGCACTTCGATAATTTCTACCAATTTTTTATTGGCAGATAATCCAGTTACTTTCAATCCTGCTTTTTCAATTTGTGGAAGTAAGGTATTATTTACTTCATAGCGATGACGATGACGTTCTTCAATGGTTTCTTGGCCATAAAGCTCACGAGCGCGGCTGCCTGACACCAAATGACATTGTTGTGCACCTAAACGCATTGTTCCACCAAGATCTGATTCATCGGTACGCACTTCTGTATTTCCATCCGCATCTTGCCATTCCGTGATTAATGCAACCACGGGTTGTTCACAATCTTTATCAAATTCAGATGAATTGGCTTTAGTTAAACCCGCTACATTGCGTGCATATTCAATCAACGCTATCTGCATACCTAAGCAAATACCCAAGTAAGGAATTTTGTTTTCTCGTGCATATTGTGCAGTACGAATTTTACCCTCTACACCACGATAACCAAATCCCCCTGGAACAAGAATGCCATCAACGCCTTTTAATACTTCAACACCTTTGGTTTCAACATCTTGGGAATCAATATATTTAATGTTTACACTTAAACGGTTCGTTAAACCTGCGTGTTTTAAGGCTTCATTTACAGATTTATAGGCGTCTGGTAACTCAGTATATTTACCTACCATTCCAATGGTCACTTCTCCCACTGGATTTGCTTGTTTATAAAGCACTTGCTCCCATTCAGAAAGATCTGCTTCAGGGCAAGTTAAACGAAAACGATCACAGACGAAATCATCTAAACTTTGAGATTTTAATAATGCTGGGATTTGATAAATCGAATTTACATCTTTTAACGAAATAACTGCACGCTCTTGTACGTTACAGAATAAAGCAATTTTTGCACGTTCATTTGCTGGAATCATGCGATCTGAACGGCAAATCAACACATCAGGTTGAATACCAATAGAAAGTAATTCTTTTACCGAATGTTGGGTTGGTTTAGTTTTTACTTCACCCGCCGTTGGAATGTAAGGCACTAAGGTTAAGTGCATAAATAACGTATGTTCACGACCAACTTGAACGGCTAATTGACGTAATGCTTCTAAGAATGGAAGTGATTCAATATCCCCAACAGTGCCGCCCACTTCAACAATCACAACGTCGTGACCTTGAGCACCAGCAATAACGCGATCTTTAATTTCATTAGTGATATGTGGAATCACTTGAATTGTTGCACCAAGATAATCGCCACGACGCTCTTTACGTAATACTTCAGAATAAATTTTACCTGTAGTGAAGTTATTACGTTTGGTCATTTTCGTGCGGATGAAACGCTCATAATGACCTAAATCTAAATCTGTTTCTGCGCCATCTTGAGTAACGAAAACTTCCCCGTGTTGGGTTGGGCTCATCGTACCAGGATCCACATTAATATATGGATCTAACTTCATAATGGTTACGTTTAAACCACGTGCTTCTAAAATTGCCGCCAATGATGCTGCCGCAATGCCTTTACCTAACGATGAAACCACACCGCCAGTGACGAAAATATAATTTGTAGCCATAGGGAACCTAATCTGTATTGGGATATAAATGATTATAGCTAATCATCTTACAGACAAAATCGACCAAAAGTGCGGTCAAAAATCGAAGATAATTAGCTATCAAAGACGGGACGGTAGTCTACCTTATTTGGTTAATAAACTCAATGCTAGTTTTAGCTTAATCCTTTTTATCATTGGAAATGATTAACAATCACATTACAAATGTTGAATGATAAATTAAGTACTAAATGCCACTACATACTATTCGAGTCGTTAAAAACATCAAGAAATGATGTTGGTTGAGACAAATATTAAAATATGCTCTTACACAATGAAATTAATCATCTTTAAAACAAAAATTATTGAAAAAATGTCAATTTGATCTAGGTCAATTAAATGAAATATAACAAATAAGCCCTATTTTTGTATTTATATCAAAAATGTGATCTATATAGCATTTTTTACTATTTTTTATCCTTATGTTTAGTAGTAGAATAGCCGCCAATTTGGATTATCTCTATAATAACTGGTGTTTTTTTAACCTTTAAAAATAATTATGCAGATAAGTCAATTTAAACTTAGCTGATTGGAGTTGAGTAATTAGGGATTATTTAAGGCATCGCCTTGTTAATCATTGTTGGAACTAATGTTGTTTATACAAAGGAGTTGAGAATGTTAGACGTTGTTGATCTTTCTCGCTTGCAGTTTGCTTTAACTGCGTTGTATCACTTCATTTTCGTGCCGCTAACATTGGGTTTATCCTTTATTCTTGTAATTATGGAAACTATTTATGTGGCGACAGGTAAAGAAGTTTATAAAGATATGACAAAATTTTGGGGAAAGTTATTTGGCATTAACTTTGCCCTTGGGGTGACCACCGGTATTATTATGGAATTCCAATTTGGTACTAACTGGTCTTATTATTCCCATTATGTAGGGGATATTTTTGGTGCGCCACTTGCTATTGAAGCGTTACTTGCCTTCTTCTTAGAATCCACTTTTGTGGGGTTATTTTTCTTCGGTTGGGATCGTTTATCAAAAGGAAAACACTTATTAGCAACTTATTGTGTGGCTTTCGGTTCTAATTTATCTGCAATGTGGATTTTGGTCGCAAATGGCTGGATGCAAGCACCAACAGGTTCAGAATTTAATTTTGAAACTGTACGTATGGAAATGACTAACTTCTTAGATCTTTGGTTAAATCCTGTTGCGCAAAGTAAATTCTTACACACTCTTTCCGCAGGTTATGTGACAGGCGCATTTTTTGTTTTAGCAATTAGCTCATACTTTTTACTAAAAGGTCGTGATTTTGAATTTGCAAAACGTTCTTTCTCTGTAGCAGCGACTTTTGGATTTATCGCCTCTATTGCAGTACTAATTCTAGGTGATGAATCTGGTTATGATATTGGTAAAGCACAGCCTGTAAAATTAGCCGCAATGGAAGCTGAATTTGAAACTCACGCAGCACCTGCTCCATTCCACCCTATTGCAATTCCAAATACGGCTGAAATGAAAAATGATTTTGCGATTGAAATTCCTTATCTTGGTGGTGTAATAGCAACTCGTTCAATTGATAAAGAAATTACAGGTCTAAAAGATCTTCAAGCATTAAATGAAACTCGTGTGCGTAGTGGTATCCGTGCTTATGAATTATTTACTCAACTACGGGCTGAGAAAAAAGCGAATGGTCAAGTTAATGAAGAAACCAAAGCACAATTTAATGAAGTTAAAAAAGATCTTGGTTTCGGTTTATTATTAAAACGCTATACAAACAATGTTGTTGATGCGACTGAAGAACAAATTAAACAAGCTGCTCGTGATACTATTCCAAATGTAGGTCCTAACTTCTGGGCATTTCGTGCGATGCTTGCAGCTGGTGGTTTAATTGCTTTACTTACATTCGGTGCATTTGTTCAAAATTTACGTAATAAAGTAACTCAAATTCCATTATTGTTAAAAGTTCTTTTATGGGGCTTGCCATTACCTTGGATTGCCATTGAGTGCGGCTGGTTCTTAGCCGAATATGGTCGTCAGCCTTGGGCTATTTACGAGATCTTACCTGTTGGTGTATCTGCTTCTAATTTAAGCACAGGCGATTTATGGTTCTCTATTGGTTTAATTTGTGCGCTTTATCTTGCGTTCATTATTGTTGAGATGTATTTGATGTTTAAATATGCGCGTTTAGGTCCAAGTGCATTAAAAACCGGCAAATACTACTTTGAACAATCAACTAAATAAGCAGGAGATAAATTATGATTGATTATGAATTTCTACGTTTTATTTGGTGGGTGTTAGTTGTTGTATTATTGATTGGTTTCTCTGTAACTGATGGATTTGATATGGGCGTGACCGCACTTTTACCAGTAATAGGTAAAAAAGAAGTGGAACGCCGCATTATGATCAACACTATTGCTCCCCATTGGGATGGTAACCAAGTTTGGTTATTAACTGCAGGCGGTGCGGTATTTGCTGCGTGGCCAATTGTATATGCAGTATCCTTCTCTGGTTTCTACATTGCATTAGTATTAGTCTTGGCAGCGTTATTCTTACGCCCATTGGGTTTTGAATATCGTGCAAAAATTGATAATCCAACTTGGCGTTCTGTTTGGGACTGGGGATTATTCGCAGGTGGTTTTGTACCAGCATTAGTATTTGGCGTGGCTTTTGGTAATTTATTACAAGGTGTTCCATTCCATTTTAACGAATTGACTCAAGTAACTTATACAGGTTCATTCTTTGAGCTATTAAATCCATTTGCATTATTATGTGGTGTTATTAGCTTATCAATGCTTGTGACTCATGGCGCAAACTGGTTGCAAATGAAAACCACTGAAGTCTTACGTGATCGAGCTCGTTCAGTAAGTCAAATTGGTTCTATTGTGACTTTAATTGCATTCGTATTAGCTGGCGTATGGTTATATTCTAAAGATGGTTATGTAGTTACTAGCACTATCGATCATTTCGCTCCATCGTCTCCAATGAATAAAGAAGTTGCTGTAGAAACTGGCGCGTGGTTTAGAAATTTCAATGAAATGCCAATTCTTTGGATTTTCCCTGCGTTAGCTGTAGTTGCTGCATTATTAAATGCTGCATTTTCTAAAGCGAATCGTTGTGGTTTTGCATTTTTCTTCTCTGCATTAACAATGGCTGGTGTGATTATTACTGCAGCAGTATCAATGTTCCCATTTGTGATGCCTTCAAGTTCACATCCTGAACAAAGTTTATTAATGTGGGATTCAACTTCAAGTGAATTAACATTAACATTAATGCTGATTTTTGCAGTTGTTTTTGTGGTCATTGCCTTAGCTTATACTATTTGGTCTTACTCAAAAATGTTTGGTCGTTTAGATGCTAATTTCATTGATAAAAATAAACACTCATTATACTAAGGAGAAATAGAATGTTATATGCGATTTGGGTAGTGGGTGTATTGTTTGCAATTTGGGCTAGTGCGAAATGCACCATCAATAAAGAAAAAAAAGGTAAATTTGAAGAATAAATTATTCAAGAATTTTACTAACTAAATAAAAGGGTTCATTATGAACCCTTTTTAACTTCCCTATTCATCTTTTTCTCAACAACAATGGAAAATAATTTTACGAATTTCTATGCTAGAATATTTATCAAAATTTCCATTTTTTTAACCGCACTTTATGACATTACAATTCAATACTATTGCTCTATTACTAGTTATACTTCTTATTCTTGGCGTATTAAGCAACAATAGCACAATTACCATCTCTGCCGCTGTATTACTTATTATGCAGCAAACTTTTTTATCTTCTCACATTCCTTTGCTCGAAAAATATGGCGTTAAAATTGGTATCATTATTTTAACCATTGGGGTTTTAAGCCCCTTAGTTTCAGGGAAAATTCAGTTGCCTGATTTATCAGGTTTTCTTAGTTGGAAAATGGCTCTTTCTATTGCAGTTGGAGTGCTTGTGGCATGGCTTGCTGGCAAAGGTGTGCCTTTAATGGGCGAACAACCGATTTTAGTCACTGGCTTGCTTATCGGCACAATTATTGGTGTAGCATTTTTGGGTGGAATTCCTGTTGGTCCCCTTATTGCTGCAGGGATATTAGCTTTATTTTTAGGGAAAATTTAAATGAAAAACAAATGGTTATTTATCGCGGGATTAAGCGGTTTTTTATGTGTGACAATTGGTGCTTTTGCGGCACATGGATTAAGTAAAGTTTTAGAACCTAAAGAATTAGCGTGGGTTGAAACTGGTGTGAAATATCAAATGTTCCACACCATTGCGATTTTAGCGATTGGCATTTTGCAATTATGCCGTGAAGCATTGGTTACAAACAAAATGGCTAATTTTGCTGCAGGGGCTTGGACGTACGGCATCCTTCTTTTTAGTGGCAGCCTTTATGTACTTACGCTTGGTGCAGGCAAGTTCCTAGTTTGGGTAACACCAATTGGCGGAACGTTATTTTTAATTGGTTGGCTTTGCTTGGCTTACGGTGGTTTTAAAAGTAAATCAGTATGAAGAACAAATCAGTCAAACGTGAATTAAATCCGATACAACAATCTCTCTTTTCAAAACTCAACGATATTATGCTGGTGGATCAACTCCGTTTATCTGCCCGCATCCATGGTATTGGAAAAATTAAAAGCCAAGAGGCCCAACAAGCCGTTGTTGCAGAAATCCAGCTGCAGATTGAACAGGCTCAATTACGTGTAGAAAATCGTAAAAGTGCGGTTAAACATCCGATTGTTTTTCCTGAAAGCCTACCTGTTAGCCAACGCAAAGTAGAAATTCAAAAATTGCTTTCTGAACATCAGGTCATCGTGGTGGCAGGGGAAACTGGTTCAGGTAAAACCACTCAATTACCGAAAATGTGTTTGGAATTAGGTTTCGGCAATCTGGGTATGATTGGTCATACTCAGCCTCGCCGTATTGCCGCTCGTTCGGTGGCGGCACGTATTGCGGAAGAACTGGAAACGGATCTTGGCGGTTTAGTTGGTTATAAGGTTCGTTTTAACGATCAAATTAGTGATGATACACAAATTAAATTGATGACTGACGGGATCCTGTTAGCGGAAATTCAAAACGATCGTTTTCTCAATCAATATTCTTGTTTGATTATCGATGAAGCCCATGAACGTAGCCTAAACAACGATTTTATTCTCGGTTATCTGAAACAGCTTTTACCACGTCGTCGTGATTTAAAACTTATCATCACGTCTGCGACCATTGATGTGGAACGTTTTTCCAAACATTTCAATAATGCCCCGATCATTGAAGTTTCGGGCAAAACCTATCCTGTGGAAGTGCGTTATCGTCCCGTAGTGGAAGATGACGATCAAGATCAGCTACAAGGCATTCTCAATGCGGTGGATGAACTGCAAGCAGAAGGTCGAGGCGATATTTTGATTTTTATGAACGGTGAGCGTGAAATTCGCTATACCGCCGAAGCTTTACAAAAACAAAATCTAAAACACATGGAAATTCTACCGCTCTTTGCTCGATTGTCTGTGCAAGAACAAAATAAAATTTTCCATCCAAGCGGTTTAAATCGCATTGTATTGGCGACCAACGTCGCGGAAACTTCATTGACCATACCTGGCATTAAATATGTAATTGACCCAGGTACAGCGCGCATTTCCCGTTATAGCTATCGCACCAAAGTACAACGTTTACCGATTGAACCTATTTCACAGGCATCGGCTAATCAGCGTAAAGGTCGTTGTGGTCGTGTGAGTGAAGGGATTTGTATCCGTTTATATTCGGAAGAAGATTTTAATTCTCGTCCGGAGTTTACCGATCCTGAAATTTTACGCACCAATTTAGCCTCCGTTATTTTGCAAATGACAGCATTGGGTTTGGATGATATTGAAGCGTTCCCATTTGTTGATGCGCCAGATAAACGCCATATTCAAGATGGGATAAAACTGTTGGAAGAGTTAGGTGCGTTTGAAATGGTTCGCACCAAAGCAGGCGAAAAACGTCAATTAACGGCTGCTGGTCGTCAATTATCGCAACTCCCTGTGGATCCACGTTTGGCGAAGATGTTGCTGACTGCTGTCTCACAAGGTGCGTTGCATGAAGTGATGATTATTGTCGCCGCGTTATCCATTCAAGATCCTCGCGAACGACCACAAGAAAAACAACAAACTTCCGATGAAAAACATCGCCGTTTTGCCGATAAAAAATCAGATTTCTTGGCGTTTTTAAATCTTTGGCGTTATGTACAAGAACAACAAAAAGAATTGAGTAAAAACCAATTCCGACGCCAATGCCAAAAAGATTTCTTAAATTATTTACGTATTCGCGAATGGCAGGATATTTATCATCAAATTCGCTTAACCGTGCGTGAAATGGGCTTACCGATTAATTCCGAAAAAGCAGAATATCAGCAAATTCATACCGCACTTTTAAGTGGCTTGCTTTCTCATATCGGCTTAAAAGAAGCAGAGAAACAACAATATCTCGGCGCCCGCAATGCGCATTTTGCGATTTTCCCTAATTCCGTGCTTTTCAAAAAACAACCGAAATGGGTAATGGCAGCAGAATTAGTGGAAACTTCCAAACTTTGGGGGCGCATGGTGGCGGAAATTGAGCCGGAATGGATCGAGCCACTAGCCGAGCATTTAATTAAAAAATCCTATTCTGAACCGCGTTGGTCTAAATCTCGTGGCGCTGTAATTGCAGATGAAAAAGTGACTCTTTACGGTGTGCCGATTGTGGCTGCGCGACCAGTGAATTATGGTGCTATTGATCCAACGGTAAGCCGTGAGATCTTTATTCAATCCGCCTTGGTAGAAGGGGATTGGAATACCAAACATAAATTCTTCAAAGAAAATCAACGACTCCTTCGAGAAGTGGAGGAGTTGGAACACAAAAGTCGCCGCCGTGATATTTTGGTGGACGACCGCACACTTTTTGAATTTTACGATCAGCATATTGGCACGGAAGTAGTTTCCCAAAAACATTTTGATACCTGGTGGAAAAAGGCACAGCAAAAAGATCCAGAATTGCTTAATTTTGAACGCTCATTTTTGATCAATGATGGTGCGGAACAAGTAAGCAAGTTGGATTTCCCGAATTTCTGGCATCAAGATAATTTGAAACTCAAACTGACGTATCAATTTGAACCAGGTACTGATGCGGACGGCGTGACGGTTCATATTCCGTTGCCGTTGCTCAATCAAGTGGAAATGACCGGCTTTGATTGGCAAATTCCAGGCTTGCGTGAAGAATTGGTGATTGCGTTGATTAAATCTCTGCCGAAATCTTATCGCCGTAACTTCGTGCCTGCACCTAATTATACCCAAGCTTTTTTAAGTCGCACCGTACCGTTGGAAAAACCACTATTGGATACGCTAATTTATGAATTGCGTCGTATGACAGGCGTTACCGTTGAGGCGGAACAGTGGAATTGGGAACAAATTCCAAGCCATTTAAAAATGACATTTCGCGTGGTGGATGAAAACGACAAGAAAATTGCCGAATCCATGAATTTGGACGAGCTGAAATTTAGTTTAAAAGATCGTGTGCAAGAAAGCATTTCTGCTGTGGCAGATGATGGCATTGAACAAAGCGGACTACATATTTGGAGCTTTGCAGATTTACCACAATGTTACGAACAAAAACAACGTGGTTTTAGCATAAAAGCGTTCCCAGCTATTGTGGATGAAAAAGATGCCGTAGGTATCAAACTGTTTGAAACAGAGTTTGAGCAAGCAGTAGCAATGCAACAAGGTCTGCGCCGATTGTTACTGCTTAACGTGCCGTCACCAATTAAATATCTGCATGAAAAATTGCCGAATAAAGCTAAATTGGGGTTGTATTTTACCCCGTTCGGCCGTGTCTTAGATTTGATTGATGACTGTATCGCTTGTGCTGTGGATAAACTGATTACCGATTTTGGCGGCTTTGTTTGGGATGAAGCTGGCTTTGAAAAATTGCGTGATTTTGTTCGAGAGAATCTTAACGAAGTGACCGTGGATATTGCACAGAAAGTGGAGCAAATCTTATCTCTTAATCACGCCTTAAACCAACGCCTTAAAGGCAAAATGGATTTCACGATGGCATTTGCATTATCCGACATCAAATCGCAACTTGCAGGTTTGGTATATCAAGGTTTTGTGCAAAAGAGCGGTTATGATCGCCTATCAGATTTACAACGTTATCTGCAAGCCGTTGATAAACGTATTGATAAGTTGGCTCAAGATGTAAACCGTGATCGTGCTGCGATGTTACGCGTAGAGCAAGTACAACAGGCTTACCAACAATTGCTGGCTAAACTGCCAAAATCTAAACCTATTTCCGATGAAGTAGCAGAAATTCGCTATATGATCGAGGAATTGCGCGTAAGTTTATTTGCACAACAATTAGGTACGAAATATCAAATATCAGATAAAAGAATAGCAAATATTATTAGTCAATACTAATGATAATAATACTCAAAATTAAGGCGGTTTTATACCGCCTTAATTTATCTAAAACAATAATATACCTCTTTTTAAGTATTTTAAAAGATAAGCTTGATCAAGCTCAAACTTTAGCATTCTGCGAGTAGAAAAACTTTTTTCTTTTGGTATCTTACGCTTGAATGAAAATATATCTACGTTTTGTATGGATATTAATAATAATTCTCAACTTTCTACTTAACCTTTTTATTACAACAAATGGAGTGATTATCGTGAACGCATTCAAAAAAAGCCTTATTGTGGCAGCGTCTTTCGCGAGTTTAAGCTTATTTAACTCAGCCACTGCTGAGCTTGTATATAAGCCATTAGAACAACCTGTTGAACCCGCAAAACCTGATTTGAAAATTGAATCTGTAAATGAAAAATTTGCAGAAAAATATCCAAATCAATATAACAGCTGGCGTTCAACAGCAAACGGTAATGGCGAAAAAATTATTTATGCTGATGAAGAAGATCCGCGCCTAATCGTACTTTGGGGAGGTTATGCGTTTGCAAAAGAATATAACGCACCACGCGGTCACTTTTATGCGGTAACAGATGTGCGTAATATTTTACGTACAGGTGCACCAAAAACTGCAAATGATGGCCCTCAAGCTATGGCATGTTGGACATGTAAAGGCCCTGATGTTCCACGTTTAATCGCGGAATGGGGGGAAAAAGATTATTTCAATGCGAAATGGGCAAAAGGTGGACCTGAAATCGTGAACTCAATTGGTTGTGCTGACTGTCACGATACAACCTCTAAAGATTTTGCAGAAGGCAAACCAGCATTACGTATTGCTCGTCCACACGTATTACGCGCACTTGACGCTTTAGAAAAAGCCACTGCAGCAAAAGATAAAGCGGAAGGTCGCCCACATAACAATTTAAGCTTCAACTCGGCGGCACGTACTGAAAAACGTGCTGAAATCTGTGCAAACTGCCACGTAGAATACTACTTCGCTGGCGACATAAAGCAAGTAACCTTTCCTTGGGATAATGGTCAAACCGCAGATGATATTGAAAAATATTATGATGATATTGGTTTCACTGACTGGACTCACTCACTTTCTAAAGCACCAATGTTAAAAGCACAACACCCTGACTTTGAAATTTGGTCTTTAGGTATGCACGGTAAAAATGGGGTAACTTGTGTAGATTGCCATATGCCGAAAGTACAAGGCGCAGACGGTAAAGTTTATACTGACCACCAAATCCAAAATCCATTCGATGCATTTGACCACACTTGTGCAAATTGTCACGATCAAAGCAAAGAAAAATTACGCGATATTGTTACTTCACGTAAAAAAGAAGTGAAAGATGTAATGGGTCGTTTAGAAGACCAAGTTGTTAAAGCTCACTTTGAAGCAAAAGCGGCTTGGGACGCAGGTTCAACTAAAGAAGAAATGGAAGCAGCATTAATGGATATTCGTCATGCTCAATGGCGTTGGGATTACACTGCTGCAAGCCATGGTGGTCATATGCATGCGCCTGAAGTAGTACTTCGTGTATTAGCTTCTGGCTTAGATAAAGTAGCAGACGCGCGCACTAAACTTGCTGTAATCTTAACTAAACACGGTGTGAAAACTCCAGTTCAAATCCCAGATATTTCAACAGCTGATAAAGCGTGGAAAGTAATGGGTATTGATATTGAAAAAGAACGTAAAGCGAAAGAAGAATTCTTAAAAACTGTGGTACCGCAATGGGAGCAACAAGCTAGAGAAAAAGGCTTATTAGTTGATCCACCAGCACAAAAATAAATGAAAAATCTACCGCACTTTTAACTGCAACTAGAAAGTGCGGTAATTTTCAAGGTCAAATTTGAGGTAACCCAAATGAATTTAACTTCTTTAATCAACAAATCTGCAAAAGCGTTAGCGTTAAGTGCGGCATTTGTAGCGGCGCCATTTTTGGCTTATGCCGATGATGCACAAAAACCTGCGGATCATTTTACTTATGAACCGCAATTAGATAACCAACGCGATCCAAATCAATATTGTGCTAAATGCCATAAATTCGACAAGGTAGATAAGAACCAAACGCTAGAACAGTCTGGTGGCGAACTCCACTTTGGTAAATTTCACGGCGCACATTTAGATAAGAAAAATCCAAATAACGGTAAAGCAATTACTTGTGTAAGCTGTCACGGTAACATTTCTGAAAATCACCGTCGTGGTGCTAAAGATGTTATGCGTTTTGAAGGGGATATTTTCGGTAATAAAAAACCGATGTATTCAGTTCAAGAACAAAACCAAGTTTGTTTTGCTTGCCATCAACCTGACAAACTTCGTGAAAAACTATGGGCTCATGATGTACACGCAATGAAATTGCCTTGCGCAAGTTGCCATACGCTTCATCCTAAAGAAGACGCAATGAAAGGTATTCAACCAAAACAACGCGTTAAACTTTGCGTAGATTGCCATGGCAAACAACAAAAACGTAAAGCTGAACAAGATAAACTAACCGAACAAAAGGATAAACAATGACAGTCTGCTCACGCCGAAACTTTGTTTCTGGCATGGGGGCAATGATCCTTATGACAGGGACATCTTTACCTGCTTTTGCAAAAGAAAACAAGGCAGATAAACCTAAACGTTACGCAATGATACATGATGAAAATGCGTGTATCGGCTGTACAGCCTGTATGGACGCCTGTCGTGATGTAAACCAAGTGCCAGAAGGCGTTTCTCGCTTAGAGATTCTACGTAGTGAACCTTATGGGGAATTTCCAAATCAAGAATACGAGTTCTTCCGTCAATCTTGCCAACATTGTACAAATGCACCTTGCGTAGCAGTTTGTCCAACTGGTGCATCTTTTATTGATAAAGAGACTGGCATTGTAGATGTACATAAAGATTTATGCGTAGGCTGCCAATACTGTATAGCAGTTTGCCCATATCGTGTACGTTTTATTCATCCAGTACATCGTACCGCAGATAAATGTAACTTCTGCCGCGATACAAATTTAGCCAATGGTAAACAACCTGCTTGCGTAGAGGCTTGCCCAACCAAAGCATTAACCTTTGGGGATATGAATGATCCAACAAGTGCAGTTTCACGTAAAGTGAAAGAAAAATCAGTTTATCGCACTAAAGTGGAATTAGGTACACAACCAAACTTATATCACATTCCATTCCAACATGGGGAGCCTAGAAGATGACGTTAGATTATCCAGTTCCATTTCATACGCCTAATCTAGTGTGGGATTATACCATTGCGATCTACTTGTTTTTATTGGGGATCTCATCTGGTGCAGTACAGTTAGCAATTGCCTATAAACGCAGTAATAAACTAGAAAATCTAAGCCAAAACTGGATTATTCGATCTGGGGTAATTTTAGGATCTGTGCCAACATTAATTGGTTTAACGCTATTAATTTTCCACTTGACTCGACCTTGGACATTCTGGAAATTGATGTTTAACTATCAATTCAACTCCGTAATGTCGATGGGGGTCATGCTATTCCAAATCTATATGTTATTTTTAGTAATTTGGGGTGTAGTGATTTTCAAAAAAGAAATCGAAGCATTAATTAATCGCTTTATACCAAAACTGCAATTTGTGATGAAACTCATCGGTATTGCAGAACGTATTGCAAGTCCAGTCGAAGTTATTCTTTTCATATTGGCTGCAGTGCTTGGTGCATACACAGGGTTCTTACTTTCTGCATTGATTAGCTATCCAATGTTGAATAACCCAGTATTACCCGCATTATTCTTAGCCTCTGGCACATCATCTGGTATTGCTGCAACCTTCTTAATTATCTTAATTGCAGGAAAACTAAAAGGTGATTCTCACGAATCGCACTTCATCCACAAATTTGAAGTGCCAATTATGGTGACAGAACTTGGTTTGCTTGTGTGTTTCTTCGTTGGCTTACATTTTGGTGGCGGACAAAAAACAGTTGCCTTACATAATGCCTTATCTGGTTTTTGGGGAGCGATATTCTGGGTTGGAGTATTGATTATTGGTATCTTGATCCCATTAATCGCCAATATGTTTGTTAATGACCGTTTAAAATACAATCGTAACTTTATTATCTTGGTGTCAATTTTTGACTTAATTGGGGTATTCTGTTTACGTTTCTTTGTTTTATATGCGGGACAACTCACTGTAGCCTAAACTGACTTTTTATAAAAAATTAATCTGCATTCTAAAAGTTTGATTAACTTTCTCACTTATTAGCGTGCAGATTTTTATATCTAAATAATCCAACTATGAAGACTAAACAGAATTTACGAAAACTTTCATTCCTGCCGTAATGCTTTATTTAAATTAAAAAGACTAAACTCAATGAATTAAAAGTTTAGTCCTTAATTTAATTATGTATTTTCTTTAATATTATTCTTTTCAACATTCACTAACAAATAGTGGTGCCTTCTTCAGTACCTGTCACTACTTGACGTAATGCCCCAGGTTTACCCATATTGAACACTCTAATCGGCATGCCATGATCGCGAGCTAAAGTAAACGCCGATAAGTCCATCACTTTTAATTCTTTATCGATCACTTCTGCATAAGTTAAATTTTTATAAAGTTTTGCATCAGGATTTTTCGCTGGATCACAATCATACACACCATCAACTTTAGTCGCTTTCAACACAACATCAGCTTCAATTTCAATACCACGCAAACAAGCGGTAGAATCAGTGGTAAAGAATGGATTTCCCGTTCCCGCAGAGAAAATGACTATGCGTTTTTCGCGTAACATTTTGATTGCTTCAGACCAGTTATAAGTATCGCAAATACCATTTAATTGGAAAGCGGACATTAATTTTGCGTTCACATCAGCACGGAATAAAGAATCACGCATTGCCAAACCATTCATCACCGTAGCAAGCATTCCCATATGATCGCCCACCACGCGATTCATCCCCGCTTTTGCTAGTTTTGCGCCACGGAATAAGTTGCCGCCACCAAGAACGACGCCAACTTCCACACCCATCTCCACTAATTCTTTAATTTCAACAGCCATACGATCAAGAATCGCAGGATCGATACCAAAACCATCTTCTCCTTGTAATGCTTCACCGCTTAATTTCAATAAAATACGTTTATAAATTGGTTGGCTCATTGTTTTTTCCTTCTGGCTTAAAAAAATTGGCTTATTCTATAAAATAACCGCTCAAGAGTGAAGAAGTTAAATATGGAAATTCTGAGTGAAAGGTGGATAATAGCGATATTTTCTTTTCAGGGAAGACAATGATGAACACGAAAAAAACAAGCCAAATTTTGCCCGCACTTTTTGCGGTGATTTGTGCCGCATTCGCGGGTTATTTTATTTTAATCGGTTCTGGGATGTTTACAGAACCAACTGTAGATCTTATTCTGCTTGCGACAATAACTATTCTCTTATTAAGCAGCAGTAAAAAATCCTTCTATTTTATTTTGCTACCTCTTACGTTACTGCATGCTTTTTATACACCTACGGGGCTAAATTTTGGCCCTCCAAGCTATCAATATATCGCCTCGCTTTTCGCGACAGATATATTGGAAACGAAGGAATTTCTATTGCAAATTCCAGTGAGTAGTTACTTAATTGCTTTCGCCATTCCTATTTTGATTTTTCTTCAGTACAAAAGTGCGGTGAAATTTGGCATAAAATTTTATCGTAATAAAACATTTATTGCCTTGGCGACATTGCTTTTTGCTTACAACATGCCGCTTGCTGAACCGATTAAAGAAACGGTAAGTTCCACATTAAAAATTGTAGATGAAGTACAAAAACTAAAACAAATCTCTCAATCTGATAACTGGGGAAAATCAACATTAGAAAATTCACGCTATGATGATTATGTAATTGTACTCGGAGAAAGTGCGCGGAAAGATTACCACCATGCCTACGGTTATCCAATAGAAAACACCCCCTTTATGTCTAACGCTAAAGGCACGTTGATTGATGGTTTTCGTTCAGCAGGAACAAATACCGTCGCCTCACTTCGTTTAATGCTAACCTTTCCAGACAAAGAAAAATGGGAACCAAATTACAGCTTGAGTTTAGTGGATCTAATCAAATCTGCAGGCGTGAAAACTTATTGGCTTTCTAATCAAGGTATGCTCGGTAAATTCGATACGCCCGTTTCATCCCTCGCTTCAAAATCTGATGAAACCTTTTTCTTGAAAAAAGGCGGAAGCTTTAATTCGACTAACTTTAGTGACTTTGATTTATTACCCAAATTCGCCCAAGTATTAGAAAATTCTGTTCAAGGAAAACGTTTTATTGTGTTGCATATTTATGGTTCACACCCAATGGCTTGCGATCGTATCGAAGATTATCCAAAAATCTTTGATGATAAAGATCTTAATCCGAGATATGGTTATTTAAATTGCTATGTTTCGTCTATTAAGAAAACTGACGAATTTTTAAAACGTGTATATGATCAGCTTGAAGAAAATGCGAAGAAAAATCACCGCACTTTCTCAATGATTTATTTCTCAGATCACGGTTTGTGCCACCAACAAGATGAAAAAAACAATATACTTTTGTTCAATCAAAACTGTTTCAGCCGAGAGCACCATAATATTCCGCTATTCAAAATTTCATCAGATGACACAGAACGCAAAGAATATAAGGTGTTTAAATCAGGTTTAAACTTCTTAGAAGGGATCGCAAATTGGATAGGAATTAAAAATCTTCAATTAACGCAAACAGAAGATTTATTTTCTAACGAATCCGATAAAAATGACTTTGGATTGCAAAAACGAATTGATGAAAAATATCGTAAAGATGACGATCCAGCCATTGATATTCGTCCTAAACACGGAGCATATTGAGTACGTTTTATTTTTAGCTATAAATATCGTATAATCCGACGGATTTTATTTGTTTATTTTTTATAAGGTATCAACGTGTCAGAACAACAACCAAGAGTGATCGAATCAAAAGAAATTATGACTTTATTGCCACATCGCTACCCATTTTTGTTAGTGGATCGCGTATTGGATTTTAAAGAGGGCGAATGGTTAAAAGCAATTAAAAATATTAGCGTCAATGAACCTTGTTTCACAGGTCACTTCCCGGGCGAACCCATTTTACCGGGCGTTTTAATTTTAGAAGCTTTGGCACAAGCAATGGGCATTTTAGCCTTTAAAACTCACGAATTCAAAGGCGGTGAATTATTCTATTTCGCAGGTATTGATGAAGCGCGCTTTAAACGCCCGGTGTTACCTGGAGATCAAATGGAATTAAACGTTCAAGTGATTAAAGAACGCCGTGGTATCACTTCATTTACTGGCGTTGCTACCGTAAATGGCGAAATTGCTTGTGAAGCAAAACTAATGTGTGCTCGTCGTTAATTAAGGGGTAAATATGATCCACCCAAGTGCAAAAATTCATCCAACTGCCCTCGTTGAAGAAGGGGCGGTAATTGGCGAAGACGTTTTTATTGGGCCTTTCTGTATTGTTGAGGGCAGTGTTGAAATCAAAGCTCGCACTGTATTGAAATCTCACGTTGTGGTACGTGGCGATACGGTTATTGGCGAAGATAACGAAATTTATCAATTCGCTAGCATTGGCGAAGTAAACCAAGATTTAAAATACAAAGGCGAGGCTACAAAAACCATTATTGGTAATAGCAACCGAATTCGTGAACACGTGACAATTCATCGTGGCACGATTCAAGGCTGTGGCGTAACCTCTATTGGCAATAACAATTTATTAATGGTTAATGTTCACGTTGCACACGATTGCCAAATTAAAAATAACTGTATTCTGGCAAACAATGCAACGCTTGCAGGTCACGTAGAATTAGATGATTTCGTGATTGTTGGCGGTATGTCAGCGATTCATCAATTTGTGATTGTTGGCGCACACGTTATGTTAGGCGGTGGTTCTATGGTAAGCCAAGATGTACCGCCTTATGTTATGGCGCAAGGCAACCACGCCCGTCCATTTGGCGTAAACTTAGAGGGTTTGAAACGTCGTGGTTTTGATAAACCAACCATGCACACAATCCGTAACATTTATAAAATGCTCTATCGTGGCGGTAAAACACTTGAAGAAGTGTTACCAGAAATTGAGCAAATTGCGGAAACCGATTCAGCGATCAGTTTTTTTGTTGAATTTTTCAAACGTTCAACTCGCGGAATTATTCGTTAATAAAACTTCTTCATTTTCAACCGCACTTTGCACACCAAAGTGCGGTTATTTTTTAGGATAAATTTGATGAACAAAACAAATCCAACCATTGCTCTTGTTGCAGGAGAAGTATCTGGTGATATTCTCGGTGCTGGTTTAATTCGCCAGCTCAAAGCACATTATCCTAATGCGCGCTTTATTGGTATTGCAGGCACAAGAATGTTGGCTGAAGGCTGTAAAACGCTCGTCGATATGGAAGAGCTTTCAGTCATGGGTTTGGCTGAAATCTTGAAACATCTTCCTCGTCTGTTAAAAATTCGCAAAAATGTCATTCAAACTATGTTGCAAGAAAAACCTGATGTTTACATCGGCATTGATGCGCCTGATTTTAATTTGGATGTAGAACTCAAGCTCAAAGCTAACGGAATTAAAACCATTCATTACGTGAGCCCCTCTGTATGGGCATGGCGTCAAAATCGTATCCATAAAATTGCCAAAGCGACCCATCAAGTTCTTGCCTTTTTGCCTTTTGAGAAAGCCTTTTACGATAAATTTAATGTCCCTTGCCGTTTTATTGGACACACAATGGCAGATGCTATTCCGCTCAAACCAAACCGTGCCGAAGCCTGCCAAATGCTACAGATTGATCCCGCACAACGCTATTTAGCTATCCTAGTTGGAAGTCGTGGTTCAGAAGTGGAATTTCTGGCTGAGCCTTTCTTGAAAACCGCTTTATTATTAAAAGAACAATTCCCAGATTTGCAATTGCTCGTTCCTTTGGTAAACGAAAAACGACGAATTCAATTTGAATCCATTAAAGCTAAAATTGCGCCAAATCTAGACCTGCATTTAATTGACGGCAATGCACGACAAGCAATGATCGCCGCTGATGCAACACTGCTTGCTTCAGGAACAGCAGCACTTGAAGCAATGCTTTGTAAATCCCCCATGGTGGTAGGCTATCGAATGAAACCACTGACCTATTTCTTAGCAAAACGTTTAGTGAAAACCGATTATATTTCTTTACCAAATTTGCTTGCGAATGAAATGCTCGTGCCTGAAATGATTCAAGAAGAATGCACGCCAGAATTGCTCGCTGAAAAATTATCTGCTTATCTTTCTGATGATGAAAGTGCGGTAAAAAATCGCCATATTTTAATTCAGCACTTCACGGATTTACACCAAAAGATTCAATGCAATGCCGATAAGCAAGCGGCTCAAGCAGTCATTGATTTATTAGAAGGAACAGAAAATGTTTGAATATCCACAAGGCTATGAATTGATCGCTGGTGTTGATGAAGTTGGGCGAGGCCCTTTAGTTGGAGCTGTTGTCACGGCTGCCGTTATTTTGGATCCGAATAATCCAATTGAAGGACTCGCTGATTCTAAAAAACTTTCTGAGAAAAAACGTTTAGCCCTTGCTGAAGAAATCAAAGAAAAAGCCCTTGCTTGGGCATTAGGACGAGCTGAAGCTAACGAAATTGACGAGATAAATATCCTGCAAGCCTCCTTGCTGGCAATGACTCGAGCAGTAAAATCTTTAAAAATTCAACCGCACTTTGTGTTGGTTGATGGCAATAAGATCCCAAAAGATTTAGATATTCCAGTGCAAGCCGTCGTCAAAGGCGATAGCCTTGTGGCAGAAATCAGTGCAGCCTCTATTTTGGCGAAAGTGGCACGAGACCAAGAAATGGAAGAATTAGACAAGCAATATCCAGAATACGCTTTTGCCCAGCATAAAGGCTATCCGACCAAATTACATTTGGAAAAATTAGCTGAACTTGGCGCGTTACCGCAACACCGTCGTAGCTTTGCCCCAGTGAAAAAAGCACTAGAACAGTTTTAAAATGCTAATTTGGCTTAACAAAACAAGGGAGCATTAAAAAATGCTCCCTTTCTCTTAATCAACTTAACTTTATGGAATGACGAGTAATTAACCTTTCTGTACGCTATATGCTTCTAATGCACGTAAAGAATAAGTATAAGCTGCACCTGCATTTAATGCGATAGCTGTTGCTAATGCAGCAGCAACCTCAGCTTCACTTGCACCAGCTTTTACTGCTTCTTCTGCGTGTACGCTAATGCAGCTTTCACAACGAGTTGTTACAGCAACTGCTAATGCGATAAGTTCGCGAGTTTTAGCGTCAAGCACATTGCCCTCTTCCGCGGCTGAGTCTAATGCTTGGTAAGCTTGTAACATTTTAGGGTGTTGTTTACCCAATGCGCCAAATGATTTTTTAACGTGAGATGTGTGTTCTTTCCAATCTGCAAACATAATGTTCTCCTAAATATATTGAATTAATAACCAACTGGTGTGGCAAATTATAGGCGGATTAGATTATGATACTTGCTTATTTATCTCAATTTTTATCGCTAACATCTCATTATGGACTATTTAGATAAACTTACCCATTTAGCACAAGTGCGTGGAGAAATTAATATTCGCTGTGAATTTCAAGGCGAATGGCAAATATCTCATCAAGAAAAGGATGCAGGAAAAGGCATATTCCATCTTATTGAACAAGGCGAGTGCCAGCTTACACTAAATGAAAAACAATTTCATTTAAAAGAGGGAGATATTTTTTTTCTTCCTCAAAATCAACCGCACTTTATGCATTATTCAGTAAATAAAAGGGCAGATATTCCTACAAAAAAAAGTCATCAAGGATTATTTGAGTTACATCAGATTGGACGAGGTACACCAGATTTAAAAATGTTCTGCGGTAATTTTTATTATCAACAAGATGCACTTCTTACGGCATCAATGCCTGAATATTTACATATAAATTTATGCGACACGCCCATTCATCCTTTAGTGCAGCTTTTTTTGCAAGAAGCACAAAAAAATGATGCGGGTACGAAATCGGTCGTTGATGCACTTTCAAATGTACTTTTAATTTATATTTTACGTCACGCCATTCAACAAAATTTAATTGAACAAGGCATCTTATTCGCCTTACAAGATAAGCGATTAAATACTGCACTGATAGCAATATTACAACAACCTCAAAATGATTGGCATATTGAACAATTAGCTGAACTTGCAACAATGTCTCGTGCAAACTTTATTCGTGTTTTTCAACAACAACTTGGTATGTCGCCAGGACGTTTTCTCACGAAAGTGCGGTTACAATCTGCGGCGTTTTTATTAAAACAATCACAACAATCTGTGCTTGCCATTGCTTTAGAAGTGGGGTATCAATCAGAAGCACATTTTTGTAAAGTTTTTAAAAATTACTATCAACTTTCGCCAAGCCAATACAGAAAATCTGTCAGCCTATAAATTGATGCGTTTTTGCGCTATAATAATACGCACTTCTAAAAGGCAACCTGCGTTGCCTTTTCTTTTTAAGGAAAAGATATGTTTAACAAAATTTTTTCGTGGTTTGAAAACCGTTTAAATCCCTATCCAGAAAGCAATCCAACAACACCTAAAAAAGGTTTGTTCCGTTTTATTTGGTCTAGTATTGCAGGAATGAAAGGCTGGATTTTTTTGCTCGCAATTTTAACCGTAGGTACAGGTGTAATGGAAGCAGTATTATTCCAATTTATGGGAACGCTTGTAGATTGGTTAGGCACATTTACACCTGAAAAATTATGGCAAGAAAAAGGTCATTTATTAATTGGAATGGCTGCTCTATTACTCATTAGTATTGTGTGGGGATTTTTAGCTTCCACCGTGCATTTACAAACCTTACAAGGCGTATTTCCAATGCGATTACGTTGGAATTTCCATCGTTTAATGCTTGGACAAAGTTTAAGTTTTTATCAAGACGAATTTGCAGGTAGAGTATCCGCAAAAGTGATGCAAACTGCCCTTGCAGTACGTGACACAGTACTTACACTTGCAGATATGTTCGTTTATGTATTGGTATATTTTATTACCTCTGGCGTAGTTCTAGTGGCATTAGATTCTTGGTTCTTATTACCATTCATTACTTGGATTATACTCTTCGGTTTGATCCTACGAACCCTCATTCCTAAACTATCAAAAACTGCACAACGACAAGCTGATGCTCGTTCTTTAATGACGGGACGTATTACAGATGCTTATTCCAATATTGCTACAGTAAAATTATTTTCTCACGGCTCGCGTGAAGCCACTTATGCCAAGCGTTCGATGCAAGATTTTATGGTAACAGTACACGCTCAAATGCGTTTAGCAACATCACTAGATACGCTCACTTACGCTACAAATATTCTACTCACATTAAGCACCGCAATACTTGGCATTATTTTATGGAAAAATGGTCAAGTTGGTGTGGGTGCAATAGCAACGGCAACTGCAATGGCATTACGCGTAAACGGGCTTTCTCGTTGGATTATGTGGGAATCAGCCCGATTATTTGAGAATATCGGCACCGTAAACGACGGAATGAATACTTTAACCAAACCTCATACCATTGTAGATAAACCACAAGCATCGCCGTTACAAGTGAAACAAGGGGAAATTAAGTTTAACGATATTACCTTTGCTTATGATCCAACAAAACCATTGCTCAATCGCTTTAATCTCACTATCAAACCAGGGGAGAAAGTCGGGTTAATCGGTCGTTCTGGTGCAGGAAAATCAACGATCGTGAACTTGTTGCTGCGTTTCTATGAAGCACAACAAGGCGAAATTACCATTGATGGACAAAATGTACTCAATGTGCAACAAGAAAGCTTACGTCGCCAAATCGGTTTAGTTACTCAAGACACTTCGTTGCTGCATCGTTCTGTACGTGACAATATTATTTATGGTCGCCCGAATGCTACTGATGAAGAAATGGTTTTAGCTGCTGAACGAGCGGAAGCCGCTGATTTCATTCCATTCCTCACTGATGCTCAAGGCAGAAAAGGCTATGATGCCCATGTGGGAGAACGCGGGGTAAAACTTTCTGGTGGTCAGCGTCAGCGTATTGCTATTGCTCGTGTCATGTTAAAAGATGCGCCAATTCTATTGTTAGATGAAGCCACAAGTGCGCTGGATTCAGAAGTGGAAGTGGCGATACAAGAAAGTCTCGATAAGATGATGGAAAATAAAACTGTGATTGCCATTGCCCATCGTTTATCCACCATCGCAGCGATGGATCGCCTGATCGTACTTGATAAAGGACAAATTGTTGAACAAGGTACGCACGCTGAATTACTAGAGCTCAATGGCTTATATGCTAAACTTTGGAATCATCAAAGTGGCGGATTTTTAAGCGGAAGTGCTGAATAATATTGCGTTTATCATATTTAATAGCTAAAGCAAAGTGCGGTGAGTTTTCACCGCACTTTTTGCTAGATATTTAACGTTTAATTCACGACTTCAGCTGTATATTTCAGCTTGTGAATCGCATCGAATAATTGCTGGTTTGTGACTTTTGGATCTTCCACAACCGTCACTAAACCATCTTTAGTAGATGCTTTTGTTGAAATAACGCCATCGATATTACGCAGTTCTTTATTGACTAAGTAAGCGCAAAGCTGGCAATTCATTTCTTTTACTTTTAGCACAATTTGTTTGGTTTCATTCGCATGGGCGAAAGAAATGGCAAACAGCGAAAGCAAAAGTGTGGTACATAATTTCTTCATTTTTATTCCTAATTAGCTAATTCTAAAATCCAAGGCAAAATTGTTGGATAGGTTAAGAAAAAAATCATCACGATAAATACAATCCAATATAAAACGACGAGTTTTTTACGGGAAATATATTTGTTACAAATGATTTTTTTAGAAAACATCAACAGCCAAAATCCATAGGCGAAGGCGCATAATGAAACGATAAGCATAGGAATACGCAAATAATCATATTCGCCTAAGCCAATCAACCATGTAGATGACACGCCAAATACTAAATAGATTAAAGGCGCAATACAGCACAACGTTGATGCCACCGCAGCACTAAGTGCGGTGGCTATGGCAACCCAAAAGGATTTATTAGAGCTTTTTAGAGACGTAGTCATATTTAAATTCTTTTGGATCAAAGGAATTTAACGGATCGCCACCCACTTCTGCGTATGGATAGCCGAAGTTATTGATTGGAGCCAGTTCTGGTTGTGGATATAAATCGAAGTCACGGGCATGATTAAATCCCACCCAGTTTGCTTCCCAGTTACCAAACAAATATTTTGTTACGGCTTGTGTATCTTTATCTTCAACAGATTTTTTCTCTGCTAAACGCATTTTGGCAACGTCTGCGGAATCAACTGGTACCCATCCAAATCCTGCAAGGTAGAATTCAGCACGGCAGTGCTGACCGCCACTTACGTTTGCGATGCCTTGTTCATTCGCACTACCGAAAGCACCTTTGGAATATTTGCCCATTTTCTCTGCCGCACCTAAGCGAATACCAAAAATTTCACGGGCTGGGATGTCTGCCGCACGAGCAAGCGCCACAAATACAGAGTTAATATCGGTACATTTACCTTTTAATACGCCAGTAGTAAGAATTTTTTCTACATCGCCGTCACCACAACCTAATACAGAATTATCACGTTCCATATTTTTTACGATCCAATGGTGAATAAGTTCTGCTTTTTTCAATGGATTAGTTTCTTTACCTACGATTTTGTCAGCAAATTCTTTCACAATGCCATCAGTTTTAATATGTGGAGTAGCTTTTAAATACTCTTGTACATCCACGGAATACTGAATATCTTTTGACGGAGTATAATTCTCTAAAGCACCTTTCACCATCGGTTCACGGTCTTTTGTTTCAATGACCATAGTGACTTTTAAATCACGTTTTTGTGCATCTTTATCCCAAGTGGCAAATAAGGTTTTCGCTCCGTATTTATTGTTTTCTGTTACATAGGCATTCATGTAATTACCTTCAAAGTGAATCGATTTCACTTGTTGGTATTCTCCATTAAATGGCAATGGAACCCATAAATTGGTTTGTCCTTGCGAGCCTTTTGGTGCAACTAAATCGTAGGTTTGCGTGAATTCGTAAAGATGGGCGTCTGTATTGTAGTTTGGAATAATGGTGTTTGCATGAGCTAACGAGCCACACGCAGAAAGCACCGCAACTGCGATAAGTTTCTTCATGAAGAGATCCTCTAGTTAATAATAGTTAAACTTAACATATTAGATAAACTAATACGCCACTATGCTAACGGATTTTTAAATCTATAGTCAATTTGTTATTCCAAAATTTATAAAAACATCAACCTACTAAAATATCCTATAAATAATGTACCTATTAATAATTAGTTGATTTGGCTCAAGTAAAACTTCTATACAAAGATTATAATTAACTCGTTTTAGTTATTACTCAATCTTACTGTGGGGGGACGATATTATGAGTAACTTTAATCAAATAAGTCGCCGAGATTTTGTCAAGGCGTCATCTGCGGGAGCTGCACTGGCAGTTTCAAATCTTACTTTACCTTTCAATGTAATGGCTAAAGAGACACAATACCTCAATGAAAATAGCCAGGAACGTATTGTTTGGAGTGCTTGTACAGTAAACTGTGGTAGCCGTTGTCCATTACGAATGCACGTAAAAGATAACCGAATCACTTATGTGGAAACCGATAATACGGGGACAGAAACATATAATCTTGATCATCAGGTTCGTGCTTGTCTACGTGGACGTTCTATGCGTCGTCGGGTGTATAACCCAGACCGTTTAAAATATCCAATGAAACGTATAGGTAAACGCGGAGAAGGTAAATTCAAACGAATCAGTTGGGATGAGGCTTTAACTGAAATTGCAGACGCATTGAAACGCAATATCAAAAAATATGGCAATGAATCAATTTATTTAAACTATGGTACGGGAACACTCGGTGGCACAATGGCTAAATCTTGGCCACCTGCATCCACTATGATCGCTCGTTTTATGAATTGTATTGGTGGATATTTAAACCATTATGGTGATTACAGCACCGCACAAATTGCAGTCGGTTTAGATTATACCTATGGTGGTTGGGCATTGGGAAATGGAATGGCTGACATTGAAAACACCAAATTAATAGTGTTATTCGGTAATAATCCTGCAGAAACTCGTATGAGTGGAGGTGGTTTAACTTATTGTATTGAACAAGCCAAAGCTCGTTCCAATGCCAAAATGATTATTATTGATCCTCGTTATAATGATACTGGTGCAGGGCGTGAAGATGAGTGGATCCCAATTCGTCCAGGCACTGATGCAGCCCTCGTTGCTGCCCTTGCTTATGTAATGATTCAAGAAAATCTCGTGGATCAACCTTTCTTAGATAAATATTGTGTTGGTTATGATCAAAAAACATTACCTGCGGATACCCCTAAAAATGGTCATTATAAAGCCTATATTTTAGGTTATGGTGATGATGGTATCGCTAAAACCCCTGAATGGGCGGCTAAAATCACTGGTATTCCAGCGGAGAGAATTATTAAACTCGCACGTGAAATTGGCAGCACAAAACCTGCCTTTATTTCTCAAGGCTGGGGGCCTCAACGTCGTAGTAATGGAGAATTAATCTCTCGTGCCATTGCGATGTTACCAATCTTAACGGGTAATGTTGGAATTCACGGTGGTAACACTGGTGCACGTGAAAGTGCGTACAGCATTCCATTTGTGCGGATGCCAACGCTGAAAAATCCTGTGAAAGCAAGCATTCCAATGTTTTTATGGACAGATGCAATTATTCGCGGCACAGAAATGACCGCACTTACAGATGGTATTCGTGGTGTTGATAAATTATCTTCCCCCATTAAAGTAATTTGGAATTACGCAAGTAACTGCTTGATTAATCAGCATGCACAAATCAATCGTACCCACGATATTTTACAAGATGATACCCAATGTGAAATGATCATTACTATTGATAATCATATGACATCTACTGCCAAATACAGTGATATTTTATTACCAGATTGTACAACTTCAGAACAAATGGATTTCGCTTTAGATGCCTTTGTATCCAATATGGCCTATGTCATTTTTGCAGATCAAGTGATCAAACCATCTTTTGAATGTAGACCTATTTACGATATGTTGAGTGATTTAGCTGAGAAAATGGGCGTAAAAGAAAAATTTACTGAAGGAAGAACACAAGAGGAATGGTTACGCCATATTTATGAGCAATCTCGAGAAAAATTACCTGAATTGCCTACTTTTGAAGAATTTAGACAACAAGGTATTTTTAAAAAAGTTGATCCTAATGGCTTTAAAGTCGCATACAAAGATTTCCGCGATAATCCAGAAGCCCATCCACTTAAAACGCCATCTGGCAAAATTGAAATTTATTCTTCTCGTCTAGCTGAAATAGCAAAAACTTGGAAATTAGCAGAAGATGACGTAATTCATCCCTTACCTATTCACGCCCAAAGTTTTGAGCATTACGGTGATCCATTAATGGAAAAATATCCGTTACAACTAAGTGGTTTTCACTATAAAGCGAGAACCCATTCAACTTATGGCAATGTGGATGTATTAAAAGCAGCTAATCCACAAGAAGTTTGGATGAATCCTATTGATGCAGAACCTCGTAATATTAAAAATGGCGATATGATTCGTATCTTTAATGATCGAGGCGAAGTACGTATTAATGTAAAAATTACACCCCGTATTATTCCAGGGGTTGTGGCATTAAGCGAGGGGGCTTGGTATGCACCAGATAAAGATCGTATCGATCATTCAGGTTGCATTAATGTACTTACGACACAACGCCCATCACCGCTTGCGAAAGGTAATCCGCAACATTCTAATTTAGTTCAAGTGGAACGTTTGTAGGGGGATAATTATGGAACAATATGGCTTTTATTTTGATTCTGAACGTTGCACAGGCTGTAAAACTTGTGAATTAGCCTGTAAGGATTACAAAGATCTTGGCACAGAAGTCAATTTTCGTCGTATTTATGAATATACAGGTGGTCAGTGGAATCAACAAGCAGATGGATGCTGGCATCAAAATATATTTGCTTATTATATGTCTATTTCTTGTAATCATTGTGCAGATCCTGCTTGTACAAAAGTTTGCCCAACTGGTGCAATGCACAAGAATGCAGATGGTTTCGTGATCGTCAATGAAGAAATTTGTATCGGTTGTCGTTATTGTCATATGGCGTGTCCTTATGATGCACCGCAATATGATGCACAAAAAGGTCATATGACAAAATGTGATGGATGTTATTCTCGCGTAAAATCAGGTCAAAAACCGATTTGTGTTGATGCCTGCCCACTACGAGCATTGGATTTCGCTCCTATTGATGAACTTCGAACAAAATATGGCACACAAGCCTCCATCGCACCACTACCACCGACTGATATCACTCAACCAAATTTAGTGGTAAAACCCAATAAACACGCTCGTTTAAGTGGCGATACAAGTGGGTTCTTAGGAAACCCAAGAGAGGTGTAAGATGAATACAGGATTATATGAACTGCCATTAGTATTTTTTACAGTTTTGGCACAAAGTGCGGTCGGTGCTTGGCTTGTTTTCACATTTGTACTATTAAATGAGAAAAATACAAAAAGTCGCACTTATATTCATAAAGTAATGTTTGTGATTTTGGCTTTACTAGGTATTGGATTTATTGCTTCCATTATGCATCTTGGCTTACCTATACGTGCATTTAATTCACTTAATCGAGTCGGCTCATCAATGATGAGTAATGAAATTGCCGCTGGTGCAATATTTTTCACATTAGCAGGTTTCTACTGGCTGATTGCAATTTTAGGTAAAATGCCAGTTTCACTTGGAAATGTATGGCGAATTGTGACCGCCCTTATCGGCGTACTATTTATGTATGTAATGAATCAGGTTTACCATATTACAAGCATACCAACTTGGAATAATGCATTAACCTCTTGGTCATTCTACCTTACCGTTGTATTAGGTGGATTAACATTAAGCTATGCGTTATTAATCCCTAATAAACAACGTGAATATCAGCTTCAGCATCTGCCAAGTTTATTTGCCATTGGAGTATTATTGGTCGCAATAGTAGCCATATATCAAGGCTTCAATTTACACAATATTCACAGTGCTATTCAAAATGCCGCTGACCTCGTACCAAATTATGCCATAATGACCGTAACTCGCTTATGTTTACTTTCCATTGTAGCTTTCCTCTTATTCCGAGTGAAAAACATAGGACTATTAGGTATTTCCGTTCTATTAACGTTAGTAGCGGAAGGCATCGGTCGCGTATTATTTTATGGATTACATATGACTTACGGCATGGCGATTGGTGGTTAAATTATGTTGAGGCGTATAGCATACGCCTCAATTTTTAGAAACGTTAATTAGTAATATTTAACCAACCCTCATATCCCCATTCACTAATGACAAATTGTTTTCGGAGATACTATGCAAAATACTCTTCAACAAATTTCTATTTATGGGCGTTTACTCGGTGCAGTATTTTACTATGAGCCTAATGATGCACGACTTACTGATATTTTGACATTCTTTCGCCAACCAAATTGGATGCAAGAATGGGAAATTTCATTTGATGTAAAAACACATAAAAAAATTACCGCACTTATTGAAAAAGGGCTGCAACAAAATATCACTGAACAATATCAGTATTTATTTATTGGTCCAAATGAATTACCTACGCCACCTTGGGGATCTGTATATCTTGATCCTGAATGTGTTATTTTTGGTAATTCTCTCTTAGCATTACGCGATTTCTTACAACAACATCAAATCGCATTTCAAACACAACAAGATGAACCAGAAGATCATATTGGCTTAATGCTAATGCTTGCTGCATATTTAGCAGAAAATCGACCGCACTTATTAATCAAATTTCTACGTGAACACTTCTTAACTTGGGCGTATCATTTCCTTGAACAACTAAGCAAAATAGAAAATTCTGATTTTTATCAAGCTCTTGCATTACTTACCATAAAAACTTTACAACAATGGCAAGTAGATTTACATATTAATGTACCAACAGTAAGATTTTATCGATAATGAAAAACGAAGCCTATTATCAGGCTTATTTAAGCCACCATCACATTTCTCGTAGAGGACTATTGCGTCATGTATTTCCAGCTACAAAATCAACAATAGAAAAAACGCAGTCTCGTCCTCCCTTTTCAGCACGAGAAGATTTATTTTCCGCCGTCTGCAATGGTTGTGGGGAATGTGCTTCAGCTTGCCCTAATGGTTTAATTCAACTAAAACAGCAACAAGCCATCCTTGAAATTGACTACGCACCTTGTGATTTGTGTGGTAAATGCGCAGAAGTTTGTCCGACAAATGCACTACATCCTAATTTTCCAGCAGATACATTACTTCGTCCACAATTTTCCTCAGCCTGTTTAATCCTACAAAATCAAACCTGTCCAGACTGCCAAACCGCTTGCCCACAACAAGCAATCTCCAGCACTTTAGAGATTGATAATGAACGTTGCAATGGGTGCGGAGAATGTAAAATTACCTGTTTTGTCGCAGCCATTACACTTAAATAAAAAACCTTAATTTTCCACCGCACTTTCCTTCTAACATTTGACACCCCTAGCCCTTACACCTATTATTCCGTAGTTATTTATTTAAGATTTACAGAACAAAATAATTATGGTGAATAAAACCGCTCAACTTAAACAAGCTCTAGAAAATCGCATTCTCATTTTAGACGGTGCGATGGGGACGATGATCCAAAAATATAAACTGACCTAAGCCGATTTTAGAGGCGAGAAGTTTAAGAAAAGTGCGGTCGATTCTGTCGCAGAATGGTGCACTTGGCCAGTGGGAGAACTTTTAAAACACGCCCTCGTGAAAGGTATTACCTCGCACATCATCGAAGACACCGAAGAAGCCCGCCAGAAATTGCCAACGCCGTTAGAAGTAATCGAAGGTCCACTCATGGCTGGCATGGACGTAGTCGGCGATTTATTCGGCGATGGTAAAATGTTCCTGCCGCAAGTGGTGAAATCCGCACGCGTGATGAAACAATCTGTGGCGTATTTAGAACCATTTATAATGCAACCAAACAAAAAGGTTCAAGCAACGGTAAAGTGGTGATTGCAACCGTAAAAGGCGACGTACACGATATCGGTAAAAACATCGTGAGTATGGTGATGCAATGTAATAACTTTGAAGTGATTGACTTAGGCGTGATGGTGCCAGCAGACAAAATCATCCAAACCGCCATTGATGAAAAAGCGGATATTATCGGCTTGAGCGGTTTGATTACGCCATCTTTAGACGAAATGGAATACTTCCTTGGCGAAATGACACGCTTAGGTTTGGGACTACCGGTATTGATCGGTGGTGCAACCACCTCCAAAGAACATACCGCCATTAAACTTTATCCAAAATACAAATAACACGGTGTGTTCTATACCTCTAACGCTTCCCGTGCGGTAACAGTATGTGCCACCTTAATGAACCCTGAAGGGCGTGCAGCATTGTGGGAACAGTTCAAAAAGGATTACAAGAAAATCCAACAATCTTTTGCAAATAGTAAACCGCTACGTAAACAGCTTAGCATTGAAGAAGCACGTGATGGCTTTAGTGGTGAATGGGCAGATTACGTGCCACCAACGCCAAAACAAACGGGCATTGTGGAATTTAAAAACGTACCAATTGCCGAGTTGCGCAAATTTATCGACTGGTCGCCATTCTTCCGTATTTGGGGCTTGATGGGCGGCTATCCGGATGCCTTTGATTATCCTGAAGGTGGCGAAGAAGCACGCAAAGTGTGGAACGATGCACAAGTGGTTTTAGATGAATTAGAACAAAACCACAAACTCAACCCAAGCGGCATTTTAGGCATTTTCCCTGCGGAACGTGTGGGCGATGATGTTGTGCTATTCTCTGATGAAGAACGCACACAAACCATTGGCACCGCTTACGGCTTACGCCAACAAACGGAACGTGGTAAAAACAGCAAAAGCCCATTTAACTTCTGCTTAAGTGACTTTATCGCTGATCGCGAAAGCGGTAAAAAAGACTGGTTCGGCATGTTTGCCGTCTGTGCGGGTATTGAAGAAATGGAATTAGTGGAAGGCTATAAAGCGGCGGGCGACGACTACAACGCTATCTTACTACAAGCCGTAGGCGATCGCCTCGCTGAAGCCATGGCAGAATACCTGCACTTTGAGCTTCGCACCCGCATTTGGGGCTACACGCAAGAAGAATTTGACAACCAAGGGTTAATTAATGAAAATTATGTTGGCATCCGACCTGCACCGGGTTATCCAAGCTGCCCGGAACACACGGAAAAAGCTTTGATTTGGGATTTATTAGAAGTCGAACAACGCATCGGCATGAAACTCACCGAAAGCTACGCCATGTGGCCTGCAGCCTCCGTCTGCGGTTGGTTCTTCACCCACCCTGCAAGCAACTATTTCACTCTAGGTTGCATCGATGAAGATCAAGCTCAAGATTATGCCAAACGTAAAGGTTGGGATGAGAGAGAGATGATGAAGTGGTTGGGTGTGGTGATGAAGTGATTACAATCATATAATACTACTATAAAACAAAATCATAGTTATTACAGAAAGAGCAGCTTTATAGATACCCTCCTTATAGTAAGGTATAAGTATGTCAAGCACAGATGATAAATCAATTAATGATATCGTTGATAATATTTGCAACAAAATAAAAGAGCACTATTTTAGTATAAAAACTAAGGTAGAATTAAAAAGATCACAAGAACCTAGCATCTATCACATGGTTCATATTAACAATCTTAAATCAATATTAGAAAATGGATTATTTTCTAATAATATAATATACAAATTAAAAAACAAAGAAATTAAAGACATTAGCAATAAAGAGGTAAACCAGAGAAGAGAAATAACTGAACCAATATATAAACGAAGCATCCATGATTATGTTCCATTTTATTTTAATCCAAGAAATGCAATGCTATATAGTACACAATCTAGATTTAGTGACAATATTATTATACTAGAACTTAATATAAATAAATTATTTAAATATCTTTTTATAAATAATTCTAACCAAATTCTATTCACTAATGGCAACGCCTCAAAGGATGGAACATATTTCACAAACAATCCACTCGAACTATTCAATGAAGAATTTATAAATTTTTCTGATGTATTTAAGCTTAGTTGGGGGGGGAGTGATTATATAAAAAGCACTATGATGTCTGAAATACTAATACACAATAACGTTCCTATTGATTTTATTTCTTTTATTCATACTCAAACTCAAGAGATGGCTCGTCAAGTGGTTGATTTATTAAAAAATCAGAATAGAAAAGGTATAGGTGTTTGGTATGGGCGAGGAACAGGAGCATGTTTTTTTGGCACTAAATTAATTATATAGAAAAATATGATTGAATTTAAAAAAGGTAATATATTTTCAACTCAATGTGACGTCATAGTTAATGCTGTAAATTGTGTTGGAGTAATGGGAGCTGGAATTGCTCTTGAATTTAAGATTAGATTTCCAGAAATGTTTAAAAAATATAAAGAGTTCTGTGATAATGGCTCTTTGGACATTGGGAAGTTATGGATTTACTCTATTTCAAATAAAAAATTTGGATTTAATAGAATTTTAAGTTTCCCTACTAAAAAAGATTGGAAAAATCCAAGTAAAGAAGAATTTATTATTGAGGGATTAAAAAAGTTCACTCAATGCTATAAGCAAAAAAACATTTACTCGATTGCATTTCCATATCTAGGAACAGGAAAAGGTGGAATATCTCAAGAAATTATTCTAAATATAATGAATCAATATTTATATGATTTACCTATAAAGATAGAAATATGGGAATATGACCCATTTAAATCAGATGAGTTTTTTTTAAAATTTAAAAAAATAATTATAAATAGTGAATTATCTGATCTAAAAAAGCTATCTGGTATAGAAGAAGATAAACTAACTATTTTAAGGAATAGCTTAATGAATAAACCTTATTATAGCTTTAGCGAACTATCTAAAATTAAAGGAATTACTATATCTACATTAGAAAAACTACTTAACTGCACTTAAAATTCCCCCCACGATGGTGCAAGCGCCCTCGCTTGTGCCTATAACTAAAAGTGCGGTCAAAAAATCCAAAGAATTTTGAATATTGGTTCTGCCTACGATTATGCGTAGAATTCACAATGTTTTTATTAAACAGCACCAGCGTGGATGCTGGCGCTATCTTTCTTTATTAGCACAATCTGTTGGTGCACGCTTCCTAGCGTGTGCCTAATTTCACTAAAAAACACCTGAAAAACTAACCGCACTTTATTTACTTTCTAGGGCACCGTTAGGAAACGCGTGCCAGCATAAACATTAATCACTAAAAGTGCGGTGAAAATTTTCAACGTTTTTAGACTTATTGCAACAACCAATCCACCACATAAATCACTTCAATCCCATCAATTTCTGTTTGTTCATAATATTTCCCCGTAATTAAAATCTTTTTATAGTTATCTTTAATATGCAAAAGATTATCTGTTTCGTGGGTATTTTCAGGGATTTCAAAGGCGACTTGTACATATAAAATCTCATCGGCTTTTCGAGCGATAAAATCAATTTCTTTGCTGTCGAGTTTGCCCACATCAACGCTATAACCCCGTCTGAGTAATTCAATAAAGACAATATTTTCTAGGCGATTGGCATAATTCGCGCCTTTTTTGCCGATAGCGTGTCGTCTTAAACCGTTATCCACAATAAAATATTTCGCATTGGTTTTTAAATAGCCTTTTCCGCGAATATCGTATTGTTTTGCTTTATAAAAAAGAAAGGCATTTTCTAACAAATCAAGATATTTGCTTATGGTGTGATTTGAAGTGGGAACACGTTCGGACGTGAGCGTGTTGCTAATTTTGCTTGGATTCACCAACTGCCCTACGTTATCCGCTAAAAAGAGAATTACACTTTTAAGAATATGCGTGTCTTTCACTCCAGCTCGGTGGGCAATATTATTTAGCACGATGGAATCAAAAATACCCGATAAAATCGTTTCTTTTAAAGGCTCATCAGCCATCACAACGCTGGGGAAACCGCCATATTTTTCATATTCCGAATAGAGTTTATCGACCAATCTTGATTGGCTATCCACATTTTTGGCGTGCAAAAATTCTTTGAAAGAAAGCGGGTAAATTTTGATTTCTACATACCGACCGCTTAACAACGTCGCAAGCTCACCGGAAAGCAAGTTGGCATTGGAACCTGTAATCACTATATCGGTGTTAAAACTTACGCGAAGCGCATTGACGATTTTTTGCCAACCTTCCACAAACTGAATTTCATCAATCAGAAAATAGATTTTCTCTTGAGAAGACGGCATTTTTTCTTGAATAAGCTGTTGGAAGTCTTGAGCGTCTTTCACCCATTGATATTCAAAAGATTCAAAATTGAGGTAAAGAATATTTTCAGGGGAAATTCCTTGTTGTTGAAGGTAATCACGGTATTGCATGAGTAGCACTGATTTACCAGAACGACGAACACCAGAGATGACTTTGATAAAATCAGTATCTTTAAATTGAATCAGTTGCTGTAAATAATTTTCACGAGAGATCATAGTTTTACTCATTGGAAGTTAATTTCATATTTGTAAAAAGTGTACAAAAATTGGAAGTTAATTTCCATATTTTATTTTTTTGTGTGTGTTTGGAATTACATTTCCAGTTTTTATTGCATTTTTTAGTCTCATTCCAATCCCTTGCACAGTCCCCAATTTTCGCTATCATACGCGCTTTCTTATTTTTCGGAATTTTGTATTTATGAATAAATTAAAGATGGCATTGCTTGTTGTTTTCCTTGTGAGTTTATTTGCTTGTACTACAACACATCAGTCGAAGAAGACTGTTAAATCTCGATTTTTAAAGAATAATAGATTAAATAAGATTTCTATCATTAATATCTATACAACATAAAAATTCATTAAATCTCTCTTGATATTCTCCCTATAATGGTGTTAAATCGCTCACATATTGTGAGGTTATATCTAATTAAAGTTATGTGTCAATTACTCGGAATGAATTGCAATACGCCAACGGATATTGTTTTTTCTTTTGAAGGTTTCCGTCGTCGTGCAGGTTTAACAGATTGCCATTCAGATGGCTTTGGAATCGCGTTTTTTGAAGGACGTGGTGTACGTATTTTTCGTGATAATCAAGCAGCCAGTCTTTCCCCCATCGCAGATTGTATAAAACAATATAATATTAAATCTCTTAATGTTATTGCGCATATTCGTAAAGCAACACAAGGCGAAGTCAATATTGAAAACACCCATCCGTTCATTCGTGAAATTTGGGGACAAAACTGGGTTTTTGCTCATAATGGTAATTTAAAAAACTTACCAGATATGACAGATCATTTTTTACAGCCAATAGGTTCTACAGATTCTGAAGCTGCTTTCTGTTATATGGCTGAATATCTTAAAAATACTTTCCGCAAAAAACCAAGTGAAATGGAAATTTTTGAAGCAATTCAAAAAGTAACAAAAGAACTTGCTCAACACGGTACGTTTAATTTCATTCTTTCTAATGGCGAGTGGATGATTGCACATTGCTCAACAAACTTACATTATGTTATGCGAAAAGCACCTTTTGGCAAAGCTCACCGTATTGATGATGATGGAGTAATTGATTTTAGCTATTATGCAAAAGCAGGAGATAAGGTCAATATCATCACAACATTTCCTTTAACCAAAAATGAATCTTGGACAAAAATGGAAAATGGTGGATTTGTGTTTTTTAAAAATGGAGAGAAAATCGCCGAAGTTATTGGGACGCCAAAAGAAGCGATTGATGATGGTACTTTAGGTAATAGGACAATAAATTCTGCTATTTAAATGTCAATGTAAATAAACTTCCCCTTATTCTTATAAAAGAATTTTATATCTTTTATAAGAATTATAAAAATCAAAAACCTCTAAAAACGAAATAAAAAGGTAAGAATAGAAAATACTATTCTTACCAACTAAATCTTCAATATTTTTATAAAACAATATTCAAATAAGGAATATGAATATCTAACCAGCGATAATCCAAAGTCCACCTAGAAGATCAAGCATAAAATTGTTTAAAAACAATAAGATAAACACAACGACCATCGGAGAAAAATCAATCATTCCTAATGTAGGTAATAATCGACGGATTGGTTTTAAAAGTGGTTCGGAGAGTTGATAAAAGGCATAACTTATAGAATTATTACCTCGATTAAACCAACTTAAAACAGCCCCAATAAAAAGCACATAGAAAATAGCTAAACCAATGCTTTTCAATACAGTTAATACACCCAATACTAAGAGTACATTTACTGATAAGCCAAAATAAATAATACCTTTTAACATACCAATAATAAATACAAGCAGTAATGCGGAAGTATCAATATTTTTTACCGTTGGCATAACTTTACGCAGAGGTTTTAATACTGGATCAGTCATTTTGACTGCAAATGTTGAAACAGGACTGTAATAATCCACACGAGCAAACTGCAACCAAGCTCGTAAGATTAATACAAGTGCGTAAAGATTAATAATTGATCCGATAAATAATGCGGTTTGGGATAATTCCATCATAACCATCCTTTTCTTCTAAAATAAATATATGGTGTCAGTGCGGCTGCGATCATTAATCCAATTGCCATTGGATAGCCATATTTAAAATGTAACTCAGGCATAAAATCAAAGTTCATACCATAAGTAGATGCAACTAATGTTGCAGGAAGGAACATCACAGAAACAACCGAGAAGAATTTCATAATTTTGTTCTGTTCAATATTGATGTAACCCATTGCAGCTTGCATTAAAAAGTTTACTTTTTGGAATAATGATTCATTATGCGGTTGCAAAGATTCAATATCTCGTAAGATTTCTCGTGCTTGTTCTAACTGGTTTGTGGGTAAGCGCGTTTTGCGAACCAAGAAACCTAATGCACGTTGAGTATCCATCAAGCACAAACGAACTTTTGAGCTGGTGTCTTCTTGTTCCGTGAGCGTATTTAATGCTTCATCAAAGGCTTCATCTTGTTTTCCGTTTAAAATAACGCGACTTAACTCTTCCAAATCTGCATAAATATTTTCAATCACGTCCGCTAATTGCTCAATTTTCGTTTCAAATAAATCCAGTAAAACTTCATAGGAATTGCATTCTAACAAACGCTGGCTACGTGAACGCATACGATATAAACGAAATGCTGGTAGCTCGCGATCACGCAACGTAAATAAACGACCATCACGAATAGTAAAAGCAACGCTCGCTAAATCAGCATAATTGTCTTCATCTTCGCAATAAAAAAATGAGTGAAGGTGTAAACCATCTTCATCTTCAAAGAAACGGGCGGAAGCTTCGATATCTTCCAGTTCTAGAAAAGATGCTAGGCTCTGACCTAAGCCTTCTTGTAGTATTTCACGTTCTTCGCCTGTCGGCTCAAGTAAATCAAGCCAAATGGCAGTATTGAGATCAGTTTGGTCTTCGTCAATACGAACCAAGCGGGAATCATTGATAGCAAACGCATTGATCATTTCATACTCCTTATAGGATTATGAACAGCTAACAGTGAACAAATTAAAGAAGAAACGAAAGTGCGGTAAAAAATCGCAAAGTTTTCGTTAAGAGATGCCGAAACAACGGTAAATTTACCGGCGAACGCACGCCGATAATAAAAGGCGGGCGTCTAGAGCGATATTCGGTATCGACTATGACTGTCCAAAGTGTGTGTCCTTCTCGTTAAAAAATCGGGCGAATGTTACGCTTGAAAGCGGTGTTCGTCAAGTTTTATCAAAAAACTATGGCAACATTTCGCCCTTATTTGAAAAACTAATCTCTAAAATTATTAAATTGGAATGGCTGACCTAATTCAGCACTTTTTACAAGTTGAATCACTGCTTGTAAGTCATCGCGTGACTTACCTGTCACACGCACTTGTTCGCCCTGAATTTGAGTTTGAACTTTGATTTTAGAATCTTTTACTAATTTAGTAATTTTCTTCGCCATCTCTGTTTCAATACCCTGTTTAAGCTTGATTTCTTTACTGTAAAGTTTACCGTGGTGTTCGCTTTCTGCTGGAATATCTAAAGAACTGTGCTCAATACCACGTTTAATGCAAGATCCAATTAAAATCTCAATTAATTGTTCAAGTTGGAAATCAGATTCTGTGGTGATTTTAATCGTTTCATTTTTTTCATTTAATTCAATTACCGCTTCGACACCACGAAAATCATAACGCGTGCTAAGCACACGGTTTGCATTTTCCACTGCATTACGAACTTCGTGTAAAGTAATTTCAGAAACAATATCAAAAGATGGCATAGTCTTCTCCCATTTTATTAAATTCGATCATTGGCACTTAGAAGGCATAAAAGTGCGGTTAAGTCGGCGAAGTTTACCACAATTTGCGCTTGTTGTTGCACTTTAGGTTTAGCATGGAACGCAACACCTAGTCCCGCCACATTCATCATTGCCAAGTCATTTGCACCGTCGCCGATAGCAATAGAATGTTGGGAATAAATACCGTATTCCTCTAACAAATGTTGTAATGTTTTAGCTTTATATTGGGCATCAACCACATCGCCTTTAACTAAGCCTGTGAGTTTTCCATCTTCAATATCAAATTGATTTGATGCAGCAAAATCAAGTTGCAATAAGGCTTTCAAATAATCCGCAAAATAAGTAAATCCGCCTGAAGCAATTGCAGTTTTCCAGCCATATTTTTGTAAGGTTTGGATCGTTTCAACTAATCCAGGCATTAGCGGTAAATTCTCTCTAACTTGCTGTAAGATACTTTCTGGCGCACCTTTTAATGTACCCACTCGACAACGCAAACTTTGCTCGAAATCCAACTCGCCTCTCATTGCACTTTCCGTAATCGCAGAAACAAGTTCGCCAACACCCGCTAATTTCGCAATTTCATCAATACACTCAATTTGAATAGCGGTAGAATCCATATCCATCACCAACAACCCTGCTTGAGACAATTTAGGGCTGAAATCTAATTTAGCAATATCCACTTCAACATCATGAGCAAATTTAATGAAATCAGCAAACCATTGACCTTTCAATAAGACGATAATATTTTTCGCTACCATCCAAACATCAAAAATCTGAAAATTTTGACCGCACTTTTGTTGAAATTTTTCTAGCTTAGTTATGCCCAACTTTGTGCCGTATAAGATAAAAGGCTCTCCGTTCTGTATAGGCTCCTCATTAGCCAAAAGTGCGGTAGGAAATTGTGGATATTTTTGTGTAATACTTTCGAAACATTGAATTTGCATAAAAATCCTGTAAGTTGTGGCGACTAAAAAGATTTTAACCGATGTGAATTGAAAAAGTGAAAATAATTAAAGAAAAACTACTCAATGATACTTGCAACGATTATTTCGCTAAGCCTAGCGATATTTGGCGTTATCTTATTTGGTGTAAAACAAGTATTTTTTAAGTCATTATCGCTGTTCTTATCATAAACTCAAAGAGAAAAAAGTGCGGTAAATTTGACAATAAAATCTAGTAGTATGCGTTTTCATCAATGTCGTCGTAGAATTTGATTATTGTCACAAACTATTAAATTGAGTGCGGATTTTTGCTAAATTTCCTTCAGAAATAAGGTAGAATGCACAAGATTATTTTTCAAAACGAATTATCACAGGAGAACAAAATGGCAACTCGTAGACAATTAGCCAATGCAATTCGTGTCTTAGCAATGGATTCTGTACAAAAAGCGAAATCTGGTCACCCTGGTGCACCAATGGGGATGGCGGATATTGCAGAAGTATTATGGCGCGACTTTTTAAAACACAATCCAACTAATCCTAAATGGGCTGACCGAGATCGTTTTGTACTTTCTAACGGCCATGGTTCTATGTTGATTTATAGTCTTTTACATTTAACTGGCTATGATCTTTCTATCGAAGATTTAAAACAATTCCGTCAATTACATTCTAAAACCCCTGGCCACCCAGAATATGGTTATGCCCCCGGTGTTGAAACCACCACTGGCCCGTTAGGTCAAGGTATTACCAATGCTGTTGGTATGGCAATTGCAGAAAAAACACTTGCAGGTCAATTTAACCGTGAAGGCCATGAAATTGTCGATCACCATACTTATGTGTTCTTAGGCGATGGTTGTTTAATGGAAGGGATTTCTCACGAGGCTTGCTCTTTAGCAGGAACATTAGGTCTGGGTAAATTAATCGCATTCTACGATGACAACAACATTTCTATTGATGGTCACGTTGATGGTTGGTTCAGCGATGATACCGCTGCACGCTTTGAAGCTTATGGTTGGCAAGTAATTCGTAATGTAGATGGTCACGATGCAGAGCAAATTCGTGCTGCTACCGTTCTTGCTCAAGCAGAAAAAGAAAAACCAACGTTAATAATTTGTAAAACCATCATTGGTTTTGGTTCTCCAAATAAATCAGGCTCTCACGATAGCCACGGTGCGCCATTAGGCGATGAAGAAATCGCTTTAACTCGCAAAGCACTTGGTTGGGAATATGCGCCATTTGAAATTCCAGCTGAATACTATTCTGAATGGTCGGCAAAAGAGAAAGGGGCTATAGCAGAAAAATCTTGGGAAGAAAAATTTGCCGCCTATGCAAAAGCCTATCCTGAATTAGCAGCAGAATTTAAACGTCGTGTTTCTGGCGAATTACCAACAAACTGGGCGGCAGAATCTAAAACGTTCATTGAAAAATTACAAGCTAACCCAGCAAGTATTGCGAGCCGTAAAGCATCACAAAATGCAATCGAGGCGTACGCTCACGTATTACCTGAATTCTTAGGTGGTTCTGCAGACTTAGCAAGCTCTAACTTAACCTTATGGAGTGGTTCTAAACCGATTCGTGCGCATGAAAACGTAGGTGGTAACTACATCAACTACGGTGTGCGTGAATTTGGTATGTCTGCCATTATGAACGGTATTGCTTTACACGGAGGTTTCATTCCTTATGGTGCAACTTTCTTAATGTTCTACGAATATGCACACAATGCGGTACGTATGGCGGCATTAATGAAACAACGCGCTTTATTCGTTTACACTCACGATTCTATCGGTTTAGGCGAAGATGGCCCGACACACCAACCTGTAGAACAAACGACTTCACTACGCTTAATTCCAAATCTTGAAACATGGCGTCCATGTGACCAAGTGGAATCAGCTATCGCATGGCAACAAGCGGTTGAACGTCAAGATGGTCCAAGTGCGTTAATTTTCACTCGTCAAAATCTTGCACAAATGGACCGCACTTCTGCACAATTAGATGCGGTTAAACGTGGTGCTTATGTGTTAAAAGACTGCGAAGGTACTCCAGAATTAATTTTCATCGCGACAGGTTCTGAGGTGGAATTAGCAGTGAAAGCTGCAGATGTATTGAGTGCTGAAGGTAAAAAAGTGCGTGTTGTTTCTATGCCAAGCACTAATCGTTTTGATAAACAAGATGCAGCATACCGCGAAAGCGTATTACCTGCAGCTGTAACAAAACGTGTTGCGATTGAAGCGGGTATTGCTGACTTCTGGTATAAATACGTTGGATTCAACGGTCGTGTTGTCGGTATGAATAGCTTTGGCGAATCTGCACCAGCAGATCAATTATTTAAACTCTTTGGTTTCACTGTTGAAAACGTGGTAGCGAAAGCGAAAGAAATTCTTTAAGATTCATATAATTAGCTCCTTGATATTCAAGGAGCTTTTTTACTAGCTATTGAAAATTATTGTGAGATATGAAATAAAGAAAGGAATAGATTAATACTTAATTTCTCAGCTACCTAACGTAAACTACAACTTTTTATTTTCTGCAGTTTCTGGCTCTAAATCTAATTTTGCCATTAATAACTGATCGCCATCTTCTTCCGGATTATCTGTAACAAGTAATTTATCGCCATAGAAAATCGAATTTGCCCCCGCCATAAAACACATCGCTTGCATTTCTTCAGTCATACCACTGCGACCTGCAGAAAGACGAACATAACTTTTTGGCATAGTAATACGTGCAACAGCAATCGTTCGCACAAACTCCGTCCAATCTAATTCTTCCGCATCGGCTAAGGGTGTACCTTCAATCTTAACGAGTTGATTAATCGGCACTGACTCAGGTTGCGGATCAAGATTTGCAAGGCTCGCGATTAATCCTGCTCGTTCTTTACGAGTTTCATTCATCCCCACAATGCCGCCACAACACACTTTTAACCCAGCTTTGCGTACTTTTCCTAACGTGCTAAGACGATCATCAAAACGGCGTGTACCAATCACTTCCGCATAATGTTCTGGCGCGGTATCAAGATTATGATTGTAATAATCTAATCCAGCTTCTTTTAAATCTTCTGCCATACCGTCTTGCAATAAACCAAAGGTACCGCAAGTTTCTAAACCAAGCGATTTCACTGCTTTAATAATTTCTGTGACTTTCTCAATATCTTTTGGCTTAGGGCCTCGCCAAGCTGCGCCCATACAAAAACGCCCTGCGCCACGCGCTTTCGCAATTTTTGCTTTCGCAATAATTTCATTAATATCTAATAACTGTTGATTTTGTACGCCAGTATGATAACGGGCTGATTGAGGGCAATAACCACAGTCTTCTGGGCATCCACCCGTTTTGATAGACATTAACGTGGATAACTGAATCGTGCGAGGATTAAAATGCTTACGATGAATTTGCGCTGCTCGGTAAACTAATTCCAAAAATGGCGTTTCAAATAACGCCTCAACTTTGCAAACAGACCAATATTCTACACTTGGATGAGGTGTAATAGAGTTAATTTGTAATTTTTCCGCTAACATATTTTTCCTTTGAAAGTGCGGTTAAAAACACCACGCTTTTTATACTTTCTTAATTGATGAACTAGTGTATATGGTAGAAACAATCAATTCAACGTTATGAATAAAACTAATTTTACACCCCTTTTTGTAATTGACTTATCTGACCATTTTCCACCACTAACACTTGATCTATCGAACCGATTAATTCCGATGGTTGGTGGGTAACAAGTAGCAATGTTAAATCTTTCTCGTCACAAAGTTTAGCGATTAAAGCAAGCATTTCTACCCGAAGTTTCTGATCTAACGCCGAAAACGGTTCATCTAATAACAAAATTGGCTTATCTCGTAATAAACAACGCGCCAATGCCACTCGTTGTTTTTGCCCCCCCGAAAGAGAATTCGGTAAACGTTGTAAATAATCGCCCAATCCTACAGAACAAGCGACCTGTTCAATTTTTTCCTGCTCAAGTGCGGTTAATTTTAAAGAGGGTTTTATTCCTAAGGCAAGATTTTGCTGTACGGTTAAATGGGGAAATAAGTTATTTTCTTGAAATAGCATCGAAACAGGACGCTCGTAAGGCGCACTACGCGTATGATTTTTATCGTTTAACCAAATTTCTCCTTGAGCAGGAAATTCAAACCCAGCAATTAAATTCAATAAGGTACTTTTCCCCGCCCCACTTTCGCCAATAATTGCAACACGTTCTCCAGCCTTAACGTTCAAATTAAAGCACATCGGCAAGGTTTTATCATTCAAAATCACGTTATTTAGATAAATCATCAGCATCCCTATGTGTGTGAATAAAGGCAAACAATATGCCACAAAGCAATAATAAAATCCCTGCTGTTACAGCGGCATCTTGATTACGATAATTACCTAACTGCTGATATAACAAATGCGGTAGAGAAGTAAACTCTTGATTGCCAAATAACGCAATCGCCGTAAAATCGCCCAGAGATAACGCTAAACCTAAAGCAAAAGCATAACGCAGCGGTGCGCGCAAGGTTTTCCACTCAATCAGATAAAAACGTTGCCAACCTACAATTCCCAGACTATTACACAAATTTTCGTAATAACGCATATTGTTATGAAAAGGTGCGCTTAAAATACGTAAAACAAAAGGCATTGCACTTAAGGCATTACAAAATACAACGATGATAAACAAATCAATATTGGAAAAATCACGCTCTTGTAATAATAAAAATAACCCCATCGCAAGCACTAAAATCGGGATTGCCAAAATTACCATTCCTGCATTAATAATAAATTGAGCGATTTTCTGATAATGTAACCATTCTAAACGGCGTGATAAAAGCAATAAGGCAATCGCCATCGTTAATGCAAGTAATGCGGACAAGGGTGCGATAGAAAGTGAATAACCTAACGCGCGCCAAAGTTGAGAATTATGCCAAACCTTGAGTAAACTTGATGAACTCAATGCGCTAATAAGAATATTCAAAACTGGCGAAAAAAGGAAAAAGACAAAAACAATTAAAACAAAAACATGGAAAATTTTGACCGCACTTTTAGGTTTCACAAACCAAATATTACTATTGCTCAAACCATTTTGATTAGAAGGCGAAAAACGAGATGTTAAACTAAATAAAAGCAAGCAAAATACAAATTGCAACATAGCAAAAAGTGCTGCTTTCGGCAGATCAAATTCAAATAAAATCGCTTGGTAGATTGCGGTTTCTAATGTTGTATATTGAGGCCCACCACCTAATGTAAGCACAACAGTAAAACTGGTAAAGCACAGCATAAAAATCAAGCTGAATGTAGGCAAACATTGCTGACGAAAAACCGGCCACTCCACCAATTTAACAAATTGCCAACCTTGCAAATTAAGCTGGGCTGCAAGCTGACGTTGCTGATAAGGGATACTTTGCAAACTTTGTAAGAAAAGCTGTGCTGCCAGTGGGATATTGAAAAAAAGGTGGGCAATTAAAATTCCCGAAAGTCCGTAAATATGCCCCTGCCACGGTATTACAAAAAGGTTAGCGAGCCAAGCTAACCAACCGCTTGAACCATAAATACCGATCAAACCAAAAATTGCCACTAAAGCAGGTAAGACAAAAGTTAGCGACATTAATTTCAACAACCACTTTTTTCCCAAAAATGGCTTATAAAATAATGCCCTAGCAAGAAGTAAACCAAAGAAAATAGATAAAACGGTAGACAGTAAGGCTTGCCCAAAACTGAAAAGAATCAGATGCTGTAGATAATCATCAGTAAACCAAGCTCGCCATTGTAATTCATCGCCCAATGTAAAGATCGAACTTAAGGCACTACCATAAAAAAGAATAATGAAACTAATGACAACAACCCCGCCCGCATAATGACGAGGGCGAAGTTGTGGATGATGAAATAACGACAACATCAAATTATTTTGTTAATGTAGTTTGCCAAGTGCTGATCCAATTTTTTAACTGCTCAGCATTCACTGTTGGATTAATTGACGTTTGAGTTTTTTGTTGAACTTTAAGCGCATCAAAGTGCGGTTCAATTTCGCCTTGAATAACTGGCAACATAATATTGGCTGTCACAATATGTTTTTGTGCTGTAGGCGAAATTAAAAATGCCATAAAATCATCCGCACATTGATTTGGATGGTTTGCAACTCGCGCCGCTAATTCTACTTGAGTAATATGACCTTCCGCAAAATCTGTCGCCGCATAATTATCTTTTTTCTCAAAAAGTTGATGATAAAGTGGCGATGTGCTGTAACTTAATACTAAATCCGCTTCGCCTTTCAAAAATGCGCCGTAAGTATCTGACCAGCCTTTACCTACTGTCACTGTGTGCTTATCTAAATTTTTCCAAGCGGATTGAATTTTATCAGCAGGGTAAACGGCATTCATCCAAACCAATAAACCACGCCCCACACTGCTGGTGCGAGGATCTTGATAAATCACACTAAGATCTTGACGTTCAACTAATTCTTTCAAACTTTTCGGCGGGTTTTGTAATTTAGTTTTATCGTACACAAAAGCATAATTACCGAAATCAAAAGGTAAGAAGGTTTTATTCGCCCATTTTGTTGGTAAATCCAGCTGAGTTAAATCCACGTTATTTGGCGCAAAAATACCTGTTTTTTCAGCTTGTTCCAAAAAAAAGTTATCTAAACCTAGCACAATATCCGCTTTTGTTTTCTTTCCTTCCAAACGAACACGGTTGAGCAACACACCAACGCTTTCAAAAGGCGTAAAATTAATCGCACATTGTGGATGGGCTTTTTCAAAATCTTGTTTTACTTTTGGCCCAGCCCCCCATTCAGAAATGAAAGAGTCGTAGCTATATACGTTTACACTTTGCTGTGCTTGAGCTAATGCCGCGGTGGAAAAAAGTGCGGTAGAAATTAAGGTTAATTTAAGAAGTTTCATTATTACATCCTTATTTATGATTAAAAGGCAGCAATAATGACGAAAAGGAGATAAGGTTATATTCCTAGTTTCCTACGTCAGTATTAACTGTTTCAGGTTCACGGGTATGATCTCAGCGTATTGCACCCCGACTAGGCTTTCTAGTGTATTAAAATTTACTAAGATTGCCAACGGCTTTTTAATGTATTCTGTGGGGAAAGAGTAAAAAAGCCCTGTAAAACAGGGCATTCATTGGAGGTTAGAAAATTAAAAGATTATACGATCACGATTTTTCTCTAGTGTTGCTTTGCCAATTCCTTGTACTTCTAAAAGCTGTTCTGCATTAGTAAAATTACCGTGTTTTTCACGATATTGCACAATAGCTTCCGCTTTTTTCGTACCAATGCCAGTTAGGGATTTTTGAATTTCACTGGCAGTTGCTGTGTTGATATTCAATTTATCGCTCACTACGGCTGGTGCTACTTGAGCTTCAGCTTGAGTTGCTACAACAGGTTGAGCGGTTTGTTCTGTCGCTTTTTCCTCAGCAAAAGACGAAGAAGCAAGCAGCGCACCACACAATACAACCGAAGTGAATAATGTTTTCATTAATTTCATAGAGGTTTCCTTATAATATGAATCGTTGATCAACAATCAACACACCTATTTTTTCCTGCCTTGCAAAAACCCTCAAGAAACTGACCGCACTTTTGCGATCTCGATCGCAAAAATTCTTAATTTGAATGAAAAAACAAAGGGCTTATCATTTACGACAAGCCCTTAGTATTAATTAACTTCTTTTATTCTCAGCTCTTTTGGCACCTCAAAGAACATATTTTCTTCTAAACCTTGCAGTTCTTCTATGGAATTCGCACCAAACCTTTTTAAACGAGAAATAATTGATTGAACTAATTCCTCTGGCGCAGAAGCACCAGCTGTAATCCCAATGGTTTTTACATCATTAAACCAATCAGCTTGAATATCGGCAGGATCATCAAGAAGCTGTGATTTAACCCCCATTCGAGAAGCCAATTCAGCTAAACGATTTGAATTGGATGAATTTTTAGAACCTACAACCAACACTAAATCTGATAATTTTGCTAATTCACGCACCGCTTCTTGACGATTGGTTGTCGCATAACAAATATCGTTTTTATGTGGTCCTTGAATAGCGGGATATTTTTCCTTTAATGCAGCAATAGTTTCAGCCGTATCATCTAGCGACAACGTCGTTTGCGTCATAAAGGTTAAATTATCATTTTCTTGCATTGGCAAACGCGCAATATCTTCTACTTTTTCAATTAGGAAAATACCGCCATCTTCATTGCTATACTGCCCCATTGTGCCTTCAACTTCAGGATGCCCTTTATGCCCAATCAAAATCGCTTTTGTACCCTTTCGACTTGCACGCGCAACCTGCATATGCACTTTAGTCACCAAAGGACAGGTTGCATCAAATACTTTGAGATTACGATCTTTTGCTTCTTGCCGAACCGCTTGAGACACACCGTGCGCAGAAAAAATAACGATAGCACCATCAGGTACTTCACTTAATTCTTCCACAAAGATCGCACCACGCTCACGCAATCCGTTCACAACAAATCGGTTATGTACCACTTCGTGACGGACATAAATAGGCGCACCGTGAATTTCTAAGGCTAGTTCAACAATACTAATGGCACGATCTACACCGGCACAAAATCCTCGTGGATTGGCTAAAATTATCTTCATTTCTGACCGCACTTTTCTACTTGTTTATCTTGTACTTTTTTCTTTTCGCTCTTAAATGCATCTAATACTAATAACCCTGCACCAATACAAATGGCGATATCGGCGATATTAAACACTGGATAATGGTAAATATCCCAGTAGAAATCAAAGAAATCCACGACAAAACCGTTATAAGCACGATCCACCATATTCGCTAATGCCCCACCAATAATCAGTGCATAAGCAGAATTTTGGATTTTTTGTTCAGCATTATTTTTTGCTAAAAAATAAACCAACATGCCTGAAATAGCCAATGCCAACAAAATAAAGAAATATTGTTGCCAGCCACTATGATCCGCTAAGAAACTAAATGCCGCACCATAATTGCGAACATAGGTAAGATTGAAAACAGGCAGCACATTAATACTTTCATACAAATCAAATTTTTGTACCACAATGTATTTAGTGAGCAAATCAGCTACAAAAGCGACCGCACTTAACCATAAAAACGAAAGCCCTGATTTTTTGGACATACTATTTCCCTTTTAAAAAAATTCCGCTCATTCTAGCACAAGCCGATAAATGATAAAGCACGATCTCATTTACTGAACGGTTTCTGGTAATTTTGCTGGATCATCAGCCAACTCTTTAACATTTACAACGTTATTCCAATCAAATACCTTAATTTCCTGTTTTTCAGGATGGAAGAAATCCACGCCTTGTAAATGCTTTTCCTTAATTCCCATCCAATCAGCAAAACCATAAACAAAATTAAATGCCGATTGTGGCGTTTTTATTTTTTCTAGCTTTTTACTATCACTCGAAAACATAACGAAAGGAATTTCATAATCTTGTTTATAAAGATTATTTGGATGCAATGATAGGCCGTTAGAATCCTCATAATGAGCAAGCCCATGATCAGAAAAGTAAATCACCGAATAGGGTTCATTTTGTGCCACCAATTGTGAATTTAATTTTTCTAAAAACTGATCCGTATATTTAATTGATTCTAAATAACAAGACATCGATTGATTAATAAAATAATTTTTAACCTCGTATGGAAGACGCTCACAAAAAGCAGGATGTGAGCCTATTAAATGAATCACAATTAATTTTGAATTGCTAATATTTTCTTTTAAGGCTTTATCTAATACAGGCAACATTTCATCGTCATAAACTTTTTTAGAGTTATAACCTAATGGCTTCATAAAAATCGTTTCATCTGCACTTTGACCAATACGAGATGCTATCGTATCAAATTCCCCAATTTTGCCTTGATTAGAAATCCAATAGGTTTTCACACCCGCTTTTTTGGCTAAAGAAATAATATTATCCGTATAAACCGTTTCCCCTTTATCTGCTCGATATAGGGTGAGTTGTAAAGACGGTTGCGTATTCGGTGCCGCAGAATAATAATTTTCAAAAACTGTGCCTTTCACACGCTCTAAAAATGGTGTGGTTTTCAATGGAAAGCCATATAACGACATATAATCTTTTCGCATGCTTTCACCGATAATCAAAATATAATTTTTATATTTTGGCATAAAAGATTGAATATCCCATTGAGAAGGTGCATTAGCGGATTGATTTAGAAAATCACGTTGTTCTAAATACAGATCATTCATTCGATCAAATTCAGAATAAAAAAGAACGGGATAAAAACGGAATTTATACGCATAGTTCCAATCAGAAAATTGATTATAAGAAAAAACTAATAATAGGCTGATAACTGCCGTATTTAACCATTTAAATGCTTGCCGCTTAAAATAAAAACTTAATTTCATTAAAGCAACAAATAAAATGATATAACTAACTTGAAATAAAAATATCCAGAAAGGAATGGTTGTGTAATATTCTAAGGTTTCATTAATATTCGTTTCATAAACAGAAGCGATAATACCCAAAGATGGAATACCATAGAAAAAACCAGCAGAGCAATAAAATAGCGCGCTGAGGAATAATACAGTGATTAATATTCGCCCAAGCCAAGGGGTAAAATAAAAAGAAATCGCCGTGATAACAAATAAAATTGCGTAATCTGAAACAGGAATATTCTCACTTAATACATTGCCTAATCCCATATTGGTAAATATGGAAAAAAGAAACAATAAAAAATAAAACCATATTGTTTTAGAATGAATTATTTTTTTCCCGAACATCATTAACTTCCTTTCGCACAAAAGTAAAAAAGTGCGGTGAAATTTACCGCACTTTTGAGCAGAATTTATCTCAAATTATAATTTAACCTACTATTGTTGTGCTTCATCATCTTGATTGATGAAAGAGTCATTTACCTCAATTTTTGCTCTCTCACGTAATCCTTGTATTAACTGAACTTGTAATTCAGATTGATGACTACGCAATAATTGCATACCAAATTGCGACAATTCTTTTTCACTTAAACTGCCTTGTTCAACCTGATTCAAAGCAACAACAACGACATCGCCATTTGAATTATGCACCACTTGATAAAGAGCTTTACTTGATTCTGGTTTAGCAATTGAAAATATACCATTTGTTAAAATAGGATCTTTATTTTCACTTAACGTAAAAGTCTGCTCACTTGAGAAATTAATGCCATCTATTTTTGATTCAGGGTTTTCACTTAATTTTTTCACTGCTTGTTGTGCTTTTTCATTAAGTACATTCTCAGCTTTCTGACGTTTTAAGAAAGTTTCAATATCTATTTTAGCCTCTTCTAAACTTTTTACGCCCTCTGCTTTGCGATCCAACACACGTACAATAATTGTGTGATAATCGCCTACATTAATTGGTTCAGAATTCATACCAACATTCGTAGTATCTGATTCAAATATTGTGTAAATAACATTAGGGAAATTTAATCCAGCTGGCACATTTTGACGAGAAAAATAATCGCTCTCTTGAACCTTAACACCTGCTGCTTGTGCTGCAGTATTAAGAGACTTACTGTCTTCAAAAGCCTTATCACTCGCTTGTTTTTCTAAAGAAAAATAACGACTCTCCATCAAAGATTTACGAACTAAATCTGCAATTTGAGCTTTCACATTCTCCAAACTTTGCGCTTTACGTTCTTGCACTAACACAATATGGTAATTGCCGTCCACATTGATTGGTTGGCTATATTGCCCTACCTGCAATGCAGCTGCGGCATCTTCAAAGGCTTTTGGTAATTCATTCGCATTTACCCAGCCTAAATCCCCGCCATTCTCGCCAGAAATTTTATCCAAAGATTTCGTTTTAGCGACATCAGCGAAATTTGCCCCTTTCTGTAATTCCTCATAAACCACTTTCGCATCTTGTTCATTTGCAAATTGAATATGTGCTAAACGCTGAGTCATAAATTGTGCTTTATTATCTTGATAATATTGTGCAATTTCTATATCTGTAACTTGAAGATTTTTACTTATGTTATCTGCAGAAAGATCAATATACTGAACTTTAACCTGCTCTGGCTGAACAAAAGATTTTTGATTAGCTTCATAATAAGTTTTGATTTCATCATCAGATACTGATTGTTTTGCCATTTCATCTGCAAGAGATAAAGTTGCTAAACGAGCTAAACGCTTTTGAAAGAAAATTTCTGCACTATTTTTTACTTGAGCAGGAACAATAAATTCACTGTTAGCAACGCCATTTTGTATTTGTTCAAGAGGTAACGAAGCACGTAAAATTGAAGCGTAACCATCTGACGTTAAATGATTTTGTTGTAATATTCGTTGATAAACAGAATTATCAAATTTACCCTTTACTTGAAAATTAGGATCAGTCACGATTGCACGTTTAATCATTTCATCACTCACGCCTAATTTTAATTCTTTAACATATTGGCGAAGTAATTCTTGATCAATCATTAGATTAACGATGTTTTGACGAAGTGCGGTAACAAATTCAGGAGAATCAGACTGAGCCACAAACGCCTCTCCCTCACGTTGTGCGCGTATTTCAAATTCTTGATTATAGCGATTTAAAAAATCTTGTTGAGAAATTACTTCGCCGTTCACTTTTGCCGCATAGGTATCATTTGAGCTAAAAAGATAGCCAGACATTCCACCAACTAAAAACGATACAGCAATCAAACCTAAGATAAATTTAGAAATCTTTGAGTTTGTTAAATTGTGCATTTTTTCAATTAACATTCTATAACCCTTGTTATAAATATAAAATTTTCCCGATTATAATCTAAACGTAAAAAATTAGCATCTTAAAAAGTGAAAACTCCATCCTCACAAAGCCAGCTAATAGCAATTCCTATCAACAAAACACCACCAAATATTGCGCTTTTGATTTAAATTTTGCCAAAAAATGACCGCACTTTACGCTTCCTATTTTCCAATGCAGAAAGAACTAAAAATATTACCAAGTAAATCATCGGATGTGAATTGACCCGTAATTTCACTTAAATAGCTTTGAACTAAGCGTAATTCTTCCGCTAAAAGTTCTCCTGCGTGAAATTCTGTAAGTTGAACCAAACCGATTTGTAAATGCTCTGCGGCTTTATCCAACGCATCTAAATGACGGCGGCGAGCTAAAAAGCCTCCTTCCATGCCTGTTTGGAAACCCATTGCTTGTTTCAAATGTTCACGTAAAAGTTTTACGCCATCATGCGTTTGAGCGGAAAGACTAATCATTTGATAACCGCCCTGTTCGCTTTCACTTGCTTGTTCGCCATTTAAATCAATTTTGTTTCGAACAATAGTAACTGGCAAGGTTGAGGGTAATTTTGCTAAAAATTCTGACCGCACTTTGCTTAAATCTGCACTTTCAGGATCACTACTATCTAACATTAAAATAATACGATCGGCTTGTTCAATCTCTGTCCAAGCACGAGAAATCCCAATACGCTCTACTTCATCGGTTGCATCTCGAAGACCTGCGGTATCAATAATATGCAATGGCATACCGTCAATATGAATATGCTCACGCAATACATCACGGGTTGTACCTGCAATATCCGTGACGATAGCCGCTTCGTGACCAGCAAGGGCATTAAGCAAGCTCGATTTGCCTGCATTCGGACGACCAGCAATCACGACTTTCATTCCCTCACGTAAAATAGAACCTTGTTTAGCTTCAGAGCGAACATCTTCCAACTGATTAATAATACCGCATAAATTTGCTTCAATTTTTCCATCTGCCAAGAAATCAATTTCTTCATCAGGAAAATCAATGCTTGCTTCCACATAAGTACGTAAATAAATCACAGAATCAACCAATTCATTTACTTTTTTAGAAAACTCGCCTTGTAAGGATTTCAATGCTGAGCGTGCCGCTTGTTCTGATGTTGCATCAATTAAATCTGCAATCGCTTCCGCTTGAGCAAGATCCAATTTATCATTCAAAAAAGCTTGTTCAGAAAACTCGCCTGGTCTCGCCAAACGGATTCCATCAATTTGTAAAATACGTTTGAGTAATAAATCTAATACAACCTGCCCACCGTGACCTTGCAATTCCAACACATCTTCACCAGTAAATGAATTTGGCGATTTGAAATAAAGAGCAATCCCTTGGTCTAAAATAGTGCCATCAGCATCTTTAAAAGGAAGATAATCTGCCATTCTTGGCTTCGGGCATTTACCTAATATAGCTTGAGCAACTTTTGTTGCTAAAGGCCCAGAGACCCTTAAAATCCCAATGCCACCACGACCTGGTGCAGTAGCTTGAGCAACGATTGTTTCTTTCATATAAAACCTATTATTGTTTGGGGTAGACCTAGAGTAGGTATACCCACGGCAGCAAAATAAAGAAAGGCACATTCCGTGCCTTTCTTTTTGCCTGTTCGTGACTATTTCTTACGAGAATGCAACCCTTTTTTCTCTAAACCACGATAAATTAATTGCTGTTGAGCGATAGTGATCAAGTTAGATACTAACCAGTATAATACCAAGCCTGATGGGAACCACAAGAAAAAGAACATAAAAACTAATGGCATAAAATTCATTACTTTTTGTTGTGTTGGGTCAGTTACTGGTGTTGGAGACATTTTTTGCAACAAGAACATTGAGATACCCATTAAAATAGGGAGAATGTAATAAGGATCTTGTGCCGATAAGTCTTGGATCCAACCAAAGAATGGTGCATGACGTAATTCAACGGCTTCTAAGAACGTCCAGTATAATGCGATAAAAATTGGCATTTGAAGAAGAATTGGCAAACAACCACCAAGTGGATTTACTTTTTCTTCCTTATAAAGTTTCATCATTTCTTGGCTCATACGTTGGCGATCATCTCCAAAACGTTCACGCATTTCTTGCATTTTCGGTTGCAAAATACGCATTTTAGCCATTGAAGTATATTGTGCTTTTGTAAGTGGATACAAAATTGCTTTCACTACAATTGTTACACAGATAATCGCTAAACCCCAGTTAGACACAATCCCTTGAATAAAGGTTAATAACCAGAATAACGGTTTAGCAATAAACCAAGCCCAGCCATAATCAACAGTTAAATCTAAATTATTTGCGACAGTTGCCATTTGATTTTGAAGTTTAGGACCAGTCCACAATGAACTTGTAATCGTCTCTTGGCTACCAGCAGGAATAGTGACAACAGGACCACGATAACCAATTGATGCAACATTATTTTTACTATCTGTAATTGTATAAAGTTGATTATTTACATCTTGATTTGGGATCCACGCAGAAACGAAATAATGTTGTAACACTGCAACCCAACCAGCTTTAGTATCAATAGAAAGATTATTATCTTGCATATCAGCAAAACTATATTTTTTATAGTTAGTGTCTGAAGAAGAATATGCACCGCCAGTATAAGTAGGCATTGCAACATTACCAGAGCTTTCAATAATAGAATGCTTCAATTGACCATAAGGCTCCACTTCAATAGCTTGACCACTTTGGTTATCAATCTTGTAATCTACGCCTAAATCATAGCTACCACGTTTTAATACGAAGATTTTTTGATAAGTTACGCCATCTTTTTCAAAAAGAAGAGGTACAGAAAGAGATTCTTGACCCTCTGCTAATTTAAAATTATCGCCTTCAATTTGATATTGCGCACGACCAGAACGAGTATCAATACCGTTTTTACCAATTAAACCACTTTGCGCAATATAAATATGCTCTTTAGTATCTTTTAATAATTCAAACGGTGTTTTTGAATCCAATTCTGCATCATATTTTAATAATTCAGAGCTAATTACATCGCCACCCAATGTATCAATTTTCAAACGGAACACATCGTTTTCAAGAGTAATAATACGACCACGAGTTTGAGAATCAGCTATGGCTTGTGAATTAGAAGGGGAACTTGCCGGAACGTCAGAAGTGGCAGTTATTGAAGTTGTTTGTTCAGTTTGCACAGGTGGATTTTTATCCAACTGCCATTGCTGATAAACAAGGAAAGAAATAAAAATCAGTGCAAGCACTAATAGGCTACGTCTTGAGTCCATTATTTTTTCTCATCATTATTATTGGTTTTTGGTGGAACAGGATCGAATCCACCTGCGTTTAAAGGATGGCATTTTAATACACGTTTCAGCGTAAGCCAACCACCTTTTAATAATCCGTGTGTTTTTAATGCTTCAATACCATAGCAAGAACAAGTAGGCACAAACCGACAACGAGCCCCAATAAACGGACTAATCATTATTTGATAAAGACGGATAATCTTAATTAAGATTTTTGTGCCAAGCGAATGTGTCTCTGCCATAATTTTTCGAGTATTTGTGCAAATGTGCTATTGTCGAGTTTTCCAATACCATTTTTAGCTACAAAAACAAAATCATAAGCAGGCAAGCGATGCTGTGATAAACGAAAACTTTCTCGTACTAAGCGTTTAATTCGATTACGCTCGTGGGCGCGTTTTAAATGTTTTTTAGCAACGGTCAAACCTAAACGCGGATGTTCAAGATTATTTTTTCTAGCAAGGATTGTAATTTCGGGAGTACTAGCTCTGAATGGCTGTTCGAAAACATTTTTGAATTGAATGGGAGTTAATAAACGTAACTCCCTTGAAAAGTTCAGCTTAACCACTAAGAATTGTGATTATGCAGATAAACTTTTACGACCTTTAGCACGGCGACGTGCTAAAACTTGACGGCCATTTTTAGTTGCCATACGAGCACGGAAACCGTGAGTACGACTACGTTTTAATACAGAAGGTTGAAATGTACGTTTCATTTTAATTTACCTAAATACAATTAAGAGTGAATAAAATAGAGCGCAATTCTAGTCATAAAATGCGCGTTCGTCAAATAAGAAACGGAAATTTTTTAAAAAATTTCAAACTAATATTAAAAATATAGTGTATGCACTTTGACAATGTTAGAGATAACTCAACAGTTAGTTTACAACCTTAAAATATTTTTCCAATTTCGAGATAAATTCTATTTTTATCATAACGATAAAAAGCATGATTACTAGTGGATTTTTGATAATCCCACGATAATTTAGGTGTTAGTCCCATAAAATGTATATTTCGATGCCATAAAGTAATTGTGGTTGCGTATTCACGATTTTTTTGCTGTATCCCAATCAAATCTTTCTCTCTATACACTCGGTTGGCATAACTAAAAGTAAGACGTGATGAAATACCATAAGACCAATCCTGCCCCCAACCAAGTCTCAATGTCTTTTGTTGATAAGCATTATCTAATGCTTGTGTATTTTCTCGATGAAAATCCATGCCAACAAACCAAAATTGGGTGCTTTTAGGTAAATAAAATAATGTTGATGAAACGAAATAATAATTACCATCTAAATGTTTTCGGATTTTATAACGAGATTCTCCATACTCAAGTGCGGTAGAAATTTGCCAAGTTTTACTTAGCCAATCTACGTTTTCTAAACGAATACCCAATTTATCCGCATATTGCTTCATTGTATTCGTTCCAGAGCTACCACCTGCATACCAGCGTTTTTCTTGAAAAGGAAACAACGAGACTTCAACTGAGGCAGTTTGATAACCTAATCCACCACCTATACGCACAGTAGCCTCATTGTATTTTTTATTATCCCAATAATATTTTCCATTTCCATTAAACATAGTTTTACTAAAAAAATGATCTGCCCACGGCCATTTTTTTTCTACTGATAAAGAATACCCTACCCCCTTCCCACTTTCTTTTTCCCAAGCCGTCCAATTACCAATTTTTGTGCCGCTTTTTGGAGCATTATTCAAATTATCGTCATTTAAAAAATTTAATCCTACTTGCCATATCCATTGATTCCGCTGATTTAGTGTTAAAAGATACTGATCAATAACACCTAAAAATTTTTCATCATCTACCTCTGTACGTAATTTTTCAAATTGAATTTTGGCAGCTTCATTTTCATAGTTAAAAAATAGAGCTTGAGCTAATTGATAACGCAAAGGTAGTAAAGATGCGTCTCGAGCGAATAATTCACGATAATAAGCAATAGATTGAGTTAAATCACCTTGTTCACGAGCTTCAATAGCCTTTGCCCAAGTTAGTAAGAAATTATCTTGTTGAGGAAATTGTTTATATAGTGGTAATAACAGTTGAACTGCCTGAGTGTTATTTTGATATAAAGCAGGAATTAACCCACGCAAAACAAGTCTTGGATGTTGTGCTAATTGGCTTTTGGAAAGAGAAATAATATGCCTATTTGGTATTTCTTTCTTAGGCATAGAAGAAAAAGAGGAGGTTTTTAATTCCGCACTTTGAATTGTATTTGTCAATGTATCATTTTTAGGACGTGCAACTTCTGCCCAAGCTATATTCGTTAATGATAAGCCTATTAATGATAAGAAAGAAATTTGTTTTACGCCATTTTTCATATTTTATCCATGAACTTAAAAAACTCTAACTTGACATTATTACAAAAAAAGAACAATAATGCGAATTATTATCAATTTTGTATAAGTATATAATTCTATGAAATCTGTTTCTCTTATCACTGGTGGACTTTCCTTTTTACTAAGTGCTTGTAGCGGGGGAGGTGGTTCTTTTGATGTAGATGACGTCTCTAATCCCTCCTCTTCTAAACCACGTTATCAAGATGATACCTCGAATCAAAGAACAAAATCTGATTTGGAAAAGTTGTCCATTCCTTCTTTAGGGGGAGGGATGAAGTTAGTGGCTCTGAATCTTCGTGATAGGACAAAACCTAGTCTCTTAAATGAAGATGACTATATGATATTTTCCTCACTTTCAACGATTAAAGATAATGTTGAAAATAACAATAAAAACAGGGATACCCCGATTGGCTCAATTGAGGAACCTTTGGCAACACAGGCAACACAGGCAACACAGGCAACAAAGGCAACAAAAAATCATCATGGGCAGCAATATGTATATTCGGGTCTTTATTATATTCAATCGTGGCGTGATTACTCAAATGGCAAGTTTTATTCAGGTTACTATGGATATGCGTATTACTTTGGCAAGCGAACAGCCACTACATTACCTGTAAATGGCAAAGTAACGTATAAAGGAACTTGGAGCTTCATCACCGCAGCTGAAAATGGCAAGAATTATGAATTGTTAAGAAATTCTGATAGTTATGCTTATTCTAGACGTAGTGCAACGCCTAGCGATATAGATTTAGAAGTGGAAAATAAAGAGGGGAGAGAGAAGGGGCTAGTGAGTGAATTTAGTGCAGATTTTGGGACTAAAAAACTGACAGGAAAACTGTTTTACACCAAAAGAGAAACTAATAATCAAAAATATAAAAGGGAAAAACTCTATGATATAGATGCCGATATTTATAGTAATAGATTCAGAGGTAAAGTAAAGCCAACCAAAACAGATTCTGAAGAACATCCCTTTACTAGCGAGGGAACATTAGAAGGTGGTTTTTACGGGCCTAAAGGTGAAGAATTAGGAGGAAAGTTTTTAGCTGGCGACAAAAAAGTTTTTGGGGTATTTAGTGCTAAAGAAGACCTAGAAAACCAAACATTATCCAGAGAAACCTTAATTGATGGCAAGCTAATTACTTTCTCTACTAAAAAACCCAATGGAACAACCGATACAACAACCAGTACAACAGCCAATGCAATAACCGATGCAGAAAACTTTAAGACGGAAGATATACCAAGTTTTGGTGAGGCGGATTATCTGTTAATTGACAAATATCCTATTCCACTTTTACCTGAAAAAAATACTAGTGATTTCATAACTAGTAGGCACCATACTGTAGGAAATAAACGCTATAAAGTGGAAGCATGTTGCAAGAATCTAAGCTATGTGAAATTTGGTATGTATTATGAAGACCCACTTAAAGGAAAAGAAAAAGAAAAAGAAAAAGACAAAGAAAAACAAACGGCGGCAACGACCAACACTTATTATCAATTCTTATTAGGTCAGCGTACTGTCAGCTCAGAAATCCCTAAAGAAGGAAGTGCACAATATCGCGGTAATTGGTTTGGTTATATTAGTGATGGCGAGACATCTTACTCCGCTACAGATAAAAATGCTGTCGCCGAGTTTGATGTAAATTTTGCCGATAAAAAGCTAACAGGCAAATTAAAACGACACGATACTGGAAATACCGTATTTAGTATTGATGCAACCTTTCAAAATGGTAAGAATGACTTTGAAGGCACTGCCCACGCAAACAATGTAGCGATTGATAGCCAAAATACACAAACCACACCTAAAGTCAATTTCAAGACAACAGTAAACGGGGCATTTTATGGACCGCACGCTACAGAATTAGGCGGTTATTTCACCTATAACGGAAAAGACACTATAACTAAAAATTCTGAAAGTTCCTCAACCGTATCTTCATCATCCAATTCACAAAATGCAAGAGCTGCCGTTGTCTTTGGTGCGAGACAACAAGTAGAAACAACCAAATAATGGAATACTAAAAATGACTAAAAAACCCTATTTTCGCCTAAGTATTATTTCTTGTCTTTTAATTTCATGCTATGTAAAAGCAGAAACTCAAAGTATAAAAGATACAAAAGAAGCTATATCATCTGAAGTGGACACTCAAAGTACAGAAGATTCAGAATTAGAAACTATCTCAGTCACTGCAGAAAAAATAAGAGATCGTAAAGATAATGAAGTAACTGGACTTGGCAAAATTATCAAAACGAGTGAAAGTATCAGCCGAGAACAAGTATTAAATATTCGTGATCTAACACGCTATGATCCAGGTATTTCAGTTGTAGAACAAGGTCGCGGTGCAAGTTCTGGATATTCTATTCGTGGAATGGACAGAAATAGAGTTGCTTTATTAGTAGATGGTTTACCTCAAACGCAATCTTATGTAGTGCAAAGCCCTTTAGTTGCTCGTTCAGGATATTCTGGCACTGGTGCAATTAATGAAATTGAATATGAAAATGTAAAAGCTGTCGAAATAAGCAAGGGGGGGAGTTCTTCTGAGTATGGTAATGGAGCACTAGCTGGTTCTGTAACATTTCAAAGCAAATCAGCAGCCGATATCTTAGAAGGAGACAAATCATGGGGAATTCAAACTAAAAATGCTTATTCAAGCAAAAATAAAGGTTTTACCCATTCTTTAGCTGTAGCAGGAAAACAAGGTGGATTTGAAGGACTTGCCATTTACACTCAACGAAATTCAATTGAAACCCAAGTCCATAAAGATGCATTAAAAGGCGTACAAAGTTATAATCGATTAATCGCCAAAAAAGATGAATCATCTCATGCATACTTTGTGATACAAGATGAGTGTCCAAATTCAAATAATTATGACAAGTGTGTAGCCAAACCACCTGCGACTTTATCCACCCAAAGCGAAACTGTAAGCGTTTCAGATTATACGGGGGCTAACCGTATCAAACCTAATCCAATGAAATATGAAAGCCAGTCTTGGTTTTTAAGAGGAGGGTATCATTTTTCTGAACAACACTATATTGGTGGTATTTTTGAATTCACACAACAAAAATTTGATATCCGTGATATGACATTTCCCGCTTATTTAAGATCAACAGAAAAACGGGATGATAGAACTGGCCCTTTTTATCCAAAGCAAGATTATGGTGCATATCAACGTATTGAGGATGGCCGAGGCGTTAACTATGCAAGTGGGCTTTATTTCGATGAACACCATAGAAAACAGCGTGTAGGTATTGAATATATTTACGAAAATAAGAACAAAGCGGGCATCATTGACAAAGCAGTGTTAAGTGCTAATCAACAAAACATCATACTTGACAGTTATATGCGACATACGCATTGCAGTCTTTATCCTAATCCAAGTAAGAATTGCCGCCCAACACTTGATAAACCTTATTCATACTATCGTTCTGATAGAAATGTTTATAAAGAAAAACATAATATGTTGCAATTGAATTTAGAGAAAAAAATTCAACAAAATTGGCTTACTCATCAAATTGTCTTCAATCTTGGTTTTGATGACTTTACTTCAGCGCTTCAGCATAAAGATTATTTAACTCGACGTGTTACCGCTACGGCAAATAGTATTCCAGGGAAAGTTGGTGATAAACACAGAAATGGTTTCAAAGAACAACCTTACTTATACCCAAAACCAACAGTAGGTTTTGTAGGAGAAGATCATTGTAATTATAAAGGTAGCTCCTCTAATTACAGAGACTGTAAAGTGCGGTTAATTAAAGGCAAAAATTATTATTTCGCAGCACGCAATAATATGGCATTAGGGAAATACGTTGATTTAGGTTTAGGTATTCGGTATGACGTATCTCGTACAAAAGCTAATGAATCAACTATTAGTGTTGGTAAATTTAAAAATTTCTCTTGGAATACTGGTATTGTCATAAAACCAACGGAATGGCTTGATCTTTCTTATCGCCTTTCTACTGGATTTAGAAATCCTAGTTTTGCTGAAATGTATGGTTGGCGGTATGGTGGCAAGAATGACGAGGTTTATGTAGGTAAATTTAAGCCTGAAACATCTCGTAACCAAGAGTTTGGTCTCGCTCTAAAAGGGGATTTTGGTAATATTGAGATCAGTCATTTTAGTAATGCTTATCGAAATCTTATTGCCTTTGCTGAAGAACTTAGTAAAAATGGAACTACTGGAAAGGGCAATTATGGATATCATAATGCACAAAATGCAAAATTAGTTGGCGTAAATATAACTGCACAATTAGATTTTAATGGTTTCTGGAAACGTATTCCCTACGGTTGGTATGCAACATTTGCTTATAACCGAGTAAAAGTTAAAGATCAAAAAATCAATGCTGGTTTAGCCTCCGTAAGCAGTTATTTATTTGATGCCATTCAGCCCAGCCGTTATATCATTGGTTTAGGCTATGATCATCCAAGTAATACTTGGGGAATTAATACAATGTTTACTCAATCAAAAGCAAAATCTCAAAATGAATTGCTAGGAAAACGTGCATTGGGTAGCAATTCAAGGAATGTAAAATCAACAAGAAAACTTACTCGGGCATGGCATATCTTAGATGTATCGGGTTATTACATGGCGAATAAAAATATTATGCTTCGATTAGGGATATATAATTTATTCAACTATCGCTATGTCACTTGGGAAGCGGTGCGTCAAACAGCACAAGGTGCGGTCAATCAACATCAAAATGTTGGTAACTATACTCGCTACGCAGCATCAGGACGAAACTATACCTTAACATTAGAAATGAAATTCTAAATTAAAATGCGCCAGACAGGTTAAGCACGCTATCTATATCGCACTGGCGCATTTCTTTTCAGTTCTATAATCTTATGAAATGAAAACTCAACACTAGATTTTTTAGAAGATCTTTTCACACATTTATTGTAAAATCTCCGACAATTTTGACCGCACTTTTATAATAAAAACAACAAGGATCCTTTTGTGAATCTCTCAAATCTTTGGCAAAGTTGCCTGTTACAACTTCAAGATCAAGTTTCAGCCAGCGATCTTAGCACTTGGCTTCGTCCTTTACAGGCTGATGTAGTATCAAATAACCACATTGTTTTATATGCTTCTAATATGTTTGTGAAAGGTTGGGTGGAAACTCATTATCTCGCACAAATCCAGCAAATTTGTCAAACACTTGCACAAAATCCTGAACTGCGTATTTCTTTAAAAGAAGGGGTTAAACCTGCACCCAAGATAGTGGAAAGTACACCAAATACAACACTTAGATCAGAAAGTGCGGTAGATTTTCAAACAGAATCTAGTACGCCAATAAAATTTGAATCCCATCTCAATACTAAACATTTATTTGATAACTTTGTTGAAGGTAAGTCGAACCAACTGGCACGTGCAGTCGGTCAAAAACTTGCTCAAGCACCGGGCGAACCATCAGCCAATCCTTTCTTTTTATATGGCGGCACTGGTTTAGGGAAAACTCACTTGTTACACGCCATTGGCAACGGCATTTTAGCCAATAAACCAAATGCACGAGTGCTTTATATTCACGCCAACAACTTTATGCAACATATGGTAAAAGCAGTGCGTGATAATAAAATGGATCAGTTTAAAAAATTCTATCGTTCTCTTGATGCGCTTTTAGTGGATGACATTCAATTTTTCGCTGAAAAAGAAAAAACCCAAGAAGAATTCTTCCATATATTCAATAACTTATTTGAAACTGGTCGCCAAATTATCTTAACTTCAGATCGTTATCCTAAAGAAATTGAAAAAATAGAAGAACGTTTAAAATCACGTTTTGGCTGGGGCTTAACTACAGCCATTGAGCCGCCCGATCTTGAAACTCGCGTAGCGATTTTATTGAAAAAGGCAGAAGAACATAATATGAACTTGCCAGAAGAAGTTGCTTTCTTCATTGCTCAACGCTTGCGTACCAACGTGCGTGAACTTGAGGGGGCATTAAATCGAGTAAAAGCAATGCAAGACTTCAAAGGTGGCGACATTGATATTGATTTCGTGCGTGATACCTTAAAAGATATTTTGGCTCTACAAGAACGCTTGGTTACCATTGAAAATATTCAAAAAGTGGTGGCTGAATATTATCGAATTAAGGTTTCAGATTTAAAATCAAAAAGTCGTGCGCGTTCAGTGACTCGCCCTCGCCAAATTGCAATGGCATTAGCAAAAGAATTAACAAACCGCAGTTTGCCTGAAATCGGTCGTGCATTTGATCGTGATCACACGACCGTATTAAACGCTTGCCGCGAAGTGCCAAAATTCCGCGAGCAAGACAATAGCATTCAAGAAGATTGGGCGAATTTAATCCGCACTTTGTCCGCATAAAAGGAGAACATAATGCAATTTAGTATTTCAAGAGAAAATTTATTAAAACCGTTGCAACAAGTATGTGGCGTATTGAGTAATCGCCCAAATATTCCTGTATTAAACAACGTATTATTGCAAATTGAAGACAATCGTCTTACTATCACAGGGACAGATTTAGAAGTTGAACTCTCTAGTCAAACTCAGCTTTCATCATCTTCTGAAAATGGCACTTTTACCATTCCAGCAAAAAAATTCTTAGATATTTGCCGCACTTTATCTGATGATTCAGAAATCACGGTAACTTTTGAACAAGATCGTGCATTAGTGCAATCTGGGCGTAGCCGTTTTACGCTAGCAACCCAACCTGCCGAAGAATATCCCAACCTCACGGATTGGCAGTCTGAAGTGGATTTTGAACTACCGCAAAATACCTTACGCCGTTTAATTGAATCCACTCAATTTTCTATGGCAAACCAAGATGCACGCTATTTCTTAAATGGTATGAAATTTGAAACAGAGGGCAATTTATTGCGAACTGTGGCAACAGATGGTCATAGACTTGCGGTGTGTACTATCTCACTTGAACAAGAATTACAAAATCATTCTGTAATTTTACCGCGTAAAGGCGTGTTAGAGCTGGTTCGTTTATTAGAAACAAACGATGAACCAGCTCGTTTACAAATTGGCACCAACAATTTACGTGTCCATTTAAAAAACACGGTATTTACATCAAAATTAATTGATGGTCGCTTTCCTGACTATCGCCGAGTATTGCCTCGTAATGCCACAAAAATTGTCGAAGGCAGTTGGGAAATGCTGAAACAGGCTTTTGTTCGTGCGTCCATTTTATCTAATGAACGCGCGCGCAGCGTGCGTTTAAGCTTAAAGGAAAACCAGCTTAAAATTACTGCCTCAAACACAGAACACGAAGAAGCAGAAGAAATTGTCGATGTCAATTACAATGGCGAAGAATTAGAAGTGGGCTTTAATGTCACCTATATTCTTGATGTGCTGAATGCACTTAAATGTAATCAAGTACGAATGCGCTTAACTGATGCGTTCTCCAGCTGCTTAATTGAAAACTGTGAAGACAACAGCAGCGAATATGTCATTATGCCAATGCGTTTATAATATGGCGATTTCTCGTTTACTGGTCGAAAAATTTCGTAACTTAACAGCAGTGGATCTTGATTTTGATCCCTGCTTTAACTTTTTAATCGGCAACAACGGCAGCGGAAAAACCAGCTTATTAGAAGCCATTTTTTATCTTGGTCATGGGCGTTCATTTAAAAGTGCGGTCACAAATCGCATCATTTCTTACGACCAACCGCACTTTACCCTATTTGGGCAAATCCAAGAAAGCCAACATCAATGGTCTGTCGGCTTACAAAAACTGCGTCAAGGCAACACCTTAGTAAAAATTAACGGCGAAGATGGCAATAAAATTTCCGATCTTGCCCATCTTCTGCCAATGCAATTAATCACGCCAGAGGGCTTAACCTTACTCAACGGCGGGCCAAGTTATCGCCGCGCGTTTTTAGATTGGGGATTATTCCACCACCAAACAAGTTTCTATTCCGCTTGGAGCAATCTCAACCGATTACTTAAACAACGAAATGCCGCACTCGCACAAAATCAGCCTTACTCTGCCATAAAAATTTGGGACGTTGAACTTGCCAAACTTGCCCACCAAGTAAGTCAATGGCGTGCCGAATATGCAGAAGCTCTCCGCCCTGAAATTGAACAAACTTGCCAACTTTTTCTGCCTGAATTAGAAATTAATGTCAGCTTTCATCAAGGGTGGGAAAAAAATGCTGATTATTATGAAATTCTTCAACAAAATTTTGAACGAGATCGTGCCTTAAATTACACCTTTTCTGGCCCTCAAAAAGCGGATTTTCGTTTCAAAGCACAAGGATTGCCTGTTGAAGATGTGCTTTCTCGTGGACAGCTTAAACTTTTAATGTGTGTATTAAGACTAGCGCAGGGCGAGCATTTAATGAAAGAAAAGCAACGCCATTGTATTTTTTTGATCGATGATTTTGCCTCGGAATTAGATCAATACAAACGTGCCTTGTTGGCAGAACGATTACAACAAAGCGGTTCGCAAGTATTTGTTACCGCCATCACTCAAAGACAACTAAAAGAAATGCAAGTGGAAAACAAAAAAATGTTTTCTGTCCATAATGGCATCATTAACGCCTTAAATTAACCAAAAGTGCGGTAAAAAATACGCCAATTTTTTAAAAAATATCAAAAATCATTATCATTACCTAATAAATGTAATTCAAGTTTTGAGCGATTTATGCTATAAAACCCACTCATTATAAAAATGAAGACAACTTGCAAACTATCAATGCAACACAGCCAAGATTTGAATCAACTTGTAGCCGTATATCAAATTGTGTCCTATCAAATCTACTTTTTAAACTTAATTAATAAAGACAGCTTCTATGCTAAATAAAAAATTCAAACTCAATTTTATTGCACTTACTGTCGCCTACGCATTAACCCCTTATACAGAAGCCGCGTTAGTGAGAGACGATGTGGATTATCAAATATTTCGTGATTTTGCAGAAAATAAAGGGAAGTTTTCTGTTGGTGCAACAAATGTGGAAGTGAGAGATAAAAATAACCACTCTTTAGGTAATGTTTTACCTAATGGAATTCCGATGATTGATTTTAGTGTGGTGGATGTAAATAAACGTATTGGTACATTAGTGGATCCGCAATATATTGTAAGCGTAAAACACGCACACAAACATATAAATGACTTTTATTTTGGGCATTATAACGGACACCGTGATGTTTCTGATGATGAAAATAAATATAGTGTAGTCACACAAAATAATGATAAACCTGAAGAAAAATGGGATTATCAAAAACGACTTGATGACTATAATATGCCTCGTTTAAATAAATTTGTCACTGAGGTTGCACCAACTACGCCTACATTAGCTGGGGGCGGTTTAGAAACCTATAAAGATAAAGAAAGATATCCATATTTTGTACGAGTAGGTGCTGGTACTCAGTTTGTTTATGAAAAAGGTTCTTACTATGTTGAAAAAACTACCCGTAATAATGATATTAAATTATTAGCTGATGCATATCGCTATGCTATCGGTGGTACACCTTATAAAGAAATAAACATTGATCAAGTTGAAACCAAAGAAGGTCTTATTGGTTTTGGCGATAGTCGTAAAGCAGATCTTGATGCTAAAACCTTGCTCTCTCAAGCCCCTCTTACCAATTACGGCGTATTAGGCGATAGTGGCTCCCCTTTATTTGCTTTTGATAAACAACAAAACAAATGGATCTTTATCGGGCCTTATACTTATTGGGCTGGCTATGGTAAAAAATCTTGGCAAGAATGGAATATTTATAAAAAAGATTTTGCTGATAATATAAAAAAACGAGATAACGCTGAAACTGTGCCTTTCTCTACTACAGAATATCATTGGACAACAACAGATAACTCAAGCCAAATCACAAACAATCAAAAAACAATTTCAGTCAAACTGCCAAATTCCAAGGAAAAACTTGTTAATTATCAGAAAAAAGAAAACGAGAATACTGGGCAAAATGTAATTTTTGAAGGAAATGGTAATTCTCAAAATACACTTGTTTTAGAAAATAATATCAATCAAGGTGCTGGCGGTTTATTCTTTAAAGGAAACTACGAAGTTAAAGGAAAAACGGACAATATTACTTGGGTAGGCGGCGGAATTTCTGTTGAAGAGGGAAAAACTGTAACGTGGAAAATACATAATCCTGAAAAAGATCATTTAGCCAAGATTGGTAAAGGAACATTAATTGTTGAGGGAAAAGGGAATAATAAAGGTTCGCTAAAAGTGGGCGATGGTACTGTCGTTTTAAAACAACAAACAACTACAGGACAGCATGCTTTTGCTTCTGTAGGAATTGTAAGCGGTCGCTCAACTGTTGTACTTAATGATGATAAACAAGTAGATCCAAATTCAATTTACTTTGGTTTTAGAGGCGGTCGATTAGATGCCAATGGCAATAATCTCACTTTTGAACATATCCGTAATATTGATGATGGTGCAAGAGTAGTTAATCATAATATGACTAATACCTCAAATATAACGATTACTGGAGAAAGCCTAATTACAGATCCAAATACAATTACTCCATATAATATAGAAGCACCAGATGATGAAGATAATCCTTATTATGCTTTTCGACGTATTAAAGATGGAGGACAGCTATATTTAAATTTGGAAAACTACACTTATTATGCGTTAAGAAAAGGTGCTAAAGCTACTTCAGAACTGCCATACAACAATGCAAGCAATGAAAATTGGCTATATATGGGAAAAGACAAAAATGAAGCCCAAAAGAAAACGATGGAATACATCAATAATAGCCGTATGAATGGCTTTAACGGTTATTTTGGCGAGGAAGACGGTAAAAATAACGGTAATCTAAATGTGACTTTTAAAGGCAAAAGTGAGCAAAATCGCTTTTTATTAACAGGCGGAACAAACCTTAATGGCGATTTAAATGTTCAACAAGGCACCTTATTTCTTTCTGGCAGACCAACACCGCACGCAAGAGATATTGCAGGTATTTCTTCAACTGAAAAAGATAAACACTTTGCTGAAAATAATGAAGTGGTGGTAGAAGATGACTGGATTAACCGCAATTTTAAAGCAACAAATATTAATGTAACCAATAACGCAACCCTTTATTCAGGTCGCAATGTTGAAAGCATTACGTCAAATATCACAGCTTCTAATAATGCAAAAGTGCATATCGGCTATAAAGCAGGCGATACCGTTTGTGTACGTTCTGACTATACGGGCTATGTGACTTGTACTACTGACAAGTTATCCGATAAAGCCCTTAATAGCTTTAACGCCACTAATGTATCTGGCAATGTAAATTTATCAGGTAATGCAAACTTTACCTTAGGCAAAGCTAACTTATTCGGCACAATTCAAAGTGCAGGAACTAGCCAAGTGAGTTTAACCGAAAATAGCCATTGGCATTTAACAGGAAATAGTGATGTTCATCAATTAGATCTAACAAATGGGCATATTCATTTAAATGCACAAAACGATGCAAATAAAGTAACTACATATAACACGCTGACTGTGAATAACTTATCAGGCAATGGGTATTTCTATTACTTGACTGATCTTTCCAATAAACAAGGCGACAAAGTAGTGGTAAAAAACTCTGCTTCAGGTGATTTTAAATTAAATGTGAAAAGTAAAACAGGAGAACCTAATCACAATGAACTCACGCTTTTAGATGCTTCAAAAGCTACAAGAAATGATTTAAAAGTGACATTAGCAAATGGCAAAGTTGATCGAGGTGCTTGGAGCTATACTTTGAAAGAAAGTAGTGGACGTTATTACTTGCATAACCCAGAGGCGGAAAAAAGAAATCAAATTGTCGATACGACAAATATCACAGCACCTAATGATATGCAAGCTGATGCACCTAGCGTATCAAGTAAGAATGAAGAAACCACTCGTGTTGATGAAGCACTAGTTCCACCACCAGCACCACCTGCACCTGCTACTGGATCAACAATGGCAAACGAGCAACCAGAAACTCCTCCTGCAGAAACCGATCAACCAGCGATGGAAGAGACAAATACTGCTAACTCAACGGAAACTGCTCCAAAATCTGATACCGCAACACAAGCTAAAAATCCAAATTCAGAAAGTGTTCCATCAGAGACAACTGAAAAAGTGGCTGAAAATAGTCAGCAAGAAAGTGCATCAGTAGAGAAAAACGAGCAAAAAGCCGCAACCGAGACAACATCTCAAAATGATGAAGTTGCAGAAGAAGCTAAACCAACTGTAGAAGCTAACACTCAAACAAATGAAGTGGCTCAAAGTGGAAGTGAAGCCGAGGAAACTCAAGAGGCTGAAACTACTCGTCAGTCTGAAATAAATTCTACTGAAGAAACAGCAGTGGAAAATTATCCAACAAGCAGTGAACCAAAGAGTAGACGTAGAAGAAATGTTAGCTCGTCTTCAAATAATATAAATCCAACAGCAACAGAAGATACTACTAAAGTAGAAACAGAGGAAACTCAAAAAGCCCCACAAGTGACTTCTAAAGAGCCTCCGAAACAAGCAGAGCCTGCTCCTGAAGAAGTTCCGACTGATACAAATGCAGAAGAAGCTCAAGCTCTACAGCAAACACAACCGACAACTGTTGCTGCGAAAGAGACAACTGCATCAAACAGTGAACAGAAAGAAACTGCTCAACCTGTAGCTAATCCAAAAACAGCTGAAAATAAAGCAGAAAATCCTCAATCAACAGAAACGACAGATGAAAATATTCATCAGCCTGAAGCCCACACTGCTGTTGCTTCAACAGAAGTTGTTACACCTGAAAATGCTACAACACCTATTAAACCTGTTGAGAATAAAACTACAGAAGCTGAACAACCTGTGACAGAAACCACAACAGTAAACACTGGAAACTCTGTAGTGGAAAATCCAGAGAATACAACACCTGCTACAACTCAATCTACGGTTAATTCAGAGGCAGTTCAATCAGAAACAGCGACAACAGAAGCTGTTGTTAGCCAGCCTAAAGTGACTTCTACTCAAGAAACGACAGTGGATAATTCAGTATCTACTCCACAACCACGAAAAAGAAGAACTCGTAGATCAGTGCAGACAGACAATGGCTCCAGCTCCGATTCCAATCGAGTCACACAACCTGCTGCAAATGCGGAGAATCCGCAATCGGGAAATGATGTGGCTACACAACTAGTATTGCGTGATCTCACAAGTACAAACACCAATGCGGTAATTTCTGACGCAATGGCAAAAGCACAATTTGTTGCATTAAATGTAGGGAAAGCCGTTTCTCAACATATTAGCCAGTTAGAAATGAATAACGAGGGGCAATATAACGTTTGGGTATCTAATACTTCAATGAACGAAAATTATTCCTCAAGTCAATACCGTCGTTTTAGTTCTAAAAGTACGCAAACTCAACTTGGTTGGGATCAAACAATCTCAAGCAATGTTCAGTTAGGTGGCGTGTTTACTTATGTTCGCAATAGTAACAACTTTGATAAGGCAAGCAGTAAAAATACCTTAGCGCAAGCAAATCTCTATTCTAAATATTATGTGGATAATCATTGGTATTTAGCGGTGGATTTAGGCTATGGTAATTTCCAAAGCAATTTCCAAAGCAACTTACAAACTAATCATAATGCGAAATTTGCTCGCCATACTGCACAAATTGGTTTAACCGCAGGCAAAGCATTTAATCTTGGCAATTTTGCTGTTAAACCAACTGTAGGGGTTCGTTATAGTTACTTATCAAACGCTAATTTTGCATTAGATCAAGATCGCATTAAAGTAAATCCAATATCTGTCAAAACAGCCTTTGCTCAAGTTGATTTAAGTTATACTTATCACTTAGGCGAGTTTTCCGTTACGCCAATTTTGTCTGCTCGATATGATGCAAATCAAGGCAGCGGCAAAATTAATGTAAATCAATATGATTTTGCTTACAACGTGGAAAACCAACAGCAATATAACGCAGGACTTAAATTGAAATATCATAATGTGAAATTAAGTCTAATAGGCGGATTAACAAAAGCAAAACAAGCGGAAAAACAAAAAACTGCAGAATTAAAACTAAGTTTTAGTTTTTAATAAGCCTGTTTGAATTAGCGTTATAAACAACAAAGCCCTGTGTATTACAGGGCTTTATTTTTGAATGAAATTCAGTGATTAAGTGCGGTGAAAAATCAGCACATTTTTTATTTTTAACGTAAAAACGCTGGAATATTTTTCTCGTATGCTGAGATTTTGTCTTCGTGCTGAAGAGTTAAGCCGATATTATCCAAACCGTTTAGCAAACAATGGCGACGGAATTCATCAAGCTCAAAAGTATAAACTTTATCCCCTACAGTGACCGTCATCGCTTCTAAATCTACGTGGATTTGCTTGCTTTCATTTGCCCATACCCATTGGAAGATTTCTTCTACTTCTTCTTCGCTTAAACGAATCGGTAACATATGATTATTTAAGCTGTTGTTATAGAAAATATCTGCAAAACTTGGGGCGATCATTACTTTAAAGCCGTAGTCTGCTAATGCCCAAGGGGCGTGTTCACGAGAAGAACCACAACCGAGATTTTTACGTGCGAGCAAAATCGTCGCACCTTGATATTGCGGATAATTTAAGACAAATTCTGGATTTGGTTTAGTGCCGTCCACATCAAGATAACGCCATTCGTGGAACAAATGTTTGCCGAAACCTACGCGAGTGATGGCTTGTAAAAATTGTTTTGGAATAATTGCATCGGTATCTACATTTGCCGCATCCAATGGTACGACTAAGCCTGAAAGTTGTTTAAATCCTGCCATTTTTCTTTTTCCTCTTTTTGAGCCTTAATTTAATGCCACTTCACGAATATCAACAAATTTACCGAACATTCCTGCCGCCGCTGCCATTGCAGGACTTACTAAATGGGTACGTCCATTACGACCTTGACGCCCCTCAAAGTTACGGTTTGACGTAGAAGCACAGCGTTCCCATTCGCCTAAACGGTCATCATTCATTCCTAAACACATTGAACAACCTGGATTACGCCATTCCGCACCTGCGGCAATAAAGATTTTATCCAAGCCCTCTTTTTCCGCTTGTTCTTTCACTAAGCCAGAACCTGGTACCACTAAAATACGTTTTACGTTATCCGCTTTTTTACGACCTTTCATCACTGCCGCTGCTGCGCGTAAATCTTCAATACGTGAGTTGGTGCAAGATCCAATAAACACTTGATCAACTTTAACCTCTTTTAAATTAGTGCCAGCTTCCAAACCAATATAATGTAAGGCTTTTTCTGCCGAAGCACGTTGTACAAGATCTGCCATTTCTTGCGGATTTGGTATGGTTTCATTCACAGAAATTACCTGCCCAGGGTTTGTCCCCCAAGTAACTTGTGGTGCGATGTCTTTTGCTTCTAGCGTTACCACTGTGTCAAATTGTGCATCATCGTCAGATTGTAAGGTTTTCCAATAAGCAACGGCATCATCCCAATCCTTGCCTTTAGGTGCATGTGGACGATCTTTCAAATATGCAAATGTGGTTTCATCTGGTGCAATCAAGCCTGCTTTTGCACCCATTTCAATTGCCATATTACAAACGGTCATACGCCCCTCCATAGAGAGGTCTCGGATCGCTTCGCCACAAAATTCCACAACGTGTCCTGTTCCGCCTGCCATCGTGGTTTTACCGATAATGGCAAGAATAATATCTTTTGCCGTAATACCTGATGCCACTTTACCACGCACTTCAATTTTCATACTTTTTGCTCGAGCCTGTTTTAAAGTTTGGGTGGCTAATACGTGTTCTACTTCTGAGGTGCCGATACCAAATGCCAAAGCACCAAATGCACCGTGCGTTGCGGTGTGTGAATCGCCACAAACAATTGTCATACCCGGTAAGGTTAAACCTTGTTCTGGCCCCATAACGTGTACAATACCTTGCTCTTTGGTTGTTATATCAAATAATTTAATGCCTGTTGCTTTGGTATTTTTATCCAATTCTAACACTTGAATTTTCGCTTGACCTTCAAGTTTATTGACATCTCGTACTTGAGTGGAAATGCTGTGATCCATTGTGCCGAAAGTTTTGTTTACTTGGCGAACTTGGCGATTTGCGACGCGTAACCCATCAAAAGCTTGTGGGCTGGTTACTTCGTGAATCAAATGACGGTTAATATACAAAATTGGCGTTTCGCCCTCTGCTTCATACACAATGTGTGAATCAAATAATTTTTCGTAAAGTGTTTTTGCCATAATATTTTTCTCTATTCGTTAAGGGAAGTGCGGTTAAAATTCGACGTGTTTTTCAACCGCACTTTAAATATTTTTATTAAATTGCTTGTGCAATTAATGTACCCATTTCTGCAGTAGAAACTGGTGTGGAATCATCGGCTAAATCGGCGGTGCGATGTCCATTTGCCAAGACTTTTTGAACCGCACTTTCAATAGCATCTGCTGCTTCATTTAGGTTGAAGCTGTAACGCAACATCATCGCGGCAGAAAGAATTTGTGCGATTGGGTTGGCAATGCCTTTGCCTGCAATATCAGGGGCAGAACCACCAGCAGGCTCGTATAAACCAAAACCTTCTTCGTTGAGGCTTGCAGATGGCAACATTCCCATAGAACCTGTGATCATCGCCGCTTCGTCAGAAATAATATCGCCGAAAATGTTAGAGCAAAGTAAAACATCAAAAGATTCTGGTGCCTTGATTAATTGCATTGTGGCGTTATCGATATAGATATGCTCTAAAGTCACTTCTGGATAGTCTTTTGCCATTTCTGTCACGGTTTCACGCCATAAAATAGAAGACTGTAATACGTTCGCTTTATCCACAGAAGTGACTTTTTTATTGCGTTTCATTGCTGCATCAAAAGCCGCACGTGCAATGCGTTCGATTTCATATTTGTAATACACTTCGGTATCAAATGCTTTGGTTTGTGTACCATCCCCCTCACGGCCTTTAGGCTGACCAAAATAAATTCCGCCCGTTAATTCACGTACTACCACCATATCAAAGCCTTTTGCGGCAATATCTGCACGTAATGGACAGAATTTTTCGAGTCCTTTATAAAGGGTAGCAGGGCGAAGATTACAGAATAATTTAAAGTGTTTACGTAAAGGCAATAATGCACCGCGTTCTGGCTGTTGATCTGGCGGTAAATTTGTCCATTTAGGGCCACCTACAGAACCAAATAAAATGGCATCCGCTTCATCACAGCCTTTTAAGCTTTCGGCTGGTAATGGGCAACCGCAATGATCAATGGCAGCACCACCCACAAAAAACTCGTTAAAGTTAAGTTTAAAACCAAATTTTTCTTGGGCTTTGTTTAATACCTTAATCGCTTCCGCCATTACTTCAGGGCCAATACCATCGCCTGCTAATACTGCTACATTGTATGATTGCATATTATTTTTCCTATTTTTTACTTCAAAAGTGCGGTTAGTTTTTTTCGTATTTTTCCCCTCTTAAAAAGAGGAACTTGATAAATTAATGCTGTTTATGATTCTTAATATCTGCCACTTTATGCGCTCGATAAATCGCATTGATAGCGTGTACTAAAGCAAGTGCGGAAGATTCAACGATGTCTGTTGCTAAACCAACACCATGGAATTTACGCCCTTCGTGTTCAACCACAATATCCACTTGCCCTAATGCTTCTGCGCCCTCACCTTTAGCGGTTAAGTTATAGTGAGACATTTTAATTTCTAAACCCGTTAAATTTAAGATGGCGTTATAAACCGCATCTACTGGGCCATTGCCACCAATTGACGAAGTGCTTAATTTTTCGTCATCTAATTTCAATTGAACGAAGGCTGTGGCTGGATATTCTTTAGTGGAGTGAGCCGAAAGTTTATCTAACACTAAGCGATCTTCATCCCCTTGTTGCATATCGATAAATGCCAAGGCTTCCAAGTCATAATCGAACACTTGACCTTTTTTATCCGCCAATTTTAAGAACGCGTCATACAATTTATCCAAATCGTAATCTTGTTCGTTATAGCCCATATCCGTCATATGACCTTTCACAGCTGCTCGACCAGAACGGGCAGTTAAATTCAATTTTCCTTTTTTCAAACCAATGGTTTCTGGAGACATAATTTCGTAAGTATTTTTGTTTTTCAACATACCATCTTGATGGATGCCAGAAGAGTGCGCAAAAGCATTTGAACCCACAATGGCTTTATTTGGTTGAATCGGCATATTACAAAGTTGGCTGACCATTTGGCTGACACGATGAATTTCTTGGGTATTAATACGAGTATCCACGCCCATGAAATCTTGACGAACTTTCATTGCCATAACCACTTCTTCAAGGGAAGTATTTCCCGCACGTTCCCCAATTCCATTAATAGTACATTCAATTTGACGCGCACCATTTTGTACAGCCGTTAAAGAATTAGCGGTTGCCATACCTAAGTCATTATGGCAATGTACAGAAATCACAGCTTTGTCGATATTCGGCACGCGATTACGCACTTGAGCAATAATATTGCCGTATTCATTTGGTAAGCAGAAACCAACGGTATCTGGAATGTTTACTGTAGTCGCACCTGCATTGATTGCGGCTTCAACAATACGACAGATATTGTCAATGCCCGTACGCCCCGCATCTTCGCAAGAGAACTCAACATCATCCGTATAATTACGTGCGCGTTTCACTGCTGCAACTGCCATTCCCACCACATCATCAAAAGAACGTTTTAATTTCGCTTCAACGTGTAATGCCGAGCTTGCAATAAAAGTATGAATACGGAATGCTTCTGCCACTTTCAATGCTTGGTATGCGGCATCAATGTCTTTATCTACGGCTCGAGATAACGCGGCAACACGAGCGTTTTTAATATGGCGTGCAATGGTTTGTACCGATTCAAAATCCCCTTGAGAAGAAACGGGGAACCCCACTTCCATTACATCCACGCCTAAGCGTTCAAGTGCTAAAGCGATCTGTAATTTTTCTTTTACCGTCAAACTTGCTTTTAACGCCTGTTCCCCATCACGCAAGGTAGTATCAAAAATAATAACGCGATCTGTCATAACAATATCCTTACTAAATGTCCTTACTAAAAGTTCCTCTAAAATCACGCCAAAAGTGCGGTGCGTTTTTCCTGTATTTTTTAGATAAAAAACCCGCAACTTATAAAGTGCGGGTTTAAAATTGGGTATTTACATCTGACTGTTTTTTATCCACAACTTAGCCGCACGCAAAATGTGAGAGCAGCAGGTTGAGAGATAAAGAAACAATACGAGACATAAATAAAAATCCTTCTGTGTAAAACGTTTTCTATATTACGAATAAAAAACTGGCTGTCAAACTATTTTTTGGCATTTTATATTAAAAATAAACCTACTTACACTTCATAAAATATACATTTAACTAATAAATTTAATAAAATTAGCATATTTAACCAATACCATCCTAATCAACAAATTTTTCTTATTGGATTTTTTACATTTTCAAAATAAGAAAAATTTTGCAATTTTTTATTCATTAAAAAGAATTTTTGCGATCTACATCGCAAAATGCTTTTAAATTAATCGTTTCTCTCCCTCGTTTTTTCCATACTAGATTTTCAAATAAAAAGGAAAAAATATGAATGACATTACCTACACATTACTCCGTTTAATGCAAGTGCCTAAACTTGGCGGCGTTGGCATTGATAAAATTTTGTCCAATATTACCTTAAATGAATTACTTAATTATGATGATGTTGCTTTCCGACAAATGGGATGGGGAGCCATTCAAATTCGCCGTTGGTTCAAACCTGAAGCAAAATTTATTGAGCCAGCACTCGCGTGGTCACAAAAAGAGGGAAATCATTTAGTAAATTATTTTTCCCCTTTTTATCCCTTTTTATTGAAACAAACCGCAAACTTTCCGCCACTATTATTTGTAAAAGGAAATTTAACCGCACTTTCACAACGCCAAATGGCAATGGTTGGGAGCCGTTATTGCACGACTTATGGAGAATATTGGGCAAAACATTTTGCAACAGAACTTTCATTAGCGGGTTTTACCATAACAAGCGGTTTAGCATTAGGAATTGATGGTCATTGTCATCAGGCTGTCGTCAATATTCAAGGGCAAACTATTGCGGTCTTAGGCAGTGGATTAGAACAAATCTATCCCTCTAAACATCAAAGATTATCGGCACAAATCATCGAAAATAATGGGGCATTAGTCTCTGAATTTTTACCTAACCAAGCACCTATTGCTGCTAATTTTCCACGTCGTAATCGGATTATTAGTGGGCTTTCAGTCGGCACGCTTGTTGTTGAAGCCACCGAAAAAAGCGGATCACTTATTACTGCACGGTATGCGTTGGAACAAAACCGAGAGGTTTTTGCTGTGCCAGGCAATATTCAAAATGAATCAAGTCAAGGTTGTCATCGCCTGATTAAACAAGGCGCAATGTTGGTAGAAAATGCTAAAGATATTTTGGAAACCCTCTATCAACATTCAATCCATAGCCAAACTGAAATTGATTTTGACCAAATCGCAGTGCCTAATTACACGCCACCACCCGATCCTCGCCGATTGGTAGAAGCACCAAGTCACCCGAAACTTTACTCACGTATTGGCTATACTCCTGTGAGCATTGATGATTTAGCTGAAGAATTTAATTTAAGTGTCGATGTTTTACTTGTTCAATTGCTCGATCTTGAGCTACAAGATCTTATCATAAGTGAAAATGGCTTATATAAACGCGTTTAACATAAATTTTTATGCTAAGATACGCCCATTCTTTTTTTCATAAAAGGACGATTATGTTAGCGATTATCTCCCCTGCCAAAACCCTTGACTTTGAAAGTGCGGTAAAAAATTTTCCTGTTTCTCAACCGCACTTTACCGATTACAGCGAACAACTTATTAAGGTTTGTCGTAAACTTTCTCCACAAGATCTTTCATCATTAATGTCTATCAGCGATAAATTGGCTGGTTTAAATGCTGCGCGTTTTGCTGAATGGACAAAAATTCACAATGAAAACAATTCCCGCCCTGCACTCTTTGCATTTAAAGGCGATGTTTATACTGGTTTAGATGCTGATTCCCTTTCGGAAGATGATGTCATTTTTGCACAATCCCATTTACGTATGCTTTCTGGGCTTTATGGGCTTTTAAAACCACTTGATTTAATGCAACCTTACCGATTAGAAATGGGGACAAAATTAGCCAATCCGAAAGGAAAAGATCTGTATGCCTTTTGGGGAAATGTGATTACCCAAGCAGTTCAACAAGCTATTGATGCACAAGGCGATAATGTGTTAGTCAATCTAGCCTCTGATGAATATTATAAATCTGTTAAAGAAAACCAACTTAACGCCAAAATTATCAAGCCAGTTTTCTTAGACAATAAAAATGGAAAATACAAAGTAATTAGCTTTTATGCTAAAAAAGCGCGAGGATTAATGTGCCGTTATCTTATTCAAAATCGTTTAACCGACATTGAACAGTTAAAAGAATTTGATTTAGGTGGTTATTGGTTTGATTCAGCATCCTCCACTGAAACTGAATTTGTCTTTAAGCGAGATATTAATGAATAAAATTTTTGTTATTTTGACCGCACTTATACTTTCAGGCTGTGCAACTAAGCTGACCCAATTAAATGTGCCTACGCAGTTAGAACATAATGGCAAACATTATGTACTTACTGGCAGCCAAGATTTAGGAACCATTGCACGCTATGCGTATATATCTAAGCCAGATACGCTAGAAAATTGGCAATCTGAAATTGAAATTCTCTTTGATCGTAATCAACCAGCGCGTTCAATTAAAGAACGCATTGCATTGAGAGAACGCATTTATCGCAATACAGGCGTGAAAGATTTTCATTTTGATACTATTCCAGAAAATTCGACCAATCCAAATGAATTAAATGGATATGTTATCTATTCGCCAACGAAAGAAAATCCATCTTGGCAAGTCAATGTGATGAAAGGACGACAATTGTCCCAATGTGGCTTTGTGCAATTTCAATATTCGCAGAAAATACAGCAACCAACGCGTTCTAAACATTTATCTGTCAATAAAGTACAACGACATTTGCAAAAATACATTGTGGATATAGAAAGAAAGCATTTACAAAATTTGAAATGGCAACTGTTTTGTGAAAAATAATGTAGATCAAAATCTCGTCAAATTTTGCTAGAGCAGATTCTTTGAATGATGTAATCTTATGCCCATTTTCAATTATGCTTAAAAGTAGGTAAATTATGATTAAAAAAATTGCAGTTTTAACAAGTGGTGGCGATGCGCCTGGTATGAATGCCGCAATTCGTGGCGTAGTACGTTCTGCACTTGCAGAAGGCTTAGAAGTATTTGGTATCTATGACGGTTATCAAGGTTTATACAATAATAAAATCAAACAATTAAATCGCTATAGCGTATCTGATGTAATTAATCGTGGCGGTACTTTTTTAGGTTCTGCACGCTTTCCTGAATTTAAAGATCCAAATGTTCGTGCAAAATGTGCAGAAATTTTACGTTCTCACGGCATTGATGCACTTGTGGTTATCGGTGGTGACGGTTCTTATATGGGGGCAAAATTATTAACCGAAGAACACTGTTTCCCTTGTGTTGGCTTACCCGGTACTATTGATAATGATGTGGCAGGTACTGACTATACCATCGGTTATCAAACCGCATTACAAACTGCAGTGGATGCAATCGACCGTTTACGTGATACATCAAGCTCACACCAACGTATTTCTATCGTTGAAATTATGGGTCGCCATTGTAGTGACTTAACCATTTCTGCGGGCATTGCTGGCGGTTGTGAATATATCGTCGCATCAGAAATTGAATTTAATCGCGAAGAATTAATTCAACAAATTGAACGTAGCATTATTCGCGGTAAACGCCACGCTATTATTGCTATCACTGAACTTTTAACTGATGTTCATTCTCTGGCAAAAGAAATTGAAGCTCGCGTAGGTCACGAAACTCGCGCAACCGTTTTAGGGCATATTCAACGTGGTGGTTCTCCTTGTGCTTTTGACCGTATTCTTGCCTCACGTATGGGCGCATACGCAGTAGATTTATTGCTACAAGGTAAAGGCGGCTATTGCGTAGGTATCCAAAATGAACAACTCGTTCATCACGATATTATTGATGCCATTAATAATATGCAGCGTGTATTTAAGGCTGATTGGCTTAAAGTGGCAAAACGTTTGGAATAATCCTTTATTCACTATATAAATCACTAACACTTAATTCATCTTTTTATCTTTCTCAAACAGACACAACAATGTGTCTGTTTTTTCTTAAAAAGTGCGGTCAGTTTTTCTCTTATTTTCTACAAATCATTTATTTTTAAAGATTGAAAATAAATGCGACTGCCAGTTCTAGCTAGATGATCTTTTTGCTATCAAAATAGAGATCCGATAAAATGCCTCAAGCAAAATAAGGGATAAAATTATGACAAAGAAAAAAGTAAAACCCAATTCAAATACTATCGCACTGAATAAACGTGCAAGACACGATTATTTTATTGAAGATGAAATTGAAGCAGGTCTTGAATTACAAGGCTGGGAAGTCAAATCTATGCGCGCAGGCAAGGCAAATATTAGTGATAGTTATGTTATTTTTAAAAATGGCGAAGCCTTTTTATTCGGCGCAAGCATTCAGCCATTAAATGTTGCATCAACGCATATTGTTTGTGATCCAACTCGCACTCGTAAGTTATTGTTAAATAAACGCGAATTAGCATCCCTATTTGGCAAAGCAAACCGAGACGGTTTTACCATAGTTGCACTTTCTCTTTACTGGAAAAGTGCGTGGGCAAAAGTCAAAATCGGTTTAGCCAAAGGTAAAAAACAACAGGATAAACGTGATGATATTAAAGAACGTGAATGGAAAGTAACAAAAGATCGCATTATGAAAAATGCACATCGAAGATCTTAAATTGTAATAATAAATTAGCCCCAAATTCAAATTACTTGGGGCTAATTTTTAGAATAGAATGAAAAACATTCAATCTTTTTGTTAATAAAAGAATATCGCCTTATCCCATACCGTATTTTTTTAATTTTTTACGTAATGTACCACGGTTGATACCAAGCATATTTGCTGCACGGGTTTGATTACCACGAGTATATTGCATAATCATATCTAACATAGGGTGTTCAACTTCCGCTAATACTAGCTCGTAAAGATCATTCACATCTTGACCATCTAATTGTGCTAAATAATTACGCAACGCTTGTTTGACTGAATCGCGTAATGGTTTGCTGGTCACTTGTGATTGCGCATTTAATACTGATACCGTTAAGGCATCGGCAGGATTACGTTGTTGTTCTAACATTTTTCTTTATCCAAAATTAAATTGAAAAAATCTTCCAATACAATCAGCTGCTCTTTAGGATCACTAATTGCATTAAAAGTCTGTTTAAAAACGGAATCAGGTTGAATTCCCTGTAAATACCAAGCCACGTGTTTACGCGTAATGCGATAGCCTTTTTGTTCGCCATAGAATTGATGTAATTCTTGAATATGACGCAAAATTTGACCGCACTTTTCCTTTAAACTTGGCATTTGGCTTATTGAGTTATGCTCAATTAGGTTTTCTACCGCTTGAAATAACCAAGGGTTACCTAACGCAGCACGACCAATCATAATGGCATCCGCTCCAGTATAATCAAGAACGAATTTTGCTTTCCGAGCAGAATCAATATCGCCATTAGCTATAACTGGTATAACAATCGCTTGTTTAACGGCTTTGATGTTGTCGTACTCCGCTTTCCCTTCAAAAAGACAAGCTCTTGTACGACCGTGTACCGTTAATGCTTGTATGCCACATTGTTCTGCAATTTTGCCGATTTGAACGCAGTTTCGATTAGATTTATCCCAGCCTGTACGAATTTTTAAGGTCACTGGCACATTCACGGCTGCCACCACTTCGCACAAGATTTTTTCCACCAAATCGGGATATTGCAACAATGCAGAACCTGCAAGTTTGCGATTTACCTTCTTTGCGGGACAACCCATATTAATGTCTATGATTTGCGCGCCATATTCCACGTTAATAGCCGCAGCTTGTGCCATCTCGAGTGGATCACTACCTGCAATTTGCACGGCATTGAGACCTAAATCATCGCTGTACGCCAAACGCAATTTGGATTTTTCAGTATGCCAAACTTGCGGATTTGTAGACATCATTTCTGAAAATGTAAGCCCTGCACCATAATATGCACAAAGACGGCGGAAAGGCTGGTCAGTAATACCTGCCATTGGTGCAAGTAAAACACGATTTTTTAATTGGTATGAACCGATTCGCATTTTACGTTACCTTCCTAGCAAGCCTAAACCCAATTTATATCGAACTGCTCGACAACCGACAAGGCTGGCTATAATACGCATTTTGCCTTACTTTGCAAAGTGAAATTTGTTTAAAAAATACACTTTTTTTGATTGACAAAAAGAAATTAAAGCGTTTTTAGATTACCTGTAATTCGGCACCATTCTTCTCTTACCGCGACGGGCTCTAACGCAAATGTTTGCGTATAGGCATCGCATACCGATTGAGCTTGAGTTTCTAAAATGCCCGATAAACCAAGATCACCATTAGGTTTAACAAGTTGGCTAATGATTGGGTAAAGTTCTTTGAGTGGGCCAGCAAGAATATTTGCCACCACGACATCAGCTTTTAAATCAGAGGGTTTTTCATCAGATAAGAACAGTTGTAGGCGATCTGCTACACCATTTTGCTCGGCATTATTACGACTGGCTAGAATGGCTTGTGGATCGATATCAATTCCCACCGCACTTTTCGCACCAAGTTTTAATGCAGCAATGGCTAAAATGCCTGAACCACAACCAAAATCGATGACGGTTTTATTTTTTAAGTCCAAGCTATCAAGCCATTCTAAACATAATGCGGTTGTAGGATGTGTACCAGTACCAAACGCTAAGCCTGGGTCAAGCATAACATTGACGGTATTTTTATCAGGCACATCACGCCAACTTGGACAAATCCATAAACGCTTACCAAATTGCATTGGGTGGAAGTTATCCATCCATTCACGCTCCCAGTCTTTATCTTCTATTTGTTCAATTTTGTATGCCGTATTGCTATCTAAGTGTTTTGCTTCTTTTAATAAGCGGACGATTTCTGCCATATCTGTTTCTGCATCAAATAGCGCAATTACATCCGTATTGCCCCACAAACGCGTTTCGCCCGGTAAAGGCTCAAAAATCGGGGTATCTTGACTATCCATAAAAGTCACAGAAACGGATCCGATTTCTTCTAAAAAATCACTTATTTGTTCTGCTTTTTCATTGGTACTATTTAGGCGAATTTGAATCCAAGCCATTTGTTTTTTCCTTTCAAAATTTTGCGTATTTTTACCACACTTTATTCTTTCTCGTAACCTTCGTAATAATAAGATTGCTCAATACCTTTAAAAATAATTTCTCGGTTATTTACATCATCTGTTAAATTTGCTTGTAATAAAAAACGAATTTCTAAATCGTTAATTGGGCTACGCTCCATTGCTTGTAAGTATTGAGTTTTATCCACATTTTGCCAATTGACAACTTTGCCTAAATTTTTCTTTAAAACTAAATCTAACCAAATGCGAGTTGAGCGACCATTACCTTCTAAAAAAGGATGCGCAATATTCATTTCTACATATTTATTAATAATATTTTCAAAAGTATCTTCTGGCATTTGCTCTATTTTTCCTAATGCTTCTTTTAAATAAAGTGCATTAGCAAAACGAAAATGACCTTTTGAAATATTTTGTTCACGAATTTTACCAGCAAATTCATAAAGACCATTAAATAGGTAATGATGAATTTGTTGCAGACTTTTTGTTGAACCAATTTCAATTTGATGAATATCACCGCTTTCAAATAAACGGTAGGCATTTTCTAAACTTTGTTGATCAATTTTTTTCACAATAATGATAAATCCAAAATTTGGGGGGCATATTATACCGATTTTTTTAAAAGTTTCGGTAGTAAAGTCGAGCCAAGTGTGGCTAACATAATAATTGTTATGCCAAGTACGGCTGAAAATGACAGCGTTTCGCCAAGTAATGATACGGCAAATAAGATTCCGAATAGCGGTTCAAGTGCGACTAAAACACCGGAGATATTGGCATCCACACTATTAAGGCCTTTATTCCATAACCAATAGGCAAGCCAGCTACAGCCAATGGCAAGATATAATAAACCTGCAATACCAGTAGAATTTAATGATATTTGCCAGTTTTCTGTGAGTAATAGCGTAAATGGCAATGTTGTGATGGTGCCAAGAACAATGCTGACGGAGGTATAAGCCTGCGTTGAGACTTTGGCTACAACTCGCTGTGTCCAACGTAATACAGTTGCGAAAATAATCCCCGCGCTTAGCACTAATAAGCAACCTAATAAACTAACATTATCAATGCCTTCATTATTTTTTCCACCATTGATTAAAATTGCAACGCCAATAAATGCCATTGCGCCGAATAGCCAGTGAAACCATTTTGCTTTGTCTTTAAAAAAGAAATGTCCAACAAATATAACAAGTAGCGGTTCTAGTCCAATCATCGTAACGGCACTAGACGCAGATGTATATTTCAGACCAATAAATTGTAATAAAAAGACCGCGGTATAGTTAAAGAATGCCAACCACCAAAGCTGTTTACGCATTGGTTTATCAATTTTTTTCCAGCGACGTAAAAAAAGTGGCATTACCAAAATCATTGCAATAATTAACCGCACTTGCACAACAAGTACAGGATCCATCATCGAATAAGTGAGCTTACCGACGATTAATGAACTGCTCCAAATAAGTAGTGCGAGAATTTGATAGAGCATTGATGTATCCCTGTGAATAGTTCCAATTCTATGTTTTAGCCTAGAAATTGCTGAAAGTGAGAAAATTAAATATCACCTTCCTCTAAGTTTAGAAGAAGGTGACAGCATATTGATTGACGCTTAAAGTGCGGTAGCTTTTAATTGAGTTTTTTCGATTCGACGTTCGCCCAATTTATTACCTACTAAAAAAGCGATCAATCCAAATGCTAATGATGGCACGATTTGATGGAAGTTAAATAATTTGACGCCAAGTTGAGTGAGTAAGATATAACTTCCCAAGCCGATAATCATTGAGCTTAACGCACCATAAGCATTTGCTTTATCCCAGTAAATACCAAGCACAATTACCCACAAAAATGCGGCTTCCAGTCCGCCAAAGGCAAATAGGTTTAACCAAATAATCATATCTGGTGGATTGAGTGCGGCAAAGATTAAAAGTGCGGTCAAAATTAGCGTAATAATTGATGAAAAATAACTCACTTTTTTCTCATTTTTTGCGGCTTCTGGTTTCGTAGAAAGGTATAAATCTTTTACAAAAATAGAAGATGATTGAATAAGTTGCGCATCAATTGTAGACATAATTGCAGACATCGGCGCAGCTAAGAAAATCCCTGCAACAATAGGCGGCAATACTTTTAACATTAAAGTTGGAATTACTTGATCCGATACCGTTAAATTTGGAATAACCGCTCTGCCAAGCGCACCAGCTAAGTGCATACCCAACATAATAATTGAAAGTACAATGGTTCCAATCAGCATACCGCGATGTAAGGCTTTACTATCTTTAAATGCCATACATCGAACTGCGGTATGTGGAAGACCAACCACCCCGAAACAGACAAGTATCCAGAAAGAAGCCATAAATTGGAAATCTAACATTCCATTTGGCCCGTAAGGCGTGACTAAGTCAGGATCAATTTCAGTTAATTTATTAACCGCACTTTCTACACCACCGAGGGCATAAATCGTGCCAATAAGGAGGATTATAGTCCCAAAAATCATTACGGTACCTTGAATGGTATCCGTCAGTACGACGGCACGGAAGCCCCCGATAAAAGTATAGATACCTACCGTTAAAGCAAATAAGAGTAATGCTTGAGTATAAGAAATGCCGATGGTTGTTTCTAATAAACGCGCACCACCAATAAATTGCACGGTCATAGCCGCAAAAAATGCGAGAAGAAGAGCAAGGCTTGATAGCCAAACTAAATATTTGTTTTTATAGCGATAAAAGAAAAGATCATTAATAGTTAAAGCATTGGTTTCTCTTGATAATAGCGCGAATTTTTTACCTAATGCACCTAATGCAAGCCATACGACTGGCACTTGAATCATCGCAAGTAATACCCAACCTAATCCGTATTTATAAGCAGCTCCTGGCCCTCCGACAAAAGAACTTGCACTGGCATAAGTTGATGCAGTTGTCATTGCGAGCACAAAACCAGTCATCGAACGATTTCCCACATAATATTCTGTTAAAAAATCGCCTTTTGTACGTTTTACATAGGCAAAAATTGCCGCACCAAAAACAAAAGTGAGATAAATAATTAAAGGAAGAATAATACCTAAATTCATTTTTGATTCCCCTGATCGTTAATTTCAAGAGAAATATCCTGAAAAATAATTTTGACAATCCAATAACCAATCACGATGAATAAAATGGGTAAGTAAATACAGGAGAGTTCAAACCAGAGGGGAAAGCCGATAGGGCCTTGAGTTTCTTTAGGTAAATAAGCACATAAGCACCAACCTATCACATATAAAATAGATAAGCTCAATGCCCAACTGGCTTCTTTACCAGCTTGTTGATAACGTTGTTTTAATGTCATATTTCTTCCTTAAATTTTTTATAAGTGAAAGTATATTTTTTGAATGGTATAAGGGGCACATATATCCTACGCTCCTTATACTTATTCATATTACAACTTTTTTGAATAATTCAAAACGCTTTACTAGCTTTAGTTTTTATTATCATTAAATAAATATCGGCATATATAAAAAATGGCTAACCTTTGTTAGCCATTTAACGTTTAATTATTCATTCATACCTAATTTTTTCTCCAAATAATGGATATTTGTTCCACCTTTTTGGAAATTTTCATCTTCAAGAATTAATTCATGAAGCGGAATATTGGTTTTAATACCATCAATAATTGTTTCAGATAAGGCATTTTGCATACGACGGATTGCAATTTCACGCGTATCGCCATAAGTGATAAGTTTTGCGATCATAGAGTCGTAATGTGGAGGCACAGTATAACCACCGTACACGTGAGAATCCCAACGAACGCCCAAGCCGCCAGGCGAATGTAAGTGATTTACTTTACCCGGAGACGGTAAGAATGTTTTTGGATCTTCTGCGTTAATACGGCATTCCATTGCGTGTCCTTTAACTTTGATGTCTTCTTGTTTAAAGGAAATTGGTAATCCTGCTGCAATACGTAATTGCTCTTTCACTAAATCTACACCTGTAATCATTTCAGTTACAGGGTGTTCTACTTGGATACGTGTATTCATTTCAATGAAATAGAATTCGCCATTTTCATATAAGAATTCAAAGGTTCCAGCTCCACGATAGCCTATTTCTACGCAAGCTTTTGCACAGCGTGAGCCAATATCGCGACGAACTTCTTCTGTAATACCTGGAGCTGGCGCTTCTTCCACCACTTTTTGGTGACGACGCTGCATTGAGCAGTCACGTTCAGCCAAATAAACTGCATTACCGTGAGTATCTGATAACACTTGAATTTCCACGTGACGTGGATTTTCTAAGTATTTTTCCATATAGACCATATCATTATTGAATGCAGCTTTCGCTTCAGCTTTGGTCATCGCAATAGATTCTTCTAATGCGTCTTCGCTACGTACAACACGCATACCTCGACCGCCACCACCGCCAGATGCTTTGATGATGATTGGATAGCCAATACGTTTGGCGATTTCTTTATTTTTAGCAATATCATTACCTACAGGGCCATCAGAACCAGGTACACAAGGCACGCCTGCTTTTTTCATCGCTTTAATAGCTGAAACTTTATCACCCATTAAACGGATGACATCTGCTGTTGGGCCAATGAAAGTGAAACCTGAACGTTCAACTTGTTCAGCAAAATCAGCATTTTCAGATAAAAAACCGTATCCTGGATGAATTGCATCCGCACCTGTGACTTCGGCGGCAGCAATGATAGCTGGAATATTTAAATAACTTTTTGCGGAAGGTGCTGGACCGATACAAACGGTTTCATCAGCGAGTAAAACATGTTTTAAATCACGATCAGCGGTAGAGTGAACCGCCACTGTTTTAATGCCTAATTCTTTACAAGCACGTAAAATGCGTAGTGCAATTTCACCACGATTAGCAATCACAACTTTTTCTAACATAAAAGAGTCCGTTTAGTCAGATAGACGTGAATTTTTATGTAGGTTCTTGAAATATTGTTCTCCCTATTCAAATTTGGCGTGAACAGATTTCAACTTATATCGCCTACGATAAATTCGCTCTAATTGTTTGTATATGAAATAGGCGGACTAAAGTCCGCCCGACGAAAATATTGGAAATTATTCAATAACGATTAATGGTTCGTCGAATTCAACAGCGTCACCGTCGTTGATAAGAATTGCTTTTACTACGCCAGCCTTGTCCGCTTCAATGCGGTTCATCATTTTCATTGCTTCAACGATACAAAGCGCGTCGCCAACTTTCACAGACTGACCCACTTCAACAAATGCTTTTGCTTCAGGACTTGGACTGCGATAGAACGTTCCCACCATTGGAGAACGTACAAGATGACCTGATAATTCATCGGATGCGGCTGGTGCTGGTGTCGCAGCTGCTGGTGCTTGAGCTGGCGCAGCGGCAGGAGTCGGTGCTACTACTGGTGCAGCAGCATATTGAACGGCTGCTGGAGCAACGACTGGTGTGGCACGGCTAATACGTACTGTGCCTTCCTCTTCTTGCACTTCTAATTCAGTAATGCCAGATTCTTCTACTAATTCGATTAATTTTTTGATTTTACGAATGTCCATACGTTCTTCCTAAAAAGATTGAAATTTTAACCGCACTTTTAAACGAAAAAAGTGCGGTTATGAATAAACTTGTTTTTGTGTTGCAGAGATTACCTCAAATTTTGCAAATTTGCGATAAAATTCTATGAATTTCGCCAAAAATGCTCGATTTTCTTATTTTTTAGCAAGATAATCGATAGCAAATAAAAAGGCAAACTCGTAACCTTTTGCACCCAAACCGCAAATAACACCTTCAGCCACATCGCTAAAATAAGAATGATGACGAAATGGTTCACGTTTATGCACGTTGGATAAGTGAATCTCCACAAAAGGAATTGAAACGGCTAAAAGTGCATCGCGCAATGCCACACTGGTATGGGTGTAGGCAGCAGGATTGATTAAAATAAAATCGACTTGCTGAAAACTTTCGTGGATCTTATTAATTAATTTTTCTTCACTATTGGCTTGAAAACATTCCACTTTTACATTGTGCTGACTGGCTAAAGTTTGTATTTTCTCTTCAATGGATACAAGAGAAATACTGCCATAATGTTTTGGCTCGCGAGTCCCTAACATATTTAAGTTCGGGCCATTTAACAGCAAAATTCTGTGTGTTTGCGACATTTTTAATCCTTTTTGTGTGACACATTATACTGGTTTTTTCGATTTTTGGTGGTCGAATCAGATAATTTTAGTGATAAATTCAGATTCTAAATCAACAATAGGTAAATCAGAACTAGGCCAAGCGCGTAGTACTTGATATTCCATCAAATCTAAAGTATCTAAGCCTGGAGTCACATTCGGGGTGTATTGTTGTGCAATTCGCGCGAGCTGAGAGAGCCCTAAACTGCTTTCGATACTTGAACTAATAACCGCTTTTAGACCTAACGAATGGGCTTGGTTAATGAGTTCAGCACAACGTTGAATTGAACCAATTAAAGTGGGTTTGATTACGATAGCCGATAAGTGCGGTTCTTTTTCTAGACAAAAATTAGGCTCTCGCACGGATTCATCCCATGCAATCGCAATATCGGTTTGAGCTGCAAATTCACGGCTGAGTTCTTGTGTTTTACAAGGTTCTTCTAAAAATTGAATACGTTTTCTATGTTGCGGTTTGACTTTAGCGGCAAATTGTAACGCTTTTTCTAACGACCAATGACGGTTTGCATCTAGTCGTAATTGTAAATCGGGAATGGCTTCTAAAAACATATCAGCAATTAATCCATCGCGATTAGCTTCGTATATACCCACTTTCATTTTTGCCACTTTTTCGCCTTTAATGCTCGCAAGTTTAACGTACAGTTCATCTGGATCGCCATAACAAAGTGGTGCCGTATGATAATTGCCTTCAGCTTGTAAATAACCTTTCATTTCATCCATTGCGCAACTGATACCAAAAGCAACGGAGGGATAGGTGCCATCTAATGGGATGCGAGGTGCATCACAGCTTGCATTGCACCATGTCGTTAGCCATTCCATTGCTTGTTCTTGAGTTTGGTCTAGAGTTTCTTCGCTAAAACCGGGTAGCGGGGCGATTTCTCCCCAACCGTCTCGGCTGCAACTCACTCTTACGATTAAGCCTTCACGGCGTTTTAAAAAACGATCACGCAGAATAAGTTGGCTATCAACGGGGATGGAATAACGGTAAAGATTAAATGATTTTTCAGCCATGCTTGCTCTCAATACAAAAGTGCGGTCAAAATTCACGAAGATTTTTAACCGCACTTTAGAACGATAAATTAAGGGTTACGTCTGAATTTGCTGAAGTCTGGAGCGCGTTTTTCGTTAAACGCATTGCGACCTTCTTGACCTTCTTCAGTCATGTAGAACAACATTGTCGCGTTACCCGCTAATTCTTGAAGACCAGCTTGGCCATCACAATCCGCATTTAATGCTGCTTTCAAACAACGAATTGCGATTGGGCTATTGCGTAACATTTCACGACACCAACGCACAGTTTCTTTTTCAAGATCAGCGTAAGGCACAACCGTATTGACTAAGCCCATATCTAATGCTTCTTGTGCATTATATTGACGGCATAAGAACCAAATTTCACGCGCTTTTTTCTGCCCCACTAAACGAGCCATATAGCTTGCTCCCCAACCACCATCGAATGAACCGACTTTTGGCCCAGTTTGCCCGAAAATGGCATTTTCAGCAGCAATCGTTAAGTCACAAAGCATATGAAGTACGTGACCGCCACCAATTGCATAACCTGCCACCATTGCCACCACAGGTTTTGGACAAGAACGAATATCGCGTTGGAAATCCAATACATTTAAGTGATGTACGCCGCTATCATCTTTATAACCACCGTAATTGCCACGCACTTTTTGGTCACCACCAGAACAGAATGCTTTTTCGCCTTCGCCAGTTAATACAATGACACCAATGTTTTCATCGAAGCGTGCACCGGAAAATGCAGTGATCATTTCTTTCACTGTTTGTGGGCGGAACGCATTACGCACTTCAGGGCGGTTAATCGTAATTTTTGCAATGCCATCTGTGGATTTATGATAGCGAATATCGCTATAGCCTTCACTGTGATCGACCCATTCAACAGGCGCATATAAAACATCATCTTTTGGATTTTGCATAAGAATTCCTTTTAATTAACGTAAAAAAGTGCGGTCATTATAGCGGAAGTTTTTCGGATCAGGAAAACTAAATTCATTTGCTGCTTTATCTGTTGTGAAGATATTGCTAGAATTTTGCGTATTCTCTCTTTTATAAGGATCAAATGTGAAATTAATTGCAACCTTAGGTATGGCAGCATTGTTATCTAGCTGTTCAATGTTTGGTAGCCAACAATCCGTAATTCCAGCGGAATTTGCGGGGGCGGATTACCAACTGTCTGATCAAAATTCAAAACAATGGGCAATTGCAAGTAAGCAAGCAGAACAATGCGTTTACCCAAATTTAACTCGAATTTTGCAACAGCATTTTTCTAAAGAAGATAGCTATATTCACTCACAATATGTCTTTTTCTATCCGTTGGAAAAAATTATTGGCGAACAATATGTGAAGATTATCCAAGCCGATGAAAAATCAATGAATTACGCAAGCTATCAGTTTAAAAAATTCCGTACCGAAGTGGGTAATGTTGAGCCTTTAACTGAACAGGCTTGTTTTAAATTGCGTAACGAAGCACGCGATGATTTGGCTGTCGTGAAAGGTCAATATAAAAATGGTATGTTGGAAGTGCAAAAAAATGAAGATGGCACACCAAAAAATTCTGATGGCATTGCAACCAATCAAAATAAATTCTTCTTTGATATTATCAAATGGGGATCGATGTTGTTGCTTTAGTCTAAAATTCAATGGAATAAAAAACCGCACTTTAAAGTGCGGTTTTATTTTTCATTCTTTCTAGCTAAAAATTACGCTAATTTTTTGATTTGTGCAGCTAATTTAGATTTGTGATTTGCTGCTTTGTTAGCGTGGATTAAGCCTTTAGAAGCCATACGATCAACAACTTTTTGCATTTCAACGAATGCTGCTTCAGCTGCTGCTTTTTCACCTGCTGCTACTTGAGCATATACTTTTTTGATGTAAGTACGCATCATAGAGCGTTGGCTTGCGTTATGTTGGCGGCGTTTTTCAGATTGAACCGCGCGTTTTTTTGCTGACTTGATATTAGCCAAGGTCAAACTCCTAAAATTTCTGTTGATTGATAGACAAAATAAAGGGCGTTAATTTGCCGATTTTGTATGTTTTTGTCAATGAAAAATTTGTGTTGATTTCGGTGAGACACAACCGAAAGTAAGCATCGTTATTTTTACAAGCTCTTTCAATAGGGGCTCACACAAACGATGTGTGGCGGATTCTATCAGTTTTTTTGTTGAGAATATAGCGTAAAAATAAAATTTCTATACAATTAAGCAAAAATTTTAGGCTTGAGAAGAATATTTTGAGTAAACGACTTTTAAAATCTAGCGTTGTTGTTAGTTCTATGACGTTATTATCAAGAGTGTTAGGTCTTGTTCGCGATGTAGTTATCGCACATCTTATTGGTGCAGGTGCAACAGCAGACGTTTTTTTATTTGCTAATCGTATCCCAAATTTTCTTCGCCGTTTATTTGCTGAAGGGGCTTTTTCACAGGCTTTTGTGCCTGTTCTCGCTGAATATCAACAATCTGGTGATATAAATAAAACCCGTGAATTTATTGGAAAAGTTTCAGGTACCCTTGGGGGATTGGTCAGTATTGTTACAATCCTCGCAATGGTTGGATCGCCTGTCGTTGCTGCTTTATTTGGGGTGGGCTGGTTCACTGATTGGATAAATGATGGCCCAGATGCACATAAATTTGAACAAGCATCTCTTCTCCTTAAAATAACTTTTCCTTATTTATGGTTTGTCACTTTTGTGGCACTTTCTGGCGCGGTACTTAACACAATTGGGAAATTTGGCGTGATGTCTTTTTCACCGGTGTTATTAAATATAGCGATGATTGTCACCGCACTTTTCCTTGCACCACTAATGGACAATCCAGATCTTGCGTTGGCTATCGGTATTTTTTTAGGCGGATTATTACAATTCTTATTCCAAATTCCCTTTATGAAACAAGCAGGTTTACTAGTGAAACCCAAATGGGCTTGGCGGGATGAAGGCGTAACCAAAATTCGTAAATTAATGATCCCTGCGTTATTTGGTGTATCGGTAAGTCAAATTAATCTTTTGCTGGATACTGTGATTGCAAGCTTTTTAATGACAGGTTCAATTAGCTGGTTGTATTATTCTGACCGCTTACTGGAATTTCCTCTTGGTTTATTTGGTATTGCTATTTCTACCGTAATTTTGCCAACACTTGCTCGTCACCACGTTAATCGTGAAGGCGATTCAGCTAAAAGTGCGGTTGATTTTCGTAATACAATGGATTGGGGCGTGCGAATGATTTTATTACTTGGCGTTCCCGCAGCCATTGGTATTGCTGTATTGGCTCAACCGATGTTGCTTACGCTCTTTATGCGTGGAAATTTTATGCTAAATGATGTTCATGCCGCCTCTTATTCTTTATGGGCATTTAATGCGGGGTTACTTAGTTTTATGTTGATTAAAATCCTCGCCAATGGCTATTACGCCCGCCAAGACACCAAAACACCAGTAAAAATTGGCATTATTGCAATGATAAGCAATATGGGCTTTAACTTATTAGCAATTCCTTTCAGCTATGTAGGATTAGCCATTGCTTCAGCGATGTCGGCAACTCTTAATGCTTATTTGCTCTATCGCGGCTTAGCCAAAGCGGATGTCTATCATTTCTCACGTAAAAGTGCGGTCTTTTTTGTGAAAGTTTTATTGGCAGCAATCGCAATGGGGGCAGCAGTTTGGTATTACGTGCCTGAAATCAACCAATGGGCGAAAATGGATTTCTTTATGCGTGTTTATTGGCTTGTTTGGTTGATTGTCTTAGCCGCCATAGTTTATGGCACAACGTTGATTTTATTAGGCGTTCGCAAGCACCATTTGCTGACAAAAAACTAACTTCTCGCTATAATGCCGAAATTCTCTTATTTTCATGGATAAGGACATGCAATTAATTCGCGGGCTTAATAATGCAAATCGTGTTTTACAAGGTTGTGCGCTAACGATCGGCAACTTTGATGGCGTGCATTTAGGGCATCAAGCCGTCCTTCGCCATTTGCGTCAAAAAGCTGACGAATTAAATTTACCCATGGCGGTATTGTTATTTGAAGCTCAGCCGCGTGAATATTTTATGGGGGAAAATGCTCCAGCCCGTTTAATGCGTTTGCGTGACAAAATTTGTTATCTCGAAAAAGCGAAGGTTGATGTCGTAATTGTGGCGAAATTTGACCGCACTTTTGCCGAACAACCAGCTGATGTGTTTATTGAGCAAACGCTTGTTAATCATCTACATGTGAAATTTTTAAGCATTGGCGATGATTTCAAGTTTGGTTCAAAACGCCAAGGCAATTTTGCAATGTTGCAAGAAGCTGGTAAGCGTTTCGGTTTTGTTGTTGAAGATAACCGTAGCTTTTGTCTAGATGAACAGCGAATTAGTAGTACTGCAATTCGCGAAGCGTTAGCGAATGATGACTTACAACTTGCAGAAAATTTACTCGGTAAACCTTATCGTATTTTCGGGCGAGTGATCCATGGTAATAAGTTAGGTAGATCAATAGGATTTCCAACGGCCAATATTCGTTTACATAGACAAGTCAATCCAATCAAAGGCGTTTATGCCGTAAAAGTGCGGTTAAAATCGGGGGAGATTTTTAACGGCGTGGCAAATATGGGAAAACGCCCAACTATAAATGGATTAATGCAATTATTAGAAGTGCATTTATTTGATTTTTCTCAGAATATTTATGGCCAAATGATGGAAGTCGAATTCTGCTACAAGATTAGAAACGAGATTAAATTCCCGTCTTTTAATGATTTGAAAATGCAAATTGAGAAAGATGTAGAAACTGCGAAAACGTTTTTTAACAGTTAATTTTAAAATGTAAAATTGGAAAATAAAATGACAGTCGATTACAAAAACACTCTTAACCTACCGGAAACCAGTTTTCCAATGCGCGGTGATTTAGCTAAGCGCGAACCTGATATGTTGAAAAATTGGTACGAGAAAAATCTTTACCAAAAAATTCGTGAAGCGAGTAAGGGCAAAAAATCTTTTATTCTGCACGATGGCCCTCCGTATGCGAATGGTAACATTCATATTGGTCACGCTGTAAACAAGATTCTGAAAGATATTATTATTAAATCCAAAACAGCATTAGGTTTTGATTCGCCTTATATCCCAGGTTGGGACTGCCATGGCCTGCCAATTGAATTAAAAGTAGAAGGTTTAGTAGGTAAACCAAACGAGAAAATTACAGCAGCTGAATTTCGTCAAAAATGCCGTGAATACGCTGCAGAACAAGTAGAAGGTCAGAAAAAAGACTTTATCCGTTTAGGTGTATTTGGCGATTGGGATAATCCATACCTCACGATGAATTTCGATACTGAAGCGAATATTATCCGCACTTTAGGTAAAGTAATTGAAAACGGCCACTTATATAAAGGTTCAAAACCAGTTCATTGGTGTTTAGACTGCGGTTCTTCTTTGGCTGAAGCAGAAGTAGAATATGAAGACAAAGTTTCTCCGTCAATTTACGTGCGTTTCCCAGCAGTAAGTGCGGTTGAAATTGAAGAGAAATTTAATGCAGTTGGCAAAGGCCATGGCAAACTATCTGCAGTGATTTGGACTACCACACCTTGGACAATGCCATCTAACCGTGCGATTGCGGTAAATGCAGACTTAGAATACAACTTAGTACAACTTGGCGATGAGTGCGTGATCTTGGCCGCTGAATTAGTTGAATCAGTAGCGAAAGCGGTGGGCATAGAACAAGTTGAAGTTTTAGGTTCAGTAAAAGGTCAAGCACTTGAGTTAGTACGCTTTAACCATCCATTCTATGATTTCACTGTGCCAGTGATTTTAGGTGATCATGTGACCACTGATGGCGGTACGGGTCTAGTACATACCGCACCAGACCATGGTTTAGACGACTTTGTCGTGGGTAAACAATATGATTTACCGATGGCGGGTCTTGTAGCTAATGACGGTAAATTCATTTCAACTACCGAGTTCTTTGCTGGCAAAGGTGTATTTGAAGCCAATCCGCTTGTGATAGAAAAATTACAAGAAGTAGGTAACTTATTAAAAGTTGAAAAAATCAAACACAGCTATCCACACTGCTGGCGTCACAAAACGCCAATTATTTTCCGTGCGACACCGCAATGGTTTATCGGTATGGAAACGCAAGGTTTACGCCAACAAGCATTAGGCGAAATCAAACAAGTTCGCTGGATTCCAGATTGGGGTCAAGCACGCATCGAGAAAATGGTGGAGAACCGCCCAGACTGGTGTATTTCTCGCCAACGTACTTGGGGTGTCCCGATGACGTTATTCGTGCATAAAGAAACAGAAGAATTGCATCCTCGAACATTAGAATTACTTGAAGAAGTAGCGAAACGTGTAGAGAAAGCCGGTATTCAAGCATGGTGGGATTTAGACGAAAAAGAATTATTAGGTGCGGACGCAAAAACCTATCGCAAAGTGCCAGATACCCTTGATGTATGGTTCGACTCAGGATCGACTTATTCTTCTGTTGTCGCAAATCGTCCAGAATTTAATGGTCAAGATATCGATATGTATTTGGAAGGTTCTGACCAACATCGTGGTTGGTTTATGTCTTCTTTAATGCTTTCTACGGCAACAGACAGCAAAGCACCATATAAGCAAGTATTAACTCACGGTTTCACTGTGGATGGTCAAGGCCGTAAGATGTCAAAATCTATCGGTAACATCGTGACTCCACAAGAAGTCATGGATAAATTCGGTGGTGATATTTTACGTTTATGGGTTGCTTCAACAGACTATACGGGAGAAATGACTGTTTCTGACGAAATCTTAAAACGTGCAGCGGATAGCTATCGCCGTATTCGTAACACCGCGCGTTTCTTATTAGCAAACTTGAATGGTTTTGATCCAAAACGTGATTTAGTTAAACCAGAAGAAATGATTAGCCTAGATCGCTGGGCAGTCGCTTGTGCATTAGATGCACAAAATGAAATTAAAGATGCGTACGATAACTATCAATTCCACACTGTGGTACAACGTTTAATGCGTTTCTGTTCGGTAGAAATGGGTTCATTCTATTTAGATATTATTAAAGACCGTCAATACACCACCAAAGCAAACAGCCTTGCGCGTCGTAGCTGCCAAACTGCGTTATGGCATATTGCTGAAGCATTAGTTCGTTGGATGGCACCAATCTTATCTTTCACTGCCGATGAAATTTGGCAACACTTGCCACAAACCGAAAGTGCTCGTGCAGAATTCGTATTTACTGAAGAATTTTATCAAGGCTTATTTGGTTTAGGCGAGAATGAAAAATTAGATGATGCTTACTGGCAACAACTGATTAAAGTTCGTTCTGAAGTGAACCGCATATTAGAAATTTCTCGTAACAATAAAGAAATAGGCGGCGGTTTAGAAGCAGAAGTGACCCTTTATGCGAATGACGAATATCGTGCATTATTAGAACAATTAGGCAATGAATTACGTTTTGTATTAATTACCTCAAAAGTAGATGTAAAATCTTTATCGGAAAAACCTGCTGATTTAACGGACGGCGAATTAGAGGGTATTGCAGTAAGCGTAACACGTTCTAACGCAGAAAAATGCCCTCGTTGCTGGCATTATTCTGACAAAATTGGGGTAAACCCAGAACATCCAATGCTTTGTCCACGTTGTGTAGAAAATGTAGTGGGCAATGGAGAAGTGCGACACTTTGCATAATTAAATTCATTGTAAAACAGAAAGTGCGATTGATTTGCTCTGCCCTTAAAAGTTAGACTAAATAAGCAACAATTATGGGCAGATTAATTCGCCGCACTTTTTCTATTAAGGAGCAAACAATGGCAGAAGAAACAATTTTTAGTAAAATTATCCGTAAAGAAATTCCGGCAAATATCGTCTATCAAGATGAATTAGTCACTGCATTTCGTGATATTTCCCCTCAAGCTAAAACACATATTTTGATTATTCCAAATAAAGTAATTCCAACAGTGAATGATGTGACGGAGCAAGATGAGGTAGTGCTAGGTCGATTATTTAGTGTAGCGGCTAAACTCGCTAAAGAAGAAGGTGTTGCGGAAGATGGTTACCGCCTAATTGTGAATTGCAATAAACATGGTGGGCAAGAAGTATTCCATTTACATATGCATTTAGTTGGTGGAGAACCTTTAGGTAAAATGTTAGCGAAATAATGAAAAAATATTTTCTAATTTTGGCGAGCTTTATGCTCGCGGCTTGTTCAATTTCAGAGCAAAACTTAACTTATTCAACAAAGCCGATTTTGAATATTACGTCGTCTCTTTCGCCTTTAATTCAAGTTGAAACGACTCAAAAATCAGCGGTTATAAAAAATAAAAGTCAGCAACTTTTGAATATAAGTTACCATTTGTATTGGTATGATCATTTAGGAGTTACCCAAATTTGGGAAAATCAGCAAGAAAGCTATTCCGCTCAATTTTTGCTAAAACCACAAGAGCAAAAATCAATTGATTTAACTAAACCTACTGTAGAAAGTAAAAATTACCGCCTTTATTTAAAATAATTTATGAGCACCTTGTTAATTGATTTAAAAGGAAAAGAGTTGGAACAAGAGGAAGTTGAGTTACTTTCGCACCCTCTTGTTGCAGGATTGATTTTATTTACTCGAAATTTTGAAGACAGAGAACAAATTCAAGAATTAATTCGTTCTGTTCGCCAACGAGTAAAAAAGCCTTTATTAATTACGGTGGATCAAGAGGGTGGACGAGTTCAACGTTTTCGTGATGGATTTACAATATTGCCTTCAATGCAGGCTTTTCAAGAAACACTATCAGCAACTGAACAAGTGAGTTTTGCTAAAGAAGCAGGTTGGCAAATGGCAACAGAAATGATTGCCTTGGATATTGACTTGAGTTTTGCACCAGTGCTGGATTTGGGGCATGAATGTCGAGCGATTGGTGATCGCAGTTTCTCATCTGATGTAAAAAGTGCGGTAAATTTAGCCACCGCTTTTATTGATGGTATGCATCAAGCAGGTATGGCATCTACGGGTAAACATTTTCCCGGTCATGGTCATGTATTAGCCGATTCTCACTTAGAAACACCTTATGATGATCGCACAAAAGACGATATTTTTGGTTACGATATCCAACCTTTCCAACAGTTGATTGCACAAAATAAACTCGATGCGATTATGCCTGCTCACGTGATTTATGGACAATGTGATAGTCAGCCTGCAAGTGGTTCAGAATATTGGTTGAAAGAAATTTTACGCAAGAAATTAAATTTCCAAGGTGCAATTTTTTCCGATGATCTCGGTATGAAAGGCGCAGGTGTAATGGGGAATTTTGTAGAGCGTAGTAAAAAAGCACTCAATGCAGGTTGCGATCTTTTATTACTGTGCAATAAACGTGAGGGCGTAATTCAAGTGGTGGATAACCTAAAACTGGCTAAAAATCAACCGCACTTTATAGCTCGTCAAGCTTGCTTACAAAGTTTATTTAAACGTAGAGTGATTAATTGGAACGACTTAATTTCAGATCAACGTTGGAAGCTTAATTATCAAAATCTGGCTGATATTCAACATCGTTGGTTAGACATTCAGGTAGCGAAAAAATGATTGATTGTCAATACTATCAACAAAATGAATGTCGTTCTTGCCAATGGCTTGAAATACCTTATAGTCAGCAGCTTGCTGAAAAACAACATCATTTAAAGCAGCAACTGATTTCTATTAATTGCGATAAAGCTCAATGGTTAGCTCCTTTTCAATCTAATGAACATGGCTTTCGTAATAAAGCTAAAATGGTTGTGAGTGGTAGTGTTGAACGCCCGATACTTGGCATTTTAAAAAATCCTAATGATCCACAAAGTGCGATTGATTTGTGTGATTGTCCTCTTTATCCTGCACATTTCTCAGTAATTTTTTCAATCCTCAAAGATTTTATTGGTCGTGCAGGTTTAGTACCTTATAACATTGCTAAACAAAAAGGTGAACTTAAATATATTTTACTGACAGAAAGTATCGCAACAGGAAAATTAATGTTGCGTTTTGTATTACGTACAGAAAATAAATTGCCGTTAATTCGTCGAGAATTACCAAAATTATTAGAAAAACTACCGCACTTAGAAGTGGTTAGCGTTAATTTGCAACCACAGCACGCTGCTATTTTGGAGGGAGAACAAGAAATTTTTCTGACAGAACAACAATTTTTGCCAGAAAATTTCAATAGTATTCCGCTTTTTATTCGTCCACAAGGCTTCTTTCAAACTAATCCTAAAGTGGCGGAGGGATTATATGCAACAGCTCAACAATGGGTATCTGAATTACCTATTTATAACCTATGGGATCTATTTTGTGGTGTAGGTGGATTTGGCTTACATTGTGCCAAAGCGTTACAGGAAAAATGGGGAAAACCCACAGAATTAACGGGAATTGAAATTTCTTCTTCTGCTATTTTAGCGGCGAGTAATTCTGCGAAAATATTAGGTTTAGAACATGTGAATTTCCAATCTCTAGATGCAGTAAGCGTGATTGAAAATAAAAATGAAAATAATCCAGATCTTGTGATTGTAAATCCACCACGTCGTGGAATTGGAAAGAAATTAAGTGAATTTCTCAACCAAATGCAACCGCACTTTATCTTGTATTCCAGCTGTAACGCAGTAACAATGGGTAAAGATTTACAATATCTAACTTGTTATAACCCATTGAAAATTCAACTTTTTGATATGTTTCCACAAACATCTCATTATGAAGTATTAGTTCTATTACAAAGAAAAAAGAATAATCAAAAAATATAAATAGTTTGAGGATTTGAAAGAAGGGTGGTGGAACTAAGCAGAATTGGTCTTAACAGCAAGTGGCTTACTGCACGCATCCCTGCGGGATTTCTACCCAGCCCACCATAGATTAGAAAATGCATCTCGGTGTTCTAGCTTTTGCAGCATAAAACTATGCAATAAGGTTTAAACCTTTAAAGCCACTATATCAGGAGACCAATCCTGTCTTCTTACAACATCCGTAAGAAGTGAAGCAATGATAAAATCCTTTATATTAATTGTCAATTAATGTTTTGAATATTCTTTCCAATTAAACAAAAACCACCCAAATTGATTTCGGATGGTTTTATTTTGAATAAATTATGATGAAAAATTATCTTGCGCCATATACAACGATGGTTTTTCCATGGGCATGAATAAGGTTCTGATCCTCTAACATCTTGATAATTCGTCCCACAGTTTCCCGTGAACAACCCACCATTTGCCCTATTTCTTGGCGTGTAATTTTGATTTGCATACCATCAGGATGGGTCATTGCATCGGGTTGTTTAGCTAAATTCATCAGTGTTTGAGCGATACGCCCTGCTACATCTAAGAATGCAAGGTTACTTACTTGACGTGATGTATTTTGCAAACGTCTTGCCAATTGTGCGGTTAAAAACATTAAGATTTCTGGGTTTGCTTGAATTAATTGACGATATTTTTTATAAGAAATCTCAGCAATTTCACATGTTGTTTTTGTTTTTACCCAAGCTGATCGTTTTGACCCCTCATCAAATAATCCCGCTTCGCCAAAAAATTGTCCTGCACCTAAGTAAGTGAGGATCATCTCTTTGCCTTCATCATCTTTTGAAGACACCATTACAGAGCCTTTAATTACATAATACAACGTAGTCGCATCTTCCCCTGCGTGAATTAAAGTTGATTTTGCAGGATATTTATGCAAATGGCAGTGAGTAAGAAACCAATCTAAAACGGGATCTCGTTGAGTTGCTTCTTCTTGAGAGGAGGTTACAACTTCATCAATTTCGGTTAATTCATTTGACATTCTTGCTCCTTACATTCCTGTTTCAAAAATTCCGTTTTATTTTTGATGTTAATGGATTCATGCAATTCAGACCATACAATCACCGCAATTCCATTGCGAATTTGAGTCAGTAAAAGTTGTTTTTTTTGGTTGAGTGAAAGTTCTTCTATACCGTAATCGGTTCCTTCGCGTAAAATCACGCTTTCTACGATATTATCTAATGTTTCTGCTTCTAGTTCTTGCCAAGGAATAATCATATATTTACTCAGTAAAGTCAATTTAGGCAAAAAGTGGCTCGATAAAACGCCATTGTTGTTCAAAAGACTGGCTTGCATTCAGACGGAAATTAGTACGAACATAGCGCATAAATTGTCCTTCGCAAAGTGTCACTAAATGCGAAGCAATTATGCGTTCATCCACATTAAAGCCACGCCCTTCACGCAATTTTCGCATCTGTAAAATATTGACAAACTGCATTTCAAGACGATCGAAAAATTGTGCCACACGAGCTTGTAATTGCGCTTCTTCAAACATTAATGCGTGACCTGTTAGAACACGTGTCAATCCAGGATTTTTACGGGCAAAATCCAAAATTGTTTGTAAAATGTCGTGAATGCGATTCATTGTTTGAGTTTCGTTACGAATTGACGCTGTAATTCGGCTCAGCAAAGTATTTTCAATATGTTCAATTAATGCTTCAAACATTTTTGTTTTACTTGGGAAATAACGATACAGTGCCGCTTCAGATACACCAACTTCTTTTGCTAGACGAGCCGTTGTCATACGCTCCATACCACGTTCCGAATGAAGCATATGTATCAATACTGTAAGCACTTGCTGACGGCGTTCTTTTACCGTTCTTTTTTCAATTTTTGGAGTTTCAATTTTAGGCGCAATCTCTTCTACGCCTGATAAAGATAATTGTTCTTCTACCATAAATTATTGTTTACCTGAATGACCGAAACCGCCTTCGCCACGTTCGGTTTGTTGAAAATCTTCTACAATATTAAATTCAGCTTGTACCACAGGCACAAAAACAAGTTGAGCAATACGATCTCCAACTTCAATTTTGAATGGCTCATTTCCACGGTTCCACATTGATACCATTAATGGCCCTTGATAATCGGAGTCAATTAATCCTACAAGGTTTCCTAGCACAATGCCATGTTTATGACCAAGACCCGAGCGAGGCAAAATTACTGCCGCTAAATTTGGATCCGCAATATAAATTGAAAGCCCCGTCGGAATTAATTTTGTCTCCCCCGCTTGAATTTCAAAAGTTTCATCGATCAACGCCCGCAAATCAAGACCTGCAGAACCTTCAGTTGCGTAAGTTGGCAGAGGAAATTCATTGCCAATACGAGGATCTAAAATTTTTACGTCAATTTTTTTCATGTAATACTCCATTTGAAATTCATTCTGCGATTGATTGCCTAGGGTAATATACCCTAAGCTAGTTGCAATGTTCCCCCCTTGGGGTAAGCGTTCCCCAAAGGGGAACTACTATCACTATAATTAACCGTGGGTATACTTACCCTCGGTTAAACATCGATTGTTTATATCGTTCAACAATCTCACTTACCAAATCCACCGCCAAATCTGCTTTCGATTGTAATGCCAGTGTTTTACTGCCATTTTTCCAGAAAAGCTGCAAGGCATTTTCATCAGCGTTAAAAACTTGTCCGCCAGATACATCGTTGGCACAAATCATATCAAGATTTTTGCGTTCAAGTTTATCTTTTGCATAATCCTCAACATTTTGGGTTTCCGCTGCAAATCCAACAGTAAAAGGACGATGTGTTTTTAAATGTCCTACATCTGAGATAATATCGGGATTTTTAATTAACTTAATAGATATTTCATCGCCAGATTTTTTGATTTTTTGCTCAGCAACTTCAGTTACTCTGTAATCAGCAACAGCCGCACAGCCAATAAAAATTTGATTTTTCACCGCACTTTCAAGAGAAGCCTGCCACATATCTTGTGCTGAGATGACATTAATTCGATTTACATTTTTTGGTGTTGTTAAATTCACTGGCCCTGAAATTAACGTGACATTCGCCCCTCGTTTGGCAAAGGCTTCAGCAATCGCAAATCCCATTTTGCCTGAACTATGGTTAGAAATATAACGAACAGGATCGATTGCCTCATGCGTTGGGCCTGCTGTAATGGCGACATTTAATCCTTGTAGATCTTGTTTTTGAGAGAAAAAGTCAGAAAGTGCGGTAAAAATTTCCTCTGGTTCTGACATACGCCCTTTCCCCATATCGCCGCAAGCTTGAAAACCACTATTCGGGCCAATAAGCGTAATCCCACGTGTTTGAAGAACCGTTAAATTTTGTTGAGTAATAGATTGACGATACATCTGTTGATTCATTGCTGGGGCAAGAAAAATTGGTGCGTCAGTCGCAAGACAAATTGTTGAAAGTAAATCATTCGCCATGCCGATAGTAAGACGGGCAATAAAATCTGCACTAGCTGGCGCAATAACGATAACATCAGCCCATTTTGCAAGCTCAATATGCCCCATTGCCAGCTCTGCTTGTGGATCAAGTAAAGATTGTGCGGCAGCATTGCCAGAAATGGCTTGAAGCGTTAAAGGTGTAACAAATTCTGCCGCAGCTGGGGTTAATACTACACGTACCTCAGCTTCTACTTTGCGTAATAAACGAATCAACTCTATTGTTTTATAGGCTGCAATACCACCAGTTATACCGACTACAATATGTTTTCCGTTTAAATTCATTTTCTTCCCTTGTTAGTACTTAACCACAATTTCGCCATTTTACTTGAATTTTTTCGAATGCCCAACGCTATTTTTGCGATCTATATCGCAGATTTTAAATCACTCACTCGTCAAATCTAAAAAGTGCGGTCAAAATCTTTCTTATTTTTCTTTCATAAATTTATGGAAAACAATGATGATTTAATGCCACGGGAAAAATTGCTGGCATTCGGAGCAAAAGCATTAAGTGATTATGAACTACTTGCGATTTTTTTACGTACTGGTATCAAAGGTTGTCCTGTTATGTCACTTTCTAAAAATGTATTAACGCATTTTGGCTCCTTGCAAGCTTTACTTTCCTCAGATAAAAAAGCTTTCTGTTCTGTAAAAGGCTTAGGTATTACGCAATTTATTCAACTACAAGCAATTACGGAAATGACCAAGCGTTATTTAAAGCAAGAGATGTTAAGTACGCCGATTATTAATGATCCTGAAACTGTAAAACTTTTTTTACTCACTGAATTGCAACACGAAGAAAGAGAAGTGTTTATGGTTTTATTTTTGGATAATCAACATCGTCTGATTAAAAAAGAGCGGTTATTTTTAGGTACAATTAATGTATCAGCGGTTTATCCTCGAGAAATTATTAAAGAAGCACTCTATTGTAATGCAGCAGCTTTAATTTTGGCACATAATCATCCTTCAGGTGTAACGGAGCCGAGTTATTCGGATCAGCTTATTACTAAAAAAATTCAAGATGCAGCTGAACTAATGGAAATTCGCGTGCTTGATCATTTAATTGTAGGGAAAAGCGATTGTTATTCTTTCGCGGAGAATTGTTTATTATAAATTTTTATAATATTGACCATTTTTTTACCGATTACATTCAGGAAAATCGCATTTACACTTGAGAAATGAAAACAAAGTCAGTATAATTTGCGACCTTTAATATAGTAAGCGGGTCGGATTAGCGCGACCTGACGAGGTAGCAAGCTAGGTTTAACCAGCTTTAAACATCCGAACCGTAAGCTCGAGCTTATATTTAATTATTGGAGATTATTATGTCTAGAGTTTGTCAAGTAACAGGCAAGCGTCCAGCTGTGGGTAATAACCGCTCACACGCAATGAATGCGACACGTCGTCGTTTTCTTCCAAACCTTCACACTCACCGTTTCTGGGTTGAAAGTGAAAACCGTTTCGTAACCTTACGTTTAACTGCGAAAGGTATGCGTATTATTGATAAAAAAGGCATTGATGCAGTATTAGCTGAAATCCGTGCTCGTGGCGAAAAAATCTAAGGAGCTAAAAAATGGCAGCTAAAGGCGCTCGTGAGAAAATCCGTTTAGTTTCTACTGCAGAGACCGGTCACTTCTACACAACTGATAAAAACAAACGTAATATGCCTGAAAAAATGGAAATCAAAAAATTTGATCCAGTAGTGCGTAAACACGTTATCTATAAAGAAGCAAAAATCAAATAATATTGATTTAATTATTTTAAACCCGAGTAAAAACTCGGGTTTTTTATTTGTTCTTATTAGAAACGTTTGCTTTTTATTTAGCCGTTTGACTCGTAAGAAGTTAAATTTGCTTTTCATATTGCAAAAAAAATATACAATTGTCCCCGTTTTGACGTAACCCTACATCAAAACCTGTTTCCAACCTAGCCCGTCCTGTGGGCAAACTAGGGTAAAAACAAAAAAGCTGAAACGCTTTTTTTAATAAGTAACGAGTCAAATGCCCTATCTGTCTGTTTTATAAACGGTAAATTTATCGCAAGGCACCCGACTTATTTTTTTCACCTCTTTTAGAAGGTTTTAATCAAAAATGACAATAATCACCCCTGTACAAGCAATTCTTGCTTCAAACCAACATTTTTTAGATCGCCAAGATGTAATGGAATCCAACGTACGTAGTTATCCTCGCAAATTACCTTTTGCCTATGCAAAAGCACAAGGCTGTTGGGTTACTGATGTTGAAGGTAATGAATACCTCGACTTTTTAGCAGGCGCAGGAACCCTTGCATTAGGACACAATCATCCTGTGTTAATGCAAGCCATTAAAGACGTATTAGATAGCGGATTGCCGTTACACACTTTAGATTTAACCACTCCACTTAAAGATGCGTTTAGTGAAGAATTATTGTCATTCTTCCCGAAAGATAAATATATCTTACAATTCACAGGCCCTTCTGGTGCAGATGCAAATGAAGCAGCCATCAAATTAGCCAAAACTTACACAGGGCGTGGCAATATCATCGCTTTCTCTGGCGGTTTTCACGGTATGACCCAAGGGGCATTAGCCTTAACGGGTAATCTTGGTGCAAAAAATGCCGTTGAAAATTTAATGCCGGGCGTACAATTTATGCCATATCCACACGAATACCGCTGCCCATTTGGCATTGGTGGAGAAGCGGGCGCGAAAGCAGTTGAACAATACTTTGAAAACTTCATCGAAGATGTAGAAAGCGGCGTGGTAAAACCTGCTGCGGTGATCTTAGAAGCAATCCAAGGGGAAGGTGGCGTTGTGCCAGCACCAATCAGCTTCTTACAAAAAGTACGTGAAGTTACCCAAAGACACGGTATTTTAATGATCTTAGATGAAGTACAAGCTGGTTTCTGTCGTTCTGGAAAAATGTTCGCCTTTGAACACGCAGGTATTGAGCCTGATATTATTGTGATGTCAAAAGCAGTTGGTGGCAGCTTACCATTAGCTGTATTAGCTATCCGTAAAGAATTTGATGCGTGGCAACCTGCAGGACATACAGGTACATTCCGTGGCAATCAATTAGCGATGGCAACGGGTTATGCGTCACTTAAAATTATGCGTGATGAAAACCTTGCACAAAATGCGCAAGAACGTGGCGAATACTTAACCAACGCATTACGTGAATTAAGCAAAGAATATCCGTGCATCGGCAACGTACGTGGTCGTGGCTTAATGATGGGCATTGATATTGTTGATGAACGCCAGCCAAAAGATGCAACAGGGGCTTATCCACGCGATGGCGAATTAGCCGTTGCCATTCAAAAAGCCTGTTTCAAAAACAAACTCTTGCTCGAACGTGGCGGGCGTGATGGTCATGTTGTTCGTGTACTTTGTGCGGTAAACATCAACCAAAGTGAATGCGAAGAATTTATCAAACGTTTCAAGCAATCTGTAGCAGACGCATTGAAAGCCGTGAGGGGCTAAAGTGCGGTTAAATTTTGCAAAATTTTTGTGAATTTTGACCGCTTAGTAATTATCCTCCCTCTTTAACAATAGGGGCAAGGGGGAAATTTGATTACAATGTTTAATTACTCACAAGGTTGAATTTTCTTCTGTCAAATCTCCCCTAACCCCTCTTTACTAAAGAGGGGAATTTTTTAGGAAATTAGATAACAATGTCAAACCTCAAACAACACAAACAAGCTTTGTTTTGCAACGATAACGAAGCCATTAGCGATTATGAAACAGCGATGCATAATGCGGTGCAAGCAGTCTCTGCTTGGCTGAAAAATGAAAAAATGTACACAGGCGGTTCAATCAAACAAATGCGAGCCTTAATAAGCGGTTTTAATCCGACGAAAGAGGGTATGGGTGTACAGAAATCACTCGATCATTTGGTGGAAATTTTCCTCAATCCAAGCCTTAAAGTGCATCATCCACACTCACTTGCCCATTTACATTGCCCAACAATGGTGGCAAGTCAAATTGCGGAAGTACTGATTAATGCAACCAACCAATCAATGGATTCGTGGGATCAAAGCCCTGCAGGTTCAATTATGGAGGAGCATTTGATCAACTGGCTACGCCAAAAAGCAGGCTACGGCGAAGGCACTTCGGGCGTGTTTACCTCTGGTGGCACACAATCAAATTTAATGGGTGTGTTGCTGGCACGTGATTGGGCGATTGCGAAACATTGGAAAAATAATGATGGCTCCGAATGGTCAGTACAACGTGATGGTATTCCAGCGGAAGCAATGCAAAAAGTGAAAGTAATTTGTTCAGAAAACGCACACTTCTCTGTACAAAAAAATATGGCAATGATGGGAATGGGTTTCCAATCAGTCGTTACTGTGCCATCAAATACCAATGCACAAATGGATGTGATTGCACTTAAGCAAACACTTGCACAGCTTAAAGCCGAAGGCAAAATTACTGCCTGTATTGTTGCTACCGCAGGCACAACAGATGCGGGTGCAATTGATGACTTAAAAGCAATCCGCAAACTTGCCGATGAATATCAAGCGTGGTTACACGTTGATGCTGCTTGGGGTGGCGCATTATTGCTTTCCAAAGATTATCGCCATTTCTTAGCTGGTATTGAATTAACCGACTCAATCACGCTAGATTTCCACAAACACTTCTTCCAAACCATTTCCTGTGGTGCATTTTTGCTCAAGGATCCAGCAAACTATCGCTTCATCGATTACAAAGCTGATTATCTCAATTCGGAATATGATGAAGCTCACGGCGTGCCAAACTTAGTGGCAAAATCACTACAAACAACTCGTCGTTTTGACGCATTAAAATTATGGTTTACCCTTGAAGCATTGGGAGAAGATCTTTACGCTTCAATGATCGATCACGGTGTAAAACTAACCAAAGAAGTCGAGCAATATATCAACGATACTCCAGCCTTAGAGATGCTTGTACCAAGTCAGTTTGCATCCGTGTTATTCCGTGTCGTACCAAAAGGCTATCCAGCTGAATTTATTGATACGCTAAACCAAAACGTGGCAGATGAACTCTTTGCACGAGGCGAAGCGAATATTGGCGTGACTAAAGTGGGCGACAAGCAATCACTGAAAATGACTACCCTAAGCCCGATTGCAACATTGGAAAATGTTAAAGCGTTATTAACTCAAGTACTAACAGAAGCAAATCGTATTAAAGACGACATCAAAAATGGCACTTACACACCACCCATTGATTGATTAATTAATTAGTTAGTCAATTAACACAAAAAATAACCGCTTGTATCTGAAGACAGGCGGTTATTCTGTAAAATAAAAATCTTTTAGCATAGATTAAACGAGATATATAAATTTTATCCATTAGATAACTACCTATATTTTTGAAATATTCATCATTTTAATTTTCAAAGAATATAAAAAATGGTAAAACTAACCACACTTTATATCATTATTCAATCTACTCACTAAGTTAAAAATTATGCCAGAACTTCCCGAAGTTGAAACTGCACTACGTGGTATTAGCCCTTATCTTAAAAATTTTACGATTGAGAAAGTTGTCGTACGCCAGCCTAAATTGCGCTGGGCTGTATCAGAAGAATTGATAACCCTTAAAAAGGTAAAAATTATCGATCTCACTCGTCGAGCAAAATATTTAATTATTCACACGGAAAAAGGCTATATCATCGGGCATTTGGGCATGTCAGGTTCGGTGCGAATTGTGCCACAGGATAGCGCAATAGATAAACATGACCATATTGATATTGTGATGAACAATGGCAAATTATTACGCTATAACGATCCTCGTCGTTTTGGTGCATGGTTGTGGACTACAAATTTAGATAACTTTCATCTTTTCTTAAAGCTAGGGCCTGAACCGCTTTCTGATGAATTTAATGCAGAATATTTATTCAAAAAATCTCGTCAAAAATCAACCGCACTTAAAACCTTCTTGATGGATAATGCTGTGGTGGTGGGTGTTGGAAATATTTATGCGAATGAAAGTTTGTTTATTTGTGGTATTCATCCACTTAAACTCGCTAAAAATCTGACCCGCAATCAATGTATTTCCTTAGTGAACACGATTAAAGATGTTTTGAGAAAAGCCATTATTCAAGGTGGAACGACACTTAAAGATTTTTTACAGCCCGATGGTCGCCCAGGTTATTTTGCACAAGAATTATTGGTATATGGCAATAAAGATAAACCTTGTCCAAAGTGCGGTGGAAAAATTGAAAGTTTAGTTATTGGGCAGCGTAATAGTTTCTTTTGCCCGAAATGTCAGAAAAGGGGTTAGAACAAATAAATTTTCAAATTGAAAGGAAAGTATTAAATATAATGAAAACAGCGGTCAAAATAGACCGCTATTTTTAGTTTACTGGAAATTCTTCAATGACAACAGGAACTTGTAAGATTTTGCCTAACCGTAAAATAGTAACAAGAACTTTTGAATTAGGTTTTGTATTTGCGATAATTTGCATCATTTCTCGGGCTGAAATCCCCTCTTGATTATTTAATTTCAAAATCACATCACCAACTTGAATACCTGATTTCGCTGCGGGGCTGTTCGGGCTTACGTCTGTGATAACTATTCCTTCTTCATTACTTGAACTAATATCACTTTGTACACCAAAATAACCTCGAATCACACGTCCATCACGCATAATTTTACGTAGTACATCATTTGCAATATCTATTGGAATGGCAAAATTTAGTCCTTCTGCGATTTCATTGGCGGTTTTACCAATACTAAGTGTGCTGATTCCTACCAATTCTCCTGCAGAATTAATTAAGGCACCGCCTGAGTTTCCGCGGTTAATTGATGCATCGGTTTGGATGAAGTTTTGTCTGCCAACAGAATCACCTACCGCATTACGACCCATTGCGCTAATGATTCCTTGAGACACGCTTTGTCCTAAATTGTAAGGATTACCGATTGCCAACACTACATCGCCGACTTGAGCTTGACGATTTGAATTTTGTGGAATAGTTGAAAGATTATTTGCACGAATTTTGAGAACAGCGAGATCAGTGAGATTATCTGAACCAACAAGACTGGCCTCAAAAATATTTCCGTTTTGCAACGCTACTACAATTTGATCGGCATTTTGGATAACGTGTTTATTTGTCAAAATATAACCGTCTTTACTCATAATTACGCCAGAACCTAAGTTATTCACTTGTAGTTGCTCATTATCATTAATGCTGGAAGAAAAAGAGCGGTTATAAACATTCACTACTGCTGGAGAGGCAATACGCACGGCATTTTTGAATGATACAATATCATCAGTAGTGAAGATGTTGCTGTTATTCAGTCTTGGAACCGCAAACAAAATCACGCCCGCAGCAGCCAAGCCCCAAAGGGCGGAATGGAAAAGTTTTTTAAGCATTTAGATTCCTTTCGGCGTGTAAGTTAATTTTATATCGTCACCGATTTGTTCTAATTCATTGAGTTGCCATAATGGTGCATCGGCAAGTTTAGTTAAATTCGGTAATTGGCATAGACCACGAGCATTGTCGCCAAGTAATTTGGGTGCAACGTAAATAATCAATTCATCGACTAATTTCGCATCAATTAAACTCCCTGCTAAATTTGCTCCAGCTTCTACCCAAAGGGTATTTATTTGTCGTCTTCCCAATTCTTGCATTAATTCTTTTAGTAAATTTTCTTTTGGAAGAATAATTTGTTCACAGAAATCAGGAAAGCCTGTTAAATCTCGTGGTTCATTAGAAACTAACCAAACAGGAGAATACGTTAAAAAAAGTTTATGAGTCGGCTGAATGCGATGTTGTGAATCTAAAATGACACGCACAGGCTGGCGAAGATCTTCTTTTTTATATTCTGTTTTAAGATTTTCAGGAAATTCATCCCAACGTACATTAAGGCTTGGATCATCTGCAATTATTGTCGCAGAAGTAGATAAAAGTGCGGATGATTTTGCACGCATTTTTTGTACGTCCGAACGAGCATCAGAACCCGTAATCCATTTACTTTCTCCACTTTCCATTGCTGTTCGTCCATCTAAACTCATTGCGAGTTTGAGTTGAACAAAAGGCATACCTTGACGCATTCGTTTTAAAAAGCCTTTATTTATTTTTTCCGCTTGATCGTTCAATAAATTCACCGCACTTTCGATACCAGCATCAGACAACATTTTCAAACCTTTTCCTGCGACTTGAGGATTTGGATCTTGCATAGCCGCAATGACTTTCACTACGCCCGCCTCAATTAATCCTAATGCACAAGGTGGGGTGCGACCATAATGAGAGCAGGGCTCTAAGGTGACGTAAGCTGTTGTTCCTTTGGCATTTTCTCCTGCTTGAGCTAAAGCAACACGTTCAGCGTGAGGTTGTCCAGCCTTAAAATGGAAGCCTTCCCCCACAATTTCACCATTTTTTACCAATACGCATCCCACCGATGGGTTCGGTGTAGTGGTATATTGTCCTTTGGCTGCCAAATCTAAGGCACGTTGCATAAATACGCAATCTTGTGAGGAGAATTCAAACATAATTAATCCTTTAATTTTTCAATTTCGATAGTGAATTGATCAATATCATCAAAACTTAAATAGACTGATGCAAAACGAATATAAGCCACTTTATCAAGTTTTTTTAATTCATTCATCGCAAGTTTACCCACTAACTTACTTGACACTTCACGTTCGCCAGTTGCACGCAGTTGAAGAATTATATGATTAATTGCTTTTTCTACATCATCTGCACTTACAGGACGTTTTTCTAAGGCGTGTTGAATACCGCTACGCAATTTATCTTCATTGAATGGCTCACGTGTACCATCAGTTTTGATAATTTTCGGTATGATTAATTCTGCCATTTCAAAAGTAGTAAAACGTTCGTGACAATGACCGCACTCACGGCGGCGGCGAACTTGATAACCATCAGATACTAAACGGCTATCAATAACTTTAGTTTCTTCTGTATCACAAAATGGACAGCGCATAGATAATTCTCCATAAAAGGTCGTTATTCTACTAAAAAATAGGTTATTTGACGATTAGCTTTGTGCCTTTCTTTTTTTCTTTTGTGCGAATAATAAACCAAACCAAGCTTTCGTTTGTGCTAATAATTTTGCAAGATTTTCAGTTTGTTTAAATCTTGAGGTCTGCGCTAATACCCGTGACCAATATGGATCAGCTTTTGACCCGAAACCATTACTTTCACTTAATTCCTGAAGTTTTTCAGAAACATTGTCAAAATTTACCGCACTTTTATCGTCTACAATAAAATCATTAATATTTCTTATGGTTGGCACCAATTGGATTTCAATTTGACTTTGTAAATAATCTTTTACATAAGTTTGTAATTGAGCAAGTGCGGCTTCACGCTCAATAAGCGGTAATTCAAGAACCTTATCTTGCGTAATTAATTTTGCTGGTAGCGCATTTTCTTGTGTAACACATTGAATTAAATAATAAATCCAAGGACGGATACAATAGCGATCTTTGTATTTTGCAAAATGCCACTGAATTACTTGTGAATCATCGCCAAATAAAGGCTCCATATAACCAAATAGACGAATTTCTTGATTTTCATTTCGCCAATCTACGGAAATATTAAAATCAATAGAAGCCTGTTTAGGCTCGCCAAGATCCACTATTTTCTCTTTAAATTCAAGAACATTGTTCCGAATATTTTCAGCATAAACCTTTCCAAATTCAGCCCGAGGCAACACACCTTTAACTTCTGCTTGTCTAAAATAATCAGCAAAATTTTGTTCATCCATATAGATTAAATCATTATTAAACGAATAATTATCCAAGCCATTTAAGGTAAAGTTTTCGCTGTCAGCAATACGGTTATCTTCATCGCGGAAATAAACACCAAGTTGTTTTTCAAAGAAAAATTTCACTGGGTTTTCCACAAAGCTGACTAAACGATCCAGTTCAATTTCTTCGATTTTTTCTGGGTTTTCTGTCATCGTGACCGCAAATTCCGAATTACTTGCACTTGCGTCAAATTGAGCCATTGGCAACCATTTTGTCGCAAAAGAGCGGGTAAATTTCTCGTTATATTTGAAATTATCTGGGCTAAATGCGGTCATTGGATGTTCAATGACAGTAAGGACATTTTCCTTTTGCCCTTGATTAATATAATCCACGAGTTGGCTTACCAATACGGAGGGTTCTTTCGGTTGATTATCGGTAATGGAACGCCCAATATAGCTGATATAGCAATAATCACGTGCGGCCAATAAGGCTTCTAAGAACAAATAGCGATCATCATCACGGCGAACACGATCGCCTTTTTGATAATGATATTGCATTAAATCAAAACTGTTTGGTGTTTGTGTTCTTGGGTAATCCGCATCATTCATTCCAAGTAAACAAACCACTTTGAATGGCACTGAACGCATTGGTAATAAGGTGCAGAAATTTACTTTTCCTGCAAGGAATTTGAGGCTATTTGGCGCATCTTCCAATTTCATTGTGATGACATCGGCGATCACTTCTGCTTGTAATTTTTCAGTAAAATGGAGCGTTTTTAGATGCTCAGCTAATTCATTAATTTTCTCTTGAATATAGAAAATCATGTCGCTTGTGTCTTCATTTCGCACGAAGAAATCCGATAAAAGTGCGGTTAAAATTTCTTGCCATTTTTCGATGGAATGTGCTTGTTGCAGCGTTTCATGCAGTGCGGAAAGTGCGGTGAAAAAATGAGATAAATTTCCAGCAAGCTCGCCCTTTAAGCCATAGCTGCTGTTTAACCCCAGACTATCTTGCCAAATGCCCTGTTCTTCACGCATCGCATAGCCTAAAATCATTCGTTCTAATCCAGCCTGCCAAGAATTGAAATTGATGCCATCTTGATTTTTTTGCAAACCGACACGAATCCCTGAATCCGCCACCCATTCTCGCACTAATGGTAAATCAGCAAGAGAAATATTAAATCGTTCTCGCATCGCAGGAATATCCAACAATGCTAAGACATCCTCTGCACTAAAATTGCTTTCTTTTAAGCCTAATAAAGTTAAGTAACTTGATACTAACACATCATTTTCTGAAAGTTTATTATCCGAAAGTGAAAATGGAATTTGTGGTGCACCCCCATTTTTTTGCCCGAAAACGGCTTGAATATAAGGCGTGTATTGGTTAATATCTGCCACCATAACAACTACATCTTTTGGCGTAAGGTTAGGATCTTGATTGAATAAATCCAGTAAATAATCGTGCAATACTTCCACTTCTCGCATAGCACTGTGGCAAGAATGTAGGGTTAAAGTGCGGTCATTTTTTGCGATATTTAACGGTTTATTTTCTAAATGCAGAATTTGAGACTGTAATTGCCCAAGCAAACTGTTTGATTTAATTTCTTGATAGGCATTGACGGGATAAGTTGGAATATGTTCTTCATCTCTCACCAATGTATAGAGAAAATCTCGTCCCATTTTTCCCCAAGCCGCCAGTAATGGATTGCCTAGTTGAAGGTTTTCTTTTTGATAAGTGACGTCAAACTGAGCGTTTTCTAGTTGAGAAAGTTGATCCTCGGAAAAGAGCGGTTGATTTTCATCTTGTTTATTGAATTGATAACGCTTGCGAGAACGCAAATAATCAAGGCGTAAATCACTAATATCCCCCCAATATTCTTGGCAAGGATTATTAAAAAATAAATGAATATCCACTTCAGAGGATATCGCTTGCAAAATATTAAGATAAGCAGTTGGAAGCGCAGGAATACCAAAAATAAATATGCGTGAAGGTAATTTTTTCGGTGCTTTTTTATCGGCAAGCAAGGCTAAGAATTGATTATGCAAAGCCGCTCGATGGGTGGCTTCATTAACATCTGATTTAACATCGACGACCAATGCACGCCATAACTCACCTTGCCATTTTGTGTTGCCTTGAATTTGCGCAAACAAAGTATTGTTTAGGTTAGGTTGCTGTTTTTGTATTTGATCAGTGATTTGTTCATCTTCGCCTTTTTCCCAAGCAAAAATCCATTCAGGTCGATAAACTAAATATTGGTCAAATAAGTCGGCTATTTTACTGCTGAGTTGATAAAGTTTATATTGTTCAGAATGTGGCGAAGATGATAAATAATTGCGTAGAGGCGAAAAATTTTCTTTCTCAAGAAAAATTGGGATTAAGCGCATTAAACGCCACATCATTGAATCTTTATCAAAAGGGTTTTCCAATGCCGTTGTGGGTAAATTTTGTGCATAAAGTTGCCAAATAAAACTGGCTGGCATAGGAAATTTTAGGTTTGCTGAAATACCTGTTTCTTTGGCAAGTTCAATTTGTAGCCATTGCACCATATTAGGGCTTTGTACCAAGATAATATCTTGTTGAAAAGGATCTTCAGGCGGTAAAGATTTGAATAATGAAGAAAGAATTTCTTTTTGTTTTTCAAGCTGATTGGAATAATAAACAATGAACACAATGGCGACCTTTTGATGATTTAACCTAGAAAAAACAACGCCATTTTACTGAGTTTTTATCAAAATTTCACTCGTAGGATAACGCACAATAATACGTTCATTTTCACATTGAATACGAAAAGTTAAGCCATTTTGTTGTATCAATTGTTCACAAGCTAACCCTAAAAATTGGCGTTGAGCTTGATTCTCCGCAATTTGTGTTGCCTGAAAATCTTGATAAATTTTTACCGCACTTTTTCGCTGTTTTGCCGTCCATTGATTAAAAACAAGAAATAAAACGCTAAATAAAGTTAAAGAAAATAACAATGTAATAAAAGATATTCCTTTATTCATCCTGAACATTAAAATCACTCCAACTTTTTTCTGCTAACTGCCACTGACTATATTGTTGCACTAAAGCAACCACCGTCTTTTTCCCATAAGCTAAACTTACGCCATCTAAAGTTAAATTCCCACTGGTAATCACTGCGCCACTAATCCTCCCTTTGCCAGTCAATTTTAAATCGCCCTCTGCAATTAATACGGCAGATACGGTGCCATTAATTTCAACTTCTGCTTGTGAATCTGAAAACCAATAAAGTTTAGGCATTTTATTCGCGTTTAAAATTCTGGGTGGGGAAGAAAAGTGCGGTCGAAAATAGGCAAGTTTTTCGCCAGTCACAAAATCTTTCAATGCACCTTGATTATCTCCCTTTTTAGGCGATTTTTTAAATAGACTCATTCTTTCACACCAAAGAAAATATTGAATTGCATCGGCGGCACCCTCAAGGGCGATGCTGATTTGCTTCACACTTTCATTATTATTTAAGGGTAAATCAAGGCAGGCTGTTTGTTTTTTCGTCGCGGTCATTTTTTGCAGTTGTAATGTTCTTTCCACATAGTGTTTTCGTTGATTTTGTTGCGCACGAAAAAAACTTAAATGGTTGTCATCCAACAATAAAAACGCAGTTAATAAACCTGAAATAAAAATCAGAATAGTCAGCGTAATAATGCCTTTTTGTGTTGTCATTATTTTTGATTCCGTTATTTTTGATTCCAAAGCGCAACAACAAGGGATGTTTCATAACTGATATTTGGGGTTTGTTTTAAATTTCCTTTTAGCTTGATTTCTAATCCTTTGCCTTCAATTAACCAATTAAATTGTAACCTAGTGATTTCATATTCGTTGTTATCTAATAAATCTGCCCATCCACCACCAGCGTTACAAGCGGTTTGTTGAAAAGCACGTTTACAAGTTTCTGCCGTGCAATTAGTAGGAATAACACTTTGATAAGTCAGTTTGGTTTTTATCATTTTGTTACTCACTTTATAGCCGAATAATTCTTCAGTACTACTTTTAGATGTATTTTTACCTTTTTTCATACAGGTTTTCGGCGAACCTTTGCCAATACACCCATTTTTATTTAAATCATAAAAGAACAACACGCAGCTATTAGGTGGTGCATTATCTTCTTGGCTAATAAAAATAGCTGTGCCTTGTTCATCTAATTCAAATAAAGATAAATTGCTTTCCGTCAGTTTTGCATTTAATGCTCGAAATCCTAATCGGCGAAGATCTTTACCTATTAACTGTAATGTTCGTTGTAATTCAGCTTGTAATTTTAAATGTAATAACATCTGTTGATTTTGCGTTTGTATTTGCACATAAAAATGCGAAATGCTTAGCAATAATAAAGACGACAATGCTAGTGAAATCATCAGCGCTAATAGGGTTTGCCCTTTTAATAATACTTTCATCATTAATTACAAGCACTATCAAATTGATTAGTTTTCAAACGAATACTGCCAACATTGAAAAATAAAAATAACGTACGTTCATTTTCCGCTTGCAAAATAAAGCAACGAGTAACGATAGTATTACGAATGCCATCAAATCTCGTGATTTCTTTTGGATAAATATGATGACTTTGAATCATCGTTTTGTTAGGAAAATAAGGGTAATAAAAATGAGCATAAACCTCTTTCGGGCAATTTATCGGATTTAAACAATCACAAGTTTGGTTATTTTTTACTTGTGCCGTTAAGCACCATTGCTGTGTCGCAAGATTACGATTGATAAGTAAAAACCACACTTCCGATGAATTTTCTGCCCGAGCCTGAATTTGGCGTAGAAATAAATACAGGCGATGTTGCTCTTTGGCTAAAATCGTTTTAGGCGAATCGGTTTTCCATAATGGTACTGCAAAATTCAGCACAATACTGATAATGGCTAACCCAATCAATAATTCCACTAATGTCATACCTTTCTGCATAAAACGCTCCAATTTTCTACCGCACTTTAATGGCAAATAATTAATGGAAAAATCACTTCATACTATTTTTGCGATCTGTATCGCAAAGTTTTTCTGAAAACCTATAAAAACCATTGTTTTATGATTTTCAACTGGTTATTTTGGCAAATCTCGCTATAATGGCACAGAATTTTTCTGTTCTTTAAAAGCTGGTGGAAATATGAATCCAATGTTAAATATCGCTATTCGTGCGGCACGAAAAGCGGGCAATGTGATTGCTAAAAATTATGAACGCCGTGATGCTATCGAAAGCACACAAAAAGGTATTAATGATTATGTAACAAACGTTGATAAAGCGTCTGAAGCAGAAATCATTGAAGTTATTCGTAAATCTTATCCTGATCACACAATTATTACGGAAGAAACAGGCGCAATTGAAGGCAAAGATAGCGATGTACAATGGATTATTGATCCGCTAGATGGTACTCGTAATTTTATGACAGGGCTTCCCCACTTTTCTGTGTCTATCGCAGTTCGTGTAAAAAATCGCACTGAAGTCGGGGTTGTTTACGATCCAATCCGTAATGAATTATTTACCGCTGTGCGTGGCGAAGGTGCAAAATTAAATGAAGTACGTTTACGTGTAGATAGTAAACGTGAAATTCAAGGTTCAATTTTAGCCACTGGTTTCCCATTCAAACAACCAAAATTAATACCAGCTCAATTTGCAATGATGAATGCCTTAATTGAAGATGCTGCGGATTTCCGTCGTACGGGTTCTGCTGCATTGGATTTATGCTATGTGGCGTCAAACCGTATTGATGGTTATTTTGAAATGGGCTTAAAAGCATGGGATTGTGCTGCTGGCGATTTAATCGTGCGTGAAGCGGGTGGTTTAGTTTGCGATTTTGATGCTGGTAACGGCTACTTACGCAGTGGCAATATCATTGCTGCACCATCACGCATAATTAAAGAAATGTTAAATAAAATTCGCCCTTGTTTAGGTGCTGAATTTAATCATTAATTTTTAGAAGCACAATAGCACCTATCAAGGTGCTATTTTTAATTTTATTAATGAAACATACTTGATTAGCGACTTTATCTGCGCATCAACGAAAAAACGACGACATTATGCTTCCAGAACTTGGCTTTTTCCTTCTTTTACTCGCAACAGCTAGCGCGTTTTTTCTTGCGTTAGTGCCTCAATTTGGGTTATTCAAAAAAAATTCGACTTTAATTAATGCTGCTTGGCCGCTTAGTTATATTTTTACCCTTGCGACGACGTTCTCAATTGGTTTGCTTGCTTATTCTTTTGCGGTGGATGATTTCACCCTTGAATATGTAGCGGCACATTCTAATTCCCAATTACCTACATTTTTTAAAATGGCTGCCACTTGGGGCGGACATGAAGGTTCAATGTTGTTTTGGTTATTTTCATTGAGTTTATGGCTTGCTGCTTTTGCTTTTTTTAATCGAAAAAATGACCGCACTTTTTCCGCTCAATCTTTATCTTTATTGGGATTGATTTGCTTTGGTTTTGCGGTGTTTATTTTATTTTATTCCAATCCATTTGGACGCATTTTCCCTGCTCCCGCAGAAGGGCACGATCTCAATCCAATGTTGCAAGATGTGGGATTAATTTTCCATCCGCCGTTATTATATGTTGGCTATGTGGGCTTTGCGGTAAATTTTGCAATGAGTTTAAGTGCGTTGATTTATAACCAATCTGCACGACAAATTGCCCGCTCAATGCGTGGATGGGTGTTGGTTTCTTGGTTGTTTTTAACCATTGGCATTGTGCTTGGTGCGTGGTGGGCATATTACGAACTTGGCTGGGGCGGTTGGTGGTTCTGGGATCCCGTAGAAAATGCGTCTTTAATGCCTTGGTTGCTTGGTTTGGCGTTATTACACAGTTTAATGGCGACGGAAAAACAAGGCGTATTTAGTTATTGGACAACGCTTTTTTCTTTGCTTGCTTTTGCCTTTAGCGTATTAGGCACGTTTATTGTTCGTTCTGGCGCGCTCACTTCTGTGCACGCCTTTGCATTGGATAACACGCGCGGTTATGTGTTGTTATTAATTTTCTTTGTTTTGACAGCGTTAGCCTTTGGTTTATTCGCTTTACGAGCGGGAAGTTCATCAGAAAGTGCGGTGAAATTTCAGTTCATTTCTAAATCGGGTGGCATTTTATTACTGAATATTTTGCTGACCATTGCGACGGTTTCTACCTTTTTAGGTACTTTTTACCCGATGTTATTCCAAGCGATGAATTGGGGCTCAATTTCGGTGGGAAGTCCTTATTTTAATAGTATTTTCTTCCCCATTATTACGGCGATTTTAATCTTAATGGTAATTGTGCTTAGCATACGTAAGGGGCAATTTGATCGCACATTATTGATACGTTGTGGGTGGTTGCTTATTCCGTCTTTGATTCTTGCAGGCCTAATGATTTGGCAACAGCTACGCCATAATTCTGCGTTGAATTTTCACGCTTTCGCCTTTGTGTTATTAACTCTTGCGATTTGGCTTTTATTCGTCACGTTATGGCAAAATTGGCGACAAATTCGCTTGTCTCAATTTGGGATGATTTTAGCACACTGTGGCGTGGCGATTGTGACTATTGGTGCGGTGATGAGTGGGTATTTTGGCAGTGAAATTGGTGTGCGTTTAGCGCCGCAACAAAGTCAAACGCTGGGGCAATATGAATTTCATTATCGCCAATTTTCTAATGAAATTGGGCCAAATTTTACGGCAGAAATCGCCTTTTTTGACGTAACTAAAAATGGTAAACCTTATGCAGAAATTATCCCAGAACGCCGTTATTACGATGTACGAACAATGACAATGAGTGAAGTGGGGCTTGATGGCGGTTTTTGGGGCGATTTATATATTGTGATGGGAGATTCTCTCGGCAAAGGAGAATTTACTTTCCGCTTACATTATAAACCGCTGATTCGTTGGCTTTGGGCGGGCGGTATTTTAATGGCGTTTGGTGCACTTTTTAGCGTCTTCGGATTACGCAGAAAACAGGAAAAATAATGAACAAAAAACTTCTCTTTTTTGCACCGCTCTTTGTGCTTTTAGGCGTGTGTGTATTATTAATTGCTGGGTTAAATCAAGATCCGAAAAAAATTGCGTCGGCTTTAATTGATAAACCTGTTCCAGAGTTTTATCAGGCTAATTTACTCGAATCTTCACAAATAGTAAGCCCGAAAGATTTTCCTAAACAGCCATTTTTATTAAATGTGTGGGGCAGTTGGTGTGGTTATTGTAAAGAAGAACATCCGTTGTTAATTGAGATTGCAAAAACATTGCCTATTGTGGGCGTGGATTATCGCGACAATCCGCAAAATGGTATTGAAATGCTTAAGCGAATGGGCAATCCGTTCGTCTTAACCATTAATGATAGTCAGGGAGAACTTGCCCTCAAATTAGGCGTGGATGGCGCGCCAGAAACTTATCTTTTGGATGAAAATGGTGTGATTCGTTATCGCCATTCTGGTTTATTGGATAAAGAAACTTGGCAAACGGTATTTTGGCCAAAAATTGAAGCATTGAAGAATAAATGAAAAGCCTATTAGATATTTTTACTCGAGTTCAAAAAACATTTGTTTTTGCAACCGCACTTTTATTCGCATTTTCCTCGTTTACTCAAGCGGAAATGGTGGATACCTATCAATTCCAAAATCAAGATGATCGTACTCGCGCCGTAGAGCTGGCAAAATCTTTACGCTGCCCCCAATGTCAGAACCAAAATTTGGTGGAATCTAATTCACCTATTGCGTATGACTTGCGTCTTGAAGTGTACAAAATGGTGGACGAAGGAAAAACTAATCAGCAAATTATCGATCAAATGACCGCTAGATTTGGTGATTTTGTGAACTATAAACCACCGTTCAAATGGAATACGGCATTGTTGTGGCTATTGCCAGTCGCTCTTTTAATTTTAGCTGCTGCACTGCTTTATTTATCAAATAGGAAAAAACAGTTTTCAGAAAAAATAGTTGCACAACAACTAGAGAATGATGAAATAATTTCCCTCCCCTCAGCCTTTGGCAGCTCCCCCCGCAAGCAAGAGGAGCCAAGTAGACTTTCTAGGGGAAAAGTGAATAGTAAAATTTATTTTGTGCTTTTTACTTTACTCATCGCTATTCCAACCGCTTATTATTTTTCTCTTGATCGTTTTAGTCGTGTTCAACAAGGCGAGCAATCGATGATTGAGCAACATAATCAAAATGTTGAAATGAATGATGAACACAAAAATGAAAATGTGATTGAGAAGATCCAAAATAAACTGCGTACTGATCCAAATAATGCGGAAACTTGGCTTCAACTTGGGGAAGCCTATGTGCAGAATAATGAATTTGACAGCGCGCTTGTGGCTTATTCTAATGCAGAAAAATTGTCAGGAAGTAAACCTAATATTTTAGGTTTGGCAGCCACCGCACTTTATTATCAAGCAGGTCAGCAAATAACCCCAAAAGTAGAACAACTTTTGAATGAAGCTTTGGCAAAAGATAAAAATGAAGTGTCAAGTCTTTCTTTGTTGGCGACGATTGCCTTAGAAAATCGTCAATATCCACAAGCCAGTGCATATTTACAGCAATTATTAGATTCTGGTAATGCGGCAGTGGATCGTCGTTCAGTTATTCAACGAATGAAGATGTTGGATTTTTTACAACGTGGGGAAAAAGGACAAAATCCGTGAGCCAATATTCTGAAAATATTATTATTGGTGCTGGTGCAGCAGGATTATTTTGTGCAGCACAGTTGGCTAAATTAGGCAAGTCAGTGACAGTTTTCGACAACGGCAAAAAAATCGGACGTAAGATTTTGATGTCGGGCGGTGGATTTTGTAATTTCACGAATTTAGAGGTTACGCCTGCTCATTACCTTTCACAAAATCCTCATTTCGTCAAATCTGCCCTTGCCCGCTATACCAATTGGGATTTTATTTCTCTTGTGGCGGAGCAAGGGATTGCTTATTACGAAAAGGAATTAGGGCAATTATTTTGCGATGAGGGCGCAGAACAAATCGTTGAAATGCTGAAATCTGAATGCGATAAATATGGTGCTAAGATTTTATTGCGTAGCGAAGTTTCTCAAGTTGAACGGATTCAAAATGATGAAAAAGTGCGGTTTGTTTTACGGGTAAATTCAACCCAATGGCAATGTAAAAATTTGATTGTCGCGACAGGTGGGCTTTCTATGCCAGGGCTTGGCGCAACGCCATTTGGCTATCAAATTGCAGAACAATTTGGCATTCCCGTTATTCCTCCGCGTGCAAGTTTGGTACCTTTTACGTATCGAGAAACAGATAAATTTTTAACCGCACTTTCAGGCATTAGCTTGCCAGTCACGATCACAGCCCAGTGCGGAAAATCTTTTCACAACCAGCTTTTGTTTACCCATCGTGGAATTTCAGGCCCTGCGGTGTTGCAAATTTCCAATTATTGGCAGCCTACTGAGTCAGTGGAAATTGATTTATTACCGAACCACAATTTGGAAGAGGAAATTAATCAAGCAAAACAATCTTCACCAAAACAAATTTTGAAAACTATCTTAGTTCGATTATTGCCGAAAAAATTGGTCGAGCTTTGGATTGAGCAAGGCCTTGTGCAAGATGAAGTTATTGCTAACATCAGCAAAGTGCGGATAAAAAATCTGGTGGATTTTATTCATCATTGGGAATTTACTCCAAATGGCACAGAGGGCTATCGTACGGCTGAAGTCACTATGGGCGGTGTGGACACCAAAATGATTTCTTCTAAAACGATGGAAAGTAACCTTGTACAAGGTTTGTATTTTATTGGCGAAGTGCTAGATATAACAGGCTGGCTAGGCGGTTACAACTTTCAATGGGCGTGGAGTTCAGCTTATGCTTGTGCAACGAATATCTCAAGACAATAAATAGATAAAGATCAAAGCATACGCATTTTTTACAAGACAAAATCTCAAAATAGCTTTATCATATCGCCTGTTTTAGGCTGGCCTAACCCGTTTTAATTAACTTAATTGAGGAAAATAAAAATGGCAAAAATCGTTAAAGTGATTGGTCGCGAAATCATCGACTCACGCGGTAACCCAACTGTTGAAGCTGAAGTTCATCTTGAAGGTGGTTTTGTTGGTTTAGCTGCGGCTCCATCTGGTGCATCAACTGGTTCTCGTGAAGCATTAGAATTACGTGACGGCGACAAATCTCGTTTCTTAGGTAAAGGCGTATTAAAAGCCGTGTCTGCAGTGAACAACGAAATTGCACAAGCTATCGTTGGTAAAGATGCAACAAATCAAGCTGAAATCGACCAAATCATGATCGATTTAGACGGTACTGAAAACAAATCTAACTTTGGTGCAAATGCAATCTTAGCGGTATCTTTAGCAAACGCAAAAGCAGCGGCAGCATCTAAAGGTTTACCACTTTACGCTTACATTGCAGAATTAAATGGCACTGCTGGTGTTTATTCTATGCCATTACCAATGATGAACATCATTAACGGTGGCGAACACGCAGATAACAACGTTGATATTCAAGAATTTATGATCCAACCAGTGGGTGCGAAAACGTTACGTGAAGCACTTCGTATCGGTGCTGAAGTATTCCACAATCTTGCAAAAGTATTAAAATCTAAAGGCATGAGTACGGCAGTTGGCGATGAAGGTGGTTTCGCACCAAACCTAGCATCTAACGCAGACGCTTTAGCATGTATCAAAGAAGCAGTTGAAAAAGCAGGTTACGTATTAGGTAAAGACGTGACTTTAGCAATGGACTGTGCATCTTCTGAGTTCTACAACAAAGAAACTGGCAAATACGAAATGAAAGGCGAAGGTCGTTCATTCACTTCTCAAGAGTTCACACACTATCTTGAAGAATTAACTAAACAATACCCAATCGTGTCTATCGAAGATGGTCAAGATGAATCTGACTGGGAAGGTTTTGCATACCAAACTAAAGTGTTAGGCGACCGCGTTCAATTAGTGGGCGACGACTTATTCGTAACTAACACCAAAATCTTAAAAGAAGGTATCGAAAAAGGTATCGCAAACTCTATCTTAATCAAATTCAACCAAATCGGTTCTTTAACTGAAACTTTAGCGGCAATCAAAATGGCTAAAGATGCAGGTTATACCGCTGTCATCTCTCACCGTTCAGGTGAAACCGAAGATGCGACTATCGCTGATTTAGCGGTTGGTACAGCAGCAGGTCAAATCAAAACGGGTTCTATGAGCCGTTCTGACCGTATTGCGAAATACAACCAATTAATCCGTATCGAAGAAGCATTAGAACGTGCTGGCACACCAGCCCCGTTCTTAGGCTTAAAAGCGGTTAAAGGTCAAGCGTAATTCACTCTGAATTTACTGTAAAATCTCACCGCACTTTGTATAAAAGTGCGGTGTTTTTATATCTAATATTTAAAGGAAAGGGAATGTTACATTTAACTTTAGAGGACGAACTCTTTTTAGGAACGCCAAAGCAAGTAGGAACACATTCGACAGTATTTGAGCATTTTGCCGTAATGTTTGAAGATGACGGGGAAACAGGATATTTTTATGCACTTGATATGCGTCAAAATGCTCAACCGATAGTTGATATGTTACACGTGTATAATGTTGATTCAACCTCTAATCATCATGAAGCACGCAAACTTGAAATTTGTTGGGATGAAAGTGGTTATTTAGCCTTGTTGCTTATTAATGGCTATCCTCATGCCGTATTTGATTTTGCTCGTTTAGTCGGCTATAACAGCAATAAATATCCACAACCAGATCTAATGAGTATGTGGACTCGTGAAGAAATTACTAATAAACAGGCCGAGCAATGGCTAGGCGTGAAAACCATTCGATAAAAATTGAGAACAATGAAAAAGAAAAATCAGATTTTAGTGAGTTTATCTATTGTGGCCTTATTAGGAGGCTGTTCAGAAGAACAAGTACAACGTGATGTGTATCAGTCTTTAGACGATTGTTTAGCGGATTGGAAAAAAATTGAGCTTTGTGAGGCAGATAAAAATACCGAGAGTACTCAGAAAACTGAAACCACACCACAGCAGGGGCTTGGTTTAAATATTCGTGATAACGGTAATGCAGAAAGTGCGGTAAAAAATCCAGCTGAAAATAATGCACAAGCTAATCAAAGTGAGAACAATGCTGAATCGACTGCAAAAGCTGAAAGTACCGATCCTTCTTTAGGGGCCGCAATTGCTGGTGGCGTTATAGGGTATATGGCAGCTCGTGCAATTAGTAGTTTCCTTGGCCCGAGCTATCATCCTGGAAATCGAGCTGTCACCACACCAGCAGGGCAAGTTGTGCAACCGCGAACAAATCGTTCTGTTGGAAAACCAATGCTTGTGAAAGGAAATGCAGGAAGCATGAATAGCAAACCTGTATCTCGTGGTGGTTTTAGTAGCCCAAATAATACTAATCGTAGCAGTGGGGGCTAAATGAAACGTGTAACCGGGTTTCCTACTCGACCAGATATGGTGCAACAGCTACTTAATGTTGGATTTGATTACTATAATTTGCCTTCTAGTGATGGCTCTCATTATTGGTCTGATAATGTTGCCTATGAATTTACTTTAGCGGAAATTGATCGCATTGAGGATACAACTAATGAATTACATTTAATGTGTTTAGATTTTGCGGCGGATGAAATTAAAAAAGGCGATTATGAAAATTATCGTTTTACGGAGTTGCAAAAACAGCTTATTGAAAGCTCTTGGCGTAATCAAGATCCTTATTTATATGGACGCTTTGATTTTGGCTATGATGGCGACAACCTAAAAATGTTTGAATATAATGCCGATACGCCAACATCTTTGTTGGAGGCTGCGGTCGTTCAATGGCAGTGGTTGGAACAAATTGAGAGCTTGAAACATCGTGATCAATTTAACTGGATTCATGAAGAATTAATAAAACATTTCCAATTTTTGAAACAACAAAGTGGCAAAACAGATTTCCATTTGAGTGCTATGCAAGATGCTGGCCGTGAAGATTGGGGCAATGTGGATTATTTAGCTGATGTGGCTTATAACGCAGGTTGGAATATTCATCAATTAGCGGTGGAAGATATTGGCTATAACAGCGAAACAGAAAAATTTGTAGATTTAAATGATCAGCCTATTGAAATGTTATTTAAATTGTATCCGCTGGAATGGCTAAGCCACGCTGAGTTTGCTCGCCATATTACAACCGCTGAAACACGATTTATTGAGCCAGCGTGGAAAATGTTGTTAAGTAATAAAGCACTATTGGCAAAACTTTGGGCGCGTTATCCGAATCATCCGAATTTATTGCCTACTTATTTTACGCCTTTCGAATTACCAAAAGATTTATCGATGTGGGTGAAAAAACCATTGTTAGGTCGAGAAGGTGCCAATGTCTTCTATTATGAGAAAAACAATGGCGTAGAATTTGCAGCGAAAGGAAGCGAACACTCTACGTTTTATGCTAATTCAGGTTATGTTTATCAACAAAAATTTGAATTGCCAAGTTTTGATGGAATGTATCCAATTATCGGCTCTTGGGTTGTGGGTGATGTGGCTTGCGGTATGGGATTACGCGAAGATTTTACTGCAGTAACGGGGAATGATAGTCATTTTATACCTCATTATTTTGTACCTTGATACATATTTATCATTATTACTCAAATGCAATATTTATCATAAGAATGGAAGCTATTATAGGTTATTTTTCACATTCAAATTTTTAACCGATTACAAAATCGTTCACGTATTATGTAATTAATTAGTAATATTTCATTAAAAAAAATCTGCATCCAAATTGATTAAACCTTAGTCTAACTTTTGGGTGCAGATTAATTACTACTATTATTTATTTAAAGTAATTAACTCGAAAGATTATAACAATCCGCCTTGACCTAATGCAGGATCAGTATCACGAGCTTTTAATGCATCTTCAACGGTTAAACCTAATGCTTTCGCAATGCCTTCACCGTATGCGGCATCACACCAGTGGCAGTTACGAATATGACGATATTTGATGAAATCAGGTGCATCGCCCATTGCTGCTGCCGTGTTGTTGAATAATGCTTGTTTTTGCTCTGCATTCATTAAGTTAAATAATGCACGAGGTTGGCTGAAGTAATCGTTATCATCGTTACGATAATCCCAGTGTGTTGCATCTCCGTTGATACGAAGTGGTGGTTCAGCAAAGTCTGGTTGTTGTTGCCATTGGCTAAAGCTGTTTGGCTCGTAGTGTGGCAAGCTGCCGTAGTTACCATCTACACGACCTTGACCATCACGTTGGTTGCTATGAACTGGGCAACGTGGACGGTTTACTGGAATTTGACGGTAGTTCACACCTAAACGGTAACGTTGTGCATCCGCATAGTTAAATAAACGGGCTTGTAACATTCTGTCAGGGCTTGCACCAATACCCGGAACCAAGTTACTTGGTGCAAATGCAGATTGTTCTACATCAGCGAAGAAGTTTTCTGGGTTACGGTTTAATTCAAACTCCCCTACTTCAATTAATGGATAGTCTTTTTTTGACCATACTTTGGTTAAGTCAAATGGATGATAAGATACTTTTTCTGCATCAGCTTCTGGCATAATTTGTACAAATAATGTCCATTTAGGAAAATCACCACGTTCAATCGCTTCATATAAATCACGTTGATGGCTTTCACGGTCATTTGCAATAATTTCTGCGGCTTCAGCATTCGTTAAATTTTTAATGCCTTGTTGAGTACGGAAGTGGAATTTCACCCAAAAACGTTCGCCCGCTTCGTTCCAAAAACTATAAGTGTGAGAACCGAAACCGTGCATATGACGATAGCTTGCAGGAATACCACGATCACTCATTACAACGGTTACTTGGTGTAATGCTTCTGGTAATAATGTCCAGAAATCCCAGTTATTTGTTGCTGAACGCATATTAGTACGTGGATCACGTTTTACTGCTTTGTTTAAATCTGGGAATTTACGTGGATCACGTAAGAAGAATACTGGCGTATTGTTACCTACTAAATCCCAGTTACCTTCTTCAGTATAGAATTTTAATGCAAAACCACGAATATCACGCTCAGCATCTGCTGCACCACGTTCGCCTGCCACTGTGGTAAAACGTGCAAACATTTCAGTTTTTTTACCTACTTCACTGAAAATTTTTGCACGAGTATATTTAGTAATATCGTGTGTCACAGTAAAAGTACCAAATGCACCAGAACCTTTTGCGTGCATACGACGCTCTGGGATTACTTCACGTACGAAATCAGCTAATTTTTCGTTAAGCCATAAATCTTGTGCAAGTAATGGACCACGCGGACCAGCTGTTAAGCTGTTTTGGTTATCAGCAACGGGTGCACCGTTACCCATTGTTAAGTTTGTCGCAGCTAAGTGCGAGAAAGGGCATTGAGAACTCATTGTAGACTCCTTGTAAAGTTAATAAATTTAGTTAGGTTGAAATGAATTTCTTGCGTATCATATAGAAAGGTTTAAACAATTGAAATCTATTAAATCAATCAAAAAAAACTATACTAAAATAAGGCTTAAAATCTACCTAAGTATTCAAAATTGCTTACTAGATATATTTTATAAACCCTGATTTTCAACTGCATTTTTTCGTCTTTATCCGTTTTACGGATTCAAGTATAATGCCAACATTTTTAATCACATTAGATCAACGATTATGAGCACAAAATTTAACGTAAAAACATTCCAAGGTATGATTTTAGCCCTGCAAGAATATTGGGCAAACCAAGGCTGCACCATTGTACAACCTTTTGATATGGAAGTGGGTGCAGGTACTTCTCACCCAATGACCGCATTGCGTGCATTAGGTCCTGAGCCGATGGCATTTGCTTATGTGCAACCTTCACGCCGCCCAACGGATGGTCGCTATGGCGAAAACCCAAACCGTTTACAACATTACTATCAATTCCAAGTAGTAATCAAACCTTCTCCAGATAACATTCAAGAGCTTTATTTAGGCTCGCTTGAAATGCTCGGTTTCGATCCGACCCAAAACGATATTCGTTTCGTAGAAGATAACTGGGAAAACCCAACCTTAGGCGCATGGGGCTTAGGCTGGGAAGTATGGTTAAACGGTATGGAAGTAACCCAGTTTACCTATTTCCAACAAGTAGGTGGCTTAGAATGTAAACCTGTAACTGGCGAAGTGACTTACGGTTTAGAGCGTTTAGCGATGTACATCCAAGGCGTAGATTCTGTGTATGACTTAGTTTGGTCTGACGGTCCATTAGGCAAAACTACTTATGGTGATGTTTTCCATCAAAATGAAGTTGAGCAATCAACCTATAACTTTGAACACGCAAACACCGATTTCTTATTCTACTGCTTCGATCAATACGAAAAAGAGGCACAAGAGTTATTAGCCTTAGAAAAACCGTTACCATTGCCAGCTTATGAACGTATTTTAAAAGCAGCACACAGCTTCAACTTGTTAGATGCACGTAAAGCAATTTCGGTCACTGAACGCCAACGCTATATTTTACGCATTCGTGCCTTAACCAAAGGCGTGGCTGAAGCATACTATGCAAGCCGTGAAGCCTTAGGTTTCCCTGGTTGTAAAAAATAAGGCTTAAACAAATTCACAAAAGTGCGGTGAAATTTGACCGCACTTTAGGAGAGCAAAATGAACAAACCCATTCTTTTTTATGCAGAAACATGCCCAGATACCGAGCCATTTGTCGCAGAGTTAGATCGCTTAGGCGTGGATTACGATGAAGTAGAAATTATGACTTCATTACCTAATCTCAAACAATTCATTCGTTTACGCGATAGCAATGCAGAATTTGATAACTCGAAAGCAAATGGCTATTTGGGTATTCCTGCGTTGTTATTACCAAATGGCGATGTTGTTTTAGATCCATCAAAGTTAAACACGATTTTTGAGTTCTAGGAAAAAATAGAATAGCGGTTTTCATGCAACCCTATGAAAAATACTTAAAGCTGAATTCGCAAAAACTGCGAGTGGATCAAACGGATGCGGAAAGAAAATTATGGCAACCTATCAATCGAGATCAATTATTAGGATTTCGATTTAATCGGCAAAAGCCACTTTTAAGTTATATCGTTGATTTTTATTGTGCGAAAGCAAAGCTGATTATCGAATTAAATGGTAGTCAGCACTATGAACCTGATTATCAGGAAAAAAACGCATTGCGAGATGCAGAATTAAATTCACTTGGTTTTACGGTGATGCGATTGAGAAAGAATGAAGTGATAACGAAGAAAATAAGAATTTAAATCTACAGAATTTTTAAATAAGAGAAACAAAATGACAACCCAAAACTTCCTAGTAGAAATCGGCACGGAAGAGCTGCCACCAAAAGCTCTCAAAACATTAGCGACCTCTTTTGCGGATAACGTTGAGGCGGAATTAAACCAAGCGGGTTTAACCTTCGACAAAATCGAATGGTTTGCAGCGCCGCGTCGTTTGGCGGTGAAAGTGTTGAACTTAGCTACACAACAACCAAGCAAAGAAATCGAAAAACGCGGGCCGGCAGTCTCTGCAGCTTTTGATGCAGAAGGTAAACCAACCAAAGCGGCTGAAGGTTGGGCGCGTGGCTGTGGTATCACCGTTGAGCAAGCAGAACGCATTGCGACCGATAAAGGCGAATGGTTAGTTCATCGTGCAAAAATTGAGGGTCAGCCAACTAAAAACTTGCTGAACGACATTGTGGCTAATGCCTTGGCAAAGCTGCCAATTCCAAAACCAATGCGTTGGGCAGATAAAACCGTGCAATTTATCCGTCCAGTTCACACTGTGACTATGTTGTTAGGTGATGAGTTAATCGAAGGCGAAATTTTAGGTGTAACAAGTGCGCGCACCATTCGCGGCCACCGTTTCTTAGGCGAGAAAGAATTTGAAATTCAACATGCAGACCAATATCCGCAATTATTGCGTGAAAAAGGTTCTGTAGTGGCTAATTTCAACGAGCGTAAAGCAGAAATTTTGGCAAAATCTCAAGCAAAAGCGACCGCACTTGGTGGCGTGGCTGACATTGAAGAAAGCTTGCTTGAAGAAGTGACTTCGTTGGTGGAATACCCAAATGTGTTAGCGGCAAAATTTGAAGAACGTTTCTTAGCAGTGCCTGCGGAAGCCTTGGTTTACACCATGAAAGGCGACCAAAAATACTTCCCAATTTATGACAAAGACGGCAAATTATTACCGCACTTTATTTTTGTCTCGAACATCAACCCAGAAGATCCAACCGCGATTATTGAAGGGAACGAAAAAGTGGTTCGTCCACGTTTAACCGATGCGGAATTCTTCTTCAACACGGACTTAAAACAAAAACTCGTTGATCGTTTACCGCGTTTAGAAACCGTGTTGTTCCAACAACAACTGGGTACATTAAAAGACAAAACTGACCGTATTGAGCAACTGGCAGGCGAAATTGCAAAACAAATCGGTGCAGACGAAGCGAAAGCAAAACGTGCAGGTTTACTGTCAAAATGTGACTTAATGACCAACATGGTATTCGAATTCACTGATACACAAGGTGTAATGGGTATGCACTATGCACGTCACGATGGCGAAGATGAAGAAGTCGCAGTGGCATTAAACGAACAATATATGCCACGCTTTGCGGGGGATGAATTACCAAAATCACTCGTTGCAAGTGCGGCCGCTTTAGCGGATAAATTTGACACCCTAACGGGTATCTTCGGTATCGGGCAAGCCCCGAAAGGCAGTGCAGACCCATTTGCATTGCGTCGTGCGGCATTAGGTGCGTTACGTATTATTGTAGAGAAAAATTTACCACTGGATTTAGAAGATTTAGTGAAAAAATCAGCTGCACTTTTTGGCGATAAACTCACGAATCAAAATGTGGTTACTGATGTCGTGGACTTTATGCTCGGGCGTTTCCGTGCGTGGTATCAAGATGAAGGCATTGCGGTGGACGTGATTCAAGCGGTATTAGCACGTCGTCCAACCCGTCCGGCAGACTTTGATGCACGAGTGCGTGCGGTTTCACACTTCCGTACTTTAGATTCAGCGGAAGCGTTAGCGGCAGCAAACAAACGTGTCAGCAACATCTTAGCGAAAGCGGATGCTGCAATTGGCGAGATCAATTTGACCGCTTGCGTAGAGCCAGCTGAAAAAGCCCTTGCTGAAGCGGTGCTTGCATTACGCACTGAAGTACAACCGCTTATCGCACAAGGCGATTACACGACAGTATTGGATAAATTAGCAAACTTACGTGCGCCAGTAGACAGTTTCTTTGATAACGTGATGGTAAATGCTGAAGATCCAGCACTACGCCAAAACCGATTAGCGATTTTAAATACGTTACAAGGGTTATTCTTACAAGTAGCTGATATTTCAGTGCTTCAATAATGTAAAAAGGGATGGTTGATTTTTCGTCAATCATCCTTTCTTTTATAGACTTCAAGTGATTATTTCTCTATAATTACCGCACTTTCCCCCCTTAGCTCAGTCGGTTAGAGCAGGCGACTCATAATCGCTTGGTCACTGGTTCAAGTCCGGTAGGGGGGACCATTCGACTTGTCAAATAACGTCTTTTCTGTCAAAAAACATCATAAAAACAGCATTTTATAATCAACCTTATTGTTGTTTTCGTCTTTTATTGTTTGTCATTGTTCGTTTTTATTGTTCCCTTAAATGTTCCCTCTTTATGAAGGAACAAAAACGAGGGAACAGAAGAACGGTAAATTTTTATTTATTAGGGCTGGAACAATGGCTAGAGACTTTTCAAAAAAATTCACTGATTCTTATATTCATGGAATTAAACCAACTAATAAAGAGCAACTATTTTCTGATAGGGATAATCTGTATTTATTGGTTAAACCAACTGGAGCCAAAATATGGCGATTCATTTACACTCACCCAATAACCAAAAAACGCATAAAAAAATCTTTTGGAAACTATCCATCAATTCCACTTGCTTTCGCTAGGGATAAGGCTCGTATATGGTGCGGGCTATTGGCACAAGGTATAGATCCTGCTGAAGAGGAACGTATGCAGCAAGAGGAGAAAGAGAAGAAATCTGTGACCTTCAAAGAGCTTGCTATGCTATGGCGTGATAAACGATTAAAGAAAGGAGAGTTAAAAGAAAAAAGTATTGAGAAAGCTTATAGAAGAGTGGAGCTTTATTTGTTTGATAGGTTTAATTTTTCTAGATTGTTAGCTGAAAATATTAATTTGAGATCTTTTGATGATGCTCTACTTCCCATTGAGGGAACAGATACGTGCGATAAGTTATGCATTGCAATAAAACAAATATTTGATAATGCGATTGATGAAGGCGTGTTAGAAAATAATCCTTTTACAAGATTATCCAAAAGATTTAAAAAGCCAATTACTAAGAATTTTCCATCAATACCGCCTAAGGAATTACCACGGGTATTTGCTAAACTTAATTTATCTAATGCAAAGATAGCGACAAAATGCCTTATTGAATTTCAGTTGCTCACTATCTTACGGGCCAATGAAGCAGTGAAGATAGAGTGGAGCGATATAAATTGGGAAGAAAAGGCCTTACATATTCCAGCTGAACGGATGAAAGGTGGTAAGCGTCCGCATAGTGTACCTTTATCTAGTCAGGCACTGAGAATTCTAGAGTGTATGCGTGAAATAAATGGCCATCGCAGATTTGTTTTTACTAGTTATATTGCACCATGGAATAAACCAATGAATAGCCAAACCGTTAACAAGACTTTAAGAGATCTTGGATTTACTGGGGAATTAGTTGGGCATGGTTTTCGCGGTATTGCGAGTACTTATTTGCACGAATTAGATTGTTTTTCGTATGAAGCGGTTGAGTGGTGTTTATCTCATGAAACGCGTAATGAAGTGCGTAAAGCCTACGATAAATCAAAAAAATGGCGTTCTAGACAAGAGATTATGCAGACTTGGGGCGATTATGTTGAGCAATGCAAGTTCAAGCTTTGCGGATGAGTTAGCATTATGGGGCGGGTATTCCGCCCTTTATTCTTCCTCGCATTCATCTTCATCTAAACAATCTTCATCATAATAAGGCTCAATGTATTCATCTTTTACCGCTTTCGCCTTTTGTTCTTCTTCCTTGTCTTTGTAATGTTTAACTACTCGATAGACAACATAAGCAGCCACGGCTTTTTTAATTATTCCGCTGGATTTCTTTTTTTGTTGTGCGGCAATAGCGGTATTCATTGAACACGAGAAGATAGCTATTGCAAGAGAGAAAATAAACGCTCGCTTAATCATTATCAAGCCTTGCTATTACTGGTTTTCTATGGAGTTATTATATCAAAATCGCAAGCCCTACAATACCTAAAAGCCTATTTTCCCCTTGATTTTTCCCGATTATTTTCGCTTATGAAAAATCGCACCCCTCGCACGCCCGCGCGCTTTTACTTGATACCTCATTTTTAACGCAAGCCTCGGCAAGCCCTCCCCCATATTCAATACCGACTTTTCTTGATATTTTTAAAACACAATCATCAACGCAAACCAACGCAGAAAAACGTTAGATTTAGGCATAAAAACCCTTATTTTGCTCATTTTTCGCCTTAAAAGATTGGACAGTTTCTCTAATTTCCCCCGCCTTATTAAAAAATAACGGCTAAATCACCCGCCATTTTGTCGTAACTAACTTCACACCGTGAAGCGAATGCATCAAAAACAGCATTTATCTAATATAAAAGCCGTTCCAAATGTAACGCTTGGACACAGTCGATAACGAAATTTTAAGGGCGACAATATGCAAAATGAACCGCAACCCAATGACCGTTTTTTGCGTATTGATGAGGTTGTTCATTTAACGGGGCTTTCACGCTCGACTATCTATGAATACGCAAGATTGAAACGCTTTCCAGAAGCGGTAAATCTTGGCAGCAATAAGCGCGCATGGATTGAAAGCGAAGTAAGACAATGGATGAATGAGCGAATTAATCAACGCAATGACAAACGAAAACAGGAAGATAACCTATGACACCAATCAAACTACAAAACCCAGAAAACCAAACCAAATTCACCGAACTTTTAGATGCATTGAATGCAAAGAAAGCGAACCTAATTGCCCTCGATGAAGAATTGAAGGCACTTGAGGGCAAACAAGCCAAAAATGCTGCAACACTTGCTGCCGTGCGTAACGAATTTGAGACCGAAATAAATAAAATCAAAGCGAAATTCGACCAAGAAAGCGAATTAAGCCTAGATGATTACGCAGAAACGCAAAAACTAAAAGCCGAATACACTGCGCACATTGATTTCTTTAATGCCGTAGGCGAAGAATTACAGCCAAAACTCTATAAGAAACGTGAAGCCGTTTACGATGAGAAAAACGCATTTTTAGCGGCAAGAAAAGCACTTTATCGCTTTGCTGCCACCGCCTTAATGGATGAATTTATTGAGGCCAATAAAGCCCAAATTGCGTTATTTAAAGGGATGTTTGTTTATTCCTGTGACTACAACGAATATACAGGCAGAGACGGGCACGATGAATTTAATGATGTGCTTCAGAACAAATTCAAGGTTGAACTGAATCTACCTCAAGGCACTGACTTACCCCCGCTTGCGCTTGCATCAAATTGGAAACCTAAAACCCCAACCCAATTACATGTAGAAAAATTTGCACCGCAAGAGAAAACTGGCTTTAAACGTTTATTAGACAATATGTAAGGAACACTAAAATGGAAAAATTAACCCAACAAAAATTCACTGAATATAAAAACAACTTAGACAGCGATCGCCTAGGTTCAAGCGATTATACGAATGATTATGAGAAAGTAGAAAAAATCATTACTCAAGGCGTAGAAAATCACCCATTTTTAGGTTTAATCACGACAAAATTTGCGCAAGAAATCAATAATACCGCCCATGAATTTTCATTACCTATCGCAAGCAACACCGATACAGACAAACACGACCGCACACCGCGTAATTTTATTCAATCCACTACGCCTTTTGAGTGTGCGCAAGTCAATTTAGATGTATGTATTCCTCATAGTGAATTGGATAAGTTTACTGCCGTCAATTTTGAAAAAGAATTCAATGCACGCCTAGACGGGGAGCTGGCGCAAAATCTCACTATGATAGGCTTTCACGGCCAGCGTCGCGTACTTGATTCTAACCCCGAAACGAATCCCCTAGGCGAAGATGTTGCTAAAGGTTGGCACGCTCAACTGAAGGAAAAAGACCAATTTATCAACGCAGCTACATTAGCGGGACAAACTCACACACAACTTATCAAAAAAGCCCTTGAGAAATTACCGGTAAGATTACATGAAAGCGGCGAACTTATCGTAATTTGTGGGCGTCATGTTTTAAGCAATGCACAGATAAACCTTGATGCGAAGCAACTCAATTCACCAAATGGCGTATTACTTACTGCGCAGAATCTCATTGGCGGGTTGCGTGCGATTAATGTGCCTTTCTTTCCTGCTAACTGCATTTTAATTACAACGCTTTCTAACCTTGCGATTTACTTCAAGCAGAACAGTGCACGCTTGTTCTTCAAACAAGAACCGCGACAAAATAACGTGGAAATTTATTTCTCTGTGATGCTTGATTACTTGCTAGAAAATCACCGCCATGCGGTGCTAATTGAAGGCATTGATGAGGTGCAATAATGGAACAGATACCCCCCGAAGAATGCGCAGGTAAATTGCTTAAAGCCGTGCATTTATTTATCAATTACAGCGTGCAGGATTATATTTCACGTGGAATTATACAGGCGAATGAAAAGCCTCGATTTATGCGTGAATTATGGGGGCAACTTGAACAAAGTGCGTTAGAAAACAACCGCACTTTCAACAATAAAGCCACCGCGTCCACTTGTTTTACGTTTGAATAGGGGAGCTATGCGACAAACTCACGTAAATAACAAAATGAGAAAAGAAGATATATTCAGGCAGCTGGATTCATTTTCAGACCGTGGGGGCGATATTATAAAGGCGGAATTTATGGCGTACCTTTGCAACATTGGCGTGCTTACTGAACGCGAAGCCATAGACCTCACAACCGAATATATCAAACGATGCAAAAAACTCGAACGCAATCGCTACTAATCAAGCCCCGAAAGGGGCTTTTTTGTATCTTTTAAAAGATTTTTAGTAGTGTTATCATGTCGTTAAATTAAACACTGAAAGGGGCATTATATGGCATTGCATCAAATACTGGCAGAGCAAGTGGCAAGCATTACAGACCTAAAACGAAACCCTATGGGCGTTATTCAAGAAAGCGAAAGCGGAATAGTCGCAATATTGAACCGAAACCAACCCGCATTTTATTGCATCACGCCTGAATTATTTTCTCATATGAAAGAATTAATCAAAGATTTAGAGCTCGGTAGAATGTCCAATGACGAATGAAGAACGATTAGAAGTCTATAAAACCGCAGAGCAAAGAACAGCCCACTAAACTGGGCTTTATTTTTACTTAGGATAAGAAAAATTATGGCAAAAAATAAACCAACATTACCCCCTAGAAAATGGTATAGCCTACAACAGGCAGCGGATAAACTCTCTCAAATATTTAATCAAACGGTAACAAGCGGGGATTTATTGCATTATGCTAATCAAGGATTATTAGAGCTTTCTGTAAGAATTGATTTTGAACGAATTGACGATGATGAATTCAATTTTAGCATTCATAATTCAAATCTAAATGATGTGCTAGATGATATCTATGATTTAGATATTCATTACTGGCAAGGATACATAGGTAGAGCTGATTTTATAAAAACCGACAGATTTAAAGCAGTTTTAAACGATACTTTCGATTTTGAAAAAGCATTCAAAAAGTTACAAGAAGACTCATTGAAATCAGAAGACGGGTTAGCCGATATGTACTCATTTTTTTCAGAGTTAAATAAAGACACTATACCTTACTACTACGCCAGTATTAATAAAACCACCCCTATAGATATAAATACTAATATAGATAGATTAAATGGATTCTTTACGATTGAATTTAATGATTTTGATGAAATTTTGATAGATGAAAATAACCCAAAGATAAATTTAAGATCAATCTCTTTTAGAGCATCACGAAATGACAATATTAATAATGGCTTTGGTTTTGTTATTGAGGGGCGAGATATTGACGATAAACAAATAATCGAATTAAACAAAGATTCTATTTTTATAGTTCCAGAAGAATTAGAAATCTTTGCTAATGGAGGCAAACCAATAAGAAATTTAAATAGCTTTGAAAGTGTGATTGAGGAATGGAAAAAACCGACAAGAACAATGAACCCCGACACAGTGGTAGAACAAAACTTCATTGTAAATACTGAAACAATGAAAGTATTTGAACTTAAACGCGTTCCTTTTTTTGCTCAAGAAGCACAAAATGAAGAATATACAGATAATAATAGTAAGGCAGGCCGTAAGAAAGATCCACGATATAACAATATTATAGAAATTGCTCAAAAACTTTTTGAAAAATACCCTAATTCAAACAAAGAAAGCATAGTAAACGCTTTATTTAAAATTTTAGAAATAAATGATTTATCTATTCAAACAATTAGAAGATATTTAGATGAAAACAACATAGGGAAAAAAGGTGGAGAATCAATAAGCAGTATGAGTCTATAACCCTAATCTATCAACCATTCAACCCCAATACTCAAAATCAAACTATTTTGATTATGAATATACAAAATTTGATTTTGAGTATCTTCATCAAAACCCCACCCCATACCATACGCCCCGACAAACAAGACATTTCAAGACACGTTATTTGACAATTTCTACAACCAAACAGGGGCAACTATGGAAAAACTCGAACACGCCAAAGTGCGTTACTACTCAACTGCTACGATTTGCAAAATGTTAGATGTATCTCGTGCGTGGTTATGGGATCAAGTTAATGCTGGTCACTTTCCGAAACCAATTAAATTAGGGCGATTAGCGCGTTATAAGGCAGAAGATGTAGAGCGTTTTCTCGCAAATCAAGAGCAAATAGCCGAAATCAATTTAATGGGGGAATAAATGGCAGGTTTAACGATTTATTGCCCTTTTTGCGGACAACGTGCGGGAATCCGCACTACTGAAAAACTTTCATTACTCGCCACAAAAGCACGCATTTATTGCCCTTCATGTGGGCAATTAAACGCCGATTTTATCGGGCAGATTAGCAACATTAAAAGGGCGGTTTATGTGGATTGCCCCGAAGCGAACAACTGGGAGAAAACCGAAAAAGAAACCTTGCAGGAAAAAGGCATTAAGCCGATGACGAATGAAGAACGATTAGCACAGTTAAAAGGGCAAGATAAAGCGCAAGGCAAGTTGTTTTAAGCCGTGCGCTGACTTGAAGGCAAAAAAAAGCCCCGCGAGGCTTGACTTGGTTGGCGCGGGGACTTAGGAAAAACCATACAACGAAAGATTTATTATGAAATTTAGCCAAAAAACTAAACGGGCATATTATACCCGAAAAACAAACACTTATCACAAAACGAACAAAAATATCCGCTTTTTGTTTATTTCACGCTTGACAGATAAAACGAGATTAAACTATATTAATTCCGTTCTCACAAAATCGAGAGCCAGCCGTAGGAAGCTGAAAATTGAAAAGGCGAACAGTAGCACGCCAGTTTTAACTCGTGCTTTTTTTGTTCGTAGCGTTTACGCACCTATCCCAAATAATCTATCTTTTGATAGACTATTCTCAATGGTAGCGCGTAATGGGCAACCCTTAGTGGTTGGCTGCTATCCTTTTCAAGCAGTTTTCCTACCCCGTTATGCGTTACCGCCAGTCGTAGGAAAACTCGCGGTAACCTTTAAAAATTATGAAAAGGACACCGCAGAAATGATCTATAAATTTCTATGCGTTAATCGCACATACCCGCACTTTAATTTGTGCATTCAAACTATTCACGCCAACACCGAAGAAAGCGCAAGATTAAGCCTTAACGCTGATTTTCGCCACCTCGTCACCGTTGCAAAAATCAACCCGAAATTTAACCGCACTTTAGCGATGAAAGGGGGGATTTATGCTTGATATCTATGTTTTAAGCGCATTCGATTTTTATCGTCAAAAACACTATACCAGCCGCTTTTATGAATACGACGATGCAGAACGCACCGCTCGATTCTTAATGCAAAAAGATCCGAATGTCTGGGCGGTAAAAATTCATAAACAAGAATGGGGCCCCGTTGAGAAAACAGCCCTAAAACGTGTGCATTCTCGCACCTTTGAACAACTGTTAGAAAGCAACGAAGGAGGCGAATGATGAATAACGATTCAAATCAATCATCATTAGAGGGCGTTTTGATTTATTCGAAGAACGACCAGGAAAAACCGAAAAACCCTTCTCTCGTATTAATTGAAGAGCTTTGCGCTCGTTTTAATATTCCTCGAAGTAAAGAATTGGAATATGACGATTACTCTATTATTGACCGATTGGCCTTTTATGGTGCGTGTTATTTGGCTCTATTTAAAGAGTTAAAGGGCACAAAGGTTGATTATTGGATAGATAACGCATTATGCGATATCTACTCACATAACGGACGCTATCCATTAGAACAATGTTTAGAAAAATATGCAGAAATGAAAGCGAAAAAGGGAGGTAATGATGAATACTGAAACCGTAACAATCCAACAAATTTTAGATGAACTAAAAGAAATCAAAGCACTATTAAGCAAACCCGAAATAAACGAACACAGTCGAGAAATTTGGGATATTCAAAAGATTGCCGATTATTTTGGTTTTTCTTACGAACACACCGCCAAAAATATCGTGGCAAGCCCACATTTCCCCGCCCCCATTGATATAAAAGGGCGCACAGGTTGGAAAAGTAAAAATCTTTATGTATCTGGGGAGGTCGTGGCTTTTTGCTTACGTTGGAAGAAAAAGAAAGTTCGATTGTAACCCGCTAAAAATACACCGCACTTTTAAACACAGGGGCGCGCAAACGCCCCGATTTAACCCACGGAATAAAACAGTATGCAACAAGAACAACCGCTAACAGTAGAAAGCCTTAAACGCATTTTAACTAATTATGATGAACGTTTAAGCCGATTAGAACGCATTGAACAGGCGAATAATCCAGATGAAATTTGGACACCTCGACAAGTCGCAGAATACGCCAAAATTTCTTACGGCTATTTTATGCAAACACTTTCACTTGATCCCAATTTTCCCGCAAGCGTCGGCACGCTGAAGAAACGCGCCCCGAAAAAATACCGTGCGGCAGAGGTTATCGCATTTTTTAAGAATCGGAATAAGGCATAGGGGGATATATGGCAAAAGTACAAAATTTTGATGAAGTAAACCGTAAAAATAATCTTGAAGACGTTTTGATAGTAGGCAATAAAGCACATTTTTACTGGAAAAATTACCCAAATCGCAGCAATAAAAAAGAATGGGTATATAGTGAAGAATGGGGATTATTTTGCCAACTTATTCAACAATCTATTGATGAAACGCCTTTAATTTTAGACCTATCAATGCATCAAAATATTCAAGAGACAGAGATAGCGACACAGCAAGAATATCTATCAATTATTTTCCTTGATGATGTTACTGAAGCACAAAAAAGTGCTCTTTTTCTCAATCTTGCAAAAACAACGCAAATCAGAATGATAAAAATATTTGATCAGAATCTTGTTACTCAAAATATCGCGCCTGATTTTTTACAGAAAATACGCAATGATGAAGAGCTTTCTAATAGACAAGCTATGCATGCCAAAGAAGCAGAAGAAAAGGCAGATGACAATACCCCAATCATGATAAAAACCGCCAAGCCTGCAGAAATTAAATTTGCGGATAATGGCATTAAAAAAGGGCTTTTCTTGATTGATGAGAATGACAAAGGAATAAATTATCATTGGCTATCTGATAAATTTGATGTTATCGGGCAAGGCGTAGAAATTGAAGAAGGAAACTTACACTACTCAATGCTCTGCTTTAAATCTAACGGCAACCAAGAAGAAATCACAGAAGCTATTTTACAAGGGGAAATCGCAAGTGCGGAAACATTCAAAAACTTAAGAAATAAAGGATTAGAGATAAATTATGTCACTAAATACCATCCATTTTTAGCGAACTATATTTCATCCAAAACCATTACCGCGACTAAATGGCGCATTGTGTCAAGTTCAGGTTGGAAAAATGGCGCGTATATTTACCCAAACGGCGAAATAATCGGAGAAATGGACAACAAACAACCGTTATTTTTACGAAATCAACCGATTAATGCTGATTTATTTAACCAATCTTGCACGCTGGCAGAATGGCGCGAAAATGTTGCGAAATATGCAAAGGGAAATGATTTAATCATTCTTTCGTTGCTTTTTGCCTTAACTGCACCTGTTCTGAAAATTGTTAATGCGCCCCACTTTGGCATTCATATTTATGGCGATAGTTCAAAAGGTAAATCTATCTGTAGCCATATCGCCAACAGCGTTTACGGCCACGGAAAAGATTTAGAACGCTCTTGGAGTGCAACCCGAACTGCCTTAATTAATGAAGCCATAGCACGGAATGATTGCCTATTAGTGATGGATGAATTAACGAATCTTTCGCCCGATCTAGGTGTGGGCATTACTTATGAGCTATTTCAAGGCGTAGAGAAAATGCGCGGCAATGCCGATAATGGACAAAATCGAAGAATCCGAAACTGGCAAACAATGATCTTAAGTAACGGTGAAAAAAATCTAGTAGACCAGTTAAAGGATATTTTCAAAGAGAAAAAAGGAAACGTAGTAAAAGCAGGGGAACTTGTCAGAATGCTGAATATCCCCTTTGAAGGGCTAACTAATTTTCATCAATTTGCCTTAGATCCTAATTTACCTACACCTTATCACAAATCATTAGCATTTGTTGATTTTATCAAAGGCAATACTGGCAAATTTTACGGCGTAGCGGGCAGGGAATGGATCGATTTTATTATTCAGAATAAAACCCTACTTAATACAGAAAAGGAAAAGCACGAGCGCGCATTTATTGACAAAATGATTGCATCAAAACCGAAAGACATTGCCTATGAAGAACTCAACCAAATAGGGCGCGTAGCGAAGAATTTTGCATTATTGGAAACCGTGGGGAAATGCTCAAAACATATTACAGGCTTAAATGATGACGAAATAGAAACGGCAATTTTCAACTGCTTTACATTATGGGTAAATGAATTTGGCTGGGGAAATAAGGAAAAAATGCAGATTATCGAGAATCTGGACCTATTCATCCAACAGAATATAGGCGATCTTTATCACGTTAGAAATAAGCAGATTGTAAACACGCCAGTAAGCAAAAAATTTGTAGGATTTTATTTTGAAGAAGACACTCGGGAAAATTCCTATCTAATATTAGACAAGCGGAATCTACTTTTAGAAATGGGGGCTTTTCCAGAGAAAAAAATTATTGAATCTTTGCTCAAAGAAAAGCGATTAATCAGAACGGAACGAAAAGATAAGGATACATGGCGCAATGAATCAACCTATCCAACCTTGCAGGATAAAAACATTACAACACCAACAAAAAGAGGGTTAAAAATCACCCTACCATTGGAGGAATAAATAAAGGCGGTTCGATTGAATCGCCTTTTTATATAGTGGTTAATTTAACATAATATTGAATGATTATTAAGCTTTTAGATTTTTTCTAGAACAAACCAAAAATAACGGGGGAAAAGTGGGAAAGTGGGAAAATACAATAATTAATTTATAATTTTTATAATTAAATCAATATATTATATTAATATTTATAGTATTTAATTTTTCCCCCCGTTTCCCACTTTTCCCCCTTTCTTGAAATTGGATGGGATGAAAAAAGGGGAATTTTTCCAAAAAGGGGGAAAATGGGGGAAAATTTTCCTATTTTTTTATTTTTGTTATCAATGAGTTATAAATTTTTTCCCACTTTCCCACTTTCCCCCCGAAAAATAGAGCCCCCCAAAAAAACACTACGAAGAAAAACAAAGAAGGGGTTCTATACAGTATTTATCGTAGTAAAGAATTTCTCGGTTTTTAAGAATTTCATCAATAAGAATATACGTTTTACTTTTATTTTTTTCTGCTTGCCTTAGAATCAAATTAAACAATAACCATGGATGAAAGAAATGATTGCCTTGATCCTATTTCTAATTGCTGCACCAATTTATTTACTGATAGCAGGGCTTTTTATTGGTGGCACATATTTAATCAACATTCTGCCAGCATTTATTGTAATCTATCTATTGTTGGTATTTTTAGCTGCAATACTGACCCCATTCAAACCGTGGTTTAATCGGAACCGCGCCAAAATAAATTCTTCAGGAAAATTGATTCTTTTAGTTTTATTTGGGCCACTAATAGCTGTTCTAACGATATCTATCATTGCATTACCTTTCGTTATGATTTACGCAATAGCTGATAACCCATTTTTATGGTATGCAGTGATTTTATTATTTGTTTTCGTCTATGGTTTCATCAAAAGAAATTCAATAAAACGAAAGGAAGAAGAAAGGATTTGGGAAAAAACTCGTGAACGCGCAGCGTTACATAAGGAAAAATATTTTTACGGTGAACAAAAATACACTAAAGAAGATTAAGCTATAAAAATGGACTCATAAAACGAAATTAAACGAGAATTAAAGATTGATAAATTTTCTAACTTGCCAAATAATTCCCAAATAATGACATCAAAAAAGGCCATTTTTTGTAATGATGTTCCCTGTTTTGTTCCCTTTTTACATATTAACACTCTTATTAATTTCAGGTATGACAAGGGATGAGTTCAAAAAATGGAAGTAGGTAGGGGACCATTTTCCAGCCAAAAATCTCTTTTTTATCAAAAATCTTATTTCAATATTATCTATTTTATTTGCCTTGTGACTACAAACAAATTTTTACAGATAAATCAGCGAGTTTAATCCACACTTCATCACTAAATTCTTGTTTAGTTAGACGTTCAATATTAGCGAGTTCTTGGATAATTTCGTAGAGAGTCTGGTAAGTTAAACGTTGAATAGCACTTAAAAAGAGCGGTCGGCGATTTTGCCAGATTTTTAGACGGTCAAATTCAGTCTTAATTTGTTGAGTTGGAAGTTTTTCCGTTGTCATAATACGTTGCTGTGGTTTTGTGAGTTCAAGCAACGTAAATAATTCTCGCTGTAGTGTGCGTAATAAAATAACAGGTTGCACATCTTCAGCTTGTAAACCTTTTAAAATACGTTTAGCACGATTTGCTTTTCCCATTAGCAAAGCATCAATCCATTGAAATGGTGTAAAAATTGAGGATTGTTCTACGACGCTAATGACACGATTGTAGTTAAGTTTATGATCAGGATGGAGCAGATCTAAAAGCTGCAGAGCTTGTTTGAGCGCGAGCAGGTTATTCTCATAACTGTAACAAAGTTGTTGGATTGCTTCATCATCAGCGTCTAATCCCATCGCTTTGGTACGATTTTTTACCCAACGTGGCAAGTTTTCTACCGTCGGTGTTTGACAATTTATCAGTATTACATTTGGTTCATATTGATTAAGTGCAATAAACCACGCTTGCTTTTCAATCGCTTTAGTCAATTTTGCTACCTGTAAAATAAGCAAGACATCTTTATTCAATACGGATATAAGTTCTTGCAGATTTTTCTGCAAAAGTGCGGTGAAATTTTCAGGTAAATTCAAGCTTAGTATTTGTTTACTAAAAAATAACCCCATAGATTGACAAGATTCTATAAGTTGCACCCAATCAGTTTGGCTATCAACCTGAATGCTATTTTTTTCATCAAAACCTTGCTGGTTTGCCACTTGACAAATACTATTCTCAGTTTCACTAAGCAATAAAGGATCTTGCCCTTGCAAGAGATAAACTCTAGCTAAGCCTTGAGCAAGATGATGATTTAGTTGCTCTGGAAAAATACGGTTCATTATTTGCTTTTTATTTGATTTTGTAACGCAATTATTTTTACGATTAATTGACGCGCTACTTGCTCGCGCATATCATTCCAAATTACCTCACGTTCTTCTGATTTGGCTAATGCTGCACGTGCATTATCAAAGAAAGTACGGTTTACTTTCGCATTGATTGGATAGCTTTCGCCATTAGTAAGGCGGAAAGTGGCTTCAACTTCCAACATTAAAAGTTTTTCTGCTTCACGTCCGTGCTTAAAAATAGATGCGACTTGATCTGAAGTAATCTGTTTATTAATACGTAAAATGGGAATATTTTGTTTTACATTAACAATATTAACCTGATTTTCCTGTAACTTGCGACGCATAATAACAGTGAAATCATTATAAGGGTCATCACTTTCAAGGGCTAATGTTCGCCATTCATTTGGCATAGTAACCGACTGTTGAAAATGCCAACCGCAAGCAGAAAGAATTGCTAATGTTGCGATAAGCAGTAAAGTCTTGATTGATTTGATCATAAAAACTACCTTTAATTGTAGGACGTGTAAAATGTAAATATTTCACGTACGTATAAAAAATGGTGCGTGAATTTTGAATTCACACACCCCACGTATTATGGTTTCACTACCACGTTTAATAATTTACCTGCGACATAAATCACTTTGACAATATGTTGATTATCAATAAATTTCTTCACATTTTCATCCGCGAAAGCAATCGTTTTGACTGTTTCTTCATCTGCATCTGCCGCAACAGTAACTTTGCCACGAACCTTACCGTTTACTTGTACCACAATAAGTTTTTCGTCTTCTACCATTGCATCTTCGTCGGCTTTTACCCATTCTGCGGTATCAATAGCACTTTCATTGCCAAGAGCTTGCCATAATTCAAAACAGATATGTGGCGTAATTGGATAAAGCATACGAACAACTGCACTTAATGCTTCCGCCATGACTGCTCGATCTTGATCGCTTTCTAAGGAAGCCTTAGTCAGTTTATTCATCAACTCCATTACTGCTGCAATCGCAGTATTAAATGTTTGACGACGACCAATATCATCACTCACTTTCGCAATTGTTTTATGTACTTCACGACGAAGCGATTTTTGCGCGGCTGAAAGTGCAGTGATATCTAGGCTAGTTTTTGCTGGATTTTGTTGATATTGATATACCAAATTCCAAACACGTCCTAAGAAACGTTTCGCACCTTCTACGCCAGATTCTTGCCATTCCAAGGTCATTTCTGCTGGAGAGGCAAACATCATAAAGAGACGAACAGTATCGGCACCATATTTTTCTACCATTTCTTGTGGGTCAATACCGTTATTTTTGGATTTCGACATTTTGGTCATGCCACTGTGGACTAGTTCACGCCCTTCAGGATCTGTGGCTTTAATAATTCTGCCTTTTTCATCACGTTCAAGAGTCACTTGGGTTGGGCTTACCCAAATACGCTCGTTGGTTGGGCTGGTGTAGTAGAAAGCATCTGCAAGCACCATACCTTGACACAATAATTTATCGGCTGGTTCCTCACTGGTTACAAATCCTGCATCGCGTAACAATTTGTGGAAGAAACGGAAGTAGAGCAAGTGCATTGTTGCATGTTCAATACCACCGATATATTGATCCACTGGTAACCAATAGTTTGCTTCTTCCGCATCAAGCATGCCATTTTGATATTGTGGACAAGTGTAGCGTGCGTAATACCAAGAGGATTCCATAAAGGTATCAAAGGTATCCGTTTCTTTTAATGCAGGTACACCGTTGAAAGTTGTTTTCGCCCAGTTTGGATCCGCTTTAATTGGACTTTTTACGCCATCCATTACCACATCTTCAGGAAGAATAATGGGTAAATCTTCTATTGGTGTAGGTACTACATCGCCATTTTCAAGGGTTAGCATCGGAATTGGTGCTCCCCAATAACGTTGGCGAGAAACACCCCAGTCACGTAAACGGTAATTCACTTGACGTTTTCCTACAGCTAATTTTTCTAATTTATCTGCAATACCGTTGAAAGCACCTTCAAAATCTAAATCATCAAACTCAGCCGAGTTCACTAATTTACCGTGCTCAACGAAAGCTTGTTTAGTTAAATCAATTTCTTCATCAGCAATGGGTTCAATAACTTGCTTAATTTGTAAACCGTATTTTTGAGCAAATTCAAAGTCACGTTGATCGTGAGCAGGAACAGCCATTACCGCGCCAGTACCGTAATGCATTAACACGAAGTTCGCTACCCAAATTGGTAATTTTTCCCCCGTCAATGGATGAATAGCAAATAAGCCCGTTGCCATTCCTTTTTTCTCCATTGTCGCAAGATCAGCTTCTGCCACTTTGGCATTTTTTGCTTCTTGGATAAAGGCGGCTAATTCGGGATTGTTTTGAGCTGCTAAACTTGCTAATGGATGTGCCGCCGCAATACCCAAATAACTTACGCCGTAAAAGGTATCTGGACGTGTGGTGTAAACCGCTACTTTTTCGTTGGTATCTGCAACATCAAAGGTAATTTCTACCCCTTCAGAACGACCGATCCAGTTACGTTGCATAGTTTTTACCATATCAGGCCATTGTGGAAGGGTATCTAAACCACCTAATAATTGCTCTGCATAGTCAGTAATTTTGATAAACCATTGTGGGATTTCTTTTTGTTCCACAGGTGTATCACAACGCCAGCAACAACCTTCGTGTACTTGCTCGTTTGCGAGTACGGTTTCATCATTTGGACACCAGTTTACGGTTGAGGTTTTTTTGTACACCAAGCCTTTTTTGTAAAGCTCTGTGAAGAACCATTGTTCCCATTTGTAGTATTCTGGTTTACAGGTTGCGATTTCACGATCCCAGTCGAAACCAAAGCCTAAAAGCTGAAGTTGTTTTTTCATGTAGGCAATGTTTTCGTATGTCCATTTAGCAGGCGCAGTTTTATTTTTGATCGCCGCACCTTCTGCCGGTAAGCCGAAAGCATCCCAACCAAAAGGTTGCAACACGTTTTTACCTAGCATACGTTGATAACGAGAAATTACATCGCCAATAGTGTAGTTACGTACGTGTCCCATATGCAGGCGACCTGATGGATATGGGAACATAGAAAGACAGTAATATTTTTCTTTAGATTCGTCTTTGATTGCTTTGAAAACTTTATTTTCTACCCAATATTGTTGAACCTTTGGTTCGATCATATCGGGGCGATATTGTTCTTGCATAAAATCACCTTAAATTTTAGCCGCACTTTTGCAGCATTTTGACAATAGAAAATGTGGCATAGAATACCGTAAAATGGCAAAAATTAATAGGGAGAGAAATAAAAGTGCGGTGGTTTTTTTAGTTGTTTTTCACAATAAATTTTCAATTTTTACAGAACAGATTCGGAACAAAGGAATCCATAGCAAGCAAATACAACTTATGATATAGTTCACAACCGAATTTATAGGGATCTTTTTATAATAAAAATAATGATAGAACTCGATCAAAACAATATTCCAAAACACATTGCCATTATTATGGATGGTAATGGGCGTTGGGCAAAACAGAAAAATAAAATGCGAATTTTTGGACACACCAATGGCGTTACTGCGGTACGCAAAGCAGTGGCTTATGCACGACAAATCGGTGTGAAAGTACTCACACTTTATGCCTTTAGTAGCGAAAATTGGAGTCGCCCAGAACAAGAAATCAGCGCGTTAATGTCGCTTTTTATGCAAGCCTTGGATCGCGAAGTGAAAAAATTACATAAAAATAATATTTGTCTGAAAATTATTGGCGATGTATCTCGTTTTAGTGAAACTTTACAAGAAAAAATCAAAAAAGCGGAAAATTTAACAGAAAAAAATACCGCACTTACGCTCAACATTGCGGCAAATTACGGCGGTTGTTGGGATATTGTTCAAGCAGCTAAACAAATTGCAGAAAAAGTTAAAAAAGAAGAAATGTCAGTTTCAGATATTAATAACTCGACGTTTCAACATCATCTTGCAACGCAAAATGCACCACCTGTAGATTTATTAATTCGCACCAGTGGAGAACAGCGCATAAGCAACTTTTTATTATGGCAAATTGCCTATGCGGAATTATATTTTTCCGATGTACTTTGGCCCGATTTTAATCAATTAGAATTTAATCGTGCTATTGCAAGTTATCAACAACGTCATCGCCGTTTTGGTGGGACAGAATAATTCAACGGATTAAAATTATGCTTAAACAACGAGTTTTATCTGCTATTGTGTTAATTGCTGCAGTTTTATGTGCACTATTTTTATTCACACCTTTTTATTTTGCCCTCGCTTTAGGGGCGGTAGCGATTTTGGGCATTTGGGAATGGACTCAATTTGCTCGCCTTAAACAACCTTTGATACGTTTTTTTGTGACTACCTTTTTAGGCGTATTTATCTTCTTATGGCTCTATACTGAGGGTAACTATTTAAATGCAGGGCGTGTGTTTGAACAACATCTTCAGCTTTTATTGATAAATGCTGTTAGCTGGTGGGGTTTAGCTTTGTTGCTAGTAATCAGTTATCCTAAATCAGCTAAATTTTGGTCTAAAAATCCACTTTTACAACTTTTATTTGCCTTTTCTACGTTGATTCCCTTTATCGCAGGTGTATTACGTTTACGTTTAGAACACTATACCAATAGTCCTTATCACGGATTATTTTTATTACTTTACGTATTTGTACTTGTTTGGGCGGCTGATTCTGGTGCTTATTTTAGCGGACGCGCCTTTGGTAAACGTAAACTTGCCCCTAAAGTATCGCCAGGTAAAAGCTGGGAAGGGGTAATTGGCGGCTTAATTACAGCGTTAGTGCTTGCTTTTATCTTTATTCATTTCTCTGGCGATACTTTAGTAGGCGATCGAAATATTACTGGATTTATCATTCTTTCTGTAGCCACAGTTGCAATTTCAGTATTGGGCGATTTAACTGAAAGTATGTTCAAGCGTGAGTCTGGTGTGAAAGACAGCAGTCAATTAATTCCAGGTCACGGTGGTGTATTAGATCGTATTGACAGCTTGACTGCTGCAATACCTTTTTTCAGCTATTTCTATTTCTTTGTATTATAAGGATTTTTAATGTCATTTTTGTGGTCACTAGGTTCTTTTATCATTGCGATTGCGGTATTAGTATCCGTTCACGAATACGGTCACTTTTGGGCAGCGAGAAAGAGCGGTATAAAAGTCCATCGTTTTTCAATTGGTTTTGGTAAGGTAATTTGGAAACGCATTGACAAATATGGTACAGAATTCGCGGTTTCAATGATTCCTTTAGGCGGCTATGTAAAAATGCTTGATGGACGTAATGAAGTAGTTCCTGCTGAGCAAAAGTCACAAGCATTTGACAGCAAAAGCGTATTGCAACGGTCATTTGTAATTATTGCAGGTCCTTTAGCTAATTTTATTTTTGCAATTTTTGCCTATTGGGTCATTTACCTTTATGGAATGCCAACGATTAAACCAGTGATTGAATCGATAACGCCAAACTCAATAGCAGCACAAGCCCACATTGAACCCAATACGCAAATTCTTACAATTGATGGCGAAGAAACTCAAGATTGGGAAACTATCAATATGCTACTTGCAACAAAAATGGGGGAGCCTAATGTTGAGATTACCCTTTCTCCTTTCAATTCTAATATTGAACAACAACGGACTTTAAATCTTACAAATTGGACATTCGATCCTGAAAAAGAAAGTGCGTTCGCAGCTTTAGGGATTGTTCCAATTCATTCAAAAGTGGAAATGGTACTTTCTAAAGTTGTTCAGGCTTCTCCAGCGGAGAAAGCGGGTTTACAAATAGGAGACAAAATTTTAACAGAAAATTTCACCGCACTTAGTTGGCAAAATTTTGTAAAACAGGTCGAACAAGGCGAAACTTTTACTATAAAAATTGAACGTAATGGAGAAACATTTGACAAAGCCCTGACTCCAGTGCGTAACCAAAATGGCAAATGGTTTGTAGGGGTTAGCCCAACCTTGACAAAATTGGCGGATGAATACCGCTCTGAATTAAAATATGGTATTCTTGAATCTTTACAAAAAGGCATTGAAAAAACAGGACAGCTTTCTCTTTTAACCTTGAAAATATTAGGGAAATTACTTACTGGCGATTTGTCATTAAATAATTTAAGTGGGCCAATTTCTATTGCAAAAGGTGCTGGTGCATCAGCAAATATTGGATTGGTGTATTTTTTAAGCTTTATGGCATTGATTAGTGTAAATTTAGGGATTATGAATTTATTTCCATTACCAGTATTAGATGGTGGCCATTTAGTTTTTTTAGCAATGGAAGCTGTTAAAGGAAAACCTGTTTCTGAGCGGGTGCAAAGCATCTGTTATCGAATTGGCGCAGTACTGTTATTAAGCTTAACGGTGTTTGCATTATTTAATGATTTTTTACGTCTATAATTTATATAGGATACAATCGATGAAAAAACTTCTAATCGCAAGTTTATTATTCGGTACGACAACGACTGTGTTTGCCGCACCTTTCGTGGCAAAAGATATTCGTGTAGATGGTGTTCAAGGGGATTTAGAACAACAAATCCTAGCAACGCTACCAGTTCGTGCAGGTCAGCGTGTTACAGATAATGATGTAACAAATATTGTTCACTCTCTATTCGTAAGTGGTCGATTTGATAATGTCAAAGCACGTCAAGAAGGCGATGTGCTTGTTGTTAGCGTTGTCGCCAAACCGATTATCGCAGATGTGAAAATTAAAGGTAACTCCGTTATACCTACAGATGCACTTAAACAAAACCTAGATGCCAACGGCTTTAAAGTTGGCGACATTTTAATTCGAGAAAAATTAAATGAATTTGCAAAAAGTGTAAAAGAGCACTATGCAAGTGTAGGTCGCTATAACGCAACAGTTGAACCTATTGTCAATACGCTGCCAAATAATCGCGCTGAAATTTTAATTCAAATCAATGAAGATGATAAAGCAAAATTAGCATCATTAACTTTCAAGGGTAACGAATCGGTTAGTAGCAGTACATTACAAGAACAAATGGAATTACAACCTGATTCTTGGTGGAAATTATGGGGAAATAAATTTGAAGGTGCGCAATTCGAGAAAGATTTGCAGGCAATTCGTGATTATTATTTAAATAATGGCTATGCCAAAGCACAAATCACTAAAACGGATGTTCAGCTAAATGATGAAAAAACAAAAGTTAATGTGACCATTGATGTAAATGAAGGTTTACAGTATGACCTTCGTAGTGCACGCATTGTAGGTAATGTGGGCGGTATGTCTGCCGAGCTTGAACCTTTACTTTCAGCATTACATTTAAATGATACTTTCCGCCGTAGTGATATTGCAGATGTAGAAAATGCAATTAAAGCAAAACTTGGGGAACGAGGTTACGGTAACACAACAGTAAATTCTGTACCTGATTTTGACGATGCAAATAAAACATTAGCGATAACCTTTGTTGTTGATGCTGGACGACGTTTAACTGTTCGCCAACTTCGCTTTGAAGGAAATACCGTTTCTGCTGATAGTACTTTACGTCAGGAAATGCGACAACAAGAAGGAACTTGGTATAATTCACAATTAGTTGAATTAGGAAAAATTCGCTTAGATCGTACAGGTTTCTTCGAAACAGTCGAAAACCGAATTGATCCTATCAATGGTAGCAATGATGAAGTGGATGTCGTATATAAAGTCAAAGAACGTAACACGGGTAGTATCAACTTTGGTATTGGTTACGGTACAGAGAGTGGTATTAGTTATCAAGCAAGTATTAAACAAGATAATTTCTTAGGAACAGGGGCGGCAGTAAGTATAGCTGGTACGAAAAATGATTATGGTACGAGTGTCAATTTGGGTTATACCGAGCCCTATTTTACTAAAGATGGTGTAAGTCTTGGTGGAAATGTTTTCTTTGAAAACTACGATAACTCTAAAAGTGATACATCCTCTAACTATAAGCGTACGACTTATGGAAGTAATGTTACTTTAGGTTTCCCTGTAAATGAAAATAACTCCTATTATGTAGGATTAGGCCATACCTATAATAAAATTAGTAACTTTGCTCTAGAATATAACCGTAATTTATATATTCAATCAATGAAATTTAAAGGTAATGGCATTAAAACAAATGACTTTGATTTTTCTTTTGGTTGGAACTATAACAGCCTTAATAGAGGCTATTTCCCAACTAAAGGGGTTAAAGCAAGTCTTGGTGGACGAGTTACTATTCCAGGATCAGACAATAAATATTATAAATTAAGTGCAGATGTACAGGGTTTCTACCCATTAGACAGAGATCACCTCTGGGTTGTATCTGCAAAAGCATCTGCAGGATATGCAAATGGTTTCGGAAACAAGCGTTTACCGTTCTATCAAACTTATACAGCGGGTGGCATCGGTTCATTACGTGGTTTTGCTTATGGTAGCATTGGGCCTAACGCAATTTACAAAAATCAAGGTAGTAATTTTGATAAGATAAGTTCTGATGTGATTGGCGGTAATGCAATAGCTACAGCTAGTGCAGAGTTAATTGTGCCAACTCCATTTGTGAGTGATAAAAGCCAAAATACAGTCCGAACTTCCCTATTTGTTGATGCGGCAAGTGTTTGGAATACAAAATGGAAATCAGATAAGACTGGATTAAAGAGCGATGTATTAGCAAAATTGCCTGATTATGGCAAATCAAGCCGTATTCGCGCTTCTACAGGTGTCGGATTCCAATGGCAATCCCCTATTGGTCCATTGGTGTTTTCTTATGCTAAACCAATTAAAAAATATGAAAATGATGATGTCGAACAGTTCCAATTTAGTATTGGAGGTTCTTTCTAATAAATTGAACTTTTTTCTTCATCAGAACTCAAAAACAACGTTCTCTGCCTAATTTAATTGGGCAGAGAAAATATTAAACAAACCTCTATTTAATTAAGGATCTTTATCAAATGAAAAACATCGCAAAAGTAACCGCACTTGCTTTAGGTATTGCACTTGCTTCAGGCTATGCTGCAGCTGAAGAAAAAATTGCTTTTATTAATGCAGGTTATATTTTTCAACATCACCCAGATCGCCAAGCGGTAGCAGATAAACTTGATGCTGAATTTAAACCTGTCGCTGAAAAATTAGCGGCGAATAAAAAAGAAGTTGATGATAAAATTGCAGCTGCTCGTAAAAAAGTAGAAGCAAAAGTTGCGGCTTTAGAAAAAGATGCACCTCGCTTACGTCAAGCTGATATTCAAAAACGCCAAGAGGAAATTAATAAATTAGGCGCGACTGAAGATGCTGAATTACAAAAATTAATGCAAGAACAAGATAAAAAAGTTCAAGAATTCCAAGCTCAAAATGAAAAACGTCAAGCTGAAGAACGTGGTAAATTATTAGATAGCATTCAAACTGCGACAAATAATTTAGCAAAAGCAAAAGGTTATACTTATGTGCTTGATGCAAATTCAGTTGTATTTGCGGTAGAGGGTAAAGACATTACTGAAGAAGTATTAAAATCTATCCCTGCTTCTGAAAAAGCACAAGAGAAAAAATAATAGGTTCTCATAATGCAAAAATCCTATTCTTTACAAGAATTGGCAACTCAAATCGGCGCTACCGTTCGCGGTAACGCCGATGTTGTTGTTGAGAATATCGCGCCTCTAGATAAAGCCCAATCAAATCAACTCACTTTTATTTCTAACGTAAAATTTCGTGCATTATTAAAAGATTCTAAAGCAGGGATTTTGGTTGTCTCTCAAGAGGATGTTGAACACTGCTCTCCAGAAAGCAATTTACTTATTGTTAAAGATCCTTATGTAGCTTACGCAATTTTAGCGCAATATATGGATATCACGCCAAAAGCAGCACAAGGAATTGCACAAAGTGCGGTCATTTTTGATGGCGTTTTATTAGGCGAAAATGTATCTATTGGTGCGAACGCAGTGATTGAAGAAGGTGTAGTTCTAGGCGATAACGTAATCATCGGGGCAAATTGTTTTGTTGGTAAAAATACCAAGATAGGTTCAGGCACTCAGCTCTGGGCTAATGTCACTGTTTACCATAACGTTGAGATTGGCGTAAATTGCTTAATCCAATCAGGAACAGTCATCGGTAGTGATGGTTTTGGTTATGCAAATGATCGTGGTCGTTGGATTAAAATCCCACAAGTAGGGCAAGTAATAATTGGTAATAATGTGGAAATTGGTGCGAATACCTGTATTGATAGAGGCGCATTAGATGCCACGATTATTGAAGATAACGTGATTATCGATAACCTTTGTCAAATTGCGCATAATGTTCATATCGGCACTGGTACAGCGGTTGCGGGTGGCGTTATTATGGCAGGTAGCTTAACTGTTGGTCGCTATTGCTTAATTGGTGGTGCAAGTGTGATTAATGGTCATATGGAAATTTGTGATAAAGTAACCATTACTGGAATGGGAATGGTAATGCGTCCAATCACAGAACCGGGCGTATATTCCTCTGGTATCCCATTACAAACGAATAAAGAGTGGCGTAAAACGGCAGCTTTAACATTAGGCATTGATGGCATACATAAACGCTTAAAAGCGTTAGAAAAGAAAATTTCTTAATTGATACCCCATCATTTAATCTGCATTTTAAAAGTTTAATAACTGATTAAGATGCAGATTTTATGTGTATAAAATTTACTTAACAAAAATAAGCTGAAATTCTTTTAAAAATAAATAAGCCCAACTTTAAGTTGGGCTTATAAGCATATATTTCTTATCTTTAAAGAATTATGCGTTACCGCCAGTGATTTTCGCTACTTCAGCAGCAAAATCTTCTTCTTTTTTCTCGATACCTTCGCCTACTTCTAAACGAATGAAGTTAGAAACAGAAGTATTTACCGATTTTAAGAAATCCCCTACAGATACAGAAGGATCCATTACAAATGCTTGACCTGTTAATGAAACTTCACCAGTGAATTTCTTCATACGACCTTCAACCATTTTCTCTGCGATTTCTTTTGGTTTACCAGAGTTGATTGCGATATCGATTTGGATTTGACGTTCGTGTTCAACCACTTCAGCAGATACGTCTTCTGGATTTACGAATTCAGGTTTAGATGCAGCTACGTGCATAGCTACTTTTTTAAGTTCATCTGCAGAACCTTCGCCCGCAACTAATACGCCAATTTTCGCACCGTGTAAGTATTGTGCAATTACTTGACCATCTAAGTAAGCAACACGACGGATGTTCATATTCTCACCGATTTTAGCCACTAATGCCGCACGTTTTTCTTCAAATTGCGCTTGTAATGCTTCGATAGTCGTACCTTTGTTTGCTGCTGCGAAATCAGTTACTTCATTTGCTAAACTTAAGAAACCTGCATCTTTTGCTACGAAGTCAGTTTCACAGTTCATTTCAACTAATACACCGAAACCATTTTCTACACGAGCAAGGATAACACCTTCAGCTGCAACACGGCCTGCTTTTTTAGCTGCTTTAGCTTGACCAGATTTACGCATATTGTCGATTGCTAACTCAATATCACCGTTTGCTTCAACTAATGCTTTTTTACATTCCATCATACCTGCGCCAGTACGGTCACGAAGTTCTTTTACTAATGATGCTGTGATTTCAGCCATTTTTAAAATCCTCTGTCGAAAATGCGGTTTATTTTGACCGCACTTTTAGATAAAAATATAGGGGCTAAATTTTAGCCCCTATGCCAATTAATCGTTTGATTATTAAGGGCCTCGCCTTATTGCAAAACTTAAATTATTCTGCGTCAGCTGCTAATTCTTCAGCAACTTGCGCTTCGTTACCACGACCTTCTTTAACCGCTGCTGCAGCTGCAGAAACGTAAAGTTGGATAGCACGAGTCGCATCATCGTTACCTGGGATAACGAAATCTACGCCAGCTGGCGTTGAGTTAGTATCAACGATAGCAAATACAGGAATACCTAGGTTGTTTGCTTCTTTAACAGCGATATGTTCGTGGTCTGCACCGATAACAAATAACGCATCTGGTAAACCACCCATATCTTTGATACCGCCAAGGCTTAATTCAAGTTTTTCCATCTCACGGCTACGCATTAACGCTTCTTTTTTGGTTAATTTTTCAAAAGTACCGTCTTGAGATTGAGTTTCTAAATCTTTTAAACGTTTAATTGATTGACGAACGGTTTTCCAGTTAGTCAACATACCACCTAACCAACGGTGGTTTACATAATATTGCTGACAATCTAATGCTGCTGCTTGAACTGCTTCAGACGCTGCACGTTTTGTACCAACGAATAATACTTTACCGTTGTTGCTAGCAATGCGAGTTAATTCCGCTAAAGCTTCGTTGAATAAAGGTAAAGTTTTTTCAAGATTGATGATGTGAACACCGTTACGAGCTCCAAAAATGAAAGGTTTCATTTGTGGGTTCCAGTAACGAGTTTGGTGTCCGAAGTGTACGCCTGCGTTGATCATGTCGCGCATTGAAACTTGTGCCATAATATTTTCCTTTTGTTGGGGTTGAGCCTCCACATATCAGCTAATCGACCGTTTGGCACCCCGATTAAGCCTTAATGATATGTGTGTGTTGTTAGTAATTAAAAAGCTGTTTTTGAAAGGCAAAAACAGCGGGACGATTTATACCATAAAGTGCGGTTAAAAACCAGTTTATTTTGTTTATTTCTCTACTTTTCTTGCTTTAATAAATAACAACGGTGGGCGGTGTGATAAATCTTTAAATTCATTATGCCATTGCGGTTGATCGGCAAGCATAGGTTCTTCCATTTGCTCGATTTGAAACCCTGCATGAATTAAATTATTGATAATTGTTGCTGTTGTTCGATGATAGGTTTGAAAAGGTTGTTTGAACCAATTTCTATTGCGTTTCCCCTCTTCTCGATAATGATTTAAACGATAAGCAACTTGCTGTTTTTTGTCATTTTTTTCCCAGCGTTCCCCTTCTTTGTGGCAAGGTGTAATCGGATGCTCTTGGGAAAAAACTAATGTGCCGTTAGGCTTAAGTTTGTTGGCAATGGAAGCTAATAAAGCAGGAAAATCTTCAATATAATGAAAAGCAAAAGAGCTAGTAATCACATCAAAATGACGTTCTGGTAACTCAGCTAATTTTTCCATTGGTAAGTGATATAAGGAAAAACGCCCTGAAAATTGACCGCACTTTTGCAGATCTTTTTCAGCTTGTTCGAGCATTTTTTCGGAAAGATCAGTTCCAATCACTTTGGCAGCTCCTCGTTCTAGATAAAGTTGTAAATGTCCTCCAGTGCCACAGCCTAAATCGAGTAATTTCTTCCCTTTTAAATCAGGCAACAGTGAGAGCATGGTAGGCTTTTCGACAATTTCATTGAGGCTAATTGGGTTTGCGCGGAGTTTCTGATAAAGCTCAAAGAAATTATCTTTATCATAAACACTAATTTTATTATTCATTTATTTTCTTAAAATAAGGATTTATGTTATCTAAAACATTCAAAATAAATATTTAAACAAAAAGTTAAAATTTAATATTTTATAAATAAAGCAAATATCACTAAAGATAAAAAATAATTTTACGAATTATCATTTGATATTTCTTCTTCAATTTTCTCACTTAGAATTTCTTCCGTTTCTTTATTTAATGCTTTTGTATCAAGATGCGGTTTAATAAATGGTCTTGGTGTCCAATATTTTTTTACTATTTCATTCGAAAAACCGTGTAAAACTTCTTCATTTAACCGTTCTTGATCCAATGTTCGTACTTCCTTAATAATTTCTTCCGCTTCAATTTTATCAATGCCTAATTTCATCAATGTTGCTCGACTAAGTGTAATTGCTGATTCAAAAGTTTCACGCACAATAAAATCTACATCCTGCTTAATCAAACTAACCGTTGTTTTTCTGTCATAAGTTCGGGTTAAAATCGGTAAATTTGGATAAGCCTCTTTCATTTGACTAACAATATGTTCAATTCTTTGTGTATCGTTAATGCCTAATACGACACATTTCGCTTTTTCAATTCCTGCTGCTCGTAAAACATCTAATCGAATGCCATCGCCATAATAAACTTTAAAACCAAACTTTGCGGCAGCACGGATATTTTCGATATTGCGATCGATCACAGAAACGCTAATTCCACGAATTAATAATGTTTGGCAGACAATTTGACTAAAACGTCCAAAACCAATAACTAAAACGTTATCTTCCAAATCCACGATGGTGTCTAGATCATTTTCATCAAGTTGATCAAGATGTTTAGGCTCTGTACGCTGTATAAGTTTGCGAGCAATTTGAGCGATAATAGGCGAAAAAAGCATCGAAATAATCACTGCAGCAGTGAATGTCGCTTGTTCTTCATTACTGATTACTTCCGCGGTCGCTGCGGCTGAAAAAAGAACGAAAGCAAATTCACCACCGTGTGCCATCAAAGACATTCGCCCTATGGCTTCTCGATGATCAAGACGGGTAATTCGGGCAATAATATAAACAGCACTGGCTTTTCCAAGTATATAAAGAAAAACAATTCCAAGTAGCAATATCCAATGATTAAACACTAAATGCAAATCTAAGGACATTCCTACGCCCATAAAAAATAATCCAAGTAATAAACCGCGAAATGGTTCTATATCCGCTTCAAGCTGATGGCGAAAAGCTGATTCAGACATCATCACACCAGCAACAAACGCACCCATTGCCATTGAAAGCCCGCCAATTTCCATTGCTAATGCGGCACCTAAAACGACCAATAATGCGCCCGCTGTCATCATTTCACGAATACGTGCCTTAGAAATTAAACGAAATAGTGGGTTCATTAACCATTTTCCAGCCACAATTAGCCCCACAACAGCACTTAATGCTATGCCAATTGATACCCAATTAGTGTGTGGTGTAGCTTCTTTCGAATGAGAGGCAAGAAAAGCGACAGACGCCAAAAGTGGTACGATAGCAATATCTTCAAAAATTAATGTCGAGATTACGCGTTGTCCTTTTGACGTAGAAGTAAGCCCCCTTTCTTCTAGTGATTGCATTACAATAGCAGTAGAGGAAAGCGTGAAACCCATACCAGCAATAAATGCTACTTCTTTTGTTAATCCTAATAAATAAATACCCGAAAAAGTGAGTAAGCAACCACATAATCCAACTTGTAACAAACCTCTGCCGAAAATAGCTTTACGCATTGCCCAAAGGCGTTCTGGATACATTTCAAGCCCGATAATAAAAAGAAACATTACCACACCTAATTCCGCTAAATGTACCACTGCTGTTGGATCTTGCTCTATGCCAAAGACAGATGGGCCGATTAAACAACCTGCGACTAAATAACCTAGCACGCTACCCAACCCGAGTCTTTTAAATAACGGCACAATTGTTACACTAGATGCGAGTAAAATAACGACTTTAATCAGTTCTGGATTGGCAAGTTGAGACATAATGACTCCCATAATGCAAAAAATACAAATATTTTGGCGAGTATATTAAAAAGTTATATGTGATAAATCATACTAAATCTTTTAATATAACTTTAAACCACATTTATTTTATATGAAATTGTGAGTTTCATTTAGTAACCGATGAATTAATTTTGCATTCGCAGGTGGAAACTGTCCTGCATCTAGTTCGCGTTGTTCGATCCAAAAACCTTCTTGACCTTCTCGCCCAAAAGGTTCGCCAATCCATTCATCTACCAGATAAAAGAAAAAAGAAATAATTTTTGTTGGATATTCAAATTGGAAGCGTTCATAGAGTTCAGCATTTAATGCAACAATACCAATTTCCTCTTCCAATTCACGTTTTAAAGCCTGTTCTGGGGTTTCTCCCGCATCCACTTTTCCACCGGGAAATTCTAAAGATTGCGCAAAATCTTGTCCTTCTAAACGCTGCGTTAAATAGATCTGACCAAATTCATTACGAATAATCCCCGCAGCAACTTGTATAATTTTTTTATCCATTTTTTCTATCCAATAGCACCTATGAAAAAAGTGCGGTGAAAAATCACCGCACTTTGGCTAATCATTAATGGCGAGCAGCACGACTGCCATGACAATGCTTATATTTTTTACCCGAACCACAAGGACAAGGCTCATTGCGTCCGATGCGACGATCTGAATAATCTTCAGTCTCTGAATTTTGAGTTGTCTGACTATTTTCATCCACAGGTAAATTATTTTGATTGATACGTGCCGCCATTTCTTGACGAGTACGTTCAGCTTCTTCCATTTCTTCTTGAGTACGCACACGTATACGGGTTAAAGTCGTGATAACGTGGTGTTTTAAGGAATCTAGCATTTCCGTAAACATACGGAAAGATTCTTTTTTATATTCTTGTTTTGGATCTTTTTGCGCATAGCCACGTAAATGAATACCTTGGCGTAAATAATCCATCGAAGCTAAGTGTTCTTTCCAAAGTTCATCTAAGGTTTGCAACATAACACCTTTTTCAAAATGGCGCATAGCGTCTTCGCCAGCCAAAACCTCTTTTTCTTTGTATTCCTTTTCTGAAATTTCCACAATGCGTTCGCGCAAACTTTCTTCGTGAAGATTATTATCTTCTTCTAACCAATTAGAAATCGGTAATTCCATACCAAACTCTTGAGATAAACGTTCTTCAAGCCCTTTAATATCCCATTGTTCTTCCAAAGATTGCGGTGGAATATATTGATCAATCACACCATTAAACACATCGTGACGAATAGCGTTGATAGTTTCAGAAATATCATCATTATCAAGCAAATAATTGCGTTGCTCATAAATCGCATGACGTTGGTCATTTGCCACATCATCATATTCAAGTAGGTTTTTACGGCCATCAAAATGGAACGCCTCAACTTTTGCTTGAGCAGATGCAATCACTTTCGCCAACATTTTCGACTCCATCGCCTCGCCTGCTACTGTAAACGCTTTACGCATTAAATTGAGTTTACCTTCATTCAAATAAATGCGCATTAAACCATCTTCTAAAGAAAGATAGAAACGAGAAGAACCGGGGTCACCTTGACGACCAGAACGACCACGCAACTGGTTATCAATACGGCGAGATTCGTGACGCTCTGTACCGATAATATGCAACCCACCCGCTTTCATTACAATTTCGTGGTTTTTCTCCCACTCAGCTTTAAGGGCTTCAATTTGTTCTTGAGTTGGATTTTCTAATTTAGCAGCCTGCGCTTTCCAGTTACCACCAAGAATAATATCGGTACCTCGCCCCGCCATATTCGTTGCGATAGTCACTGCGCTAGGAAATCCTGCTTCAGCCACGATTTCCGCTTCTTGTTGGTGGAATTTCGCATTCAACACATTGTGTTTTATACCTGCTTTATCTAACGCTTTAGATAATTCTTCTGATTTTTCGACTGAAATCGTCCCCACTAATACTGGTTGCTGGCGTTCTACACAATCTTTAATGTCTTCAATAATCGCATTAAATTTATATTGTTCATTTTCAAACATCACATCAGTGCGATCATCACGAATCATTGGACGATTTGTTGGAATTACAACGGTTTCCAAGCCATAAATTTGTTGGAACTCAAATGCTTCGGTATCCGCAGTCCCCGTCATGCCCGCAAGACGCTCATATAAACGGAAGTAGTTTTGGTAAGAAATTGACGCAACAGTTTGGTTTTCGCTCTTAATATCCACCCCTTCTTTTGCCTCAATGGCTTGGTGTAAACCATCTGACCAGCGACGCCCCACCATTGTACGACCAGTGTGTTCATCAACAATCACGATTTCACCGTCTTTCACAATGTAATCGACATCTTTTTCAAACAATGTATGCGCACGCAATGCAGCCATAACGTGATGCAGCAATACGATTCGACTAGGAGAATATAAAGAATCCCCTTCAGGCATTAAACCTTGTGCAATCAACCAATCTTCCACTTTTTCTTGACCACGTTCGGTTAAATGCGCTTGTTTAGATTTAAAATCTAAAGTGAAATCGCCCTCTCCTTGATATTCTTCCGTATCTTCTTTTTCTTGTTTAATTAAACTTGGGATCAGTTTATTTACCGCAACATAAAGCTCTGAACTGTTTTCTGCCTGACCTGAAATAATCAATGGTGTACGCGCTTCATCGATTAAGATAGAATCCACTTCGTCCACCAACGCATAACCTAATGTGCGTTGGAAACGTTCTTCTTTTGAGTGGGCTAAGTTATCACGTAAGTAATCAAAACCAAGTTCACTATTGGTTGCATAAGTAATATCTGCTGCATAAGCTGCACGTTTTTCTTCTGGCGGTAAACCAGGAATATTTACGCCTACGCTCATACCTAAAAATTCAAATAACGGACGGTTGGTTTCCGCATCTCGGCGAGCAAGATAGTCATTCACGGTTACCACGTGAACGCCTTTACCTTCAAGAGCGATTAAATAACAAGGCAAAGTCGCCGTTAATGTTTTTCCCTCCCCTGTACGCATTTCCGCGATACAGCGGTTAGTCAATACCATTCCACCAATAAGCTGCACATCAAAATGGCGCATACCAAGCACGCGCTTACTTGCTTCACGTACCGTTGCGAATGCTTCTGGTAAAATTTGTTGCAAAGTTTCGCCCGCACTTAAACGATCACGAAACTCTTGTGTTTTTGCTTTTAATTCATCATCACTTAATGCCTCAAAAGCTGGCTCCATTTTATTAATTTTTACGACTTGTTTTTTTAATTTACGTAGAATGCGTTCATTACGACTACCAAAAATTCTTGTTAAAATGCTCATAATTTCTCTTTTTAAATATATAAGTTAAATAGTTAAATGCTTATGAAATACTTTATTTCATGCACAATGATTTTTTAAATATCGCTATTTCAATAGCAATATTCTTCACAAAAAACAGAAAAATTAAATAAGCAAGGGGCCTGCTCGAATTGGCGCACTAAGATTCAACGCATTAGCTAAAAAGTGCGGTTGAATTTTAAGTTGTTTTTCAGTTTGGTGGGAAATTAAAGGTTGAGGAATGGCTTGTCGTTGCACTTCACGAGCAACTTTTACCGTTTCCAACGCTTGTTGAATGGAAACACTCGAGGAATAATTTTCCACATTATTTTGATTTTCAAAACTTTGTGCGTTAGGCAAAGCAAAAATCGCGATAATACTTAAAAGTAATCGCGACCAAAAATTCGGTTTGACAGTGCCTGAAATCATCGTCTCGTTGTTAATTATAAAAATTGCGTGTATTGTAGCGGAAATCTAAACTAATGTCATTTATTGGGGGCAGACTTTATGGAAAACAAGGCTGATCGTTATCAAAAAGCAGTTAATATTATGGATGTGCTTGAGCAATCGCCCTTCGCCAAAATAATGAAAAAAGGCTTTGCCATCAATGAACTTAATCAAAAATTTAACCGCATTTTTCCACAGGAATTTCACGGCAAATTTCGTATTGGCAACATAACTGATCATTCAATTTTTATTGAAGTGTCTAATGCTATTGTTCGGCAAGGGATTCTATTTAGACAGACTGAATTATTAACACTAATTCAAGAAGAATTTCCGCAAGTAACAGGATTTGAGATAACGATCAATCCTGGATTTTAAGATCCAAATATAAGAAAAAATAAAGAATTACTTATCAATCAAACTTTTTAATAATGCTTTCTCTATTTTTTTCTCCTCCCGTCTTTTCTGAAAAAATGTACTCAATTTCTGACTACAGTCTTCTGCCAATACGCCAGATGTAATCTCCAAGGTATGATTCATCTTGTAATCATCAAAAAAATGAAAACGTGATCCAATCGCGCCAGTTTTATAATCAGATGCACCGAACACAAGACGTTTAATACGGCTATGCAAAATCGCCCCAGCACACATTGTGCAAGGCTCTAATGTTACATAAAGCGTGGTATTCAGTAGGCGATAATTTTGAATATTTTTTGCGCCATTACGCAAAGCGATAATTTCAGCGTGGGCAGTAGGATCATTTTGAACAATGGAGAGATTCCAACCTTCTCCAATAATATTGCCACTGTCATCCACCAGAACAGCCCCCACAGGAATCTCGCCTAACGCTTCCGCTTTATCCGCAAGCTCAAGGGCATAGTGCATCATTTTCTCGTCAAATTCTGACCGCACTTTTGCTACATCCATTAGACGGAAAAAGGATATTTAATCGGCTCATGAGATTGATAGCCAACGACTTTAAAATCATCCATCGTGACCCAAGTTTCTAAATCTTCAAGGCTTTTTATATCTGGATTGATTTCTAATTTTGGCAAGGGGAAAGGCTTGCGTTTAAGTTGCACATCACGCATTAACTCAAGCTGATCTTCATAAATGTGCGCATTCACAATTTTATGATATGCCTTACCTGCTCTTTTACCCGTAATCTGAGCCATCAGAGCTAAGAAAGTAAACACCTGAATTTGATTGAAATTCAATCCAAGCGGAACATCACAGGAACGTTGATAACTAGTAAGATGTAAGGTTTCGCCCACAAGAGAAAAAGTATGCGTGTGCATACAAGGACGAAGACAACCAAGATCAAATTCGCCAGGGTTAAAGAAAGTTAAAATTTCTCCTCTATCATCAATACCTTTCGTTAAATTATTAACAATTTTACGTAGCTGATCGATGGTTTCTCCATTAGGCTTACGCCACGCTCTGCCTTGCACACCATATACGCGCCCCATATCATCAATGCCTCTACGGTGCGGATTCGCGAGCCATGCGGCATTTTCATTCGCATTAGCATCCCAAGTTTTCGTGCCAAGTGCGCGAAAATCAGCGGCATTATCATATCCACGAATGTAACCTAAAAATTCCGCAATTGCCGCTTTCCAATAACTTTTACGGGTGGTAATCAGCGGAAATTGATTATTCTCCACATCATATTCTAAATCCGCATTAATCACTGTAAGGCAACGCTTACCTGTACGTTCATTAGCAACCCATTCCCCTTCACTAACAATGCGGCGACAAAGATCAAGATATTGCTTCATAAAAATCTCCTATTTTATGACCGCACTTTTGCGTGAATAAGCCCAAGTCATAATTAAGGCACCACCAATAATCATCGGTAAACAAAGTGCTTGCCCTCGCGTAATGACTCCAAAGAAATTTTCAACTTCAGGTTCGCGTACATATTCCACAATAAAACGGAAGATGCCATAACCAATTAAGAATAAGCCTGCAACAGAGCCCATTGGACGTGGCTTTTTAATAAAAATATTCAAAATTGCAAACAACATCACGCCTTCTAAAAAGGCTTCATAAAGTTGTGATGGATGACGAGGAAGTAATAGCGGATCATTCGGGAAAATCATTGCCCAAGACACATCTGTTTGGCGTCCCCATAGTTCAAGATTAATGAAATTACCAATTCTGCCTAAACCTAAACCAAACGGAATCAAAGGTGCAACAAAATCAGCGGTTTGCCAAAAATTACGTTTTTGTGAATAAGACGTCCAAATCATAGCAACAATGACGCCGATTAAGCCACCGTGGAACGACATCCCCCCTTCCCAAACACGGAACAAATAAAGCGGCTCTTGTAAGAAATGATCGAGATTATAGAAAAATACATCGCCAACACGTCCGCCAATAAATACGCCCATAAAACCGTTGAAAAGTAAGCTATCAACTTGATCCACTATCCAACCGCTATTTGGGCGATTAGCACGGCGAACCGCAAGCCAACGTGCAAAAACAAAACCTAAAAGGTACATCAAACCGTACCAACGTAAGCCGATATTGCTATCGCCAAGCGTAAAAATACTCGGATCAAAATGGGGAAGAAGTAAATAATTTGAATTCATAATTTTCCTTATTTCAGAAACATATTGATCGCAACCACAATTAAGAAAAGGGCGAAACCTTTTTTTAAGGTTGAAACAGGCAATTTAGCGGTTGCACTTGCGCCTAATTTGGAAGTAAAAAATGAAGTGGCAGTAATGCCTAATACAGCAGGAAGATAAATGTAACCGAGCGAATATTCAGGCATTAATGGATTTCCCCAACCACTCACTATAAAACTAAACATCCCTGATACGCCCAATAACATCCCACAAAATGCGGAAGAACCGATGGCTTGTTTGATATTAATGCCACGAGCAGTTAAAAACGGTACAATAAATCCACCACCGCCAATTCCCGCAGCACTAGATGCCATACCAATCAAAATACCGCCAATTACGGAAGAAAGAGGGGTAAGTGGTTTTGTTGTGACTTGATCTTTTTTAATCGAAAGTACCATTTTTGTGGCTAAATATACCACTAAGCAAGCAAAAATTTTGGCAGAAATTTCACGATCAAGTCTTCCAATGAATAAACCACAAATAAAAACAGAAAGCATAATAACTGGAGCTAAAATGCGAACTGCCTGCCAGACTATGTTACCTAATTTATGATGACGTTGTGCCGATCCAATGCCAGTAATCACAATGGTAGCAAATGATGTTCCAAGTGCGGTAGACATCAACAAAGATTCTGGTACATCTACAATGGGCAGTAAATACACTAACGTTGGCACAATTACTAACCCACCGCCGATACCAAATAATCCTGCAAGAAAACCCGCTAATGCGCCAACAAGTAAACAAAGAAGAATAAAAGTGAACATTATTGGCCTCTTGATTTATAAAAATGGCGTTTCGTGTATTTTGTCTGAGAATATTTTTTGTTTGCCGAATAATGCTGTGAATTTGCTTCACGAGATGCGGAAAATATTAGTGGATTGTCCGTAAATAGTATCGAAGCAAACTCTTTCATTACCTTTCGATAAACATCTCGCTTAAAAGACACAACTTGACGAACAGGATACCAAAAACTTACCCAACGCCACCCGTCAAATTCTGGCGATTTAGTTGTTTGCATATTGATGTTTTTTTCATCGCTAACAAGCTGTAGCAAAAACCAGCGTTGTTTCTGCCCAATACACATCGGCTTGCTGTCATAACGCAATAAACGCTTTGGCAATTTATAGCGTAACCAATGTTTAGAAACATATAACAGACGCACATCTTTAGGTTGTAAACCAACTTCCTCGTGTAGTTCGCGATACATCGCTTGCTCGGCACTTTCATTATCATTAATGCCACCTTGCGGAAACTGCCACGAATTTTGTCCACAACGCTTCGCCCAAAGCACTTGCCCTTTGCGATTACAAATCACAATACCCACATTTGGACGGTAGCCATCAAAATCGATCACTATCGTTTTACCTTAAATTTTTCCTATAAAAATAGCTCAAGATTGTTTCATAAATCAGTGCTTTTATCAACCAAAGGACATTATGACAAAATAATCATATCATCACGATGCATTGCCACTGCGCCATATTCATAGCCTAAAACATTCTCAATGTCTGCTGATTTTCTGCCCTTAATTAATTGTAGAGCATCGCTATTATAGCGTGGCATACCCAGCGCAATGTCTTTACCTGATTGAGTGCGTATTTTGACTACTTCCCCACGCGAAAAACGTCCTTCCACGTTAACAATGCCAGCTGGTAATAAGGATTTATTTTGTTCAAGAATAGCGTTTTGCGCTCCTTCATCAACAGTGATGATGCCTGCAGATGGCGCGGCGAAAAGCCATTGTTTGCGACTTTCTAATCGATCAGATTGATGGGCAATAAATTTTGTACCAATATTTTGTTCATAAGCAAGATCTGCGATCACATTTGGGCGATTACCTGGTGCAATAATTGTTTCAATTCCTGAGCGAGTGGCTACATCGGCTGCAATGATTTTAGTCATCATTCCTCCAGTGCCAAGATTAGTACCACTGCCACCTGCGATTGAGCGAATGTGATCAGTGATTTGTTCTACAACTGGAATTAATTTCGCTTCAGGATTTTTACGCGGATCACTATCAAATAAACCTTGTTGATCAGTCAATAAATAAAGCTGTTCCGCTTGAACAAGAATAGCGACTAATGCAGATAAATTGTCATTATCGCCAACTTTAATTTCTGCGGTCGCCACCGCATCATTTTCATTAATTACAGGAATTATGTGGTTATCTAAAAGTGCGTGTAAAGTATCTCGTGCATTTAAAAAACGTTCGCGATCTTCAATATCGGCACGAGTTAATAAAAGTTGTCCGATATGAATATCATAAATAGCAAATAATTTTTCCCAAGCCTGAATTAATTGGCTCTGGCCAACCGCTGCAAGCAGTTGCTTTGAGGCAATAGTCGGTGGTAATTGAGGATGATTCAGATAATGGCGACCCGCTGCAATAGCTCCAGAAGTAACGATTACTATACGAAATCCATCATTATGCAATTGAGCAATTTGACGAACGATTTCCATCATGTGCGGTGAATTTAGTTTTGGCGACCCCTGTGTTAGGGTACTTGTACCAAATTTCACTACGATTGTTTTTTTATTCATAGTCGTTTCCAAAGTTCTTAAAATTGACATTAACGTTATCACTAAATCAATGACAAATCACCTAATATCAGGTATAGTAACAGCAAATTTTAGGGGGATTTATGACATTTAGTTTAATTGTAGCGACGACATTAAATAGCGTAATTGGTAAAGATAACCAAATGCCTTGGCACTTGCCGGCAGATTTAGCACGGTTTCGTCAGAACACGACAGGCAAACCTGTCATCATGGGCCGTAAAACGTTTGAAAGTATTGGTCGCCCGCTACCTAAACGCACTAATATCGTACTTTCTCGTCATCCTTTTGAACACGAAGGTGTAGTATGGAAAGATAGCCTTGAAAGTGCGGTAGATTTTGTCAGAGATTTTGATGAAATTATGTTGATTGGTGGGGGAGAGTTATTCAAACAATATTTGCCACAAGCAGATAAGTTATACCTTACTCAAATTCAGGCAGAACTAGATGGTGATACATTTTTCCCTCAATTGAATTGGGATGAGTGGAAAATTGAATTTGACGAATATCGCAAGGCGGATGAACAAAATCGCTATGATTGTCGATTTTTGATTCTTACACGAAAATAAATCAAATTAATGAGATCATATCTTTAGAACATTCATTAATCTAGAAAATAAAGAGATGATGATTTCCCTTGAGTTCCCCTTTTTAAAGTTTCATAATGACCCTTCATTTTTTATTTTTGATAGTTTTAAATATCCCATTTTTAAACATTATCTCAAATCAGGGAAGGCATTATGACACAAACTGCAACTGAAACCCCATCAAATAAATCTGTATCCAAGAAAACTAACCGTAAAAAAGGCTTAAGCATTTTTATTTTTATCTTGCTTATTATTGGTATTGCTTGTGCTTTGTATTGGTTTTTCTTCTTGAAGGATTTTGAAGAAACAGAAGATGCTTATGTGGGTGGTAATCAAGTGATGGTGTCATCACAAGTTGCAGGTAATGTGGCGAAGATTAATGCTGACAATATGGATAAAGTCCATTCAGGCGATGTACTAATTGAATTAGATGATACCAATGCAAAACTTAGTTTTGAACAAGCAAAAAGCAATCTCGCCAATGCGGTGCGTCAAATAGAACAACTGGGTTTTACTGTGCAGCAATTGCAATCCGCTGTGCACGCCAATGAAATTTCTTTAGCTCAAGCACAAGGCAATTTGACACGCCGAGTTCAACTTGAAAAAATGGGCGCAATTGATAAAGAATCTTTCCAACATGCAAAAGAAGCCGTCGAGCTTTCCAAAGCAAATTTAAATTCCTCTAGAAACCAATTGGCTGCTAATCAGGCTTTATTGCGTAACGTTCCATTACGTGAACAACCGCAAATACAGAATGCAATTAGTTCACTCAAACAGGCTTGGTTAAATTTGCAACGTACAAAAATTAGAAGTCCAATTGATGGCTATGTAGCGCGTCGTAATGTTCAAGTTGGGCAAGCCGTTTCAGTGGGTGGCGCGTTAATGGCGGTGGTTTCTAATGAACAAATGTGGTTAGAAGCTAACTTCAAAGAAACCCAATTAACGAATATGCGCATTGGCCAGCCGGTGAAAATTCATTTTGATTTATACGGTAAAAATAAAGAATTTGATGGCGTGATAAATGGTATTGAAATGGGGACTGGTAATGCGTTTTCTCTCTTACCTTCACAAAATGCTACTGGTAACTGGATTAAAGTGGTGCAACGTGTACCTGTGCGAATTAAATTAGATCCACAACAATTTGCCGAAACGCCATTGAGAATTGGTCTTTCTGCAACGGCAAAAGTAAGAATTTCAGATTCATCTGGTGCAATGCTACGAGAAAAATCAGAACCGAAGACTTTATTTTCTACTGATACACTTAAATATGATGAAAATGCGGTAGAAAATTTGATTGAATCTATCATTCAGAAAAACAGCCATTAAGGCGGCGTTATGGACAATTTCGCAAAAAAATTCCCACCTATTCAAGGTGGTGCGCTGATTTTATTAACGCTGGCTTTATCTCTCGCCACCTTTATGCAAGTATTAGATTCTACCATTGCAAATGTGGCGATTCCTACTATTGCGGGCGATCTTGGCGCATCTTTTAGTCAAGGTACGTGGGTAATTACTTCTTTTGGTGTGGCAAATGCGATTTCTATTCCAATAACGGGTTGGTTAGCAAAACGTTTTGGCGAAGTGCGGTTATTTTTAGTCTCAACTTTTTTATTCGTTGTCTCTTCTTGGCTTTGTGGGATTGCGCATAGCCTTGAAGCATTAATTATTTACCGAGTCATTCAAGGTACTGTAGCAGGCCCGGTGATCCCTCTTTCTCAAAGTTTATTATTAAATAATTATCCACCAGAAAAACGCGGAATGGCATTGGCATTTTGGTCAATGACTATTGTGGTTGCGCCTATTTTTGGCCCAATTTTAGGCGGATGGATTAGCGATAATATCCATTGGGGATGGATATTCTTTATTAATGTTCCGATTGGTTTGCTAGTTGTGCTAATCAGTTGGAAGATTTTGGGTAGCCGAGAAAGTGAAATTGTTCATCAACCTATTGATAAAGTCGGTTTAGTCTTACTTGTCTTAGGCGTGGGATCTTTGCAATTAATGCTTGATCAGGGACGTGAGCAAGATTGGTTTAATTCTAATGAAATCATTATATTAGCTGTTGTTGCTGTTATTTGCCTGATTGCTTTGGTTATTTGGGAATTGACAGATGATAATCCTGTAGTAGATATTTCGCTTTTCCATTCTCGTAATTTTAGCGTAGGGTGTTTATGTACCAGTTTAGCCTTTTTGATTTATTTAGGTTCTGTGGTATTAATTCCGCTCTTGCTACAGCAAGTCTTCCATTACACTGCGACGTGGGCTGGGCTTGCGGCTTCCCCAGTTGGATTATTCCCAATTTTGCTTTCGCCGATTATTGGGCGTTTCGGTTATAAGATCGATATGCGAGTTTTAGTGACGATAAGTTTTATTGTATATGCAATAACATTTTATTGGAGAGCGGTGACTTTCGAGCCATCAATGACATTTACTGATGTAGCTTTACCACAATTAGTGCAAGGATTGGCAGTAGCTTGTTTCTTTATGCCACTTACTACAATAACGCTGTCTGGCTTACCTGCGCATAGAATGGCTTCAGCCTCTAGCTTATTTAACTTCTTGAGAACTTTAGCGGGTTCTGTAGGGACATCTTTAACCACATTTATGTGGTATAACCGTGAAGTTGTTCATCATACTCAATTAACAGAACACATTAATCCTTATAACCCAATTTCCCAAAGTTTTTACCATCAAATGAATCAATTTGGTTTAAGTGATAGCCAAACTTCAGCTTACCTCGCTCAACAAATAACATCGCAAGGATTTATTATTGGTGCAAATGAAATATTTTGGCTATCCGCGATGGGATTCTTAGGATTGTTTATTGTGATTTGGTTTGCAAAACCACCTTTCGGTACTCGGCATTAAAATAAATAGATATTACACACCAATCACAACACAATCGGCAACGGTTTTAGCTCTACTTTGCGCCTGTACTGCAAGATCTCGAGTATCAAAATTTGCTACACGAACACGGTTCCATTCGCCGTTAGTTTGTATTTGAGCATTTAATCCTGTCATCTGTAAACGACCTTGCAGATTTTCGGCTTGCACTCGATTTTTGAAAGCCCCGCATTGTAAACCAAATTTCTTGCTATCCCGTACATTATTAACCGTTTTTATTTGTTCTACTTTTTTTACGCTTTCAATTTTCTGTGAGTCTTGCTTTTTAATTGATTCCAATTTTACGATTTCTGCCTCTGTATTTTTCATATCTTCCGTTTTTTTGGATTGAGTTCTCGTTGCATCTTCTATTCTCTGTTGCTCAGCCAGTTTTCTAGCTTCATCAGCCGCTTTTTGATCTCTTTCCATTTGAATTAAAACTTGACGTTGTTCTTCTGTTAAACGCATATTTTGTTCTACACTCGCTGGATTATTATCTACAGGTACAGTACGCGTTTCTAAGGCTTTAATATAACTCCACACTTCCTCTGGACGATTAGGTAACACACTTTTAGGTTGAGCTTTTTCCTGTTGTGTTATAGCTTGCTGCACTATTACCTTGCTATTTTTATTTTTCAACAAATAAAGTCCAACAGCAAAAACCAGAACAATAAATAAAGCAAGAAAGATCAAGACATTTGTATTCTTTTTCTTATTTTTTTTCTTATTATTTGAGCTACGACGCGCAGCAAAATCTCGATGTGCCACAATAAATTCCTAGATTTGAAGTGATAATTTTAATAATTCAACAAAATTTGCTAAGTTTACTGAAAAATAGTCTTTAAATAAAGACTAAGATAAGTGGATCATTTATATAATTAATAGAATAAAAAAATACCGCACTTATACAGGTTATGCTCAAAAAAGTTGGATAAAACAACTATTTATAAATACGAATTACGTAAGATAACCTAAGTGCGGTTTATTTTTTCAATGTTTTAATTAATGGGTTGTTTTATTTTCATCAAAAACAGGTAATGGTTTGTGTTCAGTTGCAACATAACTATATACCACAGGCAATACGAACAAGGTAAAAATAGTACCAATGGATAATCCAGCCACAATCACTATCCCCATACTAAAGCGAGATACCGCTCCCGCACCTGTTGCATAGAGTAATGGAATTAAGCCAGCTACCATTGCTGCGGTTGTCATTAGAATTGGACGCAAACGCACTTTTGCCGCGTGAGTGATTGCCTCAATACGCGTTTTACCATAGTTTAGCTGTTCTTCTTTTGCCACTTCGCACATTAGGATACCGTGTTTAGTGATTAATCCTACTAGAGTAATCAATCCTACTTTTGAATAAATATTCAACGTAGTGCCAGCTATACCGAAGAAAGAGAGTAAGTTTAAACTCACTAATGCACCACTTACGGCTAATGGTACGGAAATCATAATTACCATTGGGTCACGTATAGATTCAAACTGAATAGCAAGCACCAAGAAAATAATTACGACAGCAAGAATGAAAGTCGTCGTAAGTGCATTACCCTCTTGTACTAATTGACGAGCTTCGGATTTGAAATCATAAGTGTATCCTTGTGGCAAATTATCATTTGCCTGTTGTTGAAGCCAAGCAATGGCATCACCACTTGATGTTCCCGGCATTGGTACAGCTCTGATTTCAGCCGAATTTAATTGGCTGAAACGCGGTAATGATGTTGGCTGAGTTTCTAATTTCATACTGATAACACTACTTAATGGCACTGATTGACCATTAGATGCAGTTAAATAATAATTTTTGAAACTTTCTGGCGATAAGCGATCATCTCGTTTTACCTGCGAAATTACTTTATAAGCACGTCCATCTACATCCACACGCGTAACTGTCGCACCAGATAAGAAACTCCCTAAAGTATTACTAATCTGTTGCATTGTAATGCCGTAAGTTCCCGCTTTTTCCTTATCCACAGAAATCGTCATTTGTGCGGTGTCATAAGTTAAATTTAAATTGGAATAAATAAATTTACCTGAAGCTTTCATCGCATTTAAGAATTTCTCTGCAGTATTCGCTAAAGATTTATAATCTTGTGCAGTTTTTAACACAATAGAAACTGGCGGCCCTTGTTCTCCTGTATCAATTTCAGGGAAATTGAAGGCAGAAACTGATACTTCTGGAATAGATTTTGCTTTTGCATTTAATTCATTCATCACAACAGATTGTTTACGTGTGCGTTCTTTCCAATCTTTTAAAGTAATGATATTCAAAGAACCATTAGAATTTGGCGCGCCAGCAATACTCATTCCAAAAGAAACCTCAGGCGTATCCATTACATTTTTCATATATGGTTGCATTGCATTTTGAATGTAATCCACATTCACACTAGATGGTGCATTACCAATCGCAATAAATGCACCTTTATCTTCATTTGGTGTTAATTCACTAGAAAGCGCATTAAACAAAAATGGGAGCGTTGAGAAAATTACCACAGCAAAAGCCAGCATTGATTTACGATTGAGCATAACAAGATCAAGCATATATTCGTAAATACGATTAACTTTTCCTAATGTATGTTCAACCTTTTGTTCTAACCAAGTTGGTTGGGCGTTTGATTTAAGCAACTTGCTACTCATCATCGGAGAAAGAGTTAATGCCACAATGCCTGAAATAAATACCGCACCAGCTAGAGTTAAAGCAAACTCTTTAAACAATGTGCCAGTAATCCCCCCCATTAAAGCCATTGGCGAATAAACTGCGATCAATGCAATAGTCATAGAAATAACGGGTACTGCAATTTCACGCGTACCAATAATCGCCGCTCGGAATGGCGTTTCCCCCTCTTTAATATGACGATCAACATTTTCCAGCACTACAATAGCATCATCCACAACTAAACCTATGGCAAGAATTAAAGCGAGCAAGGTCATTAAATTAATAGAAAAGTTGAAACTTTGTAGCAGCATTAACACGCCAATAAGAGAAATTGGAATAGCTAATATTGGAATTAAAATGGCGCGGAACGAACCGATAAACATTAAAATTACCACTAAAACGATTAAAGTGGCTTCTCCAATAGTTTTTATTACCTCGTGAATGGAACTATTAATAGCAATAGTGCGGTCATAAAGAATATCGCTTTCCATACTGTCTGGCAGTTGTGTTTTTATACTTTCATATAAAGGGCGAATTTTTTCTGCGACAGTCAAAGGGTTTGCTGTGGAGGTTGGATTGATGGCTAACACGACGGATTCTGCGCCATTTGCCGTAGCACGCGAATTATCACTTTCTTTATTTAATTCAACGGTTGCAATATCACGCAAACGCACTAAATAATCGCCATTTGATGAAATAATTAAGTTGCTGAGTTGTTCCACAGATGTCGTTGTGGTCTCAACTTTGTTACGATAACTCACATAATAGCCATTATCGTTCCCCGCAGCCGTTTGTACATTATTAGCAGAAAGCGCAGACATTACTGCTGGAGCAGAAAGATTTTGAGCTGCCATTTTTTGTGGATCAAGCCAAATACGTAATGCATATTCAGCGGCACCAAATACCTGTACTTCAGCAACACCCTCAATGGTAAAAAACTGTGGTTTGACTACACGATTGATATAATCGGTCACCTGACTAGAATCCAGTTTTTTAGATCGGAAACTGATATACATAATACCGCTCCCACCTGAAGAAGAGGATACACTAGGATCTTCAATACCATTTGGTAACGCCGACTTTACTGCATTCACTTTGGCTAACACATCTGCCAACGCACCTGCAGGATCGGTATTTAATTTCATTTTTATTGTAATGGTTGAACTACTAGGCGCACTAGTCGAAGACATATAGTCAATATTATCGGCTTGCGCGATAGATTCTTCCAATTTTGAGGTAACAAATGCTTGGATTAAATTCGCATCTGCCCCTGGATATGCGGTACTCACTGTAATGACTGTAGTAGTCATTTTAGGGTATTCACGCACAGCCAATTTCGAGATCGCTTGCAACCCTAAAATAATCATTAACAAACTAATTGAAACTGCTAAAACAGGGCGACGAATAAATATATCGGTAAATTTCATTCGGATTTCCTCATACATTAAAGTGGTGTTTTATGTGCAGGCTCTACTGCACCCACAATGTCTTTTTTAATCCATTCCACAAGACTTCCATTACCAATACCTTGCTGACCGCCTGTAATAATTTTATCTCCCGCTTTAACTTCATTTCCTTGTAATTGAGCATAAACACCTTGACGATCTTTAGTAAATACGGTGATTTGTTTCGCACGATAGAGACGATCCAATTTTTCATTACCTGACATTTTTCCTTTATCTTCATCAGATAATGGTGTGAGTAAATAAGCAATTTCGCCATACATATTGTAACTAATAGCAACTTGGGGAACGACAACTTGATTTGTTTCAGTTGGAAGCGCAATGCGTAAACGAGAGAACATACCTGAAAGCAGTTTACGTCCATCTTCTGGATCAAATGTTGCTTGAATATCCACAAGCCCAGTAGCTGCATTTACGGCAGGTTCAATCGCCGTAATACGTGCAGAAAATGTTTCGCCAGAACGAGCATCAACGGTAGCCGTAACACGCTGACCAATATGCAACTTATCTAAATCATTTTGTGAAAGAGCAAAATCTACTTTCATTGAGCTAGTATCTTCTACACGCACAATTTCTGTTCCAACATTCACATATTGTCCAATATTGATTTTCACAATACCCGCTTTACCATCAAATGGTGCCACAATTTTACGACGTTCAATTGCTGCTTTTAGAGATTCAATATTAGCTACTTGAGCGTCATAAGCCGCTTTTGCGTTATCCATTTCCTGACGTGATACAGCATTGCTATTTAATAAGCTCACATAACGTTGGTAAGTTTGACGAAGCGCTGATAATTGTGCCTGAGCAGCTTGTAAACTAGCTCGTTCCACAGAACTATCAAGTTCCACAAGCACCTCACCTTTTTTCACATTTTGTCCATTTTGAACAAGCACTTGTGAAACCGTACCCGCATTTTGTGCGCTAAGCATAGCCCCTTGATGTGGACGTATTAGCCCTGTTGTATTGATAACAGGTGTCCACTCACGTGGTTGTACTTCAAGTGCGGTCACTGGGCTTGAAGGTTCTGGCATACTAGCAATCACTCGACTTGTCATTACACCTTTAAATATATTAAAACCGATGACACCAGCAAAAATTAAGACAAATACAGCTAAAATCACTTTCATCAAGAAAATATGTGAGCGTTTTGGTCTTTGATGTTGAGTTTGACTCATGTTTAAAGCTCCGTTATAAAATAACAATTCCTATTTCTGAATCGCACGCCAAGAGCGTTCAATCACAGATTCTAAAATTTCAGGATTAAGATCGAAATCGATAAATTTTGCATCAGAGGCCAAATTTATCGCCGTTTTCAAACTTAATAAAAAGAGAATATCTTCAGATAATTCCGCTAATAAGCCAGCTTTTTTGGCTTGGTGACAAAATAAATCCCAACGGCAATTTTTAACGTTTTTACAAATATCCTTGAAATTCGGCAAAGATTCATATTGCTTTAAATTGGATAAGATAGTGGGATTTTCTTGTAAGAAATACCAAATGTTTTTCCACATTTGTCGATACTGTTCGAAAAAAGGCTTAGATTCATCAAAATCTTTTTCAAGTGTTGCCATAAACATTGAAAACACCCTGTGTGCAAATTGTTCAAGCAACTCATCTTTGTTTTTGAAATAAAGGTAAATCGTTCCCGCCGCTACATTTGCCTCTTTTGCGATTTTATGCATAGAAAGCCGGTCTAAACCTTCTTTTGCCATTAAACGATCGGTAGCAAGAAAAATTTGTTCGGCTAAATCAGTTTTAGCTTGTCGCATAAGATCCTTGAATAAAATAAAGAGCAATAATCGCCTAAAAATGAATGGACGTTCATTTTATTTATTTTTTGTTTTTTGGCAAGTTAAAAATAAAAAAGGACAACGAAAATGGGCTACATTTAAAAGCTAGATTTTGTAATCAACTTTTAAATATTGCCCATTTTGACCGCACTTTTGATTGGGCGGAATAAAAAGCTAAATTGGTTCTAGTCCTAACACTTTACGACCATTAATACTTGCGATATTGACCATTTCATCTAAGTGTGGGAAACGGCAGCCTGCAGCCAATAGGCTTAATTCTTGCCATAAATCCCCCTCACATAATGGCACCATATAATCGCAAATATTATCGGTGCCTAGGGCAACAGTGATACCTTCGGGGATCATTTCATCTGCTGGCGTGAGTGCATTATGGAATGGCATAAGATCTTCTTTACGATTACTGTCAATCCATGCCATTGGACAGGCTATCATCATCATTTTAGCTTTACGCATTTTTTCGTAAAGTTTGTAGCGATATTCTTTTGAATGTGAGCCAATGGAAATACCATGGATACCCACAACTCGCCCTTCCATTCCGTGTTCAATGGTTTTGTCGCAAAGTTGCTCAGTTTCTTTTTCACTTGGGTTATTGAATTGGTCTACATGTACATGACACATAATTCCAAGAGATTTGGCCTTATCTAACAAGATATCCATTGCCTCTAGGCCGCGTCCATAATCCAATTCATCACGATATGGTAAGCCGCCAATCATATCTACCATTTCTGCACCAATATCAAACCATTTACGCGCAGTGGGTTCGATTACCCCTTTTAAAGTTTGATTGGCAAATTTCAAAATAATGTCATGTTTATACACTTCGCGGGCTTTGTGTGCGGCAATAATTGCACGATCTTCACAAATTGGATCTATATCGACAAAAGTACCAAATGCGGTTACACCTTGGGATATCATTAATTCAATAGATTGGCAAAAACGTGCGTAATAATCATCAACACTGGAAGTGCGTTTTACTTCATCCACTAAATCCCATTTTTGTTGCAAATTACTACTATGATAAATCCCAATTTTCTCTGGCGTCATCGTAAAAGCGCGGTCAGCATGTGCATGGGCATTTACCCATCCGCCTTTTTTGATAATTTCATCGCGAATATAGGTTTTAAAACTACGAACGTGGCTTTTCATACAAACTCCGTAAAAAAGAAAGGATAAAAAGACGAGAATGTATATTAATTGAAAGGTGCTGTAAGTACGGCGAGAAGCATTATGATAATGTTATGAAAAACTCACGGATTTTCATTAATAACATTTTTCAGTCTTAAACTGAGGCGTGAGTATAAAGACTTAAGGGCAAAAAATCCATTCTTTTATGCACTTATAGGTTATTTGTCGTAACGTGGGCATTCACATATCTAATTAGATATAATCACTATTCTATAAGAACTTAATAAATGCGTGGGCTAACGCCCACCCTACATAACTTAGACTTATCTACACAACTTCCATAGTGTAGATGCAAGCCCACGAGATGAATAAAAGGATATAAAATACTGTCAAAATTAACCGCACTTTTTACCTTTATAGATTATTTTTCAAAGAAGAAATTTTGTAATTGGAAAGCTTCTAAGAAGATTCCAAGTGGCGGTCTGTCTGAAGATTGCTCAATATAATCTTTATCGAGTTTTTTGTAATTACCTTTGCGATCAATGTGATATTGTGTTCCATCAGGTTGAATCACCACATTCCAGTGGAAATTAGAGGCAAGCACCCAGTCATCCCCCTTAAGATTAAAGAGATTGCGTCCTTGGCTATAATCCATCAACGGGTTTTCTACACGGAATACTGTCTGCATTAATGCAGAGAAAATATCAGCATGATTACTTAATCCATTTTGTTTGCCTACTGGTAAATCTTTCCAATATACAAGCAATGGCACTTGAACTTCATCGCGCCCAAAGTAGTTTTCTCGCTCTTTGTCATTCATTTCATTGAAAGTTAAACCGTGTTCAGCAGTGATAATCACTAATGTGTTTTCAAGCGGTGTAGTTTCTAACGCTTTTGCTAAAAGAGAATCAATGTCTTGCAAAGTGCGGTCATAATCTGCTTGGTTTTTAGCCTCCAAGGCTAAATCCAAATAAGCAAACCAAGGGGAGTCTATTTTTTGTGCTTTAATAAAATCATTGAGATTTTTTACCGCACTTTCATTATTTGGTTTGTTGGTTTTATTCGATGAAAGTTTTATTTCACGAAATAATGCTTGGCGGAAGACGCTATCTTTGAAATTCGTAGCAGAAAATAAACCCAATTGATAATTTTCAGCACGTAATTTTTCGATTAAAACAGATTGGGTATGATTGCTTAAAATGCTATCGGTGTAATTTGCATTTAGCCCGTAAAATAACCCAATTAAGCCTGCATTATTACTATTACCTGTGCTGTAATGATTAGTGAATTCCGTTGAACTTGTTGCAAATTCAGCTAACTTGGGCATTTTGCCTTGAGAAATGGCATCGTAACGCAATCCAGAAACAGTGATCATCAAAATGTTTGGTTTATTGTCAATTGGTGCAAAAGTGAGTGTTTTTTTAGGATAATCAATCTTTAAGGCATCTAAACGCCCCTCTTGTTTTAATGTTTGTGCGTACTGCTCGCCATCAATGAAACCGTGTTTTTCTAAAAAAGAACGAGCTGTCATTGGATAAGAAAGAGGAAAATTAGAGCGTTGCATCGTAATTGGACGATATAAATAAGCATCTGCCCAAGCATAAATTAAGTGCGTAGTAATAAACATGGAAGTTAAGGATACACCGACAGCTTTTAGCCATTTTTGGCGTTCAAGACTACGTAATTTTTCCCAACTCCAACGAGAAAATAACATCTGTGCCAGTAAAATTATTGGCATTGGCGCAAAGAAAATTTGCCAATCGCGCGACATTTCGCCATTTTCTGGATTAACCAGCAAATTCCATACCACAGAGGATAAATGCAGATTAAAACGGTTGAAAACAGCGGTATCAAATAATAATAAGGTTGTACAAATCGTGGAAAAAATCACGGTTAATCCGCGAAAAGTGCGGTGATTTTTAACAATGAAACTCAGAGGAAAGACAACGAGTAAATACAACGCAAAAACGTTAAAACTGAAATGCCCGAGCAAACTCACAAAGAAATAAAGTTTTCCTGCGAGAGTATCTGGCCAGTCAATGATAAAGGCATAACGTGAGCCAATAAGAATAGCAACAATGATATTAAAAAAGGCAAACCAATGACCCCACGAAATTTTTCGTGAAACGTCATCGCGGTATTGTTTGCCGCTGAAGGTGCCTTTTTTAATCCATTTCATATTAACGTGTTTTTACTGCATTGATTAAGGAATTAGAAAACGCTTGAGCCAATGCCTCACGTTGAGTTTGCGGCACACTGCTAGTTAATAGATTACTTGCCATATTACCCAATGCGATTAAGGAGAGATCTACCGAGGCTTTATGCTTTTCTAGCACTGCGATTATATCGTTTACAATCGCACTTAATTGAGCATCAGAATATTTAGAATGTTGAGCCATAATGTCAAAAATAAAACAAAAAATTTGGCTTATGATACCCGATTATTTGGTAGAACCTAAATAATTTCTTTTTTCTTGCTTAAAAAGTGCGGTTATAATTTGCGGCAAATTTTTCAAAGGTGACAAAAATGAGTATTATCGTTAATCAAATTGTTTTGCATCAGTTAGTCAAAAATGTGGATGGCGACAGCATAAAAATGGAAAGCGTATTACGCGATGAGTTGCTGTCAATTACGCCAGAAGTAGAGCAAATGATGTTGCAACTTCATCAAGGCTATCAAAATAAAGCTAAGGCTTTTGGCGTGTTTCAGGAAAAGTCTATCTTTGCACAACATTTAAATCGTTTATTAGAACAAGAAATTGAGTTTTTAGGTTTTAGTCAATATTCAACAAAATTGCTTGCTGATGAGCTAGGTAAATATAACTTTGCGGAAAGTGGCACCTTGATTTTATGCCAATATAATTTCTTAGCGACAGATTATTTGTTTATTGCATTGCTTGATAGCCGCCATAGTATGTTAGTCGATGAGCATTTAGATATTCGCCGTACAGAATATTTGGATATTACTCAGTTTGATATTGCGGCACGGATAAATTTGACGGATTTGCAAGTAAATGCGAACTCTAATCGTTATTTAACCTTTATAAAAGGTCGTGTCGGTCGCAAAATTAGTGATTTTTTCATGGATTTTTTAGGTGCTGAAGAAGGATTAAATCCACAGGTTCAAAATCAGTGTTTATTGCAAGCGGTAAGTGATTACTGCGATCAAGGCGAACTCAACAAAGAGCAAACTCAAGCGGTAAAAAAACAAGTGTTTGAATATTGTAAAGGTCAGCTTTCAAACGGTAACAATATTGAATTAAGGGAACTTTCTGATTCATTACCCACTCTAAACGAACAGCCTTTTGTCGCCTTTACGGAAGAACAGAATTATGGTTTGGAAGAGAGCATTCCTCCTGTTCGTTCAGCATTGAAATCGCTAACAAAATTCTCTGGGTCAGGAAAGGGCGTTACCCTAAGTTTTGATGCGGAATTATTGAATACACGTATTCAATGGGATCCTATGACAGATACCCTAACCATCAAAGGTTTACCGCCAAATTTAAAAGATCAATTACAAAAGGCTTTAAAATCAGAGAATTAATTTGGAAACATAGCCAACTTTGGGTATTATTTGACAGTACTTTTGCACAAATTAAGGTAAAGAAAATGCAAGTTAAAACACTTTTAGGCGCAACATTTTTAGCATTAAGCCTCGCTTCTTGTTCCACCGTTGAAAAAGTTGTATATCGAATTGATGTACCGCAAGGCAACTATTTAGAAGCGACTACCGTTGCGCAAGTTAAAGAAGGCATGACTGCTCAACAAGTACAATATTTGTTGGGAACGCCAGTATTAATCGATCCTTATAATAACTACACTTGGTATTACGTATTCTTACAACAACGTGCCTATGAAACACCAGCTCAACATACGCTAACCGTAAAATTCGATCAACGTGGGATTGTGACAGAAACCCATCTTGATAAACCTTTACCAGAGGTTTCACAACAAGGCGAAAATAACACCATCATTGAAACAGGTGAGAAACCAAAATCAAGTTGGTGGAAATTCTGGAAATAATCTTTTTATTTTCACCGCACTACAATAATAATTGGTAAAAGGAATCCCCAATGTCAAAACTCTTGCTCGTTGATGATGATATTGAATTGACTGAATTACTTTCTACACTTTTAGAGCTTGAGGGTTTTGACGTTGAAACAGCAAATAATGGATTAGAAGCATTACAAAAACTCAATGAAAGCTATAAGCTGGTTTTGCTTGATGTAATGATGCCAAAGTTAAATGGTATCGAAACATTAAAAGAAATTCGTAAAGTCTCTAACGTGCCAGTGATGATGCTAACAGCAAGAGGCGAAGACATTGATCGCGTATTAGGCTTAGAATTGGGAGCGGATGATTACTTATCCAAACCTTTTAACGATCGTGAACTTATTGCAAGAATTAAGGCAATTTTGCGTCGTAGTGCATCTCCTTCAAATAATATCTCAAATGTAGAAATCCTTTCTTTTGACGGAATTACTCTCCACTTTTCTCACGGAATTGCAACCTATAATGAAGAAAATCTCAATTTAACTGATTATGAATTTAAGATCCTTTGTTTATTGCTTAAATCTAAGGGAAATGTGGTAAGTCGAGAAGAATTAAGTTTAGAAGTAATGGAAAAACCGCTCACTCCATTTGACCGTTCTCTTGATATGCACATCTCTAATTTAAGACGCAAATTACCAGAACGAAAAAACAAGCCCTCTTGGTTTAAAACTTTACGCGGAAAAGGATACGCTTTAGTTACCTAATTTTTATGAAATTACGTTATTTTTTAATTTAAATCAACTCACTATCCAAACATTTCTTATGTTTTGGTTTTCTTTTTTCATAATGATGAGCCTTGTGATCGCCGTACCTAATTTCGATCTCAGAATTTATTCCCCATTAAAAGAAGCGAATATTGTTAATTACCAAAAAGAAATTCTTCATATTATCTGTATTGGAAAACTACAAGAAATCGTTGCAGTCGTGCCTGTTTTACCTGCTGATAAATTCCAACCCTCTAGACCCGTTCTTATTGATTTAAAAACTAAAGATATTCTTGGCGAACTTCCCGAAGAAATGCCTTATATCCAAAGATTTTCAGATGTATCAAATAATTTTTCATATCCTAAACGCAAAAATTTTAATGAACTCCAAATTTCAGGCCCCTTTCAAGTTTACTTGGGAAATGGAGAAAATTCTTATGCCTTATATTTTATTTCATACGTAAATCCACAGCGGGAGATGTTTAATTATCTTTTTGATCGACCTATGATATTAATTTTTCTAATTCTTTTAATTACCACTCCATTATTATGGTGGTTTACAAGAATGCTCACTACACCAATTTCACGTTTACGAGATGCAGCTAATTCAGTGGCATTAGGTAATTCAAAATTGATAAAAGACTAAGTATTAAAGACCCGTTAGAACTCCGCCAAGGCGGTCAAAGTTTTAATCGAATGGCTATATCTATTGATAATTTAATCTCAAATCAACAAAGGCTTCTTTCATCTATTTCCCACGAATTAAAAACACCACTAACACGCTTACAATTGGCTACAGCTCTTGTCCGCCGCCAATGTGGAGAAACCGATAGTGTGAAACGTATTGAAAGAGAAATTGAGCGTATGGATAAAATGATTAGCGAACTACTTCTTCTTTCTCGTCAGCAAATGAATAGTCAAGTAAAGCGTGATATTTTTTATGCAAACTCTCTTTGGGAAGAGATTATTAAAGATGCACAATTTGAAGCGGAACAACGAGGTATAGCATTTCTCACAAATATTCATCTACCAAAAAATGAATTACAACTTAACGGCAATTTTAGATTACTAGAAAGTGCGGTTGAAAATATCGTGACAAATGCTCTTAAATACACCAAGGATAAGATCGAACTTCATATTTTTATCCAAGAAGAATTCCTCAGGATCTGCATCAATGACAACGGATCTGGGGTAAATCCAAATGAATTTGAAAAAATTTTCACTCCGTTTTATCGCGTCGATGAAGCGCGAACTAGAGCGACTGGAGGCACAGGATTAGGGCTTGCAATTGTGTCTCATGTAATAAAAGAGCATCAAGGAAGTGTTTGGGCTGAAAAAAGCCCATTAGGCGGGCTATCAATGAATATAAAATTGCCATTATGGATCAGTAAATAAAAATGATAGCAATTTTTACCGCACTTTTACCTTTAAGCATTGTCCACAGCAAAAGAAATGACGTCATTAATTTTTTCGCAATCTAAAGCGATCATCATTAGACGATCTATTCCTAATGCGACACCAGAAGAATCTGGCATACCCGCGTCTAAAGCAGCAAGAAAGCGTTCATCAATTTCTCGAGTAGGCAATCCACATTTTTTTCTTTGTTGATTATCTAATTCAAAGCGATGACGTTGTTCCTGCGCATCGGCAAGTTCGTGAAAACCATTGGCTAATTCTAACCCTTTGTAATAAAACTCAAAGCGTTCTGCCACACGTTGATCTTCTGGGCTAACTTGTGCTAGGGCGGCTTGCGTTGAAGGGAAATGATAAACCGCAATAGGTCGTTCTTTTCCAATTTGAGGCTCAACGACTTCACTAAATAAAAACTGCAATAAAGTATCGCGATCTTCATCATCTTCAGCCATAAAATTATGTTTACGTGCCGCTTCAATTAATTCTGAACGTTCTGCAGATAAGGGATCTAAACCTACATATTCTTGGAAAACAAACTGATAGCTTAAACTTTCTGCTGGTGGGCAATCTAAAATTTGTTGGAGTAAATCATCCACTTCATTAATTAAACGATGCATATGAAAGTGTGGTCGATACCATTCCAGCATAGTAAATTCTGGATTATGACGATTTCCAGCCTCTTCATTGCGAAACACTTTGCTGATTTGGAATATCGCTCCACTGCCTGCAGCAAGCAAGCGTTTCATATGATATTCAGGGCTTGTAGAAAGCCAAAGTGTTTTGGATTGATTATCAAAAGGTGCGAGAAATTCTGTGCTAAATGTGGAAAGATGTAAATCAGTGACGCCAAATTTACTTAGAACAGGCGTCTCTACTTCAAGCAAGCCTCGTTCGGTAAAAAATTGACGAATTTCAGCAATAATTTTTGCCCGTTTAAGAAGATTTTTTATATCAGCAGAAGGTTGCCAATGATTAAGTGCGGTCATTTTTAATCCTGTTTTAAAAATTTTGCACATTGTAAACGAGAGCTGCTCTCAACTCAATCTCAGCTTTTTTGAGGTAGATCACAAAATACGATCTTTTCCATCTTTAGACATAAAAAACGTTATTAATTTGTAACAAAAAATGGCACAATGCCCACACAATATTACCCTTTTAGGGGATTTATTTTTACTTTCTATTGATTGGAGGATATCGTGCAAACAGTTAATGTCGATATTGCGATTGTTGGTGCTGGTGGCGGTGGTTTACGTGCAGCGATTGCCGCAGCAGAAGCAAATCCTAACTTAAAAATTGCATTAGTTTCTAAAGTATACCCAATGCGTAGCCATACTGTAGCAGCAGAAGGTGGCGCAGCGGCAGTTATCAAAGAAGAAGATTCTTACGATAAACACTTCCAAGATACCGTTGCTGGTGGGGACTGGCTTTGTGAGCAAGATGTAGTGGAATATTTCGTGCAACATTCCCCTGTAGAAATGACTCAATTAGAACGTTGGGGATGTCCTTGGAGTCGTAAAGCTGATGGCGATGTAAACGTACGTCGTTTCGGTGGAATGAAAATTGAGCGCACTTGGTTCGCTGCAGATAAAACAGGTTTCCACTTATTACACACGCTTTTCCAAACTTCTATTCAATATCCACAAATCCAACGTTTTGATGAACACTTCGTATTAGATATTCTTGTTGATGATGGCCATGCTCGTGGTATGGTTGCAATGAATATGATGGAAGGATCACTTGTTCAAATTAATGCCAATGCGGTTGTTATCGCAACTGGTGGTGGTTGTCGTGCATTTAAATTTAATACCAATGGCGGCATTGTAACAGGTGACGGCTTATCTATGGCATATCGTCACGGTGTACCACTTCGTGATATGGAGTTTGTTCAATATCATCCAACAGGCTTACCTAATACGGGTATTTTAATGACTGAAGGTTGTCGTGGTGAAGGTGGTATCTTAGTGAATAAAGATGGCTATCGCTATCTTCAAGATTACGGTCTAGGTCCTGAAACACCAATTGGCAAACCGCAAAATAAATATATGGAACTTGGCCCTCGTGATAAAGTTTCTCAAGCATTCTGGCAAGAATGGAAAAAAGGTAATACCTTAAAAACCGCGAAAGGCGTAGATGTGGTGCATTTAGATTTACGTCATCTTGGTGAAAAATATTTACATGAGCGTCTGCCATTCATTTGTGAATTAGCAAGTGCTTATGAAGGTGTAAATCCAGTGAATGAACCAATTCCAGTTCGTCCAGTTGTTCACTACACCATGGGCGGTATTGAGGTTGATTTTAACAGCGAAACACGTATCAAAGGTTTATTTGCTGTAGGAGAATGCGCATCTTCAGGTTTACATGGTGCAAATCGTTTAGGATCTAACTCTTTAGCTGAACTTGTTGTGTTAGGTCGCGTTGCTGGGGAGTATGCAGCACAACGTGCCGTTGAAGCTCAATCTGTAAATCAAAGTGCGGTTGATGCTCAAGCAAAAGACGTTGTAGCTCGCCTAGAAGCTCTTCACAAACAAGAAGGTAATGAATCTTGGTCTGAAATCCGTGATGAAATGGGTACCGTGATGGAAGAAGGTTGTGGTATTTACCGTGACCAAGCAAGTATGCAAAAAGCAGTAGATAAAATTGCAGAGTTAAAAGAACGTTACAAACGTATTTGCGTATCAGATAATTCAAGCGTGTTCAATACAGATGTACTTTACACCGTTGAGTTGGGTTACATTCTAGATGTTGCGCAATCTATTGCAAATTCAGCGATTGAACGTAAAGAATCTCGTGGTGCTCACCAACGCTTAGATTACACAGAACGTGACGATGTCAATTATTTAAAACACACACTTGCTTTCTACAATGAGAATGGTGCGCCGCGCATTGAATATAGCCCAGTGAAAATTACTAAATCTCAACCTGCAAAACGTGTTTACGGTGCGGAAGCAGAAGCTCAAGAAGCAGCTGCGAAAGCTAAGGAGCAAGCAAATGGCTAATTCACCAGTAATGAATGTTGAAGTATTACGCTACAATCCTGAAATCGATCAAGAGCCACATTTAAGCACCTATCAAGTACCTTATGATAATCAAACTTCATTGCTTGATGCGTTAGGCTATATTAAGGATAAACTTGAACCATCTCTTTCTTATCGTTGGTCTTGCCGTATGGCGATCTGCGGTTCTTGCGGGATGATGGTAAATAATAAACCGAAATTGGCTTGTAAAACGTTCTTACGTGATTACAGCGGCCATATGCGTATTGAGCCGTTAGCAAACTTCCCAATTGAACGCGACTTAGTGGTTGATTTAAGCCACTTTATCGAGAGTTTAGAGGCAATTAAACCTTATATTATTGGTAACGAAGCACCAGCATTAGATGGTAAACCACATCCATCAAAAGAATTGCAAGTAAGCCGTACTAAACAAACGCCAGCACAGCTTGAAAAATATCGTCAATTCTCTATGTGTATTAACTGTGGTTTGTGCTATGCCGCTTGCCCTCAATTTGGTTTAAATCCTGAATTCTTAGGCCCTGCAGCTATTACTATGGCTCATCGTTATAATCTTGATAATCGTGACCATGGCAAAGCAAAACGTATGTCATTATTAAATGGTAAAAACGGGGTTTGGAGTTGTACTTTCGTTGGCTATTGCTCAGAAGTTTGTCCAAAACATGTGGATCCTGCTTCTGCTATTAACCAAGGAAAAGTGGAAAGTGCCAAAGATTATGTTATCTCTATGCTAAAACCAAAAGGCTAAGGGGGAAGGAATGTCAGTAACAATGAGTAAACGTAAAAAATATGTTCGTCCAATGACAGCGACTTGGTGGAAAAAATTGGACTTCTACAAAGCTTATATGCTACGTGAAGCGACTTCAGTCTTTGCTGTATGGTTTTGTATTGTATTGCTTTATGGTGTTCTTTGCCTTGCGAGCAATCCAATGCCAGGCTTAGGCATATTGAGCTTTATTGAGTTTTTAAGAAACCCAATTGTGGTTTTCTTAAATATTATTACGCTTATCGCAACGCTTTATCATACGGTGACATATTTCTTAATGACACCAAAAGTGATGAATATCATTGTGAAAAATGAACGCCTACCACATACTGTGGTAAGAAATGCACTTTGGGCGGTAACAGCATTAGTTAGCGTGATTGCTTTAGTTTTAGTTTATATCTAAGGGAGAGAAAAAATGGTTGATCAAAATCCAAAACGCTCCGGCGAACCGCCAGTATGGTTAATGTTCGGTGCAGGCGGCACAGTGAGTGCAATTTTCCTTCCTGTCGTTATTCTAATCATCGGTTTGTTATTACCATTTGGTTTAGTCGATGCGCATAATTTAATTACTTTTGCTTATTCTTGGATTGGTAAATTAGTTATTTTAGTGCTTACTATTTTTCCAATGTGGTGTGGTTTACACCGTATTCATCACGGTATGCACGATCTTAAAGTGCATGTGCCAGCAGGTGGATTTATCTTTTATGGTTTAGCCACAATTTATACTGTTTGGGTGTTATTTGCGGTAATAAACCTGTAATAAAAATGATATAAATAAAAAAACGAGTCTTAGACTCGTTTTTTTATTTTATGTTAAATATTTTTTAGTTTGTTTTACTTTATAAATTTGATTGAATTTTTTATAAATGGCTCAAGTATTCAGTACCTAAATTTCCCATTTGTCTCAAAATCCAAGTTTGTTTTTTACGAACTAATAAGCTTGGCTTATTTACTTTATAAATGATTGGATTAGGCAACACAGCAGCTAAAAGTGCGGCTTCATTTTGAGATAAATTTTTAGCTGATTTTTTAAAGTAATAGCGACTTGCCGCTTCCACACCAAAAATGCCGTTCCCAAATTCTGCAATATTTAAATACACTTCTAAAATACGTTTTTTTGACCAAGTCAGCTCGAGCAACATAGTTGCTGGAACTTCTAAACCTTTTCGTAGCCAGTTTTGTCCGTGCCAAAGCATTAAGTTTTTAGCGGTTTGCTGGGAAATGGTTGATGCCCCTCTAATTCCTTTTTTAGATTTTTCGTTATACCGAATTGCTCGTTGGATAGCCTCAAAATCAAAGCCTAAATGTTCAGGAAAACGCTGATCTTCTGATGCAATCACGGCTAGCTGAATATTGGGAGAAATATTTTCTAGGCTGACCCAGTCATATTGAATTTGGTATCGAAAATCGCCTTGTAAAAGATTAGCGACTTTTTGTTGTACCATATAAGCGGAAAATGGAATAGGGACAAAGCGAAAAATCAGCAATAAAGCAAAAACGGCGAAAAAAAAAACGAAAGACAACTCGCTGCCAGTTTTTTTTCCACCATTTAGGACTAAATAAGCGTGAAAGTGCGGTAAAAATTCGCTTAGTTTTTTTCAATGAGATCAAGATGTTGTTTCATCCATTGCATAAAATCAGGATCCATCGTTTTAATCATATTGGAACCTCGAGTAATGGTGGCGGCACTTGTATTCAAATTTTGCTGAATTTCTCGTTGTGGGAGATTTTTATCCAAGAGTTGAGAAACAATTTGCAAGCGTAATCCTACGGCATCTCGTTCATCAGCTGTTAATAATAAAGTGAGAAATTCTTGGGCTTTATCTTGCTCAAATGCTGTCTTCAGCATAGTCAAAAATGTGTTCCATTGTTCCAAATTACGACTAATATACATAATGATCACCTTATACTATTAAACTAGTATGTTTAGTATAGCCGATCCCATTCTTCATAGCGAAAAGTTTTTGGGTGTGCTTTGTTTTGTAAAATTTGGTAGTAAAAATCATAAGCGACGACATTTTGCACATAACCACGAGTTTCATAAAAAGGAATAGATGCTACAAATTCGTCTAATGCTAATTTTCCATTAGATCGTGCTAACCATTTTTCTACTCGATTTGCCCCTGCATTGTAAGCGGCTGCAATCAATATTCGATTATTAGGATATTTTCCATTAAGTTCATTCAGATGTGCTGTGCCGAGCGAAATATTATTTAATGGTTTAAATAAATCTTGTTCGCCTTGATAAGGTAGTTGATTATTCTCTGCAGTCAATTTTGCCGTGCTTGGCAGAAGTTGCATTAAGCCCCGCGCATTTGCTGAAGATTGTGCCATTGGATTCCAAGCACTTTCTTGACGAGCGATTGCCATTGCAAAAGTTTTGCTGATATTCAAATTTTGCAATGCCGCATTGAAGTATTCAGGATAAGCATTTGGCAGACGAAGGGACAGATAATCCCACGCTTTTGCCACAATAGAAGTATCAACAGCTAATTCAAACCATTGCTGATTTTTGGCATATTGTGCAAGTTTTAGCTGAGTTGTGAAATCCGCATTATCAAGTAAAATTCGCCAGCGTTGTTTTGCTAAACCATTTCGTCCAAGTTCTCTTAATTCTGTAATCATTGCAAAAGCTTGCTTAAAAGGAAGTTGTTCAGCTTGAGTAAAACTTGGCGCGACAGGGACATTCAGTTGATATATTTGTTTTAATTGTATTGCCGCTAACATTGGATAAAAGCCACGCTCTTTGGAAAGTGCGGTCAGTTTTTCTGTATTTTTTGATATATCTTGTTTCGCTTCCCAGTAACGCCATTCTTGCTTACTTTTTGATTCAGCAGAAAGCAAATTCAGCCAAGAGGTTAATTCAGTTTTTTGCCAAATTGCCATTCGTAAACGGCGTTCGGTTATATTATCAGTTTTTAATTGTTGGATTTGTTCATCACGCCATTTTTGAAAATCAGCGTTTTCATTATCAAAAAAACGATTTAAAAAAGCGACTTTCCACTGTTTAATTTCATCCTCTGAAAGCTGCCAAGTATTCGCCCACTTTTGATAAAATTCAAAATTTGGGTTATTCATTTGTTCAGGTAACGTTTTAAGATAACGTGGGAAAGCATCAATTAATACGGTTTTATCTAAAGTGTTAGGATCGTTTTTTCTTACAATTTCAGCAAGTTGTTTAGGATTTTCTAGTTGATTTTGTTCTTTTTGATTCGTGTTATTTTCTTTGGCATTATCCGACGTTGCTGATGTTTGTTGTTCGTTTAAAGTGGATAGCTTTTGTAATAAGGCTTGAAATGCTGGCTTTACAAAAGGGTAATTTTGTTGCACTAACGCATTAAGTTTATTTATTGCTTGTTGTTTGCCTTGAATGTCATCACTTTTTAAAAAGGCGATTTTGGTTTCCCAAAAGCGTGCTAGTAAATCGTATTGCAAAGGATAGCCTTGCAATAAATCTATTAAGTTTTTTGTAATATTTTGAGTCGCTTCAGAAAATTGCTGTTTTTTTACCGCACTTTTTAGCATTCCTTCAACTTGCAAGAAGATTTCACGTTGCTTTAAACGTTTTAAATAGTCTTGATGCTGTGCAGACGCCCAGTTTTGTTTTTCTTGCTCAAGATTAATGGAACTACTTGCCGTGTTAGATGATTCGGCAAAAGCAGAAAGTGCAGTCAAAATACAGAGAGAAATTAAGGCAACTTTTTTCATACTACGTTATTTAAATTAAAAGACTTTTTTAAACGGCTTTACAATAACATCTGCATATACACCAGCTTCTACATAAGGATCTTGTGCCGCCCAATCCTTTGCTGCTTGTAAGTTTGCGAATTGTGCAATAACGGTTGAACCAGTAAAACCAGCTTCCCCCGGATTTTCATCATCAATTGCAGGATTTGGACCCGCAGTAAGCAATCGGTTTTCCGCTTGAAGTTGTTTTAAACGAGCTAAGTGTTGCTCTCGTACGGCAAGACGTTTTTCTAACGTATTGGGAATATCTTGGGCAAAAATAACATAGTACATAATGATTTCCTTTTATTTACAAGGGTTGTTCTGCTTCTAGTTCTGAAATTAAGGCTAATGCTTTTTCTAACTCTTGATTATTTTCACGAGGAATCGTGCGAGAGCGACCATTATTATCAACTGCAACAAAAGTAAATACCGCATCGGTTACACAATAACGTTCGCCAATTGGCTCACTCGCCACTTTTTTCACCCATACTTCTACTTTAATTTTAATGGAAGAACGCCCAACTTTGAGGCATTGTCCGTAGCAACAAACCACATCGCCTACCGAGATTGGTTTAATAAAATTCATACTTTCAACGGCAACAGTAACCACGCGTCCGTGTGCGATTTCTTTTGCTAAAATCGCACCGCCCATATCCATTTGAGACATAATCCAGCCACCAAAAATATCTCCGTTAGCATTGGTGTCAGAAGGCATAGCCAAAGTTCGTAGTAAAAGAACACCTTTTGATTGGCGACCATTTTTATCAATAAAATTGGCAGACATTATTTTTCTCCATCTTTTGAATTTGAATCATCTTTAGGTAAATAGCGGTAGATATAAGCCCCCGAAATAATGGTTGCAATCAGCGTCATACCAATAATTCCGAAAGATTTGAAATCAACCCAAGCTTCTTCCGACATATTATGGCTGATATAAATATTTACCAACATACAAATAATAAAGAATATTGCCCAGCCGAAATTCAATGTATTCCAAGCCTTTTCTGGCAGTTGTAGCTCTTTACCAAGTAACTTTTTGATTAATGGGGTTTTAAATTGAAATTGTGCGATAAGTAAAACAATGGCAAATAAGCCATTGATAATCGTCACTTTCCATTGCAAATAGCGGATTTCATTAAAGTAAGCGGTTAAAAGTCCAAAAAAAACGACCGCACTTGCCATAATTTTTTGTTGTTTTTCAACGGTTCCGTATTTCCATTTTAAAATCACGATCTGCAAAATTGTTACAACCACTAATACGATGGCTGCTTCACGTACACCACCGAGTTTGTAAGTAATAAAAAATAAAATTAAAGGGATAAAGTCAAGGAGTTGTTTCATATTGATTAATCCTTCATAAATAAGCTGTAGAAACGATAAGTCACTACTAGCATAAAAATATTAAGTAATGCGCTGAAAATACCTATCGCCATATCAAACACAGCATTATTTGAAAGAGAACTTAATTGGAAAATAAGAATTGGCACGAGAAAATAAACCAGTAAGGTGTAAATAAACAATACGCCTTTTCTAGCGTTTCCCCTCATCCAAATTTTTCGGATAGTTTGCGAAAGTGTATCTTGGCTCGAAAGATAATGTACTACCGTTAAATTTAAACGAACAAAGAACCAAACGCCAACAAGCATCGCGATAAGTGACATAATAGAGGGCGATTTTTTTGTGAGCAATGCAGCAAAGGCTTCCCCAAGACCAAGTAACATTGGTGCAACCATTAATAGATCTAACAAAATTATGCCTGCAAAACGACGCAAGGTAAGCGAGAAAGTTTGCCCTAAAGTGCGGTAATTTTGTAGGCTAATTTTGTGGATTGAGGTTAATCCCCAAGCGGCGATAAAACTCGTTAAAATCTGAGTAATAGCAACAGAAAACACAAAATTCGTGATACTTGCATTCGCGAGATTTAATACATCATTTTTATTTTCATCATTAATAGGGAAGCTCAAAAGTGCGCTGGCACTTTGCACGATAAATAAAATTGCGACAAATTGCAGCATAATTTTTTTCTGATTACGGAAGAAATTCCAACTGTCTTGCAATACTTGCGTAAAGTTAATTTGCATTTTTTTCTCTCTATGAAAATGGTGGCGCAATTATACAAGGTTTGCCGATTATTGCATAAATATCCTTAATTCAGAATTGAAGAGATAAAATAAAAGTGGACAAATTCGCCCACTTTTCATTCATTTTATTAAGATTGCGTCAGCTTTATTTTTTCTTCGCATATTTTAACGAGTCAATGGCTACCGCTAGAATAATAATGCTACCTTTAATGATGTATTGCCAGTAAGGGTTTACACCGATGTAAGTTAAACCGTAGTTGATAACAGTAAAGATAATAACCCCAGTGATAACACCAATTACGGTACCTACCCCACCAGCGAAAGATACACCACCTACCACGCAAGCAGCGATAGCATCTAATTCATACATAAAACCCAAGTTGTTAGTTGCAGAACCGATACGACCAGCTTCTAGCATACCACCAAAAGCATAGAACATACCTGCAATCATATAGATTACAACTAAATTACGTGCAACATTTACACCAGATACTTTTGCAGCTTCAGGATTTCCCCCAATGGCAAAGACATTTTTACCAAAACGCGTTTTATTCCACATAATCCATACTAATAATGCAGCTATCGTGGCATAGATAGTGATGTAAGAGAGTTTAAAGCTGCCGACTCGGAAGAATCCTTGAGCAAATGTTGAGAAATTTTCACTAAAACCTGCGATTGGCGAACCACCTACAGCATCATAGTATAGTGAGTTGAAACCATATACGATAATCATTGTACCCATTGTCGCAATGAATGGGGTAACATTTAAATACGCAATAACTAAACCATTAATCAAACCAATTAGCGCACCCACAACGCATACTGCGAGAATTACGACAGGAATTGGAATTTCCCCCATTTCAGGGAACACACGGTTTATATTATCCATTGATTGTAACATTGTTGCAGAGATAACTGCAGCCAAACCAACTTGACGACCAGCAGATAAGTCTGTCCCTTGTGTAATCAATAAACCTGCAACCCCTAAAGCAATAATTAAACGCACAGAAGATTGAGTGAGAATATTACTGAAATTGACTAAATTTAAGAATGTTGGATCTTGTGCAATGATGATGCCGAGCAAAATCAATAGCACAAAATAAATCGCATTTTGTTTTAAGAGATCAAAGGATTTGTTTTTTTCTAAGGCACTCATAATTCATTCCTTATGTTTATAAATATTTTGCCGCGAGTTGCAAAATTTCTTCTTGCGATGTTTTTGCGGTTTCAACGATACCTGCTAATTTACCGTTACTCATTACTAAAATGCGATCAGTCACACCCAATAATTCTGGCATTTCTGATGAAATCATAATAATGCCTTTATCTTTTTTAGCGAGTTCTTGAATGAGTTGATAAATTTCAAATTTTGCCCCGATGTCGATACCCCGTGTCGGCTCATCTAGCATCAGAATTTCAGGTTGAGTTAAAAGCCAACGACCAATAATGACTTTTTGTTGGTTACCACCAGAAAGAGAACCAATTGTAGTTCTGTGTGATGGTGTTTTAACATTCATTGAATCAATTACCCACTGGGTATCACTTTTCATTTTCTTCGTGCTAAGTAATTTCCACGGAGTGAGATAAGATTTCATATTTGAAATCAGTGAATTAAACTCAATGCTTAAATTAGAATAAATCCCCGTTGAACGACGTTCTTCAGTTACCAATGCAAAGCCATTATTAATTGCTTCAAGTGCGGTGTGATTTGTTACTGTTTTTCCATGTAACTTAATGGTTCCTTCAGTTAATTCTCGCACACCAAAAATTGCTTCAACAATATCAGTACGTTTAGCCCCCACCAACCCTGCGATACCGAGAATTTCGCCTTTACGCAACTCAAAAGAGACATTTTGAATAGAGGGTTGATTTTTTGCAGTAAGATTTTCTACTTGCAAAATCACTTCTTTTGGCACGTTGGTTTTTTCAGGGAAGCGTTGTGTTAATTCGCGACCAACCATCATTCCCACGATTTGTTCCATAGTGGATTCTTTCACATTGACCGTATTGATCCATTTGCCATCGCGTAAAATAGTAATTTCATCACAAATTTTGAAGATTTCATCCATTTTGTGAGAAATATAAATAATGCCACAACCGCGTTGTTTTAATTTGTCAATAATTTTAAATAGATGCTCGACTTCTTTTTCAGAAAGTGAGGATGTGGGTTCATCCATTATCACTATTTTCGCGTTGTACGAGAACGCCTTCGCGATTTCGATCATCTGCATTTGCGAAACGGAGAGTTTTGCGACTTTTTCTTTCGGATCTACATCAATATCTAATTCATCAAAAATTGCTTTAGTATCACGGTACATTTTCGCGTGATCAACAAAAGGCCCTTTAAGTGGATAGCGTCCAAGCCACAAGTTATCCATTACGCTAGTTTGGCGCACGAGGTTGAGTTCTTGGTGTACCATTGAAATACCATTTTCAAGGGCTTCTTTTGATGTTTTAAAATTGACAGGTTTGCCTAAGAAAAGAATTTCGCCTTCATCTTTGGCATAAATTCCGAACAGGCATTTTAGTAATGTAGATTTACCTGCACCATTTTCACCCATTAAAGCGTGAACAGAATGAGAACGAACAGTTAAGTTTGCGTTATCTAAGGCTTTGACACCCGGAAAGGACTTGCAGACATTGGTCATAGTGAGCAGCACTTGGCTGTCTTGACATTGAGTTTGAGCTGTCATATCCAACCTCTTTAAAAAGGGGAAGAAAACTTCCCCTTAGATTACAACAAAAATCGATGGAAAATTATTTTAAGAAGTCACTTAAGTTGTCTTTATCCACACCAACATAAGGAATACGTACAACACGATCTTTTAATTCCCATTTTGTGCCTTCAGTTGCAGATTTACCTTGCGCTAGATTATTAGATAATTGAACAACCGCTTTGCCTTGATTAACACCATCGTTTAATACTGTGCCAGCAAGTTCACCTTTTTTAATGAGTTGTAATGCTTCTGGTAATGCATCCACGCCGAAGATAGGCAGTTTTTTACCGTGTGCTTTTGTTGCTTCTAAAGCACCTAAAGCCATACCATCATTGTTAGAAATGATAACTTCAATATCGTTCGCCTTAGAGCTAGATAACCAAGCATCCACTTTATCTTTCGCCATTGCAGCATCCCACATACCAGTATCAATAAATAATTGCTCAGTTTGGATACCCTTAGCATTAAGTTCTTCTACAACATATTTTGTACGAGCTTCCGCATCTGGGTGACCAGGTTCACCTTTTAATAATACAAATTGGATTTTGCCATCTTTATTTAAGTCAAGAGCTGGATTAGCTTTCCATTGTTTTGCAATAAGCTCCCCTTGAATTAAACCAGATTCTTTCGGATCAGTGCCCACATAGTAAGCATTGTCATAAGAGCTAATGACTTTTCTACCAGGATCTTTATTAAAGAATACGACAGGAATATTATCTGATTTGACTTTATTAATGATAGTTGGAGCCGCAGCAGGATCCACTAAATTGATAGCAAGTGTTTTCACACCTTTAGAAAGCAATACATCAACTTGGTCATTTTGAATAGATTGTGCGTTTTGTGAATCATTCATTAAAAGTTTAATGCCACCAACTGCTTTTGCTTCTTTATCGATTTCTTTACGCATTAAAGACATAAAGTTATCATCGTATTTATAAATAGTTACACCAATTTTATTATCGGCTGCAAAACTTGAAGATGTGCTACCTAAGCCAATAGCCAAAGCAATCGCACTTAATACTACTGTTTTTTTCATAATAACGCTCCTATATTTGGAATGTTGATATTCACTGATAAATGTTGCTCAGAACGGCAACTGCTCGCATCATAACTGAATTTTCTTTCAGAATCTGTGATCGAACTCACAGAAATGAAAACGATTACATTAAAAATTAATATTTGTGATCTAGATCACATTTTATCGCTAATATTATATTTTAGATTCCACTGAAAAACGGCGTACCAAAGTAGGGTTAAATTGAACCATTGGTGGGGTAATTATTTTCTCATCGGTTAAACTTAATGCTAATTTAGCGGCATAAGTTGCCATTAAATCAATAGGATAGCGAATTGTGGTTAGTTTTGGGATCAAATAACGGGCAATCGGCATATCATCAAAACCAACAATTGAAAATTGGCTTGGTACACTGATACTGTTTTCATTAAGTACAGAAATTGCGCCTGCTGCCATTGAATCATTATAGGCAACGACTGCAGTAAGATTTTTGTTATAACTGAGTAAATCAATCATTGCCTTTTCACCGCCTTCAAAATCTGGCGTATTGAGAGTTATCGCCTGTTCAATGATGGGGTAATTGTGATCTTTTAATGCGGCAAGATAACCATTTCGTCTTTCAACTTCGTCAAAAATGGCGTGATTTGAACCGATATATGCAATATGTTGATGCCCATAACGAATAAGCATTTCAGTGGCTAAATAGGTGCCTTTTTGATTATCTAAACTGACACAACGATGTTCATAACCTTTAATAACACGGTTAATGATCACCATTCCCGGCACGGTATTTAAATAATGGCTTAATTCATCATCAGATAAGGCTTTAGAATGTACAACAAGAGAACTACAACGTTTACGCAATAAGGTATTAATTGCTTCCCGCTCTTTTTCCGCATGATGATAACCAATGCCGATTAAAATCGTTTTTTGATGTGCTTCTGCTACTTTGTCCACCGCTTTCACTAAAATCGCAAAAAAGGCATCAGTCACATCGGTCACTACCACTCCAATTGTATCCGTGTTTTGCACAGCAAGGGCTTGAGCATTCGCGTTAGGTTGATAATATAACTGCGCAATAGCTTGTTCCACCACAAGACGCGTATTTTCACTGACGGAAATCGAGTGATTTAATACTCGGGAGACCGTGGCGACAGAAACATTGGCTAATTTAGCGACATCTCGAATGGTACTCATAACGTTTTCCCTTGTTATAATCTATAAATCTTATATTTTGATCATAAATAATTTACGATAAATTGAAAGCGGTTACTTTCATAATTATGAACTAAATCATAAAAAATTTTGCTTATTTTCTTATTTTGTGACAAAGATCACGGTTTATTCACAATAATTTAGTATAAATTAATGTAATCGCTTACATTGCTAAAAAACAGGAGTCAAAATGACCGCACTTTTTGAACCTACAGAACATCCACATCGTCGTTATAATCCGTTAATCGATCAATGGGTTTTAGTTTCGCCACATCGTGCCAAACGCCCGTGGCAAGGACAACAAGAAAAAGTGAATGAAGAACAAAAACCAAGTTATGATCCAACTTGTTATCTTTGCCCGAGTAATAAGCGTATTACAGGGGAATTAAATCCAGATTATCGTAAACCTTATGTGTTTAAAAATGATTTTTCCGCGCTTTTAGAAGATACGCCAGCCCCTGAAAAATCCTCAGATCCTCTTTTCCGAAGTTCTCAAGCTCGTGGCGAAAGTCGAGTTATTTGTTTCTCTCCAGATCATAGTAAAACATTGCCATTATTGACCGCACTTGAGATTGAAGAAGTGATTAAAGTATGGCAAGAACAACTTCGTGAGCTTGGTGCGAAATACCAATGGGTGCAAATTTTTGAAAACAAAGGGGCGGCAATGGGCTGTTCTAATCCGCATCCGCATGGTCAAATTTGGGCGAATAGTTTCTTACCAAATGAAGTTGCTCGTGAAGATCGCACACAACGTGATTATTTATTAAAACATAGTTCAGTAATGTTAGTTGATTATGTAAAACGAGAACTAGAGTTAAAAGAACGTATTGTGGTTGAAACTGAATATTGGGTAGCTTTAGTGCCTTATTGGGCTGTTTGGCCATTTGAAACATTGCTTTTACCAAAAACTCATGTAAAACGTTTAACTGAATTAAGTGACGAACAATCAAAAGATCTTGCGGTTATTTTGAAAAAATTGACGACCAAATACGATAATCTCTTTGAAACCTCTTTCCCATATTCAATGGGATTTCATGCGGCACCCTTTAATGGCGAAGATAACGAACATTGGCAGTTACACGCTCATTTTTATCCTCCTCTTTTACGTTCAGCAACCGTGCGTAAATTTATGGTGGGATATGAAATGTTAGGCGAAAGCCAACGCGATTTAACGGCAGAACAGGCTGCAGAAAGACTGCGTGCCTTGAGTGAAGTTCATTATAAAGAAAGATAAGCCTGTTAGCGTGGGTAAGTATACCCACGGTTACTAAAAGTGGTTTCCCTTTGGGAAACTTATTATTGAACAAATAATTTACCCCAGAGGGGTAGCATTTCAGCTAGCTTAGGGTAGGCTACTCTAAGCAAAAGGAAGTTAATATGAATCCAATTAAAAACGCCCAACAACTCTTTACACAAAAACACCAAAAACAACCAGCTCTTACCGTCTATGCTCCTGGTCGCGTAAATATCATCGGCGAACATACCGACTACAACGATGGCTTTGTTATGCCTTGTGCGATTAATTTTGGTACGGCCGTTTCTGGTACAAAACGAGATGATCATATTTGGAATGTTTATGCGGCGGATCTTGATGAAACTGATGAATTTTCTCTCAATGTTGAAATTCCTAAGAGTGAACACAAATGGGCCAATTATGTGCGTGGGGTGGTAAAATTTATCCAAGAACGTTACCCGCACTTTCAACAAGGTGCAAATTTAGTGATTTCTGGAAATGTACCTCTTTCTTCAGGATTAAGTTCTTCTGCTGCGTTAGAGGTTGCGGTGGGTAAATTCTGCCAACAACTTGGCGATTTACCGCTTTCTCACACGGATATTGCATTGAATGGGCAAAAGGCTGAAAACCTATTTGTTGGGGCAAATTGTGGCAATATGGATCAGTTAATTTCCGCACTTGGGCAGGAAAATCACTTGCTGATGATTGATTGTCGTAGTCTTGAAACCACTCCAACACCCGTGCCACAAGATGTCGCCGTTATTATTGTGAACTCAAATGTACCACACGATTTAGTAACAGGCGAATACAATACTCGCCGTCATCAATGTGAAGAGGCGGCAAAATTTTTTGGAGTAAAAGCATTACGTGATGTTTCAGTTGAACAATTCCGAAAAAGAGAAGCGGAATTGACCGCACTTTCCCCGTTAGTGGCAAAACGTGCTCGTCATGTCGTAACAGAAAATCAACGAGTGCTCGATGCTGTAGAAGCATTAAAGAACAATGATTTGACTCGTTTAGGTAAACTAATGGAAGCATCTCACAACTCAATGCGTGATGATTTTGAAATCACCGTGCCACAAATTGATTATTTAGTTGAATTGGCTCAACTTGTTATTGGCAAAAATGGCGGTGCGCGTATGACGGGCGGCGGTTTTGGTGGCTGTATTGTTGCACTTGCGCCGCACGATAAAGTTGATGCAGTTCGTAAAATCATTGCGGATAATTACGAGAAAACCACAGGTTTAAAAGAAACTTTTTATGTATGCACTGCATCACAAGGTGTTCAAGTGATTTAAGAGAAAATGATGTTAGAACAAACCACTTTTAATGTGCCTGATGGTGCATCTTATCAGCTTATAACCCTGCAAAATGAAAATGGGATGCGTGTTCAATTTATGGATTGGGGCGCAACTTGGCTTTCTTGTAAAGTGCCAGTAAATGGCACATTACGCGAGGTTTTATTGGGATGTAAAGTGGAAGATTATCCCACTCATCAAAGCTATTTAGGCGCAAGCGTAGGGCGTTATGCAAACCGAATTGCAGATGCTCAATTTGAATTGAATGGCGAACTTATTAAATTAAGTAGTAATCAAGGAAAGCACCAGCTTCATGGTGGAGAGGGCTTTGATAAACGCCGTTGGAAAATTCAAGAGTGCGGTAAGAATTTTGTGTGTTTTTCATTACATTCAGTGGATGGCGATCAGGGTTTTCCTGGTAATGTGGATGTGTCTGTAACCTATACGCTAACAAATGATAATAGCGTAAAAATTGAATATGCTGGGATCTGTGATAAGGATACCGCATTGAACTTAACGAATCATGCCTATTTCAATTTAGAAAATGCAGCACAAGGCAGTGACGTGCGTGAACATACATTACGTTTAAATGCTGATTTTTATCTACCTGTAGATAATGAGGGGATTCCTAATTCTCCATTAAAGCATGTAGTGAATACAAGTTTTGACTTCCGTATTGCTAAACCCATCAAACAAGATTTTTTACAAGGGGATCAGCAAGCAACAAAAGGTTACGACCATTCTTTTATTGTCAATAAAGCTTGGCAAAAGCCTTGCGTGTTACTGACTTCTCCAGCTGGCGATTTAAATTTGGAAGTAAGAACCTCGCAAGCTGCATTGCAGGTTTATACGGGTAATTATCTTGCAGGTACACCAACGAGAAATGGCGAATTATATGCCGATTTTTCTGGCATAGCACTAGAAACTCAATGCTTACCCGACACCCCTAATCATCCTGAATGGCAAAATTACGGCGGAATTCAAAAAGCAGGCGAGCAATATTATCATTGGACGGAGTTTAAATTTAAATAAGCCATTATTTATAATAAAAATGTCATTACAAGATCTATAAATTAGGTTCATTTCTAGCGTTAAAAGCGGTAATACACCACCAGCCCCTTAATCTAATTTAATTGGTCAAGCAATGGCTTTTTTATTTACAAAGGTTTACACTAATTTCAAATTTACTCAGGAAATCTATTATGCTTATTTCTTATTCCGACCTTAACCAACAACTTAAATCTGCTGGAATCGGCTTTAATGAAACAGAACTACACGGTTTTTTAAGTGGTTTACTTTGTGGTGGTTTAAAAGATCAAAGTTGGCTACCGCTCTTATATCAATTCAGCAATGATAATCACGCTTACCCAACCGCATTAGTTCAACCCGTTACAGAACTTTATGAAAAAATTAGTCAAACCTTATCAGATGTTGAAGGATTTACCTTTGAACTTGGTTTAACCGAAGATGAAAATGTCTTTGCACAAGCAGATAGCTTATCCGATTGGGCAAACCAATTCTTACTTGGTCTTGGCTTAGCACAACCTGAATTATCAAAAGAAAAAGGCGAAATTGGCGAAGCGGTAGATGATTTACAAGATATTTGCCAACTTGGTTACGATGAAGACGATAACGAAGAAGAACTCGCGGAAGCACTAGAGGAAATCATTGAATATGTTCGCACCATTGCAATGTTGTTCTATTCTCATTTCAACGAAGGAGAAATTGAGAGCAAACCTGTATTACATTAAGGAGATCTAGGATGAAATTGGCTTATATGGCTGAATTGCCTAAAGAAGAATTCTGGGAACGTCGCACACGAGTATTCACTCAAATGCAACCTAATTCGGCATTATTGCTTTTTTCTGAAATCGAAAAACGCCGTAATAATGATTGTACCTATCCTTTCCGTCAAGACAGCTATTTTTGGTATTTAACAGGCTTTAATGAACCTAATGCTGCGCTGTTATTACTAAAAACAGAACAAACTGAAAAAGCTATTATTTTTCTCCGTCCACGCGATCCGTTACTTGAAACTTGGAATGGTCGCCGATTAGGTGTTGAGCTTGCACCACAACAACTTAATGTGAATGAAGCCTATTCTATTGAAGAATTTGATACCGTACTGCCAAAAATACTGAAAAATTTGACCGCACTTTACTATGTGCCAGAAATTCATACTTGGGGCGATAAATTAGTGACAGAAAGTGCGGTAAGTTTTAACGAGATTTTAGATTGGCGACCAATGCTCAGCGAAATGCGCCTTATAAAATCGCCTAATGAAATCCGCTTAATGCAACAAGCGGGGCAAATTACGGCACTTGGGCATATTAAAGCGATGCAAACAACACGCCCAAATCGCTTTGAATATGAAATTGAAAGCGATATTTTGTATGAATTTAATCGCCATTGCGCCAGATTTCCTTCTTACAATTCCATTGTTGCAGGAGGAAATAACGCCTGTATTTTGCACTACACAGAAAATGATCGCCCACTAAATGATGGGGATTTAGTACTGATTGACGCTGGCTGTGAATTTGCCATGTATGCAGGCGATATCACCCGCACTTTTCCTGTAAATGGAAAATTTAGTCAGCCTCAACGTGAAATTTACGAGTTAGTTTTAAAAGCACAAAAACGGGCGATTGAGTTACTTATACCGGGCAATTCCATTAAGCAAGCCAATGATGAAGTTATTCGTATTAAAACCCAAGGATTAGTGGATTTAGGCATCTTGAAAGGAGATGTGGATACACTTATTGAACAACAAGCTTATCGACAATTTTATATGCACGGATTAGGGCACTGGCTCGGTTTAGATGTGCATGATGTGGGCAGTTATGGACAAGATAAGCAACGGATACTCGAAATCGGTATGGTAATTACCGTTGAGCCAGGTATTTATATTTCAGAAGATGCTGATGTGCCAGAGCAATACAAAGGCATTGGTGTGCGCATTGAGGACAATTTACTGATGACTGAATATGGTAATAAAATCCTAACTGCAGCGGCCCCTAAAGAAATTGCTGATATTGAAAATTTAATGAATTTTTAATAAAAATGTTTAAATTGTGATCTAGTACACAGTTTTTTATTGCTCAAAATGTTAGCATTGGAACCAGTTAAAAACCGAACCAATCAGTTAAGGAGTCGATTATGTACAAACACGTTTTAGTGGCAGTAGATCTTTCTGAAGAAAGTCCAGTTTTACTTAAAAAAGCAGTTGGAATTGCTAAACGCCACGACGCAAAACTTTCTATCATCCACGTTGATGTGAACTTCTCGGATCTTTATACTGGATTGATTGATGTAAATATGTCTTCAATGCAAGACAGGATTTCCACAGAAACACAAAAAGCTTTATTATATTTAGCTGAAAGTGAGGATTATCCAATTTCAGAAAAATTGAGTGGCAGCGGCGATTTAGGACAAGTTTTAAGTGATGCCATCGAACAATATGATGTGGATTTATTAGTGACGGGACATCATCAGGATTTTTGGAGTAAGTTAATGTCTTCAACACGTCAAGTGATGAATACGATTAAAATTGATTTGTTGGTTGTTCCACTTAGAGATGAATAATTAACAAGAAATTTTTTTTTGAATAATCTGAAATAACTTAAATTTTAACCGCACTTCTCAAATAGCGTCGTGAAGTGCGGTTTTATTTTGGGGTTTTGGCAAAAAGCCTTTTTATAAATTTCAAAAATATGCAAAAATAAGGCGATTTAGTTTTTATTTTATTATGGGTAACAAGGATTCTTTTTAATGAAAACAACAGCAGAAATAAGACAATCATTCCTTGATTTTTTCCATAGCAAAGGCCACCAAGTAGTTGAGAGTAGCTCACTTGTGCCGGAAAATGATCCGACTTTGCTTTTCACAAATGCGGGGATGAACCAATTTAAGGATGTATTCCTTGGAATGGATAAACGCCCTTATTCTAGAGCGACCACTGCGCAACGTTGCGTACGTGCTGGTGGTAAGCATAACGACTTAGAAAATGTTGGTTATACCGCACGTCACCATACTTTCTTTGAAATGCTCGGAAACTTCAGTTTTGGCGATTACTTTAAACAGGATGCCATTAATTTTGCTTGGGAATATTTAACTTCTCCACAATGGCTTGGTTTACCTAAAGAAAAACTCTGGGTAACAGTATATGAAACCGACGACGAAGCCTACAATATCTGGAATAAAGAAGTCGGTGTGTCTGCAGAACGTATTATTCGCATTGGTGACAATAAAGGCGCGCCTTACGCATCAGACAATTTCTGGGCAATGGGCGATACGGGTCCTTGCGGTCCTTGTACTGAAATTTTCTACGATCACGGCGATCATATTTGGGGTGGCCCTCCGGGTTCTCCAGAAGAAGATGGCGACCGTTATATCGAAATCTGGAACGTTGTGTTCATGCAATTCAACCGTTTAGCCGATGGCACAATGGAAAAATTACCACGTCCATCAGTTGACACTGGTATGGGCTTAGAGCGTATTTCTGCTGTATTGCAACACGTTAATTCAAACTACGAGATTGATATTTTCAAAACATTAATCGCTAAAACGGCTGAAGTTGTAGGTACAAAAGATTTAAGTAATAAATCATTACATGTTATTGCTGACCATATTCGTTCTTGTGCATATTTAATCGCCGATGGCGTTATTCCATCAAATGAAGGTCGTGGTTATGTATTACGTCGTATTATTCGCCGCGCAGTTCGTCACGGTCACTTATTAGGTGCCAAAGAATCCTTTTTCTATAAACTTGTGCCAACTCTAATTGATGTAATGGCTGAAGCTGGAAAAGATGTAAAAGCAAAACAAGCAAATGTTGAAAAACTATTACGTCTAGAAGAAGAACAATTTGCTCGCACTCTAGAACGTGGGTTGAGTTTATTAGATGAAGCCCTTTCTCAAGTGAAAGATGGCATTCTTTCAGGTGAAGTTGCATTCAAACTTTATGATACTTATGGTTTCCCATTGGATTTAACGGCTGATGTATGTCGTGAGCGCAATATCACTATTGATGAACAAGCGTTTGACCGTGAAATGGAAGCACAACGTACTCGTGCTCAAGCCGCGAGCCAGTTTGGTGTGGACTACAACAGCGTTATTCGTGTAGATGGCGAAACTAAGTTTGAAGGCTATACTGAAGTCGAATCTCAAGCAAAAATCACCGCACTTTTCTATGATGGAAAATCAGTAGAAAGTATCGAAGCAGGTCAAAATGCAGTCGTTATTTTAGAAAATACGCCATTTTATGCAGAATCAGGTGGTCAGATTGGCGATAGCGGATATTTAAGCGCAGAAGGTGTAACCTTTAATGTGAAAGATACCCAAAAATATGGGCAAGTATTTGGACACATTGGAGAATTAACGCAAGGAAGTTTGAAAGTTGGGCAAACTGTGAATGCTATTGTGGATGCGGAACGTCGCCATAACACATCGCTCAATCACTCCGCGACACACTTATTGCACGCGGCTTTACGTCAAGTTTTAGGTCAACATGTTGTGCAAAAAGGCTCACTTGTTTCAGATAAAGCCTTGCGTTTTGACTTTGCACAACCAGAAGCCATTACAAAAGAACAATTAACTCAAATTGAAACATTAGTAAACCAAAAAATCCGTGCTAACTTCCCTGTTCAAACGGATATTATGGATATTGATTCCGCAAAAGCGAAAGGAGCAATGGCTCTCTTTGGCGAAAAATATGGCGATAAGGTTCGTGTATTAACGATGGGCGATTTCTCAATTGAGCTTTGTGGTGGGATTCACGCAAAACGCACTGGGGATATAGGTCTATTTAAAATTATTACTGAAAACGCAGTGGCTGCAGGCGTTCGTCGTATTGAAGCTGTGACTGGTGAAAATGCGATTGAATGGTTACATAATCAACAACGAATTCTGACCCAAAGCGCGGACTTATTAAAATCAGATGTAAATACTTTAGCGGAAAAAATCCAACAACTTCAAGAAAAAGCGAAGAAAGTGGAAAAAGAATTACAAGGTCTAAAAGAAAAAGCCGCAATGCAGGCTGGTTCTGATTTTGTAAAAAGTGCGGTCAAAATCAACGGTGTTTCTGTTATTACACAACAATTAGATGGTATAGAAACAAAATCATTACGCGTAATGGTCGATGATTTAAAAAATCAACTCGGATCAGGCGTAATTGCATTTGCATCAATATTAGATGAAAAAGTTAATCTCGTCGTTGGAGTGACAAATGATTTAACCGCCAAAATAAAAGCTGGAGAACTTGTTAATTTAATGGCTCAACAAGTTGGAGGAAAAGGCGGTGGTCGTCCAGATATGGCAATGGCAGGAGGTTCCCAACCAGAAAATGTGACACAAGCAATTAAAGTGGCACAAGACTGGTTAAACAAAAATCTGTAGTACAAGCTGGTTGGTGGGATGCCAACCGTTCCTTGATTGATAGGATATCTAATAAATGCAAACTAAGGAGATAAAAGATGTTAATCTTAACTCGTAAAGTTGGCGAAAGTGTACTTATTGGAGATGATATTTCTATCACGGTTTTGAGTGTACGTGGAAACCAAGTTAAACTCGGTGTTGAAGCGCCTAAAGAAGTATCCGTTCACCGAGAAGAAATTTACCAACGAATTAAACAAACGAAAGATGAACCCTATTTAGGTTCCTCTTAGTTAAACAATGGATATGATTATATGAAAGCAATTATTCCTGTCGCCGGTCTTGGCACACGTATGTTGCCCGCCACGAAGGCGATTCCGAAGGAAATGCTCACTTTGGTGGATAAACCGTTAATTCAATACGTGGTAAATGAATGTGTAGCTGCTGGCATAAAAGAAATTGTGCTGGTAACACATTCATCAAAAAATGCTATCGAAAACCATTTTGATACATCTTTTGAGTTAGAAACGATGCTCGAAAAACGAGTGAAGCGTCAGCTTCTAGAAGAAGTTCGTTCTATCTGTCCAAAAAATGTAACCATTATGCACGTTCGTCAAGGTAATGCGAAAGGTCTAGGTCACGCCGTGTTATGCGGTCGTCCTTTAGTAGGAAATGAATCTTTTGCCGTTATGTTACCAGATGTATTATTAGCTGAATTTAGTGCAGATCAGAAAAAAGAAAATCTTGCTGCAATGATTCAACGTTTTAATGAAACTGGTGCAAGCCAAATTATGGTAACCCCAGTTCCGCAAGAAAATGTGAGTAGCTATGGTGTTGCAGATTGTGGTGGCATTGAGCTTAATGGCGGCGAAAGTGCAAAAATTAATAGTATTGTTGAAAAACCTTCTATTGAAGACGCGCCATCAAATCTTGCTGTAGTTGGGCGTTATGTTTTTTCAGCAGCAATTTGGGATTTATTGGAAAAAACACCAATTGGTGTTGGCGATGAAATCCAATTAACTGATGCTATTGATATGCTAATTGAAAAAGAAACTGTTGAAGCATTTCATATGACTGGGGAAACTTTTGATTGTGGCGATAAAATTGGCTATATGGAAGCTTTCGTAGAATATGGTATTCGTCACGAAAAATTAGGTAAAGAATTTAAATCCTTTATCAAAAATTTGGCGAAAACGCTATAAATAGCACCAATATAGATAAAATGGACAAAATGAGAGGTTTTGTCCATTTTGTTTTATTATTCAATAGCATATTGCTACTATACATAGCGGTAGAATAATTAATTAGAATAAAAAGGAAAAATTATGGCACTTTGGGGTGGGCGTTTTACACAAGCCGTAGATAAACGTTTTAAAGATTTTAATGATTCATTACGGTTTGATTACCGTTTGGCAGAGCAGGATATTCAAGGCTCAATTGGTTGGTCCAAAGCCTTGGTTAAAGTCAATGTATTAACTATCGAAGAACAACATCAACTTGAACAAGCACTAAATGAACTACTTGTTGAAGTGCGGTCAAATCCGCAAGCAATTTTACAAGATGACGCTGAAGATATTCATAGTTGGGTTGAAAGTAAGCTAATCAATAAAGTAGGCAACCTTGGTAAAAAATTACATACTGGTCGTAGCCGTAACGATCAAGTGGCAGTCGATATAAAACTATGGTGCAAACAACGTGTAGTTGAATTACAAGAATCAGTACGCAATTTGCAACGCCACTTAGTTCAAACCGCAGAAAACACACAACAAGCAGTAATGCCTGGCTATACCCATTTACAACGGGCTCAGCCAATCACTTTTGCTCATTGGTGTATGGCGTATGTGGAAATGCTCGACCGCGACTATTCACGTTTAACAGATGCTTATAATCGAATGAATACCTGCCCACTTGGTAGTGGTGCCTTGGCTGGTACGGCTTATGCTGTAGATCGTGATTCACTCGCCCACGATCTTGGTTTCGCTTTCGCGACTAGAAATAGCTTAGATAGCGTCTCTGACCGCGATCATGTCGTAGAATTACTTTCTATCGCTTCTCTTAGTATGGCGCATCTTTCTCGCTTTGCTGAAGATATGATTATCTTTAACAGCGGAGAGGCAAATTTCGTAGAACTATCCGACCGCGTGACTTCTGGCTCATCATTAATGCCACAAAAGAAAAATCCTGATGCATGTGAGTTAATTCGGGGCAAAGCAGGTAGAGTGATTGGCTCATTAACAGGCATGCTAGTTACCTTAAAAGGCTTGCCACTTGCATATAATAAAGATATGCAAGAAGACAAAGAGGGTATTTTTGATGCCTTAGATACTTGGCAAAACTGTGTGGATATGGCAACGTTCGTATTAGATGAATTGAAAGTAAATGTTGAACGTACTCGTGAAGCTGCGTTAAAAGGCTATTCAAACGCAACTGAATTAGCGGATTATTTAGTCTCTAAGGGCGTACCTTTCCGAGATTCCCATCATATCGTGGGCGAAACGGTAGTTTATGCAATCGAGAAAGGCAAAGGATTAGAAGATCTGACTATCCCTGAATTCCGCCAATTTAGTGAAGTAGTGGGAGATGATGTTTACGAGATTCTTTCTCTCCAATCTTGCTTAGACAAACGTTGTGCAAAAGGTGGTGTATCGCCATTACGTGTTGCGGAAGCTATTGCTGAAGCCAAAATAAGATTTGCTTAATTAATATTATAACTTAGAGATCACATTGGATTTTACAAACCTCTAAGTGCCACCTATTTATAAGCAAAAACACTTAAATAAAACGATCAAGACAAAAAGTGCGGAAAAAACTACCGCACTTTTTATCTCAATTAGGAATAATCAATGACCAATCAACAAGACTATACTCAAGACAATGACAAACTTTACCGTTATCTTTTCCAACATCGTGCGGTTCGTGGGGAATGGGTTCGTTTAAATAAAACATTCACTGATACATTAAATACCCATCATTATCCTAAAGCAGTACAGGATTTATTGGGTGAAATGATGGTGGCGACTAATTTGCTTACTGCCACACTAAAATTTGACGGCAATATTACCGTACAAATTCAAGGCGATGGCCCATTACGCTTAGCATTAGTAAATGGCAATGATCAACAACAAATCCGCGCCCTTGCTCGAGTGGATGGGGACATCACTGAAAATATGAACCTACATAATATGATTGGTAAAGGCGTATTGGTCATTACTATTGCACCAAAAGAAGGCGAACGCTATCAAGGTGTAATTAGCTTGGATAAACCCACGATCACGGAATGCTTAGAAGATTATTTTGTACGCTCAGAACAGCTTCAAACTCAATTAATTATTCGTACTGGAGAATATGACGGCAAGCCAGTGGCAGCAGGGATGTTATTACAGATTATGCCTGATGGTTCTGGTACATCAGAAGATTTTGAGCATTTAACTACGCTCGCAGCAACAGTAAAAGATGAAGAATTATTTGGTCTCCCTGCAGAAGAGTTACTCTATCGTTTATATCACGAAGAAACCGTTAATCTTTATCCAGCACAAGATGTACAATTTTTCTGTGGCTGCTCTGCTGAGCGTTCTGGTTCAGCATTACTTTTAATCTCTGATGAAGAAATTGATGAAATATTAGCCGAGCATAAAGGCAGTATTGATATGCAATGTGAGTGTTGTGGCACACACTACTTCTTTAATAAAGAAGCGATTGAAAAATTAAAATCAACAAGACTTTAAAAACAATCCCGACACAATGTCGGGATTTTTGCTCTATATCACAATATCACCAAAAAGAGGTAAAGTTCTTAAAAAAATGTTCAAAAATGAGATCTACTTAACATTTTTTTATATTGACATCCATTATAATAAGCCACAGTTAAATTTTAATCTTACATATTAGAGGTGACTTATGACAGACTTAAATAAAGTGGTAAAAGAACTTGAAGCTCTTGGCATTTATGATGTAAAAGAAGTTGTTTACAATCCAAGCTACGAGCAATTGTTTGAAGAAGAAACTAAACCAGGTTTAGAAGGCTTTGAAAAAGGTACTTTAACTACGACTGGTGCAGTGGCAGTAGATACAGGTATCTTCACAGGTCGTTCTCCAAAAGATAAATATATCGTGTTAGATGAAAAAATCAAAGATACTGTTTGGTGGACATCTGAAGCAGCAAAAAACGACAACAAGCCAATGAACCAAGCTACTTGGCAAAGCTTAAAAGACTTGGTAACTAACCAACTTTCTCGTAAACGCTTATTTGTAGTTGATGGTTTCTGTGGTGCGAGCGAACACGACCGTATTGCAGTGCGTATTGTCACTGAAGTAGCGTGGCAAGCACATTTTGTAAAAAATATGTTTATTCGCCCAACTGAAGAACAACTCAAAAATTTTGAACCAGATTTCGTTGTAATGAACGGTTCTAAAGTAACTAATCCAAACTGGAAAGAACAGGGTTTAAATTCAGAAAACTTTGTTGCATTCAACTTAACTGAGCGTATCCAATTAATCGGTGGAACTTGGTACGGCGGCGAAATGAAAAAAGGTATGTTCTCAATGATGAACTACTTCCTACCACTTAAAGGTGTTGGTGCAATGCACTGCTCAGCTAACGTTGGTAAAGATGGCGATGTAGCAATCTTCTTCGGCTTATCTGGTACAGGTAAAACAACCCTTTCTACCGATCCAAAACGTGAATTAATCGGAGATGATGAACACGGTTGGGATGATGTTGGTATCTTTAACTTTGAAGGTGGTTGTTATGCGAAAACCATTCATCTTTCAGAAGAAAATGAACCAGATATTTACCGCGCTATCCGCCGCGATGCATTATTAGAAAACGTGGTTGTTCGTGCTGATGGTTCTGTTGATTTCGATGATGGTTCAAAAACAGAAAATACTCGCGTGTCTTACCCAATTTATCACATCGATAATATTGTAAAACCAGTTTCTCGTGCAGGTCACGCAACTAAAGTTATTTTCTTAACTGCAGATGCATTTGGCGTATTACCACCAGTATCTAAATTGACACCAGAACAAACTAAATACTACTTCTTATCAGGTTTCACTGCAAAATTAGCAGGTACTGAACGTGGTATTACTGAACCAACGCCAACTTTCTCAGCATGTTTCGGTGCAGCATTCTTAACCCTTCATCCAACTCAATATGCTGAAGTATTAGTAAAACGTATGCAAGCAGCAGGTGCTGAAGCTTACTTAGTGAATACTGGTTGGAATGGTACAGGTAAACGTATCTCAATCAAAGATACTCGCGGAATTATTGATGCAATCTTAGATGGCTCAATTGAAAAAGCTGAAATGGGCGAATTGCCAATCTTCAACTTAGCAATTCCCAAAGCATTACCAGGTGTAGATTCTGCTATCTTAGATCCTCGCGATACTTACGCAGATAAAGCACAATGGCAATCAAAAGCTGAAGACTTAGCTGGTCGTTTTGTGAAAAACTTTGTTAAATATGCAACTAACGAAGAAGGTAAAGCGTTAATTGCAGCAGGTCCTAAAGCTTAATTAAAAATACTAAAAATATTAACCGCACTTTGGGTAACTGAAGTGCGGTCATTTTTTATCTGTTTTCAAGCTGATAAATGTATTCAAAAATTGACAAAAATCCAGTAAAATCACTGTGTTTTAACTTTCGTCAATTAAAAGGACAATGCAATGCTTAACCAAATCAAAAAAGATGCTCAAGATCGTATGGAAAAAAGCCTTGAAGCATTAAAAGGCCATATTTCAAAAATCCGTACCGGTCGCGCACAACCAAGTTTACTCGATGCAATTCAAGTTGAATATTATGGTGCTGCGACCCCACTTCGCCAATTAGCAAACGTAGTAGCAGAAGATGCGCGTACATTAGCTGTAACTGTTTTTGATCGCTCTTTAATCTCTGCGGTAGAAAAAGCAATTTTAACCTCAGATTTAGGTTTAAACCCATCTTCAGCGGGTACTACAATCCGTGTTCCACTTCCTCCATTAACAGAAGAACGTCGCCGCGATTTAATCAAAATTGTAAAAGGCGAAGGAGAACAAGGTAAAATTGCAGTTCGTAATGTGCGTCGTGATGCGAATGATAAAATCAAAGCATTATTAAAAGACAAAGAAATCAGCGAAAACGAACAACATAAAGCAGAAGAAGAAATCCAAAAAATTACTGATATTTACATTAAAAAAGTAGATGAAGTATTAGCGGATAAAGAAAAAGAATTAATGGATTTCTAATCATAAAAAATGCGAAAGGCAGACAGTTTTGTCTGCCTTTATTTTATTAGGTATGCAAATTTAGACGTACCAATGAAAATATAATCAACAAAAGTGCGGTAAAGATTCTATGCAAAAACAAAACATTGTCATTCTTGGTTCAACGGGATCTATCGGTAAGAGTACCCTTTCTGTTATCGAAAATAACCCTCAGAAATATCATGCATTTGCACTCGTAGGCGGAAAAAATGTAGAAACAATGTTTGAACAATGCATCAAATTCCGACCGCACTTTGCGGCTCTTGATGATGTAAATGCGGCTAAAATTTTACGTGAGAAATTAATTACGCATCATATTCCAACGGAAGTATTAGCAGGACAACAAGCTATTTGCGAACTCGCAGCACACCCAGATGCCGATCAGATAATGGCGTCGATTGTTGGTGCAGCAGGATTGTTACCGACTCTTTCAGCGGTTAAAGCGGGTAAACGGGTGTTACTAGCAAATAAAGAATCATTGGTAACCTGCGGACAGCTTTTTATTGATGCTGTAAAAAACTATGGTGCGAAGCTTTTACCAGTAGATAGTGAACATAATGCTATTTTTCAATCGTTACCGCCAGAAGCACAAGAAAAAATCGGTTTTTGCCCACTTTCTGAATTAGGTGTAAGTAAAATTATACTCACTGGCTCTGGCGGGCCATTTCGTTACACACCACTCGAACAGTTCGCAAGTATCACACCAGAACAAGCGGTTGCTCACCCTAATTGGTCTATGGGTAAAAAAATCTCTGTCGATTCAGCTACAATGATGAATAAGGGCTTGGAATACATTGAGACTCGATGGCTTTTCAACGCAAGTGCGGAAGAAATGGAAGTCATTATCCATCCACAATCAATTATTCATTCTATGGTGCGTTATGTTGATGGCTCAGTCATAGCTCAAATGGGAAACCCAGATATGCGTACACCAATTGCAGAAACTATGGCATATCCTCACCGCACTTTTGCGGGAGTAGAACCACTCGATTTCTTTAAAATCAAAGAACTGACTTTTATTGAACCTGATTTTAATCGCTATCCAAATTTAAAACTGGCTATTGATGCCTTCTCTTCGGGTCAATATGCGACAACAGCAATGAATGCAGCTAATGAAATTGCCGTACAAGCATTTTTAGATCGTCAAATTAGTTTTATGGATATTGCAAAAGTTAATTCAAAAACAATTGAGAAAATTTCGCCTTATACCATTCAAAATATTGATGATGTACTCGAAATTGATGCACAAGCAAGAGAAATTGCGAAAACGCTAATTAGTAAATAGACCTAGAATAACTAGGTCTAGTTTATTCTATTTAATGGAATAAAAATTCCAAAATGCACATATAGGCTGCAATACAAAATAAAATAATTGCCAATAATTTTCTTGTTAAAGCCGGATTCATTAATCCACGCAATTTCATTGAGAAGAAACTCATTCCAAATGAACCCAGGGTAACGACACCAACTACAAGAAAATTTACATACCCTAATTGACCACTTAGGCTGATATCATAGGGAAAAACTCTAGTGAGATAGCCGTATAGATTACCAATACCGCCAATAATCATCATGTAGTTCGTATAAACGGCAATTTATTGTGTTTTTACCCCTTTTAATTGGCCAACAAGCGGAGCAAGTATAGATCCGCCTCCAATACCTGTAATACCCGCAATTAAGCCTCCTCCACAGCAACTAATACTACCTTTAGCTCGTTCCATAGGAGACATATTAGACACTTCTATTTGTGTTCTCGATCTGTTTAAAAATGTTTTAATCGCTAGCACACTTAAACTAACCGTAAAAATTAAACTAATTACCACAGTAGAAAAATAAAAACTTAATTCAAAGCCAATTTGCACGCCAATTACCATAGCAATAGACCATAAAATCATATTGATATAATCAATTTTAATTTTTTGCTTATGGAAAAATAATAAATTAATCAATGCAGTACACATCACTATGGTAAGTGATGTAGCTGAAATAACTTGAATCGGCAATTCAGGAAATAATGTACGTAAAATTGGCACCATCAACACCCCACCGCCAATACCAAAAATAGCAGAAACCACATTGGTACAAATACCGCAAATCAGTAAGATAAAAATTGTGCTAAGTGCCATCTTAGATCCTATTTAAAAATTCATTTAATCATACTTCATTTTGACGTAAGAGCATATGCTCAGCTTATGATCGCTATCATATACAGTTAAAATTATTCTGCTATGATAAAAAGAATAAGGAGGATACGTAGATATGAATTCATTTCAATTAATGGCAAAACCTACTGGTTCAATTTGTAATTTAGATTGTCAATATTGCTTTTACTTGGAAAAACCTCACTTAAACCAACGGGCTATGACTAATGAAGTATTAGAAGCCTATATCAAATCCTATATTGAAACAACGCCTCAACAACAAGTTACTTTCCTATGGCAAGGCGGCGAGCCAACCCTAGCAGGTCTTGATTTCTACAAAAGAGCGGTCAATTTTCAGCATAAATATGCTAATGGCAAACAAATTGAAAATTCTCTACAAACGAATGGAGTATTACTTAATGCCGATTGGTGCCGTTTTCTTCACGATCATCACTTTCTTGTAGGGCTTTCTATAGATGGACCTAAGCACTTACACGATACCTATCGTTTAACTAAAAATGGAAAAGGCTCATTTCAACAAGTAATAAATGCTCTCGATTTACTCTATAATTACCAAGTTTCTTTTAATACGCTAACTGTGGTACATAATCTCAATGTCCAATATGCTAAAGAAATCTACCATTTCTTGAAAAGAATAGGTTCATCTTATATGCAATTTATTCCACTAATGGGCGATTACAAGCAACAAGCTACAGCAAAAGACTACGGTCAATTTTTAATTAATATTTTTGATGAATGGTATGCCAATGATGTAGGCAAAATTGGTATTCAATTTATTGAACAATGGTTTATGGCCTATCTTGGATTACAACCTGATTTATGTATTTTTCGTGAAACCTGCGGCGATCAATTGGTTATTGAACAAAATGGCGATATTTATAGTTGCGATCATTATGTTTATCCTGAATATAAACTCGGAAATCTTATTGAAACCCCTCTAATACAGCTCCTTGATAATAATACTAAACAAAAGAATTTTGGCGTAGCAAAATCTTTTCTTTCCGAACAGTGTAAAATCTGCAAGTTTCGCTTTGCCTGTCACGGAGGCTGCCCAAAACATCGTACAATTCAAGGATTTGGTAAAGCACATAATCAACTTTGTGAGGCATATTATTCTGCACTTTCTCATATGGATCCATATTTAAAGTCATTTGCAAAATCATTTGGCAAAATAAAATAATATTTATCTAGCTTAAAATTTTGTTAAACACTTCACATTTTTATAATTTGCTTATAGCAGAAAAATATAGAAATTTGTATAGTAATCTAAAATTATTTATATATTAAAAAACGCCTTTATGTTTACATTGCCCTATTATTTACCACAAAACTTAAATGAATGTATTATTTCTGAGAGTAAAACTCTAGAAAAAAACAGCTTAATTTATGCACAAGGCGAGAAGCCTAAAGAATTTTATTTTTTAAAACAAGGGCTAGTTGGTCTGTATCATAGTCTAGAAAATGGCAAAGAAACATTGACTCGACTTTATCACGCTAATGAATATTTTGGTTTTCGTACTATTTTTAGTGAAACATCTTATCATTGCAGTGCAAAAGTATTAATGGAAGCCGATATCGTTAGAATATTTCCTGGTAATCACGCAAATTTTATTGCAAATAACCCTGATTTTTCTTGTTATCTTATGAAACAACTTTCTAATGAATTATATGATGCAGAACACCGAATAAGTAATACAGCTTATAAGCGTAGTTACGAACGTATTATTGATGCCATTGAAAATTTAACAGAAAGTTATCCCGATTACCCTTGGACCTACCGAGAAGTAGCGGAATTTTGTGGATGTGAAACTGAAACCGCAATTCGTATTAGTAGAGAGCTTAAAAAACAAGGAATTTTAGATAAAAATACACGACATCTACGAATATGCTCTTAAAATTTACTACTGTTCACTGATTGTAAATAATATATCTAAGTAATGATTAAATCAGATAAAGATTTTTTTAATATATAAAATAAAAAAGCCCACTATATGAAGTGAGCTTATTTTTAGAATTAATTTTTATTCCTCAGTTGTTGCCTCAGCAACTTCTGGACGATCAACTAACTCAATGTATGCCATTGGTGCATTATCGCCTGCACGGAAACCACATTTCAAAATGCGAGTGTAACCACCTGCACGTTGAGCAAAACGTGGACCTAATTCATTAAATAATTTTGCAACAGTTTCAACGTTGCGAGTACGAGCAAATGCTAAACGACGGTTAGCAACGCTATCTACTTTTGCTAATGTAATTAACGGTTCAACTACACGGCGTAATTCTTTAGCTTTAGGCAAAGTAGTCTTAATGATTTCATGACTAACTAAAGCACTTGCTAAGTTACGGAACATCGCTTGGCGATGACTACTATTACGGTTTAGTTGACGACCACTCTTACGATGGCGCATGATCTTATCCTTCTCAGAAAAATCTTAACCTATGACCAAACTAGTCTTCAGCAATACTTGCTGGTGGCCAATTTTCAAGGCGCATACCAAGTGACAAGCCACGAGAAGCAAGAACATCCTTAATTTCAGTAAGAGATTTCTTACCAAGATTAGGGGTTTTTAATAATTCTACTTCAGTACGTTGTACTAAATCACCGATATAATGAATTGTTTCTGCTTTCAAACAGTTAGCAGAACGAACTGTCAGCTCTAAATCATCTACAGGACGTAATAAAATCGGATCAAATTCCGGTTTTTCTTCCTTAATCTCAGGCTGACGAACATCACGTAAATCAACGAATGCATCAAGTTGCTCCGCCAAGATTGTTGCTGCACGACGAATTGCTTCTTCTGGCTCAAGTGCACCATTAGTTTCTAACTCAATAACGAGCTTATCCAAATCTGTACGCTGCTCAACACGAGCTGCCTCTACATTATACGTAATTCGTTCAACCGGACTATAACAAGCATCAACAAGCAAACGACCAATTGGACGCTCTTCTTGCGTATGTGTACGAGATGAAGCAGGAACATATCCTCTACCACGCTGAACACGTATACGCATACTAATTGAAGCGTTTTCATCAGTTAAATGACAAATCACATGATCTGGATTTACAATTTCAACATCACCATCATGGGTAATGTCCGCTGCAACAACAGGGCCAATTCCAGATTTATTTAATGTCAGAATAACGTCATCTTTATTCTGTACCTTAACCGCTAGACCTTTAAGGTTCAAAAGTACTTCAAGAATATCTTCTTGAACACCTTCCTTACTACTATATTCATGCAATACGCCATCAATTTCTACTTCAGTTACAGCACAACCCGGCATTGAAGACAGAAGGATACGACGCAATGCATTACCTAGAGTATGACCAAAACCACGCTCTAACGGTTCTAAGATCACTTTAGCATGTGTTGAACTAATTTGTTCAATATCTACTAAACGTGGTTTTAAAAATTCTGTAACAGAACCCTGCATTTTATCCTCTCTTTGGTTTTAAGCTTAACTATTATTTAGAGTAAAGCTCAACGATCAGATGTTCGTTAATGTCTGCTGATAAATCAGAACGTTCAGGAACACGTTTGAATACACCTTCCATTTTTGCAGAATCAACTTCTAACCATGTTGGTTTTTCTCTTTGCTCTGCTAATTCTAATGATGCTTTAATACGAGCTTGTTTTTTCGATTTTTCACGAATAGCAACTACATCATTTACAGAAACTTGGAAAGATGGAATATTAACAACACGACCATTCACAACAATTGCTTTATGACTCACTAATTGACGAGCCTCTGCACGAGTTGCAGCAAATCCCATGCGATAAACAACGTTATCCAATCTACCTTCTAATAACACTAATAAATTTTCACCAGTGTTACCTTTCAAACGGTTTGCTTCTTTATAGTAGTTACGGAATTGACGTTCTAAAATACCATAGATACGACGAACTTTTTGTTTTTCACGTAACTGACTACCATAGTCAGACAAACGCGGTTTACGAGCACCGTGCTGACCCGGTGCTGTATCAATTTTACATTTTGAATCAATCGCACGCACGCCTGATTTAAGGAATAAATCAGTGCCTTCACGACGGCTGAGCTTGAGTTTAGGACCCAAATATCTTGCCATTTTCTTTCTCCAACTATCCTATATACGTCTTAAACACGACGTTTTTTCGGTGGACGACAACCGTTATGAGGAATCGGAGTCACATCAGTAATATTCGTGATACGGAAACCCGCTGCGTTTAACGCGCGAATTGTAGATTCACGACCTGGACCCGGACCTTTAACCATAACTTCCAAGTTCTTTAAGCCAAATTCTTTAACGATTTCAGCACAACGCTCTGCCGCAACTTGTGCTGCGAACGGAGTTGATTTACGAGAACCACGGAAACCTGAACCCCCTGCAGTTGCCCAAGCTAGAGCATTACCTTGACGGTCAGTAATAGTAACGATTGTATTATTGAAAGATGCGTGAATATGTGCTACGCCATCTACAACTTGTTTTTTTACACGTTTACGTGCACGAACTGGTGTTTTAGCCATTCTTATTTACCCCGACTATTTTTTGATCGGCTTACGTGGACCCTTACGGGTACGCGCATTAGTCTTAGTACGTTGACCACGTACCGGTAAACTACGACGATGACGTAAACCACGATAACATCCTAAGTCTAAAAGACGTTTGATGTTTAGTGTTACTTCACGACGTAAGTCACCTTCAACGGTAAATTTACCAACTTCGTCACGCAGTTTGTCAATCTGCTCTTCAGACAATTCTCTGATCTTAACATCTTCAGCAATACCCGCTGCTGCACAAATAGCTTGTGAACGAGTTTTACCAATACCGTAAATTGCAGTTAAAGCGATTACAGCGTGTTTATGATCAGGAATGTTAATGCCTGCAATACGGGCCACTATGCACTCCTATATTTTAATTAATTTGATATTCTGATCTTGAAAAGCCCGTTTTCAGGATACTCAAACAGAATATCAAGGACATAAATGAGTTGAGCAGTATAACTACTCAACTGGTTCTTGGCAAGAAAAATGTTAATTAACCTTGACGTTGTTTGTGTTTAGGGTCGCTACACAATACGCGTACAACACCCTCACGTTTAACAATCTTACAGTTACGACACATTTTCTTTACGGAAGCACGAACTTTCATTGCTTATCCTTTTACTTTAAATGAACAATTATTGTCCAAAACCCTTAAGGTTTGCTTTTTTCAACGCAGATTCATATTGAGAAGACATTAAATGACTTTGAACCTGAACGATGAAATCCATAATTACAACGACTACAATTAAAAGAGATGTTCCACCGAAGTAAAATTTAACATCCCAAGCCGATGTCATAATATAAGGAACTAAACATACAAACGTTACATAGAGACCGCCAATTAATGTAAGACGAGTCATCACTTTATCAATATAACGTGATGTTTGTTCACCGGGTCTAATTCCTGGAATAAATGCACCAGATTTTTTTAGATTATCTGCTGTATCACGAGGATTATATTGCATTGCTGTATAGAAAAAACTGAAGAAAATAATTGCGACAGCATAAACAAGCAAATAAAGTGGCTGACCAGGATTCAATAACATTGATAAATTATTTAACCATTCAAATTTATCATTTTGCCCAAACCATTGTGTTAATGTAGCTGGGAATAAAATAATACTTGAAGCAAAAATTGCTGGCATTACATTTGCCATATTCACTTTCAATGGTAAATGTGTTGAATGACCACCTAAAATTTGACGACCTTGCTGACGCTTCGCATATTCAACACGAATTCTACGTTGTCCTCTTTCAACAAAAACAACAAAATAAGTTACTGCAAATACAATAGCTGCGATCAGAAGAAGAACTAATGGATGCATCTGTCCTTGACGAGCCTGCTCAATAGTTTGAAGAATAGCCGATGGTAAACCAGCTACAATACCGCCAAAAACAAGAATTGAAATACCGTTACCAATACCTCTTTCAGTTATTTGCTCACCCAACCACATAAGGAACATTGTACCAGTGACTAAACTAACAACTGAAGTAAAGTAAAAACTAAATCCAACATTTGGCACTAAGCCAGACAACATATTTGGTAAACCTGTTGAAATAGCTACTGCCTGAATCGTTGCAAAAACAACTGTCGCATAACGAGTATATTTAGAAATTTTACGCTGACCAGCAGCACCTTCTTTCTTTAATTCTGCTAAAGCAGGAGAAACCGTTGCAAGCAATTGAATTACAATAGATGCCGATATATATGGCATGATTCCTAATGCTAAAATGGATGCACGGCTTAGAGCACCACCAGAGAACATGTTAAACATGTCAATGATAGTGCCTTTTTGTTGTTCAACTAATTGAGCTAGAACAGCCGCATCAATACCAGGAACCGGAATGAATGAACCAATTCGATAAACGATAAGTGCACCTAAAACGAAAAGTAATCGGCTTTTTAATTCACCTTTACCGCTATTAGTACTTCTTGCTTGATAACCTGGTTGTTTAGCCATTTGCTAATTATTCCTCAATTGAACCGCCAGCAGCTTCAATTGCTGCTTTTGCACCTTTAGTTACACGTAAACCGCGTACCGTTACTGCAGATTTCACTTCTCCTGCTAAAATTACTTTAGCGAATTGGATATCTTTAGTTAAGATATTTGCTGCTTTTAATGTTTCTAAAGTTACTACATTACCTTCAACTTTGGTTAATTCATTTAAACGAACTTCTGCAGTCACTGCAGATTTCATTGAAGTAAAACCAAATTTTGGTAAACGACGGTATAACGGCATTTGACCACCTTCGAAACCGCGACGAACACCGCCACCAGTACGAGATTTTTGACCTTTATGACCGCGGCCACCAGTCTTGCCTAAACCTGAACCAATACCACGACCGAGGCGTTTAGCACTATGCTTTGCACCTTCAGCCGGAGATAGAGTATTTAAACGCATCTCTTACTCCTCCACTTTAACCATGTATGAAACTTGGTTAATCATACCACGTACTGCAGGCGTATCAATTAACTCAACAGTGTGGTGCATATGGCGAAGACCAAGACCACGCAAGGTAGCTTTATGCTTCGGTAAACGAGCAATTGAGCTACGAACTTGTGTTACTTTAATAGTTTTAGCCATTATTCATTACCCCAAGATTTCATCAACAGTTTTACCGCGTTTTGCAGCAACCATTTCTGGTGATTTCATATTTGCTAATGCATCAATAGTTGCACGAACAACGTTAATTGGGTTGGTAGAACCATACGCTTTAGAAAGAACGTTACGTACACCTGCAACTTCCAATACCGCACGCATTGCACCACCAGCGATGATACCTGTACCTTCGCTTGCTGGCTGCATAAATACACGTGAACCAGTATGAACACCTTTAACTGGATGTTGTAATGTACCTTCATTTAAAGCGACATTAATCATATTGCGACGTGCTTTTTCCATCGCTTTTTGGATCGCTGCTGGAACTTCGCGAGCTTTACCATAACCAAAACCTACTCGACCATTACCATCGCCCACCACAGTTAATGCAGTGAAACTCATAATACGACCACCTTTTACAGTTTTTGATACACGGTTTACTGCGATTAGCTTCTCTTGCAGTTCACCAACTTGTTTTTCGATGTTTGACATCTCAATTTACCTCATTAGAACTGTAGACCAGCTTCACGTGCAGCGTCCGCTAAAGTTTGGACACGACCATGATATTTAAAACCGGAACGATCAAAAGCAACAACTTGAACGCCTTTTGCTAATGCGCGTTCTGCAACAGCTTTACCTACTGCAGCAGCTGCATCTTTATTACCGGTGTATTTTACTTGCTCACGAATTGCTTTCTCAACAGTTGAAGCAGCGGCAAGCACTTCTGAACCGTTTGGTGCAATAACTTGTGCATAAATATGACGTGGAGTGCGGTGAATAACTAAACGAGTTACACCTTGCTCTCTCATCATATGACGTGCACGAGCTGCACGACGGATACGAGCTGATTTCTTATCCATAGTGTTACCTTAATTATTTCTTCTTAGCCTCTTTGATACGCACTACTTCATCAGCGTAACGTACCCCTTTACCTTTATAAGGTTCAGGACGGCGATAAGCACGAATATCTGCTGCAACTTGACCGATCAACTGTTTGTCTGCACCTTTCAACACGATTTCGGTTTGAGATGGACATTCTGCTGTAATACCTGCCGGCAAAGTGTGCTCTACTGGGTGAGAATAGCCTAAACTTAATGCAATTGCATTGCCTTTAAGTTGAGCTCTGTAACCTACACCCACCAATACTAATTTTTTAGTGAAACCTTCAGTAACACCGATAACCATTGCATTAACTAATGCACGTGCAGTACCCGATTGAGCATTTGCTTCAACAAAACCTTCACGTGGAGTGAACGTAAATTGTCCGTTATCTTGTTTTACTTCAACTGATTCATGAATTTTGCGAGATAACTCGCCATTTTTACCTTTTACTGTTAATAGCTGACCGTCGAGTTTAACTTCAACGCCGGCAGGAATATTAACAGGTGCCTTTGCAACACGAGACATTTTCCTACCTCTCTATTAAGCTACATAACAGATGATCTCACCGCCTAAACCTGCTTGACGAGCAGCGCGGTCAGTCATAACACCTTTAGATGTAGAAATAACTGCAACACCTAAACCGCCCATAACTTTTGGTAATTCATCTTTACGTTTGTAAATACGAAGACCAGGACGACTTACACGTTGGATGCTTTCTACAACTGGTTTGCCTTGGAAATATTTTAAAGTAATTTCCAATTCAGGTTTAGCACCTTCTAAAACTTTTACGCTTTCGATATAACCTTCAGCAGCTAATACATTGGCAATTGCCACTTTTAGCTTGGAAGAAGGCATATTGATTGCAACTTTGTTCGCAGCTTGACCGTTACGAATACGGGTCAGCATATCTGCGATTGGATCTTGCATACTCATTGTACTTTTTCTCCGATTCCAAAATAAAGTGGTATATTACCAGCTCGCTTTTTTAAGGCCAGGGATTTCACCGCGCATTGCAGCTTCACGAACCTTAATTCGGCTTAAACCAAACTTACGTAAAACGCCATGAGGACGCCCAGTTTGGCGGCAACGGTTACGTTGACGAGATGGGCTAGAATCACGTGGTAAAGTTTGTAACTTTAACACTGCGTCCCAACGATCTTCATCAGAGGCATTGACATCAGAAATGATTTTCTTTAATTCAACACGTTTTGCGTAGAATTTTTCAGCCAATTTAACGCGTTTTACATCGCGTGCTTTCATTGATTGTTTAGCCATTATAACCTGCCTTATTTACGGAATGGGAAATTAAAGGCAGCAAGTAGTGCTTGACCTTCTTCATCATTCTTAGCAGTAGTTGTGATAGTGATATCCAAACCACGTACACGATCTACTTTATCGTAATCGATTTCAGGGAAGATGATTTGTTCACGTACACCCATGCTATAGTTACCACGACCATCGAATGATTTCGCACTTAAACCGCGGAAGTCACGAATACGTGGAACAGCAATTGTAATTAAACGTTCAAAGAACTCCCACATACGCTCACCGCGTAGTGTTACTTTACAACCGATTGGATATCCCTGACGGATTTTAAAGCCAGCAACAGATTTACGAGCTTTAGTTACTAAAGGTTTTTGACCGCTGATTGCTGCTAAATCCGCTACTGCGTTGTCTAGCAATTTTTTGTCGGTCAATGCTTCACCCACACCCATATTCAGGGTAATCTTTTCGATTCGTGGGACTTGCATGACAGATTTGTAGCCGAATTTATTTTTTAATTCGCTTACTACTTGATCTCTGTAGTAATCATGCAGTTTCGCCATCGCATTACTCCAGTTTGTTAGATAATTTCATTGTTAGATTTAAAGAAACGTACTTTTTTGCCGTCTTCGAATCTAAAACCTACACGGTCAGCTTTATTTGTTTTAGGATTGAAAATCGCAACATTTGAAGCATCAATTGCAGCTTCTTTTTTTACTAAACCACCAGCTTTTCCTAATGCAGGAACTGGTTTTTCATGTTTAGTAATGATGCTGATACCTTCAACAAACACTTTACCGTTTGGTAACACTTTAGTTACCTTGCCACGTTTGCCCTTATCTTTACCAGTAAGAACAATTACTTCATCATTTTGACGGATTTTAGCAGCCATTACATTCCCCTTACAGTACTTCTGGAGCTAAAGAAATGATCTTCATGAATTTCTCAGAACGAAGTTCACGAGTCACTGGTCCAAAAATACGAGTACCGATTGGTTGCTCAGTGTTATTATTTAAAATTACACAAGCGTTACCATCGAAACGAATAACTGAGCCATCTGGGCGACGAACACCCTTCTTGGTGCGCACAACAACTGCTTTTAATACATCACCCTTTTTTACTTTACCGCGTGGAATTGCTTCTTTTACAGTAATTTTGATGATGTCACCAATCGCAGCATAACGACGGTGCGATCCACCTAGAACCTTGATACACATTACGCTGCGAGCGCCTGAATTATCAGCAACATCCAGCATAGTCTGTTCTTGGATCATATTAGTGCTCCGTTAAGATTAAAAAAACACCCTTTCGGGACGAACCCATCCGCACTACTCAGATAGAATGGCGGACAGGCGACGGATTCTATCAAAAGAAAAAGAGAAAGGCAATGATAATTTACCTTTATCCTCTCAACTCGTTTATTAAAAGTGCGGTTGAAATTTACAAGATTTTGAATGTAAAAAAGCCAATGGATTAACCATTGGCCTTTCATTGTTATATTGTGAATTAAGCGATTACCGCTTTCTCAACAACGCGAACTAAAGTCCAAGATTTGGTTTTTGATAGAGGACGACATTCGCGAATCTCTACGGTATCACCAACTTTGGCTTCATTATTCTCATCGTGTACGTGTAATTTAGTTGTACGACGGATAAATTTACCATATAAAGGGTGTTTTACCTTACGTTCAATAGCAACAACGAAAGATTTTTCCATTTTGTCGCTAACAACTTTACCTTGTACGCTACGAATTTTATCAGTCATTACTCACCCGCCTTTTCGGTTAATACAGTTTTTACACGTGCAATATCACGACGCACTTGTTTAGCCTGATGGGTTTGTTGAAGCTGACCGGTGGCTGTCTGCATACGCAACTTGAATTGTTCACCTAAAAGGTTTACTAATTCAGCATTCAGCTCTTCAACACTTTTTGTACGTAAATCTTGAGCTTTCATTACATCACCGTCTTAGTTACGAAAGTGGTCTTAACTGGCAATTTAGCAGCTGCTAATGCAAATGCGTTTCTTGCTACTTCTTCAGACACACCATCCATTTCATAAAGCACTTTACCCGGTTGGATTAAGGCTACCCAGTACTCAACGTTACCTTTACCTTTACCCATACGGACTTCTAATGGTTTTTCAGTAATTGGTTTATCTGGGAATACACGAATCCAGATTTTACCTTGACGTTTTACTGCACGTGACATTGCACGACGTGCCGCTTCAATTTGACGAGCGGTTAAACGACAACGGCCAACTGCTTTTAAACCGTAAGTACCGAAGCTAACTTCAGTACCGCCCGCGATGCCACGGTTGCGGCCTTTGTGAACTTTACGGAATTTTGTACGTTTTGGTTGCAACATTTAGCGTTTCTCCTTACTTACGACCTTTACCGCGAGGAGCCTTTTTAGGCTTGTCGGTAGGTTGTTGTTCTGATTGCGCAATGGCAGCCATTCCACCAAGAATTTCACCTTTGAAGATCCACACTTTAACGCCGATTACGCCGTAAGTTGTGTGAGCTTCTGCAGTGTTATAATCGATGTCCGCACGAAGAGTATGTAGAGGTACACGACCTTCACGATACCATTCTGAACGTGCGATTTCTGCACCACCTAAACGACCGCTAACCTCAACTTTGATACCTTTAGCACCTAAACGCATTGCGCTTTGTACCGCACGTTTCATTGCACGACGGAACATTACACGACGTTCTAATTGAGAAGCGATGCTATCTGCAACTAATTTCGCATCTAATTCAGGTTTTTTCACTTCAGCAATGTTGATTTGAGCAGGAACGCCAGCGATTTTAGACACTGCGTTACGTAATTTTTCAACATCTTCGCCTTTTTTACCGATTACGATACCAGGACGAGCTGTGTGAATAGTTACACGAATACTTTTAGCTGGACGCTCAATAGTAATACGTGAAACTGAAGCATTTGCTAATTCTTTATTTAAGAATTTGCGTACTTCGAAATCGCCTTCAAGATTGTCAGCGAAGTCTTGTGTATTCGCGAACCAAGTAGAGCTCCAAGGTTTAACAATACCTAGGCGAATACCATGTGGATGTACTTTTTGACCCATTGCTATTCCTCTACTTATTAACGATCTGACACAACCACAGTAATGTGGCTAGTACGTTTTAAAATACGATCTGCACGACCTTTAGCACGTGGCATAACACGTTTCATGCTAGGACCTTCATCAACGAAGATTTTAGCAACTTTAAGATCATCGATATCTGCACCGTCATTGTGCTCTGCGTTTGCAATAGCTGATTCTAAAACTTTCTTCACTAAAGCTGCTGCTTTTTTGTTAGTGAAAGTTAAGATTTCTAATGCTTGCGCAACTTTTTTACCACGAATTAAATCGGCAACTAAGCGAGCTTTTTGGGCAGAAGTGCGAGCGTAACGATGTTTTGCGATAGTTTCCATCTATTTACCTCTTATTTCTTAGCTTTCTTATCTGCCGCGTGACCGCGGTATGTACGAGTCGGTGCAAATTCACCAAGCTTATGACCGATCATTTCATCAGATACATAAACAGGAACGTGCTGACGACCATTATGGACTGCGATGGTCAATCCGATCATTGATGGAATGATCATTGAACGACGGGACCAAGTTTTGATTGGTTTTTTATCCCCGCTTTCCACCGCCTTCTCTACCTTCTTCAACAAGTGTAGGTCAAGGAAAGGACCCTTCTTGAGAGAACGTGGCATGGCTAATCCTCTTTAATTTAATCTATTATTTGCCACGACGACGTACGATATATTTATCAGTACGTTTGTTGTGACGAGTTTTCTTACCTTTGGTTTGAACGCCCCAAGGAGTTACTGGGTGTTTACCAAAATTACGACCTTCACCACCACCGTGTGGGTGATCTACTGGGTTCATTGCAGTACCACGAACTGTAGGGCGAATGCCTCTCCAGCGGTTAGCACCAGCTTTACCCAATACACGAAGCATATGTTCTGAGTTACCAACTTCACCGATTGTAGCAACACATTCAGCTAATACTTTACGCATTTCGCCAGAACGTAAACGTAAAGTTACATAGTTGCCTTCACGTGCGATGATTTGTACATAAGCACCAGCAGAACGAGCGATTTGACCGCCTTTACCTGGTTTTAATTCAACGTTATGTACTGTTGAACCAACTGGGATATTACGCATTGGTAATGAATTACCCACTTTAATTGGTGAGTTTATGCCAGCTTGGATTTGATCGCCTACTGACAAACCTTTAGGTGCTAAGATATAACGGCGTTCACCATCTTTATAAAGCACTAAAGCAATGTTAGCAGAACGGTTTGGATCATATTCCAAACGCTCAACAACCGCTGGGATGTCTAACTTGTTACGTTTGAAATCGATTAAACGGTAGTGTTGTTTGTGACCGCCACCAATGTGACGAGTAGTAATACGACCATAGTTGTTACGACCACCAGTTTTAGATTTAGTATCTAGAAGAGGTGCGTAAGGTTTACCCTTGTGTAATTCAGGGTTCACGATTTTAACAACGTGACGACGACCAGCGGAGGTCGGCTTACATTTAACGATAGCCATTCTCTAATTTCCTCCGATTACTCTGCACTGTCCACGAAGTCCAAATTTTGGCCTTCGGCTAAAGTTACATAAGCTTTTTTCCAGTCGCTGCGACGACCCATTTTGTTACCACGGCGTTTAGTTTTACCTTTAACAACCACAGTACGAACAGAGTCAACTTTTACTTCAAATAATTGAGCAACAGCAGCAGCAATTTCAGCTTTGTTCGCATCTAAAGCAACTTTAAGTACAACAGTGTTAGATTTTTCAGCATTGTTCGTTGCTTTTTCAGAGATGTGCGGTGCACGTAGCACGCTTAGCAAACGTTCTTGACTCATGCTAGGATCTCCTCAATTTGTTTCACAGCATCAATAGTAACAATCACTTTATCGAAAGCAATTAAGCTAACTGGATCGATACCTTGAACATCACGTACATCAACTTTATATAAGTTACGTGCTGCTAAGAATAGATTTTCATCTAAACTTGCTGTGATAATTAACGCATCTTCAACGGCTAAATCTTTTAATTTTTGTACTAAAACTTTAGTTTTTGGTGCATCTAATTCGAATTTTTCAACAACAACCAGACGGTCTTGACGAACTAATTCAGAAAGAATGCTTTTGATAGCACCACGGTACATTTTCTTGTTCACTTTTTGGCTGTGATCTTGTGGTTTAGCCGCGAAGGTTGTACCACCAGAACGCCAGATTGGTGATTTAATATCACCAGCACGAGCACGACCTGTACCTTTTTGACGCCAAGGTTTTTTACCTGAACCAGACACTTCAGCACGAGTTTTTTGCGCACGAGTACCTTGACGTGCACCTGCCGCATAAGCAACAACAACTTGGTGGATCAACGCTTCGTTAAACTCACGTCCGAAGGTAGTTTCAGAAACAGTTAGTGCGTTTGCACCTACAACTTGTAATTCCATCTCTATCTCCTAGACTTATGCTTTAACTGCTGGCTTAACGATAACATCGCCATTAATAGCACCAGGTACAGAACCTTTTACTAATAGCAATTTACGCTCAGCATCTACACGAACAACTTCAAGTGATTGAACGGTTACACGTTCAGCACCTAAATGTCCTGCCATTTTTTTACCTTTAAACACACGACCCGGAGTTTGGTTTTGACCAATAGAACCAAGTACACGATGTGATAAAGAGTTACCGTGTGTAGCATCTTGAGTACGGAAGTTCCAACGTTTAACACCACCTTGGAAACCTTTACCTTTAGAAGTACCAGTAACATCTACTTTTTTAACATCTGCAAAGATGTCTACATTGATTTCTTGACCTAAAGTGAATTCTTCACCTTCGGTACGAAATTCCCATAAACCGCGACCAGCTTCAACACCTGCTTTCACGAAATGGCCTGCTTCAGGTTTAGTTACACGATTCGCTTTTTTAGAACCAGTAGTAACTTGAACTGCAGTATAGCCATCGTTTTCAAGAGTTTTAACTTGAGTTACGCGGTTGGCTTCGATTTCGATAACGGTAACTGGTACTGAAACACCGTCTTCATTGAAGATACGGGTCATACCAACTTTACGACCGACTAAACCAATCATTGTAATAACCTCTTAATTAACCTAGGCTGATCTGCACGTCCACGCCGGCAGCCAAATCTAAACGCATTAATGCATCAACAGTTTTTTCTGTTGGCTCTACGATATCTACTAAACGTTTATGAGTACGAATTTCGTATTGGTCACGTGCGTCTTTGTTTACGTGTGGAGAAATCAACACGGTGAAACGCTCTTTACGAGTTGGTAAAGGAATTGGACCACGAACTTGTGCACCAGTACGTTTAGCTGTTTCTACGATCTCCGCAGTAGATTGATCGATCAAACGGTGATCGAAAGCTTTTAAGCGGATACGGATTCTTTGGTTCTGCATTAGACCAGAGCTCCAATAAAATTTAGCTAATAAAAAAACTAACACCAATCACAATTCTAACTTCAAAATAGAAAAGGAGGTGCAAGTTACCTGTTATATAGTCTCCAAATCGGAAACATTGTTCAGCGTGACATATCGTCATGCTCGTTTAATAAATGATTACATTAAACGGCTTTCATATTGAGAGCTCGTAGATTCTATAGAAAGACAACCCTATTTGCAAGCTTTTATTTTAACTATTTTGTTGGCCTAAAAGCCTCTAATAATTTATCAAAAATATATTCTTCAAGATGTGTGTAGACCGTTTTTCTTTGACGACATAGTGTCACTTTCCACGGAACAGGACTTTCGATTTTACGACACAAAAATTCTTTTGAATGATAAAGCTCAGCCATAGGTAACGGTAGAATAGTTAATAATTCTTTGTTTGTTTTGACCGCACTTAGCAGAAAATCCCAACAGCTCGAATCCAAAACAATATCTGGATAACAATTATTGCGCTCAAAAGCTTCCTTCAAATGATGATGAATCATAAATGTTTGATCAAAAATTGCCATTTTCTGGTGATGTAAATCGGCCCATGTGATTTGTTGTTTTTTTGCTAAAACATGCTTTGGTGAAAGAAATAAGGCTAATTCAGAACTATGAATTTCAATTGAATCAATAATATTTTTTGATATTCGCTCGGGATATAACAACACGGCTAAATCAACTTTATCTAAAAGAAGTTCACTCTTTAGAGCATAAGCTCCAATTTCTTTAATAATGAAATTAATATCTGGATTCTTAAGAATAAGATTAGGTAATACAGAAGAAAACACAGCTGATAAAACTAAGGGGGGAATACCAATTGTTATCGTGCCTTTCTTACAATCTTTTGATTTATAAAGATTTGTTCTCATATCATTGTAACGCTTGATCACTTCTTTTGCATCACGATAATAATTTTCCCCCGCAAAGGTTAGTCCAATAATTTTTCCTGATGCCCGTTTAAATATCTGAATATTTTCACGATTCTCAAACTCCGTAATCATCATACTTAATGCAGGTTGAGACACATATAAATTTTGAGACGCTCGGCTTAAATTAAAATCATTATCTACGATTGAAACAAAATATCTTAGATGCCTAATATCCATCATTTTCACCCCCCTAAGGGCTGCCATTTTTATAAAATATAGCACAAGGATTGTTTAAAACACTATCAAAATAACTTATACCCCCCTAAGAAAGATGTATTTCTTTTACGAAATTTTTTTTGCTATTTTCAATATCAATCTAGTTCCTTTATCGCCTATCAAGGATCATCACAAGAAACATATCCATTTGAAATATAAGATACTTATTTGTTGATATTCTTTCTTTTAATCTCGTTATTAGGAGGTCTCTATGACACAAAAACATCTTAAGCTTAATAATCTAAATCAACACCTACATGATGGTATGAGCATCATGTTTGGTGGATTTATGGGTATCGGCACTCCAGCCAAACTTGTCCAACAAATCTTAGATTCTGGCGTAAAGGATCTCACACTCATAGGCAATGACACAGCCTTTATTGACACTGGCGTAGGCCCTTTAATTGTAAATAATCGAGTCAAACGTTTAATTACATCCCATATTGGTACAAATCCAGAAACTGGCAAAAAAATGATTGCTGGTGAAATAGATGTAGAACTCGTTCCACAGGGTACCTTAGCTGAACGGATTCGTGCAGGTGGTGCTGGATTAGGTGGTATTTTAACACCAACGGGTGTCGGCACTGTTGTTGAAGAAGGAAAACAAAAAATTCAAATTGATGGCAAAGAATATTTGCTTGAACTCCCACTAAAAGCTGATATTGCCATTATCCATGCTCAAAAAGGTGACATGAATGGCAATTTAGCTTATGAATTATCTGCTAGAAACTTTAATCCACTCGTTGCTTTAGCAGCCAAAACTGTCATTGCCCAAGTTGATAATCTACTAAAGGTCGGTCAGTTACCCCCAGATGAAGTCATCACGCCAGCCGCATTAATTGATTACATTGTTTGTTCAGAATAAGGAGAACGCCATGAATGCAAAAGAATTAATCGCTCGCCGAATTGCGATGGAATTACATGATGGAGATATTGTTAATCTCGGTATTGGTTTACCAACACAGGTTGTTAATTATTTACCTGATAATGTCAATATTACACTTCAATCAGAAAATGGCTTTCTTGGTTTAACTGCATTTGACCCAGAAAATGCTAATTCAAACTTAGTAAATGCTGGTGGTCAGCCTTGTGGAATTAAAAAAGGTGGCGCTACTTTTGATAGTGCTTTTTCCTTCGCTTTAATTCGTGGCGGTCATGTTGATGCCTGTGTGCTAGGTGGACTTGAAGTTGATCAAGAAGCAAATCTCGCTAACTGGATGGTGCCTGGCAAAATGGTACCAGGAATGGGCGGAGCAATGGACTTAGTGACGGGTGCAAAAAAAGTGATTATTGGCATGGAACATTGTGCCAAGTCAGGTTCCTCAAAAATTCTAAAGAAATGTACCTTACCGCTCACAGCAAGTAAAAAAGTTGCCATGGTGGTTACCGAATTGGCAGTATTTAACTTCATTGAAGGCAGATTAGTTCTAAAAGAACACGCTCCTCATGTGGATTTAGAAACAATTAAAGCCAAAACAGAAGCCGATTTCATTGTTGCCGATGATTTCAAAGAAATGCAAATCAGCCAAAAAGGACTTTAATTATGATTAGTCGCGTTTCTCGTTTTATGACGACATTCGTCAGTAAATACCTGCCAGACCCACTTATTTTTGCCGTGTTACTCACCTTTGTCACATTCATTTGTGCTTGGGGATTAACCGATAGTACACCTGTTGATTTAGTTAATATGTGGGGTAATGGCTTTTGGAATTTACTTGGTTTTGGTATGCAAATGGCATTAATTGTCGTAACTGGTAATGCTCTTGCAACCTCACCACAAATTCGTAAGTTTCTTTCTACAATCGCTTCAATAGCAAAAACACCAGCACAAGGTGTTGTCTTAGTTACGTTTATGGGTTCAATTGCCTGTATCATTAACTGGGGCTTCGGTTTGGTCGTTGGTGCGATGTTTGCAAAAGAAGTCGCACGGAGAATAAAAGGCAGTGACTACGCCTTACTGATTGCCTGTGCCTATATTGCATTTATGACATGGGGTGGAGGTTTTTCAGGCTCAATGCCACTTTTAGCCGCAACACCAGGCAACCCAGTTGCTCATTTAATGGTGAGCGAAAGCAACCCACAAGGTATTATTCCTGCAGTTAGTACGCTTTTCTCTGGGTACAATATTTTTATCACGTTAAGTTTAGTCATTTGCTTGCCTTTCATTACCTATATGATGATGCCCAAAAATGGCGAAGCAAAAAGTATTGATCCAAAACTTATTGCGCCCGATCCAACATTTGATAAAAAATTGGATAAAGATGCAACACTTGCTGAAAAAATGGAAGAAAGTCGCTTCTTAGCCTATACAATCGGGGCATTAGGATATAGTTACCTCGGTATGTATTTCTACAAAAACGGATTCAATCTCACAATTAATAATGTAAACCTTATTTTCTTAATCACAGGAATTGTGCTTCATGGCTCGCCAATGGCCTATATGCGAGCAATTATTAATGCCACACGAAGCACAGCAGGGATCTTAGTGCAATTCCCATTCTATGCGGGTGTGCAACTAATGATGGAGCATTCAGGCTTAGGTGGTTTAATCACCGAATTCTTTATCAATGTTGCCAACAAAGATTCTTTCCCATTATTAACCTTCTTTAGTTCTGCTTTTATTAACTTTGCAGTGCCTTCTGGTGGCGGTCACTGGGTCATCCAAGGACCATTTGTTATCCCTGCTGCTCAAGCATTAGGTGCAGATCTAGGTAAGTCTACAATGGCAATTGCCTATGGTGAGCAGTGGATGAACATGGCTCAGCCATTTTGGGCATTACCAGCACTGGGTATCGCAGGGCTTGGCGTGAGAGATATTATGGGCTTCTGCATGACCGCACTTATCTTCACCGCACCAATTTTTATTATTGGTTTATATTTCTTATAGAAAAGGAGTTAAAAATGGAAAATGTTGTTATTATTAGTGCAGTTAGAACACCGATCGGCAGCTTTAATGGTGCATTATCTTCCGTAAGTGCGGTTGATTTAGGTGCAATTGTGATACAAGAAGCCATCAAACGAGCCAATATTGAAAGTGCATTAGTTAATGAAGTCATCATGGGGAACGTATTACAAGCAGGACTAGGGCAAAATCCAGCCCGTCAAGCAGCATTAAAAGCAGGAATAGAGAAAGAAATCCCTTCTTTAACAATCAATAAAGTATGTGGATCTGGTCTAAAAAGTGTCGCATTAGGTGCACAGTCTATTATCAGTGGTGATGCTGATATTGTTGTTGTGGGTGGCATGGAAAATATGAGCCAAGCACCTTATCTTTTAGATAGCAAAGTACGACAAGGCGTCAAAATGGGTAATCTCACATTAAGGGACACAATGATTGAAGACGGACTAACTTGTGCTAGCAATCACTATCATATGGGGATTACTGCCGAAAATATTGCAGAACAATATGGCATTAGCCGCCAAGCACAAGATGAACTCGCATTACGTTCACAAACCTTAGCATCTCAAGCCGTGCAATTAGGTGTATTTGATAAGGAAATTGTCCCTGTTATGGTAAAAACTCGCAAAGGTGACATTATTGTTTCACGAGACGAGTATCCTAAAGCAGATACCACAGCTGAAGGTTTAGCTAAATTAAAACCTGCTTTCAAAAAAGAGGGTACTGTCACCGCAGGTAACGCTTCTGGCATTAATGATGGTGCTGCAGCACTTATTTTAGTTAGCGAAAGCAAAGCTCATGCACTTGGATTAAAAGCCATTGCAAAAATTAGAAGCTATGCCAGCGGTGGGGTAGATCCATCTGTTATGGGATTAGGTCCAGTTCCAGCAACGCAAAAAGCATTGAAAAAAGCAGGAATAAATCTTGATGATATCGATCTGATAGAAGCAAATGAAGCCTTTGCCTCACAGTTCTTAGGTGTTGGCAAAGATCTCAATTTGGATATGAATAAAACCAATATTCATGGTGGAGCTATCGCACTTGGGCATCCAATCGGCGCGAGTGGTGCAAGGATTTTAGTAACGTTATTGCACAATCTTATCGAAAAAGATAAAAAACTTGGACTTGCTACACTTTGTATTGGCGGTGGTCAAGGTATTTCTATGATTGTAGAACGCTTATAACCATTTACTTCCTAAACTACAACAGCGAAATATTTCACTTCTAACTAAAAAAGCGAATTTCTTTTAAGAAATTCGCTTTTCTTTTGATATCCAATTATTCTTTCCTCTCCATCATCGCAATATGCCTTGTCGCAGAAATCCACGCCCCAACATAGCCCATAATTAAACAGCTCACTAACAAGAATATAAATTCGCCAACGCCTAATCCATTCAAACTGAATTGGACGGCAAAAATATCCGTTACATATTTCACTGCAGAAGTAAAATAGCTGATAATAAAACTACTAAAAATTGCTGCAACTAATCCGCCTAACAGGGCATAAATCATCCCCGTATAAAGATAAGGACGGAGAATAAATTGATCTGTTGCACCAAGCAATTTCATCACATCAATACTTGATCGGCTACTATACACATCAGAGCGGATACTGTTACCAATAACCAAGAATACCGCTATCGCCATTAATACAGTACAGAAAATTGCCACATGGGCGATTAACCAAGAAAGTGCGGTTAATTTTTCCATCCAATCATTATCCAAGCGAACTTCTTGTACCCCTTTGATTTTATTTAAATTGGTACGTAACTCATCACGTTTTTCTGACACATTAAATTCGCTCGTCGGTTTTACCATAACGACCGCAGGCAATGGATTATCATCTAAAATTTCCAATTCTTCGCCAAAGCCAGACCAGCTTTTAAATTCCCTCAAGCTTTCTTGGCGAGAAACATAATTAAGGGATTCCACCCCATTTTGTTGGCGGATTTTTTCCACCACCAAATTCGCATCTTCTTCACTTAAATTTTTGTGAAGATAAATCGTCAATTCACTTTCAGGATAAAATTGAGTGGTCGCTAAATGTAAATTTTTCCACATTAAATAGCTCACGGTTGGGATTGTCAGAGACACAGCAATAACCAAAATCGTGAGCAGCGTGCCAAATTTACGTTGCCATAAATCCGCCCATACTGCACGCAAAGTATAGGCTGTTTGAACAAAAACAGATGCATCCGGTCGGCTCATGATTATTCCTTAATAACGTAAATAACCTTGTTCAAGCACAAGACAAGGTTTTGGTTTTTGTTGAATTAAATTAATGTCGTGAGTAGCAATTAACACTGTCATTCCGAGACGATTAAATTCTTCAAACAAATTAAAAATGCCTAAGGAAAGTTCATCGTCTAAATTACCCGTTGGTTCATCTGCCAATAAGAGTTGAGGTTTATGTACAATCGCACGCGCAATATCAACGCGTTGCTGCTCCCCTCCAGAAATTTGTGGTGGCAAATAGTGGGCTTTATTACGCAATCCTACACGATCTAAAGATGCCATTGCTCGAGTATTCGCATCTTTTGGATGCATACCTGCAATAATCAATGGCAATGCCACATTTTCCACCACAGTACGATCTGTTAATAAACGATAATCTTGATGAACCATACCAATTTGGCGACGCAGAAATGGAATTTCGTATTTCGATAAGCGAGTAATATCGTGTCCGTTAAACCAAATCTGACCAGCATTGGCTTTTTCCATTCCCATAATAAGCTTAAGTAATGTACTTTTTCCTGCGCCTGAATGTCCAACCAAATAAGTCATACTTCCCACAGGAAGATGAAAATTCAAGCCTTGTAACGCTGGCTGCGTTGCACCATGATAGGCTTTAGAAACATTTGAGAACTTAATCACAATTTTTCCTTATTCTTTTTGTTCTTCTTCATGAACGAATAATGCCTCAATAAATTCTTTGGCATTAAACTCACGTAAATCTTCTATTTTCTCGCCCACGCCAATATAACGAATAGGCAACTTAAACTGATCAGCTATGGCAAAAATCACGCCGCCTTTTGCCGTGCCATCTAATTTTGTTAGAGAGATCCCTGTTAAACCGACAGCCTCATTAAATAACTTCGCTTGGCTAATAGCATTTTGTCCCGTTCCAGCATCCAGCGTAAGCATAATTTCATGTGGCGCAGTTTCGTCATATTTTTTCATAACACGAACAATTTTTTTCAGTTCGTCCATTAAGTTATTTTTATTCTGAAGACGACCCGCCGTATCCGCAATAAGAATATCAATATTGCGTGCAGCCGCTGATTGCATCGCATCAAAAATGACCGATGCAGAATCAGAGCCAGTGCTTTGCGCAACAACTGGAATATGATTGCGTTCTCCCCAAACTTGAAGCTGCTCAACAGCCGCTGCACGGAAAGTATCGCCCGCCGCAAGCATCACTGATTTTCCTTCAGCCTGAAATTTACGTGCGAGCTTACCAATTGTCGTCGTTTTACCTACGCCATTTACGCCCACCATTAAAATCACATAAGGTTTTTTCGTGCTATCAATCTCTAAAGGTTGTGCTACTGACTCAAGAATATCCGCCATTTCTACTTTTAATTGTTGATATAAAAGCTCAGCATCTTGTAATTCTTTTCGACTTGCATGCTCAGTCAAATTTTTGACGATTTTACTTGTTGTCGGCACGCCAATATCTGCAATCAAAAGTTGCTCTTCTAATTCTTCAAACAACTCATCATCAATTTTCTTTCCTAAGAAAAAACTACGAAAACCCGTGCCAATATTTTGTTTAGTTTTCAGTAATCCCTTAACTAAACGACTAAAAAAGCCCCCTTCACTTGGCTTTTCGCGAGTTTCAATTTCAACAACGGGCTGAAGATCATCTTCTAAATTTTTCGCTTCGATGATTTCTTCGACTGGCTCAAGTACAACTGGCTTAAGTGCGGTTGAAATTTCCTGTATTTTTTCTTCTTCGACTAAATCATTAGCTTCAAATTTTTCAATAGACGGCTCGACATCTTTAATCTTTTCTTCTTCAATTTTCGGCTCAATTTTAGGTTCATCTTGCTTTTTATTACGCCCAAATAACGATGCCCAAAATCCGCCTTTTTTATTTTCTTCAGCCATAAAATGCTCTCTTAACTGTAATCCGATAAAAATGTCGTTTATTCTAGCAAAAAATCGTCTAAACTAAGCACAATTTTCAATAAAAATCGAATCTTTATGAAAAAAATACAAACGCCAAATGCAAAGGGCGAGGTTCGCATTATTGCTGGGCTATGGCGAGGTCGAAAACTTCCAGTATTAAATTCTGAAGGCTTACGCCCAACTGGCGATAGAGTGAAAGAAACGCTTTTTAATTGGTTAATGCCTTATATCCACCAATCTGAATGTTTAGATGGCTTTGCAGGGAGTGGCTCATTAGGTTTTGAAGCACTTTCTCGCCAAGCGAAAAAGGTGACTTTTTTAGAATTAGATAAAACCGTCGCCAATCAATTAAAAAAGAATTTACAAACGCTCAAATGCTCATCAGAACAGGCTGAAGTGATTAATCAAAGTAGTTTGGATTTTCTAAAACAGCCACAAAATCAACCGCACTTTGACGTAGTGTTTTTGGATCCACCTTTTCATTTTAATTTGGCAGAACAAGCAATTAACTTGCTTTGTGAAAATAATTGGCTAAAACTCAATGCGTTAATTTACGTAGAAACAGAGAAAGACAAACCGCTCATCACACCAGAAAACTGGACGTTATTGAAAGAAAAAACAACAGGAATGGTGAGTTATCGTTTATATCAGAATTAGAGAAAAAATTATGTTAGATATCGTTTTATATGAACCAGAAATCCCACAAAATACTGGTAACATTATTCGACTTTGTGCCAATACAGGATTTCGCTTGCACTTAATTGAACCACTAGGTTTTACTTGGGATGATAAACGCTTACGCCGCTCAGGTTTGGATTATCACGAATTTGCAGAAATCAAACGCCACAAGACTTTTGAAGCCTTTTTAGAAAGCGAAAAACCCAAACGTCTCTTTGCACTCACAACAAAAGGCAGTCCAGCACATAGCCAAGTAAAATTTGAACTTGGGGATTATTTAATGTTTGGCCCAGAAACTCGTGGCATTCCGATGTCAATTTTAAATGAAATGCCGATGGAACAAAAAATCCGTATTCCAATGACAGCCAATAGTCGCAGTATGAACTTGTCTAATTCGGTTGCAGTAACGGTTTATGAAGCCTGGCGACAATTAGGCTATGAAGGTGCGGTAAATTTACCAGAAGTAAAATAAACAAAAAAGTGCGGTTAAAATTTAATAAGATTTTTAACCGCACTTTTGTTATTTAAATGGAACTTCTTTTCCAAATATCCGTCTTTTTATCCTAATAAATTCATTTTTTATTTTAGCTAAAGGTTTAGCGGGAATTTGGTTTTTATGAACACTTAATCTTCCCTCATCTAAACTACTCTCGAAATGGCTTTTACCATGAAGAATACAATCTTGAATACATACAGCTGGGAAAAGTTGCATTACTTTATAGTCATGCTGACTTAATAAGTCATCAAATATTAGCGTATCAATTGCGAGATCAAGTCGAGTATTTTTTATCTTATTGAGTAAATATTTAGCGCCTTTAGCTGTTATTGAATACCCACCCATTCCTGTGTGTTTAAATTTTAAATGGAAAATATTACGCTCACATTTTATTTGATACATTTTGCCGAGCATTATTTTTCCATATAACGTTTCTAATTTCAAAATATCTGTATCACTATCAATATAATCAACATTCAACAATTCTTTTGCATTTTCTCCCAAATAAATATCGTCTTCAAAAATATTAATATAATCTAAATTATTTTCTAAAACGAAATTCCATAAAACGATATGGCTTAGTGCACAGGCTATCTCAGCATCGCACAAAGTTGCTTTTGATGAACGATCAAAGGTGATATTAAATTTTTTAGCGGTTTCTTCAATAAGATTGGGCGTAATAGCATCAAAAAATTCGAAAGGAATATTCTGCTTACCGAATTCTTCGGTAATGTGTTTTCGGCGTTTTTGTTCAGTAGTTAAACTGATAACATAATTGTGCTGAGCTGCATTATGCATAATAAGTAACCCAAATAAATAAAAAGTTGGAACAGTATAATATAAAAAGTGCGGTAAAAAAATCATAGAAATTTTCACCGCACTTCTTCGTTTTAAATATTATGTGCTAAACGATACTCAACTAAATCTTCAATGGTTAGCACCGAATAACCAAATTTTTTCGCAAATTCTACAATTTCGGGGGTGCGCCCCATTGTGCCGTCGTCATTCGTGATTTCACAAATAACGCTTGCTTCTTTAAATCCTGCCAGACGCGCTAAATCAACGGAAGCTTCTGTGTGTCCGCGACGAGTAAGTACGCCACCATTTGCGGCTCGAAGTGGGAAAACATGGCCAGGACGATGTAAATCTGTTGGAAGTGCATTATCAGCAATAGCCGTTTGAATAGTGGTTACTCGGTCTGCGGCAGATACGCCCGTAGAAACACCTTTTGCGGCTTCAATCGTTACAGTAAAAGCCGTTTTGTTTACGCTATTATTATGTTCTACCATTGGCGGTAAATCGAGTTGTTGGCAACGTTCATCAGTAATGCATAAACAAACTATACCACTGCCATAACGAATTAATTTTGCCATTTGTTCTGGCGTGATTGTTTCTGCTGGGAAAATTAAATCGCCTTCATTTTCACGATCTTCATCATCTAAAACTAATACGCCATTGCCATGTTTGAAAGCATTAATTGCGTTAAGTACGCGTTCTTCAGCGGTATTGCCGAAGGGAGATAAAATTGACTGATTCATAGTAATTTCCTAATTTGAGATTTCAATTAAATACCAGAATCAGGGCTGAGAAATGCAAATAAAATGAACGATTTGGGAACCCAACTCGTTTTATTCTCTTTCATCCAGACTTTACTGTCGGCTTTGGAATTTCACCAAATCTGCTGACTTTAAAAGTGAAAATCAGGACAATTTAGCAGGAAAAATTTGCCAAAATTTGACCGCACTTTTAAACGCTCGTGGGCTTTACCACCGGTAGGGAATTTCACCCTGCCCTGAGAATGCGAGCTAAGTATAACGCAAAATACCTAGGCACTAAATCAGAACGTGAAAAATATTTTCATTTAGCCTACAATAAACACACTCAATTCTTACGCTATCAAGAGCAGATTATGTCAAAAACAAAAGAGAAAAAAGTCGGTGTCATTTTCGGGAAATTTTATCCTGTACACACTGGTCATATAAATATGATTTATGAAGCGTTCAGTAAAGTCGATGAACTACACGTTATCGTGTGTAGTGACGCGGTGCGCGATTTGAAATTATTTTACGATAGTAAAATGAAACGCATGCCAACCGTGCAAGATCGCTTGCGTTGGATGCAGCAAATTTTCAAATATCAAAAAAATCAGATTTTTATTCATCATTTGATTGAAGACGGTATTCCAAGTTATCCAAACGGCTGGCAATCTTGGAGTGAAGCAGTTAAAACCCTATTTCATGAAAAACATTTTGAACCTTCAATCGTATTTAGTAGCGAACCTCAAGATAAAGCGCCTTACGAGAAATACTTAGGTTTAGAAGTTTCGTTAGTTGATCCTGACCGTACTTTCTTTAATGTGTCCGCCACTAAAATTCGTACGACACCATTCCAATATTGGAAATTTATTCCGAAAGAAGTTCGCCCTTTCTTTGCTAAAACTGTGGCGATTTTAGGCGGAGAAAGCAGTGGTAAAAGCGTGCTTGTGAATAAATTAGCCGCCGTATTTAATACCACTTCCGCATGGGAATACGGACGTGAATTTGTATTTGAAAAGCTCGGTGGCAATGAGCAGGCCATGCAATATTCTGATTATCCGCAAATGGCTCTTGGTCATCAACGATACATTGATTATGCAGTTCGCCATGCACATAAAATTGCATTTATTGATACGGATTTCATCACTACGCAAGCGTTCTGTATTCAATATGAAGGAAAAGCCCACCCATTTTTAGACTCAATGATTAAAGAATATCCTTTCGATGTCACTATTTTGCTTAAAAATAATACTGAATGGGTGGATGATGGCTTGCGTAGCTTAGGTTCACAAAAGCAACGCCAACAATTTCAACAACTACTCAAAAAACTGTTAGATAAATATAAAGTTCCTTACATAGAGATTGAATCGCCAAGTTATCTTGAACGTTATAACCAAGTTAAAGCCGTCATTGAGAAAGTGTTAAATGAAGAAGAAATCAGTGAATTACAAAACACAACTTTTCCTATAAAGGGGACATCTCAATGATTTTATTTGCTGGTGATCCGCACGGAAGCTATGATCATATTTACCCTTTTATAAAAGAACAGGAAAATGTCGCACTGATAATTTTAGGCGATTTACAGCTCACGACAGCAGATGAATTGGATAAACTCGCACAACATTGTGATATTTGGTTTATTCATGGAAATCATGATAGCAAAACCATTAGTGCTTTTGATGCAATTTGGGGTTCTAAGTGGCAATCACGCAATTTACACAATCGCGTAGTTGATATTCAAGGAACCCGCATTGCGGGATTAGGCGGTGTATTCCGTGGGCAAATTTGGATGCCACCAAATCGCCCCATGTTTTTTGATCCTATTCATTATTGTCAATATAGTCCACAGGAGAAGATTTGGCGAGGCGGTGTGCCTTTGCGTCATCGCACGTCAATTTTTCCATCAGATATTGAAATCTTAGAAAACCAACAAGCGGATGTGTTGATTTGTCACGAAGCTCCTAAGCCACATCCGATGGGTTTCCAAGTAATTAATGATTTGGCAATGAAGATGGGGGTTAAGCTAGTATTCCACGGACATCATCACGAAAACTTTACTTATCGAACAAACTACCCCTACAAAATCACAAATGTAGGTTTCCGCAGTCTTGCTGATGCAGAGGGAAATTATTTGCTACAAACGATCGACGATCGTGAAAAATAAATCTATTCCAAAATAAAAGCCGATTCAAATGAATCGGCTTTTTTACATTCAAAGTGCGGTATTACTCCGCATTGTTTTTCGATTTAATGACAGCGTAAACTACACCTGTTGATAAAGCACCAATCGCAATTGCACCAAGATATTTCAACGGCTCAGATACAAATGGAATGACAAATAATCCGCCGTGCGGAGCTTGTAAGGTAATATTTAATCCCATTGAAATCGCACCAGCCACCGCACCACCAATCACAGAGCTAATAATGACTCGAATTGGATCTGCTGCCACAAATGGTAATGCGCCTTCAGAAATAAAGCATAAACCAAGGACAAATGATGCTTTCCCTGCATCGCGTTGGCTAACTGTGAATTTATTGCGAGCAATCCAAGTCGCAACTGCCATACCAATTGGTGGAACCATACCTGCTGCCATTGCCGCAGCCATTGGCGTATAAACTTGGGAAGCAATCAATCCAACCGAAAAAGTGTACGCTGCTTTATTTACCGGTCCTCCCATATCGATACACATCATTGCACCGATAATTGCGCCTAACACAATCGCATTCACTTCGCCCATTGAAGTAAGCCAATTACTTAGCTCTTTCATAATTTCAGCCACTGGTGGATTGATGAGGTAAATCATCGTCAAGCCAACAATCATCGAACCCAAGAGCGGTAAAATTAAAATCGGTTTTAATGAAGTCAGGCTTGCTGGCAATCGAATAATCACATTTAGCCCTTTCACCACATAACCCGCTAAGAAACCTGCAATAATACCACCAAGAATCCCTGCACCCGCTTCACTTGCTAGCATCCCCGCAATCAAACCAACTGCAAGCCCTGGACGATCAGCGATAGAAAATGCAACGTAGCCAGCAAATACGGCGATCATTAATTTAAACGCCACACCTCCACCGATATTCATTAGTACATCAGGAAGATCTTGTAAGATTCCTGTATTTTCAATTACATTGAAACTGAACATAAAGGAAATCGCGATCAACAACCCTCCAGCAACCACTAACGGTAACATATGAGAAACACCAGTCATTAAGTGTTTATACACACCTTTTTTCTCACGGCTTTCTTCTTTCGATTCCGCATTATTTCCACCATCAAAAATTTTAGCTTCTTTAAATGCTTTATCAAATTCTTGCTCGGTTTTCTTCAAGGCTAATCCTGTTGAAGTGCGGTACATTGGCTTACCTTTAAATTTATCTAAAGGCACATCAATATCTGCTGCAATAAATACCAAATCAGCCGCCGCGACTTCTTCTGCAGTAATTTCATTGCCAGCCCCAACTTGACCACGGGTTTCAACTTTTACATTCCAACCTTGTTTTTTCGCATAGGCTTCAATCGCTTCGGCAGACATAAACGTATGTGCAACGCCAGTTGGACAAGCAGTTACCGCAACAATATTTTTTACACCAGAAACACCCGTAAAACTTACCGCACTTTTCGGTGCAACATAATCTGCCCCATTGGCTAAGGCATTTGCCAGCGTTACTTCAGGAGAAATCATGGCGATAGCTTCACCGATAATAAAGACTTTTTTACCAACTAAAGCAGGGTTATTTGGTAATACAGAACCAAATACGAGAACAAGATCTGCTTCGGCTGGTGTTTCTACAATAAAAACATTCGCTTTTTGCGCAGCCGCTCGAAAAACTTCATGTAATAAATAGGCTTTCGCATCGCCTACATTAGCTGATTGGGTTAAAAATAACTTCATACTATCCTTCAATCATCGTTATTTGTACTTTGTCTAAAATGGGGTCAAGTAAACTCAAATCACTCACACCAACATTACTTTGAGACACTGCAAAAGCGGACACAGCCGTAGCAAAAGCTAAAGTTTCAGCTTTCAATAAACCTTTTTCAAAACCATAGATTAAGCCTGCTACCATGGAATCCCCTGCCCCAACGGTACTCACTACATTTTCACATTTTGGTGGTTCGGCTTTGAGCGAGCCTTCATTATTAATCCATAAAGAACCTTCTGTGCCCATTGAAATAATCACATTTTCAATGCCTTCCGCTTTGAGTTGCTGTGCAGCGGCAATAATTTCTTCAAGACGATTTAATGGATGACCAACCCAAGCCTCAAGTTCTCGATGATTGGGTTTTACTAGCCAAGGTTTCGCTTTTAATCCAGCGGCGAGTGCAGCATTGCTACTATCAAGCACAACTTTTACGCCAGCTTGGTGAAGCTGATTTAACCAATCAGCAAACAATTCAGGAGACACACCTCGAGGTAAACTGCCACAAACTGCGACAATGTCATAATTTAAACAATAAGCCAAAGAATCCGTCACAAATTGTTGCCAAACTTGTGGGCTTATTTGATATCCCAAGAAATTTAAATCTGTCACATCCGCTTCAGTCTCGGTAATTTTTACATTGATACGCGTTTTGCCATCAACACGGTGGAATTTATCTTCCAAACCGTGCTGATTAAACATTTGCTCGAAATCAGCTGAATTATCCTCTCCCAAGAAACCACCTACTGCAACATCAACGCCTAAATCTTTTAGTACTTTTGCAACATTAATGCCTTTCCCTGCAGGAAATAAGCCAAGGGTTTCTACGGTATTTACTTCACCAAGTTGGATACGATTTAAACGTCCGACTAAATCATAAGCGGTATTTAAGGTAATTGTTACGACGCTTGCCATACTATTCCCCTAAACCCGATTCGATTACAGCACCGATTCCGTCAATAGCTTGTTGCGCTTCATCGCCTGTCGCAACAAAACGTAAACGAGTCCCTTTCACTACGCCTAATGCCACAATTTTCATCAAGCTTTTAGCACTCACTAATTGAGAATTACGATCAAGGTTTTGAACTGCTACGGAAGCATTATATTTCTTCACTTCGTTTACCAATATCGCACTTGGGCGAGCGTGCAAACCTTGCTCATTTTTAATTACAAATACGGCCTCAATGGCATTTGCTGGCAAATTATCATCTTCTGTTACCGCAGGTGTGTGAATTTGATCGCCCATAATCTCAATGGTATCGGGTTCAGACGGTGGCACTGCCGAAACATTCTCGCCCAAGCCATTGGCTATCGCTTTGCCCAATGATTCAATCGCTTGTTTGGCATCTTCTCCTTCAGCCACAAAACGTAAGCGATGTCCTTGCGTTACACCGAGCGCAACAATCTTCATCAAGCTTTTTGCACTGACGACTTCACTTTCACGAGTAAGATTTTGCACAGTAATTTTAGAAGTGAATTTTTTCACTTCATTAACCAAATTTGCACTTGGACGAGCATGTAAACCGTGTTCATTACGAATTGTAAAAGTTCCTACAACAGCACCTTCTACGGATTGAGTTTTAACATCACACGCTAAACCCAAAAGTGCGGTCAAAATTTCTGTTGAATTACCATTGAGCAAGGTTGTTTGAACCTCGTCATCTAATAAACGCGCCAAAGTTGGATTAATTTGATCACCGACGGCTGAAACAGTTATCACGCCTTTTACGGCCTTGCCATTGTGGCTAAAAATTGTTTTAGCACGACTAAATGCTAAGGCATTTTTCACATTTCCTACGACAGAGTCCGTTACCCATAACCCTTTGCCAAGCGGTAATGCCGCATTATTAATCACTTCAGAAATAAAGCGATTTTCTACCGCACTTTGCACTTGTAATTGCCCCGCATTAATCGCAATTAAAGTTAATAAACTTTGGGTATCTACATCTAAACTGATATTGGCAGCAGGAATTTCAAATGGCTCAATTGTCTCGCCCATTAAAATCGTGCGAAATTCATCCACATCAGTTATTTTTGCTAATTTCGCTGCGGTATCTTCATCGCTCAAAACCTGAGTAAGTTGGCGTAACAAAGACAAATGTTCATCAGATCGCGCCGCAATACCAATCACGACATAAGCAATATTGCCCTCGCCCCATTCTATGCCTTGAGGAAATTGAAACACTTGCACACCCGTTTTCTTTACCATCGAACGAGTATCCAAGGTGCCGTGAGGAATCGCGATACCATTGCCTAAAAAGGTAGAGGTTTGCAACTCACGTGCTAACATTCCTTGCAAATAACCATTTTCCACATTGTCTGCTTGAACTAATGCGGACGCTGCCATTTCAATTGCTTGTTGTTTATCAGCTGCGTTAGCATTTAAATGAATGTTGCTTTCCGAAAGTTCTAACATTCTTGCTCCTTAATAATTTAAAAAGAAAGCTGCGGATGAAACAAATCGACCAGCAGCTTATTGAAAAACAATTATTTAGATGTACAGGCTTTCAGCAGCGCCTCACTACCTTGCACAATATATTCATCATTTTCTCCGCGAGCTTCGCCTTTTTGTAAATCACGCATCGCATCATAAATACCTTGAGCCATACTTTGCGAATCTACTTTTTCCCAACAGCTTACACTTAAACGTTTAAGATTAGCTTGCAATGCTTCCGCATGTAACACGCCACTATAATAAGCATATACATCAGAATCATGTCCGCCTGTATAAAGTTTATCCTGAATTTGTTTCACAGGAACTAAAATACGACCTAAATACCAGTCATTCGCACCACTTGCAAAATTATCTACAAAGAAATTTTCATTCACGCGACCTTTATATGTCGCCACTGTCGCTTCATAAGCTGCTGCATAGGATTTCTGATCGATTTTATCTTTATCTAAATCAATCACTTTTTTATCATTCCCCATAAATGGAATATAGTTGGTAACCGATGACCAAGAAGAACACCCCGCCAACATTAACGTAAAAAATAAAACAGAGATTTTTTTAAACATAGTCATACCTAATTGAGAACCAATAAAAACGCAGCCATTATACTGGCTGAAGGGGATTAAAGAAAGGGCGGTAATTATTCCGCCTCTTTTACTAAAGACACCAAAATCTGATCGATTTTAAAGTTTTCCGTATCAATCACTTCAAACTTGTATTTTCCGTAAACCACAGAATCGGTTTTTTTCGGGATTTTACGTAACATATACATCATAAAACCACTGATGGTTTCGTAGTTTTCTTCATCGGGAAAATAAGCAATATCTAATACTCGAGTAACCTCTTCTAATGGCGTTGCACCATCAATCAGCCACGAATTTTCATCACGGCTCACAATATATTCTTCTTCGTTAGAAACCAATTCCCCCATAACAATACTCATCACATCATTTAGCGTAACAATACCCACTACAAGGGCATATTCATTCACAATAATGGCAAAATCTTCGCCAGTAGATTTAAACAATTCCAACACTTCGTAAAGAGAAAGCGTATCAGGCACAAATAAGGCTTTACGGAGTAGTTTGGGATCTGTGAGCAGCACATTTTCATTCTGCAAATACATAGTTAGCAAAGTATGGGATTCGATATAACCTAAAATTTTGTCGAGGCCATTGTCACAAATCACAATTTTAGAATGAGAATCACGAGAAAGCGTATCCATCACTTCTTGGCGAGAAAAAGTGCGGTCTAAATATACGATGTTTTCACGGGTTGTCATGGTGGAAGTTACCGTACGGGCTTGCATATCGAAAATATTTTCGATCAAATAATGCTCTTGAGTTTTCAATACACCAGCTTCTGCGCCTGCTTCAACTACGGCGAAAATATCTTCAGAGGTCATGCCATCTTCACGCACAGTAGAAATGCGAAATAGACGGAAAAAGGCATTAGCAAGCGTATCAAATAACCACACAAGCGGTTTAAACAGATACATACTAAAATTCATAATACCCACAACGCGCAAAGCCACCATTTCAGGATAAGTAATGGCAATACGTTTTGGAATAAGATCAGCAAATAAAATAAACAAACAAGTCACTAATATAAAAGCGATTGTAGAGGCGGTTGGCTCAATCCAACTTCCTTCAAAAGAACGATTTAAAATATCTGCAATGTAAGGACTTAGTGCACTTTCGCCAATTCCCCCACCCAAAATCGCCACCATATTCAACAAAATTTGAACCACCGTAATAAAACGACCAGGATGCTCTTGTAATTTAAGCACTTGAAGCGCGCGCACATCGCCTTCATTTGCAAGAGATTGCAATTTTAACTTACGAGAACTCGCCAGAGAAATTTCAGCAGAAGAAACAACTGCACTACTTAAAATTAAAGCCACAATTGCCAAAATAGTATGAAATAATTCCATAATCATTACTCAAAAATATAAAAGAAAACGACCGCACTTTGCGGCCGTTTGGGATATTACTTATCGCTGTCAAACCAGCCACGAATAAATTGGATAGACAAAAATAATGTCGCCAGCAAGAATACATATAAAATCCACGAAACAATCGGATTGCTTGGTGTATCATCAGCAGTAATTTCTTTAATTGAGGTTGCATTACGATATTCATCTATCATCGTAATACGCCAACCATAGTATTTAATTTGCACAAGTTTGTTGTCATTACCCAAAGCCTGCGCTTCAGCCTGTAAATTGGCTGATCCAAATTTGAAGTAGAACGGGAAACCCCAACGTGTATCTTCATTGCGATACACCATAATTTTGCCATCGTCATTTTGCGTATTGATGTAATACACATCACGTGTTGGGCTATCAGCTGGATTTGATTTTGTGATGGGGCCATCTTTATCAACACGTTTAACTTCTACGCCAGTAACACGCGTCACATCGTAATGAGGAAATACATAATTCACCACAGAAAACATAAAACCGTGGAATAAAAAAACAACAATAAATAAGAAATATTTAAAAAACTTTCGCATACTTTTCCCTTGTCAGAACTGTTCATTTATTCTACACGAATTTTAAATAAACGCTCGAAATTTTGTGTAGTGATTTGAGCAAACGCCTCGGCAGAAACGCCCTTTAAGATTGCCACGTATTCACATACTTCTCTCGTATAAGCGGGTTGATTTTCTTTTCCTCGATAAGGCACTGGTGCAAGATAAGGCGAATCCGTTTCCACCAATAAGCGATCCATTGGTACATAACGAATAACCTCACGAATCGCTTCAGCATTTTTAAAGGTGACAATGCCAGAACAAGAAATGTAAAAACCTAAATCCAACGCTTTTTTCGCAAATTCCATGGTTTCCGTAAAACAATGAATAACACCACCGCACTTTTCAGCATGGTGTTGGCGTAACATTGCAATGGTGTCATCGCCTGCCGAACGTGTATGAATAATCACAGGCTTCTCTAATTGGTTTGCAATATCGATTTGGCTACCAAACACCGCTTGTTGTGCCGCTTTATTGTCTGAGTTGTAATAATAATCTAAGCCAATTTCGCCAATCGCAATCACTTTCGGATCTTGCGCCAAACGCAATAAGCGTTCTGCGTCATAAGGTTCTTCTTCAAAATCCAGTGGATGCACACCACAAGCAAGGGAGACATTATTAAATTCCCGTAAAGAGTCATAAGCCTGCTCAAAGCGGCTTAAGGTTACACCAATGGCGAGCAAATGTTTCACATCACGTGCGCACGCTTTTTCCACCACATCTGCGATATTTTTGTGTAAATTTTCATAATCCAACGCATCTAAATGACAGTGAGAATCAACAATAAACATAATTATTTTCCTAATTTGTACCTTGGGTAAATTGATAATTAACCCTTAAACACTTCTGTAACTAATCTGGTCAAGCCATCTAATAGCATTAATTCAACATTCACGCCATTAATCGTCAGCAAATCTGACCGCACTTTTTGCATAATTTTAATGGCTTGTAATAAACCAAGAGCAGTTTGCTCATCGCTGAATTGTTCGATACCACGCCCAAGATCAGCCACTTGTCGATAGCTATCAATTTCAAGTTTATGCTTTAAACAATCAGAAAGGAAAGCCAAAATCCAATCCACTTGCTGAACATAGCGTTCTTTATCAAACAACGGAAGTAATTCCAATGGCGAACGTCGGCGATAGAACACCCAAAATTGACGCAAGAAGTTTTTACGCTGTTCAATCAATCCTTCTTGTAACGTTTCTAATGCTAAAAGCGGACGCCCAAGATTCATCGCAAGTGCGGTCAAAATTTCCTGATTTTCTGCCGCACTTTTTGATTTCAACCAATCAAGAGCCATTTGTTCATTAGGCACAGACAGATTCCACACTTGGCATCGACTGTAAATAGTTGCCAACAAACTTGCCGAACTATCCGCTTGAAGTAAAAAATAAGTATTTGGACGAGGCTCTTCCAATGTTTTCAATAACGCATTGGCAGCTGCTTCCGTTAAACGTTCAGCTCCTTGCACATACACCACTTTATTGCCGTTTTGTTGTGCATGTTGAGCAACAATTTCATTAATGTTGCGTACTTGATCAACGCCAATATCCTTACCGTCAATCGGGCTTAACTCGTGATAATCAGGATGACTATGGGCTTGCATTAAATGACAAGAATGGCATTGATCACAAGGTTTATCGCCTTGAGCCACACACATTATTTTCTGTGTAAGTGCATCAAATAAACGTTCTACATCTAAACCAGCATCCGCTTTAATCAGCACAGCATGATGCCCCAAACCTTCATCAAAGGTTTGAGCAATTTGATGATAAATTGGCATTAGCCAAGGGTAAAGAGCGGTCATTTTTTGTTTGATTTCCACCAATTTTTAACCGCACTTCCGATATCAGCTTGAACAAGTTCAATAGTCTGCTCTGCATTAATTACGACTGCTTTTGGATTATCTTTTACTAATTCTAAATAGCGTGCTCGAGTGCGGTGGAAAAAATCTAAATCCATTTGCTCAATACGGTCTAACTCGCCACGTCCACGAGCTCGTGCTAAACCGACAATCGGATCTATATCCAAATAAATGGTGAGATCTGGCTCAAAATTGCCTAATACAGTTTCTTTCAAAGTAAGCATAAAATGCGGGTCTAATTGACGTCCGCCGCCTTGATATGCCTGAGATGACATATCGTGACGATCGCCCACTACCCATTTTCCTTGCATTAAAGCAGGCTTAATCACATTTTCCACCAACTGAATACGTGCTGCATAAAGCATTAATAACTCTGCTTTTGCTGTCACAGGTTCTTCAGTTTCATATTTGATTAAATGACGTAATTTTTCTGCCAATGGCGTTCCACCAGGCTCGCGTGTAAATACAACGTCTTGAATACCCAGTTCATGCAAAACTTGCACAACAGACTGATGAGCGGAACTTTTCCCCGCGCCTTCCAAACCTTCAATAACAATAAATTTTCCTTTCATATTTTCTTCCGCACTTTTATTTGGCATTTTTCTGGCTGCGATACCAACGTAAATATTCTTGTACCGCTTTATTATGTTCATTCAAATTTCGGGTAAATTTATGCCCACCAGAACCATCTGCCACAAAATAATAAAAATCTGTTTTTTCAGGCTTCGCAACAGCCTGTAACGAACTTTCACTTGGCATAGCGATAGGTGTTGGCGGTAATCCATCAATTACATACGTATTATAAGGCGTTGGCATTTCTAAATCTTTTTTGCGAATATTACCATTGTAATTTTCGCCCATCCCATAAATTACCGTTGGATCCGTTTGTAATTTCATTTTTGCTTTTAAGCGGTTGATAAATACAGAGGCTACTTTTGCTCGCTCAGCAGCAATGCCCGTTTCTTTTTCTACGATAGAAGCCAAAATCAACATTTCATAAGGATTGGCTAAAGGTAAATCCTCGTCACGCTCGCTCCAAGCCTTATTTAACGCCTTTTTCATTCTCTCTGCTGAACGTTTCAGTAGCTCCAAGTCTGTGGATTTAGGCGTATAATTGTAAGTATCAGGATAAAGCCAACCTTCCACATTTTTTAGCTTGAGATTTTGACCAACATCTGGCAAATCAAGTAACGCGAAAATTTCTTCGTTACTCTTATCTTTCAAGGTTTGTACTAAGTGCGGTGCATTTTCAAGATCTTTTCGCCAATCCTTGAAAGTTTTTCCTTCAATCCATTTTACATTGAACTGCACTTCCTTACCTGAATTAAGCAAATCCAGTAAATCTTGCACAGTTTTAACGTTCTCAAGAGAATAAGTCCCTGCTTTTATTTTATTTAGCTCAGGTTTCAACTTCAGCAAATAAGGTAATAATTTCCCATCATCAATTAACTTTTCTTGCTCAAAAAGTGCGGCTAATTTTGAACCTGTTGTGCCACGTTCAATAGTTAAAAGTTGATCTGCCTGCGCATTTACTGGTGTTTTTACAAATTCAGTCATTTTGTAATAAGCAAAACTCGCCACGCCCGCTAAAATCAAAATTAAAAGTAAAATCGCAATTAAAAATTTCTTCATAAGCTATAAGAAAGAGAAAATAAAAAACAACAAAAGGGGCAATTAAGCCCCTTTGTTTTTGATACTTTGTTATTTATTAAAATACTGAATATTCGCTCTTTTACGCAATGCTTTGACCCAATCGTTCGTCGCATCTTGTAATTGAGTATTTACTAAACGTTCATATGCTTTTTGGGTATAGGCTTCAGTAGTAAGATCGCCGTCACGTGTGCCAGTTACTTCCAAAATATGCCAACCAAACTCAGTTTTAAATGGTGCAGAAATCACACCTTGTTTACTTTTTACGACGGTTTGCGCAAACTGTGGTGCATAAGTTTCTGGGAACGCATAACCTAAACTTCCACCATTCGCCCCTGATAAATAATCTTTAGAATACTTTAATGCGGCATCAGCGAAAGTTGTTTTACCTGCAATAATATCAGAACGAATTTTAGCTAATTGTTTTTTTGCTTGAGCATCATTTAACAATGGATTAAGTTTTAACAAAATATGGCGAACTTCATATTCTTTACCTGTAACTTTCTGTGCCGTACCCTTTTCTTTCGCTTCTTCTAACATTTTTTGACCGAGTGCGACGACTTCTTCACGCGTCACATCAATACTTTCTTGAATGGCTTTATTACGTACAGCCCCCATCATCATTTGATTGGCAATTTGCTGACGGAATGTATTTAATGAAATACCTTGATAATCCAGTGCATCCAAAAATTGACCATAAGTTAAGCCATTTCTAGCTGCGGTGTCTTCCACAATATGATCAATTTCACGAGGATCAATTTTAACACCTGATTCTTGAACTGCTTTTTGCACCAAAATATCATCAATAATTTTATCAATCGCACTTTGGCGATCGCCTTTTTTACCCATATTCGCACGTACTTGACTTTCTAATACAGGAATACCATCCACTGTCGCTACGACACGTTCCTCCGCTTGTGTCATAGAAACAAAAGCAACACATCCCAAAGCAGCCAATAAAAAAGATCTTAAAACAAATTTTTTCATTTTCATTTCATCAAAAAAGAGTCCATAACGTTGGTTAGAGTAACAATTCTATTGAAGGTTCACAATAGATAAGATTTATTTCCCTAGAATAGCAACTTCGTAACAGCCATCTTGTTTTTCAGTTCGAACTTGGACAAGTTCATCACGGCTTGTTGGCACATTTTTACCTACGTAATCAGCACGAATGGGTAATTCACGATGACCACGATCAACAAAAATCACTAATTCAATTTTTGCAGCACGACCAAAATCAGTAAGCGCATCCATTGCCGCTCGAATGGTTCGACCAGTAAACAGCACATCATCAACCAAAATGACGGTTTTATCTTGAATATTCAAATATTGTGATGAACCACTATAAACTGGCATTTTATCTTCCTGATCCACCAAAGTTAAATCATCGCGATAAAAAGTGATATCCAGCTCCATTGAGGGTAAATTTATACCACTTAATTCTTCAACTCGACGTTGTAATAATTCAGCAATTTCCGCACCACGGCGTTTAATCCCAACAATAATAAGATCATCCAAAGATTGATGCTTTTCAATAATTTCGTGAGAAATACGCGAAATCGTGCGAAGAAAACGATCGTGGTCGATAATAATTTTTTCCATTTTTCCCAGCTTTATCAATAATGTTTTGATGCGCAAAGTATAAAGAAAATACGCCTAAAAAGCGATGGTATTTGCACCATTTTTATCCTTCGTTATACTATCCAAAACATTCCATCAAAGGAAATAAAATTATGCGCTACTCCATTCAAGATTTTATTCAACTCATTGCCCAACTTCGTAATCCAAATGGCGGATGCCCTTGGGATTTAAAACAAAATTATGAATCCATGATTTCTTGCTTAACGGAAGAAACTTACGAAGTAATCGAAGCGATTGAGAAAAAAGACATACCAAACTTACGCGAAGAATTAGGGGATTTATTGTTACAAGTCGTTTTCTTCAGCCAACTTGCTACGGAAGATAAATACTTTACTTTTGACGATGTGTTACAAGATGTCGCTGAAAAAATTGTGCGCCGTCATCCTCATGTGTTTGGCGATGCAAAAGCTGGGGATGAAACAGAAGCTCTTTCCCATTGGAACGAAATGAAAGCCAAAGAAAAACAAGGTAAAAGTGAAGAAACCTCTATTTTAGATAATGTGCCTCGTGCTTTTCCTTCTCTTACGCGAGCGGCAAAATTACAAAAACGTTGTTCAAAAGTAGGGTTTGATTGGGAAGAAATTTCACCCGTATTTGACAAAGTGCGGGAAGAATTAGAAGAAGTTCAAGCTGAAATTAACCGTACTTCGATTGAACAAAATAAAGTCGAAGAGGAAATCGGCGATTTATTGTTCGCAACTGTCAATCTTGCTCGACACTTAAAATGTGATCCTGAAGATGCATTACGAAAAGCGAATTTAAAATTTGAACGTCGTTTTCGAGCAGTAGAACAAGCGGTTCAACAACAAGGTAAGCAAGTGAATAATGTGCCACTTATTGAATTAGATTTGTTGTGGGATGAAGTGAAAAAACAAGAAAACTAATTGAAAAGTGCGGTAAAAATTAGCACGATCAAACAATCATCAGATCAATATTTCTCATCTAAATTATTATTAAGAATTTTAACAAATAGCAGTAAAAGAAAGCAAAAAGCCGCTAAATCTCTTTAGCGGCCTTTCTAAATTTGGCTCCTCCTGCGGGACTCGAACCTGCGACATATGGATTAACAGTCCACCGTTCTACCGACTGAACTAAGGAGGAAATGGTGCCTCGAGGCGGAATCGAACCACCGACACGGGGATTTTCAATCCCCTGCTCTACCGACTGAGCTATCGAGGCGTTATCGTTATTGGCTACTGCCTGACAACGAGGCGTATTAAACTATTTTTTCGGTTTTCGGTCAATAACTAAATTCAAAAAAAATGGAAAAAATATTTCGTTTGAATAGTTAATCATCAATATGTTTATTAAAACAACGAAATAATAAAAACTATTTTAAAATTTGCCGCACTTTTTAATAAAAAATGCTCGATGGTGTTAGCCAGCGAGCATTTTGATTATATAAACAAATCTAATTATCGTCTTACACGGAATTTTTTCTGTGCCTTATCAACTTTCAACAAATAATTGCGAGCTTGTGATGATGGGTGAGCAGTCGTTAGAATACGATAAACTTGCTCTGGATACATTTGGTTGATTTTGTAAATCGCCGTATCCTTATCATTATCAAAAACACGTAACACTGCACCTGCACCACTATTATATGCAGAAATCATTGCAAAACGTTTTGAGGTTGGATTTGTAATACCATCTAAATATTGATTTTGCAAAATCCATAAATAAGACACGCCAGCATCAATATTATTTGCAGGATCATATAAATAACGCGTTGATGGCTGTCCACCTTTGCCTTTCATTGTAAATACATCTCGACCCGCAGTGTGAGGAACTACCTGCATTAAACCAATGGCATTGGCATAGCTAATCGCATATGGGTTAAAACTTGATTCTGTTTGCATAATACCCAAAATCAAACTTTCATCAATGCCATAACGTTGTGCAGCTTTACGAATCAATGGTAAATATTTTCGCGCACGCACCTCTACGTGGTTTGCAATCATAGGAATAGAGACAAATTGCACGGTATGCCCATTCTGTAACCGACGAGTTTGCAATTTATTTTGAATCAAATAAGTGGCGAAATTACTTGCGATAACTTGGTTCGCAATTTGTTGTCCTTGATGATCCACAACCTGCCCCAAGAGAAATGGGCGAGAGCTAATCGGCACATCGCCAGAAGCAAATAAATCAATACCTTTTGCATCCGCACCCATTAACAAGGTATGAACAATCGCATTATGTAAACGATTTGGATCTTGCTGGGTTTCAATAACGATATTACCTTCATCAAAACTCACATGGCTACGCGTATAAAAGGAATCTGTATATTTCACATAATCTTTACGGCTTGCCACTAATAATTCATTGACACCCCAAATGCGGTCAATATTATGTGAAAATTGCCCAGTGAGAATATCTAACCCTTGCGTGTCTTTAGCAAAGGCTTCATCATAGTTAATACCTTGATTCAGTGAGTTACTACAAGCATACAAAAAAGGCAAAAATGCCAATAATAAATATTTTTTCATTGTAGGATAAATAACTAATTTGATGGTGGAACATAGCCTTCAATATGAACATCTTTACCTTCAAACAAAAAATTAACCATTTCTTGTTCTAATAATTTACGGTGCTCTGTATTCATCATATTAAGTTTTTTTTCATTCACAAGCATCGTTTGTTTCTTAATCCATTCGCTCCAAGCCTGTTTACTTACTGAATCAAAAATACGCTTCCCCAACTCTCCTGGATAAAGTTGGAAATCTAAGCCTTCCGCTTCTTTTTTAAGATATTCACAAAATACTGTTCTTGCCATAATGATTCCTTACAAATTGTATTAAAAGATTTTTCACAGGCTGAGCCAGCCCGATCGATTCAGGATTTTGCGGATCATACCAATATTTGACCGCACTTGATAGATTTGATTGGTATTCTTTTGGACTTTCCATCACTTTTCGCCAGTCCAAATTAGCCTGCTCCACGCATAAAGTACTTTCCATTTCGGCGTAAATTGGATGAATATCTAAATGAAAATGGCTGAATGTATGTCGAAAACTCGACCATTCTTGATAATGCGTGACTTTTTCTTGGGCTAAAAAACGAAGCAACGAGGCTTTATCTTCAAATTGTGGAAAACAAAATAATCCGCCCCATAATCCCGAGTTTTCTCGCTGTTCCAAACACACTTTGCCATTTTTCGACAAAATTAAAAAATAGGTAGTTTTTTCTGGCATCACTTTTTTAGGTTTTTTAGCTGGAAATTTTTCCCAGTTTGCATTTTTATAAGCCAAACAATCAATATTTAACGGACAAAGATCGCATTTGGGCTTAGTTCGCGTGCAAACCATTGCACCAATGTCCATCATTGCTTGATTAAAATCTGCCACACGCGCCGTAGGTGTAACTTGCTCCGTTAATGTCCACAAGCGATTTTCTACTTTTTTCTCTCCACTCCATCCCTCAACAGCAAAATAACGCGCCAACACACGTTTCACATTACCATCTAAAATTGGATAAGGCTGATTTAAAACAGAAGATAAAATAGCACCAGCAGTCGAACGTCCCACTCCAGATAACGCCCAAACTTGCTCAAAATTTGTTGGGAAATTTCCATTAAATTCATCCCGCACTTTTTGAGCGGCTTTATGTAAATTACGCGCTCGTGCGTAATAGCCCAAGCCTGTCCATAAATGTAACACTTCATCTTGTGAAGCATTGGCAAGTGCGGTGATATTTGGAAATGTTTTGATAAACCGCTCAAAATAAGGAATTACCGTCGCAACTTGCGTTTGCTGTAACATCACTTCAGAAAGCCATACACCATAAAGCGTTTTATTTTGCTGCCAAGGTAAATGCTTTCGTCCAAACTTGTCGTACCAAGCTAAAACAGATTTGGCAAATGGTGCATTGATGGAGGATTTTGCTAACATAGAAAGAAAAGTGCGGTTAAAAATGCTGATGATTTTACACGAAAATAGAGCTTGTTTATCTGTATTTTTTCAGTATAATTCGCAACCTATTTGGTGCCAATTATGGCGTATTATTCACTCACGCGGTGTGGGAAGAAAGTTCTTATAGCGGCGTGGCTTCATTTTGAGGTTTTTCTATGAAACAAGGTATTCATCCAGAATATAAAGAAATTACTGCGACTTGTTCTTGCGGTAATGTTATCAAAACACGTTCAACTTTAGGCAAAGACATCAACCTTGATGTGTGCGGTAACTGCCACCCATTCTACACTGGTAAACAACGTGTTGTTGATACTGGTGGTCGTGTCGAGCGTTTCAACAGCCGTTTCAAAATTCCAAGCACAAAATAATTTGGACTTGTTTAAAAACCCCGCCAATTTGCGGGGGTTTGTTTTATAAAGCTAGCACTACAATACGTTGAACTTAATTAAAGATAATAATGTTCTACGTAATTTAATTTATCATCAAGTTTTAAAACTAAAGGCTGACCTGTTGGAATTTCAAAATCCATAATTTCAGCATCAGAAATACCAATAATATGTTTTGCCAACGCACGGAGTGAGTTACCGTGAGCAACCACTAAAACACGTTTGCCAGAAAGCATTGCTGGCGCAATTTGATCTTCCCAGAATGGTAATGCTCGTTCTAATGTTAATTTTAAATTTTCTGCGTTTGGTACTACGCCAAATGGAATATTTGCGTAACGACGGTCATTGTGTGCCGAATTTGGATCTTGCGGATCTAAATCTGGTGGAGAAATATCATAAGAACGACGCCAAATATGAACTTGTTCGTCACCGTATTGCTCCGCAGTCGCTTTTTTATCTAAACCTTGCAAAGCACCGTAGTGACGTTCATTTAAACGCCAGTTTTTCACTTGGGGAATCCATAATTGATGGGATTCTTCTAATACAATATTACAAGTTTTGATTGCTCGAGTTAAAACAGAGGTAAATGCGATGTCAAATTCATAACCTTTGTCTAACAACTTTTTACCCGCTGCTTTTGCTTCTTCTACGCCGCGTTCTGTTAAATTTACATCACGCCAACCCGTGAATAAGTTTTTCGCATTCCATTCACTAAAACCGTGACGGATAAATACTAATTCCATAAGAATCTCCTAATGTTTTCAAATAAAAAGAACGTACATTTTATAGCAAAAAATCCTTAGCTTTAAAAGTTAAAAGGGATGATTTCCTGATCTTTAGCAAAAAATAACCATCAAACTTTTTCGCCTTTTAACAAATATGATAAGATTTGCGAGTTTTACGAATTTAGGATGAATTATGTTGCGTTTTGGCGTTAATCAAAAAACATCATTATTATTAACCGCACTTTTAAGCTGCGGTTTATTAATATTTTCGCCTGTCAGCCAATCTTCAGATCTCAATCAAATTCAAAAACAAATTAAGCAACAAGAATCTAAAATTGAGAAGCAAAAACGTGAGCAAACTAAGTTGCAAGCGAATTTAAAAAAACACGAGAGTAAAATTAACACTGTTAAGGGAGAACTGCTTGAAACCCAAATAAGTTTAAAGGAAATTCGTAAGCAAATTGCCGATGCAGATAAGCAGCTCAAACAATTAGAAAAACAGGAACGTGAGCAAAAAACACGATTAGCTAAACAAACGGATATAATTTACCGTTCAGGCATTAATCCATCGCTGATTGAACGAATGTTTGCCCAAGATCCAACAAAAGCAGAGCGAATGAAAGTTTATTATCAGCATTTAAATCAAGTTCGGATTGAAATGATTGAGAATTTAAAAGCAACCCAAGCACAAATTGTAATGCAAAAAGAGGCGATTCTCGCTCAGCAAAAGAAGCACCGAAATCAACTTTCCACACAAAAAAAACAACAACAAGCATTGCAAAAAGCACAGCAAGAGCATCAATCTACGCTGAATGAACTCAATAAAAATTTAGCCCTAGATCAAGATAAATTGAATGCATTAAAAGCAAACGAACAAGCACTTCGTCAAGAAATTCAACGAGCAGAACAAGCCGCGCGCGAACAAGAAAAACGTGAAAGAGAGGCACTTGCGCAACGCCAAAAAGCTGAAGAAAAACGAACATCAAAACCTTATCAACCCACTGTGCAAGAACGCCAATTACTTAATAGTACAAGCGGTTTAGGGGCGGCAAAAAAAAAATATTCCTCACCAGTTTCTGGTTCAATTTTGCATACTTTTGGTTCTATCCAAGCAGGCGAAGTACGTTGGAAAGGTATGGTAATTGGCGCATCAGCAGGCACGCCTGTTAAAGCAATTGCAGCTGGACGCGTTATTTTAGCGGGATATTTAAATGGTTATGGTTATATGGTTATTGTTAAACACGGTGAAACTGATTTAAGTTTATATGGCTTTAATCAAGCGGTGTCAGTGAAAGTTGGTCAGCTTGTTTCTGCAGGACAGGTTATTGCTCAAGTAGGAAACACAGGAGAAATATCACGTTCCGCGCTTTATTTTGGTATTAGCCGTAAAGGAACGCCAGTAAATCCTGCAGGGTGGGTTCGTTGATGAATATTCTGATAAAAAGTGCGGTAAAAAATTTCATTATTTTTTCTACCGCACTTTATGCCTCTTTTTCTTTTGCTCAAAGCAAACTTGCGATTGTCATTGATGATGTAGGCTATCATTCCAAGGAAGATGCAGCAATTTTTGCGATGCCGCGTGAAATATCGGTGGCAATTATCCCTGCAGCACCCTATGCTCGAGTACGTAACCAAGAAGCGAAATCTCAAGGCAGAGATATTTTAATCCATATGCCTATGCAACCAATTAGTGCAATTAAAATCGAAGACGGTGGATTACATTTAGGAATGTCTGCAGCACAAGTAAATAATCGCGTTAATACCGCTAAAAATATTGTACGTGATGCCATCGGTATGAACAATCATATGGGCAGTGCAGCAACGGCCGATCCCCAATTAATGACTTATTTAATGACCGCACTTCAAGAAAAACATTTATTCTTTTTAGATAGTCGAACAATAGGAAAATCTGTCGCAGGAAAAATAGCAAAAGAACAAGGCGTGCGTTCATTAGATCGCCATATATTTTTAGATGATAGTAACGAACTAGCTGACGTTCAACATCAATTTCAATCTGCAATTCGCTATGCCAGAAAACACGGCACCGCAATTGCGATAGGACATCCTCGTCCAAATACCATTGCGGTGTTACAAGCAGGACTTCGTAATTTACCCGAAGATATTCAATTAGTCGGAATGGGAAACTTATGGCGAAATGAAAAAGTTATTCCGCCCAAGCCATTTATTTTATTATTCAGCGAAATGCCTGCGCCAACCTCAATGGAACCTTTTGAGCCTGTGGGATTATTGCGTGGAGTACCAAAATAAAAAACTGATGTTTAAATTAGTTTTTTATCTTATTTAACAAGCGCATTTCTCAATTTACCTTGATGTCTTTCTAACAATACTTTCGCTTCTGATTTTGATAAATTGCTTAAAATCATCATAATCGCCAATTTGGCGTTTTGATCTGCTTCGAGTAATGTCTGTTCGGCTAATGTTTTATTGCAATCCGTTGCTTGCATTACGATACGCACGGCGCGTGCTTTAAGTTTCTCGTTACTGGCTTGAACGTCCACCATCAAATTCTCGTAACATTTACCCAGTAAAATCATACTTGCCGTAGTCAGCATATTCAGCACCATTTTTTGTGCGGTACCAGATTTTAATCGGCTAGAACCTGTTAAAACTTCAGCACCTACAAGGGTTTCAATGGCAATATCTGCTATCTCAGCCATCACAGATTTTGGATTACTCGCAATAGAAATTGTCAAAGCACCAAGCGATTTTGCATACTGAAGACCAGCAATAATATAAGGTGTGCGACCACTTGCGGCAATACCAGCTAATACATCATTTTTTGAAAAATTTATACTTTGTAGATCCTCAAGTACAGCTTTTGTATTGTCTTCTGCCCCTTCTACGGGATGACGGATAGCATGTTCGCCCCCCGCAATAATACCTTTGACCATTTCCGAAGATACACCAAATGTAGGAGGGCATTCTGAAGCATCTAATACGCCGAGACGACCACTGGTGCCTGCACCAATATAAATTAAACGCCCACCTTGTTGAAAAGCCTGCACAATTTGCTCTACAGCTAACGAAATCTGCGGTAAACAGCGTTCAATAGCAAGCGGCACACATTTATCTTCTTCATTCATTAATCGAACAATTTCTAAAGCACTTTGACGATCAATATCAACTGAATTCGGATTTCTTTGTTCCGTAATTAACATGGATAAACTTTTTAATATAATGTCATTCATATTTTGACCTTAGTCTTTAGGAAAAATAGCCCCCAAACTAACCGCACTTTTTGCCCCAGTTACACTAGGCAGGTTTGCAGGTAAATTGTTCATTCGACAATAAGCCAACCAAGCAAAAGCAGCGGCTTCTACATAATCAATATCAAAACCTTGCTCTGTCGTTGTACCAACCTGCCAATCGAGTAAATTATCATGCAACCCACGCATAATTAAGCTATTCTTGGCGCCGCCGCCACATACTAATAAACGTTTTGGTAAATCTGTTTGGAGTTGATTTAGTGCATTAACAATGCTTGTTACCGTCAATTCAACAAGAGTCGCTTGCACATCTTCTGGACGCAAAGACTCTTCAACTGAAAGTGCGGTCAATTTTTCCCTTGTTTTTGCTATTTTGTGATTTAACCAAGCAAGGTTAAATAATTCTCTCCCAGTACTCTTGGGTGCAAGTAAAGAAAAGAAAGGTTCATTGAGTAATTCATCAAGTAGAAATTGATTTACTTTACCTTTTACTGCCCACTTGCCATTTTCATCATAACGAAGCCCTTGATGTTTTTCTATCCACTGATCTAATAAGGTATTGCCCGGGCCTGTATCAAAACCGATAACAGATTGATTTGGAAACAAAATAGACACATTACTAATCCCACCAATATTTAAAACAGCTGTAGCAAAATTAGCATTTGAAAATACCGCTTCGTGAAACGCAGGCACAAGTGGCGCACCTTGCCCTCCCCAAGCCATATCCTTACGGCGAAAATCTCCAATAACCGAAATGCCTGTCTTAGCGGCAAGTAAATTCATATCGCCTAATTGCATTGTAAATGGAAATTGTGAATTTGGAGAATGCCATACCGTTTGCCCGTGGCAACCAATAGCCTGAATTTGATTTGGCAAAAGAGTATTTTTCTGCAGAAAAGCATTGACACAATCACTGTATAGCAAGGCAAGTTTATGATCCAGTTTGCCTAAATTTTGTAGAGTTGTTTCACCTACTTGAACAAGTGTGGTTAATTTCTCACGCAAATCTTCTGGCATAGGAAAAAAATCAGATAAGATAAGTCGAGGCTCTAGAGAAAAATCAACGAGAGCAATATCTACTCCATCTAGACTAGTTCCAGACATCATGCCAAGATAATATTGAGGTTTCATATTAATCATTTCTATATTTCTATTTTGATGATTATATCGCTAACTTAACAATAAAAATAATTAAATCATCAAACAAAAACACAACTAAAAACAATTACATAAAATTGAAAACACCCGAAGCACAGTGAAAATCTGCTAGATTTCCACCGCACTTTTTTAGCGTTCAAGTCCATTTATTTCTCTAAAATACCATTCTTGCATTTCTGAATAATCTCATCCACGCACCATCTTCTGTCCAGTTTTCTGGGTGCCAAGAGTTACTCACAGCACGGAACACGCGTTCAGGGTGTGGCATCATAATAGCAACTCGCCCATCCAGATTTGTAATTGCAGTAATGCCCTCCACAGAGCCATTCGGGTTGGCAGGATATAGTTCGGTAGGGTTACCGTTATTGTCGATGTATTGTGCGGCAATGATGCCTTGTGCTTTTAAGCCTACAAGCTGTTCAGCTGATTTAAACTTAACTTGCCCTTCCCCGTGGGAAACCGCAATGGGCATATGTGAGCCAGCCATTCCTGCAAACCAAGCTGAAGCCACTTCATTAATTTTCACTAAACTCACACGCGCTTCAAAGCATTCAGATTTGTTGCGTACAAAACGTGGCCAGTTTTCTGTACCGGGGATAATTTCCGCCAAGTTAGAGACCATTTGACAGCCATTACATACACCTAAGGTCAGTGTGTTTGGATTGATAAAAAATTGGCTGAATTGATCGTGTAATTTCGGGTTAAATAAGATGGATTTTGCCCAACCACCCCCTGCGCCAAGCACATCGCCGTAAGAGAAACCGCCACAAGCAACCATTGCATTAAATTCGGCTAAATTGCGACGACCAGTCATTAAATCAGACATATGCACGTCAATTGCATTAAAGCCTGCACGATCAAATGCTGCAGCCATTTCATAATGACTATTTACACCTTGTTCACGTAAAATTGCAATGGTTGGTTTTACACCTTTATTGATAAATGGCGCAGTAATATCTTCGTTCACATCGTAAGTCAAAAATGTGGATAAGCCTTTATCGTCTGGATTCTTCTTAGCTTCAAACTCTTGCTCAGCACAATCTGGATTATCGCGTAAGCGTTGCATTTGGTAAGTTAATTCTGCCCAAATACTACGTAATTCAGTGCGTTTTTCGCTGAATAATTTATGGCTGCCGCGGCTGATCTCAAAGCGATCATCAGCAGTTACCGTACCAAGTTCGTGGGTAATGCCAAGCAAATTGTGAGCATTTAACACTTCACGCACGCATTCTAATTGGCTGTCAGCAACTTGGATAACCGCCCCCAATTCTTCGTTAAATAATACCGCTAAATCATTGTTGCCTAAGGCGGAAATATCCACTTCTACCCCACAATGCCCAGCAAACGCCATTTCTGCAAGAGTTGTGATTAAACCACCGTCCGAACGGTCGTGATAGGCAAGTAATTTTCTTTCTGCGACTAAAATTTGCATTGCGTTGTAGAAATCTTTTAAGCGTTGAACCTTTACCACATCGGCAGGCTTGTCACCTAACTGTTTGTACACTTGAGCAAGTGCGGTGGCACCTAATCGATTATTGCCTTCGCCTAAATCAATTAATAATAAACGCGATAAACCTTTGTCGATACGAAGTTGTGGCGTAAGCGTTTTACGTACATCTTCTACACGAGCAAAAGCGGAAATTACTAATGAAAGTGGAGCGGTCACTGATTTTTGTTCGCCATTATCGATCCAAGTGGTTTTCATCGACATTGAATCTTTACCCACAGGAATAGTTAAGCCTAACGCAGGACAAAGTTCTTCGCCCACAGCTTTTACTGCTTCATAAAGTCCTGCATCTTCGCCTGTGTGACCTGCTGCACTCATCCAATTAGCAGAAAGTTTAATACGTTTCATCTCGCCAATATGGGTGCCTGCAATGTTAGTAATCACCTCCGCCACCGCTAAACGTGCAGAAGCCGAGAAATCTAGCAAGGCAACTGGAGAGCGTTCTCCCATTGCCATTGCTTCGCCGTGATAGCTATCTAATGAAGCTGTAGTAACTGCCACATCAGATACAGGAATTTGCCAAGGTCCCACCATTTGATCACGGGCTACCATTCCTGTTACCGAGCGATCACCAATAGTAATTAAGAAAGTTTTTTCTGCGACAACAGGTAAACGTAATACACGATAGAATGCTTCTTTTAATTGAATATTTTCCGTTGTAATCGGTTGATTTTCCACCGTTTTTGAGGAAACCTCACGTGTCATTTTCGGCGTTTTGCCTAATAACACATTCATTGGTAAATCAATTGGATTATTGTCGAAATAACTATCGTGCAAAGTTAAATGTTCCTCTTCAGTCGCTTCGCCAATCACTGCAAAAGGGGCTCGTTCACGCTCACAAAGTGCGGTAAATAATTCGAGTTTTTCTGGCGCAACGGCTAATACATAACGTTCTTGCGATTCGTTACACCAAATTTCCAATGGCGACATACCTTTTTCATCACAAAGAATAGAACGCAGATCAAATTTTCCTCCACGCTTGCCATCGTGTACCAATTCAGGCATTGCATTAGATAAACCACCAGCCCCCACATCGTGAATAAACAAGATTGGATTTTCTTCGCCTAATTGCCAACAGCGGTCAATAACTTCTTGGCAACGGCGTTCCATTTCTGGATTTTCACGTTGAACAGAAGCAAAATCTAAATCTTCTTTTGATTTACCACTATTCATCGAAGAAGCAGCGCCACCGCCCAAACCGATATTCATCGCTGCCCCACCCAGCACAATCAATTTAGCACCAACTGGAATTTCGCCTTTTTGAACCTGTTCGCCACGAATATTACCGATTCCGCCCGCCAACATAATCGGCTTGTGATAACCACGCACTTCTTTACCAGCAAAACTGTTTACTGTTTCTTCATAAGTACGGAAATACCCCAATAATGCTGGACGACCAAATTCATTATTAAATGCCGCACTGCCTAAAGGCGCATCTATCATAATTTCTAAGGCTGAAGCAATGCGATTTGGTTTAGACAATGGATTTTCCCAAGGTTGTTCAAAGTTTGGAATAGCGAGGTTAGACACCGAGAAACCTGTTAAACCCGCTTTTGGTTTTGCTCCTCGCCCCGTAGCCCCTTCATCACGAATTTCTCCGCCCGAACCTGTTGCCGCACCGGGAAATGGCGAAATGGCAGTGGGATGGTTATGTGTTTCCACTTTCATTAAAATGTGCGCATCTTCTTGATGAACACGATATTGCCCATCTGGATCAGGAAACCAACGCCCAACTTTCGAACCTTCCATTACTGCAGCATTATCTTTATAAGCAGAAAGCACAAAATCAGGCGTTTGCTCAAAGGTATTTTTAATCATTTTAAACAGCGATTTATCCTGTTTTTTACCATCAATAATCCAATCGGCATTAAAAATTTTATGGCGACAATGCTCTGAATTCGCTTGTGCAAACATATAAAGCTCCACATCCTGTGGATTACGCTTTAAGGCAGTAAAACTTTCCACTAAATAATCTATCTCATCATCTGCCAACGCTAAACCCAAGGCAATATTCGCCTGTTCTAATGCTTGACGGCCACCATTTAAAATATCAATGGTGGTTAATGCTTTAGGTTCTTGTTGAGTGAAAAGCAAGGCTGCTTCTGTTTCGTGATTTAACACGGTTTCTAACATACGGTCGTGTAATAAATCTTTCAGCGTAGCCAATTCTGCTTCGGTTAAATTACGTTCAATATTGAAATAATAGGCTATACCACGTTCAATACGATTTACCTTTGACAAACCACAATTGTGAGCGATGTCTGTCGCTTTTGAAGACCAAGAGGAAATTGTCCCCACTCGTGGAGTCACAATTAAACAATATTCTGTGGGCTTGAGTTCAGAAAACATTGATCCATAATGCAACAATGCTTGTAATTTAACGATTTCATCTTCTACAAGCAATGTTTTTTGTTCAACAAAATGCAAATACTCTGTGTAAACTGACGTAATAGGCAATTGATATTGCTGACATTTTTGTTGAAGCTGAGTTAAACGAAATTCAGAAAGCGCAGGCGAGCCACGAAAGGTTTTGACAGTCATATTGCAGTTCCGTATAAAAGAAAAGTAAAAAAACGGACGCATTATAACGAACAAAGCAAACGTTTGCATTCAAAATAAAACAATAAGATTTATGTTCAAACATACTTCCTATTTTTCCAAAAATACTATCCCCAACCATCTCAACACGGAAAACTTTGCTTATCACACAAAATATAAACTCTTCAAAAAGGAAATTCATAAATACATTATATAAATGACGCTAAAAAATAGAGCTTTCACTATTACCAAACTTACACAATGCATTTCCAATATTCAGCAATCCTCACTTTACGTCTCATTGACACACTCTAATCTTTCATCATTTAATAGTTTCTCTTTTTATATAACACTTTTTATTTCTTCCTTTTTGCTCTTGGGTGTGTTTGATCATACACTTCCGCTAAATGTTGAAAATTTAAGTGGGTATAAATTTGTGTGGTGGAAAGGTTGCTATGACCAAGCAATTCTTGTACCGCACGCAAATCAGAACTAGCTTCCAACATATGCGTCGCAAAGGAATGACGCAGTTTGTGCGGATTGAGGTGGCTATTTAAGCCTTGGCGAATGCCCCAAGTTTCCAAACGTTTTTGAATGGCTCGATGAGAAATGCGATTTCCAAGCTGGCTAACAAATAATGCCTCATCTTTTGGGTTAAATAATGCCCGCACTTTTAACCATTCTTGAATGGCATGCGAAGCATAACGTCCAAACGGCACAACTCGTTCTTTGTTACCTTTCCCAATAACGCGTACTTCCCGCACTCGGGTATTAATGCTGTTTAAATCTAAGCCTTGTAATTCCGATAAACGTAAACCTGAACTATACATTAATTCCAAAATCGCACGATCACGAATATCAATCGGCTCTTTGCTATCGTTTGCAAGCAATTGTTGAACTTGTTCACCATCCATATTTTTCGGTAAATGCTTGCCTTGTTTCGGTGCAGAAATGCCTGTGGCAGGATTTACTTTTAATTCGCCTTGTTGCACCAAAAAACTGAGAAATCGACGCAATGCGGATAAACGCAAAGCCAAGCTTTTTTCTTTTAAGCCTTGTTTTTTGCTTTCCGCCAAAATAAAGCGCACCACGCTGGGTGTCACTTGTGTCCAAGCGTGAATATCTTGTTGCGCTAAGATTTTGATGGTGGCATCAAGCTGATGTTGATAATTGGTAAGTGTGTGAGGGCTCATTTGGCGTTCAATCCGCAAATAATCCCAATAACGATTTAATGCTGTTAGCATGACAAACTCAATTCAAATAAACGTTCTTTTGGGTTCAATTTAAACCCTTCCGATTCCAACATTGAATATTGATTTTGCGCTAATTCTGCCACTAAACGATTGGATTGCGTAAAATGCACAAAGTCTTTTGCTTTAGAAATCAACGCCGTATAAATTTCTGTTTGTTGAGCATGTTCCAACACAAAAATATCGGTGATTTGCCAATAGCGTTGTAATTGTAAAGAAGAAAGGCGAGGGAAAAGCTGCACAAAGCCAATAGCCTTTTCATTTTCATCCACCGCAATAAAAAACAGGCTTTCATTAAAACGCATACGATTAGTTAAAAAAGCTAAGGTACGTTCTGGATTTTCTGCTTGTCCATAGGCTTGGCGATAGGCTTCAAAAAGAGGAAGAAGCACGTCAATATTCCATTGTTCAGCTTTGAAAAGTTTCATAATTGGTTATTTTTTATTGGTTCCATACAGGTAATTGTAGCTTTTTAGCACAAGATAATCATCTTTCTATGAGAATTTTTTTAATTTTATGATCTTCTGCAAAGAATCGTGGTGAAATTTTGGTATAGTAAGCAAGTTAATTTTATCAACTATGGAGAAACAAAAATGGCACGTCGTCCTTTAGTTATGGGTAACTGGAAATTAAACGGTTCCAAAGCGTTCACCAAAGAATTAATCGAGGGATTAAAAGCAGAATTACATGATGTAACAGGTTGTGATGTAGCAATTGCCCCCCCCGTTATGTATTTAGGTATGGCTGAAGTAGCACTTTCTGGTTGTGGTTGCAGCTGTGGCGGTAAAAGTGTGGTTCAATTAGGCGCACAAAACGTTGATGTGAACGTAAAAGGTGCATTTACTGGCGATATTTCAACTGAAATGTTAAAAGATTTCGGGGCAAAATATATCATTATTGGACACTCTGAACGCCGCACTTATCATAAAGAAAGCGACGAATTTATCGCGAAAAAATTTGCCGCACTTAAAGAAGCAGGTTTAGTGCCAGTATTATGTATCGGCGAATCGGAAGCAGAAAATGAAGCAGGCAAAACAGAAGAAGTGTGCGCACGTCAAATTGATGCAGTGATCAACGCATTAGGTGTAGAAGCATTCAATGGTGCAGTGATCGCATACGAACCAATCTGGGCGATCGGTACTGGTAAATCAGCGACCCCAGCACAGGCGCAAGCGGTTCACGCATTTATCCGTGGTCACATCGCTGCCAAATCTCAAGCCGTGGCAGAGCAAGTGATTATCCAATACGGTGGTTCTGTAAATGATGCAAATGCCGCTGAATTATTTACTCAGCCAGACATCGACGGTGCATTAGTGGGTGGCGCATCATTAAAAGCTCCTGCATTTGCAGTAATTGTAAAAGCAGCGGCAGCAGCAAAAAACTAATTTTCAGTTAATTAGAATAACAACAAAAGTGCGGTAAATTTTTACCGCACTTTTTTATATCTTATATATTTTTGATGAATGGGTTAGTAAGCGGTATCAATCGGCAATTCTGCTCTGCACCATCCATCAAATCCGCCAATCATACTAAATACATTTTCATAGCCTTGTTCCACGAGAAAAGTCGCTACATTTCGACTACTCACGCCGTGATAACAACTCACAATAATAGGCGAGTCAAAATCTGCTAACTCTTCAAATTCCAAAAAACTTTGGTTGGTTAAATGAAAAGCACCTTTAGGATGTGAATAAGCAAAGCGCATATTATCTCGAATATCGACTAATATCGCGCCTTGTTGCATCATTTCCCAAGCTTTCTGTGGGATTATTTCTTTAAATGACATTTATAAACTTCTTTTTGCGTGTTGTTTGTACACGCCATCAATCATAACAAGAATCATCGCGATGACTAAACAAATAAAAAGTGGGTAGCTTTCGCTATCAATTTGTTCTCCGATCAAAAATGATACGCATAGCATCATAATAGTTTCAACATAACCAAGCAGACCGAGTAAATTCATAGGAAGCATATTACTGGCTATTACATAAGCAATTAACGCAGTACCGCTGATTAATCCTAGCAATACAAGCAACCCCCAAATAAACGGATTGGTTTGTTGTACTGTCGCGAAATCTGTTTGTAAAGCAAAATAAATACTGACAGGCATAAGGCTTAACATTTCTAAACAAAAGGAGGCAAGATCGGTATTTTTTAATGCTTTTCGGATAGAAAAATATGCGGTGTAACCTAAACAGATAACAATGGCTTCCCAAGAAAGACCGCCTTTTAGCACAATATTAGAAATTACGCCTAATGTTGCAATGATAACTGCAATAAATTTGAATGTTGAAATGCGTTCTTTAAAAAACACGCGACCTGCCGCCACCATTACAATTGGTAAAAGTAAATAACCAAAAGATACGCTTAATGAACTGCCATTATTCGGAGCCCAAAGAAAAAGCCACATTTGAAAACCCATTAATAATCCGCAAAGTAAATATGACAATGCTAAGTGCGGTCGTTTTTGAATGCGTTTTAAACGTTCAATTAAAGCCGCTTTTTGTTTAAATAATGTGACGGACAACAGGACAAAAGGAAAAGTAAATATCATCCGATAACCGAAAATATCTGTGCCACTCAAAGGTTTTAGTAACGTAGAAAAATAATACATATAGCCAAATAAAAAAGAGGCTAATAATGAAACGAGAATACCTTTAAACATAAGAAATCCTTATTTTAAACCATTATTTATTCTATTCTAACATCGCCCAAAATGCACGGACTAGGGGCTGTTCGAGATTTCTTTTTTGGGTGCAAATACCTAATTCAAAAGGCTCAATAGGCTTATCAAGATTAAGTTTGGAAATTTGGTTATTCATTGGGCTGCTGTCAATTACTGCATCAGGCAACATTGCTAATCCAAATCCTAATCCCACCATCGGCACAATTCCTTCGTGTCCTGCAACAGTAGCATAAATTTTCGGGTGTTTAATTTGTTTCTCCCGTAGCCATTGTTCAATTCGCTGCCGTGCGTGACCTTCAACGGGAAAAATAAAAGGCATTTGCTGCCAATCAATTGGTTTTTCTTGCAGTAATTGTGTCGCCAAACAAGCCACTCGCGGGGCAATTAGGGACAAACTAATATCATCTATTTTATGAAAAACTACACTAGAGGGCAGATTATTTGGTTTCCCCGCAAGTGCGAGATCGACTTGTTGTGCTTGAATTAACTCTAGTGCTAACGCTGGATCACCCGTAGTCAGTTGAATTTCCACTTTAGGATAACGCTGGCGAAACTGTTTAAGTACGTGCGGAAGATGGCTATAAGATGCGGTTACAGAGCAAAAAAGTTTAATTTCACCGCAAAGTTCATCGGATTCATCTTTCAGTTGTTGTTTAAATTGTTGCCAGTTTTGCCATTCTGTTTTAGCAAATTGCAAAAATTTCTCGCCATATTCAGTAAGTTTGACTTGGCGATTATCACGGATAAAAAGTATCCTCCCTAACTCGTCTTCCAATCGTTGAATTTGACGGGAAAGGGTGGAGGGGGACATATGGTTTTGGGTGGCGGTTTTGGCGAAGTTTTGGGTTTCTGATAATTTGATGAATAAGTTGAGATCGTTGAAGTCCATAATAATATCTATTTTATTTAAGTCAGGGTTTCGCCTGACGGCGACTTACTTTCTTTTGCTTGTACAAAAGAAAGTAAGCAAAGAAAAATACACCCCAGTTAAATCGCTGATCTTTGCTTTATTTCAATTTTCTTTACGGCAATTTTCAATTTTTCAGGAAATAAGGCAAAGCAGGGGGTGCTTTCTTTTTGCCTACTTTTACTTTGCACAAGCAAAGAAAAAGTAGGTCGCTCATCGAGCGAAATACGATGCCAATTCAAAAAAAACAAAATAATTGCACAAATCGCAACATTACATTCCCATAATATCACTTTACGCAATCATAAAAAATCCTATAATCAAACCACAACAAAAAAATATGCAAACACAACATCATACAATTATCAACCTTACACAATTAAGGACAAAAAATGGCTAACTATTTCAACACATTAAATTTACGTCAAAAATTAGACCAATTAGGTCGTTGTCGTTTTATGGATCGCGAAGAATTTGCAGATGAAGCAAACTTCTTAAAAGGCAAAAAAATCGTTATCGTGGGCTGTGGTGCGCAAGGTTTAAACCAAGGTTTGAATATGCGTGATTCTGGCTTAGATATTAGCTATGCCTTACGCCCTGAAGCGATTGCAGAAAAACGTGCATCGTTCCAACGCGCAACCGAAAATGGCTTTAAAGTGGGTACTTATGAAGAATTAATTCCAACTGCAGATTTAGTCGTAAACTTAACACCAGACAAACAACACTCTAAAGTGGTTGCTGATGTGATGCCTTTAATGAAAAAAGACTCTGCATTTGGTTATTCACACGGTTTCAACATTGTTGAAGTTGGCGAAGAAATCCGTAAAGACATTACAGTTGTGATGGTTGCACCAAAATGTCCAGGTACTGAAGTACGTGAAGAATACAAACGTGGTTTCGGTGTACCAACATTAATTGCGGTTCACCCTGAAAATGATCCGAAAGGCGAAGGTATGGCGATCGCAAAAGCATGGGCTGCTGCAACTGGCGGTCATAAAGCAGGTGTTTTAGAATCTTCATTCGTGGCAGAAGTAAAATCCGACTTAATGGGCGAGCAAACTATCCTTTGCGGTATGTTACAAGCAGGTTCTATCGTATGTTATGACAAATTAGTGGCAGACGGTAAAGATCCTGCATACGCAGGTAAATTAATCCAATACGGTTGGGAAACCATTACCGAAGCGTTAAAACAAGGTGGTATCACATTAATGATGGATCGCCTATCAAACAGTGCAAAATTACGTGCATTTGAACTAGCTGAACAAATCAAAGAAAGCCTTGGTTTCTTATATTACAAACACATGGATGACATCATCAGCGGTCACTTCTCTGCAACAATGATGGCTGACTGGGCAAATGGCGATAAAGATTTATTCGCATGGCGTGAAGCAACAGGTAAAACCGCCTTTGAAAATGCACCAAAATATGATGGCAAAATTAGCGAACAAGAATACTTTGATAACGGTGTATTAATGATTGCAATGGTTAAAGCTGGTGTAGAATTAGCCTTTGATGCGATGGTTGCAAGCGGTATTTATGAAGAATCAGCTTACTACGAATCACTTCACGAATTGCCATTAATTGCGAACACCATCGCACGTAAACGCTTATACGAAATGAACATAGTAATTTCAGATACCGCAGAATATGGTAACTATTTATTCTCTAACGTAGCAACCCCAATTCTTGCAAAAGAAATTATCCCTAACCTTCAAAAAGGTGACTTGGGCGAGCCTACTCCAGCAGCGGAAATCGATAACATTACCTTACGCGATGTAAACGATGCAATTCGTAACCACCCTGTTGAATTAATCGGTCAAGAATTACGTGGTTATATGACAGATATGAAACGTATTGCTGTTGCAGGTTAATGTTAAATTGAACTAAATTAAAAACCGACTTTATCAATATAAAGTCGGTTTTTTCATAGATAAAATTAATCATAAAAATGCACGTTAATTACAACGTGCATTTTTCTTATTTAAGCATCCATCGACATACAAAGTAAAGTTAATGGATGAATACAGGTCACGTTAGATGACATATCAATTTGCCATTTACAGGTTTGACATTCAGATATAACATAATCAAATCCACCTTCGTTAATATTATCGAATAGGTTTTTACCAATAGATTGTGAAATTTCATAGTTTTCTGATTTAAACCCATAAGTTCCTGCAATACCACAACATTGGCTTGGTAACATAATGATTTCTAAACCCGGAATTTTTTTCAATACTTCCAAAGTATAAGGTGCCCAACCAGCTTTATCTACGTGACAAGCGGTGTGATAAGCCACTCTAAGTTTAAGTGGTTTCAACGGTAATGTTTTACCCTCTTTGAAAAGCTGATATAAAAATGGGGTTACCATATGGATATGCGGACGCACTTTGGCGTTATCGATACCTAAAATATGATGATATTCGTCACGCAGATTAAGTGAACAACTTGATGCCTCACTAATCACATCTATTCCATTTTCATCTACCATTTTTCCAATGTAATCGGTATTGAATTGTGCAATATTACGAGCGCGATTAGGAAAACCGTTTACCATTAATGGTAAGCCACAGCATTTTTCTTTTTCTAATAACATTACCCCAATATTCATCGCATTGAACACTTTAAGGAATTCCTTGCCAAGCTGTGGATTATTATAATTAACATAACAACCGTGGAAATATGCTACTTTTCGCTCAAATTTTTGTTGTTCTTGTAACGCATTTTTCATATACCAGCTACGGAACGTACCAAACGCATATTTAGGTAAAGTACGTTCTTTACTGATTTTAAGGGTTTTTTCCAACATAAATTTGGTGGCTTTTAGACTTGTGATGGTGTTTACAATCGGCGCTAATGGCGTATTGATTTTTCCCATGACATCTGTGTTACTTAAAATCGCATCACGCAATTTATTCATTAACGGTTTTTTAGACTGCGCTAAGTGATTATTACGCGCACGTACAATTAAATCGCCAATTTTCACATCAGACGGACACGCCACTTCACAACGTTTACAGTTGGTGCAATATTTAAGTGCTTCATCATAAAGTTCAGCTGATTTTAAGCGTAAACGCTCGCCATCAGGTCCTGATTGTTTTGGCCCTGGATAAAGCGGATTATTACGTGAAACCGGACAAACAGCAGTACAAGCCGTACATTTAATACAGCTTTCAAAACTTTCATCAATATATTTATGGCTTTCAGGCGAATTAAGGGATTGTTTTGCACTATCAATGAGTCGTTGAATATTATTATCCATATTATTCCCCCTTATTTCGCTAAGATTTCATCTGCCACTGCCAAGGCAGTTACAACAGCCACACCCGAACCACAACCAAGCTCAAGGGCATTAAAACCACCAATCACATTACCGACGGCATATAAATTCGTTAAAAATTGACCGCACTTTTGCACTTGGCATTGAGCATTAATTGCTACGCCTGCTGATTGATAAGGTTGTGGATGTGCAAAGCGATGAACAGTCCAAGTGAAACGATCTTTCTGGTTGAAACCTTCAACACCGATAATATCGGATTCAAAAACAGGTTCATAAATTTTATCAAATTCGGAAATAAGCCCTTTGCTGAAGAAACTTCCTGAAGCCAATACAAAATTATCTGCAGTGATTTCTTCATTTTCTAGCAAACGAGTGTTGATACAACGTACTTTATTTCCTTCAAATGTTGCATTCAATGCACTGTCGCCATTAATCATTAAACCACCAAGGGATTCAAATTTATGGCGTAATTGGATACGTTGGCGCATACCGAGCAATGATGGGGGCAGCGTTGGTAATTCAAATAATGCGAGTTTAGTTGCATCACGAAGTGCGGTCATAAATTCTTGGTTTTCTAAACCAAAGCAAGCAGGTAAAAAGACCGCTTCTGCACCTTGCGCTGATTCTATGATTTCTTTAACTAAGTCTTTAAAAGCGAGTTTGTGTTCTAGAAGTTGAGAGATATTGACACTACGGAATTCTCGGGCATTTTTACGAAGTTCATCTAATTGTGGAATATTTAAGAAACCACTTGTGACCTCACAATACTCAAATTGTGGGTTTAACACCAAATTTGCCGCTAAAAGTTGTGGTTGAAAATCGTGATAACCTTCAATACCAAGCACTGCAATACGTTTATGCGGAAAAGGTTCATTACCTTGCACAGTTGGCACGCTATTTGGCGAAAGCCACGCACCACGTAAACTACCTAAGCCTGTTACACGCCAGTGATTTTTTTCCGTAGAACCAATTAAATCAAGATTTAATTCATTGGCTAAACGTTCAAAATCTTGTGCTTTAGCAAGCACTTTCTCTGCACCCAATAAACTATAAGGATGAGCAGGTAATTCATTGCGAAGTGCGGTAATATTTTCTTTTAAATTTTCTACCGTGCGATTTTCCCCATATGTCGTTGATGGCATACGGCTTAATAAATCTAAAGAGCCAGATGCAAAATCAATGGCTGCTTGACCGTTGTTGATAATCACGCAACGTTTACCGCGTTGTTGAAGGGCGATGCCACAGGTTAAACCCGCCAAACCACCGCCAATAATGGCTACATCAAAATTCATTGCTATCCGTCCCTTGTTGTGTTTGTTCATCAAGCGGTTTCACATCATTTAAACCTAATACACTACCATACATCCAAGAGGTAAATTCGGCTTCGCGAATAGCTTCCCCCCAAGCAATCGGTTCAATACCACGCCAGCGTTCTTCCATAAAGGCGGAAAGTTGAGTAGTTGATTGACGTGGTGTTGCCACTTCAAAACGGTTCATTAAGCCTGCAGCACGACAAGCACAGAGTTCAGCTTGACAAGTTCCCATTCCAACTCGGGAGCGACGACGTAAATCGACGAGATTATTTACATCCAGTTCATCAACAGCGTAACGAACTTCCCCCGCTGTTACCGCTTCACATTCGCAAACCATTGAACGATCTAAACGTTCTTTTTCAAGCAAACGAGTAGCCCGTGAACCGTGACGATATACGGCAGAATAACGAATAGTACTTGGTAATGAAATAACTTTTTGATTAGTTTCTTGGCGGCTTTCAGTCGAACCTGGTAGAGCCTGTTCAGCAGTAACACAACGAGCCGTTTTATTGAGTTTTTTACAAACAAGGTCAGTCGCCCATTCAGCCATTAAACGATAAGTCATTAACTTACCGCCAGTGATTGTAATAAAGCCATCTAAGCCATCACGCTCTGCGTGGTCAAGTAGTACAATACCACGACTCACATTTCGACCTGATGGATCATCATCGCTTGCAACTAATGGTCGCACCCCAGCATAAGCACGTAATACGCGAGTATGACGTAAGCTCGGTGCAAGTTTTTCTCCCTCACGGAAAAGAATATCCACTTCCTCTGGCGTTACTTCCATATTATCAATTTGATCATAAGGAATGCGGCTAGATGTTGTTCCAATAACACAAATTGTATCGCCAGGGACGAGAATATCCGCATCAGCAGGTTTACGGCAGCGGTTAATGACAAGTTTATTAATGCGATGGCCCATTACGAGCAATGCGCCTTTTGCAGGGAACATTTTAATTTTGAGATCGGCATATTCCGCAATCCCTTGTCCCCAAATACCACTAGCATTTACAACAAGCGGTGCAAAAAATTGGCGTTCTCTGCGATTTTTGTGATCGTACACATTCACGCCAATCACTTTTCCACTTTCACGAATCAAATTTTTTACTTCGCAATAAGTGAACATTTTTGCGCCGTTTTCTGTGGCGTCCATCATATTAGAGGCAGTTAAACGGAATGGGTCAATAGAACCATCTGGCACAACAACAGCGCCCACTAAATCAGGGTTTACTGAAGGTTCCATAATTTTAGCTAGTTCAGGATCAATGGCTTGCGCATCAATTCCAGATTTTGCACAGCTCTCAAGGAAGGTTTTTTGATAGTCGAGGGAATCTTCAGGCAAAGTGATAAATAAGCCTTCCGTTTCATCTACGCAATGACGTGCAATTTTACGTAAAATGCGGTTTTCTTTAATACATTCTTCAGCAGATTCTTGGTCGTTCACGGCATAACGCGCACCACTGTGTAATAATCCGTGGTTACGTCCTGTGGCACCTGTCGCAATATCTCGACGTTCCAATAAAATACAATCAATGCCACGAAGTGCGCAATCGCGCGCAATACCTGCTCCTGTTGCGCCACCACCGATAATGATCACATCAGTGCTAAGTGACGAAAGATCTCCAACATCTTTATAGATACTAGGCGATAATCCCATTGTTTACCCCCGATTCCCAAAATGTAATAAAAAATAATATAAAAAGTGTAATCATTGTAGAGAAGTGCGGCAAAATTAACAACATTTTGAGCGTAAAAGAAAACTATTTTGTGATATTGATCACAATAATTTTCGCATTCGCTCAAGCGGTGTAAAAATTTTGTGAAACACTTCAAATTTTTGATTTTTTTTACTTTCTTATTTTTTATTTTCTTTTATGATTCACAAATCCCTTACTGTTTCAAAAGGGGAAATTTAGATGACACATAATTAAAAAGTTGGAGAAAAAATTATGTTTGGACCATTCAAACCCGCTCCGCATATTGCGGAACTTCCAGCGGAAAAAATTGATTCCACGTATAAACGCTTACGTTGGCAAGTGTTTGCAGGGATCTTCTTCGGTTATGCTGCATATTATTTTGTGCGTGCAAACTTTGACTTAGCACAACCAGGTTTAATTCAAGCTGGCTTGTACTCAAAAGCGGAACTAGGTGTTATCGGCTCAGCGGCTGGTCTTGCTTACGGTTTATCAAAATTCGTTATGGCAAGTATGTCTGACCGTTCTAACCCTCGTGTATTCTTACCATTTGGTTTATTGCTCTCTGGTTTATGTATGACCTTAATGGGTCTATTCCCATGGGCAACCTCTGGCATCGCTATCATGTGGGCGATGATCTTCTTAAATGGTTGGTTCCAAGGTATGGGTTGGCCTCCATGTGGTCGTACAATGGTACACTGGTGGTCTAAATCTGAACGCGGTACTATCGTGTCAATTTGGAATACGGCGCATAATATAGGCGGTATGGTGCCGGGTGCGATGGTGCTATTAGCAAGTGCAATTTTCTTCAGCACTCACGGTATTGAAGCGCAGGCGAAAGATGTTTGGCAACAATCTTTATACTACCCTGGTATTGCAGCAATGATCTGTGCAATTCCTGTGTACTTCGTGATGCGTGATACGCCACAATCTTGTGGTTTACCATCAATCGAAAAATGGCGTAATGACTACCCAGATGACTATAACGAAAAAACTTACGAAAACGATTTAACTGCAAAAGAAATCTTTGTCACTTATGTATTAAAAAACAAATTGTTATGGTATATCGCGATTGCTAACGTGTTCGTCTATTTAATCCGCTACGGTGTATTAAAATGGTCTCCGGTTTACTTAAGTGAAGTGAAACACTTCAACATCAAAGGTACTGCATGGGCATACACAATCTATGAATTAGCAGCGGTTCCAGGTACGTTATTATGTGGTTGGGTATCAGATAAAGTATTCAAAGGTAAACGTGGTTTAACTGGTTTCATCTTCATGATCTTAACCACTGCAGCAGTTGTTGCATACTGGATGAATCCTGCGACACCAGAAGCTGAATTAGCGAACTACAGCGCATGGTATCAAAACCCATACCAATTAACTGACTTCGTATTAATGACTTTAATCGGTTTCTTAATCTATGGTCCTGTAATGTTAATCGGTTTACATGCGCTTGAGTTAGCACCGAAAAAAGCAGCAGGTACTGCAGCTGGTTTCACTGGTTTATTCGGTTACTTAGGTGGTACAGTTTCTGCATCCGCAGTTATCGGTTGGGCTGCTCAACATTACGGATGGGACGGTGGTTTCTTCGTCATGATCGGCGGTGGTGTATTAGCAGTGTTATTACTCTTAATCGTAATGGTTGAAGAAGGAAAACACAAAGCGAAATTAGGCGATACTTACGGTACTAAATAATTAGCTTAAAAAAGGCGGTGGGCAAATTGCTTAGTCGCCTTTTTTGTAACTAAAATCTAAAAACCTCATAAAAATTTACCGCACTCTCAAGGAGAAAATACTTATGAAACTTAAAACTTTAGCACTTTCTTTATTAGCAACTGGCGTACTTGCAGGTTGTAGCAGCCATTCATCAAGCATGGCAAATACCCAAATGAAATCTGACAAAATCATCATTGCTCACCGTGGTGCTAGCGGTTATTTACCAGAGCATACGTTAGAATCTAAAGCACTTGCGTTTGCACAGCACGCTGATTACTTAGAGCAAGATTTAGCAATGACTAAAGATGGTCGTTTAGTGGTTATTCACGATCACTTTTTAGATGGCTTGACTGATGTTGCGAAAAAATTCCCACATCGTCACCGTAAAGATGGTCGTTACTATGTTATCGACTTTACCTTAAAAGAAATTCAAAGTTTAGAAATGACAGAAAACTTTGAAACCAAAGATGGCAAACAAGCACAAGTTTATCCTAATCGTTTCCCCCTTTGGCAATCCCATTTCCGTATTCACACCTTTGAAGATGAAATTGAATTTATTCAAGGTTTAGAAAAATCGACGGGCAAAAAAGTAGGGATTTATCCAGAAATCAAAGCACCTTGGTTCCACCATCAAAATGGTAAAGATATTGCTGCTGAAACGCTCAAAGTGTTAAAAAAATATGGCTATGATAAGAAAACCGATATGGTTTACTTACAAACTTTCGATTTTAATGAATTAAAACGTATCAAAACGGAATTACTTCCACAAATGGGAATGGATTTGAAATTAGTTCAATTAATTGCTTATACAGATTGGAAAGAAACACAAGAAAAAGACCCAAAGGGTTATTGGGTAAACTATAATTACGATTGGATGTTTAAACCTGGTGCAATGGCAGAAGTGGTTAAATATGCCGATGGTGTTGGCCCAGGTTGGTATATGTTAGTTAATAAAGAAGAATCCAAACCTGATAATATTGTGTACACTCCGTTGGTAAAAGAACTTGCACAATATAATGTGGAAGTGCATCCTTACACCGTGCGTAAAGATGCACTACCTGCGTTTTTCACAGACGTAAATCAAATGTATGATGCCTTATTGAATAAATCAGGGGCAACAGGTGTATTTACTGATTTCCCAGATACTGGCGTGGAATTCTTAAAAGGAATAAAATAATTTCTATTATAACCGTAGGTAAACATACCCACGGTTAACTAGGTTTCTATATCGTAGAAACTAAAAATCTACTCTAACAGAGTAACATCATAATCAATCTAGGTGTTCTAACCTAGAATTCAAATAAGGAGGCTATTTCAAAACACTCCGTATTCTTTTTTAATAAATTCTTCCCCTTTACTTAGGGAAAACACTCTTCATTTCAACCGCACTTCTAAGGAGTGATCTATGGATAAATCATTAAAAGCGAACTGTATTGGCGAGTTTTTAGGTACAGCCTTATTGATTTTCTTTGGTGTGGGCTGCGTTGCAGCACTAAAAGTAGCAGGCGCTAGTTTTGGCTTGTGGGAAATCAGCATTATGTGGGGGATGGGCGTTGCACTTGCAGTATATGCAACAGCGGGTTTATCTGGCGCACATTTAAACCCTGCAGTAACCATTGCCCTTTGGAAATTTGCTTGCTTTGATGGCAAAAAAGTAATTCCTTACATCATTTCACAAATACTCGGCGCATTCTTTGCTGCTGCATTAGTTTATGCCTTATACCGCAATGTTTTTATCGATTATGAAACAGCCCACAATATTGTTCGTGGTACACAAGAAAGTTTAAGCCTTGCGGGTACATTCTCCACTTATCCTCATCCAAGTTTAAGCATTGGTGGCGCCTTTGCTGTGGAATTCGTGATTACTGCAATTCTTATGGCATTAATTATGGCATTAACTGACGATGGAAACGGAGTACCTCGTGGTCCACTTGCCCCATTATTAATCGGTATCTTGATAGCCGTTATTGGTGGTGCTATGGGACCATTAACTGGTTTTGCCATGAATCCAGCACGTGACTTCGGACCAAAATTCTTTGCTTATCTCGCTGGCTGGGGCGAACTCGCTTTAACTGGCGGACGCGAAGTCCCTTATTTTATCATTCCAATGGTTGCACCTGTTTTAGGCGCATTAGCTGGTGCATGGTTATACAAAAAAGCAATTGGCGGCAATTTACCTTGTAATTGCGGCTGCGAATAATTATTTGAAGGAGTAATACTATGACAGACAAAAAATACATCATTGCATTAGACCAAGGCACAACAAGCTCTCGCGCAGTATTATTAGATCATAATGCGAATGTGGTTGAAATTGCACAACGTGAATTTACCCAAATCTACCCTCGAGCTGGTTGGGTAGAACATAACCCAATGGAAATTTGGGCAACTCAAAGCTCAACCTTAAACGAAGTCGTTGCAAAATCGGGCATTACATCTGATGAAATCGCTGCTATCGGTATCACCAACCAACGTGAAACCACCATTGTATGGGAAAAATCAACGGGTACACCTGTTTACAACGCTATCGTTTGGCAATGCCGCCGTACTGCAGACATTACCGATAAATTAAAAGCCGATGGCTATGAAGAATATATTCGTAATACCACAGGCTTAGTGGTTGACCCTTACTTCTCTGGTACAAAAGTAAAATGGATTTTGGATAACGTTGAAGGCGCACGAGAAAAAGCTGAACGAGGCGAATTATTATTTGGTACCGTTGATACTTGGCTTGTATGGAAATTGACTCAAGGCCGAGTGCACGTAACCGATTATACCAACGCATCTCGTACCATGTTATTTAACATCCATACTAAACAATGGGATGACAAGATGCTTGAAATCTTGAATATTCCTCGTTCAATATTACCTGAAGTACGTAATTCTTCTGAAATTTACGGCCAAACCAATATCGGTGGTAAAGGTGGTGTGCGTATTCCTGTTGCAGGGATTGCTGGTGACCAACAAGCCGCTCTTTACGGACATCTTTGCGTACATGCAGGCCAAGCCAAAAACACTTACGGCACAGGTTGCTTTATGTTACTCCACACGGGTAACAAAGCTATTACATCCAAAAATGGACTACTCACAACCATTGCTTGTAATGCAAAAGGCGAACCAGAATATGCCTTAGAAGGTTCAGTATTTATCGCGGGTGCATCAATCCAATGGCTCCGTGATGAACTCAAAATTGTTCACGATAGTTTTGACTCTGAATACTTTGCACAAAAAGTGACTGATAGTAATGGCGTATATGTTGTTCCAGCTTTCACAGGCTTAGGTGCACCATATTGGGATCCATATGCGCGCGGTGCGATTTTTGGTCTTTCTCGCGGTGCAAACTGTAATCATATTGTTCGAGCAACCTTACAATCTATTGCTTACCAAACCCGTGATGTCTTAGAGGCTATGCAATCAGATTCGGGTGAACGATTACAATATCTCCGTGTAGATGGTGGTGCGACAAACAATAACTTCTTAATGCAATTCCAAGCTGACATTTTAGATGTAAATGTAGAGCGCCCAGTTGTGAAAGAAGTGACCGCTCTAGGTGCAGCTTATCTTGCTGGTTTAGCAACAGGCTTCTGGAAAGATTTAGACGAGCTTCGCGATAAAGCCCGTGTAGAACGCACTTTCAGCCCAGACAGCGACAATGAAAAACGTGAACGTCGCTACAAAGGCTGGAAAAAAGCAGTTAAACGCTCATTAGAATGGGCAAAAGAAGATGAAGAATAATTTATAAATTAATTCTCATACAAAAAGAGCGGTTAAAAATCCTTTTATTTTAACCGCACTTTTTTGTATAAAAATTATTTTCTAGAGAGAGGTGGAACAAAGGTTAAACCTAAATCCCAAGGTTGCTCAATCCAAGTATTTTGTGGAATATCAATTACGTAATCATCCACTAATTCCGCACCTGCAGGTTTTGCAAATACAGTGACAAATTTTGCATTAGGGTACATTTGACGAATCGCACGCGCAGTATTACCCGTATCAACTAAATCATCTACCACGATAAATCCTTCGCCACCATTTGGCACTTGGGCTGCATGAAGAACTTGTAGTTCTCCCTGGTTGTTATGATCGTGATAACTTGCGATACAAATGGTTTCAATATGACGAAGACCCAATTCACGAGCCAATACAGCCGCTGGAAATAAACCACCGCGACTCACCGCAATAATACCTTTCCATTGAGAAGCTGGAAGTAAACGTTCTGATAATTTTCGGGCATGCATTTGAAACATATCCCAAGTTACCACATATTTTTCGCTCATAATTGCACCTTAGTTTAAATTTTGCGTAAAGATGCACTACCCGCGTTTTTCACAGACGTAAATCAAATGTATGATGCATTATTGAATAAATCAGGGGCAACAGGTGTATTTACTGATTTCCCAGATACTTGCGTGGAATTCTTAAAAGGAATAAAATAATTTCTATTATAACCGTAGGTAAGTTTACTTACGGTTATTAATGCCGTCTATGATGAAATTATCTTTTCAATTGAAAAGTGTTTTTCAGAAAGACTTACTATATCCTTAATGAATAGGAACATAATATGAAAACAACGTTAAAAATGACCGCACTTACGGCTCTTTCTGCTCTTGTCTTAGCTGGCTGTGGTGCACACCAAATGAAATCAGAAGAACAAGCAAATATGCAATTACAACAACAAGCTGTTCTTGGCTTAAACTGGATGCAAGAGTCTGGCGAATATAAAGCATTAGCTTATCAAGCGTACAATGCGGCAAAAGTTGCATTTGATCACGCAAAAGTGGCAAAAGGTAAGAAAAAAGCGGTTGTGGCTGATTTAGATGAAACTATGTTAGACAACAGCCCTTATGCTGGCTGGCAAGTTCAAAATAACAAACCATTCGATGGTAAAGATTGGACTCGTTGGGTAGACGCACGTCAATCTCGTGCCGTTCCGGGTGCGGTAGAATTTAATAATTATGTAAACAGCCACAAAGGTAAAGTGTTCTACGTAACAAACCGCAAAGACAGCTCTGAAAAAGCAGGCACTATTGATGATATGAAACGCTTAGGTTTCAATGGCGTGGAAGAATCTGCATTTTATTTGAAAAAAGACAAATCAGCTAAAGCGGCTCGTTTTGCAGAAATTGAAAAACAAGGCTATGAAATCGTACTTTATGTAGGCGATAACTTAGATGACTTCGGTAATACCGTATATGGCAAATTAAACGCTGACCGCCGTGCATTCGTTGATCAAAATCAAAGCAAATTTGGTAAAACTTTCATCATGTTACCTAACGCAAACTACGGTGGCTGGGAAGGCGGTTTAGCTGAAGGGTATTTCAAAAAAGATACACAAGGCCAAATCAAAGCTCGTTTAGATGCAGTACAAGCTTGGGATGGTAAATAATTTTCCATTAAAAAAACCAATTTAAATATAATTTAGTTTGGGGCTAAGCTCAGTTTTTACTGGCTTAGCCTTTTTAATTTTTCAAGTTCACTCAAGTAATCATCATTACTACAGCCTGAAGTTTTGCTATGATGTTGCAAGCCTTTCAAAATAGAAATCTAATTCAATGAAGAAGAATTTTTCAGTGGGGAAATTGCCGTTTAAAGGAAAAAGTGCGGTTAATTTTCACCGCACTTTTAAACCAAAATTAAAACCCAAAACGTTGTCATTGGATGAAACCAAAGCTGTGTTATTCAATAAACCTTTTGATGTACTCACGCAATTTACCGACGAACAAGGGCGCGCCACTTTAAAAGATTTTATCTCAATTCCAAATGTTTATGCGGCAGGTCGATTAGATAGAGACAGTGAAGGGTTACTGATTTTAACCAATAATGGCGAATTACAACATCGTTTGGCTGATCCCAAATTTAAAACAGAAAAAACTTATTGGGTGCAAGTGGAAGGTATCCCTGAAGAAACCGATTTAGCACAACTCAGAAAGGGTGTAGAACTCAAAGATGGTATGACTAAACAGGCTCAAGTGCGGTTAATTTCAGAGCCAAATTTATGGGAACGCAATCCGCCTATCCGAGAGAGAAAAAATATTCCCACAAGCTGGTTAGAAATTAAGATTAGTGAAGGCCGCAACCGCCAAGTGCGGAGAATGACTGCGCATATTGGCTTCCCCACCTTACGATTAGTGAGAGTGAGTATGGGCTCATTATCTATTGATGGATTAGCAAATGGCTCATTTAGATTATTATCATTGGATGAAATAAAAGTATTATTTCAGACCGTCAAATTATAAAAATAGGGCAAGTATTTCGTTTGCCCTAAATTTTTCGCTCATAAACATTAAGCAGAAAGATAATTAATAAAAAACTAAACTGCTTTCAAACTCTTTCAGAAGATTACTTTCAGCTCGCAATTCATTCCAAATTAACGGGTTACGGTCTAAGTATCCGCTTTCAAAATTCAATGTCCAATCATTTAAAGTGCGGAGCGTTTCAAGGGTGAAATTTTTTGCTGTTTCTGTTGCTTGACGGGATTTATTGAAAATAACCGCAAGACGAAGCAATCGCATTAAAGCCATCACATCTTGCTCGCTATAACGTGCAAATTTAAAAAATTCAGCAGGTTTAATCGTGCCAATATGCCAACGTACTAACGCGGTAAGCAAACGTTGCTGTTCACGATCAAACCCAGGTAATTCCATATTTTGTAAGATATACGCTGAATGTTTTTGTAAACCTTTGTGATTAATCACAATGCCTACTTCATGCAAGCGCGCTGCCCAAAGCAGGATTTCGCGCATTTCTTCAATAAATTCTGTCGATTGCCAATTTTGATATTGCGCGCTAAGTAAATTTGCACTATCCGCAACGCGATGGGCTTGGGCTTGGTCAATATTGAATTGTTCACTTAATCCCCAAGCTGTGCGTGCTCGAATATCTGCAACTTGGAAGTTTTTCTCAAGACTGTAAATGACGCCTTCACGCAATGCACCGTCAGAATAGCGCATTTGTTGAATATGAAAGACTTCAAATACCGCAATTAAAATCGCTAAACCCGGTACAAAAACATCTATGCGGTCTTGGTTTAAACCGTTAATATTTAGCTCAGTAAAATGCTTCGCTTGTAGCGTTTGCTCAATTAAAGCATTTAATCGCTCGGCTGTAATGGTTCCATTTGGATCAAGATTAGTCGAAATGACTTGCGCTACAGTTTTAATCGTCCCCGATGAACCTAGCACAGATTGCCAACCTAATTTGCGATATTCAAAGCCTAAATCTTCGATTTTATTGACCGCACTTTGACGAGCGCGTTGAAAGTTTTCTGTCGAAATGACACCATCGGTAAAAAATTGAGTCGCAAAACTCACACATCCCATGTGGCGGCTTTCAGCCATAAGCGGCGTGAAATCATCGCCGATGATCATTTCTGTCGAACCACCACCAATATCCACAACGAGCTTACGGCCTTTTTCTGGTTGAGTATGGCATACGCCTGCGTAGATGGTTTTAGCTTCCGTTTGCCCACTAATAATATCAATAGGATAGGGGAAAACTTTGGCTGCTTGACGTAAAAATTCATCATTATTGATGGCTCTGCGTAAGGTATAAGTGCCAACTACATTGACATTTTCAACGGAAAAACCTTGTAAACGTTCAGCAAATAAGGCTAAGCAATTCACGCCACGCGTGATAGCCTCTTGATTAAGCACAGCATTTTCGTCTAAACCTTCCGCGAGTTTAACTTTTTGTTTTAAGCGCGAAAGCACTTGGATTGAGCCGTTTACAATGCGTGCAACAATCATATGAAAGCTGTTTGAGCCAAGATCAATCGCGGCAATTTCACGTACATTGCCACGATGCTTGGGTTCTAAAATAACGTCATTCATAACATTCCTAAAATTCAAATTTATAAAGCAAATCAAACACTTGGTTTGTGCTAGAAACGGATTGAAAATAAAGCTGTGGCATTAGGCGATAACGTAAGGTGACTTCTGCTAAACCATCAAATAAACCTACGCCATATTTTATTTGTAAGCGATTGGTAATATTTCCACTTACTGTAACCTTAGATTTATCGCCCACGCCAGATGTACCAAGGTTTAAGTCTTGAATACCAAAAACTTCGCCAATACTGCCCACTAATTTACCGCTCTTTGAAATGCCTAAACCAATCAATGCTGCGCCAATCGAACCACTGGAGCCAGCTTCACCGCTACTTTCTAACGAACGACCTGTTAATAAATAAGAAAGTGCTTGATCTTGTGGTTTGCTTGGTTCACTGAAAATAGTGACTTCTGGGCTATCGGCTATGCCAATCACTCTCACTCCAGCAGTAATTTTGCTGTCTTCCATTGTTTCAGGATTACGAATAGCCTCAATATTCAACGTAGGTTGTGCCGCTTGCCCAGAAAAACTAATAAGCCCTTTACGAATGAGTAAATCTTGTCCGAAAGAAGCATAGCGACCTTTGGTTAAATTGATTTGCCCGAATAAACCTAAATTGCCTTTGTCTTGTTTCACAGAAAGTAAACCATCAAGATTGGTTTTTAAGCCATAGGCATCAAGGCTGACGTCTTTACCAATATTGATGCGTAAATCAGAGCGAATATCCATTCCTGATTTCGTTTTTGCGGCAAATTCACGTTTAATCAGTTCTTCTTTGCTCTTGTGCGGGCCGTTTAAAATCACTTCATCTTCGCTGACTGGCTCAGCAGTATCTGGCAGACTGTCAATTTTAATACGCGCCCAAGGAATATCCACTGTTCCGCTTAAATTCAATTCCTTAGGATTGGCTTTTATCGTGATATCTGGACTGAAACGTAGTTTTGCCATAGATGGAATATCCACGTTGAAATTATTTGCTTGTGCATTCAATTCTGTCGTCCAATGTTCAATATTAGCCCAGTTTGCACGTCCAGTTAAGTTTAAGTGACTATCTACTGTTTCGATTTTCCCTTGCAATGTTGAACGGTTACCATTAAAGCGTAGGGCAATATCGCCATCTGTAATATTGACTGGCATAGATTTCAATTTGGTACGAATATTACGAATATTGAAGTCACCATTTAATAATGGTTTCTCTAAATTCCCGCCGAAACTCAACTTCGAGACTACCTTACCATTCACTGATTCACCGCTAGTAAGTAGCTGATTTGCGATCGACAAGTTTAATCGTTCTATCGCAAGGGTTCCACCAAGTTGGCGAGTTTTAACAAAATCATTTAAACGAATATCGCCTACAATTCTGCCTTGATTATGCAAATTGATGTCTGTTTTTAAAACCAAATTATTATTTTGAATGTCGGCATTAAGGGTTAATTTTGGAATATCTAATTTAAACGTGCGGTAATCCAATTTTTGAGAGAAAGCTAAATGATTGCCATCTACTTTTGTGCTAAATTGGAATGGTTTATCCGTAAACCAAGCCACATTACCTTGCGCTTGCAAGTTTCCTTTGAGGCTATCTTGTTCGATAAGTTTATTCATTAAATCCAAATTAACACGTTTGAATTGGAAAGGAATATTGCCTTGCTTGCCTGCATTGAATGCTTGTGGGAAACATAATTCTACATCTGTATTTTGCCAGCAATGTGCGGCAATATTGGCTTGTGTTTGTTTGTTATCGTAAGACACCGCAATCGCTTGGTTGGATTTTACATCGCCAATCGGGGTTTCAAATTTTGCTTGTGAAAGTGTGCCTTTCCACTGTTCCAAAGTGCGGTCAAAATGGCCGTTAATTTGTAAATTTGCAGCAACAGGCTCGCCTTGAGATTTTAGGATTAGTTTGTGATTTTGTTCATCGCCTGATAAATCAAGATCAAGTAAATGGAGTTTAATATTTTCGCCATAATGAAGTTGTTCTGCTTTAATATTCAATTTTCCACTTGAGAGTGGGGTATTGTTTATATGACCTTTTATACTTGCTTTAGCTAACTGAAAACCTTGTAAATGTAAATTGGATGAAGTTAAATCAAGATCAAGATTAGGTGTCGTAATTTGACCAGAAATCGATACACGACCTTTTACTCGCCCTTTTAAATCTGACCATAAACCACGTAAATTTGGCGCATCTATATCTAGCACAAAATCAGAATGATCATCTAATACGCCACTGGCTTTAAGATAATTTTCGCCATATCTAATCTGTAAATCAGGCACGGTTAGAAGTACCTTTTGATTGAGCGTTGCAGAACCTTTTAAACTGATAGGTTTTGCAGAAAGCGTTCCGTTTAAATCGGCTACTGGCACTTCCACTTGCCAACCTTGAGAGTCCGCAAAACCGCGAGAATGTAATTTACCCGATAATATTGCAGGCATAACTGGAACAAAAAAACCAATATTCATTTTTTCTAAATCGGCTTGAATATCCCAGTTTGCACCATTTTTCCAATTTGCATTACCCACAAATTCACTTTTACCGTCTAATGAAGCTATCCCCAATTTATTTACGGTTATTTCATAAAGTTTGCCGTCGGCATTAAAGTCTACTTGAGATGCGGGAATATAATTCATTCCTGCCACATTGCCCTTAAATTCGGCGTGATAATTCAGTAAATCCCCCGTGAGTTTAAGTGTCACATCATTAATTTTGAGTGGTGCCATTGTGTTTACAAAAGCGTATTGTCCTTTTGCCACATTTAATGTGAGGTTTAAGGGCATTTTGTCTTGTGCTAATTGCACTTCGCCATTCAGTTCAGCATCTAATACGCCTTTTGTTTTTAAAGAAAGTGCGGTGGATTTTTTCAATGTTCCCGAAAGCGTAAGATCCACATCACTCTCTGGCAGAATTTCTTTTCCAGCGGATTTCAACGGCTCCAAATGGGATTTTAAGGTTAAATCTAGTGGCATATCGCCATCAAGTTGTAATTTACCTTGTGAATAAAGATTACCGAGCGAACTTTCAACCGATAATTTTTGTAATTGCAGTTGGTTATCGACGGTATCCGCCTGTGCAATCAGGCTTGGGATTTCAATAGATTGAAGCGTTTCGCCTTTTTCATTGACTGCTTGATACTGCCAGTTTTTGCCTGAAATTTCAGGAATATGTAAATCAAAAGGAAGAATGATTTCTGATACATTACCTAAAAAAGCAGGCGTTAAAGATTGCTCAATCGCAGCCCAATCTACAGGTTTATTCGGTTGTTTGGCTTTCAGCTCTGATTTAACTTCAGGCAATTTTTTTGCAATCACTGAAATATCGTTAATTTCAGTCGGTGCAATAGTTAAGCCTTTTTCATTATTTAAACGTACCGCACTTTTAAAATTTCCAAGCGTAATATTAGCCTGATCAACATTTACGGATAAATCTTGCACCACTAAATTTTCTGCATTGATACCAATTGGCAAGGAAATGCGCTTCATCGGACTAGACTTGGGATTATCAGGCGTTGATGGCGGTAGCAATGCGGTATTAATCGCAATCGTCGGTTTATTTAGAGTAAAGTCTCGTAAACAAACTTCACGTGAAAGCAAACAACCAAAATCGAGCTGTAAACGTGCTTGTGCAATATGTGTATCAATCCCAGCGGTTTGATAACGAACATTCTTTAACACCAAGCCATTTTGTAATCCGCCTTCAATTTGCTCAACGGAAAAACTATCGAGCATTTTGTCGGCTAGTTGAATTAAACTTTTTTGTCCCGCATCGAAAGAAATTGCCCCAGCAACACCTAAAACAGGTATAAAAATGACCGCACTTCCAATACAAATAACTTTGCGTACCCAGTGTTTTTTATTTGCTTGTTTTGGTGAAGTTTCTGATGGTTGTATTTGTTCTGTCATAAATTCACCTTAAATTTCTGTACCAAGTCCAATGTAAAATTGAATATTTTTGCTGTTATCTTTATCGCGAATGGGTGTGGCAATATCAAATTTAATCGCACCCACTGGCGATGCCCAACGCACACCAACGCCTGCGCCATAACGCAATTCTTTTGCCGTGTAATTATCGGCAACTAATCCACTATCTGCAAAGGTTGCCGCCCACCAATTTGGATAAACTTGATATTGATATTCTAAAGAACCCGTAAGTAAACGTGAGCCACCCACCAATTTCCCATTTTTATTTTTGGGCGCAATTTTTTTATAGCCATAACCGCGCACGCTACGATCGCCACCAGCAAAGAAACGCAGTGTAGGCGGAATTTTTTCAATATCTTTTGTATGTAAATACCCGATTTCAGCACGAGCAACGATACGATGATTTTCTGCATAAGTACGAATCCATGCGCTTGATGCTTGCACTTTTATAAAAGAAGATTCTGATAGCCAAATTCGTTTGCTTAAATCAAAAGTAATTTTTTGCACATCGCCCCAAGTGGCAAAGGAACCACCACGTAATCGAGTGCGAGTAAATCCAACAGTTGGATAAAGAAGTAAGGTTTTATCAGTGATATCCGCTTGTGTAAAACTATCGTATCTTGCACGAAGTCCGCCAAAATATTGCCAACCACGCGCATTATTCCAATAACGTAACGCTGACAACGTAAGCACTCTCGTATTGGTATCGTTCTCTTTTTCCCCTTCCCAACCGACGGCAAAATCATAGTAATAATTTAATGGATTTTTCAGCAACGGTATTCGATAAGTGGCTTCTAGAGTTTGTTTCGGTGCAGAGAGATAAAGATTTGAACGCAAACTATGTCCACGGCTATTAATCCAAGGTTTTGTCCAGCCAATTTGTCCGTGTACACCGCCATCAGTGGCAAAGCCCACACCGAGTTCCATCGCATTTTTTTTACGTGGATAAAGAATAATGTCTATATCTACCGTTTTACTTTTATGATTGATATTAGGTTGAACTAAAACTGAATTAAACCAATTTGAAGATGAAAAATCGCTAGTTAAATCCGACAAATTATTCATTAAATATGGATCGCCAGATTTTATGTTAAGAATATTATTGAGATAATCGTCGCGGATTTGTGAATGGCTAAAAGTTATGTTGCCATAATGATAACGAACGCCGCTATCAAATAACATTCGCCACCATGCTTGATGGGTTTCTGGGCTAATTTCTAAACGTGAAATTTTAAATTCCCCATCAAAATATCCTCGATTTAATGCTAAACGTGAAATTGCTGTTTTGTAATCATCGTAAGTTTGGTGTTCAACCAAAACGCCATCTTTCGGTAAGTTTTTACGCAATGCATTAAAATTTTCATCTTGTGCCGCTTCTCCCTCAATTTGTACATCAGTGCCTGCAATTTTTGTTGGCTCGCCTGGTGTAACGTGAGCAATCAATAAATCGCGTTTGCCTTGACGCTGTTTTCGTTCAAAACGCACGGAAGAATCATAATAACCAAACACACGCAAACCACGATCCACGGCTTTGGTTACCAAATGTTGATAGCGTTCGGAGCCATCCATTTCTTCTTTATTAATTAGATGAACATTGAGATCCGTATTACGAACAGCACGGAAACCACGGATGCCTTGAACTTCAATATCAACGGTTTGTTCAGCAAAGGCAGGAAAGCAATTTAATGCTAAAAAAAGTGCGGTAAGTTTTAGCAGTGTTTTATTCATTTTAGGACTAAACGTTTTGAGTGTATTGCCCTATAGTCTACCGAGAAGTGCGACAGGATCCAAGATTTTCAACAGATTTTGTCTGGTTTTTATAAAGAAATACCGCACTTCATTGCCAAAGTGCGGTAAATTTTTGAGCTGTTTTAATTAGTGACCGCCACAACCACAGCTGCCGTGATTATGTTCGTGATGATGACCACCACAGCCACAACCGTGGCCTTCTTCGTCATCATCGTGGCTGTGCGCACCGTGAACGTGGCCGTGTGCGATTTCTTCTAACGTTGCCTCACGTGTTGCGACAACTTCAACGGTGAAGTGTAATTCTTTACCCGCTAACATGTGATTTCCATCAACCACAACTTCATCGCCATCAATTTCAGTAATCACTACTGGAACTGGGCCAATGTCAGTATCCGCTAAGAAACGCATACCCACTTCAAGTTCATCGGCACCTTGGAATACATCTTTTGGTACACGTTGAACCATATTTTCGCTGTATGCACCGTAACCTTCTTCAGGTTGAACGCGTACTTCAAATTTGTCGCCTACTTCTTTACCTTCAAGTGCTTTTTCAAGACCGGTTACTAAATTATTGTGACCTTGTAAATATTCTAGTGGTTGATTCGCTGGTGCTTCATCGACCAATACGCCATCTTGTGTGCGAACTTGGTAAGCAATGCTCACCACTACATTTTTTGCTACTTTCATTATGTTTTCCTTATAAAAATCCGTTAAAAAAGCCGTATCATTGTAACGAAAATTATTCCGCGCGCAAGGCTTTAAGGATTAATGCACACGAGTCTCTTCTTCATCATCATCAAAAAATTCCCCATCATCGCCGTATTCATCGTCATCAGCATCGAAAAATTCCACATCATCGCCGTATTCATCGTCATCATCATCAAAAAATTCCACATCATCGCCGTATTCATCGTCATCAGCATCAAAAAATTCCACATCATCGCCGTATTCATCGTGAGCAGCATTTGGGTCTTCAAAATAAGTTCCCCAACCATCATAAATGCCTTTATGTTTTTCTAATAATGGAAGGATTTTTTTTTGTTGAGCATCAATAATTTCCGCTTTTAATTCTACTTCACTGATAATGTCAAAGCAGAAAATTGGGCTGCCATCATCATCTTTAAATTCTTCTGCTTCAGACACTTCATAACCAGCTTTAAACGCATCTACGGCGATTTTTTCTAACAAATCAAAATCATGGTGCGCAATGTGATGCTCAATAATATAAAGGGCATTTGGATCACTGCCATCATTCAGTAAATCTTCGATAATTTCACGGGTTTCTGCTTGTAACTCTGCCAATTTTGACATAATAAAATCCTTCAACAAGAACAAAAGTGCGGTTATTTTAGTGGATAAATCACGAAAAGTCGCATAGAATTTCGCACAATTATTTTCTATAAAAAAGAGCCCTTAACTATGCTCGAGCAACTCCCTTATTTGGCATTAAAAACACTGCCAAAAACCACCGCACTTTTAAAGGCTGAATGTGCGGATTTTATTGTAAAAGAGCATTTAGGCTATGAAATGTCAGGCGAAGGAGAGTTTGTTGCGTTGTATGTACGCAAAACAGATTGCAACACCTTATTTGTTGGCGAAAAATTAGCTAAATTTGCCGGTGTTTCTGAACGCAATATGGGATATGCAGGGTTGAAAGATCGTCGAGCGGTGACGGAACAATGGTTTTGCTTGCAAATGCCAGGAATGGAAACGCCCGATTTCAGTCAATTTGAATTAGAGGGCGTAGAGATTTTAACGGTTACTCGACATAACCGAAAAATTCGCACGGGTAGCCTTGAGGGAAATTATTTCGATATTTTATTACGCGGTGCGAAAGAATCTGATGAGCTTAAAGTGCGGTTAGATTTTGTGGCAAATTTTGGTTTCCCCAATTATTTTACGGAACAACGTTTTGGTCGAGATGGTCATAACCTCACGCAAGCATTGCGTTGGGCGCAAGGAGAAATTAAGGTAAAAGATCGCAAAAAACGCAGTTTTTATCTTTCCGCCGCGCGCAGTGAAATTTTTAATTTGGTTGTGGCTGCACGTATTGCAAAGGACGCAACAAATCAAGTTTTGCCAAACGATATTGTGCAATTAGCAGGTTCGCACAGTTGGTTCAAAGCGAATGAAAAAGAAGACTTAACTGCTTTGCAAGTGCGGTTAGAAAATCAAGATATTTTACTCACCTCCCCTTTAATTGGCGAAGATGTGTTGGCGGCAAGTGATATTGAAAATGAAATTGTGAGCCGACATTCAGTCTTCGATCCTTTAATGAAACAAGAAAGAATGAAGGCAGCACGTCGCCCATTGTTAATGAAAGCAAAAGCGTTTTCTTGGGCATTTGAGCCAGAAGGCTTGCGTTTAAAATTTTATTTGCCAGCAGGTAGTTATGCCACGGCATTAGTTCGTGAGTTAGTAAATTATACAGAAAGAATAAGGAAATATAATGCGAATTTTAGTTAGTAATGATGATGGTTTTCACGCGGAAGGCATTCAGATTTTAGCAACGGAATTAAGAAAAATTGCAGAAGTCATTATTGTTGCACCCGATCGTAATCGAAGTGCAGCATCAAGCTCGCTCACATTGGTTGAGCCATTGCGCCCACGCCATTTAGATAATGGCGATTATTGTGTAAATGGCACACCAGCAGATTGCGTACATTTAGCGTTAAATGGATTTTTATCTGGCCAAGTAGATTTAGTGGTATCAGGTATTAATGCAGGTTGTAATATGGGCGATGATACGATTTATTCAGGCACATTAGCTGCAGCCCTTGAAGGTCGTCATTTAGGTTTGCCCGCTATTGCAGTTTCGTTAGATGGTCGTCAGCATTATGAAACAGCAGCACGAGTGGTATGTGATCTCATTCCTAAATTACATCATCAATTATTAAACCCTCGTGAAATTATTAATATCAATGTGCCTGATTTGCCTTTTGAAGAATTAAAAGGCTACAAGGTTTGTCGCTTGGGTTACCGCGCATCTTCAGCAGAAGTGATTAAGCAAAAAGATCCTCGTGATGAAACCATTTATTGGATTGGCCCTTCAGCATTACCCGAAGATGAAAGCGAAGGAACAGATTTTTATGCCGTGAAGAATGGTTATGTGTCTATCACACCAATTCAAGCGGATCTTACCGCATATCATTCATTGCTTTCTTTGCAAAATTGGTTAGATCAGGAATTTACCAAATAGAGAAAAATATGAAAATTTTCGGCACGATGTACGATAAAACGATGGAATGGTCAAAACATCGTTTTGCTGTTTTTTGGCTCTCTTTTGTAAGTTTTATTGAGGCGATATTTTTTCCTATTCCGCCCGATGTGATGTTGATCCCAATGTCTATGTCAAAGCCAAAAGGCGCGGTGAAATTTGCATTTTATACGGCAATTGCGTCTGTAATCGGCGGAATTATCGGTTATGCTATCGGTTTTTATGCAACGGACTGGGTGGAAAACATTGTGCAACAATGGGGATATGCTGCGCATTGGGCAAAAGCCGTCAGTTGGTTTGAGCAATGGGGCGTATTAGTTGTGTTTGTGGCGGGTTTTAGCCCAATTCCTTACAAGGTGTTTACGCTCTGCTCTGGCGTGATGCAAATGGCATTTTTTCCTTTTGTTATCACCGCATTTGTTTCACGTTTAGCACGTTTCTTGCTAGTAGCAAAATTAGCTGCATGGGGCGGTGAAAAATTCGCAGCAAAATTGCGAAAATCTATTGAGATTATTGGCTGGTCAGTGGTTGTGCTGGCTGTAATTGCTTATTTTATACTGAAAAATTAGGATAGAAAATGAACAAATTAAGTCTTGTTTTAGTAGCTGGATTTCTTTTGGTTGGATGTGCATCTGAACCAGTTAAAGATCCAGACGCATTACCAAATGGCATTATGCAACCAGTAGAAGGCACTGGTGCCGTTGCTGGCGGTAGTTTTATGCCAGAAATTCAAAAAAATATGATACCAACACAAATGAAATAATAAAGGAACAATAAGGAATAACTATGAAAAAATCGTTTCTCTTACTCCCTTTGAGTCTTGTTGTATTATCGGCTTGTACCTCTAATTCTCCTGCACCTATTTCTGATGCAGATGGAAATTTTTCCCCTAGTGTAATACAATCTGTAAATGGCAGTAATGTAGGTGGTGCTTGGCAACCTGAAATTCAAAAAAATTCATTACCTACAACGGGAAATATGGTCACGCCACAACCAAATTTTCAACCGATTAATCAACAACCAACAATGCCAACAGCACCTGCACAACCTGCATTTCAACCCTCTCCGAAAACGGTAGTTAGCACAGTACAAACAAAAACAGTTACCAAAACAATTGCTGATTGTGTAGATGGACAGCATATTAATATCCCACGTAATCCAAATACCAATGCGCCAGATTACAGCAAAATTTCAAAAGGCTCTTACAAAGGCAATACCTATAAAGTAAACAAAGGCGATACAATGTTCTTGATTGCTTACTTAGCAGGAATTGATGTAAAAGAATTGGCAGCGTTGAATAACCTATCCGAACCTTATAATTTAAGTTTAGGGCAAGTTTTAAAGATTTCTAATTGTGGCACAAAAACGGTTACTACAACGGTTTCTGTAAAACAACCTGCAGTCACGGCATCAACAGCAATGCCAGCTAAACCAGCCGTCACTTATACTCCGGGCGCAAACGGTACTCAAATAGGATCTGACGGTACTATTATTGGCCCCATTAAATCAGAGGCTGGCATATCGTCTAGTGTATCTGTGGCAACTTCATCAACACAGGTTACATCATCTGTAAATAATGCGAATAGCACACCGATTAATGCAAATGTCGTTGCACCAATCGCCTCAAATGTTGCGTGGCAATGGCCGACTTCAGGTAATATTATTCAAGGTTTCTCAAGCACAGATGGCGGTAACAAAGGGATTGATATTAGCGGTTCACGAGGACAAGCTGTAAAAGCGGCTGCAGCAGGGCGAATAGTGTATGCTGGCAATGCTTTACGTGGTTACGGTAATTTAATCATCATCAAACATAATGATGATTTCTTAAGTGCTTATGCGCATAACGACAAAATTCTTGTCGCTGATCAACAAGAAGTCAAAGCTGGTCAAGACATCGCAAAAATGGGTAGCTCTGGTACAAATACCGTGAAACTCCACTTTGAAATTCGCTACAAAGGCAAATCAGTAGATCCAGTGCGTTATCTACCAAAACGTTAAGATCTCTTTAAAAAGTGCGGTAAAAAATCTCAACAAATTTTTACCGCACTTTTTTATCTGGCTTTTTCCCCTTTCGGCACCTAAAATAGCCGCCATAAAACCTATCTTTATTCAGTTTCAAAGCAGGTAATTAGATGATTTCCGAAGAAAATTTCCAACAGCACACGCCAATGATGCAACAATATCTAAAACTCAAAGCAGAGAATCCAGATATTTTGTTGTTTTATCGTATGGGGGATTTTTACGAGTTGTTTTATGACGATGCGAAAAAAGCGGCGGCATTGTTGGATATTTCTTTGACGAAACGAGGGCAATCTGCAGGACAGCCCATTCCAATGGCAGGAATGCCTTATCACGCGGTGGAAGGTTATTTAGCAAAATTAGTGCAGTTAGGCGAATCTGTGGCGATTTGCGAACAGATCGGCGATCCTGCCGCAAGCAAAGGACCTGTGGAACGCCAAATTGTGCGAATTGTTACACCTGGTACAGTAAGCGATGAAGCACTGTTGCCAGAACGCCAAGACAATCTGATTGCCGCGGTATATCAAGAGAAAGAAAAATTTGGATTAGCCACTTTAGATATGACTTCTGGCCGTTTTCAGCTTTGTGAACCTGCGGATAAAGAAACTTTGCGTGCCGAATTACAACGTATTGCACCTGTGGAATTGCTGTATTGTGAAGAATTTAATGAAATGGCTGCGATAGAACATTGCAAGGGATTACGCCGTCGCCCGATTTGGGAATTTGAACTTAGCACTGCCATTACGTTATTAAATCGTCAATTTGGCACAAAAGATTTACGCGCCTTTGGTGTGGAAAAATCTCCTCTTGGCTTAAGTGCGGCAGGTTGTTTATTGCAATATGCAAAAGAAACCCAACGTACCGCATTACCCCATATTCAAAGCATTAGCTTAATTCAAAATCAAGACTGCATTCAGTTAGATGCTGCCACGCGCAGAAATCTTGAATTGACGCAAAATCTTGCGGGTGGCACAGAAAATACGCTAGCGTCTGTCTTGGATAAATGCGTTACGCCAATGGGCAGTCGTTTGCTGAAACGTTGGATTCATCAGCCTATTCGTGATGTGGAAAAATTAAAACAACGCCAACAAGCGATTGCGGAAATTCTGAATTTTGATTTGATCGATGAACTTCAGCCTTATTTGCAATTAGTTGGCGATATGGAACGTATTTTGGCGCGTGTGGCATTGCGTTCAGCGCGTCCTCGCGATCTCACTCGCTTGCGTACGGCATTAGAACAAATTCCTGCATTACGCACGATTGTTCAACAAAAAACACCGCCATTTTTAACCGCACTTTTCAGCCAAATTGCCGATTTCAGCGAGCAATGTGATTTATTGCAACGTGCATTGATTGAAACGCCTCCGCTTTTAATTCGGGATGGTGGCGTGATTGCTGAAGGCTATAATACCGAATTAGACGAATGGCGTATGCTGTCTAATGGCGCAACGCAATATTTGGAAAACCTAGAAAAACGTGAGCGTGAAAGCACGGGCATTGACACCTTAAAAATCGGTTTTAATGCAGTGCATGGTTATTACATTCAAATTAGCCAAGGCCAAGCGCATAAAGCACCCATTCATTATGTTCGCCGCCAAACCCTGAAAAATGCAGAGCGTTACATTATTCCTGAGCTCAAAGAATATGAAGACAAAGTACTGAAATCGAAAGGTGCAGCGTTAGCATTAGAAAAGCAGCTTTATGATGAATTGTTTGATTTATTATTACCGCACTTAGGTGCGTTACAGCTGGCTAGCCTTGCACTTTCTGAATTGGATGTATTGGTCAATCTTGCCGAGCGCGCAAATACCCTCAATTACGTTATGCCAACATTCTGTGATGAAGTGAGTGTGAAAATTGAAAATGGTCGCCATCCTGTCGTGGAACAAGTATTGAAAGATCCCTTTATCGCCAACCCTGTGGAGTTAAATCACAACCGTCATTTGTTAATTATCACTGGGCCAAATATGGGCGGTAAAAGTACTTATATGCGTCAAACCGCATTAATTACATTGCTTGCGTATATCGGCAGTTTTGTGCCAGCAGACAGTGCGCGAATTGGGCCGATTGATCGTATTTTTACTCGAATTGGTGCGTCTGATGATTTAGCCTCGGGGCGTTCAACCTTTATGGTGGAAATGACCGAAATGGCAAATATTCTTCATCAAGCTACTGAGCAAAGTCTCGTGCTTATTGATGAAATTGGTCGTGGCACATCCACTTATGATGGCTTATCCTTAGCTTGGGCTTGTGCAGAATGGTTAGCCAAAAAAATCCGCTCACTTACATTATTTGCCACCCATTATTTTGAATTAACCGCATTGCCAGAACAGCTCGAAGGCATAGTCAATATTCATTTAGATGCCCTTGAGCATAACAACAGCATCGCCTTTATGCACGCCGTACAAGATGGCGCAGCAAGTAAAAGTTATGGTTTGGCAGTAGCGGCTTTGGCTGGCGTGCCACAATCTGTTATTAAACTGGCAAAACAGAAATTGACACAATTAGAAAAAAACTCAAGCCATTCAGCCGATCAACAAATTCAAGCATTGCGTGAAGCCAATCACAATCAGGGCGAATTATTGTTTGAACAAGAAACGGATGCACTAAGAGAGGCAATCGAAAAACTTGATCCTGATGATTTAAGCCCTAAACAAGCATTGGCATATTTGTATCAGTTAAAGAAAATGGTGGGGTAAATATTATATCCCAGCGATAAGTTCAAAGGCTTGCGGTGCTTTATCCACCATACGCAATGATAAAGAGGTGTGTACACTGGGTTTTGCTGGTGGATTGTTTACGTGGATTTATGCAGGTTTATATGGATTGGCAGGGAATGGGAGTTGAATTTAAGTTGTAACTTTATGAAAAATAAGGATATTATTTTTTAGCATTAAAATTATGGTACAAAATATAGTACTAAAAAATTTTTTTCGTTGATTTTTGATTGTTTTTTAATCAAATTTGAAAGCAACCCTAAATGATGATTTGCCAGTGTCTAAAATCAAACTTTAAACATCTTAAAGCCACCAGCAAAAAATAAAAATGCGATCTATTTGCCCGTGCTTGATTGCTTTATATTGTTTTATACTCTCTTTGTATAATTATACGTTTAATGTATAAAAATGTATAAGCCTTTATTCTGTTTCTGTTGGCTGTCGTGTGATGATGAAAGATGATTATCGCTAGTAGCTAGAGATTAAAAGGTACTCCTAAGGGGATGCCCCTTTCCACGGGGTTTCGGGCGCGCGGTTTTCGACAGTTTTTTAGGTTTCTAGTCATCATCATCTTTCGCCTAAAATCTTAATTTTGCGGTTTTAACAACAAAAAACGCCTAAGTAGGCGTTCTATGATTAATGGCGTTGATGATTGATTATTATATCCCTGCAATAAGTTCAAAGGTTTGCGGGGCTTTATCCACCATACGCAACAATAAAGAGGCGTGTGCGCTAGGTTTAGTTTTACCTTGTTCCCACGCTTGAAAGGTTCGCACGCTAGTTCTTAATTTTCGTGCAAATACCGCCTGAGATAAATTCAGGCGTTGGCGGATAGCCTTAACTTCTTCTGGTGTGATCGTGATGGGAGAGGGCTTTTCTAATGTTTCTGTTCTTAGCGTGATTTTTCCCTCTAAGTGTCGCCCCATTTCTTCAAAACCTTGTTTTAATTCCTCAAATAAATTGCGCTTTGTCATTGTGTTTCTCCTGTTATTTTCTTGATGCTATTAGCAAGCTGTGCCAAAACTTTTAATTCTTCAGGTTTTAAGTCATCTTTGGTTTCTTTGCCATAAATAGTAAAAAAGTAAATGGTTTGGTTATTGATGTAATAATAGTAAATAGCTCTTGCACCGCCTCTTTTGCCCTTATTGCGTTTACTATTTGCAACTCGGATTTTTCTTAAGCCGTTTGAGCCTTAGATTAAATCCCCTTTTTCGGGGTTTTCTAATAGCTCATTTTGCAAAGCCCGATATTCATCATCTGATAAATACTCAGCTCGATACTTTTCAAAAAATGGAAGTTCTACAAAAGCCAGCTTCATTTTTTATTCTCATTATTAAATTTTTATCTATTATACTCGTTAATGGTATATAAGCAATAAAAGTATCTAAAGTTTTATCTATTAATCAACCAGAGCTATCCACCACCTAAAAAAATAAAAAAGTGTATAGATAGCAGAAAAATAGTGGACACAGTGGACACACTGGACACAGCGTTTAAAATCAATAACTTAGAGTGCGTTTTTGTGTCCAACGCACTGGACACAGCTGGACACAAAATTGGACACGGCGGAAGTTGTTCATTTTTTGACTGGACACAAAATGGCTATTTTTGGACACAAAATGGCTATTTTTGGACACAAAAAGGGTATTTTTGGACACAGATTTTTTTATAAGTTATTGATATATTTATGTTTTGTTATTTTTGTGTCCAAAATGTCCAGTATTTTTTAATTCATCTACACACGGAAAAAAATTTTTATTGTTCTTTCTATTCGTGGAATAAAAAAAGAGCAAATCAATTATGATCTGCTCTTTATTATTGATAGCCTATACCTATTAAAATAGGCTTTTTATTCCGTTTCTTCGCTTTCCTCGTCCTCGTTTAATATCTCCAACACATAGCACCTAATCGTTTTATTTCCGCCTATTGCCCTAGGTAATCGATTAAGATATTTCCGCCCCTTGTCCTTGCCTTGAACCAACATTCCAGCACTTAATAGCGTTTCATTTGCCTGTTTTTCATTAAAGCCTTTAATCACATCTTGAACGTAAACTTGCGGAAATACCCAATATTTATTGCTATCTTGCTGTTCTTTACTGTCGGCTAACTGGCGATAACCTGCCGTATCGTTTGGTTCTTTCTGATTTGGATTGAAAGGAAAATCTAGAAATCTAGCCCCATTACGTAAAAGCCAACCATTCACTTGTTCGATGATTTGTTTTTCCTCTCTGGAATGTAGCCCATATTCATTTATCCATTCGTTAAATCCGTGTAAAAGTGCGGTTTTATTTTCGCTGGTTTCCCAGCCTGTTAAATGTGCAGCTAACTGTAAAGCGGTTTCTAAAATAGCAAATCGCCCCGCCACTCGTTTTACTTGTGGGCTTGCATCATTTGGTAGCATAGCCTGCCATTGTTCGCTTAAACGCCCATATTCAACCGCTACCGCACTTTTATTTTCAAGTAACCATTCTATCCACGCTCTACCCATTGTGCCGTAGTAACGCCTTGCCATTGCGTTTAAATGGTCAGCGTGAGCTTTACCATTGCCAAAATGATAAAACGTGCTAGACGGCGTAATAGGGATATTTAACAAGCGGACTAATTGCCCTGCGTTGGTTTTGATATTGTCTTGTTTCAAATAAAGCTCTAAATCTTGCTCTCCTGTAGAAAATGCCAAAATACGCCAGCGGTTTAGTTCTCTGTTTCCGCCCTCTTTTGCACCTTGTATTTTCCCTACGCCATTAAATAACGTGTAGGCGGTTTGCTCTACGTGCTTTTTGCTTGCCCCTTGTCCGATTTCATCAAGAGGAATAAATCCATCGTTACGTGCGGCTGCTTCGTTAATCAATCCTAGGCTTGTGCCATTCCACGATAAACGGATTAAATCAGGCTCGCCATAAATTGAACTCGCAATATTGGCTATGGTGGTTTTTCCTGCACTGGATTTACCGAACAAATGCACGCCAAAACTTTCCGCCCCAATTAAGCCAATCAACGGGGCGGACAAAGAACAAGCCACGCCTAACATCATTGAATGATTGCCTTTGAGATATTGCCCTATTTCCCTTTGCCAGTCGCTCAACGTGCCTTTGGCTTGATAGCCTGTGCTGGTGGTTGATTTGCTATTGAAGTAAAGAGGACGTTCAGGTTTCCCCAATACCTCGCCACTAGGTAACACATAGGCGTTAAAGTCTGATTGCCAGCCCGTTTCATTCACGATTTGATAAATCGGCTTATTCTGGGTATCTTGCAGGAAATCCGCTAAATGCGGTTTCAAGCGTTGGCTATTGGTAATTCTTAACCCGTTTTGTTTGAGTAATTGCCAACCAGCACGCTCGCCAATATCCGCCCAAGGTAAGGCGATTAAAATCGGCTCGAGCTTGCCTTGTGCTTGAAATGAAAGCATTGAAAAATAATCGCTCTCGGAAAGCCCAATCCCCACAACATCAACACAATCAGCTAACCATTCGCATTTATCCATCATTTCGCCCGTGTCCTTGTCTAACTTCGGAATAACCCTAAAAACCCCCTCTATACCGTTCTCCTTGCGTTTTTCGGTGTAGGGCTGATGGTTATCTCGGATAAGTTCACAAATTGGCTTAATCTCCCCGTGATAGGTGTCTCCATTGCGTAACCGTTGAATATATCGGCTTGTATCTTCCAGCACTTCGCCCGCTTCATTGCAATAAATTACATTTTCTACGCTGGTGGTCTGCACGATATTTAAATAAATTCGCTCAAGCGTTTCATTTGAGAGTGCTACGCCATTATTCGCCTGTATTAAGCGGATAGACTGGGTATTTTTAGGCGCAATGCGATAGCGTTCTATATGCTCTAAAATCTCACTATCCACCACCACACAAGGGAATGATTTTCCCTGTTCGCCTAGTGAATTTTCTAGCTCAATTTCTACCGCACTTTTGCCCATTTCATTAAAATGCTTTGCGATGGTTTGTGCTTGCGTGCCTATACAGATAGTCACAAGGCTCTGCCCTGCTGGGTCTTGTTGTTTAGCGTAAGGGGCGTTAATTAATTTAGCCATTTCTTGCCCCCTTGCTCTGCATTAATTCCTAGTCCAATTCCTGCACATTGCTTAAATAAAAATACGTCCTTGAACTGAATTACGCTAATTTGTGCAGTAGGGTAGAGAGCTTGAAAATGTTCTATCGCCTCCTCTAAACCTGCAGGTTCTCTTTTCCCCTCTGCGTGAATAATCGGTGCGTGTGCATTGCCTAAGCTAATTTCTAGCGTGTAGTGATTTAAATGAATTTTCTTAATATTTGTGAGTTTTCCCTGCAGGGTATAAGTGTGATGAAGATTTAAAATAGCCTCTTCGCTTTCTCCCATTGCGATAACAATCGGCATAAACAAATCTTCAATAACCTGAACGCCAGTAGTCAAAACAAAAGCGGTTTTACTCATTGCCTACCCCCTGTAATTTCTCGCCCTCGATGCGTTCAATATTTAGTCGCTCAATTTGAGCCACTACCTCGCCGAACTTATGGATTAAATAACCGTTAGCTTGATTGAAATCTTTTAGGGTGGCTTGATTGTCTCGGCAAAATGTGCCCCCTTGAGACTTCGCCAGTGCATTAAAGAGCTTTCCACCTACTTTTAGTCGGTCGATTAAGTCCATCATTTCATCACGCATTTTTAGCTTATGATGAAAATCATCGGGGTAAACTTCTAAACAACGTTGGTTACTGTCTAAAATTAGCTTAAATTGGCGTGTAAGCTGGGTAAATTGAAAGGCTAAGGGGTTAGCCCATAGTTTCCCTTGATATTTGCTTTTAGCCTCGCTACGTGCGTTTCCTTGCGTATTTTTAACCGCTTTGCTATTTTCGCAAATTGCTTCAGAGTTTCGCAGTTTGCTTTCGCAGTTTTCATTCACAACGCCAGTATTTACAAGGGTTTGTGGAGAAATTAAGCTTTTCGTAAATTGCTTCGCACTTTCGCAGTTTTTAACCGCACTTTTAGCCGAACCAAAATTGGTTTTGTTGTCGCTGGTGGATTTATGGTTAGCTTTCCACTGCTCAAGCTGTGCCATTGCATTAGTTGGTTTCATTTTCTCCCCCTTTCAAAACTGTAATAACTTCTAACACTCTGCCGCAAATATCGGTTTGCCCTATTTCGTGCTTACATCTGATTTTTGCCTGTAACGCCTCTCTAAGCGTGCCATATTTGCCCGCTATGACTTGGTCGCCATCGTCATAAACAAAGATTAATTGATAGGGTAGGTTCGGTTTAATCGTCATTTCTTTCAATCTCCCCATCTAAGCCACCAGCAAGATAATATTCGCTTAAGCTAGCCGTTTCTCTTAACGCATTGAGCAAATAGGCGTTTGCCTTGATTAATCCCCCGATATGTTTCACGTTATCGTTATTCATTGCTTTACGAGTAAAATCCTGCTCTGTGTCGGCAAGATTGCCTAAGGTTTGCATTAAGTCGCCTAAGTGCATCAATCCATATTCGATATATTCACAAAGATTTTCAGTTTCATTACGCAAGGCTTTTAAATCACTTACTTTCATTCGTTCTACTTGATTGCGTTCGGCAAATTGATTAAAGCTTGTTATCTCTTGTAGTGCAGATAAAATTGATTGATTAAACATTTACGCCCCCTTGTGCTGAAGATACAGAAAGGGTAGGAAGTGCCGCTAAAGTGCGGTTGTTTTTGGGGTAGATTTTCATTGTTGGATTTTCTCTCGTTTTAGTAAGTAATGAATTATCGCCCGTGATAGGGTGCGACAAGGTATCAACTACCGACGAAAGACGGCGGATCTTATTCGTGCTTAAAGCCTTAGTTCGATCTCTTAACCTTGTCGCAAATTCGATATAAGACAACGCGCCTAATTTTTTAGGAACGTGCAAGGAATGAATTTTAGACAAAAAAATAGCACTAAAATAACGGTTGTGCTTACCGCTTTCGTTTGTAGTGCTTTCAATACTACCTGCATCTTCACATTTCGGCAAGCTGTGATTATTTCCATTGGTTGAAAAAGTGCGGTTGTTTTTCAGTGGGTTTTGGTTAATTCTGCCAACAAATAACAAGGTATCGCCATCGGTAAAACGTGAGCGTGCTTGTTGTTCATTATCGGCAAGAAGTCTGATTTTGATTTGAGGTGCGCGAATAAGCGCGAAAATGAATTGATACATTTGCGTAAGTTCCTGATGTTGGTTTATAGGAACTACCGCTAGACTTTCCACGGTCGGGCGGTAGAACGTAACAAGGTGGAAAACTGCCACATCAGGAGGGCAGCCAGTCAAGGACTGCTCATTACGCTCTACCATTGAGAGAATGATCGGATTTAGATTGAAAACAAAATCCGCATATTCTTTAGGTGTGCGAATGTTACGAACAAAAAAAGCACGGTTTTGTGGCGTGCTGTCGTTCGCCTGATGTAAATAATTCAGCTTTCCACGGCTGGCAATCACTTTTTCTGATTGCGAGAAAATAATGCCAAAATTTACCGCACTTTGTAAAGGGGTTGAATTGTAAAAGTTTTCATCATTGCTATAATATTGATGAATTAGGTTCATATTAATGACTAGTTTAATTGGTTGCATAAGATAATTCCTTAGTTTAGTTACGCCGTAGGGTTGGTTATTTCCCTATGGCGTTTTTTTATAGGGTTGCTGCAAGGCTAAAGCCACCAGCAATAAGAGGATAAAAAGCAGGAATTGGATAATTTTCGGTAAAGTTATTCATTGTGTTTCTCCTTATGCTGCTTTGCGTTGCTGCTTAGCCCAAAAGAAAAGGGCAGTATCTTTTAATCGGCTTTCACGTTCTCGATAACTCAAGCCTAATTTGAACATCACGGCGTTTTCACTCGTCAATAAATCCAATAGTTCAAGCTGTGATTTTGAAAGGTGGGCGCGTATATCATCATCAGGTGCATAACCATTCATTTTTAACCATTTCTTCTTGCTTGAGCCTAAAGCAATCATATAAATCAGCGTATTTTCTCGCGCGTAGCTATGTTCATCCTTTTCGCCTCGTTGCAGTTCTACAAATTGAATAGCATCATTAAGCAAATGTTGGTTACTGGATAATTTCACGCGTTGATTAATCCAACTGTGCATCTTGTTAAATAACAAGATAAACCGCTCTTTAAACTTCGCCGCCTTTTTGCCAGTAAATCCCATCACTAAAAACATAAAGCCGTCTCGGGTCATTCGGTACATCGGTCGCTTTTCTCCCTTTTCATCAACATATTTAACCGCCTGAAAATTAAGGGCGTTAAATTCCTCTGAACAGTCTAAATTTTTGATTGCTTGAATAACGTTATCGTGTCTTTTGTCAAAATACTTAGCGACCATAAGAGAGGTTGTCATTGCCACTAAATCCCCTTTAAACTTATGCGCAAACACTGCACCGTCTTTTTCATTCGTAAGGGGTAAATCTAAGTTAAAAATTTGCTCTATTGATATTTCTTGCATTAATGGCTTTTCAATTGCATTACATTTCATTGTCTATCTCCTGTTTTCTTTTTCTCATCGTCTCTAAATCTTTCTTTGTCGCGTAAAAACTCATTTCTAATTGCTCGTTCTTCCGTAGCCCTGCCGTCATCTTCGTGAAGTTGTCTATTTGTCGTTTAATCACGTTAAGACGGTTTTCTAACACTTGAATAACGTCATCTATCGGGTATGGCTCGTTATCGCTGTATAGGCTCATAAACGTGAAGATTTGAGATGATTTTCTATAGTGTTTAATTGCTTGTTGAAGCAATAAACCGTTATGTTTTGCTATGGTGCATTTCACTATAAATTCTCCTCTTAGGGTTCATCGCTAAAGGTTACGTTAATCACGGCTGGCAATGGCTTTACATCGCCCTCAAGATTGATTGTTTGCTTATCAAAGCCTAAAACTTTTGCTTGCCCCATTACGGCTGATACTGCAGAGGATAGATTGCCCTTTTTCATTGCCTCGCTGTAAATATCTTCTAGCTTGTTCAGGATATCGCTCACAGTAATGTTATGTTCCTTGCGGTGTTCTGCCTGTAATGCCTCAATCCTTGCCTTAATCTTGCTGTTTTCCATTAAATCAAAGGCTCGGCGATTTACGGTTTCAGGCTTCATATTTTCAGCGTCATAGGCTCGGCGATAGGCTTCGCTTGCGTTACCTGTTTCAATGTAAAATAGGCAAAAATCACTTTGTTTTACCGTTAATTCATTCATCATTTCTTCTTCCTTTGCCTGTTAATCCACCAGCGGTAAATAATTCGCATCGTCTCTATGTTCTTGATGAATAGCCAACACTTCAATTTGCCGTTTTAAATCGTTTACTTGCTCAATCGCACAATTCACTTCTTCAAGGATTAATGTATAGATTTGCTTAGGGGTTGCTGGTGGTCTGTTCCCGTCTTTATCGGGATAGTCAAGAATAGTGCCGTTGATTGCCGTGTCGGTTATGTATCGTAAGCGGTCTAATGTTCTTGAAATCGTCCATAGCGTAGCGTGCTTGCGTTTTTCGGTGTTGATCTGTTGATTTGTATTAGTCATTTTTCCAATCGCTCCTTAGTCGTTATATTGATAATTTTGGCTTGCTTCATTTTCGTGTAGCACATACACGCCAACACGGTGGGTTAAGCCAGTGCTGTCGCTTTCTTTGCGATAAAAAGTATCAATATGAAAGCCTTTATCTCTGAGTTCCTTAATTCGTGCAGGTGGAAAGTAAATTCCCAGTTCCCGTAGTTCGTTAGTACTATGTGGGCGAACAGATAAGCACTGCAAAATGAATTTCTGTTGTTCATAAATGCTAGTTGTATTGATTGCCATAATTCCGCCTTATGCTGCTGGTTTAAAACTGCTAAGCCACGTCATCACATCGGCATAACGCCAACGTGAGGAACGCCCTATTTTTACTGGTGGTGGTAATGCACCTGCTTTAACTTGCTTGTAAATGTAGGTGTGAGAAAGTCCACCCGATAACGTGCGAATTTCAGACATCGAAATAAGACGGTTTTGATCTGCTTGTGATAGGTTTTCCATTTATCCCCCTTGTGTTTATAAACTGAAATAATCCGCTTGTTCTGTGCGGTTCGGGGGTATTGTGGGGAATTGTTAATGGATATTTTCGGAAGATCCGAAAAAACCTTATTTAATTTTGTTGAATTTTCGGATTTTAAGGAAAAATAAAAGCGGAATTAATCCGCTTTTTCTGTTGTGTTTCTGAATAGTTTTATTGAATTGGATAATTTCCGCTGAAAAACGTCTTTTGTTCTTAGGTTAATACAATGATTTAAGCTTTCTTTCTCTAAGATACTTGCTATTCTGTCAGTGTAAATATTATTGCTTGGCTTAATAAATTTTTTTGGATCTTGTTCTGCTAGGCGAAAAGCTAAAAAGCAAATAGCCTGTAAATGCGTTTCTCTTTCTCTGTCATTATAAGATTGAACTGTTGCAATAATCTTATTTACTTCTTGTGATTTTTGATTAATTGAAAGGTTTTTATATTGTTCATTCTCCGTTTTTAATTTCTCATTTTCTTCTTTAAGTTCATCATTATCGATTTGTAGTTTTCTTTCTCTTTCCGTTTGTGTTGCTGTATAGGTTTCCTTTTTAGGTTTGATTACATTATCGTCAAAATTATCTATATTTAAGATAAATTTTAAAATATCAGAAGATAAATAGGTTTCCTTTAAAACATCTTCATCGTTTAATTCTGGCGTATAAATGCCAATATCAAATTCATCGCTAGCATTCATCAAAATGGAACCCTTTCATTTATGCCGTTCTTTTCTACAGCTTCTAGCATTTCAATTAAATCTCCAAAACTTAGCGGCATTTCTGGTTCGTGAAGTTTGCTTGATAGCTCTAACGGCATTAAACCGCCAAGCTCTAGGATTTTACATTCTTGTTCTGATAGTTCTAAATCAGTTAAAGAAGATTCAAAATAAAGGGAATTGAATTTATCTTGATAATCTTTGAACTTTTTTAATAGAACAGTTGCAATCTTATTATCTGAAGAATTGGGATTGTGTTTTCTGATAAAAACAATCAAGTCATATAGGCTGATAAATTTATTTTTTCTTTCTGTTTCTAATTCTTGATATTCTTTTTCAATATCAATCATAAAACGCCCCTATGCGTTGCCCCTATTTATGAAAGGTAGTGCGACAAAATAAAAATAGGGTTTTATTCTTTCGGTGTGGGTAATTAATCCGCACCTAGTCGCACTTAATTTTATATACTCAACCGCTTATTAGGTTTACGCCTGTTTCTGTGGGTTGCTGTGCGTTTACTATTTTATCTGATATTTTGTACAGTTCAAGTATAGAAAAAATAACCAACAACAAAATAAGTTATCGGCTATCGGTGGTGGCTTAATCTACTATTTTTCTAGGTGCTTGGCTCTCTACAAAATCTGCCCAATCTTGCAACATCTGCGCCCTTTGCTGTAAATAATTCGCCTTATTGTAAGTCTGCCTAATCACATTTTTACCGCTATGCGATAAAGCCTTTTCTATCCAATCTGCATTATAGTCTCGCTCATTTAATGCAGTGCTAAGTAAATGCCTAATTCCGTGCGTGGTTAGATTGCCTACTCCGTAAGATTTAACGATAGCTTGCCTTATTGCCTCAATAGTAAGGTGTCCGCCCTTAGCTTGTGCACTAGGAAAAACAAAAGGCGTATTAAACCCTAACGCATCATTAATCATCTTCATTTTGTTAAGGATTGCAATAGCTTGACGAGAAAGCGTAACCGTATGTAATCGCCCCTCTGGTCGGTTCTTATTGCCTTTCTGAACAAAATAGCCCCACGTCTGCGTATTAAAATCAATATCTACCCATTTGGCTTTCGCTATTTCACTCGGACGGCTGCCCGTGAGCAACGTTAGCATTACGGCATAAAATGACATTGGCGAAAATCGCTTATTATCCCTTGCTTAGTAAAACTTAATTAAAAAGCCCTGTAATGCTTCGGGGGTTATGGTGTTCATTCCCTTTGTCATAGGCTTATCAAATTCATTACCAATATTTGCCAGATTGTTAGTTTCAATCAGTCCACGATGCAAAGCGTAACGCATGACAAAATTCACGTTATTAATGATTTTTCTAACCGTCTCTAGCTTTCCCTCTCGCTCTAATGGCTTAAATGCGTTGATAGCAATTAAAGGCGTGATTTTTTCGATTGGATAAGCCCCTAACGCTTTTAAAATATGCCGTTCAAATAAAGCCCACGTATCTTTCGCCGTACGCTCGGTAAAGTTAGCTTTTAGTTTTCTATCCTCGAACCATAAGCAAGCCATCTTTTCAAAAGTGCGGTTTAATTTGTCGCTAGCCTCTTGTTGTTGCTTGTCTGCATATTCCTTAGGGTCAATATCTTTAAGCAACAAGGCGCGATATTCATCACGCTTAATTCGTGCTTCTGCAAGCCCCATTTCTTTTAAGTTGCCAATGCTAATATTAGTGCGTTTTTTCGTGAAAGTTTTTTGATAGTTAAACCGCCATATCTTAGAGCCTGCACTAGTAAGTTCTAATGATAAGCCGTTACCATCTCTTAGGGGGAAATCGTCCGCTTTGGCAGTGCGGATCTTCGTGTCGGTCAAGGGTTGAATTATGCGTGCCATAAATTTTAGTACCATAAAAAAACAGTGAATAGCTGTTATTTGCCGATTTCTAAAACATTGATTTACTTAGTGGAATTTCGGTTTTTGTACTATCATTTTTTGAAGATTTAAGCCCAATTTGGGAGTAAATCCAAAAAAAATAGTACTATCGCCAAAATATAGTACAAAAAATGTTACTAAAAATCGTTGCTGGTAGTTTACGTCCGATTACGTCAAATTACAATAAAGCCTTATTCTAACTGGGTTTTACTGGTGGATTGTTTACGTGGATTTATGTGGGTTTATATGGATTGGCGGAGGGGAATGGGAGTTGAACCCACCCAAGAACGCTGGCGTCCTCAACAGGATTTGAAATCCTGCCACCTCACCGGAGATGACGCCCCTCCGTGGTTGAAATTGCAGTTACTTTAGCGTAAATTAATCAGCAGTTCAACGTTATTTTAAACGGATTCAAAAATGACCGCACTTTTTCAACAACTCCCTTCCGTTGATAAAATTCTTAAAACACCTCAAGGCTTACAACTCATTACCGAATTTGGTCACACAGCAGTCGTGGCAACGTCTCGAGAATTATTAACGCAAGCTCGTCAATTTATTCAAAAAAATAATCAACTTCCTGAATATTTTTCTAATTTTGACCGCACTTTTGTAGAAATTCATTCTCGCCTACAAAAACAAAACCAAGTACAAATCAAAGCGGTGCATAATCTAACTGGTACGGTGTTACACACAAATCTTGGGCGAGCGCTTTGGTCTGAAGCAGCACAACAGGCAGCGCTTTCTGCGATGCAAAAAAATGTTTCGCTTGAATATGATTTAGATGAAGGTAAGCGTAGTCATCGCGATAATTACATCAGTGAATTATTATGCAAACTCACAGGTGCGGAAGCAGCCTGTATAGTGAATAACAACGCTGCTGCGGTATTGTTAATGTTAGCGACCTTTGCTCAGGGCAAAGAAGTAATAATTTCTCGTGGCGAATTAATTGAAATCGGCGGTGCATTTCGTATTCCAGATATTATGGAACAAGCTGGATGCCATTTAGTGGAAGTGGGCACCACTAATCGTACTCACCCGAAAGATTATCGTAATGCTATCACTGAAAATACGGCTTTTTTAATGAAAGTGCATAGCAGCAATTATCAAATTTGTGGTTTTACCTCTTCAGTTTCAGAAGAAGAGCTTGCGGAACTAGGCCGAGAAATGAATGTACCCGTAGTAACGGATTTAGGCAGTGGTGCATTGATAGATTTAAGCCAATATGACTTACCAAAAGAACCAACCGTGCAAGAAAAAATCGCACAAGGTGTAGATTTAGTCTCTTTCTCTGGCGATAAATTACTTGGTGGCGTGCAAGCAGGCATTATAGTGGGTAAAAAAGAATGGATCGAACAATTACAAGCACATCCTCTCAAGCGTGCATTACGTTGCGATAAAGTTATTTTATCAGGCTTAGAAGCCACATTACGTTTATATTTAAATCCTGAAAAATTAACTGAAAAATTACCGACTTTGCGATTACTCACTCAGCCATTAGAACAACTCAAAATAAATGCTGCACATCTAAAAGAGCGGTTAGAATCTCGTTTAAATTCACAATTTGATATTCAAATTGAAGACAGCCAAGCACAAATCGGTAGCGGCTCACAACCAATGGAAAGAATCCCTTCCGTGGCTGTTACTATTGCAGAAAAAACAAACGTAAAACTTTCCGCACTTTTAGCTCGTTTCAAACAACTTTCTCAACCTATTATTGGGCGAATGGAAAACGGAAAAATTTGGCTAGATTTACGTAGCCTTGCGGATATTGAAACATTATTAAATACATTGGATGAACTATGATTATTGTTACTTCAGGTCACGTTGATCACGGCAAAACAGCATTATTAAAAGCATTAACTGGCACAAGTACCGCACATTTACCAGAAGAAAAAAAACGCGGAATGACCATTGATTTGGGGTACGCCTATCTACCGTTAGAAAACAAAGTACTTGGCTTTATTGATGTGCCAGGGCATGAAAAATTCTTATCAAATATGCTGGCAGGCTTAGGTGGTGTGCATTATGCAATGTTAATTGTCGCTGCCGATGAAGGCGTTGCAACGCAAACGAAAGAACATTTAGCAATCTTACGCCAGCTTCAATTCCACGAAATTATTGTTGTCATCACAAAAGCAGATCGTACAAATCTAGAGCAAATAGAATCGTTAATCCAAGAAATTAAACAAAATTATAGTTTTTTACGTGATGCTAATTACTTCGTTACCTCAGCAGAAACAGGACAAGGCATCAGTGAATTACGTCATTACTTAGCTAATCTACCTGAATTATCTGATACCCAGAAACCTTTCCGATACGCAATAGACCGAGTATTCAACGTAAAAGGGGCAGGTACCGTCGTGACAGGCACAGCCTTTTCAGGAACAGTGAAAGTAAACGATGAACTTTACCTTTCCACTGGACAGAAAGTTCGTGTAAAAGCGATTCACGCACAAAATACATCAAGCGAACAAGGTATTGCGGGGCAACGTTTAGCGTTAAATTTAAATGCTGATTTAGACCGCACATCAATGAAACGAGGCGATTGGTTATTGCAGAATGAGCCACTTCCACCAACAGATCGCATCAGTGTACAAATTTTGGCTGAAGTACCATTAAATGAAAGCCAACCTGTGCATATTTATCACGGAGCAAGTCGCACTACGGGTAAACTCACCTTATTACAAGGAAAAAATGCCGCAAAAAATGACCGCACTTTAGCTGAAATCATATTAGATTCGCCATTATTCTTGGCTTTTGGAGACAAACTTATTTTACGCAGTGGCGATACAAAAACCTTAATTGCCGGTGCACGAGTATTGGAAATAAACTCGCCAAAACGTCATAAACGAACTGAAGTGCGGTTAAATTTCCTAGCGAATTTAGCATTGGCAGAGAACGCTTCGCAACGTATTGCGCTTACCCTTAAACATAATGCGACAACAGCACGCCAATTAATGTGGATGGAACAACTAACAGAAACGCAACTCGACCAAGCTCTTTCCGAACGTGGTGCCGTACGTTATCAAGATTGGTGTTTTAATACTAATTACATACAAGAAAAAACACAGCAAATTTTAACCGCACTTAATACTTATCACGAGCAACATAATGATCAACTTGGTGTAAGCAAAGCCAGATTATATCGAATGACTGCCTTAAACCAGCCTGAAAACTTGATCAATCATTTTATTGATGAAATGTTAGAAGAGGGAAGATTACAGCAAACTCGAGGTTGGCTTCACTTACCCGAACATAAAATCCAATTTAGCCAAGAAGAACAAAAATATTGGTCAAGTGTACTCTATGAATTTGAAAAAGCCCAAGGTCAAGCCATTTGGGTACGTGATATGGCAAATGCACTCGCTATTGATGAATCAATTATGCGTAATTTTATGTATAAAGCTGGGAAATTGGGTTACCTCACGCCAATCGTGAAAGATAGATTTTTCTTAACTGAAACCATCTATGCTTATGCGAGACTCATCAAACAAATCGCAGAAGAACAAGGAAAAGTTTCCGTAAATGAAGTACGTGATAAATTGAATTTCGGACGCAAACTTACCGTTCAACTAATGGAATATTTTGACCGAATGGGATTTTTACGTCGCAAAGGCAATAGCCATATTCTACGCGATAAGAATGTTTTTGATTTATGATTTAAAAAGGAAAAAAGTATGAAAAAAACGCTCGTTGCTGCATTAATTAGTTCTGTCATCTTACTCACAGGCTGCCAAGATAAAGATACTGAAGCAAAAATAAAACAACTAAATCAAACGGTAGCACAACTCAGTGCTGAAAATACCAAATTAAAAGAGCAAATAGAAAAAACAGTTCCAGCAATTATTGTGGAAAATGATGAAATATTTAATCAATCTGAAATTATTAAACATCCTAAATCGAAAGAAGATTACCAGCCTGAAGAAACCAAAATTGAGTATTCAATTTCAACAATAAAAACCAATATTGATTGGCTTAATGATCTATTGTGGAAAAAATTGACTGAAAACGAAGAAATGAAAAATATTTCTCGTGAACAATTTGTAGTACGTTATCAAACCGCTTTTGAGGAAGACAAAAAAGAGGCGAAAAAAACACCATCTTTTGGTATTTCTCATTCTATATGGACAAATTTTATCGGGCAAAAAGAAAAACTTGCAACCTTTGCGATTAGTTTTTATGACTATGAAGGTGGTGCACACGGTATTGAAGGTAATCGCTATTTCACAATTGATCTAACTACACGCCATATTTTGGCATTAAATGATTTATTTAATGAAAAAGATTTACCGAAAGTAAAAACGCTTTTATGGGAACAATATAATAATAGCAATAAGGAATATGAACCTATTATTGAAGCCGATAGTTTTAATTTATCGAACAATATTTACTTAGATTCAAAAGGTGTACATTTTATTTATGATGTTTATGAAATTGCCCCTTACGCAGCAGGAGAGCAGGATTTAATGCTCCATTTTGGGCAACTAGAAGAATTATTTAAACCAGAATTTAGACAGGGTAATGATATTTAAATCCTTTAACTTTTGAATACCAATCAAAATCCCTAATTACATTAAAAATGAGAGACTATAGATTTTGCACTTCATTTTTATTATAATAGTCTTTCAATGTAATACTAAGGAGAAAAATTATGGCACTTACGAATTCCTCTATCAGCTTTAGAACAGTTGAGCAAACAAAATCAGAAGCTTATCAAGTTATTGAACAATATGGACTTACCCCATCACAAGTATTCAATATGTTTTTGGCTCAAATTGCCAAGACTCGTTCTATCCCTATTGATTTGAATTATCTTCGCCCAAATAAAGAAACCCTAGCAGCTATTGATGAATTAGATAGTGGTAACGCAGAGAGCTTTTTTATTGAAGCTAGTGAAAATTATTCTGCCGAAGAATTTACAAAACGCATTCTTAATGGTGGTCAATAATGTCAGAAGAGAAGCCATTAAAAGTAAGCTATTCAAAACAATTTGTAAGAGATTTAACTGATTTAGCTAAACGCTCCCCCAATGTGTTAATTGGCTCAAAATACATTACTGCAATATACTGTTTATTAAATCGTTTACCTTTACCCGAAAACTACCAAGATCACGCATTAGTAGGAGAGTGGAAAGGTTATCGAGATTGCCATATTCAAGGCGATTTGGTACTGATTTACCAATACGTTATACAGGATGAATTTGATGAATTGAAATTTTCTCGTTTAAATACACACTCACAAACCGCTTTAAAATAGAAGTAATCTTAAATAATAATCCGCACGTAAAATGTGCGGATTATTTTTTTATAAAGGATTAAAACTCAAACTGAACAGACATTCTGTAATTTCTGCCGGGTGCGTAGAAGCGGTTTAAGCCTTTACCTGTTTCTGTTTCTACTCGGTTAATTGTGCCAAGATGTCGAACAGAGCGAGCAGAGTCCCAAGTGAGATATTTTTTATTGGTTAAATTATACACACCAGCGGTAAATGTAAGATTTTTAATTGGTTTCCAATAAGCAATCGTATCGATCACTGTATAGCGATTATTACGCCATAATCCACGAGAATCTTTTACGTCTTTGCCGTTTGCTTTTGATGCTGGTACATCTGTTTCTTTGTCGGTATATTGCTTTTCTTTTCGTTGAACCATACTTGTCCATTGAGAATTAAAGCTGTCTTTTGCTTTTTTGGCTGCAACATTAGTGATATACATATCCACGCCCCATTTTTGGCTTGGTGCATCATAGCCAATATTGTATACCGATGTGGTTGGTTGTAAGGCATTCATTGGTTGAGGTTTACGAGCAATGGCTTCGTATTCTGGATGTTCAGTTTTATTCAATTCCAAAAATTCTTTATATTTTGGATGTAATCCATTGTCTTTGATTCTGCCTTTTTGATAGGTAAATTTATAGCCTAAATGGAATCCTTGTAGTTTTTCAAATAAATCGCCCATCTCAAGACGTGAAGCAATTTCGATACCTCTGACTCTTGCTCGATCTCGATTTTGGTTCTGATGGAACGGATAACGGACAACAGAGTCTTCTTCAATAGGACGTTCGCCTACTTCTACTAAGTCAATAAAATTACGGTAATCGTTTTGAAACGCATTTAACGTAATATAACTACTGTTTTTATAAAAAGTGAACGCGACTTCTTTTGTTTTGGAGGTTTCCGCTTTTAAATCCGTGTTAGGCTGAATGGAAAATTGCGGATGTTTAAATGTCATATAAATTTCATCAGAGGTTGGCGCACGAAAACCATTGGCGTATTTAAGCTGTACACGAAGCCAATCTGTGGGATCAAGATTTAACGCTAAATTGTAAGAATGATGTTTATAGTCAGTTTTGCGTAATAACAGGGCAAGATTGTCTTTAAAATTTTGGTTATAACAATCTGAATTGTAAGTGCAATCTCTATGGTCTTGAGGCCTGTCATATGCTCTACCATAAACATAGTCTTTTGGGCCAAATTTCTTAAATAGCCCAGTAATTAATCCTTTAGGAACTGGAGTTTTTTCATCATAACTAGGCAAATATTTCACATGGTCATAGCGATAATTTAAATCTAGTCCTAGCCAAGAGGTAAGTTGCACATTATCTCCAAAATACAACACATTATTTTTAGTGGTAACAGGGATTAAATAGGTATCTTTACCTTTATCGGAATTCATTAAGCTACATCTGTGAGCACTATAATCAGGTGCAGGAGTACGTTTGCCATTTGCAAGTTTGTTACAGAAAAAATTGCCAGCCCACCATTGCACATTGGCAACAGTGTAGTATTGATGATTCACCATACTTTTTAGTGTTTTTTCATAAAGTCCACCATATTTTAGTTTGTGTTGGGTATGCCATAGGTGAAATTCTTTGTCTAAATCAAGTTTAATTTGTTGGGTATGGGTGTTTAAATCACGGTCATTAACGAAGTCTGTGCTGTAGCCAGTGCTTTTTGGAAAGAGAAAACGAGCTATTTCTTCTTTTAATTTACCTAGAAATTCTGTTTTCCCTTTTTTTAGTTCAATTTCCCCATATTTTTTGCCATTGAAAGTTTTAATGTTAATATCTCGGTCTTCATACTTATATTGTTCATCCCACTCTCCATCTTTTTCTTGATAAATTCTAAATTTTTTTCCTTCACAAGTTAATTTTTCGCAATCAATTAAGACCGAATCAAGTGTGCCTCCTTCTGTATCTACATCCTTACTAACATCTTCATTCTTGTGGTTTTTTAGTTCTAAGCCACCATCATATCTTCCTGTAAATTCTTGATTATCTTTATCTTTAATCTTATAAACTCCGTTTTCTTCTACTAAATGTAGCCCTTGTGGATTAAGTACACCATTACAAGTGGATTGATGACAATATTCATCAGAACGTGCTTTATTGGTGATTTTTTGTGAAGAATAACTTAGTTTAATATGATCCCAAAAAGGGGTTTGACTGAAATTTTCATAACTAAATTGAATATTTTTTCGTTTGGATTGATCGTTAATAAGTCGTTCGCCATATGTTGTCTCACATTTACTATTTTTGCATTGATTGAAAATATAAGATAAATCCATACCCTTTGTTTCTAAAGTAGAATCATCTAATGCCACACTCAGGCGATGGTTTTCATTAGGCTGAAAGCCCAGTTTTATTAATGTGCTTTGGCGGGTAATTTGATAAGGATCGGCTTTTTCACGGGTAGGACCAACCTTACTTAAATCAGCCTGTTTATTGGGATAAATTTTATAATCGTAGTTTTCTATTTCG